>Ga0207664_10000053_pt1 | contig 128647 bp, 93 predicted proteins | sample LARL83metaG_FD_184349 | JGI IMG/M metagenome (GOLD analysis project Ga0207664, IMG submission 184349) | Corn, switchgrass and miscanthus rhizosphere microbial communities from Kellogg Biological Station, Michigan, USA - LAR L8-3 metaG... | ecosystem: Host-associated > Plants > Roots >...
CCGCGCATAACGTTATTGAACATGGTCCCCGAGACGCTGAGCGATCAGAATAAGCTTTGGCAAACGAAGGGGGTTACCATCACGAAGACGGATAGCTCGAATACCCTCATCGAAAATTTATTTGCCTTCCTGCCCTATCTTCTGATTGGTGGCTGGCTCCTCTTTATTTTCCGGCGCATGCAACAGCAGGGTGGCGGCATGGGCGGAGCAAAAGGAATTTTCAGCTTCGGTCGCTCGCGCGCGAAACTCATTACCGAGAACGCGCCCAAAGTCACGTTCAACGATGTCGCCGGCGCGGACGAAGCGAAAGTGGAGTTGGTCGAGATTATTGAATTCCTTCGCGAGCCGGCAAAGTTTCAAAAGCTCGGCGGCAAAATACCGCGCGGCGTGCTCCTGCTCGGCCCTCCCGGCACGGGCAAAACGCTCCTGGCCCGTGCGGTTGCGGGCGAGGCGGGCGTGCCGTTCCTTTCGATTTCGGGCGCGGATTTCGTGGAAATGTTTGTCGGCGTCGGCGCCTCACGCGTGCGCGATTTGTTCGATCAGGCGAAAAAGCACGCGCCGTGTATCGTTTTTATCGATGAGATCGATGCCGTTGGACGGCATCGCGGCGCGGGACTTGGCGGCGGCCATGACGAGCGAGAGCAGACGCTCAATCAGCTTCTCGTCGAAATGGACGGCTTCGATCAGAATGTCGGCGTCATCATCATGGCGGCAACGAACCGGCCAGATGTGCTCGATCCTGCTTTGCTTCGCCCCGGTCGCTTCGACCGGCAGGTCGTCGTCGATCGTCCCGATGTTCGTGGGCGCGAAGGAATTTTAAAAGTTCACACGCGGAATACGCCGCTTGGCGCCGATGTCGATCTGCAAGCCTTAGCGCGTGGAACTCCTGGCCTTTCCGGCGCAGATCTCGCTAATCTTGTGAACGAAGCTGCGCTGCTTGCGGCGCGGCGCGGTGGCGATAAACTCACGATGTACGATTTCGAAAACGCGAAGGACAAAGTGATGATGGGCGTCGAACGGAAGTCCGTACTCATTAGCGAAGAAGAGAAAAAGACGACGTCGTTTCACGAATGCGGTCACGTTATCGTGGCAAAGTCGATTCCCGAGGCCGATCCGGTCCATAAAGTTACCATCATTCCCCGCGGCCGTGCGTTAGGCGTCACGAGCTATCTGCCGGTCGATGAGAAGCACACCTACTCGCGGGAATATCTCTATGCCGTCATTGCGTACGCGCTTGGCGGCCGCGCGGCGGAGCGCATTGCATTCGGCCAAATCACGACCGGCGCGGGCAATGACATCGAGCGCGCGACCGATATCGCCCGCAAGATGGTCTGCGAGTGGGGAATGTCCGACAAATTAGGACCGCTGAAATACGGTCAGGCCGAGCAGGAAATTTTTCTGGGCCGCGATTACGGACATCAAAAAACATTTTCCGATACGACCGCGCGCATTATCGATGAAGAAATTCGTCATATCGTGGAAACGGGAGCCGAGCGGGCGGAGACGATTCTGCGCGAGAAAGTGGAGACGCTCAACCGCATGGCGGCCGCGCTTCTGGAACGCGAGACGCTCGACGCCGGCGAGATCGACATCCTGATGAACGGCGGCGAACTTCCGCCCTTCAGCAAGGAAAACCGAGCGTTCAATCTCACGAAAGCGGTCGAGACCCTGAAAAAAGCCGGTGCCGAAGGGAAGCCCATGCCACAAAACGGCGAAGCAGAACCGAAGGAGGGTCAGGAAGTGCCCAAGCCGGAGAAGAAGGAGCCGGTTGTCGAGCGTGTCGTCGGGCCGGGGGATAAAGGGGATTCGCTATGAAATTTAGAATGGGTTAATATCGCGACCAGGCGAATGCCATTTATCGAAATCAGCCCTAAAAACCTGGTTTTGATATGCTTTCATGAATTCTTGAGCGTCGCGGAAGAATTCATCATTTTTCTCTTGACTTTCACGAATGAATTTCGTATCTTGGTGGTTCACGGCGGCGGTTGCAAATGGGTACCTAAACCCGTTGTCGTCGTGATGTGGATGGTCGCTCATGGGTGAGCGGATCTCCTTCAGTTTGCCGACGTTCTCTTTGAATAGCAATGCGGATCAGAGGATAGCTCATCCATGTCGCATCGGTTGTTCGTTCTTTAACAAGTGATTGCTTCTAAACTTCGAGATATGACGAATTCGCTTATATTGGAACAACGTATTACTTCGCTTTGGGAAGCGGAGCAGCACGTCTATAGCATTCCCTCCGCCGGCACGATGCCATCGCGGCACTGGGTGTCTCTTACGTCCGAGCGCCGCGTTCATTTGCGCAGCCGGGCGATTGATATTTGGCGCAGTTATCTCGAAAACGAATTTGCTCTCGTGCCCCATGCGCCGATCGTGGTCCCCGAATACCGCCAGATGCTGACGCAGCCCGATGGCGAATTAATCGTTGAAGAAGCCTAACCTGGATTACGCTGTATTTCTGATTCCACGGAATTGATTTTTGTGGTTATCAGCTAACTCCGGTTTATTTTCGGATTATGCTTTGACTTCGCGTGGCGCTCGGTGTTTCTATTCGCACGAGGTACATTCCCGTCGAGAGTGCGGAAAGATCGAGTGTAATCGTTTGATTCGGTTCCGAAACAAGTGGCTCCGTTTTTTGGAGCACGGTCCGGCCCAGGGCATCTTCGAGTTCTATCGCGGCATCCACCGAAGCGCCGTGCAATGTGTACCGCACCAGGACCTCGCCCGTTGTTGGATTTGGCGAGACCCCATCGATCGTAAGTATTCCATTTAACGTCTCCGAAAGCAGCGGACCATTACAACTTGTTCGTATGGTAAATTGACTGCTCGCCAGCGAAGCACTCGCGATGCAGTCCGATGGCCGCGAAAGGTTCGAAGCGAATTCAACACTATCGAGCGCTAGCTGGGTCGTCAGGATCGGGGCCTGATAGCCGGTAAAATGAACGGTTGCAATGACTGAATCCTGCGGAATCGGTGACACGTGGAAGCGATAATGTGCCTCTCCATCCGCGCCGCGATAAGAGCCTGAAATAATCGTCCAAGGTTCGTCCACTCCATTCAAACTAAGCAGATCGTCATAGAAAACCAATACAAAGTCCACGCTTGTGTCGTCCGGCGGAAGCGTGCCGTGTTGAATAATTCGATAGTCCACGCCAGCACCGGCTTCGGCGCTATCGGGAGGCGAAAGCCTTAGTTCCCACGTTACCGGATATTGGATTTCTCTCGAAAGAATAATGGGCGCGAGCGGCGGCTGGGCATCGCTGGCGATGGCGAGCGTATCGATGTTAGTATTTGGATGGCCCGAGGTATCGACTTGAGTTTCGAGAAAAACCGTATCGGTTTCGCCAGGCGCAAGGCAGAGGAACGGAGTGGTAGTGTCCCTTAAGCGAAATCCGGTTCCTGAAAGAGCAATTGCGCTCACGCAAACGGTGTCGCAGCCGATGTCGCGAATCACGGCGAAGGTATCGCGTTCTTCACATAAGTAAGAGGGATGTACATGGAGCGCGGAAATATTTGCCGATAATACCTTGCCGCTTGCAAGCGAATGAAGCGTAACCGGGACCGTGGTAGAAAAGAGGGAAAAATCGGTATCGTCGCCCCAGGCATGTGGGAAATAAAAATAATCGTCGAGGATCGAATCGAGGCCGAGATAATGGGCGTAAATAAGCACGCTGTCGAACAAAGTATCGCTCGTGCCGGACGAAGTGAATGCAAAGACGAGCGAATCGCGCACGCCAATGCTGGCGGTGTCGGGGAGCGGAGTTAGAAGCCGGAAATTTGGGGCAATCGAGGAAGGAATAACGATGGAATCGATGCAGAGCGTCTGGCACGAATCGAGGCGAAGCAGCGCGGCCGCGGTATCGGGAATGCAACTGGAGGTAAAAATGAGCGGTGGGGTTATGAGGGCTTTTGGTATAGCGTCCACATGGACCGTTCGCGTTTCCGTCCAGTCCGAGCAATGCCAATGGTTCTCGAACGTAAGCACCGCATTGCTGACCGGATGATGCGGATCGTATTGCATCCAGATCGTATCTTCCCGATGGATCCGAAGTGATACGGAATCCCGCCCGAGCAGCGCGAAATCGCCCAGCGAATCCGACAGCGTAACTTTTTCGCTAAGGCCATCGACATCGGCCCACAACGCAATCGGGATGAGATACGGATTACACGTCGAACTAAGCTCCCATGGCACGTTAAACGTATCCTGTTGCATGAGCGGCGCGCCGTTCGAATCGGTCATATTGATGCCGCTATGGAGGTCGTCCAGGCCCCCGGTGGTGGACAACCAAATTCCGGAAATGATCCCCCCCGTCGCATAGACTGCAATATGTTCTCCCATCGGTCCCCAAACATCTAACGCTGGGATGAATCCAGTGACCGTAATCACAGAGATCCAATCCGCACCATCATCAATGGAACGAAACATTCCTGCCGAACTGCTCTCATACACCACCGTGCTGGCGCCATTCAGATATTCCGACCCCGGGCCAGAGCCGGTTACGATCGTTTGCCACGTCTGGCCGAGATCGGTGGAACGAAACACGCTTCCCCACGAATTCGGACACACATAAATATTTTTGCATCGATCGGCAAACGCGCCAACACTGGCGGAATCGACCATTGGAACTCCTGTCGATGCCCAGGTTAATCCGCCATCGTTTGAAACGAAAATTTGGGCATTGCCTTGCGCTATACAGTGCAGCGTATCTAATCGCTCAAAAACTTTCATCGGATCCTGAAGCATTCGGAGCTTGCCGGAACCATCGGCATAGATGTCATTCGCATCCACCAGGTTAAGGCCGGAATAAGACCAATTCTGGCCGGAATCGCCGGAAACCAGAACGTCTGTTCCCGCTGAGGTCGCATATAGCTTGCCTTGAATGAAACGAATTTGGCGTATAAATCCCACGCCGCCGGGCTCATTAGCATGGTCCCACTTAAGTCCCATCGGATTACCGGGACCGAGATAGTATAACCCATTTGCAGAGGCAAAACAGGCGTGAGTGGCATCGAAGAAATAGATAGCACTGGCGCCGCCGATACGAGATGATGCCACCGGCATCCATTCTGGCCAGCCGACATCGGCTCGTGCGCCCACTGCGCCGAAGCTCAAAAAGCAAAGCAACCCCGCAAGCGCACCGAAGAGACGTGTGTGCATGATCGAGCTATATTTCCTACAGCTAAGATGGAAAAATCAATTCCTTATTTAGAAGACCAGCGAAGTGGGGAAAGGTAACCGAATTTAAGACTTAAGTATGAAGAATTCATACTAACCACTACGGCCTAATTCTTAATTCCTAATTTCTAAAGGAGTTAAATCCTCATCATCCCAACAACTTACGAACAAGTTCATAAATCCGGTGGATAACCGAGAAAATTCTCTTGAAAGAATGTGGGAAAAAATAGGCGCTTTTGGAGAACAATTTCGGAGATAATTTAGTAAGTTTAACGCACAAGAAACGAGCAACGAGTAACGGAGGAATTCGAGGCCGGGGGCGAACAAGTTTAAGATGAAGTTTCGCGGGATATTCGATCCCGATGCCCTCAGCTCCAAATTTTTTGCGCCTGCGAAGACGCCCACAGCCGCACCGCAAATCCCCGAGACGATGCCCAACAGGACTCGCTTGTCTAAGCCGCTGGGTTCCCCAGCCGTAAAGCCAAGTGCCGATCTTGAAAAATAGGATAAATCCGTGATGGAAGGAATGCTGCGGCCGTGTAAAAGCGAGTCCGGGCAATCTTCCCCCAATTTTTTCGGAGCACGCGGAAGCTCGATCGTTCGCGTTATGCGAGGATCGATCATTCGTATTAATAGTGCTTCATTCCGCGCCAAAATAGGCGTGAGCATTGACAAAACAACTGAAACCAACGTTATCAATCGGTTATGCAAATTACACGCAGGTTCACCCATGCGGGCGTTAGCCCCTTCGACGAGTTCCAATACACGAAGCGCGCGAGCGTGCTCCGAAATCCCGATGGCAAGCCCATTTTCTCCATGGAAGACATCGAGGTACCCAAGCACTGGTCGCAAGTTGCGACCGATATTCTCGCGCAGAAATATTTCCGCCGCGCGGGTGTCCCGCAAGCCGATACCTTCGGCACGCTGCTCCGCGATAAGGATGGAAATGTTATTTTGGGACCGGAACGCTCGATCAAGCAGGTCGCGCATCGCTTAGCCGGCTGCTGGCGCGCCTGGGGAGAAGAGCATGGCTACTTCGAGAGCAAGGACGACGCCCAGGCATTTTACGACGAGATCGCCTACATGATCTTGCGCCAGATGGCGGCGCCGAATTCGCCCCAATGGTTCAACACCGGTATCGCGTGGGCGTATGGTATTAAAGGCACTCCGCAGGGCCATTGGTACGTCGATCCGAAGACGGGCGAAATGACCCGCTCGCAGGATGCGTATACGCACCCACAGCCACACGCCTGTTTTATTCAGTCGATCAAGGACGATATGCTGAACGAGGGCGGCATTTTCGATCTGGTCACGCGGGAGGCGCGCATTTTCAAATATGGTTCTGGCACCGGAACGAATTTTAGCGCCCTTCGCGCCGAAGGCGAGAAAGTTTCCGGCGGTGGCGCGGCGAGTGGCGTCATGTCGTTCCTCAAGATCAACGATCGCGCGGCCGGAGCCGTGAAATCGGGCGGGACGACGCGCCGTGCCGCGAAGATGGTCATTCTCGACATCGATCATCCCGACATCGAGCAATTTATCGAGTGGAAAGCGCTGGAAGAGCAAAAGGTCGCCGCGCTGGTGGCGGGATCGAAAGTGTGCGATCTTTTCCTCAACATGATTATGAAGATCGCGAACGACGGCGGCACCGATCGGAAAGAAAATCTCGATCTCGACATCGCGATCAAGAAAGCGCTCGCGCGCGGCGTGCCGATGAATTACATCGTTCGCTGTTTGCGCATGGTCGAAATGGGATATGACAAGATCGACTTCAAGACGTTCGACACCCATTACGAAGGCGAAGCCTATCAAACGGTATCGGGACAGAATTCGAACAATTCCGTTCGCGTGACGAATGACTTCATGCACGCTGTTTTAACGGATGCGGAATGGACCTTGAAATTCCGCACGTCCGGCAAAGAAGCGAAGAAATTGAAAGCGAAAGAGCTCTGGGAGAAGATCACGTTTTCGGCCTGGGCCTCGGCCGATCCGGGTTTGCAATACGATACGACGATCAACGAATGGCACACGTGTCCCGCCGATGGTCGTATCAATGCGAGCAACCCTTGCTCCGAATATATGTTTTTGGACGACACGGCATGCAATCTTGCATCGCTTAATCTCGCCTATTTTTACGATGAAGCGACCGGCGCGTTCAAGCTCGATGATTACAAACATGCCGTTCGCTTGTGGACCATTGTGCTCGAAATTTCGGTGCTCATGGCGCAATTCCCTTCCCGCGCCATCGCGCAGGGTTCCTACGACTACCGCACGCTGGGGCTGGGCTATGCGAATCTCGGCACGATCCTCATGACCGCCGGTATTGCCTACGATTCTCCGCAGGCGCTGGCGATCGCAGGCGCGCTCACCGCAATTCTCACCGGCGAAAGTTATGCTGCCAGCGCCGAAATGGCGAAAGATTTGGGAGCGTTCCCGCGCTATGAAGCGAACAAGAGCGCGATGCTCCGCGTCATGCGCAATCACAAGCTCGCGGCCTACAATGCCGCGCCGGACCGCTACGAGCAGCTTACCATCAAGCCCCTGGGCATTCAGCCGGAGCATTGCCCCGAAGATATTTTGAAGGCCGCGCGCGATGCGTGGGACCGCGCTTACGCGCTCGGAGAAAAATATGGTTACCGCAATGCGCAGGTGACCGTCATCGCGCCAACGGGAACCATCGGCCTGGTCATGGACTGCGACACCACGGGCATCGAGCCCGATTTCGCCATCGTGAAATTCAAGAAGCTCGCGGGAGGCGGATATTTCAAGATTGTGAACCAATCGGTCCACAAAGCGCTCACGAAGCTCGGATACAACGAGAAGCAGATCGAGGAGATTGAAAAATATTCGAAAGGACACGGCACGCTCGTCGGATGCCCGGCAATCAATCGCGCATCGCTTAAGGCGAAGGGATTTACCGATGAAAAAATTGACGAAGTCGAAAAGCTCTGCGACAACGTCTTCGATCTCAAGTTCGCATTCAATAAATGGACGCTCGGTGAAGATTTTTGCGCCAAGCTGGGCTTTGCGCCATCCCAGCTTGTCGATCCGAATTTCAACATGCTGCTTTCGCTCGGTTTTACGAGAGAAGAACTTCAGACCGCGAACGATTACGTCTGCGGTACGATGACGCTCGAAGGCGCGCCGGAACTTAAGGATGAACACCTTTCCATTTTCGATTGCGCGAACAAGTGCGGCCGTTATGGAACTCGTTTCATTCAGTACGAAGCGCACATTCGCATGATGGCCGCGGCGCAGCCCTTTATTTCGGGAGCGATCTCGAAGACGATCAACATGCCGAACGAAGCGTCGGTCTCGGACGTCTCGAAAGCCTATTTCGATTCGTGGAAACTGTGCCTCAAAGCCAATGCGCTCTACCGCGATGGTTCCAAACTTTCGCAGCCGCTGAACGCCTCGAACGAAGACGCCGATCTTGCCGAGGAAGTGCTCTTCAACGATATTGATGATCCTGCAAAAGAGACGATCGACGCGGCGAAGTTGCACCAGCTTGTCGAAGCGCAGGCGGTTTCGATGCCGCCGGAACTTCGCCGCCATAAACTTCCCACGAAGCGCAATGGCTGGCTCCGCGAGGCGGTCGTTGGCGGGCACAAAGTTTATCTCCGCACCGGCGAATACGAGGATGGAACCTTGGGCGAAATCTTTATCGACATGTATAAAGAGGGCGCGAGTTTCAAAGGACTAATGAACTGCTTCGCCGTGCTCACCTCGAAGGCGCTCCAATACGGCGTGCCGCTCGAAGAGCTGGTCGATACCTTCACCTTCACCCGCTTCGAACCCGCCGGCGCCGTACAGGGCCACGAAGCGATCAAGAACTCGACGAGTATCCTGGATTACGTCTTCCGCGCGCTCGGCTACGAATATCTTGGCCGCCAGGATTTCGTACATGTCAAGGCTGTGGATGAACCGAAGAATGGACATCATCACGCAGAACCCTCTCCGAGAGGGCAGGGCGAGAGTACTCCGGCGGACGTGGTGGGAACCCAAATCATCAGCGAAGACGACAATCTCCAAAAGCTTCGTAACGAACACACCCAAGAACCCGAAATGGCCATGAGCCACTCGCCACTTGCTACAGCCCCAAAAGGGGCAGCCCTTAGCACGCTCCGAAGCGAAGCGCGCTCGAAAGGCTACACCGGCGAGCAATGCTCCGCCTGTGGAAGCATGCGCGTCAAGCGCAACGGCGCCTGCACCGTCTGCGACGATTGCGGGACGACGAGCGGGTGCAGCTAAACGATTATGCCAGAGGTAAGCAGATTTTATGGCATCGTAATTACGATGTACATTCACGACCATGGCAGGCCGCACTTTCATGCGCGTTATGGCGAGCATCTTGCGAAATTTAGGATCGAAGATTTGGAACTGATTCGCGGGACACTTCCGAAACGAGTTAAAGCACTCGTTCTGGAGTGGGCCTCAGAGCATGGTGAGGAGCTAATGGCGAATTGGAACGCACTGCAAAAAGATGAACCAATTTCAAAAATTGAAGGGTTAGACTGATTATGCCATACGTTACATCGGTACGCTACATCTCAGGATACAGGCTGGAAGTTACTTTCAGCGATGGAACGAAAGGAGAAGTCGATCTTTCGGGTGAACTCTATGGCCGCTTGTTCGAGCCGCTAAAAGATATTAACGAATTTCGAAAAGTGCGAGTCGAAAACGACCTTAGCACAATCGTTTGGCCAAACGGCGCCGATCTCGCGCCTGATTATCTCTACGAACTCATGCAAGTGCAGGAGCACGCGGTCGAGGGGAGCCACTAAGCGCAACGGCACCTGCACTCTCTGCGACCCGCCGCGGCGGGCGGGACGACGAGTGGGTGCAGTTAAGCGGTTTTGTTATCCACTTTACAAGGCCGCTGTAAGCGGCCTTTTTGATTCTAGGGAATTATGGGTTTCGCAATTATTGGTGAAAGGAAGGAGCCGATTTTAGCAACGACCGAATTAAATGGACGGCTCGTCTGCATTAAAGCATTATCGGTTCATAACTTCTTTTTTGTTGGCTCTGGCGCTAATGAAAGCGATACACAGCATCTCCTTTTGGATTATGGTGCTAATTCTGAGGTAGTCTCGCGGACATTCATAACCGCTGCTCTTATATTTGAAAAGCAGTTCATCCTCCATGGGATTGATCTTGACAAAGCAAGAAGTATATCTTTGGAAATTGCTCAAGAACTTATTGAACTTGAACGCGAAGTTGCGCGATACTTCCAAGATGAGGCTGCGGCGATTATTCGTGCGAAGGTGAGCGTTTCAAATACGATTCCTTCAATTCCCAATATTGAAACGCGTTGTAAAACGATCTTTCAAAAAGCTGACCAAGTCAATCAACGGTTGGTTGCTTTGAGTCGATTATTCCCAAAATTTAAAGACTTAAATGAGCAGGCCCATTTCGAAAATTTAGCAACTAGCTTTTCAACAGCATTCGGTGAAGCAGATTTATTATGCAAATTCTTGAACGAGAACCATCAATTTATGCAATCGCTCCGCCTAATACGAGATGGCTTAGAGCATCGAGCGGCTCGCTATAAGGGAGTGCGCAAAGTAACAGTCAATAATTATGACTCGGATGCAAATTCGTGCTCGTTGCCAACAATTGAATTAAATGACAAACTTCAAAAAATACCTGCGACGGGCTTATCGTCTCTGTTGATGACGATCTTGCCAAAACTAATCGCCGTTTCGGAAGCAGTAATTGCAGGCTTAGCATCAAAGCATATTAAATCGGAAATTCCTTACTATCAAATTCGGGAAATTCCCTACCTTAAGCGAAGGATGCAATATGTGAGGTTTGCAATGTGGACTGATTTCCCGATAGGTGGAGAAGGGTTCTATCACCAAAAGTGAAACTCGGTCCTCCGCCCGGAAGCAGGCTCCCGGGCGGTAGGCCGGAGATCCTAACGCCCACTTATTTCTTTCGATATTCGGTCCACCGATACGAGGTGCCGGGGACCTTCTCAATTATGTTGTGCTCGATCATCCGCTGAAAAATTGTCTTCACTGTTCTGTCGAGGGGAATGTGACAGATCATTCGCGCAGTCTCATTCGTTATGCTCTCATGGCTCTCCAGGTATTCAAGAATGACCGTCTCAGGGCTCGCCAAGGGCTCGTGCTTAATAGTTACAAGCACGGAATTTTCCTTCTCAACAATTTCAGGGCTCTTTAGGCCTAACTGGTTCATCGCTGCGAATGCTGTATTCAGGCCTTCTCCGACATCCTTATTCGGAGGATTTGGGTACTTATTAAGCAATCGTACAATCGTACCATTTCTTGCGTATCGCTCATAGAGAATGTTCTTAACCGTAATATGTGCCGGGAGGCGACCGGGGCTTTCAATCTCAATTCGATTGTCAAAGATCCGAATATGCACATCGTCAGCGATGCTGTAATCGCGATGGATGACAGCATTAGTGATAATTTCGTGGATGGCCTCTTTGGGATACGTTATGTTTTCCAATTCGCCTTCGCCAAGCCTCTTAATTGCTTCGACGGTGCCAACTGTTGTCAGAACAGCCGTCGATATTTGCTCATCCAAACAGCCCTCTACAGTGATCGGATCAAATGACAACGCCTCTCTGAAACCGACGGCATCCTGAGTCTCATAGCGATAGACCTTAATCCCACACCTCTTTGGCAAGAACGCTTGCGGCTCTTCTGTGAAGAGTAGCAACCCGGCGACTGTTGGTTTGTTTTCACGGATAACCTGCTGCTTCCTCAGCCATGTCTCTGGTTCGGAAGTCGGGACCACTTCGAGCATAAACCGAATTATGGGGAGACTATTAGTGACCTCCGCAATATCGATGTTCACAAGTTCGGTTTCAAAGGAAGTCAACCCTTTGGTGTATTCAAGCTTTTTTAGCGGCGCACCTTCGTTTACCGGAAGGCTCTGGGCACCTCGTCGAAGATAAGGTTTGCGGTCCGAGGCGTACTTTATCTCTCGAGTCTTAACGACCTGAATCTGAAGAACGAATCCTGCTGATCCCTCGCACTGCAAAAACCCATACTCAAAGTCAGTGCCGAGCGGGAATAGCTCCTCGAATATTTGCAGGTGGCCGTTCGCGTCCTCGGGTGTGGAAAAACCTCTCCATTCGAATCGTACCGGGTATTCTTTTTCATCGATGCCGATATACAACTCCCCTCCATCCGCATTAGCAAAAGCAGAAAGGTGCTTCGTCAACCTTGCAGGCTTAACTTCCATGGCCTTGAAATCTAAGAAGTGCCCCTCCTTCTTTGAAAGCAGGCGATCTTTCTGTTCAATTGATATTTCGCTAATTCCTATTGGCATGGATGGAAAACACTGGCCGTTCTCATGTAATTCACTGATGCGTCTTCCCGCCATTGTGGTTCGGCCCGTCGCGGAGGGTTTCCAAGGCACAAGGCTGCAGTGATGTCGTTCGTCCTCGCAGTTGAACTTGCCCCGCCGCCCTTCGGCTTATAATCCGCCGCTCTTGCTACCGGAGCTACCCGCTCTCATTTTAGCAGCCTAAAGTCCACCGCTCCATTTCCCCAGCATTTCAGACCGGCGGAGTTTCATCGTTCTGGTTGTGGTGTGGTGCTATTACCCGGGGAATCAGTACCCCACCACAAGTCGTATTGAGAATGTGGTGGGGTAATAATATTCTATATATTACACCCCACCACACATCGGCCTCTAAGCGTTACGACCCAACAATTGGCGGGTTCTGGGCCAAAGTCCACCGGTGCCAGTACCCGGCATTTCAGGCCGGTGGACGTCCAGCACGACGGAATGACCGTGATTGTTTCTGAGAACACTTCTAATTCTAACGATGATCGGCGGCAGACATAATGCGACCCCTTCGGTATTCCATTAACGTCACATTGGACGGGTGCTGCGATCATCGGGAAGGGATCGCGGACGAAGAGTTACACCAGCACGCAGCGGAAGGATTACGCCGCTGCTTTTAACTGTCGGGAATCAAAATTGGCTTCGGCGATGCGGTGAATGTTACGCAACTCAAGTTCCAGGAGATTCCCTTCGCTGTCGTAGGCCGCGACAAGTCCTGGCGCAATTTCATCGCCGTCCTCGAATTTTCCTTCCTGGAGCCGGATGGTCAAAATATCAACATCGTGATCGTAAGTATATTGCGCGTTCATGGGCTGTACCTCTTAAATCGAGAAGAATGATAAAGCGTAACCACCTTTGGCGGCGTTTGGGTTTCATCCACTAACACCCGTAGCAAATGTTGTTTGCCCGAGTGCCAGGGAACGACCCGCTGATAAAAATATTTCCCATCTTCATCATGCACTCTTCCTTCAGGCCGTATAAGCGTTGCTTCAATCATCTCCCGTGTGACTTGCCACTCTTCCATGCGGTGTCTGGCATGATCGGAAAGTATGTAACTTGTAATGGTCCGCACACCGATGTGAACTTTATTGTTTGTGGTTGAGTTCGAAATGTCATGCGACTTCTTCGGTATTCCATCAACGTCACCTTGGACGGGTGCTGCGATCATCGTGAAGGGATCGCGGGCGAAGAGTTACGCGCGGCGGAGCGGGGTGTGCAGTCAAGCGCTGCTTGATTGAGCCATCTATTTCCGCAATTGTTTCCACGGCCTGAATCAGAAATCTATTATTCAGGAATCCGAATGCTATGCGGCAAGTTTTTGGAATTACTATGACCTTTCGCGAAAAATTGAAGACCCCGGACGTATTGATGATGATCGGACTTGTGGCGCTTGTTTGCGCAAACATGTCGCGGTATGCTTTCCATGGCACTGTGTCCGATCGGGTGCCCGATTTTGTGATGGGCGCGTTCTATGGCATTGGCATTCCTACGCTACTTTTAAGCGTCGCGCGGCGAGTTCGTGGCCAGTAATTCCTAACGCGTTGGGCACGAGATGGACAAACAGAGCGCAGGGGAATCGTTACGGAACTTCCCATCTCATTCGTGCCTTTCCAGAATTATGACATTCGCCGATTTAGTCGAAGAAGTCCGGACGCTTCCGCTTGAAGAAAAAGTGGAATTGAAAGAAGTTCTGGAACACGAACTCACGGACGCCGTTCGCGAGGGAATTTATCAGGGTCATCTCGAAGCGATAAGGGAATGGGAAAGCGGAAAGCTCAAGACGTACACGAACGTGGATGACTTCATACAGAGCCTTGACGAGGACGAATGACCATAGCCCGCTCATCCGGTTTCCTCCGGGCGTACAAGAAGTTGATTAGCGGTCGTCCGGAACTCGAAGCACTATTTCGAGAACGGCTCTCACTGTTTATGGTCAATCCTTTCGATCCCAAACTCGCTACCCACAAACTGAAAGGCAAGCTGTCAGGAAGCCTCGCATTTTCTCTTAACTGGAAGCTTCGTGTGGTGTTTTTCGTTCACTGACAGCGACACCGCGCTGCTCGAGGACATCGGTCCACACAGTAAAGTATATTGAAGCCCTACATCGTGCGACCTCTCCGGTATTCCATTAACGTCACATTGGACGGGTGCTGCGATCATCGTGAAGGATTCGCGGACGAGGAGTTACATCACCACGCAGCGGAAACCCTCGCGCGGGCCGTTGCGCTGCTCTTTGGCAGGGTGACGTACGAAATGATGGAGTCGGCGTGCCCCCCTCCGTCCCCCCGCAAGCGGGGGATGAGGACGGGTGAAGGCAACCCTGGATGGAACCTTTCGCACGCCAGATCGACGCGGCAAAGAAGTACGCTCTATGAAACTTGAACCTGCACCTCCGCAGATACCAAGCGCAGCGCAAGTGAGAACATGCTGAATGTAGTTTTCTAAAATTTTCTGGAGGCCCTACAAAAAAGTGACATGCAATTTTAATAGCTTTTTGGAAACGGCGAAATTGGTGAAATGAAGCCATTATTCATGAAGCACAGATGCGTGTGCACTAAATATTTGGTTTTCAGAGTTTTTGCTAAGCCTGATATTAGTATATAGAAAAAGCGCTTGAAAGGCGGTGGCATAAAAATGAGAGATACTCTTCGGTATCAAAAGGAGCATATTATGTCAACAGAAAAAACCACAACCCGCGAAACCACGACCGAAGTTAAAAATCCAACTCCGCTGAATGATCGGTCATCCAGAGAGACGAAGACCACTACAACGACAGAGACCAAGGTAGAACCGAGGCGAGAGATAATCGAGGAAACGACGGTCGAAGAAGAAGAAGAATAACGTTCGCCCGCTTCGAGCAGACTCATCTATTTAAAAAATGAGAATCTTTTAAGGTGTCGCTTAGAAGTGCGATGGCATGAAATGAGTGTATGGCTGTGAGCAAGTGGATGATCATTCTCCAGATCCACGGAAGGTCGGTCATCCTCTAAAGCCATCGTTTATGGAAGCCACTACCGTCACAACAACGACGACAACGCCGCGCCGCAACATGCTTGCCTGGACCGTTATGGTCCTGGTGGTAGCGTTGTGGGTGTTCGTGGTCTTCTTTCTCGATGGCATCCTCGCGAATATCGCACGGGAAAAGCTAAGCGATCTCGTAAATTCGTCCACGCATGGCGAGTACCAGCTTAATTTCACCGAATTTACGTATCACCGCGGCGTTGTCCATGCGCTGGGTACGGACATTCGGCGTATTGGGTATCGCGCCGATGAACATGGAACGACGCTGCGCGATTTGGGCATCGATTCCACTTTCGTTACCGGCATCAGTCCGTGGGAGGTAATTTTTGGAAAGCCGATCGCGCTCTCCGTGTTCCGAACGTTCCGGACAACCGTTTATCTCTGCACGATCGAAGATGGCCGCTCGAAGTGGAAACTATTGCCACCGTACGTTGCGCCCCCGCCCAGCCCGCCTTCAAATTTTTCCCTTACGTTCGACAGCGTGCTCATTCCCGGCATCACGATGTATGGGCAGGACGGATATAGCGACCGCGCTGCCGGAATTATTGCCTTTAGCTGCGAGAACTTTAGTTACGATTCGAAATCGAAAGCTGTGGCGCATCTGACGGCGGAGCATTTCGCGCTCGATATTCCGTGGATCCAATATGCCGATTCCAGCGCTTCGTATTATGTTCGAGCGGCGCAGCTAACGAACAAAGATTCACTATTTACCCTCGACACCGCCGCGTATGCAAATTCCGCTGGGACTACCGCCTTTCGCGGCTCGGGAATTCGCGCCGAAAAAATTGACCTGGCGCATGTCATTTCTGGAAAAGGACTTTCGATGCGCGCGTTAAGCGCGCGGAGTTGGGGTGTGCATGTTACAACGACCCCCGATACCACGCAGCGCCCTCCGAGCACCCTTCCGTGGCAGGACCAGATCGCGAAGTCGGTCGGGTTTCCAATTACCGTCGACAGTCTGGCATTGAACGGAGGCGCGCTCGATGTGAATATTCACCCCGCCAGTGCATTTAATGCGACGGGGCTTAGCCTCACCGCATCGAAAATGGATTTCGATACCGGCGCGCCGGCAAACCGGCCGGGCTTTGCACGCGCGCTCACCATTGCCGCGGCGTCGGCGCAATATTCTGCCAAAGGTACCGGGGTTCAAGCGAAAAATATTGCGACGAATATTCCGGATTCGGTCATCACAGCCGGTAACCTAATTTATTCTCCGTCCGGTATTCGAAAAGGAAAATCCCCGATTGCACTTCGCGATTTGCGGATCGATGGGATTTATTTTGACAGCCTTCTTTCCGGTTCCGCGGTACGTGCCACGTCCGTAAGCGCGCGCGGCTGGAATATCTCGGAATTACCGGCGGCCTCAAAATCGAAGCAAGCGAAAAAGGCGAAGACTTCAAAATCAATTTGGGACGCGCAGCATCAATTAGCCGAGTCGATTGCCATGCCCGTTCGCATTGGCCGCATCGATCTGACGGACGGAACCGTGCGTGTGGCATCTCCCACAATCCTTGCGGACCGCGCGAGCATCGATGTTACAGAATTCAATCTCGATTCGACCAAAAATGCGAGCGAGAAACTTCTTTTTTCGAAAGATGTGGATGTACGGGCATCGCGGTTCGAATTTGCCGATAAAGGCAAATTTAATGAGGTCGATCTGCGAGGCGCCCATTCGCGCCTGAGCCGACGGTCAATTTCCGCGGGCCGCGCGGAGTATACGTCGCGCTCGACGTTCGAGCCTACGATCAATCATACCGCTTATCGTTTCAACAATCTCGATCTTGCCGGCATCGACTTCAATGGCTTGCTCGATAATAAGCGCATTGCGCTGGCATCGATGAACGCGCGCTCCTGGGAAATCGAGCGGTCGCTCGATACGGCCACCCAACCGCAGACCGCGCCGCCGAAAAAAACGCCGCCCGGATGGACAGAACTTATTACCGTCGGTCATGCAAGCTTACCCAATGGGACCGTAGTCTTTCTCGAACGCGACACCAATGGGTTTTCGCAAACGCTTCATGGTAAAGTCACGAAACTCGATATATCGCAATTCCACTTTTTGCCGCCGAAGGGAAAACGCCCCCGGCTGGGATTCGATCAGGTGGTATGCGTCATGCCAACCTTTAGCTATGCGCCGCTGGATGGATTTTATTCCTTCGAAATACGGAATCTGAATGGGAACCTCCACAACTCCATTATTACGATGGACAGCCTGGCCTATTCTCCCAAATATTCCGAGGACGAATTTGCCGCGCTTCACAAATACGCGCGCGGCCGCACCGACTTTCGCCTCGCGCCGGTGCATATCACCGGCATCGACACTAAACGCTTGATCGCGGGCGAAAGTATAGATGTTCAGGATTTCGATGCGCCGACAGTATGGGTCGATTATTACAAAGACAGCCGCAAGCCCGCGGACCCCACCCCCAGCCCGGCCGTGATGCCGAACGATATTGTGCGAAAGCTCAATATTCCAATTACGATCAATAAAATTCAGGTCGAGGATGGGCATATCCAAATCCGGGAACATACCGTCAATAGCGCCCCGGCGGGTAATTTTACCTTCGACAGTATAAAGATCGCGGCGGAGCCGATTACGCTCGATTCCGCGAGTCCGCTTGTCGATACTCCGACCCGCTTTGATATGGCCGGGACGTTTATTGCCCAGGCACCGGTAGAGGTTAAGATGGTCTATCCTCTGCACGATTCTTCGCTAAATCTCTCGGTTGATGGAACGGTCGGACCGTTCGATTTAAAGCAGTTAAATCAATTTCTTGTCAATGCCGAACGGGTGGAGGTGACAAATGGGCAATTCCATCATGCCGATATAAAATTAAACATAAATGGAGGTACGGCGAACACGACCGTCGTCCCCATCTACGATCACTTTAAAATTAAAGTGCTACCACCGGACCCGAACGATCCCCCGGACCTTATGGAGGGATTAAAGACGTTTCTTGCCAATCTCATCGTCTTGCGCGACGACAATCCCGATGAAAAAGGCGGACCGCCAAAAGTAGGGGAGACGACACTCACGCGGCAAGCGCCCAACGAATATTTTCAATTTCTTTGGTTCGCGATTCGCAAATCGCTCGGAGCCGTGGTGGGAGGGATGAAGTAGCAGTCGCGTGTTGTTCTTCTTCTCATGACTCGTAAAGAAGAAGTTCTCGCTGCTTTCGATGAGGCCTGGAGCGACCCCATCTGTGAATCGCTCGTCTTGGCACTCGATGGTGTTACGGAAGAAATGGCCGCGTACCAGCACTCCATTTATTCCGAGGTCGAGGGGGAAGATAGCTATCCACCGGCTGGCACGATCCTGTGGCATCTGGTTCATCTCGCGCATTGCTATCGCAGCTATGCGAGCGCGGTCACGCGCCGGCCGGCAGAACCGAGCGAGGTTTCTCCACCGCTCGCGAGTTCGCTGGGGGAAGCCATTTTAAATTTGAAACGCGATCGGGAAACATTTCGGAATGCAATTGCCACGGTATCGGAAGTTCAACTCGACGATAAAGTTTTCAATTACAAGACCGCTGCCCATCTCCTTCGCATGAGTGTTCGGCATGATGCCTGGCATGCTGCTCAGATTGCGGTGGTGAAGCGAATGTATCGGATGCGGTGAATAGTCCGCTACCTTGGGGGTCGATCAAGCACGACCTTTCAATTCATCCAGCATTTCTTCCAAAAATTTTACGATCCGCTTCTTCTGCGTCGGCTCGGAGACGCTCCACTTTTCGGAGTTGCCGCGTTTGTGCGCCACTTTGAATTTAATTCCCGAGAGCGCGGTCGAATAAATATTCGCGTTCAACTTTTTCACATTTTGGTGCGCGAGGATGTACCAATGATATTCCGTTCCCACGGGCACGCCCGAGCCTTCCGGCGCTTTCCCTGCCCGGCGCTTTTTAACGGCAAAATCGAAGGTCCATTCGTCGGGCGTCATTTTTTGCTCGCGCCAAATGCCCTGGTCATAGTACCATTTATGATGGCTCCCGACCTTCATGCCGGTGTAACGCTGTCCCTCGAATTCCTTCCATCGGTTATAGGTCTCTTCATGGGCTTTCTCCACTTGCGGATCGCGCTCGCTTTCTCCAGGCTTGCGTTTTTTCGCTCGTAAAATTCCGGAGCGCATGTGTTCCTTGGAAGCTTCGCCATTTGTGGAAGCTCGGCCATTATGACTATGACCATTTTTCGACGTGGATTTTGTCAGAGGGGCTGGCGCGCGGCGTTTGGTTTTCGTTGGCATACTCCCGCCAACGCGCAAAGTTTGTACCGATTATGGGCGCACCATTTTAATAACTCTGGCGCCGGAGGGTGTTTGAAGCACGCAAAAATATGTGCCAGAAGAAATACGCTCAGGAAGCGTAAAGTTGTGAGTGCCGGGACCGAAGCTGCCCGAAGCAAGCCGTTCGATTTTTTCCCCACGCAGATCAAAAAGAGAGAGTTGCAGATCCGAACGTTCTGGAAGCGTAACAGAAATTTCCGTGGATGCCGGAAAGATTATCTCGCGGAGAAAAAGGCCGGATGTTTCCGTTTGCATCGGCACGCCGCTCAGGGGCTTTAATGTCCGCCACATACCTTCCGACGGCTTGAAAAAAAATAGCGTATGGTCAGCGCCAAAAGCAAGTTGCTGACCGCCTCCGGAAATTGTTCCATCGACATTCCAGGTGGTGCCGCTATCCCTGGAAATATACAATTGATAGCCGAAGAAGAGAAACAAATTCCCCGATGTGTCCATGGCTACGTCATACGGAATCCCTTTCGGAGCGCCTGGCACGGCATGCCAGGAGATTCCATCGTCGGTCGAACGTTCGAGGCCGTTATCGCCCGGGCGAAGAATATTCGTTTCCGTGACCGGCCAAATCTGAATCGTAAGAGGAACGGACTTCGACCAGGTCGTCCCTTCATCCGTCGATCGATAATAGGTATTGCCGTTGCGCCCCATGACCGTGCCTTTTAAGGTTGCGGTAAGATACGCGCCGACCGAACTGCCCGGAAACTCCGCTTGCCCAACGTGGTCCCAATCGGCGCCCTTATCGATGGAGCGAAAAATTCCGGTTGGGCAACTCGTAAAAATCGTTCCATCTGGCAGCGCGACAATAGAAGAAAATGGCCCGTCCGGGAGCTGTACACTGAGATTCGTCCAATTCGCGCCAAAGTTAGTGCTCGAAAAAACGCCGCCCATAGCCGCAAGATACAATGTGCTATCCGGAGCAAAACAGAAATCACCGGTGGTGGTCGCATCGAGTTGTGTCCAGCGAACTCCTTGCGAAGCCGACCCGAAAATCCCATTCGGGCAGACGAGGAACATTGCTCCATTGCTTGCGATCACGAATTTCGAAGGGTCTTCATAGCCGCCATTCTGATCCGTAGGGCCGCCGACAAATTTCGTATCGATTACGGCCTGCGCGAGCGCCGCGCGAGCGACCGATACCAGCAATCCGATTGCAACGACGGTTCGTATCATCTTAAGAATTCCGAATTTCATCCGCGTAATCATACCCTTCCGGAATCAAGGTTCAGGCCTCTTCCATATCGTCTGTTAAATCGTCCTCCGTGCTATTGACGATTTCTTTCGCGCGTTCTAAATCCTCCGGTTCGACATAGAGATGAACGCCGCCGGCGTAATCGAGCGAGGGAAGGACGTTCGCGCGGTCCTGCGATTCGATCATCGCTTCGATGCCTTCGCGCTCTAATTTTCCACGGACGAGTTCGGCCTCGAATTCGGTTTGATACGTAGAGAGGAGTTTCAGGTGCTTCATAAGTGACAAATAACGCGTTTGATGATAATAAGTAACGAGGAAAAAGTAAAGAAAGTAACACGCGTTACTCGCTACTCATCCACTCGTTTCCTCAACAAAATTACGATTTTTATTCGGACGCTCCATTTTTTTATTATTTTTGTAATTAAAGATTCGCGCAATTACGAAATACGAATCACGAATTTCGAACCCGGAAGGGTTCAAACGTCGACGGGGAGCCGCCTTCCAATTCGTAATTCGTAATTACCGGATCGAGAGGCCTTTTTCCATACCGAGACCGGGAATCCTCACACTTATAATTCCTGATGGGGCAAATTTTTAACAAGAGCACGAATTCGCTCGCGCGAGCGTCGATCATCGGATCCGGCGCGTTATCGGTGCTTGCGATCTACTATATTTTTCTCGGATTGCCCCGCTCTTCGTATTGGAATCAAACAAATACCGTTAAGGTCCAGCCGGTCCAATTCAGCCATAAACATCACGTCGGCGATGACGGTATCGACTGCCGGTATTGCCATACGTCCGTGGAAACCTCCGCCAGCGCCGGAATGCCGCCGACGAAAACGTGCATGAATTGCCATTCGCAGCTCTTCGCGACCACCACCTATCTTGAACCGGTGCGCGATAGCTGGAAGACCGGTATTCCGATTCACTGGACCCGCGTCCATGATCTCCCGGACTATGTCTATTTTAATCACTCGATCCATATCGCGAAAGGCGTCGGCTGCGCGACTTGCCATGGGCGCGTCGATCAGATGCCGCTTATTACGCAAGTTTCCTCGCTGCAAATGGAATGGTGTATTCAATGCCACCGGGCACCAGAGAAGTATTTGAGGCCGCGAAGCGAAGTTTTTAACATGGCCTATACGCCGCCCGCGAATCAAGAGGAACTGGGTCGGAAGCTTAAAAAGGAATATAACGTGCTGGGCGAAGATGTGCTAACGAGCTGCTCGACATGTCATCGGTAACCATTGATGTAGAATGATGAATGATGAAAAGAATGGAATGAGCAAGCAAGTCACTTTTGATTTGCCGGTGCTGAATGGAGAAGAGAAATCTTCGCCCTTCAACATTCACCATTCATCCTTGTCTAAACGCGAGTACTGGCAATCGCTCGATGAGCTTGCCGATTCGCCGGAATTCGACGCCTACGTCAAGCGCGAGTATCCGTCGCAGATGGAAGTGCTGATCGACCCGGTGAGCCGCCGCTCCTTTATGAAGCTCATGGGAGCTTCCCTCGGCCTTGCCGGATTAGCCGCTTGTACGGTTCAGCCCAAAGAGGACATTCTGCCTTACATAAGGCAGCCGGAGGAGATTGTTCCGGGAGAGCCGCTCTATTTCGCGACGGCCATGCCGCGTTCCGGCGGCGCGGTCGGGCTACTCGTCCGGAGTAACGAGGGACGTCCGACCAAAGTCGAAGGCAATCCGGACCATCCCGCGAGCCTCGGCGCTACCGATATTTTTGCGCAGGCCGCGATCCTTCAGCTTTACGATCCCGACCGATCGCAGTCGATCAATCATTTAGGCGACATTAGCTCCTGGGGCGATTTTATAACCGCCATGACGGGTCAAGCTTCACTGATGCAATCGAAAAAGGGCGAAGGATTCCGATTGCTGACCGAATCGACTACATCCGCTTCGTTTACAGCGATGATGCAGAGCTTCCTCGCCGATAACCCACAAGCAAAATGGCATCAATTCGAACCAGGTCGAGGGAACGGGCAGTTCTCTGCCATTGGCAGCTCGAATGTACAGTACCGTTTCGATAAAGCGGACCGTATCCTCGCGCTCGATAGCGACTTTATGATGTCCGCCGCGGCCGGCGGTGCCAGCGTCCGGTATGCGCGCGATTGGGCGGAAAAACGTAAAGTAAGTTCTTCGAGCACGGACATGAGCCGTCTCTATGTGGCAGAGACCAGCATTTCGCCGACTGGCGCGAATGCCGATAACCGTTTGGGCGTGCGTCCTTCGCAATTCGAAGGATTCGTCGGTGCGTTAGCTGCGGCGATGCAGGTGGGTAGCGGCGGGTTCGCCGTCCAGCTTTCGCCGCGTCAACAGGAGTTTGTGGATGCCGTCGCGAGGGACTTGCTTGCAATGAAGGGCCGTTCTATTGTAATTGCGGGCGAGTGGCAGTCGCCGTATGTCCATGCGCTCGTTCATCAGATGAATGCGGCGCTTGGAAATGTCGGACAAACGGTATTTTACTCCGCACCGGTCGAAGCCAGCCCGGTCGATCACGTTGCTTCAATTACAGAGCTCGCGCAGGATATGGCGGCGGGCAAAGTCGATTCGCTCATCATTCTCGGCGGCGTCAATCCGGTTTATTCCGCGCCAGCCGATCTGAAGTTTGCGGAGGCGATGAAGAAAGTGTCGTTTATTGTGCACCATGGCCTCTATCACGATGAGACGGCGGTTTTAGCACATTGGCATGTTCCCGCCGCTCATTTTCTTGAATCCTGGGACGACGCCAAAGCTCATGATGGAACAGCCTCCATTGTGCAGCCGCTCATTGCGCCGCTCTACCAAGGTAAAACAGCTCAGGAAGTACTCACAACGTTCACGAAAAATCCGAGTCTCTCTGCCTACGAAATCGTCAAAAATTATTGGACGGGCGGTGCGAAGGGCGGCGACATCGAGAAGACCTGGCGGCGCGCGCTGAATGATGGGATTATTCAAAATACGAATGCATCCTCCGGCGCCGTGGCTGCAGCAGCGCCCGCAACGCCGCAAAATTCAACGCCTTCATTGCAAGCGGCGCAAGGCTTCGACATTGTCTTTCGACCCGACCTTACGATTTCCGATGGCCGTTATGCCAATAATGGCTGGCTCCAGGAGTTGCCAAAGCCCATATCGACGCTTACTTGGGATAACGCAGCGCTTGTTAGCAAAGCCACCGCAGAGAAGCTCAAATTACATTCGACACTTCAATTCGAAGGTGGGCATTATGATGCCGACGTAATCCACATCGAGGTGAATGGCTTGGGAGTCAATGCGCCGGTATGGATCGCACCCGGTCAGCCGGACGATACGATTACCCTCTACTTGGGTTATGGTCGAACCCGCGCGGGCCGCGTCGGAAATGGACTTGGATTCAATGCCGGCCAAATTCGAACGACGAAAAATTATTGGTTTGCCACCGGCGCAAAAGTTTCTAAAAAGGATCAGACCTATCCGCTCGCAGGCACGCAGGTCCATTTCTTGATGGAAGACCGCGATCCCGTTCGCGCTATTAACTTCTCCGATTACAAAAAGGACCTAAATTACGTCCACGAAAAGGACGGACATAATTGGCTCGAAGAGCCTTCGAAGGACAATAGCTTTTTCCCGCATTATGACTACAAAGGTTATGCGTGGGGAATGACCATCGACCTGAATTCCTGCATCGGTTGTAATGCCTGCATGGCCGCGTGCGTAGCGGAAAATAATATTCCCGTCGTCGGTAAAGAGCAGGTGCTCCGCAGCCGTGAGATGCACTGGATTCGCGTCGACCGGTATTACACTGGCGCGGCGGAAGACCCGGAAACCTATTTCCAGCCTGTGCCTTGCCAGCAATGCGAGGAGGCTCCGTGCGAACTCGTCTGCCCGGTCGATGCCACGACTCACTCCGCCGAAGGTTTGAACGACATGACCTACAATCGCTGCGTGGGCACCCGGTATTGCTCGAACAACTGCCCGTACAAAGTGCGTCGATTTAATTTTCTTCTTTTTCAGGATTGGACGACGCCGCAGTTCAAGATGGCGCGCAATCCCGACGTGAGCGTCCGCTCGCGCGGTGTTATGGAAAAATGCACCTATTGCGTGCAGCGTATTCAGGAGGCGAAAATACATGCGGAAAAAGAAAACCGCCGCGTCCGCGATGGAGATATTGTCACCGCGTGCGAAGCGGCGTGCCCGACGGACGCCATTGTTTTCGGTGATATTAACGATCCGACGAGCCGCGTGGCGCGACTAAAAACCGATTCGCGGAATTATGCGCTCTTAGGCGATTTGAATACCCATCCGCGCACGACGTATCTCGGCGTGGTACGCAATCCGAATCCGGAGATCAAGCGGATCATCGATCCCCGATTGAACAAGGAGGCCGAAATCCTATGAGCGCATTTCAGGAAACCGAAGTGAGAGAGGCTCGGCCTACGACGACGGGATATATCGATCCCTCGTTCGTGCCGATGATCGCTCCGCACCATACGTTCAATTCGATCACGGAGAAAATTTCGGATATCGTGCTCGAAATGGGCACGCCAAAATGGTGGTTCGGCGCGATGCTTGTCGGAGCAAGTTTTATCGTCGTGCTCGTCTTCGCGCTCACCGTCCTCGTTTTTAAAGGAATTGGTATTTGGGGAAATAACCAACCGACGGCCTGGGCCTGGGCCATTACGAATTTCGTTTGGTGGATCGGAATTGGTCATGCTGGGACGCTCATCTCCGCCATTCTATTTTTACTCAAGCAGGAGTGGCGTAACTCGATCAATCGCTTTTCGGAAGCGATGACGATTTTTGCCGTCATGTGCGCTGGAATGTTCCCTATTTTCCATACCGGCCGCCCGTGGCTGGCCTATTGGCTGTTTCCGCTGCCCAACACGATGGGCGTCTGGCCGCAATTCAAAAGCCCGCTTGTCTGGGACGTATTTGCTGTCTCGACCTATTTCACGCTTTCGCTCGTCTATTGGTATCTCGGCATGGTGCCCGATTTTGGCACGTTGCGGGACCGAGCGAAAAAGCCGATTCTTCAAAAGATTTATGGTTTCGTTTCGCTTGGCTGGCGCGGTTCCAGCCGGCATTGGAGCCGGTACGAAACCGCATACTTACTACTCGCGGGACTTTGCACGCCACTCGTACTGTCTGTCCATTCGGTTGTAAGTATGGACTTCGCGGTCGGCATCGTCCCAGGCTGGCATTCCACGATTTTCCCTCCGTACTTTGTTGCGGGCGCCGTCTATTCCGGGTTTGCGCTCGTTCTTACGCTGGTGATTCCGGCGCGGCGACTCTTCGATCTCAAGGATTTTATTACCCAGCGCCATATCGACAACATGAGCAAGGTCATGCTTGCTATGGGGTTAGTTGTGGGTTATAGTTATGTTTTCGAGGCCTTTTTCGCGCTTGTTTATGCCGGCAACAAGTACGAGCACTTTATGATGGTAAACCGGATGTTCGGGCCATACGCGCCGTTTTACTGGACGCTTATCCTGTGCAACGTGGTTACCCCGCAATTTTTGTGGTGGCGGAAGATTCGTAATAATACGGTCGTGCTTTTTCTACTGACGATCGTAGTGAATATCGGTATGTGGCTCGAGCGATTCGAGATCATTGCCGTCAGTCTTACACGCGATTTTCTTCCCAGCTCGTGGGGCTATTTCAAGCCGACGATTTTCGACATGATGACGTTTGCCGGCACGCTCGGATTCTTCCTCACAATGATGCTTCTCTTTATGCGAGGGATGCCGATGATTCCGATGTATGAATTAAAGATGATTCTCCCCGCGTCGAGGCCGCAAGGTCATCCCGAGCAGGGATCGTTCGAAGAGGAGGTCGTATCGGCTTGACTGGGATCGACCACGATACATCAACGCGCATGAAGCAAAAAAAGAAATATCCGATTTACGGCATGATGGCGGAGTTCGACACTCCGACAGCCATTATGCTCGCCGCACAAAAAGCGCACGATGCGGGCTACCGCGTGATGGATGCCTATACGCCGTTCCCGATCGAAGAAGTGACCGAGGCGATCGGATTTCATCGCAAGCACAATAAAGTAGCACTTGCCTGCCTGATTGGTGGGTTGCTCGGTGGTTCGGGCGGATATTTGCTCGCCTGCTCCGCGGCCGCGATATGGTACCCGCTTAATATTGCGGGGCGTCCATTTATTCCGTGGCCAATGTTTATTCCGGTCACATTCGAATCGACCATCTTGATTGCCGGCCTTTCCGCAGCGCTCGGAATGCTCGCGATGAACGGGCTGCCTTCACCGTATCACCCCGTCTTTAATGTACCGGGTTTTTCCCTGGCGACGAACAACAAATTTTTCCTGTGTATCGAAGCGCGCGATCCGAAATATGACGAATCGGCCGTGACCGAATTTCTCAATAGCTTGAATCCGACGGAGGTGACGCGTGTCGAAGGCTAAATCCATTACGAATGATAAATTCCAAATGACAAAGGGGAAGACTGCTTCTCCCATTCGTCATTTGTCATTCGTCATTTGGCATTCGTTCGCATTCCTGCTCCTGCTTATGGCATTGCAATCCTGCCGGCAGGACATGCAGGACCAGCCGAAGTACCTGCCGTATCGCGGCAGCGAGAGCTTCGCGGACAGCCTTTCCTCGCGGCCACTCGTTGAGGGCACCGTGCCGCGAGGGTACTTGCGGGAAGATCAGGCGCTCTATACTGGCAAATCGGGAACAGCAGTCACTCCGTTGAATTCGAAAGATTCCGGCGGGGTGAAATCGAGCGCGGGAACATCCGTTTCGACACAGCCGGCCTCCGCGGCGGGAAATGATGTGAATGAATTTCCGTTTCCAATCACTCGCGAAATTCTGGACCGCGGGCAAGAGCGATTCAACATTTATTGCTCTCCGTGCCATGGCGTGCTGGGCGACGGCAAAGGCATGATTGCCAACCGTGGTTTCCGTCCGCCGCCGACGTACCATCAGGATCGTTTGCGTACCGCGCCACTGGGCCACTTCTTCGATGTTATTACGAATGGCTTCGGTGCCATGCCGGATTACTCCATGCAAATTCCTCCGCATGAGCGGTGGGCCATCATCGCGTATATTCGGGCATTACAACTAAGCCAGAATGCAAATGTGGCGGATATACCACCCTCGGACTTATCGAAATTGAAATAAAGCGTTTTGACTACGAATAATTATCCGGTACCCGCTTCGATCGACCGCTATGGCCGCAACGGCCTCATTGCGGCTGTGATCGGCTTTATCGCGCTGCTGATTTCCATTGCGGCCGTTTCGCCCACGCAATTTTTTCACAGCTATTTCCTGGGCTATATGGTCTTTGTCGGGCTATGCCTCGGGAGCATCGGGCTGCTGATGCTCCAATACGTTTCCGGAGGCGCATGGGGCGTAATCACCCGGCGTATTTACGAAGCGTCCTCCAGGATAATCCCGATTGCCGCGCTGCTCTTCATTCCGATTTTCTTCGGAATGAAGGATATGTATTCCTGGACCAACCCGGCAATTGTAAAGGCAAGTGAATCTATTTCGATGAAAACCGGATGGTTGAATACCCCATTCTGGATTATACGAACGGTTATTTATTTTGCGTTCTGGATGGCTGTTTCGATTGTGCTCAATCGTTATTCGAAAAATCTCGATGAAGCTCCGGGATTCCATTGGAGTCGCAAGCTCGAAAATTTCTCCGGCGGTGGATTTCTCTTTCACTTCGTCGTCATGACGCTTGCTTCCGTCGATTGGATGATGTCGCTCTTGCCACAATGGTACTCGACGATTTATGGCTTCATCATTATCGTCGGCCAGGGCATCCTGGCGCTGACGTTTGCGATTATCATCCTTGCTTACTTGATGAAAGAAGAGCCGCTTGCGAGCGTTCTCAAGCCGGTTCACCTGCATGACCTGGGCAAGCTTCTTTTTGCCTTTAATTTTCTTTGGGGCTATCTCTGTTTTTCTCAACTTATTATAACGTATGCCGGTAATTTGCCGGAAGAGATCCTCTGGTATCACCAACGCATTCGCGGTGGGTGGGTGGTCATTGCATATTTAGTCATCTTCGTACACTTTGTCCTGCCGTTTGCATTATTGCTTTCGCGGGATATAAAGCGGAGTATGCGGACGCTCGTGCCGGTCGCGTGTTTACTGTTCATAATGCGCATCGTCGATCTCTACTGGCTCATCGAGCCAAACTGGCATGGAGAGGAATTTTTTATTAGCTGGGCCGATGTTGCAGCGCCAATCGGTTTCGTCGGGTTATTCCTATTCCTTTTCGTGCGGGAATATAAAAAGCGAAACCTGCTTCCTCTGGGCGAACCGGAACTCGAACTCACATTGCACCCGAAAGGAGTACATTAGCCCATGAAAGGACAGCACAGTCATCTGAACGATCCGAAGCATGAGCGAGCGCAAGAGCTCGACACCACGGACATCCGTAATCCGGAAACGCTGCATGAAGAGGGCGATATAAACGTTCGCCCGGTCTATCAATTTTTGGCATGGCTCGGCGTGTTGATGGTCGTGACCTATTTAATCGTTTATGCAATGATGAAAGCGAACGATACGCGTATCGCTCGTGAGAATGCGATTGTATCGCATCTTCCAAAGTCGAAGTCGGAGGAACTTGCACCGCCGCCACGCTTACAGCTTGCGCCCGGCCAGACCATGCACCCCCTTCGAGAGGGAATGGCCTATCGCGATTCTGTCGCGAATGAACTGGAATCCTACGGATATCTTAACAAGACTGCAGGCTCAGTTCATATTCCGATCGAGCTGGCAAAACAACTTTTGATTTCGCGGGGACTGCCCACGTCGGCCGGAGACACCTCGCGGGACGATGGGACCATTCGAATTCCGAGCGCTTCCTCCGCGGGGCGCGTTTACATTCGCCGCGATCAGAGAATTCCGGGCGGGACCTACACCGTAACCGGCGGAGACATGAATGTGGAAAATCAATAACGAGTGCGAGTGAGGATACACAGGTGATAGCAATCAAACGGATTTTTCAAGACAAAAGCGCGCAAGTGGGCAAAACAGCCCATGCTGTCCGCTGCGTCTTGTTTGTCCTGATGCTATCCGGCGTAGCTTCTTCTGCGATGGCTAACGATTCCCCCTTTTTCAAGGGTGACGTGCAAGGGCCCCTTGCTCAGGAAGGGTTGCCGAAGATCGTGCAGCATGTTGCCTTCGATCAGCATTTAGGCAGCAAAGTTGCCCTGAGCTTGCCGGTGCGCGATGAGAATGGCCGCGTGACGACACTCGGTGAGTACTTTGGCCGGACGCCCGTTATTCTTGTCATGGCCTATTACGGATGTCCGCATCTATGCACGATGGTAATGACCGGCGTTTTTAGCGCGATGAAGCCGCTTTCGCTCGAACCGGGGAAAGATTATCAGATTGTTTCGGTAAGCATCGATCCGAATGAGACCTCCGATCTGGCGAAAAAGAAGAAGCAATCCTATCTCGATAATTTTCACGAGACCGATGCGGCGAACGGCTACCATTTCCTGACCGCGCCGGAATCGACGATCGAGCAACTTACGAAGGAAGTCGGGTTTACATATGTCTATGATTCGGTAAATCATCAATACGCTCATGCGAGCGGTATTATGGTGCTTACTCCGGATGGCACCATTTCGCGATATTTTTTTGGTGTGGAATTCGCGCCGGTCGACCTGAAGTATGGCTTAATGGACGCTTCCGGCGGGAAAATTGGCACACTCGCCGATAAGCTGCTCCTTTATTGCTGTGAGTACGACCCGATGACCAGTAAATACGGATTCGTGATTGCACGCGCGCTGAAGATCGGTGGGGCGTTAATGCTGATCGCGATGGGATTTCTATTTTATTGGATGCGCCGACATGTGAAAGCCGCTCGAAGCCGCCGTAATGCGGAAGACAACACGGTCCATCCGCGAGGATTCATTCCGATACGAAATGCCTGAGAATGCTCGATAATTTTATCATCAACGTACCGCATGCTGCGCTATTCCGAATGCTCGGAATGTCGTGGATGCTCCCTCCGCAGGCTTCTACCTATGCTCCGGAAGTCGATCGTCTTTATTTGTTCTTCATAGGGACGACGGTTTTTTTCACGGTCATTATTTCCGCGGCAATCCTCTATTTTTTCGTCAAATTCCGCCGCCGCTCGGATTCGGAAGTGCCACGACCGATCGCCGGTTCGATGGTCCTGGAAAGTGCCTGGACGATTATTCCCTTTATTATTTCGATGTTCATGTTCGCATGGGGGGCGAAGTTGTATCTCGAGGAATATACTACGCCGAGCGATGCCACCGATATTTACGTTGTGGGGAAGCAATGGATGTGGAAATTCCAACATCCCGAAGGCCAACGCGAAATCGACGAGCTGCACATTCCCGTTGGGCGGAAGATACGGTTTGTCATGGCGAGTGAGGATGTGGTCCATAGCTTTTTTATTCCCGCCTTTCGCATGAAAGAGGATGTCGTGCCCGGCGCGGGACATTATTCCACCGTCTGGGCCGAGCCGACGGAAACCGGGACCTTTCATATTTTTTGTTCCCAATATTGTGGGACAAGCCACGCCGCGATGACCGGAACCGTTACGGTAATGAACGATCGGGATTACCAGGCCTGGCTCTCCGGTGGTGCGGCGGAAGGCTCGATGGCCGACCGCGGTGCTTCGCTATTCCAGCAGTTGGGCTGCATTAACTGCCATCGTTCCGATGCCCAGGGACAATGCCCGCGCCTTGAAGGAATTTATGGCAAGGAACAACTCATGAGCGATGGCCAAAAGGTAATCGCGGACGATGGATATATTCGGGAGTCGGTTCTGCAGCCGCTGGCGAAGGTCGTTGCAGGATTTCAGCCGGTTATGCCTTCCTTCCAGGGACAAGTAAGCGAAGAGCAGATCCAGGAATTAATCGCCTACGTCAAGTCGATTGGTTCGCCGGACGTAACGAATGCCACACCCGGACAGGTCTCGCAAATCAAAAAGGGCTCGGGTGGAAATCCGGCCGCTTCCGCGCCTCCGATTATGTCGACGGGAGGACCCTCCGTGATCGCGCCACAATCCGAAAAGGCACAACCGGAGCAATTGCCGCAACAAACCCCGGCGCAACAACAGACACCATGAAGGCAAACCGTACGAAGCGATGACTAACGAATTTACCCCTGCTACCATGGAAGCCATTCCAACGAACGGCCAGGAATTGAATTACCTGAACAATGGCTATGGTCTTAAATCCTGGCTGCTGACGAAGGACCACAAGCGGATCGCGATCCTCTATCTCATTTCTGTATCTTCCTTTTTTATTCTCGGCGGAATTTTCGCGCTACTGATTCGCATCAACCTTCTTTCGCCGGAAGGCGTCTTTACTCCGGATACGTATAACCGCCTTTTCACGGCGCACGGCGTCATCATGGTATTTCTATTCCTGGTGCCTGCCGTGCCGGCAATCCTGGGAAATTTTTTGGTGCCGATTATGATCGGCGCGAAAGATCTCGCCTTTCCGAAGATCAATCTTCTTAGCTGGTACCTATATGTTGCCGCCGGAATTGTACTCTTAATCGCCATCTTTGCCGGTGGCATCGATACCGGCTGGACATTCTACACGCCATATAGCACCGGTTATTCCAACTCGAATGTGTTACTGGCCGCGTTGGGCGTATTCATTGCAGGATTCTCCTCGATTCTAACGGGCATTAATTTTATCGTAACCGTCCACACGATGCGCGCACCTGGCATGACGTGGTTTCGGCTGCCGCTCTTTATTTGGGGGCATTATGCAACGGCGCTCGTCATGATGCTTGCTACGCCGGTTCTTGCGATCACGGTCTCGCTGATGGCCCTGGAACGCATTGCCCATGTCGGTATTTTCGACCCCGCCTTAGGTGGCGATCCCGTGCTCTTCCAGCACATGTTCTGGTTCTATTCGCATCCCGCCGTTTATATCATGGTGCTTCCGGCGATGGGTGTCGTTTCGGAATTAATTGCAAATTTATCGCGCAAAAATGTTTTTGGCTATAAGTTTGTCGCAATGTCGAGCCTCGCGATCGCTATCTTCGGATTCTTAGTGTGGGGCCACCATCTTTTTGTATCGACGCAATCTATTTATTTGGGACTGGCATTTTCGTTTTTAAGTTATGCGGTCGCGATCCCTTCTGCGATTAAAGTATTTAACTGGACGGCAACGCTTTTCAAAGGGTCCATCTCTTACGATACGCCGATGCTCTACGCGCTCGGCTTTATTGGACTATTTCTCATTGGCGGAATGACCGGCTTGTTCGTCGCTGCTGTCGGGCTGGACGTGCATATCCACGATACCTACTTTGTCATCGCGCATTTCCATTACGTGATGGTCGGCGGTTCGCTCATGGGATTTTTAGGCGGGATGCATTTGTGGTGGGGAAAAATGACAGGCCGCCAGTATCCCGAATATTGGGCTCGGGCGGCAACAATCATTCAATTCGTCGGATTCAATCTGACGTTTTTCCCTCAATTTATTCTCGGCTATTTGGGAATGCCGCGCCGCTATGCTTCGTATCCTCCCGAATTTCAAACACTTCATGTTCTCTCGACCGCCGGTGCCACCATTCTCGGAGTCGGGCTTGGCATCACGATTTTTTATCTACTATGGTCGCTCAAGAATGGCAAACGCGCGCTGGCCAATCCCTGGGGCGCCCCGGGGCTCGAGTGGCGTACCAGTTCGCCACCGCCGACCGAAAATTTCCTTGTAACTCCTATCGTGACATGGGAAGCGTATGAATTCGCACCGATCGAGACAATGGAAGTGCTCGGTTATCCCGGCGATCCGGGCAAACCCACACAGCCGGTTTCCGCCGAACATGGGACCGAGGATTAAAACAAGTGCTGAGTGCTTTGTGCTCAGTACAGGATTACAATTTTTGGAAATATCTTAGCACTTAGCAGTTCAGCACTCAGCACTTAAAAAAGTGGCAATGATCGAAACAGAAACGGCTCCGGAACGGATCGAGATTCACGCGGATCATCATCCGCATCTCGCGCATCATTTCGAGAGCATGGAACAACAGCGCGAGGCCGGCACGCTCGGCATGTGGTGGTTCCTGCTTACCGAAATCATGTTTTTCGGTGGCATGTTCACGGCGTATACCGTTTATCGCCACCTGTATTTTTCGGCCTTCGCGGCCGGCAGCGAAGTCCTGAGTGTTTGGTGGGGTGGCTTTAACACCGCGGTACTGATTGGAAGCAGTCTTACGATGGCGCTTGCGGTGTTCCATGCGCAAATGGGAAACGCAAAAAAGGTCGTTTTCTTTTTGCTCTTCACGGTAGTGCTGGGTGGAATCTTCCTGCGTGTCAAATATATCGAGTACAGCGATAAATTTGCGGAACACGTATTTCCGGCCGGTGATTACCGCTGGCCCACCGGAGAAGAACCAGCGGGACCCCATAATCCGGGCGATCTGCTGCTGATGCTCGTTGGACTCGAAGCCACTCATCATCCCGGCCCGATGGAGCATGGATTGCCCGTCAAAGTTACGACGAATTATTCGGAGGAAGGCCCCTATTACGGCACCGGCGGACAAATACCGGAGCAAGTTCAAAGCGATTCCATGGCGGGACATGTACGCCTCTATTTCTGGTTTTATTTTGTCATGACCGGCTTTCACGCGCTGCACATGCTGATCGGAATCGGATTACTCCTCACGCTCGCGTGGCAGGCTTGGCGAGGAAAATTTTCACGAGAGTATCATTCATACATCGAGCTGACGGGACTCTATTGGCATTTTGTCGATATTGTTTGGATTTTCCTTTTCCCGCTTCTCTACTTAGTCGATCGACACTTATAGTCTGCGCCAACGATTTGGGCTGATTTTCGATATCATACGATAAATTTCTAATTTCGAGAACACCTCATCAAGGTTCAGACCATTCACGGAAAAGTATGTCAGAACACATCGTACCAAAAAGCACGTACTACACGATATTCGGGGCGCTCTTAGTGGGCACGGCACTGACGATCGTGTTCGCCTTTATTAATCTCGGAAATTTCAATATCGTCGCCGCGCTTGTGATTGCGGGCATCAAGGCCGGCCTTGTTATCACCTTTTTTATGCATGTGAAGTATTCTTCCCGCCTCACGAAGATGTGGGTTGCGGTCGGCTTCATCTGGATGTTCCTTATGATTTCCATTACGATGACCGATTATCTCACCCGCGCGTGGCTTGTGTATCGGCCATAATGCGGGAGCTTCCGTCCTGCAGAACCCATGATTCAGATCGGTATCGATGGCGGCGGAACGACTACGCGGCTATTCGTGCACACCAATGAGGAAGAACCTCGATATTTCGAATTCCCACTTTCCCTGAAAGTTCATAATGGCGATTTCGCCGCCTCGGCTGAAACGTTGCGAGCGATAATCTCGGATCTGCCGACTAACGAAAATAGCAATTCCACCATCCGTCCTATGGGTTCAATAGGCCCCATAGCCATTGCAATGGGCCTTTCGGGGCTGAGCCAACCCACGGACCAGGAAGCATTCAAGAATGCCGTTCATGCTCTTCCAGAATTCGCGGATTCAAAGATACAAATTGAAAGTGATGCCACGCTGACCCTGAAAACAGTGCTCGCGGAAGGCGAAGAGGGAATTCTTCTGATTGCTGGCACCGGTTCGGTAATTTTTTACCAGACTTCCGGTGGCTCGGAGACGAACACTCACCAACAAAGAATTGGCGGATGGGGGCCGCTTCTTTCCGATGAAGGCTCGGGCTATCGGATTGGGCTGCGCGCGCTTCGATACTATATCAACGTGCTCGATGGCGTTTTTCCTCGCGATGCCTTTAGCGAAGCGATCGAAGTGCGAATGGGAAACTCGAATAACAGCCACACGCAGCGGAGCCTCGTCACGCGAGCGCAAAGCGACCCGGCATTCGTCGCTTCCTTTGCCCGAGACGCCTTCGAGGCAGCACCGAACCTGAAGTCCGTTCAAGACTTAATTCACGAAGAACTTATCGATCTCATTACGCTACTCTTTCCGATATTCCTTCCCGGCGTAATGAGCGGAAATATGCCATACCCGCTTTATCTTGCTGGTCATGTGGCCCAACAACCGATGACCGTGAACGCTATCGAAACGGCCTTCGAAGGATTTCCGCTATCGCTTCATTTCGTCGACGAGCGCGCGCCGGCATGGAAGGCTCTGGAATTGGCAAGAGGGATGCGGTAACGCAATGCTGCTCTCCATATATTCGCCGTAGTTCTGCTGTGTTTCTAAACCCAAAGGGGGATTCATGAATCCTGAGAACCCGCAAGGCCGCCATCCGGCAGTTATTTTTGCCAGGGGACGAAATTCCCAAGCGAATCGTTGAGCCTATTCGAAAAATATTATGGCTGAAATGAGCGAGAAGTCAAAAATTCATACTAATGGTAGCGCGACCGGAACACCCGTCGTATCCGCACCCGCCACGCTTAACAACTTTGAAAATAGTCCTGAATATCAGCAGGCATATCTGCAATGGAAGGCGCGGGCAGAGGCGAGTCCGGAGACTGGGATGAAATTCACGACCCTTTCGGGAAATGCGGTCGATCTGCTTTACACTCCTGATGGCACTACCTCGGGTGCCCACCAAGAGGGACCGGAAGAATTTATCGAAAGTATTGGGTTCCCGGGTCAGTTTCCCTATACCCGCGGGATTCATCCGAATGGCTATCGCGGAAAAATTTGGACGATGCGACAGTTTGCCGGTTTCGGTACGCCGGAAGATACGAACGAGCGATTCAAATACCTGCTTGCGCATGGTCAGACTGGCCTCTCCACCGCGTTCGACCTTCCGACGCTTATGGGCCGCGATGCGGACGATCCGTGGAGCGAGGGCGAGGTAGGAATTTGCGGCGTTGCGATCTCCTCGCTCAAAGATATGGAGACCCTCTTCGCCGGCATTCCGCTGGATAAAGTTTCTACATCGATGACGATCAATTCGCCGGCAGCAATGATCTTCGCGTTCTATCTTTGCGTGGCCGAGCAGCAAGGCGTTGCATTCAACCAGTTGCGTGGAACATTGCAAAATGATATACTGAAAGAGTACATCGCGCAAAAAGAATTTATCTATCCTCCGGAACCTTCGATGCGGATCATCACGGACATGATTGAATTCGCCGTCGAAGAAGTTCCACAATGGAATCCCGTCTCGGTTTCCGGCTATCATATTCGTGAGGCCGGCTCGACGGCCGCGCAGGAGTTGGCTTTTACACTGGCCGATGGATTTAGCTACGTCGAACACTGCGTGGCGCGAGGTATGGATGTCGATCATTTTGCGCCTCGGCTCTCCTTCTTTTTTAATTCCCACATCGACTTTTTCGAGGAGATCGCGAAACTCCGTGCCGCCCGGAGAATATGGGCCAGGCGCTTGAAGGAGAAATATGGGGCGAAGTCGGCGAAATCCCTTTCGCTTCGGTTCCATACGCAGACGGCGGGATGTTCGCTCACCGCCCAGCAGCCGGAGAATAACATCGTTCGCACAGCGTATGAAGCCCTCGCTGGTGTCCTTGGCGGGACCCAATCGTTGCATACGAATTCGATGGACGAAACGCTCGCGCTTCCGAGCGAGAAAGCAGTGAAGATCGCCCTTCGAACACAGCAAATTTTGGCATACGAAACAGGCGTTATCAATACGGTCGATCCGCTCGGCGGCTCCTACTTTATCGAATCGGAAACGGACCGGTTGGAACGCGAGGCGAATGCTTATTTCGATCAGATCGATGCACTGGGTGGTGTCATTCCCGCTATAGAAGCAGGATTTTTCCAGCGCGAAATTGCGGACGCGGCGTACCGGTATCAGCTCGAATTAGATAAGAAGGAGAAGTTTATCGTCGGCGTGAACGAGTTTGTCGAGAAAGACGAAAAGATCGATATTCCCATTCTGCAGATTTCTCCGGAAGTTGAAAAATCGCAACGGCAGAAACTCGCGGAAGTCCGTGCGAACCGCTCGCAAGCAGCGGTGGAAGAATCGATCGAGGACATTCGCGTTGCCGGTTTCGGCCATGCGAACCTGATGCCCGTCCTCATCAAAGCTGCTCGGAATTACGTGACGCTCGGTGAAATGATCGATACGCTGAAAGTACCGTTCGGGGAGTATCAGGAATCGGTGGTGTTTTGAGTTCGTCAGAACGTTTTCGGCTCACGAGACCGCTTCAAGCTCTTCTCGGGCTTGTGATTATCCTGGAACTCCTTGCCCCGTTCGTTGCGCGAACGAACGGCGTCGACGGGCCAAGCCAATTGAATCTGGAATCGCAATTCAATGGGCTGCTGGCGCAGGGAATATGGTTCCCTCGCTGGAGCCTGGAAGGGTTCCACGGGTTTGGTTCTCCCGCCTTCTATTTTTATCCGCCTCTTGCGTTTTACGCGACGGGCGTGTTGCGTCTTCTTTCGGGCGTTAGCGATCCAAAAGTTTTATTTCAGGCCGTGGGCCTCCTGGCAACGATTGCCAGTTTTTTTTCGGCCCGAGGGCTTCTGTTAGCGATTGGTTCGGCTCGAACCCAGGCGGCGCTGGGAGCGCTGCTCTATGCGTTCGGACCGTTTCGCATTGCTGAACTCTACTCGCGTTCCTCGCTATCCTCACATGTTGCCTATATCTTCCTGCCATTGGTCTGGTGGGGATTGGTCCATCTTTTCCGGGACCGGGAGTTAGGAAGCCGGGCTTTGTCGGGGGTGCTCTTATTTTCTGTTGCCTTTGCTTTGTTGGTGCTTACGAGTATCCCACTTGCATCGGTCACCATCGTTACGATGCTCGTGGCCGCAGTCATCTTCCGGCGAGAACTCCAGGTGGGCGCGATAGGGCGGTTCGGGCTGGCAGCCGCTCTTGCAACTTCGCTTGTGGCCTTTTATATTATTCCGGTGGTGATATACCAACCTTTTGTAAAATTGGAATATCTTTCGAATTTGCGTGAGTTCTTCGCCGAAGACCTGGTCCATTTGAGGAATTTCGCGGGACTATATCATCTGGTGTTGCTCTATGGCGGAATCGCTGCCATCCTTTTTGCCTATTGGCACCTTCGTCGGCACAACGCAATGACTTCAGAACAGGAGCGCAAGATTTCCCAGCTCACCCTTGCCGTTCTCGTGTTGATTCTGCTCCTGGAAATTCCACCCATTGGCCGACCGCTTTTAACCAAAATACCGTTGCTCCAATTGGTCCAGGGCACATGGCGGTTTTATATCGACGTTCTTTTGCTTGGAGCGTGCGCGGTGGGAGTTGCCAACAACCAAAACATGAGGAAGGCCGCCCGTCAGGTGATTTGGATTTGGGGTGCTGGCGCGCTCTTGCCCGCGACACTCATCGTGTTGAATCTGCATCTCGGCACCCATCAAATAGGTCCGACGGTGGACCCACCGGAATATATGCCCATTTATTTCCATTCAGAAGATAGGCTTCTGGCACGTGACTCCGGGATCTTTGAAAGTTCTGGGATCTCACGTATGTCCTCGCCAAGCTCGAATGGAAGACCCACCCTTGCTCTCGTTCGGGAGGAGCCCGATCGTAAGCAATACGCCGTAAGCCTTCCATCGAATGCTTCGGTTATTTTTCCCCGTTTCTATTGGCCGGCCTGGCATCTCTATGTCAATGACACGGAAACGAAAACTTGGCCTGACTCGGCCCTCGGCCGCGCGACGGCGAACCTTCCGGCTGGAAGATACCAAATAACCTGGAAACTCGAACGATCCCTGATGGAGCAAGCAGGGCTCTGGATTTCAGGTATTACAGCCGTGGGAATTATTATCCTAACGGCGGGAGCGCGCATTCGCAGGTACGGAATGGAGAAAGGGACGCGGTTGTGAAGTTACCTTCGATATTTCAAACACCTCACGCTTCTAAGGATTCGTTCCGATTGCCGCGATGGCTGGAAGTCCTTTTTGCCATCGTTATTTTTTTAGAACTATTCGCACCGTTCGTAACCACGACGTTAGGGCTGGATGGACGCCTTCACCTAAAAATGATGGCAGAATTTGGCAAACTATTATACTCCGGAGTCAGCATACCTACCTGGACGCCAGACGGCTTTTACCATTTTGGAGCAACCTCTTTCTATTTTTATCCGCCCATTACATTTTATCTAAGCTCGATTGTTAGCGTAGTCGGAATACAAGATCCGCTTTCTCTTTTCCAGGCCGTGAGCCTTCTCGGAACGATCGCCAGCTTTTTCTCTGCGCGCTGGCTGCTTCGCACCATTGGATCTTCAGAATATCGATCGAACATCGCTGCCGCACTGTATGCGTGTGCGCCGCTTCGTGTCGCGGAGCTCTACTCCCGATCGTCACTCCCGACACATGTTACTTATACCTTTATTCCACTGGTTGCGATTGCTCTTATCGCCATCGTTCGGAGAGAAGGGACTTCTCGAATAAAACGAATACTTTTGTTGGGACTGTGGTGTGCTATCCTTGCGCTAACGAATGTACCAATCACCGTGATGATGGCAATGGCTATGATCGTTGCTGCGATTGTCGTCTGGAGAGAACTCCGTTGGAATGCCGTTATAGATATAATGCTTGCTGGGGCGATTGCCGCGGGGCTCGCAGCCTACCATTACGCTTCCGTGCTGTCGGCGCAACCCTTTTCCAGATTGCAAGACCTGCATTTCTCTCACCGGCCGCAAGATATAGAACTCTATTTCCATCTCGGACCGGGAACATATCACATACTCGTACTTTATGCAGCAGTCGGAATTATTGTGTTGGCTTATACCTGGCTTCGGTGGAAAAAGGAATCGTTAACTCGGATCGAAAGTGCGGTAGGTCGAATCGGTCTCTCTATTGCTGCTATTATTTTCTTCCTGGATCTCTTCCCTATTAGTGCGGGCGTTTGGAATGCATTCCCGCCGCTTCAACTGGTGCAATTCCCATGGAGGTTTTATCCTCTGGACTTACTCCTCGGAATAATGGTGATAGGATCTGCCCAGTCCCTGACGCTTAAGCGTGCCGCAAAATTGATTGCAGCGGTGTGGATCGTGGGTGCCGTTCTGCCGATAATTCTTGTCGTGTTCAGTTTTCACATTTTCTCCCCCTTCGTAAGGGCGCCAGAAGATCCTACGGAGTATCTACCGATCTACTTTAACCCATCGGTCTCTCCGGAAAATGGCGGAATGCGAGGAGCGGTCGAGCGCACGCTTCGACCCCATGCTTCCGACTCCGCAGTTTTAGGGAACCTGCAAATGGGGGAGAAGGTGGAGGGGGTAGTTCGAGAGCCGTACCATGAAAAATATGATGTTACGCTCAAAACGCCTCGCCCCGTCACTTTCCACCGCTTTTATTGGCCCTTTTGGCATTTATATGCAAGCGGAAATGAAGTTTATTCTCGACCGGATAGTATTGGCCGCGCCACCGCTACTTTCCCCTCTGGCCATTATACCGCCGTGTGGCAATTGGAACGTACACCGCTCGAAATTGCGGGACTTTGGATTTCCGGGATAAGCTGGGTCGGCGTTCTAGTCTTTCTGGGAATAGGTCTGGTGCGAAGACGTGTTAGAGCAATGCCATCTTCATCGCCGTGATTTCTATCAAAACTATTTTTCGACTCGCGCGTCTTAAGCAATGGACGAAAAATATTTTCGTTTTTGCCGCATTGGTGTTTTCGAAACAGCTCGTACGGCCAGAATCGGTGCTGCTTTCGCTCCGCGCTTTTTTTGCTTTTTGCCTCACCGCGAGTTTTATTTATGTGATGAATGATATTGCCGATCGCGAAAGCGACCGGCTTCATCCACGGAAACGGCTGCGACCCATTGCTTCCGGCGAAATTTCCCTCCGCAGCGCGAATATCATCTCGATTCTACTACTGGTAGGCGTCGCCGTTTTAGTCATAGGATTGGATCGGCGATTCGTTATGTGCCTAATCGCTTACATCCTTATGAATTTGGCCTATAGCTTTTACCTGAAGGACCTTGTCCTTATCGACGTTTTTGTAATCGCCATTGGCTTTATGCTTCGTGTAATTGGCGGCGCGCTCGTTCTGAACGTTGCGCGCAGCTCGTGGCTTATTCTCACCACGATGTTCCTATCGCTGTTTCTGGGAATCGCGAAGCGAAGGGGAGAGTTGGTCGCGCTCTCCACAAGCGAAGTCGGGATTTCGGGTGCTCCCGCTATGACGTATCACACGCGCAAAGTTCTCGAACATTACTCGATCGAATTTGCAGAACAGATGACGACGATCTGCGCGGCAGGATTCGTCTTTAGTTACGCGTTGTATACCGTCTCGGAGCGAACGGTGACGATGTTCGGAACCGAAAATCTTATTTTCACTACGCCATTTGTCCTCTATGGTGTTTTTCGATACCTTTATTTACTTCACAAAAAGCGGTTGGGGGAAAGCCCGACAGATATCGTGCTTTCCGACGTTCCGATGCTCCTGAATTTTGCCGCGTATGCAATTGCGATGCTCGCGATCATTTATTTGCGATGAGGTGGCAAAAATACCGCGTTGAACTTTGGCTTTTTGCGGCTGGCGCGATCGTGCTCCTTGGATTCTGTATTGTGCAATACAGTTTGCTTGGTGCTACTCGATCTCCAATCCTGTCGCTCCTCGGAGTGCCGCTGGACGATGTCTACATCCATACGCAATTTGCCGCGAATCTGCTTCACGGTTTTTCCTATTCCTTTAATCCGGGCCAAACGATAACGTCGGACACTTCACCGCTCTGGGTTCTTCTCGTTGCCCTGGGCGGACTCTTTACTTCTCATCTCGAACTCGTCGCAATCGGCTCTTCGATGCTTGCTTATCTCGCGATCGGGCCCGGAGTTTACCGGGCGGCGCGTGATGTATTTGCAATAGGCGAAGGCCATGCGCGAATCGCCGGAATAGCGGCGGTCCTTTCCTCTCGTCTCGCCTGGAGCGGCATGAGCGGAATGGAAACGGCGCTTGGCGCACTCCTCATGCTCCTGGCGTTAGAAGAACACGCCCGTTCCAGAACACGCGAGTGCCTTCGCCCGCGGGAAGCGATCTGGGTTGGACTTGGAATTTTAGTCCGGCCAGAGTTTATGTTCGTGGCGGTTGTGCTGATTGCAGATTGGGTGTATGCGGCGCTTCGCCATCGCGCGAATGTTTCCACGGTTCCGATGGCGATGAGCCTATTCCTCGCTATTGCCTCCTCAGCATTTTTCTTGCCGCTCGTTACGCGCGATAGCCTGATCTCCCATTCGAGCGTTGTGCAGGGTGCGGCCATTTCGATGGTTCCCAACGTTCGCTATCTTTGGTTTGCCATAAAAATTCTGGCAAGCAATAATGTTATTATTTTCGCGCTGGTTGCCGCCGGCGTATGGCTGCTCCGAAAAGAAATAAAATATTATCCACTATTTATAATTGCTATCGGGTTGCCAATCGTACAGGCGTTTCTTGCGCCGCAGTTTCGACAGAGCGGAAGATATTTTTTCCCCGTGATTCCACTTTTTTGTATTGCCGGAGTTGCTGCCTGGGAAAAGATTGGACCGATGAACAGAATGGCACGAGTCATTGCTCTTCTGATTATACTCGTTGGTATCATTGAGATGGCTCGATGGACTACGATCGCGGGAGAATCTGTCCGCAATATCAACGATCAGCATCTTGCCGCGGTCGGTTGGCTGCGGCAAAATATGGTGCCAAGCGATACGCTGGCGGTCGATGACGTCGGGGCTATAGGTTATTTCTTAAATAAACCGGTAATAGATCTCACCGGCCTAATGACGCCTACCATCTTGTCACTCGAAAATAACCAGGATTCCGTGTGGAGCGCGGCGCGCGCGATGGGGGCGAACCTGTTTGTAATCTATCGGCGGCTTCATCCGGCTTTTTACGAGCAGCATAAAGATTTCCTTGTGCTGCAACAGGATTTTTGCGTTCGGCTGCCGCTCGCTTCAGCAGCGGATACGACGATGAGCATCTATCGGTTTAAAAGATCCAATGGACAGTAGGGGCAAAAAAATCCGCACCTTGTTCGGTGTTGCGCTTGTGCTCGCAACATTCTTCACACGCTTTCCCATTCGCGCGCGGACCTTGTTCGAATTCGATTCGATTAACTTTGCCGTAGCGTTATTTCGCTTCGAACTTGGCCAGGTCACGCCTCAGATGCCCGGTTATATTCTACACGTATTGTTCGGACGGTTGCTCTTTTCGATTACCGGCGATCTCAATTTGGCGTATGTATCGGTGAGCATATTGCTTTCCATTGGCGCCGTCCTTTTTCTCTGGCGCGCGGCAGCCGTGTTACGCGGCGAGCGCGTTGGCGTAATTGCCGCGCTGCTCTGGCTGACGTTGCCCCTTTTTTGGTTCCACGGAGCGGTCAACGCGATCTATGCGGAAGAAGCGTTTTACACATGCCTATTATTATACCTCGGTTTGAAATGGCTGCGAAGCGATAAGCCTACGTGGGAGGCGGTATTGTTTTTCATTGTCCTTTCCGCGGCTACCGGCGCGCGGCAAACAAGCATTCTGTTTTTCCTCCCTGCAACAATTTTCCTTTTAGTAAAACGGCGTCCCTCGAAAAAAATCGTGAGACTCGCGATACTTTCATTTGCCATCGTCAGCGTTATATGGCTTGCGGATCTCCTGAAAGAAGCCGGCGGCCTTTCCGAATATCTTGCATTTGCACGTATTGAGAATAACTTTAGAACGCAATCGGTGCTGTTTGGCAATCATTGGGGAAGCCAACTCGACCTAATTGGCAAAGTACTTTTTTATTTTATTATCGCACTGGGGCCCGCATGGCTATTGGTACTAACGATCGGTATGGTATTTCCTCGCCGCGCCTTCGCCTTTATACGAACGTATGCGAAAAATACGTTTGGCCAGTTCGTATTTCTCGTGGCGCTGGCGCCGATGGTATTTTATCTCATTGTGTTTTTTATGAAGGCAGGGTATTTGCTCAATGTCATGCCCGGCGCGATTCTGACGGGCGCGGTACTGCTCGATCAAGCAGCGATTTGGATTGCGCAGGGACAGAAGAGACGGGGAATGGAACGAAATATGCTTTCGCGCCCAATGATTACCCGGAATGTTACGTGGATGACGAGCAGCCTTGCTTTATTGAATGTGCTTTGGTTTTTCATTCCGTGGCCGGGAACGCAGCAAGCACTGTATAATAATGAAAATACGCGCAACTCCTTTATTCACGGAGCGGTAAATCGCTATGAGCATTCCCAATCGCGCGCGCTTACGCTCGCAAATCGCGCGTTCGAATACACGAATATTTCCGGTATGCGAGCCGTGGATAACTTGAATGATTTGACGCACGGCGCATTGCAGGCCAATGGCGCAAATGATTCAGGCGAAGTCGTGCTCGCTTCCTGGTGGTATCGTTGGAGCTATTTATTGTTCCCACATGCGATAACGTACGATCTTGAACTCAATCCGTATCGTACGGGATCGCTTTGGGTGGGCCGCGCGAGCGAGCTACACCGAAAGTTTTTGGATAAACCGGGCGATTCCGTCATTCAATTTCATTCTACTCATCCCGTTCTTCTTCTCCTGCGTCACGACCGGCCAGACTTTGAGCAGGTTGCGCGACAAGTGCATCTTGAAAGGCTTCCGCTGCCAGAGTATCTCGATGTTTACAAAATACTCGATTCGAATTTTGTTTTGAAATGGGGCGATCGAACGTTTGAGAATCAATAAGATGTCTGCCCAGTTTCTACCGTCGCTCCCGTAGCGCATATGAGAGTGAATCCTTTTTGAAGCCAAGCGCGCGATAGATTCGAATGGCATCGCCATCCGCATCAGCAGCAATGATTTGCGGATAGCCGGAATATTCCTGTTGCGCTGTTCTTGCAGTCTCATACACCAAGGTCGCGGCAATTCCCTGTCTTCGGAATCGGGGCCGGACCGCTACTTCCTGAAATCGGCACAGGCCATCACCCCTAAAAATGCCGAGACTTCCGGCCAGTTCGCCATTAATATAAGCGCCATACCAATGTCCGATTCCTTTCCGGACCATTTTGCGATAGTGGGCGAATCTTTGCTCAGCAAAGTTGCGATATTCTGAATCGTCATAGAGAGTGCTAAAACTCTCAACATTCATCGCAATAACGGAATGCCATTCTTCATCGGAATCGGGAATGGCGCGAATCAGAATATCGGAACGGTGAGTAGGTTGCTTATAAAGCTCATCAAGCTGGAGGACATCGAAGGTACTAAAGATAAGACCATCCGCTGAATATGCTTCCAGAAAATCCTTGTCCTTTGGGATTCCTTCCCAAACAAGAAGGCGATTGGAAATGGGTTGAAGCGGAGCTATGCGGGTGAAATGCATATCCCGCCATCGCTTGGTCTGTTCCCTGCGTGGCCATTCTTTCAGCACAATTAAATTCCCCCAGTGCCAAAAGGGATTTTCCGGCGTTGTAATGATGAGCGCATCCCCAATATCTTCGATGACACTATATTCACGCCAGAAGATAAATTCGGTGCGCAGAAAGAGCGATGTCGGCTGCCACATAATCTATGATGTCGAATTAACGGATTTGTAGGAGTTTCGTGCGTTGCATTTATTACAATGCTCAAACCCTCGTATCCAAATATCCAAAAGTTATCCGTCGTTTGTGTTGCCATGATAGCGATCACGATGGGATCGCTCATCGCGCCAAATTTAGCCACGGCAAAATCACGACATCATCGCCGGCCAGCGCGGAATTCGCATTCGCTCGCACTGTCAAAGCAGGATGGCATTTCTGTCATAGGCAAAAAGCGTCAAAGCGCGAGCAATGGTATTGTAAAGCGCGCCGGAGTGCAACTGACGGCAAAGCAGGCTGCCTTTGCCTCGAAATTTGGGCAATATCTAAAATCGGTTGGAGAAACTGCGGTCATCACATCAGGCACGCGGTCGCCGCAGCACCAGCTTTCCATTATCAAAGCCAGGGTCAATTCGATCGGCGCAGCCCGCAAATTTCCGGAACTCCGAAATGCCACAGCGCAGCGGCCCAGCACCTGGCTCCGAGCGTGGGACTATCTTCGCGCTCGGCATGTGCCGGTCTATGCGCCCAGCAGCGCGGGCGGAGAAGCGTTGGCCTCGAATCATACCAAAGGACTTGCTATCGATTTTATTTCAGGCTCGCTCGATCATTTGGCCTCCCTCGTACGAAGCTTTTCGCATTCCCATCTCGCCATGCTCTCGCCGCTTCGCGTTGCCAGCATCGCCCGGGAGCCGGGCTGCGTGCATGTGAATTTGATGAAGTAGGCTAATCTCTTGCAGAAGTCGGCCAAAGCCCGCATCGCGCCGTGAACCCTGAGCAAGGCCGGCAGCGCTAACTGATTGCCGATAATAAGTTGGTCTCGATATACGGAGAGCGGGGGAGGCAGTCAATTGATCTGAAACCCATATGGGCGCTGCGAGGAAAAATTTGCGCTTGGTCCCGAGAACGCCGGTGCCGACGGAACCGTTAGAAGCGTAACGAAAAAATTTCGCCCATCTTTTAACGTATGGCCACACAGATCAAAGCACCTGTAAGAAACCGTCCCGGCGCTGCCGGACCAAATAAACATTCCCATATCGGCGCAATGCAGCGCGAGCAGGATGCCGCCTCGCGCGGCCTCGCACATTTCCTGCCTGAAAAATGGCGCGACCCGGCCGCGATCCTCGCGATCTTCGTTTCACTACTTATCTTTTTCCGTGGCGTTCTCGATTCGACCCACGTCTTCAACGCCGGCGATAATCTTGCCTTCGATTCGCTGCTCCCGTTCCTAACTGCTGCCAAAGCACAAGGGTATTCGATGCCGCAATGGATCCCGAATATTTTTTGCGGGATGCCAGCCTTTTCAGCGCTTGTCATTACCGGCGCGCGGACCTACGATCTGGTGCTGCAAATATTTACGATTGTACGTTCCATTCCGGATGCCATGATTCCAAACTCGGAGGTGGCGCCGCACATCTGGCACTACTTCATTTTTGGCCTTGGAATGTACCTTCTGATGCGCGTTACGCGTAACACGTCGCGGATCGTCGCGCTCTTTGCGGCATTCAGCGCAATGTTTTCGACCTGGATCATTACTTACGTCATGATCGGGCACAATACGAAAATTTTCGCGGTGATGACAATGCCTTATATCTTCATGTGCGTCGAACGATTGCGGGCACCGAAGATGTCCTGGCAAGCAATCGTTTTCTGGAGCGCGCTCCTCGCCGTCTCGATCCATTTGCTGCTCGAATCGCTGCATATGCAGATGATCTTTTATATTGCCATGGCGGTGTTGATTTATTTTCTCACGTCGCTCGTCATCGAATTTTTCCGGAAATCGGAGGAGGGTCGCGAGCACCATTTCATGCCGCTGGTGCGATCGGGCGTGCTCACGCTCATTATGGCTGGCATTGCCTTCGGAATGTCCGCGGACCGTTACATGGCTTCGCTCGCGTACGAACCCTATTCCATTCGCGGCCAAATGCCGATACAGGACATACAAAATGAAGCCGCGCAAAATAAAGCAAGCGCCAACCATGCGACCACCTCTTCCGGTGGCCTCGACTGGGGCTACGCGACGGCCTGGTCCTTCTCACCGCAGGAGGTGATCACGTTTATAATTCCCGGCTATTACGGTTTTGGCAAAATGCCCTATTCTGGAACAGAATTAAATATCCCCGAAGGCGAGCGGGTCGCGACGTATTGGGGACAAATGAATGGTACCGACGCAGCGAATTACACGGGCATCGTTGTCTTCATGCTGGCGATCGTCGGAATTTTCTCTTTGTGGAAACGGGACCGGCTGGTTCCTCCGCTCGCCATCGTAACGATTTTTGCCATTCTTCTTTCGTTCGGAGGAAATTGGCCGATTCTCTTTCGTCCGATGTTCAACTATTTCCCTACCTTCAATAAATTTCGAGCTCCGATGATGGCGCTCGTCCTGATGCAGCTTGCGTTTCCCATTCTCGCGGCGCTTTCGCTGGAAGAAATCCTTCGCGTTTGGAAATTGAGAAGCGCAAGTGAAGATGTACGCCTTCAGAAATATTACAAATATGCGCTCTATCTTTCCGGCGCATTCCTCGCTATTTCCATTGTACTTCGAAGTGCGATTACCTCTTCCGTCACGAGCGGCATCCAGGCGGCCATGCAGCGTGGGAAACTTCCACAATATTTCGACGCGTTGAAAGACTGGATTGCCTCGACCGCTGCAAACGACGCGCTGATCGGCGCGTTATTAGCGACGCTCGCCGCGTTGCTCGTCTATTTCTTCGTGAAGCGAAAACTTTCGCCACTGATCGTGGCCGTTGGGATTTTCGCGCTTACGGCGATCGATCTGTGGCGCATCGATTCAAGGCCGATGGAAATTGTTTCGAGAGATGAGTACCAAAGTAATTTGGAAACGCATGACTATATTCAGTTTATTCAGCAGGATAAATCGCTCTTCCGCGTGACTGATATGAACGAAACGCAGCCTTCGAATAAGCTGGTGAGCTATGGACTCCAAACTGCGGGCGGATACCATGCCGCGAAGCTGCGCGAATTCCAGGACGTCGTCGATGAGACCGGTAACGAGCAGGGGAATGGAATTTACAATCCCTTCCTGTGGAATCTTCTGAATACCAAATATATCATTGCCAACGGCGGGATTTCCGAAGACCGCTCGCGGTTCATTCCCGCTTTTGTCTCGAAGGAGCCGCCGCAACAAGTGCAGAATAGCAAGGAGTCTGTTCCGACCATCGTGTGGTACAATCCGGATGTGCTGCCACGCGCATTTTTTGCCTATCGGTATGAGGTAAAGCCGAAGCTCGATATTTTACACGCCATGCACGATGGTACATTCAATCCACGCGACGTGGTCTATTTCGACGAAGCCCCGAGCGGAATGGCCGCGCTCTCGACAACTCCGCTCGACACCGCAACCGAAAAGCTTACGATGGACTATAAGAACGAGGACGTTACCATTCATACGCAGACGAGTGGGAACCGGCTGCTCTTCATGTCCGACACCTGGTATCCCGATTGGCAGGCAACGATCGATGGCAAATCCACGCCGATTTATCGCGCCGACTATGCGTTTCGCGCCATTGCGATTCCAGCGGGGCAGCATGAATTGAAACTCACCTATTACGATCCCAAATACGTGGCAGGCCGGACGATCTCGCTCACCACGAACGCGCTCGCGCTGATTGGATTGGGCATCGGCATTACGGGCTTTACCTATTCGCGGCGGAAGAAGCGCCCGGAGGTGGAAATACTTCCTCCAGCGTAATTAGTAATATGAACAAGGTTAAATTCCTCCGCGCGTAACAATCGTGAGTTCATTCCAGTAGAGAGTATCATTAACTAACGCGAAGCTCTGGGTTTGCCAACTTTGCAGAAATAAACCTCTACTCAAATAAACTGACTATGAAAAAACTCACGATGATCCTTCTCGCCGCTGGGGCAATTGCCTTCGGCTCGTTCGCTGCTGTGGCCGGCATGCACCATTTCTCGCCAGAGAAACGGCTCGAACATATGAAGAAAGCGCTGAATCTATCGGACGCACAAGCCGCGCAGATACAGACCATCTATAAAAATAACGAAGCCACCTTCAAAGCCGACCGCGAAGCTGTGAAAGCTGCCACGAAAGGTACGGATGCCAAAAAAGCCGCATTCCAAAAAATGCGGGCCGACATGCAGGCCGTGAAAGCGCAGATCACTCCGATCCTCAACGCCGACCAGCAGGCGAAGTGGAACGAAATGATGGCCAAACACGAACATGGCCGCTGGAATGGTAAAGATAACGACCAGGCAACACCACAGCAGAAATAAAATCTGAATTACTGATTTTGACTGATTCCAGATTGCAGAGCAGACCGTTCCGGTCTGCTCTGCGTGTTTTTAAGCGCTATGAGAATTGTGCAATAATTTTTCCCCGAAACCCCGGGCCGTAACCCACGTGTTGGCTTCAAGAACTTCCATACTTGAACGGTGAAACACGGTTATTTTCTGCTCCTCGCCATCGCACTTTCGGGATGTGTTATTCCGACAGGGCCGGAACCGGTCCGCTTTAATAACTCGGCTCTAAGGAGCTACTATGATTTAGATCTAGCGAATCTTATTAATTTCCCAAATGCCAGCGGAATTTTTTCATCCAGAGAGGAAAGTAGTGAATTCCTCGACACTGCGGGAAAACGAATGGTCCGGAGCTGGGATGAGTCGCACGGAACACTCATCAATGAAATTGGCGATATAATTGAAGTTAAACCTGCGGGGATAAGTCTTAATCTGAACGGCACAAACATGTTGTTCACGCGATATGATGAGTTCGATACCATTCTTGACCCAATATTTCCGTCTCCTGTCACTTGGTCCATGAAAGGCGACTCGTATTTTCCATCCTTTACGCACACCATTAATTCGGAAAATATGCCTGAGATTATGAGTCCGTTAGTTACGGATACCCTCAGCGCGGGGAACCCCTTCGATTTATCTTTCAACTCGCCGGGCACCGATAGCCTCACGGTCACTCTCTTCTATTTTGTGAGCGCCATTTTGAAAACCGATACGACGGCTACCGTACAGACAGATATTCCCGATATTCAACGAACACATGTCGCGAACACAGGGCATTATCTTGTATCATCTTATGTGCCTCGCGACACAATTAATTGGCGGTCCATCACGCCTACCGAAGTGCTTGCATCGCTCGCCTGGGCCAAGTCCGATACTATCAATATCGGAGGAAAAATGTTTGGCTTTGTAACCGAAGTAGTCCGTACTCGCGATTACTTTTTCAAACCATAACGTATGAGCCGTATAATTATCCTGATAGGATTATTAGGAATTCTGGCAAACGACAATTCCCTGGCTCAGGGCCTGGACAGCGATTCTTCCAAACATTTCCGGCTAATGTTTGAACTCGGCGGCGGCTCGATTGCGAGTTACGATAATATGGGTTCGCCGCTGCCTTATTCGGGGATCACACTTCCCATGGGCGGAACAATTGAATATATTACACCCAATGTGCGTCATCTTCTGGAGGGCGTCGGAATTCTCTCTCTTGGGAATGCCGCGCCGATGACAGATCGATACTCGAGCGCTGCCGACGGACGCAACATCGCCTACGGCTTCGGCGATCTTCGCTACCGCTTCACACATTATCTCACTGACCTCGGTTCGACGAATATTCATCTAAGTGTTGGAGGCGAGTGGGACAATATCGTTTTCGGTCGAGGATATAATTATTATGGCAATTGGGCCGGTGGAAGCGCGAGCGGCGAAGCAAGTTCCGGGCTTGCGGCGGCGGCGGATGTAACGTATGCGATTGGCACCGATCACCGGTTTCGAGGATCGGTCTCACTTCCGCTGATAGCATTCGTGTTGCGTCCGGCGTACGGACTTATCAATGGTAATACCTCTATTCTCGGCTACTCACTGCAATCGCGTTTCGAGCCGATCGGCACAATGTGGAGCTGGCGCGTTGGGTTCGATTACGATTACGCGATCTCCCGTCTATTCCTTCTCGGACTTCACTTTCACGAGTTATATTATCAATATCCGATGCTTGCTTGGCGCGCGGTGGGAGCTGAAAGCGATCTCGATATGGCGCTTACATGGAGATTTGACCTATGAAGCAGTTCCTGATTCTCCTGCTTGCCATTCTCGTTTCCGGCTGCACCGAATCTCTCGTCGCGCCGAAGGTCGATACCTCTCCGCCCGCGGTGTTCGAAGAATTGTGGCGCGAATTCGACATGCGCTATGCCACGTTCGCCGAGCGCCATGTCAATTGGGATTCACTGCACGCGCTCTATGCTCCGCGCATTACCGCGAATATGCCGGACACGGTACTCCTCGCGTATTTCGATTCACTCCTTTCGCCGCTCCGCGATGGGCATGTCGGCATCAATGCCAATCATGGAGGACTGCGCTTCGCCCATGCTGATAGCACGCACGAATTTGAGTTTAGCCAGGTCAGCTCGTATTATTTAGGCGAAACCGCGAATGAATCGAACGATGGAACAATTCGGTATGGCCGCATCCAGGATTCTATTGGGTATATGAACATCACCACGTTCGATATTTCTGATGATACTTATTGGGGAACGGAAATCGACGCGGTCCTCGATTCGCTGGCAACAGCCAAAGCACTGATTGTCGATCTTCGGGGAAATGACGGTGGGCACGCGGCGGCTGCAATGACATTAGGAGCGAGGTTTATGCCGGAGGGACTGACCGTCGGTTATAATCAAGCCCGGTATGATGAGAACATAACTCATCTTAGTTCGCCGGTTCCGGTTGTTTCCGGCCCTTCGCATTTCCCACTGTGGACGAAACCCATTGTACTTCTTACAAATCGCGGGACCATGAGCGCCGCGGAATGGGTGACGATGGCAGCGAAATTACTTCCAAATGTAACTATTATTGGCGACACGACTCAGGGAGCATTCTCTTCGCGGCTCGATCGCGAACTTTTGAACGGATGGCTGTATTCGTTGTCCTTTTTACGAGGGACGGATGCTAACCACGTATGCCACGAGGGAATCGGACTGATTCCCGACATAGAAGTTTATGTTCGAGAAAATCAGTACACTCGTAGTCCAGATACGGTGCTCGACCGAGCGTTGGAATTTCTTACGAAGTAATCTATCGCTGCCAATATTCCCCAAACCGCCCGCTGAAATTCGAGCTGGAAGCATAGATGCGCTTCGTCGCGCCGATGGAACGGAGGCGGTCTTCGGCGACCTGATTCGAGGCTTCGACCGTCGTGATATTCTTTTCCTGCGCGAGAAGCAGAATCTTTTTCAGCACATCGTAAATGCTATCGGCTTGCTTCAAGGCGCGCGATTGCGAATACCCTTCCAGTTCGTTGGCTACGTTGATCAGGCCACCGGCATTAATGACATAATCGGGCGCGAAGAGGATGCCACGGTCTTTCAAGGCTTGCGCATGGCGCTCTTCCTGAGCAAGCTGGTTGTTCGAAGGTCCGGCGACGATGGCGCATTTTAGCTGCGGGATCGTCTCATCGTTAATGACCGCGCCCAGCGCGGCGGGAGCGAAAATATCGCAGTCGATTCCATAAATTTTTTCCGGTGCAACGACCGTAGCGCCGGTTGCTCGCGCAACGTCATTCGCTTTGTCGGTATAAATATCGGTGATGGTAACTTTTGCGCCTTCTTCCGTCAGATATTTTGCTAAGGATGCTGCCACATGCCCCGCGCCCTGAATGACAACATGCTTTCCGGCCAGCGAATCGCTGCCATACTTCACCGCCGCGCAGGCTTTGATGCCCACATACGTGCCGCGCGCGGTGACCGGGGAGGGATCGCCCGAGCCTCCAAGCTCCACCGGAATGCCCGTGACATATTTCGTCTCCGCGCGTATCCAAACCATCTCGTTAAGCGATGTTCCAACATCCTCCGCCGTAATATAGCGTCCGCCCAGGCCTTCGACAAAACGTCCGAACGCGCGGAACCTTGCCTCACTCTTGTCCTTTCGCGGATCGCCAATAATGACGGCCTTACCACCGCCCAAATTCAAACCTGCGACGGCGGCTTTATAGGTCATGCCGCGCGAAAGGCGGAGCACATCGTTGAGCGCGGCTTCGTCACTGGCGTAAGTCCACATCCGGCAACCGCCGAGCGCCGGACCGAGCGTCGTATTATGAATGCCGATGATCGCCCGAAGTCCGGATTTTTTATCGTGGCAAATCACCACTTGCTCGTGATCGCGCTCTGCAATCTGGTTGAAAAAGCCGGTTCCAGCATTGTTCTCCGTCTCGGCAACGGCCGCCATGCCGGCAATGGGGGAGCTATCTAAAGAAATACTGGAAGCAGCATCGTGGACAATGCGACCATTGTTCCGTCCATTGCGTGTTGTCGAAAGGGTTTTTTGATCGTGGTCGATCAGCGTGGGAGGAAGCGTCTTGGTTTCGGCCATTGATTATTGTATGTTCGCTATTAAATTAGGCTGTCATATAAAGGAGGTAACGCAAGGGCGGTGGTTTCGCGGCCATCCCATGCGCGGAGGTACCTGGCATAATCGATCGTGCGCATGATCCGGTCATGCTTTTTCCGCCGCGCTAAACGATAGCCGCCCAATAGCCGTTCCGAAACGCCTAAATTTCCGGATATCGCTTTCCTCTTGAATGTTCTTTCATTCCATTAGAATTAGTATAAATGGGTTGTTGCAACATGCTTGTGTGTTTGTTCTTTTCATATTCATGGAAACCCTTCGAAATGGACTAATTTGGACAGCTATGAATTTTAGCACGATGAAGTTGTCAACTGGCAAATAGGTGCCTATTATAGTCCCCAATCAATATACGCACGGTAAAACGAAAAGTCAAGTGAATTCGAAAATTTTTGAAAAATATATATTCGAATCATGAGAATTGATATCCCACAATGGCGATATTTCCCACTCGATACTCGTTACGAATCCACTCGCTACCGATTTAATGGATATTTTCATCTCCTATTCCCGTAAAGACGCCGAGCCGGCGCAACTTCTAACCGAGCTTCTCACTTCGGCGGGACTGTCCGTCTGGATCGATAAAACCAATATCGATCTTGCCACGAGCTGGTCGAAGGAAATCGTGCAGGCGATCGATCAATGCACCGCGTTTGTGGTTTTGCTTTCCGCTGCGTCTAATGACTCCGCGAATGTTCACAAGGAGATTTCTCTTGCCTCGGAAAAAAAGAAGAAAATTCTTCCACTGGATTTAGAACCGGTCGCGCTCAGCGAAGAGATGCAATATGCGCTTGCTGGTCTGCAGCGCGCCTCGATGACGAACATCGACGCGATTATCCGCGCGCTCAGCAAACTCGGCCTCGAAGCCACCGGCGCGCCGCAGCCGCCGAAGATTGTGAAAGAGACGGATGGGCGCAAGAGCCTCATGATTCTGCCGTTCGAAGATTTATCACCAACTGCGGATAACGCCTGGTTCGCCGATGGCCTTGCAAGTGAACTCATAACGGCTCTTTCGAACGTGAAGGCACTTCGCGTTTCCGACCAGCAAGCGACAAAGGATTACAAACGCTATCAGGGAACGCTTCCCAATTATGCCAAAGAAATGTCGATTCGATATTTCATTCAAGGCGATGTGCGGAAATTTGGCGACTCGATCAAGATCACTTCCCGCCTGCTCGACATCGAAACTGGCGATCATCTCTGGCAGGACTCGATGAAGGGCGTGATGAACGACATCTTCGATATTCAGGAAAAGGTTGCCGAGAAAGTGGTCGAAGGGCTGAAAGTGCATCTCGCTTCCGACGAAAAGAAAAAGCTCGCCGAGCGGGGGACGGAGAATGCCGAGGCATATGAATTATTTCTCAAAGCTGACGAGTATTTTGCTCGCCAGACCAAAGAAGGCTTTCAGCTTGCTGCACAGCTTTATTCCGAAGCGATCGCGCTCGATCCCGCGTATGCGATTGCCTATTCATCGAAAGCTCTTGCGCTTGCAGTTCTTTACCGCAGTTACACTCGCGATCCCGCGATGCTCGATGAGGGATTTGTGCTCGCCAGCGAGGCGCGCCGGTTGAAGCCGGATCGGTGGAGCGTCTGTTATTCGCTTTCCGTCATCCTCCAGCTTCAAGGCAAGCTCACCGAAGCGGAAGCCGCCGCATGGGAATATATCCGGAACGCGCCGGAGGATAACATGAGCCATTTCGCGCTCGGACTTTTTTATCAGAATACCAGCCAGAATGCCAAAGCGATCGCTCCGTTTGAAGCGTCGCTGAAATGCAAGCCGGAAGACTTGGGAGCCTTATTCAACCTCGTTCTTGTCTGCAACAATGCGAAGGAAGACCAGAAGCAGAAACATTGGGCCGAAATTGCAATTCCATTATATGAAAAGCGATTGAAGCTCTTTCCGGACGAGGAAAATAAGAGGGTCAATCATGCCGTGCTCCTGCAGTTTGCGGGCCGGGCTGACGATGCGTGCGCCGCCGCCCGAAAGATGGAGGATCTTCGGGATGGAGGTGCGCTCTTCAACACCGCCTGCCTGCAATGCATGCTGAAAGACTATTCCGCCGGTGTCCTCACCTTTCGCAAAGCGATCCAGGCGGGATTTCGAAATATGCGGCTCATAAAAGGATTTCTGGACGCCGAGGACGATGGCATTGGCACGCTCAAAGGCACACCGGAGTGGGAGGCGGCGCGGGAGATGGTGGAACAAATAGAGACGGAGGCGCAGACGAATGACTGACATCTCATTTCTTATTCACGTAAGGACTTTGAGCAGGAGTTGAACCATGGCTTCCAACATTGAAACTCTCCTGTTCCCAACAGCCAAGGCATGGAACTCCTGGCTGGCTAAGAATCACGACAAGTCTCCCGGTCTTTGGCTGCGAATCGCCAAGAAAAATTCCGGTCTGAAATCCGTCTCCTATCCGGAAGCCCTGGAAACGGCTCTCTGCTATGGCTGGATCGACGGGCAGAAGAAAGCTAACGATGCGGATTCCTGGCTCCAAAAGTTCACGCCTCGTGGACCGAGAAGCGTGTGGTCCCAGATTAACCGGAACAAAGCACTCGCTCTCATCGAGAAGAAAAAAATGAAGCCCGCCGGACTTCAGGCTATTGAACATGCCAAGCAAACCGGGCGATGGGACGCCGCCTACGCCTCGCAAAGCAAAATGACGGTGCCCGAGGATTTAGAAGAAGCATTGAGCAAGAACAAAAAAGCCAAGGCCTTCTTCGCGACGCTCGATAGTGCCAACCGCTACTCGATACTCTTCCGGCTGCACGATGCGAAGAAAGCGGAAACGCGACTTAAACGGCTGCAACAATTCATCTCCATGCTGGAAAATGGCGAAAAAATTCATCCTTAATAAGGCTTCTCATAAGTCTTCCGAAGAGCCTGCCCTTAAAGGAGTTCGAAGTACAGGGGACATGAAACCATTCTAGATGATGGCAATCGTAGTTTGAATTTAACCTTTTTGTCCCCTTCTTCGTTTGGTGCGCACCTGTTTAGTAATTTTCCATGAGTGAGATTCAACCAACGATACCAATTCCTCCCACGTCCGGGACAGTAAGCCCCGTTCATACGAATGGGCAACAACCGGCCACCTTAATAATTGGCATCCCAAAAGAAGTCCACGCCGGCGAGCGGCGGGTAGCGGCTACGCCGGATACCGCCCAGAAGCTGCAAAAACTCGGCTTCGTGGTGATGATCGAACGCGGCGCAGGTGAGACGTCGGATTTTCCGGACGCACGTTATACATCGGCAGGCTGCACGATTGCGAACGATGCGCGCGAAGTGTGGAGTAAGGCGGACATCGTTTTGAAGGTCCGCGCACCCGAACAACATCCCACGTTGGGCATTCACGAGGCAGATCTTTTGATGGAAGGCAAGACGCTCATTTCCTTCATAGCTCCCGCGCAAAATGGTGATCTGGTTAAACGGCTTGCGGCTCGGAAGGCGAACGTGTTTGCGATCGATGCGGTCCCACGCATCACTCGCGCGCAGAAAGAAGACGCGCTCTCTTCGATGGCAAACCTCGCAGGTTATCGCGCGATTATTGAAGCAGCGAATCTTTTCCCCCGATTTTTTACGGGACAAATCACCGCGGCAGGGAAAATTCCACCGGCGAAAATTCTCGTCATCGGCGCGGGCGTCGCCGGACTTGCGGCACTTGGCGCGGGAAAATCCTTAGGGGCGATCATGCGCTCGTTCGATGTGCGCTCTGCCGTGAAAGAGCAAATTCAGAGCATGGGCGCGGAATTCCTCGAGGTGAAAATTCAGGAAAGCGGTGAAGGCGGGGGAGGATATGCCAAAGAAATGAGTCCCGAATTTATAGCGGCGGAAATGGCGCTCTTCGCAAAGCAGGCGAAGGAAGTGGACATCATCGTCACGACGGCGCTCATTCCTGGTAAGCCTGCGCCGAAATTAATTACGCGTGCAATGGTGGAGTCGATGCGCGAAGGCTCTGTGATCGTCGATCTTGCAGCGGAAAATGGTGGAAACTGCGAGCTGACCGAGCCGGGAAAAGTCGTGGTTCATAACGGTGTATCTATCGTCGGTTATACCGATCTCCCGAGCCGCATGGCTTCTCAGGCAAGCCAATTGTATGGCATGAATCTCTATCATCTGCTCGATGACATGGGAGGCGGAACGAAATTCCATATCGATCTGGAAGATGAAGTCGTTCGCGGCGCGATCGTCGCTCGAAATGGTGAAATACTGTGGCCGCCGCCGAAAAAGGAAGTTCCCGTTGCTGTTGCGCCGAAGCCGGCCGCGACCGCTCTTGCAAAAGAGCCGAAGAAAAAATCCAAAGCGACGCAAGCAGTTTCGATTGCGGTTGCCGCGCTTATCTTGATCGGGCTTGCGGCCAGCGCGCCGCCATCGTTCCTGCAGCACTTTACCGTATTTGTGCTTGCTGTGTTTTTGGGATGGCAAGTAATCTGGAATGTAACGCCCGCGCTGCACACGCCGCTCATGGCCGTAACGAATGCTATTTCGGGCATCATCATTATCGGCGGCATGCTTCAATTAGGCGGAGACCAACCCACCATTGTTATCACCCTAAGTTTTATCGCGGTGCTGGTAGCAAGTATCAATATCTTCGGCGGATTTCTCGTCACACAGCGAATGCTGAAGATGTTTCGCAGATGAGACTTTTAAATTATCGTCATTGCGAGGAGGAATTGCGGAAGGAAGCGGAGCAATTCCGACGAAGCAATCCGTTCGGATTCAGATCAATCTTCGGAGATTGCTTCGTCGAATCCATCTCCCTTCGGTCGATGGATTCTCTTCGCAATGACATGCAAATCAACAAAGTTTAAATGAGTAATTCTTTCGCAACTACGAGTTACATTGTCGCCATTGCGCTCTTTATCATGAGCTTAAGTGGCCTTTCGCAGCACGCGACTTCGCGGCGCGGTAACCTTTTTGGCATGGTCGGAATGCTCCTCGCGCTCCTTGCGACGGCGTTCCTTATTCCCGTTACTGGCTATGTTCCGCTCCTCGCCGCACTCATTCCGGGCGCCATCCTCGGCAGCATCGTCGCCTCACGCGTGGCAATGACCTCGATGCCGGAGTTGGTCGCGATGCTCCACAGTTTTGTCGGCGCGGCGGCGGTGCTCGTTGGCCTCAGTAATTATTTGAGTGGGACGCACGGGCTTGTGGGCGGCGAATTATTCGTCCATCAGGTTGAAATTTACTTAGGCGTTTTCATTGGAGCCATTACATTCACCGGCTCGGTCATTGCCTTCGGCAAATTAAATGGAAAAATTTCCGGTAAACCGCTCATGCTTCCGGGAAGGCATTTGCTGAATCTCGCGATGCTCCTCGCCGTGGCGGTACTTGGAATTATGTTCCTTTCCACGACGCACCTTGATACGATGTCCGCGCAGAACGTGATTGGCTCGACCATCCCGGAAGTCGAACATGCCGGACTCCCTTACCTTCTTATCATGACGGGCATTGCATGCCTGATCGGCATTCATCTCGTCATGGCCATCGGTGGCGCGGATATGCCGGTCGTGGTTTCGATGCTGAATAGTTACTCCGGCTGGGCGGCGGCGGCGGCGGGGTTCATGCTCTCGAACGATTTACTCATCGTGACGGGCGCGCTCGTCGGAAGTTCGGGAGCGATTCTTTCGTACATCATGTGCAAAGCAATGAACCGCTCGTTTATCAGCGTGATCTTAGGCGGCTTTGGCACGGGTGAAGGCATCTCTCCGGCCGCAGGCGCGGTACCCCAGGGTGAAGTAACTCCCACAAACGTCGAAGAAGTATCCGATATGCTATCGGATGCGAAGAACGTAATTATCGTTCCCGGTTATGGCGTGGCCGTGGCGCAGGCACAGCATTCGCTCGCGGAGATGGTGAAGATATTGCGGGATAAAGGAGTGAACGTTCGGTTTGGCATTCATCCTGTTGCGGGACGCTTGCCAGGGCACATGAACGTCCTCCTCGCTGAAGCAAATGTTCCCTATGATATTGTTTTCGAAATGGACGAACTCAATCGCGATTTTTCCTCGACCGATGTTGCGCTCGTTATTGGCGCGAATGACATCGTTAATCCCGCGGCGTTGGAAGATCCCGGAAGCCCCATTGCCGGAATGCCCGTCCTCGAAGTATGGAAAGCAAAGACTTGCGTAGTAATGAAGCGCTCGATGGCTTCCGGGTATGCCGGCATCGATAACCCCTTGTTCTATAAAGAAAATACCCGGATGCTCTTCGGAGACGCGAAGAAGAATGTCGATGCGCTGGTGGTGAAATTGCGGGAACTGGTTGCGGCGTAATCCGTTGACATTTTCATGCAACTCGACGGCCTATCCATTCCCGACGAAGTCTTTACGGAGCTTCTAAAGAAGTATCACGTAAAGGAACTCGCTCTTTTCGGTTCTCGCGCGCGCGGAGATAACCGGCCCGATAGCGACGTGGATTTGCTGGTAGATTTTATTCCCGGTTCCCGGATCGATTTAATTCAATTTAGCGAACTGCAACTTGAACTGCAAAAGGTGCTCGGCGTTCCAGTGGACTTAGTCTCCAGAGGAGGTCTCAAGGCCAGACTCAAGGAGCGAGTATTGAGAGAAGCGCGGCCTGTCTATGCGATCGGATAAGGAGCGGTTATTGGATATTTTGGATAGTAGCGACGCTATTTCGCTGTTTATCCAGTCGATACCATCGTATCATGCACTTCTAAAAGATCGACGAGATCAGAACGCCGTGCTCCACGAACTTGTGAGAGTAGGCGAAGCATCATCGCATGTTTCAAAAGAGATTCAAGAGGCCAATCCTCATATCTCTTGGGCCGGTATAAAAAATTTCCGAAACATTATCATTCACGAATACTTCGGTATCGATTGGGATATTGTGTGGCAAGTCCTTACTGTCAGAATTCCGCTGTTGCGACTAGATATCCAAAATATTGCCGAAAGGATTGAAAATACCGATGAATAGTGTCATTCGCTGCGCCTGGGTCGGTCAGAAGGAGCCGCTCATGGCTCTCTATCACGACACCGAGTGGGGCGTTCCGGAGCATGACGACCAGAAGCTTCTCGCCAAGCTCATTCTCGATGGCGCGCAGGCGGGGTTAAGTTGGATAACGATTCTTCGCAAGCGCGAAGGATACCTAAAAGCGTTTCGCACTTTCGATCCCGAAAAAGTCGCCCGCTTTGGCACGCGTGACATGGAGCGATTGATGAAGGACGCAAGCATCATCCGGAACCGGCAAAAGATCGAATCCGCCATTGGGAATGCGCGCGCATATCTCAGGATGAAAGAAGCCGGTGAAAGTTTCGGCGAATTTATCTGGCAATTCACCGATGGGTGTACGAAGCAAAATCGATTTAAATCTGCCAAACAGATCCCGGCGAGCACAAAAGAATCGGAAGCGCTGAGCAAAGCACTCAAGGCAAAAGGGTTTTCGTTCGTCGGGCCAACGATCGTGTATGCTTACATGCAGGCCATTGGAATGGTAAACGATCACACGACGGATTGCTTTCGACATGCCGTGTGTGCCAAAAATAAATAATGAAAAGGACTATTCTATTGCTTGGCTCGGGCGAACTCGGAAAAGAATTCACCATTGCCGCAAAGCGACTGGGACAGCGTGTCGTTGCCGTCGATTCCTACGATGGCGCGCCCGCCATGCACGTGACGCATGAGCGAGAAGTGATCGACATGCTGAACGGCGACGACCTCGACCGCACCGTTGCGAAATACGGGCCCGATATTATTGTTCCGGAAATCGAAGCGATCCGCACCGAGCGATTTTACGATTATGAGAAGCAAGGGATTCAAGTCGTGCCAAGTGCGCGAGCAGCAAATTTCACGATGAACCGAAAAGCCATTCGCGATCTGGCATCGAAAGAATTGGGACTAAAAACCGCGCGATATGCCTATGCCAAAACGGAAGAGGAATTTCGAGAAGCGATAAAGAAGATTGGAATTCCCTGCGTCGTGAAGCCGCTGATGTCCTCATCCGGCAAGGGACAATCGTATGTTCGTTCCGAGAGCGATGTGGATTCTGCTTGGGAAATTGCAATGACCAAAGCCCGCGCGAAGCAGAGCGAAGTGATTATCGAGGAATTTATTTCGTTCGACTCGGAGATTACGCTGCTCACCGTCACGCAAAAAAATGGCAGAACGCTCTTCTGTCCACCGATCGGTCACCGTCAGGAGCGCGGAGATTATATGGAAAGCTGGCAGCCGGCGGAGATTCGCGAGGAGCATCTCGCCGAAGCGCAACGCATGGCGGATGTCGTGACTCGCTCACTTACCGGATATGGTATTTGGGGCGTTGAATTTTTCTTGTCACAAAAAGATGGCGTTTATTTCTCCGAGCTTTCTCCCCGTCCGCACGATACCGGAATGGTAACGATGAGCGGCTCGCAAAATCTAACAGAGTTTGAACTTCACGCTCGCGCCGTGCTCGGGCTTCCCATCCCTGAGATTATGCTCGAACGCGTCGGAGCCAGCGCCGTTATTCTCGCGGCCGAAGCCTCGCCCAACGAGCCGCGTTATGAAGGCATGGAAGATGCGCTTGCTACTTCGCGCGTCGATATTCGGATTTTCGGTAAACCGAATACGCGGAAATACCGTAGGATGGGAGTCGCGCTCGCGCATGATAAATTGGGAGCTTCTACAGATGACGTTCGCAAGCGAGCGCGGGAAGCAGCCGCCAAAGTAAAAGTGATGTAGCGCAGAGTTTAATTTGTGATCTTCACGCTGTATTGATTGTCATTCCCGCAAACGTGGGAATCCAGATTCAAAGTTTTGCGAACGTAGTTTGGATTTCCGCTTTCGGGGGAAGGACCTCTAAAACCAGGAGATTCAGGTATCAAGAATGCTCCAATATTAAATGTTCCTGAGTCTGCATAATTATGCAACTTTCTGCATAATTATGCGTTGGGTGTTTCGTGAAGCAATTACGGACAGCAGTCTTAGGGGCATCGGGGTACACCGGTGGGGAGCTGGTGCGCCTGCTTTCGGGGCATCCCAATGTGGAGCTTGCGAACGTCTTTGCCGAACGATCGGCCGGGATGCTCGTGAGCGATATTCATGCGGGGGCGGCCCCCACCATGCGGTTCGAGGCGTTTGAATCGCCGGACGAAGTTAATGCCGACATCTGCTTTCTTGCGCTGCCGCATGGCGAAGCGATGGAGATTGCTCCCGCCCTTCTCGACCAAGGCAAAATTGTCATCGATCTCAGTGGCGATCACCGTTTGCAAGATACCGCACTTTACGAAAAATTTTACAAACGCTCACAGACTTCCGGCGCAATCCTGGCCGATGCTGTTTACGGCTTGCCGGAATGGAATCAGGATGCAATTGCAAAAGCTCGCTTCGTTGCCAATCCTGGCTGCTATGCGACGTCGGCTATTCTCGCGCTTGCGCCGCTTCTTGCGGAAGGAATGATCGAGGCCGATTCGATCGTCATCAATTCCATGTCGGGCGTAAGCGGTGCGGGACGAAAAGCCGCAGCTGAATTCTCTTTTGCGGAAATAAATGAGAATGTGAAGGCCTACCGCATCGGCGATCATCAACACATTCCGGAAATAGAGACCGTCCTCGGCGACCTCTCGCATCGAAATGTGAAGATCACGTTCACGCCACACCTCATGCCCATTACACGCGGAATTTATACGACGATTTGCGCGGAGCTATCAATGCCAATTTCTGAAATGGAATTGCACGAGACGTTTCAGAAATGTTATGCGGAGAAGCCGTTTGTCCGGTATAGCGCCACGCGCGTACCGGAAATTCGCCGCGTGACGAATACAAACTTCATCGATATTATGGCGCAGCTTTTGCCGGAGCGCCATCAAATCATTATTATTTCAACGCTGGACAATCTCGTAAAAGGCGCGGCGGGGCAGGCCATTCAGAACATGAATATTTTATGTGGATTTTCGGAGACGGAGGGACTCTTATGAAATCGGCGGCTATCGGGTTTCGGGTATCGGATATCGATGAAGCAGATGTTGCCACTTCAAATGGCCATTCTCCTTCGGTCGAAGGGAAAAATGCATTTCACGAAATTCCTGGTGGCATTACCGCGCCGAAGGGATTCCAGGCGGCCGGACTTTATTGCGGGATACGCAAAGTCAAGAAGGACATTGCACTTATCAAGAGCGATGTGCCGGCAAATGTTGCGGCGGTTTTTACATTGAATAAGGTTGTTGCGGCGCCGCTTCTCGTCGACAAAGAATTGCTCGCGCGTGGAGAAAAGAAATGTTCGGCGATGGTCGTTAATTCCGGCAACGCCAACGCTTGCACCGGGGACCGCGGCATGATGGACGCATGGACCATGGTCCGCGAAACGGCGAATGCGCTCGGTATTCCGGAAGAAGAGGTGATCATTTCTTCGACTGGGGTAATCGGGCAATATCTTCCAATCGAAAATATTGTGAATGGTATTCGCGAGCTTCCGAAGCAGCTTTCCAAGAGCGGAAGCTCGGATGCGGCGGAAGCTATTATGACGACCGACACGTACGCCAAAGAAATTGCGGTTAAAGGGGAAGGGTATAGCATTGGCGGGATAGCGAAAGGCTCTGGCATGATCCAGCCGAACATGGCAACGATGCTCGCGTTTCTCACTACCGATGCAAACATCGCGCAGCCCTTGTTGCAAAACACATTTGGGAAGCTTATCGACCGTTCCTTCAACCGCATTTCGGTCGATGGCGACATGAGCACCAATGACATGGCCGTTCTTTTGGCGAATGGGCAATCTGGCACTTCCGAAATAAAGGAGGGGACGAAAGCATTCGATGCGTTCGAACAGGCGCTCCAATATGTGCTCGTCCGCCTTGCAAAAATGATCGCGCGGGATGGCGAAGGCGCGACCAAGCTTGTCGAAATCGTTGTGAACCGCGCGCGAACCGAAGCCGAGGCATTGCAAGTGGCGCGTTCCGTCGCGAATAGCAATCTTGTGAAGACGGCCATTCATGGAGCAGACGCCAATTGGGGCCGTATTCTCGCGGCCGTTGGATATGCGGGTGTCGACTTCGATCCATCGAACGTTGAATTATTTTTTAACGAGCTTCCAATACTAAAAGCCAATTATGAGATCGTTATAGACGAAGGAAAGGCCAAAGAAATTTTTTCACGAGAAAATATTACGATTACGATCGATCTACATCAGGGCACCGAGAGTGCTAATTTTTGGACTTGTGATCTTTCCAAAGATTATGTGCATATCAATGCGAGCTATCGAACATGATATGATTGCGATTCACCTGTCATTGCGAGGAGCGTTCGGCGACCGAAGGGAGCCGAATGCGACGAAGCAATCTGTTGGCTGAGGAGAAAGCAACGGATTGCTTCGTCGGGAATTGCTACGCTTCGCTTCGCAATTCCCTCCTCGCAATGACAATGAAATAAGAATTTAGGAGAAAAACATGACACAGACCAAAGAAGAAATCCTGACAAGTGCGCTCCCGTATATTCAGCGGTACGAGGGGGCGACCTTCGTCATTAAATACGGCGGAGCTGCCATGACGGATGAGGTATTGAAGGACTCGTTCGCGAAGGACGCGACGCTGCTGAAAAAAATCGGCATTAACGTCGTCATCGTTCACGGCGGCGGCAATGCCGTGACGGAACTTTCCCATAAGCTCGGTATGGAAAGCCGCTTCGTTGGCGGCCAGCGTTATACCGATGCCGCGACCCTCGAAACCGTGGTAATGACGCTTGCCGGCAGCGTGAATAAAGAGGTTGTCGCGCTCGTCAATCGCGCGGGTGGAAACGCCGTGGGGCTTTCCGGCATCGACAATAATCTTATCACCGCGAAAAAGTTTGCGCCCAAAGGGTTCGATCTCGGCTTGGTCGGAGAGGTCGAGCAGGTGAATGTGGAATGGCTGAATAAGCTGATCGCTTCGAGCGTGATGCCGGTAATTGCTCCGATCGGTGTCGCGACGGATGGCACGATCTATAATATTAACGCGGACATCGCCGCGAGCGCGATCGCGCAGGCGCTCGGCGCGGAGAAGCTCTTTTTTCTGACCGATACCGAAGGCGTGCTTCTGGATGGCGAACTCGTTCCGACGCTCACAAATACGCGTGCCCAACAACTAATTCGTTCCGGCGCCATTACGGGCGGCATGATCCCGAAAGTGAACGCGGCGTTCGATGCGCTGGCGAACGGCGTGAAAAAAGTTCACTTGGTTAATGGCGCGGCGAAGCATTCGCTGCTGCTTGAAATCTTCACGCATGAAGGCGTCGGCACACAGATTATTCGGGAGGAGAAAGTGTTTGGAAATCCGTTGGTGCCTACGGCCCAAAATCGGCACGAAGCGGCTTCCACCGTTGTCGGAAAACACGACCTGCTGGACCTCACCGTTATGACCAAGCAGGATGTGGAAGACCTCATGCACCTGACCGATGTGCTGAAGCACACCGATGCCAAGCCGCTAGCCGGCAAACATGTCACGCTGATTTTTCAGAAGCCGTCGCTCCGTACCCGCGTTTCGTTCGAAGTTGGTGTTTCGCAGTTGGGTGGGACGTCACTGTATCTTTCCAATGAAGGCGTTGGCCTGGGCGATCGCGAATCGGTTGCGGATGTGGCAAAAGTCCTCGCGTCCTATTCCGATTGCATCGTTGCGCGGCTGTTCGATCACCATGTGCTGCTCGGCCTTGCCGAACACGCGAGCGTGCCGGTCATTAACGCCCTTACCGATCGCTCGCATCCATGCCAGATTCTGGCCGACCTGTACACCATTCGCCAGCATGGCAAGCTTATGCCGGGTCTTAAAATTGCCTTTATCGGCGATGGAAATAACGTGGCGCATTCGTGGCTGGAAATGGCCGCGATTTATCCGATGCATCTTGCCATTGCCGCGCCGGCCGGCTATCATCCCGATTCGAAAATTTTGGATTATGCAACGGCAAGCGGTATCAGCACCATCGAAATTTTGGACGATCCTCGCGTTGCCGCCGATAGCGCCGATGTAATTTACACCGACGTTTGGACGAGCATGGGCCAGGAATCGGAGCAAGCCGCACGCAAAAAAGCATTTCAATCGTTCCAGGTGAATAAGCAGCTTCTGCAGTTGGCGCACCCGAACGCGCTCGTCATGCACTGTCTGCCGGCGCATCGTGGCGAAGAGATCACGAGCGATGCGATGGATTCTATCCATTCCGTTGTTTTCGATCAGGCCGAAAATCGCCTGCACGTGCAGAAGGCTATTCTTACCACGCTGTTGGCTGGGAACACGACGTATGGTTCATCTTCGAAGGAACAAGAGTTATTAACGACGCTATCGCACCATGAGCAAGACCAAGCGTACCGGCAAACCGCCGGGCACGAGCAAGAACCAGCGGCAATTTACCATTCGTGAACTGGTCAACAGAGAGCATCTCAGCTCTCAGGACGATCTCCAACGCTCGCTAAAAAAAGCGGGCTTCGACGTAAATCAGGCGACGCTCTCGCGCGATCTGACCGAGATGGGAATCGGCCGGGTAGCAACAGCGGAAGGCCCGCGCTACACCTTTTACGAAGAGAGCGAAGATCATCGCGTTCGCGCGCTTTTGAGCTATGAAGTGCGCGGGATTTACAACAACGAGTCGATGATTGTTATCAAAACGCTCGCAGGTCGCGCGCAGGGCGTTGCCGAGATGATCGATATGATGGAGTCGCGTTTTATCCTTGGCACGATTGCCGGGGATAATACGATCTTTATCACGCCGCGCGCCGCGAAAGACATCAAACGGCTTGTGAACGAACTTCGAGTATTTATCACATCCGAATAATTTTTTACAGTAAAGAATAATTTTTTTACGGCAGAATAGCATGAACAATATTAATGGTCTCGCGGGCCTGGAAGGCGCCCGCATTGCGCTCGCATTTTCCGGCGGGCTGGACACTTCCGTCATCGCATCCTGGCTCCAGGAAGAATTTGGCGCGGAGATCGTAACGGTTTCCGGCGACCTCGGACAAGAAAAAGAACTTCGTGGCATTACAGAAAAAGCGTACCAGCTTGGGGCGAAGGCAGCGCATCACGTCGATCTTAAAAAACAATTTGCCGAGGACTTTTGCTTTCGCGCGTTGAAAGCCGGCGCACTGTATGAGGGGGAATATCCGCTCGCGACTGCGCTCGGTCGTCCGCTGCTTGCGAAAACGCTTGTCGAAATTGCACGCAAAGAAGAGTGCACCGTTGTGGCACACGGCTGCACCGGCAAAGGTAACGATCAGGTCCGCTTCGATGCGGGCGTGTGGGCCTTAGCGCCGGATTTGCGTGTGATTGCGCCGGTTCGCCATTGGCCATTCAAGTCGCGCGAGGAGGAAATCACCTATTGCGCGGAACGCGGCATTCCCGTATCGGCGACGAAGGTCAATCCCTATTCGATCGACGAAAATCTTTGGGGCACGAGCATCGAGTGTGGCGTGCTCGAAGATCCGACGGTCGCGCCGCCGGAAGACGCCTATCAGCGCACGGTTTCTCCCGCGAGCGCTCCGAATGAGCCGGAAGAAATTGCGATCACCTTCTCAAACGGAATTCCCATTGCCTTGAACGACGAAAAGATCGGCGCCGTCGATCTTATTATGATGCTCAATCATCTTGCCGGCGCGCATGGCATTGGCCGGCTGGATATGATCGAGAATCGGCTCGTCGGAATTAAATCCCGTGAGATCTACGAAGCGCCCGGTGCTAGCCTTCTCCATTTTGCGCACCGCGAACTGGAACGCATTACGCTCGATAAATGGACCGCACACGCCAAAGCAAAACTCGCGCAGGATTACGCCGAGCTTGTCTATAATGGCCTCTGGTTCTCGCCCTTGCGAAGCGCGCTCGATGCCTTTGTCGACGAAACGCAGAAGCGGGTAAGCGGCACCATCGTGGTCAAGCTGTACAAAGGGAATATGGCAATCCTTTCGCGCACGTCGCCTTTTTCGCTGTATGACAAGGCGCTTGCATCCTATACGGCGGAAGACACCTTCGATCATTCCGCTGGCGAGGGATTTTCGAAAATCTTTTCGCTCCCACTTCGCACGCTGGCGCGAACGGCGGGGAAGCGAGAGCAAATCTCCGCGTAATGGCACGTTCATCCTCGCTTTGGAGCGGCCGATTTTCGGAAGCCATTTCCGAAGTCGCCCACCGCTTCTCCTCCGGTATCGAGTACGATTCGAAGCTATGGCGCGAGGATATCCGCGGCTCGATCGCACACGCGCGGATGCTCGGCGCGCAAGCGATTATTTCGAAAGAGAACGCCGCTGAAATTGTTGCCGGACTCGAAGCAATAGCAGCGGAGATCGAGAGCGGTGCATTCCAATTCGATCCCTCGATGGAGGACGTTCATCTCGCGATCGAACAGCGGCTGACGGAAAAGATCGGCGCCCTTGGGGGAAAGCTGCATACCGGCCGCAGTCGAAACGATCAGATTGCTACAGACGAACGGTTGTTCTTAAAGCGGGCGGTCCCCGAACTTGCCGAAAAAATCGCGAATGTAATCGAATCGCTGCTTGCGAAAGCAGAGGAAAATTCCGATGTGATCATGCCGGGTTACACGCACCTTCAGCGCGCCCAGCCGGTGCTCCTCAGTCATCATTTGCTCGCGTATGTCGAAATGCTCGCGCGCGATGGCGAGCGATTGGACGATCTGCTGCGCCGCGTCGATCGCTCGCCGCTTGGGGCCGCAGCTTTCGCAGGAACATCGTATCCCATCGACCGCGAAAGGACCGCCCGTGAGCTTGGCTTTTCAGATGTTCTTCGAAATAGCATCGATGCCGTGAGCGACCGCGATTACCTCATCGAATTGGTAAGTACGTGCAGCATTATCATGATGCACCTTTCGCGGATGTCAGAAGAACTTATTTTATGGTCCACGCGAGAATTCGGATTTGTTACGATGTCGGATAAAGTTACGACGGGATCGAGTATTATGCCGCAAAAGAGAAATCCGGACATGGCGGAGCTAATTCGCGGCAAAGTTGGGCGCGTGTATGGGGCGCTGATCACATTACTCACCATGATGAAGGGCCTGCCGCTTGCTTATAACCGCGATATGCAGGAAGACAAACCGCCGATGTTCGAAACCCTCGAAACAACCGGCGATTCGCTCGAAATGATGGCCGTGATTTTCCGCGAGACGAGCTTCCATCGCGAACGCATGGAAGCCGCCGTGCGCGGCGGCGATTTGATGGCGACCGAAATAGCGGATTATCTGGCGAGGAAAGGCGTTCCATTCCGCGAGGCTCACCATATCGCAGGCCAGATCGTAGCGAAGGCGGAAGAGCGAAATCTGAATTTAGATGCTCTTTCCCTCGAAGTATATCGCAGCTTTTCCGGATTGTTCGAGGCCGATATTTTTGAATATCTCGATCCCCGCAGAAGTCTGCGGGAAAAGAAATCCGCGGGCAGCACGAACCCCGAGATGGTCCGCGAAGCCGTGCGCGCCGCGGTGGGCGCACACCCCGCGAATTAGATACCCGTGTTGAGCGGCCTCCGCGGGGATGGATGAAATTGAGGGCGAGATCGTTATGGTTCAAATGAAGCGTGCAGGTGCAACTCTATTTTTTCTTGCCGCGGCCTTGGGCGTGCTCCGCGCGCAGACCGCGCCCATGTATATTGGCGGTGGTCTGCAGGTCGCCTTCAATGAGCATTCGCTCGGGGTGCCGGTATATCGGAATGACACGCTCTGTGGTCTGTTCCAAAATGGCACGAGCATTCGGCCGAGTGGTTTTCTCCTGTTCGAGAAGCCGCTGGGTGATCCGGCTCATTCGCTATGGATCGCTCCCCGCTTCCACATTGCGGATTTGGGAGCTATGATCACTAGCCCCGCCGCAGACCCGGCGAACGCGCGCAGTCCAGTCGATAGCTCGTTGGTGCCGGTCAGGAAGGTTTCGCAGCTCGAAGCGACGCTGGTTTCGCTCGGCGCAGATTTATTTGTAAAATACCCTCTAACCGAACGCTTATTTCTTTTTGGCGGTCCAAGCGCCAGCTACCTGCTTCGTCGAAATTGGAATGTATCGGAGAATATCACGAGTCCGCCGCAGTATGTCTTCCCGACTACGGGTACGACGTCGTTGCCGATCACAAGCGGCCAGATTCCAAACAGCGCGAGCGTGCTCTTCACTGCGTCGCTCGGTGCTTCGCTCGATGTGCCGCTCTCGACGAAAGTCGTCCTCGCGCCGGAGCTTAGCGTGACGGCTCCGATCAATAGCATTCGTTCGGATTACGCGTGGCGCGTCTGGTCAGTTGCGCTTGGGGCCGCGATCAAGTTCAATATCGCGCCCGAGCCGAAGTTGGAGGTGCGGAAAGAACCGGAGCCGGAAAAACCGGCAAGCGCTTTCGAGGCAAGCGTGAAAATATCGGGAGTCATTCAGGATAGTTTAGGTAATGAGGTGGAAATTCCCCATCCGCAAATTCGTGTCGAGGAGTTTTTGAAACGCGAAGCATTCCCAACGCTCAATTACATTTTTTTTGCCGAGGACAGTTCGGCCATTCCTTCGCGCTACCATCTATTCGGTTCACCGGAGGCTGCTCAAGCCTTCGACATCACGAAGCTCTCCGGCGAAAGCACGCTTCAAATTTACCACGATGAATTGAATATCTTAGGCAAGCGTCTCGCCGACAATCCAACGGTAGCCGTTACGCTCACCGGCACGAATTCCGACATCGATTCCGTAGCCTCCGTGCGTGCGCGCCATACCGCCCTTGCGCGAGCGCGGGCCACCAGTGTGCGCGATTATCTCGTGCAAATTTGGAAGATCGACCCCAAGCGGATTACGGTAAAAGCGGAAGCGCTTCCACAAAATGCATCGCCGACCGATACAAAAGCTGGCGCGGAAGAGAACCGCCGCGTGGAGATCACTTCGAACGACCCCGGCTTTCTCGATCCGCTTACCGTCGAGACGGTCGACCGGACGATGAACCCGCCCATCATTCGATTGCGCGCGACCTATTCTTCCCACATTACACTTGCCGAAAGTACGCTCGCGTTAAAACAGGGTAATCGCATTCTCACGTCCTATCGCGGACCGGGTGCTATGATGCAGTGGAAACCGAACCCGAATGATTTGCCACGGACCGATTCGCCGCTCGTCGCCACGATGCACATGACCGATTCCCTCGGAGCTACTTATGAAGCTGCGGACTCCGCAAAGGTCGAGTTGCTCACGATTACCAAAAAGCGAGAGCAGCGCGTAAAAGACAAAATCATCGAGGACTACAACTTGATCACCTTCGAGTTCGATAAATCGGATTTGAACGACCGCTCGCGCCGCGTCATTGCCGAGATTGCGCAGTCGGTGGTCCCGAACACGCAGATCGTCATCAAGGGCTATACGGACGTGACGGGGGAGAGCGCGCACAACCTTGAACTTTCGCGCGCGCGCGCTTCGGTGGTGGCGGAGGCACTCCGGCAGTCCATGGGGGCGCTCGCGCCATCCGTTACGTTCAAAACCGAGGGCGAGGGCCAGCTCGATCTCGTCGATAACCGGCAGCCGGAAGGCCGGTTCCTATCGCGCACGGTATTTGTTGAGTTACAAAAGCCGGTGCAATAAATCTATGTCGGTGGAGATGCAGGATCCAACTTGCATCGAGAAATGCAGGCAAGCAAGAGCTTACCATACACGCCAAACTTTAGAACGAACGCCCCGAAAACCCCGTTCAAGGAATGCTATGCTGATAACCGAAAAGGAGCGAATAACCGCCGACGACTATGCGAAGCTTCCGCCGAGCAACGAGCGCTACGAACTGATCGACGGTGAATTAATTATGGCACCAGCACCTTCATCCGAGCATCAGGACATTGTAGTCTATCTTATCGAAAAATTGGGTTCCTTGGTCCGTGCCAAACGGTTGGGCAAGGTCTATGCGGCTCCCTATGACGTTCATACCACCAGCTATGACGTCTATCAACCCGATATTCTTTTTATCCGGCGCGAGAACCTTGGCATCGTCAAACCCGATGGAGTTTACGGCGCGCCCGATCTTGTCATCGAAATCCTTTCGCCCTCGACTGGGTACTACGATCTCAAGCATAAGAAAGATATTTACCAGCAAATTGGCGTCAAAGAATATTGGATTGTCGATCCGATGGATAAGACCGTGGAGTGCTTTCTGAACTCCCCGCGCGGTTTCGAGACGTTCTTTGTTGGCAAGAAAGCAGGCCGCGCGCAATCCTCCGTCCTGTCGGAATTTTCCATCGATCTCGGAGAACTATTTTCGCTGTAACGAATGAAACGCGCGGCCATCATCGGTGTCTTTTTACTGCTTGCCTTGGCATCGCGGTGCGCGTTCGCACAACCCGTAATTTCCTACATCACCCCCGATGCCGGAGCGCCGGGGATGTGTGTGGCCGTTGAGATCGTCGCTCCCACAAACGCAACAGGCGATTTTGGCAATGATCAGCTCATAGGTGGTTCGATAGCTAATCTGGTTAACCCGGGCGATACGGCGTTTGTGCGGCTTGGTCCCTCGATCGTAGGTTGGAACGGGCGGCTAATTCAGCAGATGTTTATGATCGAGCCGAATATAACCTCGCTTCCGCGCGAAATTCAATTTCAGGTGACCGTAAATGGGGTGAGCACGATGGACAGCTTCGAAATCGTTGCGCCGTACGATGTTGGCACCCTCTCTGGCGGTGGGGTAATTCCTGGCATTTCGCGGACGAAGCGGAACACGATGGTCGTCGATTCGCTGATTCTTTTAAACGGGACGTACACGTTCCCTACCACTGATCCCGACCCATCGACGCCGGGCAATCAAGGGTATCTTCCACTCCGAATTTTATCGAAGGGGCCGATTCGCTTAAGCAATGCGAGCATTATCGCCAGTGGGGCTTCAGGAATTACCGGCTCAGGAGGCGGCAATGGTGGTCCTGGCGGCGGCGGAGGGGGAAGCGGGTTTCCCGGCAAGGGAGGCGATGGCTATACGGGCGGTGGTGGCGATAATGATAATGCGAATGGGCCGGGAGGAGTGGGAAGTGGCACCACCTCCGGCAGCAACCCGTGGGATGGCGGCCTCAGCTTGAACGGCGCGCCCGGCGGATCGGGCGAGCAGCATTCCGGAAATAGCAATGACGATGGCGCTGGCGGTGGAACGGGACTTCCGTTTGGAACGAGCGGGAACGTCGGCGGCGGAAGCGCAAGTCCCGCGGGAGGCTATGGCGGCGCATCCGCTGGTGGCAGCAATTCTTCCTATACAACGGATTATGGTGGCGGTGGCGGCGGATTCGAAACGTCGGGCGCGGGCGGAGGTGGCACCGGTAACAACGGTGGACAGGTAAATGGGAACTCGATGCTCGTTCCATTGTCAGGTGGTTCTGGCGGCGGCGCTGGCAATTCGACCTATTCCTCATTGTTTAGCCCAAACACAAAAGGCGGTCCTGGCGGCGGCGGCGGCGGCGCGATCGAATTGACGAGCTTCTCAAGTTTTTCTCATAACGGCGGTACCGGCATTCTGGCATCGGGCGGCGCGGGCGGCAATGCGAACAACTCGACATTCCCGGCTTCCGGCGGCGGCGGCGGATCGGGCGGAGCAGTTTCCATTAGTGCCCGCGATTCCATTGTAATCGCCACTGGCGTCTCGATTAGCGAAGCTGGTGGAGGCGGTGGGTCGGGGCAAAATAGCGGCGGATCGGGCGGCGTGGGACGCGCGCGGCTAAATGGAATGGTTTCCAAGTTTGCAAGTCCGTCCGGTGCGAATTTTTTTACCTCAGCCAAGGACTTTGTTGGCCCTTCAGTCCAGCACGTTACCTCTACTCCCGATTCCGTTTTCGTTCATGGCTATGCCGAGCAATGGGACGGAGTACCGAGCAGCCCACTTCCTGTCGGCGTCTATTATTCCTGGCCAAGCAACACGACTTGGAGTGAGATTCTTGTAACTCCCACAGCCGATCTACGAAGTCATACTGCACAATGGAATGTGGCATTTCCCAATTCGGCAAATCCCAGGGATTCCGAAGTGTATGTCGTTGCCGTCCAGTTCACGAGTGGAAATTCTACTACTTATGCGGTTATTCCTTCGGCGGTTATGTCCCACACGAGCGGTATCATCGCAAAAGTGGTCGGGCCGCCGAAAATGCTCGTGAAGGTGACGAACATTGATTTCGGAAATGTGCGGGTCGATTCGTGCTCGCGGGACACAACGATTGAAATTTATTCCGTGGGCCGCTCCGATCTTATCGTCGATTCCGTGGCGCTCAACCCGGCCATTGCCGATTATAAAATCAAAACCGCATTCCCGGACACAGTGCATATTGGCGATTCGCTAAAGCTCACGCTTTCCTTCTGCCCGGCGGCAATGAAATGCCCGATTGCCGCGAACCTGGTGATTTATTCGAACGCAGGCGATAGTACGGTTGGCCTCACGGGCTGCGGAGTTCAGCCTCATGCCCTCCTTCATCCATTGGTCATTAACTTTGGCCGCGTGCATATTGGGCAGTGTAAGGATACCTTCGCTTATATTATCGATACGGGAACGAGCGCGCTTACTATTACGCGTGAATCGCTTGGCGATCTGGTGCATTTCAAAATCCTGGACGTAATGCCGATCACGATAGCGGCGCACGATAGCGCGCTCATCCATCTCGAATTTTGTCCGGGCGATACTTCTACAGTAACCACTACGGATACCATCCTCAGCAATGCGCCGGAAAGCCCAAGTCTGTTGACGCTGATTGGCAGCGGAAAAATTGGCGTGCTCTCGCTTCCGGCTGTGCTCGATTTCGGCCTTGTGCATTTGGGCAATTGCAAGGATTCTGGATTCTATGCCGTGAATACTGGCAATGATTCGCTCCTTGTAACGAGCGCGTCCATCGTGGGATCTAATAATTTTACGCTAATCTCACCGCCCACACCATTCGTTCTGCAAGCCGATAGCAGTGTTTTCGTTACCATACGATATTGCGCGATGGATACGGGCACGGCTCAGGCATTTCTCGGTACGAGGACAGATTTGCCCGATTCGCAGACCGTTATTTTGCTCGGCCACACTGGAATTGGAATCCTTTCGATTCCTGATACTATAGATTTTGGCGCAGTGCCAACGGGCGCTTGCGTCGATACGAATGTGCTGATCGCAAATGTTGGGACGGACACGCTATTCTTAGCGGGGGATACGAATATCGCTCCGCCGTTTTATTATGTGGGTCCGTCATCACTGCGGCTTGCACCCGGCATGCAGAGCACGATCACCCTTCGTTTCTGCCCGCTGGATACGAATGCAGCCTCGGAAACAACAGAACTCGATACGATTGGACCTGCTATCAACCATACGTTTACGCTGATTGGCAAAGGCATCGAAGGCGCACTCTCGACTTCCGGGGCGATCGATGTCGGATGTATTGCGGTGGGGACTTCCGTGACGAAGACTGTCACGATCCACAACACCGGCACGGCCGCGCTCGATAGTTTGACCGCTACGATTGCGCCGAATGGAGTGGCGTCGATCGTTCACAATCCGCCATCCTTACTTGCTGCGGGCGCTGGAGATTCCGTTGTGATCGTCATTCCTGCTTCTTCGATCGGACCGATTTCAGCAACACTATCCATCGCCTGGCGCGGTGGCAAGCCGGTAACGCTGCCGATTACTGGCACCGTAACGGCGCCGCCTGCAATCACATCGCTCGATTCCCTCGTCACCTTCGACACGACGAATGTCGGAGATTCGAGTGTGATCAAATGTATTTCAATCACCAATTACTCGTGCATTCCTGTTGCGATAGATTCGGCGGTTATTGTTGGCGGCTTGAACGGCGAATTTGAAATTGTTTCGAACACTTCTGGCGCGTCACTTTCGGACAGTGCGATTGCGGTCATTTGCCTTCGGTACACACCGCGCCGCGGCGGTCCTGCATCGGCGGAGTTAAAGATCGCAAGCGGTAAGGATACTATTTCCGTTGCTGCACTCACGGGTGTTGGCGTTGGAAAATCGGTTGGGGTCGAGCTGGCGGTCGATACTGTGGCCGGAAGGCCGGGAGAAATCGTGAACGTGCCGGTGCGCACGCTGAATGATATTACTTCCGCCGCGATCACATCGATTACCTTCCGGGTAACGTTCAATCCGATGCAGCTCGATTTGAAATCCCCGGTTGCGCCGATTACGTTAAGCATTATTCCCTCAAGCAATGCCCACAGTGCGCACTCGCTTTCGACGACCGCGACCTACTTGGTGAAGACCTATTCGATTGGCGATAAAGAAATCACGGCAACGTATTCTTCTCCGCTCACCGGCACTCCAGTTCTGGCCGAACTTCCGTTCGAGATTCTGGAGCCAACAGCGAATACCGCGCCGGTCCATATTCTAAGCGCGTCGTTTGGGACTTCGCCGGCCACGCTTTCCACAACCTCCGATGGCCTGATTCAAATCGAGCAATGCGATACGAATAACCGCGTCATATACACTCCAGCTGCAATCGCCGTAGCGCAGAATAATCCAAATCCATTCTCACGCGCAACCGCGGTGACCGTCGATGTTCTCACCGCCGGGCATCTCACGCTCGAAGTGTATAATGCGCTCGGAATGAAGGTTCTGGTGCCGTTCGATGCCGATGTTGCCGTTGGCACTCAGCTGATTGAAATCGATGCGAGCAGGCTTCCGAGCGGGGCGTATCGCTATATTACAACGTGGACCGGACCTGCAAGTCCGGTGCGAATCGAGAAGACGATGGTTGTCCTCGGGGAGTAACTTATTGCAGGAACGTCCGTTCAGGTCTTGCGGGTTATGACTGCCCCAAAAATCACTTTTTCATTAATTTTCATCCCCATGGAACGTCGTCATTCTATATCCCTTTTTGCATTGTTTTTGATTCTTTCGCAGCTTGCCGTAGCTCCTGCGCACGCCCGGAAAATTCCGCTCCGCGATTTTTTCAAGAATCCAGAGCGGACCTCTTACCAGCTTTCGCCAAACGGCGCGTATTATGCATTCCGCGCTCCGTATGAAAAGCGGATGAACATCTTCGTTCAATCTCGCTCTGGAAACGCGGAACCCCTCCGTATCACGAGCGAAACCTCACGGGATATTGCCGGCTACTGGTGGAAAGGCAATGACCGCATTCTCTTTATGCGAGATAAAAATGGCGATGAGAATTTTCATCTCTTCTCTGTTTCGCGCGACGGTAAAACGCAGACCGATCTCACGCCTTTCGACAGCACGACGGTGCAGGTCATCGATGGGCTTGTCGATAACGACAACGAAATCCTCATTGCGACAAATCAGAGAGACCACGAGGTTTTCGATGTGTATCATCTCGACCTCACCTCGAACAAGCTCACCATGGTCGCGCAGAATCCCGGTAACATCAACGGTTGGGTAACCGATCACGATGGGAAGCTCCGCGTCGCGACGACGACGGACGGCGTGAATACCTCTCTCCTTTATCGTGAGACGGAAAACGATACCTTCCGCACGATCCTTACGACCAATTTCAAGGAATCGGTTTCGCCATTGTTTTTCACGTTCGACAATAAAAATCTTTACGCGGCGAGCAATATTGGCCGCGATAAATCGGCCCTTGTAATTATCGATCCGACCAGCGGGAAGGAACTTTCGACGGTGTATGAAAATCCGGACGTGGACGTATCCGATCTCGATTATTCTCACAAACGGAAGGTGCTGACGATGGCTACCTACGAAACGGAAAAAAATCACAACGTCTATTTAGACGAAACGACGAAGGCGCTCTATCATAAACTCGAAACCAAGTTGCCGGGCTATCAAATTGCCGTTACGAGCCACGATCGCAACGAAGATTTATTTATCGTCCGTAATTATAATGACCGCACGGTCGGCAGTATTTATTTATATGATCTGAAAGCGGATAAACTCAGCAAAGTCAGCGATATTTTGCCCTGGCTGAAAGAGAACGAATTAACCGAAATGAAGCCGATTACCTTCACATCGCGCGATGGCATGACCATTCACGGCTATCTTACGCTGCCAAAAGGTTCAAGCGGCAAGAACCTTCCTATCATCGTCAATCCGCACGGCGGCCCCTGGGCTCGCGATAGCTGGGGTTATAATCCGGAAGTGCAGCTTTTTGCAAACCGCGGATATGGAGTGCTCCAAATAAATTATCGCGGGTCGGTTGGATACGGACGGAAATTCTGGGAGTCTTCCTTCAAACAGTGGGGAAAAAGTATGCAGAATGACCTTACCGATGGAGTCCAATGGCTCATTTCGCAGGGCATCGCCGACCCGAAGCGTGTCGCGATTTATGGCGGCAGTTATGGCGGGTACGCCACGCTTGCCGGCGTCGCCTTCACCCCCAATCTCTATTGCTGCGCGATCGACTACTGCGGCGTGGCAAACCTCTTCACCTTTATGAAGACCATTCCGCCCTATTGGAAACCATTGCTCGATATGATGCATGAGATGGTCGGCGACCCTACAAAGGACAGCACGCTGCTTGCCGCGGCGACGCCCGTCTTCCACGCGGACCAAATAAAAGTTCCAATGCTCGTGCTGCAAGGCAAGAACGATCCGCGCGTGAATATCAATGAGTCGGACCAGATGGTCTCGGCGCTGAAATCGCGTGGCATCGAAGTAACCTATATTGTGAAGGATAATGAAGGCCACGGATTCCATAATGAGGAAAATAAGTTTGCGGCCTACGAGGCGATGGAATCCTTCCTTGAGAAACATCTGCCAACCGAATAAAAAAAGCAATGGTCTATGTCACGCGCAAAGCGCATTTTTCGGCGGCCCACCGCCTCTTCAATCCGAAATTTTCGGACGAAGACAACGAACGGGTATTCGACAAGTGCAATAACCCGCGCGGACATGGGCATAATTATACGATCGAAGTGACCGTTGCAGGCGAACCGGCAACGGATACGGGCTATGTGATCGATCTCAAAAAGCTGAGTGAACTTATCGACGATGTGATCCTCACCAAAGTCGATCACAAGCATTTGAACTACGACGTGCCGGAACTCTCGGGCATCATTCCGACGGCGGAAAATATCGCGCGGGTATTCTGGCAGCTCCTCGCGCCGCACATTACGAATGGGAAGCTCTCTTCCATCCGCGTGGCTGAAAGCGATAATAATTTTGCGGAATACCGCGGGTAGTTCGAGTATAAGGAGCGTTGATATAACACGTCATTGCGAGGAACCTCTGACGACCGAAGGGAGTCAAAGGCGACGAAGCAATCCATTGTAGTATCACGGATTGCTTCGTCGAACGAATCTCCCTTCGGTCGATTCGTTCTCCTTGCAATGACGTCAAAGGAGACGTACTCAGAGAATTCTTAATTCTTAACTTCCAAATAGGACCATGGCCCCCGTTACAACCCTTCCCGAACGCTCGTTAGATCTCGAGGAGATCAGCTCGAAAGAGCGCGATAAACTATTCGCTTCACCCTGCACGCTCGGTCCGGCGGAAGGGGAACCCGATTCCAATCCCCGGTTGCGGGAAGCCACGCGCACGCTCCTCGTCGAAGCTGGCGAAGACCCGGATCGCGTTGGGCTGTGGCGAACGCCGCACCGTGTCGCCCGATCGTGGGAGTTTCTTACCAGCGGCTATACGGCCAATATGGAAAAAATATTGAATGGCGCGATCTTCGAAGAGAAATACGATGAAATGGTCGTGGTGAAGGATATCGACTTTTTTTCGATGTGCGAGCATCATCTGCTTCCGTTTTATGGCCGCGCCCATATTGCCTATATTCCGAATGGGAAAATCGTGGGCCTCTCGAAGCTGCCGCGCATCGTGGAAGTATTCGCCCGAAGGCTGCAGGTACAAGAGCGCATGACACGCGAAATTGCCGATACGATTGTGCAATATCTCGATCCCGTCGGCGTGGCCGTGGTCTGCGAGGCACGGCATCTTTGTATGATGATGCGAGGGGTCCAAAAACAAAATTCAGTAACCACCACCTCTGCAATGCTCGGGGAATTTCGAAATCCCCAGACCCGCGCCGAATTTATGACTCTCATCGGGACGAAACTCGTGTAGGATCCCTAATATTCTATAGTCAAGACGTCATTGCGAGGAGAAGAAAGCGACCGAAGGGAGCTTTCTTCGAAGAAGCAATCCGTTGGTTTTAATCGAGAGATTGCTTCGTCGCACTTGGCTCCGTTCAGTCGCCGAGTGTTCCTCGCAATGACGTTGTGGACTCGATTTATATGTAAGTAAGTAGATCCGTCAGCCGATGAATAATTTTCGTCGCCCTCGGAATTTCTTCTGAGTGCTGCGTGATGAGATACGCAGTTTTCGTTCCGGCGCGCTGACCGGCTTCGATGTCGGACATGGAATCTCCGATCATCCAACTCTCAGCAAGATCGATGTTCCATTTTTCCGCCGCTTCCAGGAGCATTGCTGGCGATGGCTTGCGCCGGCCCAGCGCATTATCGAGATCGGTGCAGAAAATTATATCGTCGAAGCGAACTCCGGCCGCCGCTTCCATTGCGCGCTGTAATTCTTCATGCACGGCGTGAAGATCTCCCTCTGTCATAATTCCCAAACCCACGCCGCGCTGATTTGTAACGATAATTGCTAAATACCCTCGCCGTTTTACTTCTCGCAACGTTTCAATCACCCCCGAAAGCAACTCGAATTCATTCCAATGCCGAACATAGCCTCCAAGGATGCGCGCGTTAATGACCCCATCGCGGTCGAAGAAGATAGCTCGCGTGAGAGTGGTGAGTTTCGGCGGTCGTGTATCGGATGAAGTCGTTTGCACATCCAAAGAACACAAGGGCGTGCGGTTCCATTTTATGGAAGAAATGCTCTAAAAAGAGTAGGTTATAGGTGTTAATCCGTTCCACTGCTATCCGTTCCCATCCCGCCATGATAAAAAACTATCGGGACGATCTGAATTATCTTCCGATATTTCGGTTATCAATTGGCGGCACGAACACGCTTGATCCACCATGCGAGGCGGCCACATTACAATTCATTCCTGTTCAAACAACTATTCATTCCCAGCATGTCCTCGAAGACAATCCAATCCAAAAATATCCGAGACCTCGTTATTGTACGCGACGATAAGGTCAATTTCCGCTACAAAAATGGCGTGAAAGCCCCGATCACCGATTTCATCGAGGACTATATGAGTGGGCGTGTCGATATTACCTGCGATTTGCAGGAGTTGATCCAGAACCGGACCCTTTTCTTCAAATATGCCTACGTCAATCATCATCTGAAATTTCTCTTTTCGCGTTTCATACCCGAAGTCGCGATCCACTCGAAAAAGCAGGACGAGCGCGTTATTCGAAGCCACTACGATCGAGGTAACGATTTTTTCGGCGGATTTTTGGGCGACCGCATGGTTTATACGTCCGGGTTTTTCAAAACGGGGCTCGAAGATTTAGAAACGGCGCAGGACCAGAAGCTCAATCTTGTCTGCCAAAAATTGCAGCTTAAACCGGGCGAGAAAATGCTCGACATCGGTTGCGGGTGGGGAACTCTTGCCGCGCACTCCGCAAAATATTACGGTACCGACACCACCGGCATCACCATCGCGCAAAAGGGCGCGGACTACGCGAACGACCAGATTAAGCGCTGGGGCGTAGCCGATCACGCGCGCGTACTCCGCATGGATTATCGTTCTATTCCTCAGGCCAAGTACGACAAAATTTCGTGTCTCGAAATGGCCGAGCACGTCGGCGTAAAATATTTCCAGCGATTTATGAAGCAGATCGCCGGCCTCTTAAAAGACGACGGACTGTTTTATCTCCAGATCGCGGGACTTCGCGCTGGTTACCATAAGGAATCGCTCATGTGGGGCGCGTTCATGGCCGAATATATTTTCCCCGGCGCGGACGCGAGCATGCCGCTTAGCTTTGTCGTGAAACGTTTGGAAGGCGCGGGATTCGAAATTCATAGCGTCGAAAACGTCGGCATCCATTATTCGCTCACGATTCAGCGCTGGTACGATAACTGGCAGAAGAACAAAGCGACGATCCTTTCGGCTTATAACGAGTGGTGGTTCCGCTGCTGGGAAGTATTTCTTGCCTGGTCGGTCGATATTGCGAAGCAAGGCAATTCGACCTGCTTCCAGATCGTCTGCAATAAAAACCTCGATACGTACAACCGTCCGCGCTTTTTCTCCGGCGTGAATCTCGGCGAGCGCGATCTCCATACGAATGGGAAGGTTGCCGCAGGCGGCGTGCTGGCGTAAGGAATTGTCTGAACCGGGATTTATGGGATTTTTTTGATTGATGGGATTGATGCCCAGAAAAATTATCTCATAAATCCCAATAATCCCAGAAATCCAGGTTCAGACAATATTCGCGTATCCTCACTTCCCTGCCACCGAATTCTTAATCACAAAGCTCGCCTCCAGGTGCGAGTGGCGGCCTTTCTGGGTGAGATCGTGCAGACCGAAGCTTCGTTCCTGACCACCTGGGATCTGCTTCACCTGCTTATCGCGCGGTGGCTCGAGCGAGGGAGAAAAAACCCGGTAGTGCATTGAAAGATTTTTGAAGCTCTCTTCCAGGCCGGGCATACCGATGTTCATAAACCCCGCGGCTTTTGGCGGCGCGTAGAACGTGAAGGTCGTCCGCGCGTTGGTGCGGGTAACTTTTAAGCGGACGTCATCCGAATCGGCTGGGCGGGAACCGGGATCGCTCGCGGCCGGGCCCATCGATTCCGACGCGCTGCTCATCCGGTGGAACGCGCCCTCCAGCGAATCGGCGCTCACGACCGCCGCCTCCAGAGAAAAAAAGGTCATCGTATCGATCGTCGTATCGTGGACCGTAAAATCGGTTATTCCGTTCTGCCCGATCATCCGGCCCGACTGAATGAGCGAATCGCGGTGCAGCGCGAACGTATGCCGCATCGAATCCATGATCATTTTAGTGGAGACGGGCGCAGTGGAATCGCTCGACCCAAACGCCGCAAGCTCCTGAAAAAACTGAGTGCCGAACCCGACCGTCTGCCGAATCAGAAACGTCCCGTTCGGATTTTGGACGATATCGTAATAAATCTCGAAGCACCCATTAAACGCAAGGCTCGAAACGAGCAGAAGAAGGATGGCGGAGGTTCGTATTCGCATGGTAAAAGAATGGTGGTGGGCTGTTTACGCGCTACGGAAAGCGTGAGGCAAGGGGGATAGGTGCCCGGAAAACATGACGAAATGAGATTGTGATTTTTGTGGATAAGAAGTTGCAATAAATGGGAACGAGGGCACCATATTCGCTGTGTTCAACTAATGATTAATCAAATCAGAAAAGATTATGAATACTGACAAAATTAAAACAGCGATAGCAGTTTTAGACCACGTGAGCAAGGAGCATTTAAGGGTGTCCGCAGAGCGAAATGACCTTCTGAAAGATTCTTTCAGACGAGATGGTTTGACACTGAATAGCGCGGCTGCTATACTCGAGAGTTACTTGCAACACCCTGAAATCTTGGAACTTGCATCAGAAACGAAAGATAGCCGAGCGATCCTAGCTTAATTCAAAAAGTTGTGAATGAGAACCAAAGAATGGAATTGAGATCGAAGGGTTTTGATAGGAACCTATGCCCATAACCGCAAAGCAAAGCATTCGACAAAACCCAGCAGGACTCAACCGAGGTCTGCAGCTTCCTCTCGGACCGCCATTAAATGGACGTATTAAGACAACTGTAGGAACAAGGCCACGATTTACGTTTATTGATCTTTTTGCGGGTATAGGAGGATTCAGGCTGGCATTGGAGAAACTCGGGGGTAAATGTCTTTTCTCCTCGGAATGGGACCGCTTTTCTCAGCAAACATATCGCGCTTGGTTTGGAGAGACACCTGAAGGTGATATTCGAGAGATCGATATTGCTTCAATACCCGATCACAGCATTCTGGCAGCAGGATTTCCGTGTCAGCCTTTTTCCATTGCAGGAGTTTCAAAAAAGAATAGCCTTGGCCTGGCTCACGGATTTAAAGACTTGGCACAAGGGACACTTTTTTTTCAGCTCGCGACGATCATCGAGTTAAAAAGACCCCCGATTCTTTTCCTTGAAAATGTTAAGAACCTGAAGTCGCATGATGAGGGACGAACATGGGATGTTATTCTCAAGACGCTTGAGGATCTTGACTATTGGGTATTCGATAAAGTTATTGATGCCGCAGGTTGGGTTCCCCAACATCGCGAGCGCGTCTACATCATTTGCTTCGATAAAAAGAGATACGTAAATCGACCACCATTCCATTTTCCTACCCCACCAGTAGGCATCGCACCAAAACTTCAGGATATTTTAGAAACCGAAGTCGATTCACGATATACGCTAACTGACCATCTCTGGACCTATTTGCAAGCTTATGCTCAACGCCATCGGGAGAAAGGAAATGGCTTCGGGTTTGGTTTGGCTGATCTTAAAAAAGTTTCGAGGACCCTAAGTGCAAGGTACTATAAGGACGGTTCAGAGATTCTTATTCCTCAGAAGGGTCAGCCTAGGCGCCTAACACCTCGAGAGTGTGCAAGATTGATGGGTTTCCCAGAAGACAAGCCAATAGTGGTGTCTGACACCCAAGCATACCGACAGTTCGGGAACGCCGTCGTTCCTCCAATTGTGGAAGCGGTAACTATTGAAATTTTGAATGTAGCCAACTTTAAAACTCAAACCACATCTCGACATGTCACCAGCCTGCGAGCAAGCGTACAATGACGCGATGAATTATGGCAAGGCTCTGCTCAAGTTCATTAGTGCCAATGAAGTTGATTACAGCCAAAGCCATCAGATGGGATACCTGATCCCAATGAAGGCTGCGCCATTTTTTACACCAGATAAGCCCGAAAAATTGAACAGCACTCATGGTGTTGAAGTGCTTTGGCAAAACGGACAAACAACAAATTCTAACGTTAAGTGGTACGGCGAAAAGACTCGCCATGAGTATAGAATGACTGGGTTTGGCAGAGATTTTCCACTCGCAGGAAACAACCCAGATCTTGTCGGAAATCTTTTTGTCCTCATCCCTAAAGACCTCAATCATTTTAATGCCTATATTCTCCATACCGAGGATGACATCGAGGAGATTCTCGCCGCTTTGGGAATTGAAATATTGGGAACATACGGATTATACAACCAAGGAGCCGTTCAAGTTGAAAAAGAAGACGATTGTATAGAGAAGCAATTTCTGAAATGCGCGATGGGTGTGGAAATAATGCCAAGTGGAAAATTTTTCGCTGACTTCACTCGGAAGGTGCTTGAAGACTGTATAAAGCGATTTGAATCCAAAGGATTCGATGGTCAACTTTCAGATTTTATCATTCAAGAATATCGCTTATTTAAACATGTTGAAAGAAAGTTGTACGCGCCTATTCTTACCAGACCATTTCGTTCCATCGACGAATTCGTGGATCAAGCACTTAGTATTTTAAATTCTCGGAAGTCACGTGCAGGACGATCTCTCGAAAACCACGTTGATTATCTGCTTACTCGTGCAGGGCTTCCTCATGCAATGCGCCCTACCGGTATGGCGGATGTTGTTTTCCCGAGTGTAGAGGCGTATAAGGACAATTCCTATCCAACTCGAAACCTGCTGACTCTCGCTCTTAAAACAACCTGCAAAGATCGATGGCGGCAGATAATACCGGAAGCCAGGAGAGTCGATGTGAAACACTTACTCACCCTTCAGGAGGGAATATCACCCAAACAGATTGATGAAATGAAGAGCGAGGGCGTGCAACTCGTGGTTCCCGAACAACTGCATGAGAAATATCCCTCAAAATATCGATCTGATTTGATGACATTAGATTCGTTTATAGATTCAGCTCGTGCTATGTATTCATAATGACTGACGTTCACACCCATGAGGTAAGAAGCTACAACATGTCGCGGATAAAAAGTCGCGACACAAAACCTGAGTTGTTAATTCGTTCTCTTGTGCACCGCTTAGGTTATCGCTTTCGGTTGCATCGAAAAGATCTGCCAGGTAAGCCGGACCTTGTTTTTCCGGAGCGTAAAAAAGTAATCTTCGTGCACGGTTGTTACTGGCATGTTCACGATTGTCCTTTCGGTGCTGTGAAGCCAGCAACGAATGCATTCTTTTGGTCCGAGAAAAGAAATGGGAACGTCCTTCGAGATAAACTCAATGAAGCTAAGCTCGCTACTTTGGGTTGGGAAGCTCTTACGATATGGGAATGTGAGATTAAAAATACTACTTCCGTTGCCAAGCGCATAAAAAAATTTCTGGATTCCTAAAATTTCCGGACTTTCGGGAACAGCAAAAAAATCGGCATTGTGGCGCAACGAAAGTTGGTTGACATCGGAGTCCGTTTGCGGCCTTCAATCCTTATTCTCGAAGATTGCCAGGTATTCTTCGAAGGCGAAGACACGGTTGCGTTTGAAGCCGGTCAGCTCCCGTAAGATGCCGAGTCTCTGGAACTCGGCCACGAACGCATTTGCGGTAGCGGGGCTCACATTCAGGAAGTTCTGTACTTCGCTTGTTGTAACGATTGGATTCGAGTAGAGTTTGCGCACGAGTTCGAGGGCTTTCGGAGTTCGTTTGCCGAGCTGGGTAATCTTTTCGTGCTCTGTCCGCTCCCGTAGTTGAAGAATGTGCTTGAAGGTCCGTATCGAACTTTCCGCTGTTTCGATGACCCCGGAGAGAAAAAATTTCAGCCATTGGGTGAGGTCGTCCTTCATGCGAACGCTTGTCAGATAGTCATAATAGAAGCGTCGATGTTTTTCGAAATATGCGGAGAGATACAGCGTTGGTTTTTCGAGTAGTCCGGTACTAACGAGGAAGAGGGTGATCATGAGTCTTCCGAGCCTCCCGTTTCCATCCAGGAACGGATGGATGGTCTCAAACTGATAGTGTGCGATCGCTATCTTGACGAGATGTGGCACGAGTAGCTTCTCGTTGTGAAGAAAGAGTTCGAGATCGCTCATGAGATCCCGAACTTCGTCCTGCGCCGGCGGTACAAAGACGGCATCTTTCAATGCGGGGCCGATCCAGTTCTGGCTGGTTCGAAATTCTCCCGGTTGCTTGCTTTTTCCTCTTCCAGAAGATAAGAGCGTTTTGTGCGTATTCCTCAGGAGGCGGTTTGAAAGTGGCAGCCGTTTTAGTTCCTGCAGCGCATCGTTCATAGCTCGTACATAGTTACGAACTTCGAGCCAATCGTTTCGTCGCTCGGGATCGAGGTCTTCTTCTTTGATGAGAGCCTCTTCCATTGTTGTCTGCGTTCCTTCGATGCTGCTCGAGGTGGTTGCTTCTTTCGTCACGTGCATTCGAATGAAAAAGTCGACGTCGGGAATGAGCTCGCCGAATGCGTTGAGCTCGCCAATTTTCCTATTGGCTTCTGACAAGAGTGCGTTTACGGAAGGGTCGGACACGATCCACTCATGATTCACCTTTTGCGGATGAAAACTCTTGTATTGAAACTGCCGCCTCCATTCGCCGGCCCGGAAGTCCTTAATGTCCATCCTGAATTATGGAAATTCATATTTTAAGTTAATCGACTAACTTAAAATATAGAAATCCATATTTTAGTTTCAATTGAATTTCTAAAAGCAACGATTCTTTCCCAAAAATTTCTATAGAATTTTTGGACTGCCGGGAACAGCAAAAAAATTCGGCATTTCGGCTGAACGGAAGTTGTCGAAACGACAATTACCCATTAACAAATCATGAATCAGTGCCCGAAATTTGGCTCTTTTTAGTTTTCAAATGAATATGAAAAGAACAAACACACAAAAAGCACCTGTGGCTCAGAGAGCTTCACGCCGAAGGCGCGCGGCGCTCGGTGTTGTGGCGAATGAGCGTGCCGGGCTTGGCGTAGGTTTCTTTGTGGCGCGTGAGGAGCTTTTCGAGGATCTTCATCGAGGCATCGATCGCTTTGTGGGTCTCCTCGGCCGATTCCTTGACTTTGAGCGTGTCGTTCGGAACGTGTATAATGGCCTCGAACGTCTTGCGGTGTCCGTTCGGCCCTTCGTGGTCGACGATGAACTCTGCGCTGACGATAGTGGATGCCTCGCCATCGCTGAATTTATTAGCGATATGCTCGAATTCGGTGGTGATGTATTTTTGGATCGCCTCGCGGGCCGCATCGTGGCGGACTTGAATTCTGATGTTCATAGTATTAATGATTAGGGGTTCTTGGGCATTTCGTGCTCCCAATATAACACCGGAATGCAATTTAGTATCCAAAAAATTGCAGCTTGTCGTTGCTACTCCTTATCCGGGTTCTGTCCCACTGCGCGGATGGGCCTGATCGTAGACCGATTTCATCCTCTCGATGGTGAGGTGCGTGTAGCGCTGCGTGGTCCGCAGCGATTCGTGGCCCAGGATTTCCTTGACGGCCCGGAGATCGGCCCCGTTGTCGAGCAGGTGGGTCGCCATCGTGTGGCGCAGCATATGCGGATGAGCGCGGCGAACGTCCGGGGTGGATTTGAAGGCATTCGAGACGATATGGTAGACCATTCGTGGAGTGAGCCGCTGGCCGTTTTTGAGGAGGAAAAGCGGTTGGGATGCCCTCACCCTGCCCTCTCCCGCTGGGAGAGGGTTAGCTGCAAGATAAATTTTAATGGCTTCGGCGGCTTTCGTTCCGATGGGGACAATGCGCTGCTTGCCGCCTTTGCCGAGAATGCGAACGGTGCGCGACTTGAGATCGAGTTCGCTGAGATCGATGGAGCAGAGTTCCGAGCGGCGGAGTCCGCTGGAATAGAGAAGTTCGATGACCGCGCGATCTCTCGGGGATAAAGGCGGAGAGATGAGGGATGAAGGATGAAGGTCGGAATTTTTATTTTCATCATTCCTCAGAATGCTCGCCATCGTTCGCTCGCTGGCGATATCGGGGAGGCGCTTTTCGGCTTTCGGGGTTTTGAGGAGCCGGGCCGCATTGAACTCGAAAATTTCGCGCTTTACGAGGAACTTGACGAAAGAGCGGATCGCCGCGAGTTTGCGGCCAATGGAGCTTGCTTTAAGCAGCGAGGAGTCTTTGGTTTGCTGCGATGCGAGAATGGAAAGATAGCGCCGAAGGACTTTGAGATCGTCATGGGTGCCGGCGAGGACGAGCCGCTCGGATTTCAGGATGCGATAGAGATCAACCAAGTCGCCTTCGTAAGCTTCGATGGTTTTCGGGCTGGACTCACGTTCGTGCTCGAGATATTCGAGGAAGGCGCGGAGCCAGCGGGGAAAATCGGTGTAGAAGTCCACGCCCTGAAGAAGTGTATAACGCGAACTTTAGTTTGCGCGGAGTTACTTTTGGCCGCGCGTAAATTTCGAGATCATTTTTTCTACGTAAGATTTCTGCGCTTCGGGAACTTCGATGTCGCTGCCGGCATGGGCTTGTTTTAGTTGCGCGCCGGTGAGCCCGAAGCGGCGCTCGCGGGTTTGATATTCGCGAATCGCTTCATAGAGATGCTCGCGACGGAAATCGGGCCAGAGGGTTTTCGTTACATGGATTTCGCTATAGGCAAGTTCCCACAGCAGAAAATTCGAGAGGCGAAGCTCGCCCGACGTGCGAACGAGCAAATCGGGATCGGGCATTTCGGATGTCGTGAGAGCAGCACGGATGGTCTCCTCGGAAATGTCTTCCGGCGAAATTTTTCCTCCCCGCACATCGAGCGCGATTGCCTGCATGGCGTGGACTAAATCCCATCGGCCGGAATAACTAAGAGCAAGCGTGAGCGTGAGGCCCTTATTCTTAGAAGTTCTCTGGATCGCGTCGTTCAATTCCTGCTGCACAAGCTTTGGAAGAAGACTCGTTTGTCCGATCGTCTTAAGGCGAACTCCGTTTTCAAGCATCTCCGCAAGTTCTTCGCGCAGCATTTTGACGAGGAGCCGAAAGAGCATAGAGACTTCACGCTTCGGGCGCTTCCAATTCTCAGTCGAGAAGGCATAGACCGTCAGATAACCAATGCCAAGCTCGCGCGAAGAGCGCGTAACGTCGCGAAGGCTTGCGATGCCGGCCTGATGACCGGCCGCTCGCGGCAGTCCGCGCTCTTCGGCCCATCGGCCGTTGCCATCCATAATGACGGCGATATGGTGCGGCAGGGAGCCGCGCGCGCGCAGTTCAAGCTGGACGCGCTTATCGTCTTCGGATTGGCTGTACGGTTCGGGACCGAGGAAACTTCTCATGTCACGTAAAAGCGGTAGCCTCTAAAATTAGTTGCTTTGCTTCAGGCATCGTCGGAGCCTCGGCTATAATCCGAATAATGGGTTCCGTATTGCTTGCGCGAGCATGAATCCACGAGCGTTCGAAGTCGATGCGAATGCCATCTTCCTTATTTATAGCCACGGCTGTTTTAGAAAATCGATCCGAGAGGTTAGATAAGACCGATTGGACTTGCTCCTTGCTGGTAAGTTCAATTTTCGATTTCACAATTGAATACTGCGGTAACTGCTTTCGCTTTTCGGAAATCGGTCCGCCAAATTCCGCAAGCGCCGAAAGGCAAAGAGCAACGCCAACCAGCGAATCGCGACCCGTATGCACCAAAGGCAAAATGACGCCGCCGCTTCCTTCGCCACCAAGGATCGCATTCGTTTCCAGCATCTTTTTCGCCACGTTGATTTCTCCGACCGGCGTTCGGAAAACTTTCGCATGATGCTGCTCGGCAATATCTTCGATTGCGCGGGTCGTAGAAAGATTGACCACGACGGTTTGCTTCGGTAAGGAATGCTTTAACACTTGTTCTGCCGCAAGCACAATGGTATTCTCCTCGATAAATGGCTCGCCATTTTCCATCATCAGGACGAGGCGGTCGGCATCGGGATCTACGACGATTCCCAAATCGGCTTTCTCACGGAGTATCGTTTCCTTGAGCGATGTTAGGTTTTCTGGAACCGGTTCTGGCCGGTGCGGAAAAATGCCAGAGGCATCGCAATGAAGTTCGATCACATCCGCCACGCCAAGCGAGTGGAGCAATCGTGGAAGAATATGGGAACCCGATGCATTGACGCAATCGAGGACGATGCGGAAATTCCGCTCTGCAATCGTTGCTCGATCGACAAATGGAATATCGAGAACGGCTTGAATATGCTGTTCCAGAAAATCGCGGCCATCGATTATTTCGCCATATTCTTCGGGCGGCACGGATTGCGTTCTACCGGTATCGACAATATCCCAAAGAACTTTATTCTCTTCCGCATCGAGAAAAAGCCCTGTTCCGGCGATAAACTTCATTCCATTCCACTCGCCGGGATTGTGACTGGCAGTGATAATAATGCCTCCGACGATTTCGGGCTTCGTCTCGACTGCAAACATCACCGTAGGAGTGGGAGCCATGCCCAGCGCGAAGACATTACAACCATTCATAAGGAGGGCATTAATCGCAATCTCATACAAGGGTGCGCCGCCCAAGCGGCCATCGTAACCAACGGCTACGGTTCCCTTGAAGTCATTATATCGCGCGAAGCTGGCAGCGTAATGCGCGACGGTTTGAGCGGTGAGACCGCCCGGTTCGCCAACAATGCCACGAAGGCCGGAGATGGATCGGATTAACAATGATGAATTAGGAATGCTGAATGATGAAACTCAATAACAGATAAATTTCACCATTCATCATTCTTCTCACATCATTTTTTACGAAGTTGTTTGTGTGGCTCCCGCGGCCGGGGAGTTTCCGGTATCGCCAGCTCCGCTATCGGCGATGGATTTTCTCATGTTCGTATCGGCCTGGAGATTCTGGAAATTATAATAGTCCATTACCCCGAGATGGCCCGACCGGAAGGCCTCCGCGATCGCCATTGGAATTTGCGATTCTGCCTCGACCAGCTTCGCCCGCATTTCCTGCACGCGAGCTTTCATCTCCTGCTCGGTGGCGACGGCGGCCGCGCGGCGCTCCTCGGCTTTCGCGCGTGCAATTTTTAATTCTGCTTCGGCCTGATCGCTCTGCAATTTCGCGCCGATGTTATCGCCGATAAAAACGTCCGCTATATCGATCGAAAGGATTTCGAATGCTGTGCCGGCGTCCAATCCTTTATCGAGCACCACTTTCGAAATACGGTCGGGGCGTTCCAGCACTTCCTTGTGCGATTCCGACGTGCCGATCGTTGTCACGATTCCCTCTCCGACGCGGGCTAAAATGGTTGCTTCACCTGCGCCGCCGACGAGCCGTTCGATGTTCGCGCGTATGGTCACGCGCGCCACGACGCGCACCTGAATGCCATTTTTCGCAACTGCGGGCACTTGGGGCGTCTCGATTACTTTCGGGGTCACAGAAAGCTTTACGGCTTCCAACACGTCGCGACCCGCAAGGTCGATGGCAGCAGCGCGGTTGAAATCCAACTCAATATTCGCTTTCGCAGCGCTGATGAGCGCGTTGACGACCCTCGGCACATTACCTCCGGCAAGATAATGGGCTTCGAGCTTCGGAATATCGACCGGAATGCCCGCCTTCAGGGCTGTGATCTTCGAACGGACAATGACGTCGGGTGGAACTTTGCGCAGCCGCATCCCGACCAAGTCCGAAAAAATTCGGACATGGACGCCCGAAGAGAGCGCCGTGATCCAAAGCCCCAGCGGGATGAAGTAGAGAAAGAGAACTAAAAAAAATAACGCCGCTATAACAATGAGAATGGCGGCCGGTCCAATTGCTGACATAAGGAAAGCTGTTAAAAACAGAAAAGTAAGTAGCTACAAATTTACGAGATTTAACTCAGCTATAAATGAATTTGAATATTTAATATTATTATCAAAATAAAATCGACTGAGAAAAAGAGAGTTAGACTCAATAATCACTAATATCCCACTTTTCCCCACAAAAAAATAATATTTTCTTAAAAAAGGGGAAACCGTTCGTTTAGAAATTTGCTTTTAACACCTGAATCCCATGACTTCGGTCATGCGGATTCTAAATAGGGCAAACAAAACAAGAGCTCCGCAGCGCTGCCTCCTTTTCTCGGCACGCTGCGGTTTTTTTTGTTAAGATTTTCGGCTGTGGGCGATGCGCCGAACTACGATTTCGGTTTCAGGAAAATCGTAACCGTATCGCGCGCCGCACTTCCGAAAATTCCGATGCCGCCATTAATGTGATTGAGCGTCGGCTGATAGTTTGTGCCGCCCCGCCCGATCACTTGCCGCTGATAATCCGACCAATTCGTATCGATCGCGTAGAACGTGATAAGATTCGGCCCATACCAGATAAAAAGACGTGGAGTTATGGCTATCGCGGGTCCGGTTGCGAGATTCGAATAACGGATCGTTAAATTAGTATCAATATCCGGAAGCTCGCCCGGGAAATAACCACGGGATGCGGGAGAGATTGAATCGGCTTCGACGGTGTCGAGCGCGCGAACACTCAGGAGATATCTGCGATTTGGATTATCGACCGGTCCTGCGGTTACTACGAACGCCAGCGATGCAAGATTATTCGTATCCACAAAGAATGTTTTACCGCGAATGGAATCGGCAAGCGCGCTAAAATGGATTGGCATCGGGACCGTGGTCGTCGCGGTTACGGACTGCATCCCGCCCGTCTGCAAATTAGGCGCGCTGACCGTTAAGTTATAGGTCTTTCCTCCCTCAACCACGAGATCGCTCGCCGGAAGATAGTAGCGGCCTTTAAGACCCGTCGGAAGTAAGGGGTGGGCCACGCCATCAACGGTAATGGTAACGGTTGCACCATCGACGGCATAATCGAGATCATCATAATATGCGCCGAAAGGTGTTGTTCGGTGGAGTACAATGGAATCGACCGGCTCTCCGGCATAAAGAAATCCATCGACGACGAGTTGCTCCGTGTAGTTGCTTTGGATGGCATTGTCGCAACCGCTCAGAACGGCCATGACCATGACCACCGTCATCGCGAGGAGAACAAAGCGACCGAAGGGAGCTTTGATCGACGAAGCAATCTGTTGTCTTCCCGCGACGGATTGCTTCGTCGAAATTGCTCCGCTTCCCTTCGCAATTTCTCCTCGCAATGACGATATAAAAGACGGCGCTGCTCGCACTGACGTAGTGAAATAGTTCGTGTTTTTCATATCAAAAATTTACGGAGATTCCAAACGTGGGCAGAATCGGCAGGAGCCGCACGAACGTAATCGTGGCCGGATTGGTGGAATTATCGACCTGCGAAATCCAGACGTTGCGATAATCATACGCATTGAAAATATCGAAATCGAACTCCGCATTCCGATGGTCGGAATAAAACGAGAAGGCATAGGTCGCGGAAAAATCGAGCCGGTTATAGGGCGGAAGCCGAAGTGCATTCTTATCGCCTTCGATTGGAATCGTACGCGCGGGATCTTCGAAGTTTGGTTCGAGCGCGGTGACTTGCGTGTAGGCCTGCCCCGTGCCATAAGTGAAGGTCGCGCCAATCGTCCAGCGGTCGTTCAGGTGATAGGTCGCGACAAGATCGAAATCGTTTCGGCGGTCATACGTCGGTGGAAAAGGCCGGCCCTGGTTAATATCTGGAAAGGTGCGCCAGGTCCAGGCATAGGTATAGCCCAGCCACCCGGTGAGCCGCCCGATTTGCTTTTGCAGAAAAAATTCAACCCCATACGCGGTCCCATTGCCGACGAAGAAAACGTCATTCAGCGTCGAGCCGGACATCACATTCGGCCGCATCTCGACCAGGTTTTTCATATCCTTGTAATATCCTTCGACATCGAGCGTATAGCTATCGAACGGTTGAGTGGAAACTCCCAGCACATACTGATAGCATTTTTCTGGGGGTTCCGTGCCATCGTCGGGAAGCCAAACGTCGAAGACGCCGGGCAGGAGATCGTTCGTGGCGAGTTTGAGGTATTGATGATAAATTCCGAAGCTCCCCTTGAGTGTAATAAAGGGATCGAGAATATAACGAGCGCTAAGCCGGGGGTCGATACCTACTTGCGGATTGGAGCTAATGCCATCCATCCGCAGGCCGCCGGTAAGCGCAAGGGGATTCGTCGAATCGTGCGCAATAGCCGGCTTCCACTCGTCCTGCACGAATACGGCTCCATAATTCGGTTTGAAGTCGAAACTCGCGCTCGGCGGATTGTTGCCGGTCTGAATCGTAAGGTAGGTGTGATAGGCCGTGGCCTGCAATCCAGCTTTGACCGTATGCCGATCGTTCGGAAAATAATTGAGATTGGCGCGACCCGTATAATCAGTGATGCCATTATGCCAGGTAAAAGGCTGCGCCGTCGTGCCGCCAGTAAAATTGGAGGAATAGTTACTGGATGAAAACACAAGATTGGAAAACAGCGTGCTGCCGTAAAAGTGCGTCCATTCGCCGGAGCCTGCTCGGTTAGACCACGCAAGCGCAATATTTTCACCGGAGGTATTCGACGCAAAATTTAAATTATCGGATCCCTGGTAACCCGATAAAATTATTTTATCGTCCGGCGATGGATTTTGCGTGAGCTTCAAGTTTGCATCGTAAAAATAATAATCGGGAATATTGAGCCGTTGGGTTAACCCTAACGTGTTGAAAAGGAGATCGATGTAACTGCGGCGTCCGGCAAGCACGAGTGCGCCCGTACCGATGGGTGTCTCGATCATACCGCTACTGGAAATAAGGCCGAGATCGATTTTGCCGTGTGTGGCATTGCGGTCGCCTTCAATATCGGTGACGTTCAAAACCGAAGAGAGCCGACCACCATACTCCGCCGGGAAGCCCCCTTTGATAAATTCCACCTCTTTAATGGCATCGGGATTGAAGGTGGAGAAAAATCCAAAAAAATGGGAAGGATTATAGAGAACGGCCCCATCGAGCAAAATGAGATTTTCATCGGGCGAGCCACCACGCACATAGAGGCCGCTCGAAATTTCACTTGCGGTCTGAACGCCGGGAAGGAATTGGAGAATACGAAAAAGATCGGCCTGGCCCATTTTCGGCAAATTGACCATTTGCTGCGGCGTGAGCGTTACTCGTGAGACTTGCGGTTCCTGCCGCTCGCGCTCTTCCGAGCTTTCAATGGTTACCTCCTGGCCGTTCACACTTACCGCGGCCAACAAAAACGATTGAGATCGTTCTTCGCCAGATTGAAGTGTTATTCGCTCGGTGAAAGTACGGTATCCCAGCGAAGAGACTTCGACCGTCACGGGTCCGCCGCTCGGAATATGCAGCGAATAGAAACCACTCTTATTTGTGATCGCACCGAGATGGAGGGAGCGAACTCGCACCGTGGCGCCAATAATAGTCTCGCCCGAGGCGGAATCCTTTACGAATCCCGAGATAACGGCAAGTGCAGTATCGGGCAGGAGCAATACCGCCGCGCTGCTTTGTTCCGAAAATCCTATAATAAAAACGACCGCAAGCGGCAAAAACCAGCGACGCATGAGTTGGGAAATAGTGAGAGGCTTTAAGCTTTCAAACACCCGAAAAACGACGGATGTCTCGTGAGTTTATTGTAATGGCTTCAATTTCGTTTCAGCGATAATCCGTCCGATCATCTCATGGTGCAGCCCATTCGTCGCGATGATAGATTTTTTATAAATATCGTAATCGCTCCCATCGTAATGCGTAACGCGGCCGCCAGCCTCGCGGACCATGAGCTGCCCCGCCGATGTATCCCACGGCGAAAGCCCCATTTCCCAGAATGCTTCGAAACGTCCGCACGCGACATAAGCGAGATCGAGCGCCGCGCTGCCTAAGCGCCGGATCAGCAATCCACGACTGAGAAAACTCACGAATTGCTCGATCACCGAACCGGGGTTTTCATGCACATTATAGGGAAAGCCGGTTACGAAAAGACCGTGCTGCGGGTTGCTCGTTTTCGAAACAGAAATCCGCTGACCATTGAGATACGCACCATTTCCCCGACGCACGCTAAACAACTCGTTCAAATTCGGATTGTAAATCACTCCGCACTCCACCACACCATTCACCTCGACGCCGACCGAAACGCACCAAACCGGCAGCCCATGCGCGAAGTTGACCGTGCCGTCGATGGGGTCGATGATCCAGCGAACCGAATCAACCACCTCCCGACCCCCGCCTTGAAAAGGCGCGGGAGTTTCATCACTGGCTCCTAATTCTTCTCCTAAAAATATATGATTGGGATAGCGCGCTAAAACCGTATCGCGAATCTGCCGCTCATTGCGCGAATCGATTTGCGTAACGATGTCCATCTCATTCGTCTTTGTTGTGATTTGAAGCTCGCCGATTTGTGCACGGTGAGCGAAATCGCCGGCTTCACGCGCAACTTCTATGGCAAGAGAGAGATAATCTTGAATGATGTCGGTTGGTTTTTCCATGACTGTATCACACAACACTTCATCCTGAGCGGAGTTCGGCTCTGCTCAGCGGAGCCGAACGGAGCCGAAGCATTTTTTGCATCTTATCCCGTCCTTCGACTCCGTTCGTTCCTCCTCCGCCGGAACGAACTCTGCTCAGGATGACGGGCAATCCAGGAGTGAAGACCTTCAAGATTCCGTTGTGCACCGTTATGCTTTCGCTCCACTCCCTACTCCTCGGCGGTATCGTGGGCTACGTTATCGGCTCGATTCCGTCAGCATATCTTATTACGAAATGGAAGGCGGGGCTCGATCTTCGCCAGGAAGGCTCTCGGAATATCGGCGCGATGAATGCCTATGAGGTAACGGGGAAACGCTCTATCGGTCAGCTTGTGCTCGCGGCCGATTTATTAAAAGGTTTTCTTCCGGTGCTGGTATTTGAGGTCGCAGGGTTATCCGAACCGCTGCTCGTCCTCATCCCGGCGCTGGTGCTGGGTCACTGCTATCCGATTTGGTTACGCTTTCATGGCGGAAGGGGACTGGCCACGACCGCGGGCGCATTGGCCCTCGTGAACCCCCCGGCGGTCCTGATCTGGCTTGCGATCTATGGCATAACGAAAAAATTTCGCGATCATGTACATTTTGCATCCATCGTTGCTAGCGGTGGCGCACTTTTATTACTACTGGTCTTACCGATAAAATTAATCGAAGCGACCACGCTCGGAATGAGCGGCGTCCAAGAGGACGGTCGAAATCTTCAAGTTTCCATAGGCGTGGTGGTTCTCATTATTCTCTCGCGTCATATCGAGCCTTTTCTTTTGCTCCTTCGGAATCGAAGTCGTTAGGGGTGCGAAACTCACGCTACAAAATTCCGTTTGTTCTCATCCGATCGTTTATGCTTGAGAAGCGAAATATGCACCTACTACTCATTCATCTTCTGAGCCTTCTTTCGCTCATCGCGCCACTTTCTGGATGTAAACGGGAGGCCGCGACAGCGAATAGCCCTCTTTCCGGAGCCATTTATACCATAAGCCAACAGACTTCGGATCGAGATTCTGTAAATGCGACCATCACCGGAAATCGCAGGAATGCCATTACGACGGCCGTAGCGAAAGCGAGTCCGGCCGTCGTCGGAATAAATGTCACGGAAATGCGTGAAGTCCAATATCAACAATGGGATCCTTTTGGTATGTTCGGTAACGATCCGTTCTTTCGGCAATTCGGTTTTGGGGGCGGAGGCGGGACGAGAACGCAGAAATATCAGGTGAAGGCACTCGGCTCTGGATTCATTATCTCCCCCGATGGATATATCTTAACGAACGACCACGTAGCCGGCAATGCGACCAAAATCATCGTCACGACGACGGATGGCTCCGAATACGATGCGAAACTGGTCGGCACCGATCGCAATTCAGACGTTTCCCTTTTAAAAATCGAAGGCAAGCATTTGCCCTTTTTGAAACTTGGTAACTCTAACGATCTCGCTGTTGGCGAATGGGCGATCGCCATGGGAAATCCGTTCGGACTGTTTTCGATTAACGACAAGCCGACGGTAACGGTCGGTGTCGTAAGCAATACCGGCGTCAATCTTGGGCTCGAAGATGGCCGCAACTACCGGGATATGATCCAGACGGACGCGGCCATTTCGAGCGGCAATTCCGGAGGGCCTTTGCTGAACGCGAATGGTGAAGTAATCGGCATCAATGCCGTCATCCGCTCAACAGCGCAGAGCAACGAAGGGGCCGGATCGATCGGACTGGGCTTTGCAATCCCGATCGATCGCATTAAGGATGTCGTCGACCGTCTCCGTTCGGGCGAGAAGCTCGATCACGATATTGGCGATCTCGGCATGGCTTTTATGGATGTCACCGAAGAAGCAAAGGATTATTTTAAACTCTCCAGCGATGAAGGGGTTGTCGTTCGGGCCATTGGGCGCGGCGGTATTGCGGACCAAGCGGGGTTCAAAGCCGGCGATCTTGTGGTCGGCTTAGACAAAGAAAAAATCCGGACGGCGAATGGTCTTCAAAGCGCGCTGGCCGATCACGAAGTAGGGGATAAGGTAACATTCCATATTATGCGAAACGATCGGAATATGAATATAGAATTGCGGTTGCCCAGAAAATAGTCCCGTACAAAACAGGAATTACGAACGGAGCGATGCCAAAGTATCCATTCGTAATTCCACGTAATGCTTTTATTCCACCACCATTTTCTTCATTTGCGGGGTAAGATCGCCCGCGCGGAATTCGTAGAAATAAATTCCTGGGCTTAAGGCGTTTGCATCAATCGTGACCTCGTAACGGCCGCGCGCGAACGATTGCTGATCCACCGGCCGGAGAACTTCTCTTCCGGTCGGATCGAGCAGGCGAATGGTGACGATCGTATTATCGGCCCCCACATCGAACGGCACCGTGGTCGCTGGTTTGCTCGCGCCGAACGGATTTGGCGTATTTTGACGAATGAAAGAAGCCGACGGCAGACCACCGGAGAGCAAATGGATCGTCCCACAATTGGAATCGAGGAAAATAGAACTCCGGGCGGAAGATGCCAGTGCTTCACGCGTGTCCGGCAACGTATCGATTCCGATAAGCGGAGAACTCGCGCCATCCTGCAAATCCGGATGCAGTTTTAGCATAAAGTTTAGTAACGTGCCGGATTTGGAAAGCGTATCCGTTGTGGAAGAAAGATCGAAGTCGAAGGACCCATGATGGTACGTGATCCGCGGTGTCCATCCTCCGACCTGCACCAAGCTTCCGGGCTGGACGCCGCCGCCGGGAACGATATCCGGCCCATCGACCACCGAGGGATCGAACGTCACCGTTCCACGAATATGCTCGATCGCGAGCGTATCCGGGATTGAGGACTGAAGATCGAGTTCCACGGAGAGTTTATCTCCCGGCCGGCCCCAATAGGGATGCGGGAAGCCGATATGCACTATGTATGGCGGCACATCGTACGCCCGTAGAACGAGTTGGAACGTGCTTCCGTCGTCCTTGGTCCAGGTGATAAGTCCGAGACGCGGTGTAAGTTGCAAAGGACTCGATCCCTTGAAAGTGACGGCATAGGTTGTCTGTTCGCTATCGTTGATCGTGGTGTCCGTTGGAATTGCGACAGGCGTGAAATCCGAGGCATTCGGTCCTGTGACCGGCGAGCGAGTGATAAGGAGCGGCCAGTTACCACGATTCGAGAGCGTGAAGCTGCGCGTTATACTCCGGCCAAGTGCGACGGTATCGAAATCGAGTGTATCGACGGAAAGCTTCGGTATCGGCGCCGCCGCGGTCCCCAGCAGGATGACCGTATCCCGAAACGCACTCTTGAAGGGCAGCCCCTTTCCGCTAATGGATGACTGGAAATTCCCAATACCTTTGGGATTAAATTGAATTTGCAGGAGCGCGGTATCTTCACTCTTCACGAGAATGGGCGCTGTGCGGCTTGCAATAAAAGGCAAGGACGGAGCATTGATCGCAAGGGCCGTTAAGTCGCTCTTGCTCGTGTTCACCAATCCGAGCGGCTGGGATACCGGCGGTGCCCCGAGCCGAATTTTGCCAAAATCGATCGTGTCGCGATCGAAGGCCAGAAAGTCGGAGCTATCGCGCCCGATAAGGAGCACGGTATCTACGGTGCCGTCATCATAGTTAAACACCAGTTCCGATTCATGATCGGGCAGTTCGGGGTGGCGCGGAGTAAATGTAATCGAATAATAAACAGTACCGCCAATGGGGACGGTATCGTACGCGATGGGATTGATATAACGGTTTGTCCCTACAAGCTGCACGGAAAACTCTCCATAGGGGTCGTTAATCTTTTCAACCTTCGCGGCGAGCGTCCAGTCGCCGGTGTCTCGAAGCGAGAGCGGCTGCGGAATACCCGTGGTACGCAACGGAACAATGCCGAAATCAATCTGCTTGCTCGAAAGGAGAGCCGCGGACTGCGCGCCAGAGCCGGTAATTACAATGGAATCTTCTTTCATGCCTTCGCCCACGCCATGGAGCATGCCGGAGAACACTCCACGAGCCATCGGCGCGAACGTGGTAGAATCGAGAAAGACCCCACTGGCGGAAATCCGTCCAGAACGTTGAGCGACGGAAAAAGGCAATCCATTCCGCGTAATCCAAATCGAATCGACCGGCAGCGGAACGAGCGCGCCGTTATAGAAGCAGGCCGTTGTATCCGCCTTTGTTCCTACTCGGACTTTCCCAAAATCAATTTTGCTCGAACAAAATTGAATGAATTGATCCGCTTCCTTGGCGTGCAAAGGGATGGTGTCCATCGTGCCATCGCAGTAAATGACTTCGAGCGTGGCGTAATGGTCCCGGCCCGCAAGGGCATGTGTAGTAAAATTAACGGAGAAGGTCAAGGTATCGAGGCCACCCTCCCGGAGCGTGTCCGGAAGCGAATGCTTCAGAGGATAGAGCGAAAATTCACTCGAGTCGGGCCCCACGATTTTAGCATCGCAGATGGCGAGGGGATAATCTCCTGTATCCATAAGCCGCGTTGCGGCATAATTGCTATCGTAATCGAAACAGACCCCGAAATAAAGGCTCGGGGGCGAAAACACCGGCTGTGGAAGCGCGCCAAAACCATAGAGATAGATCGAATCGTATTGGCCGTTACAGGCGATATACATCCAATCGCTGGCCGGGCCGTGAATCGCCGGATGGAATGCAAGCGGAAGCGAATCGACGCCGTCGCTGAAGAAAAATTTACTTCCGTATTTTAACTGAAATACCAGCGTATTCGGAAGGAAGGTCGTGTAAACCGGAACAGCACTTCCACTCGCGTTTTGGACGCCGACGGTTTGATATCCGCTGGTATGGACTTCGATTTTTCCGAAATCGACGCTCTTCGTGGAATAGGTAATTCTCGGACGTTTTTCGAAACCGGTCAGCGTAATCATTTTCGGCTGGGAGGCATCGTCAAAATCGAATTCGAGATACGCGTTCTCCGTGGCATCGACCGTGAATCGCGGGTGATAGGTTATGACATAGTAACGGGATTCTCCCGCGTTTAAAATAAACCCACTCGTATCGGCCATATCCTCGAAGCTGTAGAATTGCCTTCCCGGTCCGCCGAGCACTACACGGGTAATTCGCGCTGGCCACGCGCCATCGTTACGGACCGTGTCATACAAGACTTTGACGGAATTCGTAAGGACCGTATCGAAATTGAGCGCTGGCTCGAAGACTGTGAAAATGGGCGTGGCCCCGTTGCCCAGAAGCAAAATCGGTATTCGCTTTCCATCCCGTGTCCAAACGGTAGCCGTTGCTCGATAAGACTTTGTTGCTTTAGGCGTGAAGGTAAAGCGAATGAGGATTTCATTTCCGGGAGCGACCGGATAGGGAAAAGTGGTAAGGTTACACGAAAAGAACGCCGTATCGACCGCCGGCGCGAACGTGATGCTATCGATGATCCAGGAAGCCTTGCCGGCATTGAACCCATTGGCCCATTCGATGCCATTGTAATTGAGTCGTACAGTGCCAAAATTGAGCGTATCCGGGCCGATCGAGCCATTGGGCGCCGCACCGGTACCCGTGAGAACGATTGCAATCAATCGTTGATCGCATTCGGCATTCGAGCATCGAACATAGAGCGTATCCTGGCTCAGGGAATCGGGTCGCGACGGGGTGTAGGAAACTGTAAACTTACTTGCCGATTCGCCGCCAAGCGTGAACCGGCTGCCAAGCTGCGAGGAGACGGCAAATTCATATCGTCGCGGACCACTGATCCAAAAGCTATCGACTTGGAGTGGATCGAGCCCAAAGCTCGCAATCGAATCGACGCGCGTGGAACTCGTACCGACATTCGTCAAAGGAAACGGGAGCGCGCGATACTGAACTGAAATTCCAGCGGTATACTGCGCCATGCGGATGGTTACGCCACCCGTGGCAAGCGCATAGTCGGAACCGGTGGGATCGTTATTGATCCGGTTGAAAATTCGAAACTCATACGGTGCTCCCACTCCCGAATCGATGGCGGTATATTGGTGCGTTGGCTGATAACTCGTTTCGAGGACATGAATCGAATCCGCATCCGAAAAAAGATAATTATTGCTGACCTGGAGATAGACCTGATAATGGGTGCCGTTCCAGGAGGCGGGGTTCGGAAGCGGGTAGGGCGCATTCCACGCAGGATCGCTGTACATATAGCGAGCGTCGAAACCGGTAGAATCCTGGCCTGGGAAAATTCCGAACGTCCCGCTTAGGAAGAATTTTGTTTTGATGCACTGCGGAGCCGGGATATGGCTTTGGATCCAAGGCGACTTCTGACGCGCGGGCACATAAATCGTGTCTCTCGGCGTGGTCCGCCTCCATTGAGCTTGTGCGCCACTCACTCCGAAAGAGGCCACGATAATTGCGGCCACCATCCATATGGCGAGCAGCGTGCTTCGCGAATGCGGCGCGGGAAAATAGTCGGGCCGGATAGTTTTCCTTTCGGACACCGTTGGGATATTTTCGGGTACCGCAGGCGATGCGGATTCAAATGGTCGCGGACTCCTCGTTCTTCGTCTCATAATAATACAGAGCTATTTTTCGAACAGCATGAAATGAAACTTGATTCATTTCGCGCGTGTGATTTTTCGCGAGGACCTTTGGGCAAAAGCGTCCTACGGTTTATATTCGAGGGGCACTCGAATCGTTCGAACCGATATAGTGGGCATGCGAATATCGAAGAAGTGGATTCACGGCGGGATGGATAGGCAATAATCCATCGGCGTCACGTCCGGTTAACGGAACTCTCATGGCGCAGGGGCGAACCATGAAAGAAAGAAAATCGGAAATGATCAAACTTCGCTTCATGCAATGAGGTTTCATAAAAGACACACCTTTGCGCGTTATGTTGAAGAAAGTGTATGTTGTGTCAAATTGTGGAGGAGAATCCCAGTGAGGCACCTTCTAAAAATCAAGTTTTAGCACGGTCTCTCCGTAAATATATTATTTTTGCACGCTACGTATCTGCTTACGCCGAGCTGGAATGAAATCTCCTTCGTTTCTTTCGTTCTTTGTTCTGCTTCGGAAGATTCTCGGAAGGTCTTCCTTTTTTGAATCCATTTATTTTTGAACCAATCCGATTTCGATGCGTTCACAACCCGTTGCTTTCCGCGGCAAAGAGTTCCGAGCTTCGCCGCGCCAGACCCACGTTGCTTTACGGTAAATTTTTTTATGTCCACCAATCCCTTCACGGAATCCGCATCGATGCGGACGCTGCCGAGGGACATCGACCGAGTCATATTCACCCGCCGAGCTTCGGTAGTGTGAGGTATGCTTCTCATTTTTTTTCGTGACTGATTATACACCATGAAGGTTCACACCATGATCCATCCGTTTTCCATTCGCGCCCTCAGCGCGCGTCGCCTCGCTTTAGCTCTCCTCACATTTCTTTTCACTTTCGGCTCCGGGGGTATTCTTTCTCACAGCGCCGTTGCCTTTTCCCATAAGGCCGCGTTCGTGAAAGGCGATCCGTTTCACGCCGCCGATCCATCTCACACACAGCCCCATAATTTGATCTCGGTGACGCTGGTGCCCATTCCCCCGGTCACGCCCGATAGTGGCAAGAGTGCGTTTGCAAAGCTCGTCGTCAAGAATTTAGGGGCGCTCGTCAATTCGAAATACCAGGATTTTTCGCCGACCATCACCGCCGACGGCCGGACGATGTTCTTCGTTTCCGATCGTCCGCCGAGCCAGCGGCAGGATTTCTGGATGACGACCAGCCCTGAAAATAACGACACGACCTGGGGTTCCCCCGTTAACGTGCAGGAAATCAATTCCCCCGCCGATGACGGCGCTGCGTCGATCGCTGCCGATGGCCAAACGATTTATTTCGCGACCAGCCGGAATACAACAGCCGTCAACGATGTCGATATTTGGCAAGCTACGCTCAATGGCACTCATTGGGAAAATGTTCGTAATCTTGGCGCGCCGATCAACACCTCCCTTTGGGAATCGCAGCCGGCCATCTCTCCCGATGGCAAAAGGCTCTTCTTCGCATCCAACCGCCCTGGCAAAATAGGCTCGGAATCGAAGGAGAATGTCGATATTTTTGTCAGCCATCAAATGCCGGACGGACGCTGGGGCGATCCGGTTAATCTCGGTTCGAAAATTAACACAGCGGCAAATGATCTTTCGCCCTTCATGGCCGCGGACGGAGCCACACTGTATTTCGCTTCCCGAGGGCATCGCGGTCCTGCCGGAGACAAAATTGTAAAAGACTACGATATTTTTCAATCGGAATATAAAGGACCGACCGATACCGATTGGACCGATCCGGTCGCATTACCTTCGCCGATCAATTCTCCGGCGGACGATTTCTTCCTTACGGTCCCCGCTTCGGGCAATGTGCTCTTCTTCACCAGCGACCGAGACGGTGGCTATGGTGGATACGATCTTTACGTCGCCACGAATCCTCCGCCGCCGAAACACACCTTGGTGCTTCGAGGCCGTGCGTATGACGTGAATACGAAAGAGAACCTGGCTGCGCATGTGGTTATCATAGACAGCCGAACGAACGACACCGTTTATGACAAGCTTTCCAATAGTGCGACGGGCGAATACCTGGCCGTGCTCTCCAGTGATGCGCAGGGCCGCTTAGGCGGTCCCTACATTATCAGTGCGACGGAGCAGAATCACTTCCCCTATCCGCCCACCAAGGAGGATATCCCTCTCCGCGGCGATACCTCCCGCATTATTACCCACGATATTCCGATGAATAACGAGGTGCCGCCTATCGTCCATTGGGTGACGCAAACGCCGCAGCTCGTCACGGAAAAGCCATCGCTCTTTCCGAATTTCAAGGGCGTTATCATTCGCGAGCAGAATACGATCGAGCTTTTTGCACTATTGCCGATGCTTTTTTACGATGCCGGCGTTGGCACATTGCCGAACCGTTATGTGCTTTATACCAGCCCAGAGCAGACACACGGATTTTCGGAGGATACGCTCAGCGCCACGCTGAATGCGTATTACAATTACCTCAATATTATCGGCCTTCGCATGAGGAATAATCCTTCGACGACGATTACGCTGACAGGGACCAATTCGCAGGATATCCCGACGGAAATGTCGCTCGATCTTTCGCGCCAGCGCGCCGAATCGGTCAAGAAATACCTCGTCGATATTTGGGGGATTCAACCGAACCGGATCAATGTCGTCGCACGCAAGCTTCCGGAAAATCCGACGTTGCCAACAACCCCAGAAGGTATTGCCGAGAACCGCCGCGTAGAACTGGGCACCGATTCCTGGGAAATTATCCATCCCGTGCTCTATAAGACGATCGTGAAGCGCCCGGATGCGCCGACCGGCGGCTTCAAATGGGAGAATGGATTGCGGGACGACGTGATTCAAAAACGCGATCTCATAATCAGCTATCAGGGCAAACCGTGGGCGACGCTTTCCGACCTTGGGCCACTCTCCACAACGTCATTCAATGGGTATAATTGGCGATCCACGCAGGGCAATAAGCTGCCCAGCGGCGAGGACAAGATGGACGTCCAGCTAAAAGTGACAGATAAGAGTGGCCGCGAGGTGCTTTCGAATACCGACCAGATCGATGTTCGGCAGTTTTCTGTCAGCAAAATGGGGGCGGAGAATTTACAGGATAAAACCCGTGAGACCTATAATCTCATCCTTTTTACCTATAATAAATCCGACATGGGCAAGTGGAATCACAAAATTCTCGATTCCTACGTCTACGAACGCATCCAGCCGAATTCGGATGTTTCGGTCAATGGGTATACCGATATTCTGGGCACCGAGGATTACAACACGAAGCTTTCGACCAACCGGGCCAATGCCGTAAAGTCTGACATTGCCGGACATATTAAAGGCCGCGTAAAATCGCTTACGGCGCATGGATACGGAAAGACCCAGCCGCTCTACCCGAATGACCTGCCGGAAGGACGCTATTACAATCGGACGGTCCAGGTCCTCGTGGAGACCCCTACCACCCCGTAAGTCTGGCGGCGGAAGCACTGCACGATAGGTGCAGTGCTTCCGGCAAGCCTTGCAATGGGTTTCTGTCATTCAATCTTCATTTGGAGTAGAATCCAATGTCCGGTATAATGTGTCTCTACTCTTATACGGCGCAATTCCTTCATTTTCGTAAAATTAATTTGTAACCCGAGGCAAGTTGCGCGTTTTACTTTAAGGGGTTACCTTCGGGTGATTTTTTAAAGGGTGCCTTTTGGTGATTTCTTTGCATGAACGGAACTTAAGGACCCCGGAACAGACATCTACTACTACCTTCCTTCTTTGCTAACGAAAGAGACCATCTTTCGAGGTCAGTTTTTATCTGCGTGCTTCTTTTATTTTTTAAACGTATCATTTCCTGCGAGACCATGAACCAATCACAATCCAGTATCGCGACTTCCTCCGCTTCGCTGCAAGCGTCGTGGAAAATGCGAAGCGAGGCATCGACAAAGGCCTTTGCGGTTTTCTTTTTCGCCATGCTGCTTTCGGCCGGGTCGCTTTGTAGCATCGCCGGCACGGCCGTAGCGCAAAATCAGCGAATTCACCATACGGTCGTAAAACAGCACCTCTCGCCGCCGGCTATGGGGCGTGAATTCTGGTGGGCACAACCCTCGAATTATTGGGGGGAGGACCTCGGCGGGAAATACATTCGCGTTTACATTACGTCCCCTCAAAACACAACGGCTTTCGTTTCCATTGGCGCAAACGGTCCCCCCGACCCGGTTCCGGTCGAAGCGTATAAAATTGGTTCGTATAAAGTCAACTTAGGATGGGAAATGGAGTCGAGTGGAATTGTACAGCCGAAGGCCATTCACGTCTATTCGAAAGACGCGGACCTCACCGTTTATGTGATGTCCCATAATGCATACACGTCCGATGGCTCCTATATCATTCCGACGATCGGCTGGGGTACGGATTACGTGGTCGCAGCTTTCGGCGCGCTGTTCGAAGGCAGCGGCGCTTATGTGTATGACCTTCCCTCCGAGTTTACCATTACGGCAAACGTCGATAATACCACCGTCGAAGTAACTCCTTCGACCGATCTTAGGCAATGTTACGGCCGGGGTGATAATCCGAGCGTTGTCGCTTATCCTCAGGGCAGAACGTTCACGGTCCAACTCCAACGCGGCGAATGTGTGCAGTACATGTCCGTAAAAGCGCAGGGCACGGACAATTACGATGTAACCGGTACCGTCATCCATTCGAATAATCCAGTCGGTATTATCGGAGGTTCCGGATGTCCGAACATCCCGGCGGATTTCCCCTATTGCGATCACGTCGAAGATATGATTCCGCCGATTCGTACCTGGGCGACGACATACTATACCACGAATTTCGTTCAGCCTCCAACGATGCCAGGCCATGATTTCGGCCTCTATCTCATGATCTCATCCAAGCCCGGGCAAACAATTTACCGATCCGATTATCAGTCAGGCACGCATACGGAGTGCATCATCGATAACAAATATGGCACCTATTGGGACGAACTCGAGCTTGCTCAAAAATTCTGGAGCGATGCGCCATTCCTTCTGGTCGAGTATATCAATAGTGCTACCTATCCTGATAATCAAAATGGCGCTGGCGACCCGGCTGAAGTTGTCATTAACCCTCGCGAGCAATATACCAAGACGGTTGTTTTTCAGACGCCCATCAGTATTGGCGCGCAATCGCCCTACGATAACTATGCGAACATTACCGTCAATATAAACGATGAAAAGAAGACACTCTTCGATGGTCAAAAAATAACGAGTTATACCCGTCAGCCGATTGACGGAAAGTGGGAAATCTTTAACATTCCTCACATCGCGCCAGGGGCACATACCATCATTGGAGATGATTCGGGAGTCGGAGTCTACATCTACGGTTATGGCTACGATGAATCCTATGGTTGGACTGGCTCGTTTGGCACCGGTACCTTCCATGCCCAGGACACCGTCGCGCCGCGTGCCGACACATCTGGAGAATGCTATACCGGTCTGGTACATTTATATGATTTTGGCACCAATCCGGGAGGAATCCCACAGAGTAAGTTGTCCGAAGTACGCCTTGACTCGGACTATAATATGGCCTATCAACTCGATCCCAGTTGGCACGAAGGCGCTGGGATTGATAGTACGTATTACGGCGAATTTGTGGTCGATCGAACGAAACCGGCGTACCTCCGAGTAGATGCATTCGATCAGGCGGGCAACGAAACGACGGTCACGAGTACCTATACCCCACAGACGGCCGACGTTCGACCTCCGTTAACAAACCTTGGAGCCTCCATCGCCGGAACGATTAAATATGGCTACGATACACTTGTCAATACCGGCAAAGTGCCGTTCAATTTCGATCAATTGAGCCTTCTGTATGGAAATGTCGGCTTCACGATCGATAGCGGCATGACCCCGCCACAACTCGCGGTCGGGGAAAAAAGAATTCTCAAGATTGCATTCCAGGCTGTGAAGACATCGACCGTCGTCGATAGTATCATTTTTGGCGATGAATGCGGCGTCGAAAGCGTCGCCGTCGTGGGTAGCGGCGGTTCAGCGGACTTCCTGGTAAGCGATCAAAAATGGCTCAATGAGCCGGTACCTCCGCCGGCGGGAGGATATGTCAAGACGGTCACCGTCGAGAATCTCTCGACCATCCCGATCACGATTGACAAAGGATGGTGGGCGGATAACACGCACTTCGTCGCGGTCGATACGTTTCCACTTGGCGTTCCGGCAACCGATGTAAAAACCGGCAAGCCAGGATCGGCGCCGTTCCGCATCGCCTATTTTCCCGATACTAATTCCCTCAAAGCGAAGGATAGGACTCAGGGAAATTGGACGAGTCCGAATGTCAAGAATTCCGATGGCTCTGAAAGCATCCGTAACGATAGTTTGATTGGCAACGGCGTTGCTCCGAGTGAGTCGTTCGTTCAGGACATCGACGATACCGTAGAGTGCGCGCAGCCAGGGGACGTCCTGCACCTTTCCTTCCTGCTTGGAGAGGTCGGCACCACCGGCAACACGATCAATCGGGTTACTCATACCGATACCACCGCCTTTATCAATCTGGTTGGGACGCTTTCCAGTGGCACCTCATGGGATCCCCAGCACTCTGCGCAACCGTTCGCGCCCGGTGAAACCGCGACGCTTACGCTCGATTACCCTGTACCCGCCGGTACTAACGTAACCGCCACCGATTCGCTCTATGCGATCAACGCGGAAGGCGATACGATTATGGGCCATCCCATTAAGGTTCAGGTGCATGTGATTTACCGCGCGGGACAGGTGCAACCGGCAGGCGCCATAAACTTTGGAACCACGCCATATCAAGGTCCGCTTGTCACGCGATCGTTTGTGATCACGAACTCGACGCAAGCGCCGCTCGCAATCAATAATATCTCACAGCCTGCGGGTGGAAAATATAGCAATGCATATACGGTAACGACGGTGCCTGCAATGCCGGACACCTTGCAGCCGGGAGATTTCATGACCGTTACGGTCACGTTCAATGACTCCCTCAGCTTCGATGCCGTGCAAACCTCCGAATTGAATGTCGATTGGAATGCATGCGCTCCGCAGTCGATACCACTCATTGCAAATACCACGGTCTCGGGCGCGGTTCCGAAGGGATATATCCCGACGCCAATCTTATCGTGCGATCAAACAACCAATAACGATACGATATTCAATACCCAGCCGCATGACGAAGCTACGGGCAGTTATGTGATCGATACCGTAATATCGGCAACCTGGATCGGTGTGAACCACGGTGCGAATTTCTCGATCCCAGATGTGAAAGGCGATACCATCCGGAGTGGCAGTTCTCTGCTGATACCGGTCACCTTTATTCCGGGATCGCAGCAGGGGCTTGTAACCTATATGGATTCACTTCAGGTTATTCTTCGGAACGACGAGGGAATCTATGATACCCTGATTCAGCCGAATTCCGGTATTGCCGGTACGACACTCGTTTCGGCGAACTCGCAATTTGCTACGACGGATTCGGGCGCGGCAAACGACGAAATGTCGATTCCCGCGACGATTAGCGTGAACAAGCGCGGATTGATTATCCCGACGGTCCAAATGGGCATCACCGGCATCCAGTTGACCTATGTCATTCCGCATCCGGACCTGCTCATACCGAACACGCCGTCGCCATTCACCCTCGATCCGAATTTCGCTACCGCGGGCTGGTCAAGCAGCATTGTGCCGAACTCCGCTGGAGTGAGATCCGATTCGCTGATCGTAGTCAAGTTGAGTGGCTCGAGCCCGCTCACGGACCAATTCAACACCAGCAAACTCGGCCAGCTACAATTCCGAGTGGCGCTCGATAAATCCGACAATGCGACGCCCGTAACGCTTGCCTCGGTACAGCTCTTTACCGGACCGAACGGCAGCACCGCCGTCGGTTCGTGTATCGACACCGCGACGTCGAGCGGCGGATTCTCGCTTATTCTTCGCTGCGGCGATTCGACCTTGCGCGGTGTTATGAATGGGCAGGGAGTTATCAGCTTTATCCGTCCGGCGACGCCGGACCCGGTGACCGGTTCGACCGTTACCTTCGAATACGCAAACCGCGGCGAGACGAACATCACATTGGCTATCTTTGATGTGCTGGGCCACGAAGTGGCGCGGCCCGTCGATAATGTCAATCACGATGCCGGCGCGTGGCAGGTTTCCTACGATGCCTCGAAGCTTTCGAGCGGGACTTACACCTATCGCCTGAGTTCCAGCAACGGCATGGGCAAAACCGCGATCTCAAAGCAGTTCGTGATCCAGCGATAAAGACGCTATAAATGCGAAATGTGCCAAAGTGCCGAGTAACAACTCGGCACTTTGCGTTTATGGAAGCCAGCGATCGGCCATTATTCATAAAGATAGTTTGTAACTTTTGGGAAGTTGCACGCTTTATACAGTAGAAGCATTCGTTAAAAAAACATGAAATTCAGACACTTCACCTTTGCTCTCGTTCTATTCGCGGCAGTCACCCGGGGCTATGCCCAGACTGATCGTATTCAGCACCAAATCGCAACCGAACGGGATCTGCCGCCCACCATGGGCAGCGAGTTCTGGTTCGCAATTCCTTCGAATTATTTTGGGATGGATTTGGGAGGCAAATACCTTCGAATTTACATCACTTCGACCGTCAATACCACGGCTTATGTGGGAATTGGCAACACGGCGGGGACACCGGTAACGGTCACGGCCTATAAGATTTCCACGTTTGTGGCGCCGGAACCCTGGGAGATCGAATCGAGCGGCTATGTCGAGGATAATGCCGTTCACGTCTGGTCGAAGGACGCGGATCTTACGGTCTATTTCATGTCACATAATGCGGCTACCTCCGATGGCTCATATATCATTCCGACGATTGGTTGGGGGACCGATTATGTGGTTGCGGGCTTCGAGGGCCTCTTCGAGGGAAACGCAGATTATCCATCGGAATTTACTATTGCCGCGAACATGGACTACACTTCCGTTCAGATCACCCCGTCCTGCGATCTTCGGCGAAGCACCGGCGCCGGCAGCAACACTACTGTTGTAGCTTACCCGGCTGGCCAAACATTTCGTGTTACACTTAATCGTGGCCAGAGTGTTCAATTCTTGTCGGTACTTGCGCAAGGTTCGGAAGGATACGATGTGACAGGAACGATCATCCATTCGAATAATCCGATTGGCGTGATTGGAGGGTCAATGTGTACGAATATTCCCATCGACTTTCCTTATTGCGATCACGTCGAGCACATGATGCCGCCCGTTCGAACGTGGGGAACAACATATTACGCTATGAATTTTGCACAGCCCGCCGGACAGGTCGGCCATGATAACGCTCTTTATTTATTTGTCTCTTCCAAACCCGGACAAACGATTTATCGACAAGATTATCAGACTGGACAGCATGTGGAGTGTTCCATCGGCAATCAATATGGCGTATACTGGGACGAACTGGAACGCGCGCAAAAATTCTGGAGCGACGCACCATTTATGCTGGTCCAGTATATGAATAGCGCGAGCTATCCCACTAATATAAATGGCAATGGGGACCCGGCGGAGGTTGTCATCCCATCGCGTAGCAGTTTCACAAAGACGGCCATCATCCACGCGGCGACTAATGGCACAGGACAGCAGCCTTACGCTAACTATGCGAATGTTATCGTCAATATAAGAGATGAAGAGCGAACTACCTTCGACAACCATCCTATTCTTAATTACACGCACCAGCCGATTGACGATACGTTTGAAATCTTCAACATCCCCAACATTCCTCCGGGTGTTTCCGTCGTAACGGGTGATTCGGCGGGCGTGGGTGTATATGTCTATGGGTACGGCTACGACGAGTCGTACGCATGGTCCGGTCCGCTGGGAATCGCAACATTCCAATCGCGGGACACGGTGTCGCCGATTGCGCAGGTTTCCGGCGCATGTTACGATGCGTTCGTGCATCTTTCCGATATTGGCGCGCTTCCGTCGAAGCTAAATAAGATTCAAGTCGATAGCAATTATAACTTTTCGTTTTTACTCGATACTAATTGGGTTGAAGGAGAGGAACTCGATACGGCGAATTATTCACTATCGGTATTGAATCGCACTAAGGCCGCCTTCATTCATGTCACCGCCTTTGATGTGGCGGGGAATGCCACGACGATTACAAGCACGTATATTCCGCAAGCCGTTGCGATCCGGCCGTCCTTTATAAACTTCGGCGTCTCGGTTAACGACTCGATCATTTATCGATACATTACACTCGTAAATACCGGCATGCTGCCATTTCATTTCGATCAGTTGAAGCTATTATATGGCGATAGTGGCTTCACGCTCGATAGCGGTATGACACCTGCAGTGCTGGCGGTTGGAGAATCGAGAATTTTGAAAATCGGGTTCAAGCCCGTGAAAGCATCTACGGTCGTCGATAGTATTATTTTTGGCGATGAGTGCAGCGTCCAAAGTGCAGCAGTGATTGGAAGCGGCGGCATGGCGGACTTTTTTGTGACGGATCAGCAATGGCTCAACGAGCCGGTTCCTTCGCCAGCAGGAGGCTATGTGAAGAGCGTGACGGTCGAGAATCTTTCCACTATCCCTATCACGATTGACACCGGTTGGTGGGCGGACCATGTCCATTTCGTTGCGGTTGATACATTCCCATTTACCGTCCCAGCAATGGGCAAACTATCATTTCGAATCGCATACTTCCCCGACGAGAACTCTGGCGTTACTCCAGGCAGAACGCAAGGAAATTGGACGAGTCCAAATGTACATAATGGAAACACCGAGAGCGTTCACACGGATAGCTTAATTGGTAGCGCGCTGGTTTCCGAGGCGGTATTACTTACGCCAACTTCCGCCAGCAAGATCATCGATATATCGCCCGACCCCGTAACCGGCTCCTCCTTAACATTCCGCATCGAGAGCGTCACGGAGGCGACTTTAACACTGACTATCTATGATGTGCTGGGCCGCGAAGTGGCGCGGCCGGTTCGCGATGCGCATCGTGAGGCCGGCGTGTGGCCGGTTGCGTGCGATGTTTCGAAGCTTCCGAGCGGGACCTATACCTATCGCCTGAGTTCCAGCCACGGCATGGGCCAAACCGCGATTTCGAAGCAATTCGTGATCGAGCGGTAGCGCGAGCGCAAAGCAAAGTTTGCATGGCGCAGAGGGGAATTGCTTTGGGGAAGGAGTATGTTTTCGCAGTGAATTCGCCAGCATTAAGCTTCTCCGCCGAAGCATCGTCGACGATCCAGATTCCGATTATTCATCAAGATAATTTGTAACCCGAAGCGGGTCGCGCGTTTTTATAATATGCGGAGTCGCCCACGGCGGTCATTCCAAGCAGTCAAATGATACCCACTCGACGAAATAAATTTCACATCGATCCCGTGCAAGCCGAGACGAGGCATCTCTTTCAAGGAGCCCTCCTCTCATTTTGTGCGATTGTTTTTGCGGGAGCGTTGTGGATGATGCTTCCGACTGTTGCCTCCGCTCAGAACGCACTTATTAAGCATCAAATCGCGAAGGAACACCTTTCGCCGCCCACAATGGGGCGGGAATTCTGGTTTGGGATACCGTCGAATGCTGTTAATACCGGCGGATCGATAGTTACTCAGGAGAAGCATCTTCTGCTCTATATCACGTCCCCATCTAATACGACCGCATATATTGCTCTTGGTCCGGGAGCGGCGACGAAGGCGGTTGCAATTAGTGCGGATAAAATGTCGACGGTCGAACTGGATTGGTCCTGGGAGATATTATCGAGCGGTTATGTGGAAGGTAAAGCAGTCCATGTATGGTCCAACGATGGGGACATGACCGTTTTTTTTATGTCTCACGTTCAGGCATCTGCCGATGGTTCGTATATCATTCCGACGATTGGCTGGGGCACGGATTATGTCGTGGCGGCAAATGAGTCGTTATTCGAAGGTTCGATTGATCTCCCATCGGAATTTACAATTGTTGCGAATACCGATAATACGCAAGTTCAAATTACTCCCAGCTGCGATCTCCGTCAAGCTTCTACTGCGGGTGTTCCGCCAACATCGACATTTTATCAGGCCGGTCATACATTTCAAGTTACGCTTAATCGCGGGCAAAGCGAACAGTTCATGCCGGTTCCCGCCCAGGACGTGGAAGGTTACGATGTGACTGGAACAATTCTCCATTCCACACAGCCAATCGGAGTGATGGGCGGTGCCGTTGCAACGAATATTCCGATCGATTATCCCTATGCGGATCATTTGGAAGATATGATTCCACCCATTCGAACATGGGCGAATACGTATTATAGCACTTCTTTTGTGCAGCCTCCTCAACAGGCGAATACACATGATTATGCAGAATATCTTTTTGTATCCTCGAAGGCTGGACAGACGATTTGGGGCTCGAATAAGCTTCAAGGGGTTTATCAAGCGGCGGTGATCTCCGGCAAATATGGCATCGCATGGGAGGAATATGAAAAGGCTCAAAAATTTTACAGCGATGCGCCGTTCCTGCTGGTGGAATATATCAATAGTTCTACCTATCCCGATCATTTTAATGGCAATGGAGATCCAGCGGAGGTGGTCATCAATTCAAAAGAACAATACACGAAAACGGTCATCTTTGAAACGCCGGGCACATTCGGAACTTTTCCTTATACCCATTATGCCACGGTAACTATCAATGTGAAAGACGCTGGAAGGACAACCTTCGATGGACAAAGTATTCTTAAATATAATAGTTCGATGCAGCCCATCGATGATACCTTCGAAATTTTCACCGTTGCGAACTTAAATCCGGGTACTCATGTGGTAAAAGGCGATTCAGCGGGAGCGGGAGTTTATATATATGGTTATAGCCACGACGAATCCTATGCTTGGGCCTCCGAGCTTCCTACGGGCACTTTCCACGCCACCGATACCATTCCACCAGTTGCCGATACAATAAGCGTGTGCTACGATGCCTTCGTGCATCTTTCAGATATCGGCGCGCTGCAAACGAAGCTAAACAAGATACAAGTCGATAGCGATTATAATATGTCGTTCTCGCTCGACTCCGATTGGACGGAAGGCGTTGGGATCGATACCTCGGGATATGGAATGTCCGTGCTCGACCGGACAAAAGCGGCCTATCTGCACGTAACCGTTTATGACGTGGCAGGGAACCTCACGACGATTACGAGCACCTATCAGCCTAATGTCGCCAGCATTGGCCCTCCCGTTCAGGATTTCGGCACTGTTTCGCTTGGCTCCCCGGCAATCCTATACGATACTATACGAAATACCGGCACGACTCCGTTCGATATGACGGAGTTGAAGCTGATACATGATACCGTAGGATTCACGCTGGTCAATCCGGATTTGAGTCCACTCGCGCCGGGTTCGACACGGGTCGTCGAGATTCAATTTGTTCCCAAAATTTTGCAGGAGGCCTATGACACGATTGAATTCGGGAACGAGTGCCTCTTGCAGCTTCCGACGGTCGAAGGAAATGCGGGTGCGCCAAATTTTTCGGTGGACGACCAAAGCTGGATTAACGTGCCGCTTCAAAAGGATACGGGCTGGATTCAATTGCCCGTCATCATGCATAACAAATCCACGCAGGACCTCACCGTAACATTCGATTCTGTTTCGGATAAGACTCATTTTTATCTGGCTCCCTATCAAAACGCCACGGTTACCGTACCGAGGAAAGCAACGATTGCTGCTCCCGACGGTCTCGATTCGGTCTGGTTTATTTACCAGCCGACGGCGGTCGAGCAGGATGGCGCGAAGGGATATTGGCACAGCCCGCAAGTGCTCGATGCCGACGGTAAAACAATGTCGGTTCGCAATGACTCGCTTCACGGCAATCCGATCACTGCCGTCGTCACCTTTACAAAGAATATTTACGATACCATCGACTGTCCCGTGCCGGGCGATACGCTGCATCTCGCATTTGTATTGAGCAATACCGGCAGTGCGGATGCGCTCGTCAACCGCGTTCGCGCTTCGGATACTGTTAATTTCACGCCGCCCGTCGGCCATCTCCAAAACGGTACGGTGTGGGATCCGAGAACTGTCGCTCAAACGATTCCGAAGAACGGCGGTGCCGATACGATCGTAGTTGATTATTCGGTCCCCGTTGGTAGTAGTAGTGTGGCCTTCGACACGCTGACAGCCTACGGTCCGGACGGTCTGCCCTTAGGTGGCGGACCCGTGATTGCGGAAATTGTCGTCAACCAACTGGATATGACGATTACTCCACCATTACTTGACTTTGGCCCGGTACCCTATCAAGGCGCGAAGGTCACGAAGAGCTTCACCATCCAGAATCCGAATGCGACGCCGGTAACTTATACTTCCATCTTCCTGGGCCAGGAGAGCGGTAATTCCGATGCATCGTTTACAATTTCGACCAGCCCGGCGTTGCCCGTCACTCTGACGCGAGGGCAGTCATTGACCGTGACGGTCACGCTCGATCCTTCGGTGAGCTTTACCTATTCTCAGTGGGCGGATGTGGAATTCGCAACAAATGCCTGTGTGGATTCCGTCCGAATTCAGAGCCTCGTGGGATCTCCAGGCGTGACAACACAAAGTACGATTGCTCCACCAATCCTCGCGTGCGGCCATACGACCGATTCTATCACTATTACGAACACCGCGCCGATTCCCGATACGATCGAAACCATGAGTTGGCTCGGAGCCGATAGCAGTGTGTTCTTCGTGCCCAATCTCATCGGCACGATCCTCAATGGCAATTCTTCCTTGCGAATTCCGGTAGAGTTTTTTCCAAATGCTCAGGATTCCAACCTGCAGGTGTATGTCGATTCGATTCAGTTCGGATTAAAGAATTCGCAAACGGATTTAACGGTGGTTTCCGTAGTCCAGGGCACGGCGAATTATGCAACCGCGCAGGTTTCGTCACAATTTGCCACGCCATCGAGCAGTGCGGGAACCCAGGTGATGCTGCCGATAAACCTTTCGATCAATCACAATGCGCTCGCCATCGGCGATACGGATTTGGATATTACGGGCGTACGTCTGGTCTATCTTCTTTCGAATCCGGATTTACTGAATATCGATAATGGGAATGTGGCGAGCGCGGTAAGCCAGTTGCCGGCCGGCTGGATGGTCGCGGCGGGATCGTATGTGAGCAAATTGGGCGACACGCTCGTCCTCAATTTGCAGGGACCACGGCTGCCGAATGGCGTCACCCGTCTCGGCGAGATCGCGTTCCACGTCATGCTGCCGAAGAGCGATTCGACAACGAACCTGACGCTCGATTCGCTGATATTCTTTAGCAATGGCTCGACGGCTGGCTGCATCATACCGATGGTCCGGGATAGCAACTTCAGTCTCATTTTGGAATGTGGCGATCCGACGCTGCGTGGATTCATGCAAGGCAAGGGAATTATCGAGTTTGTTCGCGCGGCAACGCCGGACCCGGTAACCGGTTCCAACGTGACGTTCAACTATGCGAACCAAACCGCAACGAATTTAACGCTCGCTATCTACGACGTTCTGGGGCAGGAGGTCTCGCGGCCCGTCGATAAGGTGTATCACGAGGCCGGCTCGTGGCAGGTCTCCTGCAACGTAGCAAGGCTTCCGAGTGGCACATATACCTATCGCCTAAGCGCGGAAGGAGTATCGGGAAAAGCCATCTTATCGAAGCAATTCGTGATACAGCGATAAAAATTTAGAATTATGAACTACAAAATAAAAAAAGGAGCATCTTTAAGGTAACGGCTTTATTCAGTAAAGGATAGACCAATTTGGCCGGATTTGTAAGTATTCGTATTACAAATCCCTCACGAAAGGAACGGAAGCTCTTCGGGGCGGTTTCTTTCTCCTGCTTTCCTAATTTGAAATTCGTAGTTCGAGATTTTCAAGTGTTTTTTAACGGATGATTCGAATCATCCACGTACCAATTTCTGAACAAACAAAACCATGCGTAATCGTCTCTTTTCGGTTCTTCTGAAGACCCTTTCGTCGGGTCTCGCTTTCGCTTTCTTCGCACTTCTTATCAGCGGAGTCGCTCCTAACCGCGCTTTGGCGCAGCAGGGTGGCGTTCTTTCGCCTCAAGTCCAGGTCGGCTTTTTGGCCGGTCCGGTGGGCGGTATTAACCTCGTCGCCTATAACAGCGACGCCTTTCCTATTCTTTCCTCGGAGCCGACCTGCTTTCTGGCGCAAAATGGCTCGGATGTCGCGGCGTGGGGTGGCGTTTCGCTCGAATTCCCCCTCGGGAATCCGAACGAACTTCAAAACTTTATCGTGGGCGAAGTAATCTACGATTCGAAGTCCTCGAAGTTCACGAACCAGAACACGGCCGCCGCCGCAACGCCGACCAAGCTGAACGGCTTCGTCGATAATAATTCATCGGTTACGACCGCGCTCAATGCAAACCTGAGCTACTTAGTGGTGAACCTTGCCTATAAGTACAACTTCACCCCCGGTCCGAGCCCGGTCGGCCCTGGAATCCAGATCGGCCCGTCAGTCGGCATCAAGATGGCCGCTACGTTTAACAAAACAGTCACCGTCGCGGCGATTTCGCCGAACGCCACGGCCGATAATCAGGAAGCGGTGCAGACCGTTACCAATTCGAGCACGATTACGAATGCGGCCGCGCTTCGGATCGCGCTGCGCGCTGCGGCGACCTACGATATTTCGTTTTCGAATGACTGGATCGCCACACCGATCGTCGGCTACGATTTCCCGATCACGAAAGTCGATGCGGACCAAAACTGGCGCGCTTCAGCCCTCTTCGGCGGAATCGCGATCCGGTATTTCATTCGCGGATAAAGCGTAAAATGTGTCGAACAACGAATAACGAGTTTTATCGAAGCTCGTTATTCGTTGTATCCAGAATTTTGGACTTATGGCCAATTTGTTAGAATTTATCTATTCCCATGAAGCTATCAACTAAGAAATTTTCTCTCGCGGCATTTCTCTGCTTGCTGCTCGGTGTTGCGTTCGGCATGCCTTCCGGTGCACGTGCCCAAAAAGGGCAGACCTCGATGGGCACCGACTTTTGGCTGGGGTTTATGCCAAATTCCTTTTCCTCGACCTGCTGCCCACCACAGGGAATGGAAATCTTCATTGGCTCTGGGACCGCAAACTCCGTGAGTGTGGACGTCTACGGTGGGAACATGTTGCCCGTCCATCAGCAACAGTCGATGACCGCGAACTCGATATGGACGATCTTTTCGCCGGAACCCTCTCCCTGGATAAATTACAACAATGAAGATCCCGCTTACTACGCCATTCATGTCTATTCCAAGAACCCGGTTGTAGTCTATGGATATCAATTTACTGGCGCGAATACTTCTTCGACCGATAGCTATCTTGCACTGCCAACTCCGGCCTTAGGTACCGAGTATTATCCCTCCTGTTATTATGACGATCACTACACGCTGGGGCCAGGCAATCCGCTGGCCGGCCAATTCCTGATCATCTCTCCGTTCGATAATAACACGATCAAGATTGGACCGCTAAAGACTCCCACGCGAGTCGAGTCGCAACCGCAAAGCGCGGGCGGTGTCACGATCTCCCACAACGCGGGCGAAACCTTGAACATCACATTGATGAAGGGCCAGACCTACCTGGTTCAGTCCACGGGATTGAATTATGGCGATGACGATTTGACCGGTACGCATATCGTTAGTTCCGAGCCGATCGCGCTCGTTTCGGGCCATCAGCTCTGTTCCGTTCCGATCGGCGAGCTTGCCGATGTAAATGGTTCCAAGGACGAAGTGTTCGAGATGATCCCTCCGCTCCAGGCATGGGGTTCGACCTATTATGATATGCCGACGGCGACGAGGATAAATTGCGGCGATTTGGTCCGCGTCATCGCCGGAGAGGATGGAGAAGTTATAACGGCCACAAGTATCAATGGGTCGCCTTCGGCGTCGCTCGCTAAGGCCGGAGATTTTTACGACTTCGATTTAGTTACCGATCCGACCGTCTTCACGTCTCAGGGCGGAAAAAAATTCCTTGCCGTCCAAATGGCCTATAGTCAAGGATTTAGTGGCGACCCTGGATTGTCCGATCCGTTTTCTATTGTCTTGACGCCGCAGCAGCAGTTTCAAAAGAAGTTGATCTTCAATACGCCCGACCGAACCGGCGTCGCCGGCTTTGTCCATTATGGGACGTTCTTATGCCAAACGGATTCGATTACCAAAATTCGGATCAATGGCAAGCCGATAACTTTTTATATTCCTGCTGGAACGCTGCCCATTCCGGGCACGAACCCACCGATGAGCGCGTATCGCGTTCAATGGCCCGGCGATGCGACCGTGTATGTTGCGACGTGCGGCGCGCCCTTCGGATGTTATTTGTATGGGTGGTCCACTTTCGAAAGTTACGGGCATCCCGCCGGCATGGCACTCGGCGTTCCTTCGCCGGATACATTGCCACCGCTTGAAAAACATGACTCCACCTGCGGGGCCTTTCAAGCTGAACTTATTGAACCGCGGCACATGCCTCAATTCAGCTTCGAAGATACGAGGATTGCCGACATCGCCATGATTACCGACACGCTCGATGCGCGTTGGCCTAAGCCCTCTTATAATTTTGGATTTAAAATCGATCCGGCTCACCCCTTCCATCCCGGAGATAGCACGGCGTTCTTCGATTTAACAGTATTAAATCCAGGACAAAATGCCTATGCGGCCGTCTGGACGACGGATAGAGCTGGAAACGATACGGTCTATCAGTATTATTATACTACGCCTACCATTAAGTTCACTCCGCCCATACCGTTAAAAATCGAGCCGGTGCGAGTTCTTGCAGATTCCTGTGAGCAAATAACGCTCGTAAACCAGCAACCTCGCGATCTTTCGGTTACGAATGTAAGCATTCAGGGAGTAGACACCGAGGGGAAATTTACCCTTTCGCCGTCGTCGGTCAACCAGATTCTGCATCCGGGAGATACCCTTAAACTTCAACTTTGTTTTTCGCCTTACGATACCTTGTCATCTTCGGATTCGATGCTCGTAACGGTTGGCGAATGCGCTAATTTTAAATACCCTCTGATCGGTATGGGTGTTACTCCCCTTATTATCGCGAGCGATGTTAATTTCGGCAATGTGACCGTTGGCAATAGCGCAACGAAACAGGTTCTGGTGCGAAATGTCGGCAAAGCGTCGCTCACCATCGACCAGACCTGGAAACTTGGCGATAATGTGAACTTCACGTTCGCGGATGCGAATAAACTCCCAATTACGATTCCAGCGGGCGGCACTACCACGCTGAATTTCACATTCCAACCGCAAGCGACTGGACCCTACCAAACGCGGCAGGATTGGGGCACGGACCTTCCGGCTCCATACGCGCACCAGATCAAGGACACCTCCCAACTTCTCGGCTTTGGCGTGCAGGGCGGCCTTAATTGGGACCGGCCGACGCAAGGATATTGGACCGAGTGCTCCAATCCGGTTATCGATACGGTTAATCTGATTAATCCTACGACGGGCGGAGCCGGCGAAGATATTACCGTCGATACCGTGAAGGTCATCGGACAAGATGCGGACGAATTTACGATCGTAGGTAACGGAACGGGAACCCCGACTCCACCGCTGTCGTCATGGAATCTTCTGAAAAATGGGACCATACCTGTTTATCTTCAATTTACGCCCAATCTTACAAAGGGCTACCGCCCGCGCGCCGCGCAAATCTTTGCCATTGGTTCTTCGGGCGGCAAAACATTCAGCCCCTCGATCGATCTAAGCGGCACGGTGCGCCATTCGACGATTCGCATTACCCCGCCCTCGTATGATTTCGGCACGGTTGTGCCCGGGACTTTAGTCTCCACCAACTTCGAGATTCATAACGATGGTGATACGGTACTATTGCTGACCAATCTCACGCTCGGTAATGGGTTTACGCTCTCCGGCTTTACGCCCGGTGAGAAGGTACTTCCCGGCGATAGCGTGATGGTCACCGTTAGCGATTCGGCGCAAATCGGCAATTTTGCTACGACGATGATCGCCAATGGCACCGTGCCGTGCACGGATACCGCGAATGTCCCGCTGGAAATAGTATCGTCTAGCTTCGCAGTGGCCGCGACAGGTTATAACTTTGGTAGTGTGTATGTCTGCCAGGATAGCGTTGCGTTCATTACCGCTACCGATTTGGGTTCGAAGAGTGCGTCGGTGGTAGGAGCAAGGATCCTCGATAGCCTCGGTACCTCCGGAGCGTCGCAATTTAAATTCTCGAATGGTGGAAGTGAGATTGGTTTAGACACACTCCTCACTCGAGGTCAATCCTTACGTCTCGCACTGACGTATACACCGAAAATTGCCGGTGACCGAAGCGCATGGATCGCCATCACGTTCGAGGATGCAGTGACGCATAACGATACGGTGGTATACCAACCGCTTGCGGGCAATCCTTTGCACTTCGTCAATACCTTGAGTGTTAAGGATACCGGCGCCCTCGGTATCTATACCGCCTATCCGGGCCAAACGATTGACGTGCCGGTTCAAATGAATTCCACGTTCAATAGTAACTCGGGGATTTACTCGATCCAATTTACTCTGCGCTATCATCGGGATATGTTCGTGTCCAACGCGAATCCGGTGGTGCCCGATGGTGGCCTGCAGCTAATTGGCACGCCAACGACTATTTCCGATCCCTCGGATCCGAACTACCTCTTGACGACGGTGACGGTCGGTTCTACGTCGGTAATTACCCAGATCGGGACGATTGCCCATCTGCAATTGGAATATGTCCTCAGCAAGGATTCCGTTTCTACTTTGCAGGTAATGAACCCTGTCTATTTCGATCAAAGCGGCGCCTCCGCATGCTGGGTAGCCCACGATACCATTCCCAGTGCGTTTGCGGGCCTTGACCGTTGCGGCGATGTGACGCTTCATACCTTGCTCGTGGGAGGAACCGTCTCCTTCCATGTTCAGCAGATCACGCCAAACCCGGTATCAGGGCAAGCGAAGGTTGGCTTGAATGTCCATCTTGCAGGCGTGCCGCTGACGATGGAGGTTTATAATATTCTCGGCCAAAAAGAGCAGATAATCATGGAAGAACAGCCTGTGGAGGCCGGCGATCAGACGGCAACGTTCGAAACGTCGCGTTTGCAGTCCGGGCAATATGTTCTCCGGGTATCCGATGGGACGACGGTCCAGTCCGTCCCCTTCGTGGTCCAGAAATAAAAGGTAGAATTTAGGAGAAAAAAAAGCCCTCGCAACCGCGAGGGCTTATTTTTTGCAATCCGTTCGTTCTCTCGGTGAACTCACCGGTACTTGAAAATTAAAACTTTACACCCATGCCAAATTCCTGGAAAGAATTAGAGCGGTACGGCCAAAGCCTATGGTACGATAATCTCAGCCGAAATTTTATCACCAATGGTAAGATTGCGAGCATGATCGACGAGCTGGGCCTGGCCGGCATCACCTCGAACCCGTCTATTTTCGAAAAGTCTATCTCCGGGAGCGATGAATACGATGACGATATCGAGCAAGGTGTCCGCGATGGGCTGACGACTTCGGAAATATACGAGCGACTTACGACCGATGATGTGCGCAATGCCGCGGATGTGATGCGCCCGGTCTTCGATCGGACGGGTGGCGCCGATGGTTTCGTATCCATCGAAGTCGATGCGAAGCTTGCAAAGAAAACGGAGGAGACGATCGAAGCCGCGCGGCGACTTTGGAAGATCGTCGATCGGCCCAATATAATGATTAAGATTCCCGGTACCCCAGAGGGTGTGCCGGCGATCCGGCAATGCCTCTCCGAGGGAATTAACATCAACATCACCCTCCTTTTTGGCATCGAGAGTTACACCGAGGTGGCACGAGCGTATTTAGACGCGTTGCACGAACGATTGAAGCGCGGGGAGGATGTTTCGCATATCGCGAGCGTGGCGAGCTTTTTTCTTTCCCGCGTCGATACGAACGTCGATAAAAAGCTCGAAGCGAAAATCGGCGCCGCCGATGGGACCGCGCATGAAATGCGACCACTCCTCGGCAAAGCTGCCATTGCCAACGCCAAGCTGGCTTACGAGCGGTATCTCGAAATTTTCCGAGGCCCGGATTTCGCGGATCTAAAAAGCGCAGGCGCTCGAACACAACGCTGCCTCTGGGCGAGCGTTAGCACGAAGAACCCGAAATACAGCGATGTAATGTATATCGAGCCGCTCATTGGCGCAGAAACGGTGTCGACAGTGCCGGACGAGACTATCGAAGCGTTCGAGGACCACGGCACGGTCGCCAATACACTTGCCAGCGGAACGAACGAAGCGCACGAGACCATCGAAAGCCTACGAAAGATCGGAATCGACACCGAGCAAGTGGCAGTCGAACTTCAAGTGGAAGGCGTGAAGAAATTCGCGGATGCCTTCGATTCTCTTGCAAAAAATCTTGAAAAGAAACGCCACTCCATCGAAGAGGCTATTGCTTAATGTTTGGAGGGAAATATGACAAGTGAGAAGACGATGCTCTCGAAGGAAGTTGTCGAAAACGTTTGCCATGCCATCGAGCAAAAGCTTGCCACCCGAATCTGGAAAAAAGAGGCGACGGTCTGGAGCGCGGACGAGAACGTTAAAAAGTCTATCGAGGCTCGCTTAGGATGGCTTGAAGTCTCCGATCGGTCCCTTCAACATCTTAAAGAATTCACCGATTTTGCCGAGGATGTCCGCAAGAGTGGCATACGCTCGGTCGTCATTCTCGGGATGGGTGGAAGCAGTTTGTGCGTCGAGACGCTACGCGACACCTTCGGAGCCAAGGAAGGGTATCCTAATATGCTCATACTCGATAGCACCCATCCCGATCAGGTCCTGGATATCGAACGAACGTGCGACCTCACGAAGACTCTGTTTATTGTTTCGAGCAAATCGGGGACGACGCTCGAACCGCAGTGCTATTTCGATTATTTTTGGAATAAACTCGAATCCGTAGGTCATGACCGGCGGTTTCATTTCGCGGCGATCACCGATCCCGATACGCCGCTCGAAAAAATGGGTGAGGAACGAGGCTTTCGGCACGTCTTTGCGAACCCGCCAGATATCGGCGGCCGCTATTCCGTACTATCCTGTTTTGGCATGGTCCCCGCCGCCGTTGCCGGGATCGATATTGAAGGTATGTTATCAAGCGCGAGTTCGGAAGCCGGCCTGTCGCGGTCGGAGGAGGAGCGCAACGCCGCGCTCACGTTGGGAATCTTTATCGGGAATGCCGCGCTCCATGGCCGCAATATGTTGACCATTGTTACCCCGCCGGAACTTCGTTCGTTCGGATATTGGGCGGAGCAACTTATTGCGGAAAGTACCGGAAAATCAGGAAAAGGAATTCTGCCCATCGAAGGCGAATCGGAACGTGCCAGGGAAGAAGCCGCAAACCATCGGATCTATACGCACCTGACGCTTGGAGAAGAAACGCTTGCGGACTCCGAACGGGAAAAGACCGACCACATCGAACTTCACCTTACGGACCGAGCGGATATAGGAGCACAATTTTTTCGGTGGGAATTTGCCACGGCGGTCGCTGGGCACATACTCGGCATCAATCCCTTTGACGAACCGAAC
>Ga0207664_10000055_pt1 | contig 126338 bp, 126 predicted proteins | sample LARL83metaG_FD_184349 | JGI IMG/M metagenome (GOLD analysis project Ga0207664, IMG submission 184349) | Corn, switchgrass and miscanthus rhizosphere microbial communities from Kellogg Biological Station, Michigan, USA - LAR L8-3 metaG... | ecosystem: Host-associated > Plants > Roots >...
CGCATCGGTGTTGGCCAGCATCCAGTTGTAGGCCCGCACATCCGGGTCGACGATGTACACGCTGGTCCAGCGCGGCAGCGGACCGATCGCTGCCTGTGCCCCGGTCATGTGCATCTTCTGGGTCTGGTCGCAGTGATCCAGGGGCGCGCAGGTCTGGCGCAAGCTGGCCAGAAACTTCTCATCGGGCGTCAACGGCATGTAGCGCGACACCGCCTTGCTCGCCTGAATGTACCCGGTGTCCTGCTGCAAATAGGCCTGTGGCTGGACATGGTTCCACCACAGCACCTGGTGCCAGCGCGTGTAGGCGTAATGCGTCAGCGCCGGGCTGGAGTAAACCTCGTTTCCGGAAGTCAGGGTCGCCGTGTATTGCGGCTGCGCCTGCGGCGTGTAGGCCGCGGTGTTTTCCACGATGACATCGGTTTGCACTTGGCGCACGGCGCCATGCGAGCCACCTGCGTAGGCTCGCACCGCGAAGTAGATTCTCAAGTTCGGGTTGGTCGTGCCATCCGCTGCCGTCACGGGGCCGTTAACGATCCACTCGCTGGTCTGGGGGCCGGAAAGCCACTGATTGCATTGGGTGCCCCACGGCTTGCACGCATTCGTGTTGTTGGCCGTCTGCAACAGTGCGCGGGCATTTGCGCTGTATTTGCGGCCGCCGATGTTGAGCGATACGTTGGCGTCGTAGCTTGTCGCCAGCAATTGCGACAGGCTGACGGGCTGGTCCAGCCCGGTCACCGTTGGCGCGGGCCCTGCGGAGAGCGTCAACGGTAAGGTTGCATTACCCGGCAGCGTCGGAACCGTCGCTGTCAGCACCGCGTGGCGCAAGCTGCCGTCGGGATGGGTAGCCTTGCTGTCCACCTGCAAGGCTACCGGCTGGCCATTGAGGGTGGCGGTAACCGTCTCGCCCTGGGGTATGTCGCCAGTCTTGAAGATCTGGCCGAAGGTGACGGGAACATTGGTCTGCGCTTGCGCGACCGTGCTGATCACCTTGTCCGTCACCACGGTTCCCGCTCGTGCCGTCACCGCACCGAGCATCAACACGCAGCCTGCGCACCCACACAGCATCTTCGCAGCGGTCTTACCAAGCCAGTTTTCTTGGTCGAACCGTACGGCTTGGTCGCTTATACGCATCAGTTTGTGATCCTGCCGTCTTGTGCTTGTGTTGCCGCACCGGAATGTCCCGGAGCGGTCGCCTGAGTCAGGCTGCATCGACAGATGCGGCCATTGGCTGACGATGTGGTTGCTCCCGCGAAGTTGCCGATCAAGCCCGGATGCCGCTGGTGGTTGGGCCAGCCCTCTGACCCGCCACGCCTGGCGCATAATTTGCATTACGCTTTGAGAACCACGCAGCATGTCCGGCAGAGCCCGCTTCCCGTTCGCGAAACGCGGTCGTCAAGGTGGAAACACGGTTTTACCGTTGACAGTTAGCGGGCTGCTTCTGAATCAGCGGTGAAAATAGAGTGAAGAAATCCAGGGAGCGTGAACCAGTTCACGCAACGCGCCATTGCGTCTGATTTTTGTCCGGCGCCAGAACGAGGTAGGCCGGAGTTTGGACACCTACGCTGACTCACACCCAGCGGGCGCTCCATTGGATTTACAGTAGTTTACGGATGCGATCCACATCTGAACGGGGGTCGATCTTGAGTATTCGTTGTGTTGCACGGCTTGTCGCCAGCAGGAAGCCAGACATGATGTCCAATCCGCAATGACGATACTTATTCTGCAAATCGTGATCTTGTGCGTGGTGGCCGTGGCCATCGTGCTCTGGGCGCTTTATTTCCCGTATCCGTCGCCGCTGATACGGCGCTGGCTTCCACCGCGAAGACGCTGGCCGGAATCGCAAATCCGCACGTGGCTGGAGCAGGGGGGATTTCAGCGTGCGTTTTTGCGCCATTTTTACAGTGATCCGGAGCGTATCGCACCTCCCGGCAACAGCCTGCTGGCCCCGGCAGACGGGCTGGTGACCAGTGCGGAGATACACGGGGGAGTGCGCTATCTGGTGATTGCGCTCAGTTTCTGGGACATGCATGTGCAGCGCAGCCCGGTGTCCGGAAGGGTGCTCAGCGTGGAATCGCACGGCGACGGCTTCATGGACGGAGAGGGAAGGGAGCTTGCTTTTCTCCGTGAGAAATCCTGTCCGGTGCAAAAGCGCCTAGTGATTGCGACCGATGCCGGACAAGTCGCGGTGCGTTTGATCACCAGCCTGGCGGCGCGGCGTATCGAGACTTGGGTCCGGGAGGGCGAGCAGATCGAGCGCGGCCAGCGGATCGGCCGGATCTTGCTAGGGAGCACCGTGGTGCTCGAGCTGCCGCCCGCCGTGAAACTGCTGGTGCGCACGGGCGATCGTGTCTGGGCCGGCGAAACTGCCGTTGCAGAAGGCGTGACCTCCCCATGAATGACTTCTTGTGGTCGTCCGGTCATCTGGGTTGGGGCTTTTTTGCGCTTGCCGTCTTCACCGGCCTGTGGTGGTTGCTGAGCGATCTGTGTTGGCGTCTGCAAAGCATCCGGATCGGTCGGCTCATGGTTGCGCTCATCACCGGTTGGGCCATCGGAGTTGGACTGGTTCTTCTGGGCTTTCTTATTGGAAATCGGTAAGAGCGCGAAACCGCCGATGGCTTCCGCCTACTTGGCGGCTACGCCGGTCAACTCGCGATACAGCTTTTCCGCGGCTGGCTTGCCCTGAAAATCGGCGCCGGATTTTTGCAGTGCGGCGAGCGTGCTTCGCGCGCCGGCATGGTCGCCGGTGCGCGCCTGGGCCACGGCCAGGTGATATTGAATCGCCGATGCCTTGGGTGCCGCCTTGGCTGCCTGCAGCAGGATCGGCAGCGCGGTCTTGGGCTGGTTGTGCGCGATCAGCGCCCAGGCATAGGTGTCCGCAATGCCCGGCGATCCAGACGCCAGTTTGTACGCCCGCTCCGCCAGTGCCAGCGCCTTGGGATTGTTTTGCTCCGTGTAAATCCAGGCGAGGTTGTTGAGTGCGTCGATATTGGACGGATACGTCTTCAACACCTGCTCGTACTCTCCGGCAGCCAGCGCGTTCTGCGTGTGGTTCAGGTAGTAGTCGGCCAGCAGCAGGCGGGTGGCGGCGTCGTCCGGATGTTTGGCCAACCAGTCGCGCAGTACGCCTTCCGGCGCGTTGACCCCGCTTTCGCTCAGCGCCAGGAAGCTCTTGACCACCAGCGGCCGCTCGTACTGGAGCTTCAATCCCTGCTGGTAGGCTTGGGCGGCCTCGCGATAAGACTTGTTCGCCATGTACAGGTCGCCTTCCAGCGAGAGGCCCGCTGCCTGGGTGGCGGGTTGTTTCTGCAGCATTTGCGCGAGGGCAATGGCACCTGCCAGATCGTGGTCCTGCGACTTCAGGAATGCCCGCATCACCACGGCCGTCACTTGACCCGGATCGGTCTTGATCACCGCATCGAGATTGCCTTCGGCAGTCTTCGTATCCTTGCCGAGGATTTGCGCGCGCGCCAGATTGGTGCGGTACAAGGGCACCTGTGGCGCCAGGTTCACGGCTTGCTGCAGCGGTTTCAACGCTTCGCCGTGACGGCCGGCATTGAGTTCCGCCGACCCCAGGGCATTGAGCGCCGCCGGGTTGTCGGGGTTGGCAGCCACCAGCTGTTTGGCCGTGCTCACGGCTTCGTCGAATTTGCCGCTTTCGCTGTACAGCACCACCAGTGCGATATACGCGGTGGTGGACTTCGGCGCCGCGTCGATGGCCTGCCTGAAGCGCTTGGCGGCTTCCGCCTTGTCACCCTGCAGCACGGCGAGTTGACCGAGCGCGGTCAGCGCTGCCGCGTTGCGCGGGTCCTTCTTCAATACCATTGCGTAGCGGTTGGCGGCAGCTTCGTGGTGGCCTTCCAGTGAATCCAGGCTGCCCAGGCTCAGGAGCGCGGCAAGATTCTCCGGGTCCAGCTTCAATGCCTCGGAATATTGGGCGCGTGCTTCGGCGTGCTGGCCGGCCGCGACCAGCGCGGTTCCGTACAGCAGGTGCGCGTCGCTGTTGCGCGGATTGCTGGACGCATATGCGGCCGCCACCTTGACTGCCTCGGCCGGGCGCTGCTCGCGTACGTAGGTCATGACCAGCAGGCTGTTGCGGCGCGCCTCGGTGGAGGCATTGCCCGCGGGAACCTCCTGCAGCAGGCGGATCGCTTCCTCTTCATTTCCGCCGGCGAGAGCGTTGCCGGCGCGTGCAAACTGGGCGTCAGACGGATGGCTTGCACTGGTTGCGGCGGCTACCGTCCCTGGTAAACCGGTACCCGCGGTGGCGGCTCTCTCCAACAGCGCCAGCAGTTCGGTGTCGGACGGTGTGCCCGGCGCGACCGGCCGAAGTGTATCCAACGCCTGGCGCGAGCGTCCTTCGCGGTAGAGCGTGAGCGCCAGCAACTTGCGGGCATCGACATTTTTCTGATCCATGCCCATGGCGTTGCTGAGGTACATTTCCGCTTGGCCGTAATTGCCTTGCGCGTAGTTGACTGCGCCCATGAGCAGTTGCGCCCGGGCGTTGTCCGGTGACACCTGGAGCACCTGCTGAAGCTCGGAAATCGCAGCGTCCAGATGTCCCTGCCTGTACAGCACCACGGCGTGCAGATAGTGCAGATACGGTTGCTGCGGCGACATTTTTTCCAGCGTCTGGATGGTGGCCAGCGCCTTGTCGAACTGGTTTTGCTGCGCCTGTGCGTTGGCCAGCCGGGTCAATGCGTAGAAGCGCTCTTGCGGCAACCAGTCAGGGTTCTTGAAGCCCATCACCTTCTGATAATCCGCTTCGGCGCCGGCGAAATCGCCGCTGTCGAACGCCAGATCACCCTTCGCGACCCAGGCCTGCGGATTGTCCGGCGCGGCGGCCAATGCCTGTTGCACGTACTTGCCGGCGGAGTCCGGGTCGTTGCCGATGGCCGCCAACTGGGCCAGTCCCACCAACGCGCCAGGGTTCTTCGGGTCCGCTGGCAGCACGGCCGTGTACGCTTGCCGGGCCTGGTCGAACTGCCTGAGCCCACGATAGGCGTCGCCTCGCAGCACAGCTACACGTGTTTTGACCGTGGACTCGTAGGGCTTGTCGGGAGTCAGGGTTGCAAGCAACTTGTCGTATTGCTGTGTCGCCAGCAGCGCCCGTCCCATGGGTACCGCCCAACGTTCTGCCGGCACCCCGTTCGCCCCGGCGTTTTGCAGGTCGCTCAGGGCGTCCTTTGGATTGCCGAGCATCAGCGACGCTTGCCCGAGCAGCAGCCAGGCCTCGCCGTTCTTGCTGTCGCGTTGCAGGACCTTCTTGGCCTCGATGTAGGCCGCGCGATACTCTCCGTTGGCCTGGTGTTTGATGCCGGCATCGACGCTGCCATGTCCACTGGTGAGGCCGCAGCCGCTCAGCGACAAGGTGGCGCACAGCAACGCCAAGCCGTAACGAACGATCCGCGTGTTCAGCTCGATCAGGCGCATATTTTTACCCTCAGTTCGCCACGCGCCACGCGCGGGGTCAATCTGCATCGGTAGGCTTTTTCAAGCCATGCTTGTCCAGAAGATCATAGAGCGTCGGGCGGCTGATCCCGAGCAAGCCAGCGACATGCGAGAGATTGCCACCGGCCTGGGTCAGGGCCCGCTGGATCGCGCGTTTTTCAGCGTCGTTTCGTACCTTGCGCAAGTCCAGAATATCATTGCCGGCCGCACCCAGGTGCAACTCCTTCAACTCGATCTGCTTCCCGTCCGCCATGATGACTGCGCTGTTGACGGCGTTCTCCAGCTCGCGCACGTTGCCGCGCCACGGGCACGCCTCGATTGCCTTGAGCGCCTTGGCGGTAAAACCATGGACTGCGCGGCCGTGGCGGCTGGCCGCCTGCTCGAGAAAATGCCGTGCCAGGGGCGCTATGTCACCGGCACGTTCACGCAGCGGCGGAAGCCGGATGGTCACTTCGCTGATGCGGTAAAACAAATCCTCGCGGAAGCGCCCTGCACTGATCAGTGCGGGCAGGTCCTGATGCGTCGCGCAGATGATGCGCACATCCACCGGAATCAGTTCGCGTCCACCGATGCGCTCGACCACCCGCTCTTCGAAAAACCGCAGCAGCTTGGCCTGTAGCGCAAACGGCATGTCGCCAATCTCGTCAAGCAGCAGGGTGCCGTTGACCGCCAGTTCGATCTTGCCCTTGGTCTGCTTGTGCGCACCGGTGTAGGCGCCTTTCTCGTGGCCAAACAGCTCGGCTTCCAGCAGGGTTTCAGGAATGGCTGCGCAGTTGATTGCCACGAACGGCCCGTCGCGCCGCGTACTCAGACGGTGCACCGCGCGCGCGAACACCTCCTTGCCGGTGCCGGTTTCGCCGAGCAACAGGACGGTGGCGCTGGAAGGACTGACCTTCTCTATCAGCCGGTAGGCATCGAGCATGGGTTCACTACTGCCAACGATGCCTTCAAGCACCGTGGTCGGCTGGCTTCTGAGCTTGCGGTTCTCTGCCTCCAGTTCGTGCACCCGGAATGCGCGATCCACGATCAGGCGCAAGACTTCCAGCTCCAGAGGCTTGGAGCAGAAATCGTAGGCGCCGCAGCCGATGGACTTGACCGCATTGTCACGATCGCCGTTGCCGGTGACCACGACGATCTTGGTGTGCGGTGCGTCCTGCAGGATTTCCGCGAGCGTGGCGAAGCCCTCGGAGGTGCCGGTGGCGTCCGGGGGCAGGCCCAGATCCTGCAGCACCACCGCCGGCTCATGGCGGTGCAGCAGGGTGAGCGCGGTCGGCCGATCACCGGCCATGACCACGTCGTAATCCTCGAAGCTCCAGCGCAGCTGGCGCTGCAGGCCGACATCGTCCTCGACGATCAACAGGCAGCGCTGCTTCTGGCTCATGGCGCGGCCTGCGGCTTGTCAGCCACTAGGGCAACCTCGGCGGGCTCGGCCAGCGGCAACTGAATCGTGAATACGCTGCCTTGGCCCGGGGTGCTGTTCACACGCATCGTTCCGCCCAACGAATGCACGTACGCGCGAGCCTGATAGGCGCCGATGCCCATGCCCTTGCTTGCCTTGGTGGTGAAAAATGGCTTGAACAGCCGATTGCGGATGAAATCCTCATCCATGCCAGCTCCATCATCCTCGATTTCAATGGTGGCGTGTCCGGATTCGTGCTTGACTCTCAGCATGACATGACCATGGGCCTGCGCTGCATCCTGGGCGTTGCGGATCACGTGCCCGAGCACCGTGGCCAGCTGTTCGGTATCTGTCTGCACCCACAGGTCGTCCGTGACCGGCAGGTACTCCGGCCGCGGCGACTGCGCGCGGCATTCGTCGAGCGCCTTGTCGAGCACCGCCGCCAGTGACACGCGACCGTGTTTGGCCGGTGCCACATCGCCGCGCAACTGCTCGAGCAGGCGCGAGATGCGCTGCACTGAATTTGCCACGGTCGCGAGCATGTCGTCCACGAACGCCGGGTTGTGCTTGTGGCGTTCGGCGTTCTGCAGCAGCAACGATTGCTGGGCTGCGAGGTTCTTGAGGTCGTGCATCAGGAACGCAGTGAGCCGGTTGAAGCCTTCAAACTGGCGCGCCTCGGCCAGGCGCCGGGCGTCGGCTGCCTGCGCCATGATGCCGGCCACCTGACTACCGGCTGCCCGGAGCAGATCAATGTCCTCCCAATCGAACGCGCGGCGCGCGCGTGCTTGCGCCAGCACCACGAAACCGACGAGCCGGTTTTCCAGCACCAGAGGCACCAGCAGCCACGCGCGCGGAAGGTCAGTCAATTCGGCTGGCGCCCGCAGTTGTTCGTCACCCAGCGGCGGCGGTTCGCTCAAATCATAAATCCACCGGCGCGTTTGCATGAGCCCGAACACCGGCACGTCGGCCGGAAGCTTCAGGCCGGCTGGCGTGGGCATGTTCCAGCGTGCTTCCGGCACGAATTCATCGGCGTCGCCGTGCATGAACAGCACGCCGGCGGGGCTGTCCATGATCTGCGCGATCGCGCGTACCGCGCGCTGCGGCAACTCCGTGTCGCTGGCAGACAGCGTAGCGGTCAGCCGCAGCCATTCCTCACGATAGTCGTGGCGGAAACTGAAGAAGTTCTTGTGCAGAAATACCCGCAGGCGCGAGCGCGCCTGACCGGAGAACGCGATCAACAGCACCAGCAGCAGCGCGAAGCAGACGAGCGTGATTTCCGCCACCCGGCCCCAGTCGCCTCCGTACAGGCGCACGTAATAACCACCGAGCGCCGTGGCGATGATGTAAAGCGCGACCACCAGCAGGCTCGTGGAATAGAACACCGCGCGCCGCGACACACCCACATCCAGCGACCACTGCGGGTTGCGCGCCGCCGCCACCAGCAACAGCGGCACCAGCAAGGCATCGATGAAGCCGCGCGCCGCCCACGCGCTGACGTTGAACTGCCGGTAGAGCACCGCGTAGGAATACAGAAAGATGTCGTAGGCGAACAGCAGGCCAAGCGCGATCACCAGAAACTTGAGCGCCCAGCGTTGTTCCAGTTTCACGTTGCGGTAGATCTGTTCGAGAAACACCACGCCAGTGAGGGCGAGCAGCAGCATGCCGATCAGCGGTACGCTGGCGCTGAACGGCAACCCGATCGCGTGCGGAAAACCCGTCACCGGCCCCAGGCAGTAGAGCGCGAGCAAGACCCAGAGTGCATGCGCGACAACGTGCAAGCCGCGCAGCAGGCCGGACATCGGCCAGGCGCTGAACAGGGCGCTCACGAAAACGATCCAGGCGCCGTAGCGCAGAACCTCGGCCAGCAGCACCCAGTTGACCGCCACCGCATGCTGCCACTCGGTGTAGGCCAGAAACACGCCCCACAGGACCGAGACCATCATGGCCAGGATCAGCAAGGCACCCGTGCGCTGACCGCGCCAGCTGACGCCCAGCAGCGCCGTACCGGCGAGGAACGCGGCGGCGGCGGTCAAGTAGCTGGCGATGATGATGACGTGCATATCTGGACGACCCCTGGCGCGCCGCGCGGTTGTCTGCGCTCAACCGGACATGTGCCCGTTCCCGGGTTCAGGCATTGCCCAGCGTACGCTGGTTGGCGGCTACGGGAACCGCCGTTGCTTCGGCAACGCGAGGCGGTACGCCCAGCAGGCGACGGCGAATGTCGGCCGCCACGCGTGCCGCGGTATGTCCGTCCCAAAGTTGGGGCTTGCGACCACGCGGCCAGCGACCGGCGAGAATCTCGTCCAGCGCTGGCAGCAGCTCGGCGGCAGTCACCAACCGGTTGGTGCCTTCCGTGATCGTGATTGGCCGCTCGGTCGTGGTGCGCAATGTCAGACAGGGTATGCCGAGATAGGTGGTCTCCTCCTGGATACCACCCGAGTCCGTGATGGTCAGGTGCGCACCGCACACCAGGCTCATGAAGTCCACGTAACCGAGGGGCTCGATCACTTGCAGGTTGGGCGCGTCGGCGAGTTTCGACCACAGGCCGAAGGCTTCCAGGTTTTTGCGGGTGCGTGGGTGCACCGGAAACACCAGCGGCAATCTGACCGCCATGCGGATCAGTTGATTGACCAGCGCCGTGAGCGGCGCGGCTGCGTCCACGTTGGAGGGACGGTGCAGGGTCACCACCGCGTATGCGCGATTCTCCAGCCCGAGCCGGCGCCGCTCGCCAGCGGCATCGATGCGCTCGCGCATGAGTTCGTAGGAATCGATCATGATGTTGCCGACGCGGGTGATCTTTTCCGGCGGCACGCCTTCCGCGGCGAGGTGCTCGTCCGCGTCCGGCGACGGCGTCCACAGGATGTCCGCCAGCGTGTCGGTCACCAGCCGGTTGATTTCCTCGGGCATCCGGCGGTCGCCGCTGCGCAACCCGGCCTCCAGGTGCGCGACGGGAATATGCAGCTTCGTGCTGACCAGAGCGCAGGCCACCGTCGAGTTGACATCCCCGACCACCACGACCAGGTCCGGTCGATCCGCAGCGCAGGCCTCTTCGTACGCGAGCATCACGTTGGCGGTTTGTTTCGCGTGGCTGCCGCTGCCCACGCCCAGGTGCAGATCCGGCGGCGGCAACTTCAGGTCACGAAAAAAAGCCTCCGACATGTTCTCGTCGTAATGCTGGCCGGTGTGCACCAGGCGCAAGCGGCACCACGACTGCTCGTGCAGCGCATGGAACAGCGGCGCGACCTTCATGAAGTTGGGTCGCGCCGCCGCGATCAAATCAATCCTGAGCCGCTGCATGACGAGACACCCCTCGGTTTCCAAGGTGGGCTGAGTGTAGCAAGACGTTGCCTGCATATTCCGGCGTGGTCCCGCGAGAGTCTTGCGCCGTCATTGCAGGATTCCGCCGGCTTCACGACATCCACGCCGCTGCTGACGCACCGGGCAAAACCGGCATGCTTTTGAAAAAGGTGATCCGCCAGTCGGCGAGTCATCGGATTCTCTTTCTTCGCCCACTTGGTCTGTGCGTATGGTTTAGTGGCGCATGAAACGGCGGCGCGCCACGGCAAGAAGCAGTCGTTGCAGCGGATTGTTGTTGCCCCCCGGCCGCCACGTGCGTGCGAGCTTGTTGCGGTAGGCGTCGAAGTGCAGGCCGTGAGGCGCCGCAAGCACTTCGCCCCTGCCAAGCAGGATCTTCAGCGCCTGGGTGCCGGCTATCCCGGCGCAGATTTCACACGCCATGGGCGTCGATGGTCCCCGGTGATTGACCAGGTCCACCGCAGACGGGTCGACCAGATAGCCTTGATGCAGCACGGCAGGCGCCAAGCCCACCATGAAGCGCAGCAGCTGCTCGTCGGTCGTTTTGCCTTCCAGCCGGAAATACTCTTCGAATGTCATCTGACCCGGCAGGAATGCCAGCACCGCAGCACCCATGCCCAACGGCGCCGCGGTAACCGCCGGAATGCCATGCTCGGCACACAGGGCAAACAGCTTGGCACGGATATCGAGTACGAAAAAATCCAGCCCATCGACGTACAGATCCACCCCGGACAGGAACTGCTCCATGTTGTCGACGGTGACGCCGACGGGGAACTTGTTGATGTCCAGATCCGGGTTGATATCCCGCGCCATCCGGGACACGACGTCGACCTTGGGCTGGCCAATGGTCGACTGGAACGCTCCGGCCTGCCGGTTGAGATTTTCCGTGCCGAAACGATCGAGATCCGCCAGGTTGAATGACTGGATGCCGAGTCGGGTCAGGGTCAACAGATGGCTGCCGCCGACACCGCCGAGTCCGGCGATCGCCACGCGCTTGGAACGAAGCTTCGCCTGCTCGGTCGCGGTTATCCAGCCGATCGTCCGGCTGAATGCCGTTGCGTAGTCGAACGGCTTAGTCGTGTCCGGTGCATCAGACATCATGAGACATCTGCCCTTGGCGCGATTGCGTAAAGCATGATTGCGTAAAGCCATTGCCAAGCCGGTACGGTAATACCGGGTAATACCGGCTTGCTTGGAAGCATGCCGGGCGCTGGGGCCGCGGCGTTGGTTGGACAGGAATGACCGGGTGCGGCCAGCCAACTGGTTCAACGCAAGCGTACGGACAATGGCACCGCTTCGCGAGAAGCGGCGCCATCAATCGTCAAACCGCATGCGTGAGGTGCGTGCTCTATGCGCGCCCATCAGTCTCTTTGCGGCGCCGCCCGACAAGCAAGCCCAGGAAGGCCAAGCCCAGGCCCAGCAAACCCATCTCACTCGGCTCGGGTACTGGTACTGTCGACCTGCCGATCAAACTACCGTTGCCCTCGATCGGATAGTGGCAAACACTGGTCGGGTCGGGGGAAATTGACGCACAGAAGTTAGCTGGGAAGAACTGGAACGACGAGGCAAGCGAAAAATCCGCGAATCCACCGATGCCGTCAGAAATGGTGTTGGTGTTGACATAGAAGTTCGCCGGACCTCCCGATGCATCCACCAAGCCGAATCCGCCCGAGCCAGCCGTGGGGTTGCTGATGGTCCCGTTGACTGTGGCGTAAAGCTGCCCGAGGGGATCCGCAAAGCCCGTGCGTGGAGCGGTATGGCCCGTCAAGGTGAGCCACGGCGTACCGCCGACCGAGGTGGGGTTGCCAAAGTCGAAGCTCCCAGCAGCTTGCGTGTAAAACTGGAAGCTTCCCAAGTTGAAGGCGACTTGGTTACCGATGATGCTGTGCACCGTGTAGGTGAAGGTGAACGTGAGATCGCAACCCGTGCAAAAGCTGTTGCTGCCGTTGATCGAACCGATCTGGCCGTAACCCGTCAGTATGTCGCCGACGGCCGCAACCGAGGTTTCGCGAAGGTTGAGCGACTGAATGGTCAGGTCGAACGGACTGCTGCTGTCCCAGTGGACGCCGTTCACGTCGATGGGCGTCGCCAGCGTCGACCCACTCCACGCACCCAGCGCCAGCGCGCATGCGAGTGCGACTCCAATGCTTTTCTTCTTCAACATGATTTTCTCCTCCACCGAGAACCAACCTGGACAGCCGCAACGGCAGTGGCGCCCGATTGACATTTGCCCTGCAGGTTTCTTAGAAGCAACAGGTGTGCCATGGATATAACATGCTGTTTTTATTGAGTTGTTTATTAAAAGCTGCCGGATTCACTCGATATTTGTAAGACATTCCGGCGCTATGCCGCGCCAGCCATGGTGCAAGGCCGCGTGTGCTTCAACCAGATGCCATATGCCTCCGCCATCGTATCGCCGGCGTCTGTCTCGCCGGCGTGGCTTTAACCTGTTGAATAAAAACATGTTTAAGTGGCAAGCTGTTCCTTGGCCGCCGACAGCCGAACCAGTTTCTCTGGCTATTTCGCCAAGTGTCCGCACAACCCCTGGCATGGCTGTAACGTTTTGTTTGAGAAGAAATCTATCCGGAAGTACCGACGGCAAGCCGTGTTTGTAAAGGATTTCGACACGGGGTGGGAATCACATGTTCTTCGCCCTCGCGGCGTGAAATCGCGGGGACAACGTGAAGACGCGGCCGACGTGTTTCTGTTTCGACGCTCCATCGCCGGGTGCCTGCGGCGGCAGGCCGCAGCGGAAGGGCGAAGAACAAGGTCGCGCAGTGCCTGAAGGCCATCGCGCACAAACTGAAGATCGCGCCTGGTCCAGCTATTGGAGAGCGCCGAAACTTGCGAGCGCTCGTCGCCCACTGCGATCGCGTGGTGCGGACCGCGCATAGCCAAGCCGTAAGAACACGAGCCCGTAGCCCGGCGCGCACACGTCGTGGAGGGCCGCGCCCAGACGTGAGAGAGGCTGCTGAAGGGCCGGTTCGACGGGTACGAACCCCAGACTGAGAACTCCTGCCGCCGCATACGGCTGGACCGACAACCCGTCGAGGGTGGCCTGAAGCCACGCGCGCTGCAAAGCGCGGCCACCGGCGAGTACATCGGACCGTGCTGTGGACGGAATGACGAGCAGACAGAGTCCCGGGGACAGCCGAATGGGCAGCCAGGCGGAGCGCCACCCCAGCATCGATGCCGCGCCCAGCCGGTTGAGCATGGCCATCACCGCGGGACGACGCAGCGCCTGAAAGACCGGGCGCAACGGTGGCTCCACGGCCAGCGTCGCCGGGGCCAAGCCTTCCTCGCAGGCGGTGTGCCAGCCAGCGGCGAAACGGATGCTCGAAAACAGTTCCGCATGCAGCGTCGGGCTCCTGAAACGCATTGTCTCGGCCTGCCTGATGACGCTTAGTGCGGCTTTTCTCTCACGTGGTGTCTGCGGCCAATAAAGCCGCTGCCCAGGAATCAGCCGGGCTTGGGCATTCAGGCGCGCCTGCGTATCGGTGGTGATCGAGCCGCTCCACGGGAAGCGGCGGTCGGTGTGACGCTGCTCGATCGCACCAGCCAGCGGCTCGGATTGGTCGCTCTCGGTATCAAGGCGCCAACGGATGCGGGCGGCCCACAGTTCGTCGTCGGGGCGCGGAAAAGTCTGCACGTCCGCCGCATAACCGAGCGAGCGAGCGTGGATGATCATGTTTTCCAGGCACGCGCCGGCGGCCAGGTCGCTCAGGACATATCGGGTATCGGATACGCGGCCGCTACGGTCCGCATCGATGCGAAGGTCCAGGTCGTCGCCGCTCCAGGCAAACCGCCATGGCTGCGAATTATCCGCCGAGGGCGCAGCGATGCCCGCGCACAGAATGGCTGCTTTGGTATGCCGGTCCACGGTCCGCGTCCGCCTCTGGATTGGAGCTGATTCCACCCGGTTGCGCTTACCTGCGTGCCCGGCAAATCGGCTCGCCCATGCCATCACTGCACTATACGCGGGGATAGGTGGCTGCAGCGAAACGCGTCCTGTCAAGAACCGAAGTCAGGGGGCGAGACCTGCAGGTGGCGGTTGTCTGCCGCCTGCCATGACCACGATGTGCGCTGTCCTGCGTACAAATGTTTGGTTGTCGGCGTGCGACTCGAAACGGAACACGGTCACGGAGATTTCTGAACGTTTCATGCGTATGGCGACGCTGCTCACATAATCACGGCGCCCAGCGTTGTAACATCGCGTGGAGCGCGCGCGTCGCGCGTTGCGTGATGAAACATCACATTGCAGCATCGACAAACCCGTTTTGGCAGACGTGGCAAAGACGGGCCAACCCCATGTGGTCAGGAGGACAGCATGCCTTGAAGCAATTTGTCCTTGATCGGCGGTTGAAGCATGAATTTAATCAAATCGGAAGTGCCTGAGACAGTTATCGACATTACGGCGCGTCTCGGCCGTTCGACGGTGCGCGACAACGAACCGCCCTGTTTCTGCGCGACCAGTCTTGAACAGGTGGAATCGGCCTGGCGGTTGGTATACGAGCGCTACTCACAAACGGGGCTGATTGACGAAAACCCGTTTGGCATGCATGCCGTTCCTTCAGCCGTAGGACAACATGCCTGCGTGATATGGGGGCCGGAAGGACCGGAAGTCGGCTATACGATGACGCTGTTCCGCGACAATCCCATGGGGCTCGCGCTGGATAGCGTATATGCGGGACATCTGGATGAACTGCGACGCAAGGGGCGCCGGCTGCTTGAGGTGGGGATGCTGGCGGATCGTCGCCAGTGCGCGTCACGTGGCATCAGGGCCTTGTTCGGCATGATGCGCTGGGCCATACACTACGGATTGCACGCCGGTTTGACCGATATCGTTATCGGTGTGCATCCGCGGCATGTCCAGTTCTACGTACGTTGTTACGGCTTCGAGCAATTCGCGCCGCCGACAAGCTACCCCATGGTGCGAAACAATCCGGTGGTCCCCTTGCGTCTTCGTCTGCTCGACGGACTGGCGAAAGACGAGTTGCCACGAGGGCTCGCTGATGCGCGCGACAACCCACTACCCGGCAGTAAGTTCTCGCATCGCTTCGCGTTTGAGCCCGTGCAACTGCGTGGTTCGCTGATAGCGGACTTTTTGAAAGCCCACCATGGCATTGATCCGTCCCGAATGGCCGGCTCCGGCCTGGCCGGCCGCAGTATCGCCTGGTCTGCCTAGGCGTTGTGACAGGCTTTACCGGGTCAAACGTCCTTCCGGCGCGTCGGCGAGCTATCGCCGAATCTTGGTGTACGGGGTGAGTTGAGGAAGGCGGCGTACCGGGCGGGAATGGGCTTGCTCGAAGAGCTCGACCAACCGCGGAGCACGCCGCGGATTCAATCATGAAGTGCATCATGTTGAAGGGGACATCGAAAACGTGTTGTGGCGCGCGGTAGCCCTATCGTTTTCGCGGTCGTCGGTACGGCTATGCCACCCGTTGGTGCTTTCGCTGGCCCCGTGCGACTAACACGAGGGCGCAGGGAGTGGGGCGATGGGCACGTATGACGGTGGCCGCCTCGCCATTGGGCACCGGCGCATCCGCAGCAGGCCGGACTTGCGATCGACCAGGGTGACGCCCTGCCTGCCGACCACCCTTGATCGCGATATCGACACCTTGCTGCCGTGCAGCGGGCTTGCGCCCTTGGCCCGCCTGGCCGGACGCGATCTTTGACGACAGCGCGGGTCAACCAGACTGTCCGCCCGTCAGCCTTGGCGGCGGTCCCGCCGGGACTGCGTCGCCGGTGGCAGAGCTGTCGAAAATTTTTACAAAATTGGACTATTCATTGATTGGAGACAGTAAAAATCATAATTAAATTAACAATTTATAAGCTTGGCTCGAAATGTGCTTTGAAACTGCCGAGTTGGTAGCGATGAAATACCAATGAGTTCGAAAGGTCCCGGGCTGCCTGGCGACGGATGGCGACAAGTCTCAATGGAGGTCAAACACCGTGAAAAGAATCCTGATTCTGACGGGTATTGCTCTGGCCGCACTGACCGTGCTGCCCTTGCGGGTCGCCGCGACCCCCATCTCGACCAGTATCGATCTGAACACCGTTTTTTCCGGCAGCACGCCGGATGGCAGTCCACCCTGGCTCACCGCTGAGTTCACGTCCTCCGTGGGTTCGAACTCGGGAACGCTGGTGCTGTCCTTCCATACGACCGGGTCGGATTTTATACAGGGGATGAGTAGTAAGAAATCCGTCGTCGGCTGGGCCTTTTATCTCGATCAGGCGCTCTCTTCCTCCGGGATCACATGCACCGCGGGTACTTGCGCGGGCAACGGCGCGTCATACAACGCGAGCGGTTTCAATGCGGGTCCGGTGCCGGGTATGTTCAACCTTGCTTTCGGCTGGTCGCCCGGCAGCCGGTTCACGGCCGGCGATTCAGCGACCTATGATCTGACGTTCTTGAACCCGCTGACGGGTAATCCGTTTGTGGAGAACGACAGCAAATGGTCATCGGTGGCGCACATCCAGGGCATTGGCACCAAGGGTGACTGCAGCGGCTGGATCGTGTCGGGGGATGGAACCGTTGCCGGGGGCAGCGGGCCTTGCGGCGACCCGCCCGTGACGGTGCCGGAGCCTGGCAAGCTGGGCATGTTCGGCCTCGGTCTGCTGTTTACCGGACTGTTCCTGGGTTTGCGTCGGCGTTACAACTGAGGGTTCTCGCAGGCTTGGGTTTTCAAAAACAATCTCCTTTGCGGGATTGTTTTTGGGGCCGTCCTGGACAGCCGGATCTGTCGAAGATGACCCCGAGGCCGTACTTGTTCTTGCTGCGCCGCCAGGCCTGCGCAGATACGTGCAGGTTCGGTGCAACTCACGAAAAAGCCCACTTGAGAAAGTGGGCTTTTTCGTTGCTGTACATGGTGGCCGGGGACGGAATCGAACCGCCGACACGGGGATTTTCAATCAAGGCTTTCGTGGTCTTGTGCGATCTGGTCCGATCCACTGAGTCACCGTAAGTCGCTGATTTATGGCTGTAGAGCCATCTGCGGGCGTCTTGACCCGTCTAGCCCAAGCTGACGACAAACGGCAACCGAACGGCAACCAGTATGTTAGGCTAACGGCAACCAACGGGGATTAGGGCAGGACAGATGGCAAAGCTCACCGCTCGCGCTTTGAAGGCGGCCAAGGATGGAGAGTGGCTGACGGATGGCGGCACACGCGGAGGCGGCACGCTATACGCACGCAAGCTGGCAGGCGGCGCGCTGCTGTTCTATTTCCGATATACCAACCCCGCAGGTAAGCGCGAAGCGATCCCGCTGGGCGAGTGGACCGGCACAGGTGGCCCGTTGTCACTGGAAGCCGCCCGCGATCGAGCTAACGAACTGTCTGCCCGTTATCGCGCCGGGGACCGTGATCTAAGCGCCGTGCTGGACGCAGAGGTAAGGGAGGCGCAGCGAGAGCGGGAAGCGGCGGAGCGTGCCGACGAGACCGCACAGGCACGCCAGAAGGCCACCCTTGGTGCACTGCTGGATGCCTATGTGGGCGAGTTGAGGCGCAGCGGCAAGGCCAGTGCGCGGGAAGTTGCTGCATCCATCCGCCGCCATGTGATTGAGCCGTGGCCCAAGTTGACCAAGATGCCGGCCGATGACGTGACATTAGACGATCTGTTGCCAGTGGTGGCCCGGCTGGCCGATGCGGACAAGTTGCGCGAAGCCGCCAAGATTCGCTCATACCTGCAAGCCGCATACAACGCGGGAATCAGGGCGAGACAGTCCGCCAAAGCTAGTCCTGAGCTGCGTGCGTTGAAGATCACCACCAACCCGGCCCGCGATCTGGCAACCATTGAGGGGGCATCCCAAGCGCGTGACCGATCCCTGAGCGTGGCCGAGCTGCGAGCCTACTGGAAGCGAATCAAGGCGTTGCCCGATCACGAGGGCGCAGCGCTACGGTTCCACCTTCTGACAGGCGGCCAACGCTTGGACCAGCTAGCCCGCATCACCGTCGCCGACTATGACCACGATGGGGAGACAATCACCATTCGCGATGGCAAGGGTCGCCGAAAGGATGCCCGTGTCCATGTGGTGCCGATGATCCCTGCTGCCGTGGAGGCAATGCAGGCGATGGCGCCCGAGAGGTTGGGAGACTTTGTTTTCACAGTCACGGCGGGCGAGTACGGCATGGCCTATCCGACGATCAACAAGCGATGCGCGGCCGTCGTGGAAGCCATGCGAGAGGCCGGAGAGCTGCCGGGCGGTCCCTTCACCATCGGCGATCTTAGGCGCACCGTGGAGACCCGATTGGCTGCCGAGGGAGTCTCGCAGGACGTGCGTGCGCAGCTCCAATCACACGGTCTAGGCGGAGTGCAGGCGAGGCACTATGACCGGCATGACTACCTGCAAGAGAAGCGGGACGCACTGGAAACTCTGTTTCGTGTGGTCACCGGGAAGGAGGCCACCGTCATCCCGATGCGCAAGAAGCGGCCCGGCTGATCCACGGGCCACCCGGAGAGCAACGTAAGGTTCGTGCCACTCCCATCGCTGGTCTAGTTTTCATCTTTGTCGGCGTCGGGTGGGGCATCTTTTTGGGAGCGCAGTGGCGGGACGGCTGCCACGAACCCAAGAACGATCCAAAGCCATATCAACAAGAGCGCGCTGGTGCCTGTGATGAGATCAGTCGGCGCCATGTCAATATCAGCTCGTGCCATGAGCTTGGCGAACTGATCCCGATCGGGGATCTTGTCGTCCTTCGTTTTGATGACGAGATCTTCGGTCAATAGGTTTCTGGCCGACCATTCATTCAGCACAGCACTGCTGTCCTGGGCGAATTGATCTCGGATACCGGCGCTATACGACATCCAGATAACCATACCAGCGAAAACCACGGCAAGCAGTCCGATCGAAAGGAACTTGCTCAGCAACATCACCCGAGCATCCTGACGCCACCACTCGACGAGAAGCCAGCAGCTCAATCCTACCGCTGCGAATCGAATCACCGTGTCTGTAATGCTCATTTACCGAAGCCCTATGGTGGTGGTTCGTCGCTTGGCGGCACCAGCTTACCGCGGAGGGTTTTTCTCATTTGGGCCGTGCGCGTGTCCCCCCTTTAAGCCCGAATCGACCTCCCACGCTATTCCATTCGGTGGAACGTCATGTCTGACGGCCGCGATCTGCGCGTAAAGCATCCTCGCTGAATCCGAGTGGTATGGGTACGTGCTGCAACAACGGAGTCACAGCGTACTCAAATTTCGTCCAACTGATAAGAAAACGTGATGCTGCGCAATCGACGCTCATCAATCACCCACGGCATCCAAAGCCGAAGTTCCCCCTCGCTCGCATGAGGCATTCCATAGAGGTCCGAGAGAATTATGGAGTGCACTACTATGAGCGCATTGGCCGGAGAGGCCTGCTTGTGAAGCTCAACTTCGTTAGAGGTGAGCAGGATTGCGCCAAGACCTCCGGTTGTTCCTTTCACTTCTACCTTTAGCTCTACTCCGTTGTTCTTCGCCAGCAGATCGAAAGATTCGGATGCGCTTACGTCTTTGACAGTGTGGCCAAGAGATTCCAGATGCTCTATAGCCAGCTTCATAGCATGAAGTTCAACCGCCTTGCGCTCGGGACCGGTCAGCGCAAAGCCCTGCCCAGGGAGCGCTGCATTGGGGCGAGCTATCTCAGTGACAGCGGTTTCTGCGTCTCGGACCTCCGGGCTAGGAGATAGTGGAGTCTGTCCGAACTTCTCAGCCCCATAGAGCCGCCCTAGGAGGCCCGCCATTGTCAGTGCGTCGCGTGCAAGATCCAGCTCATTCGGCAATGACTGCGCCGGATAGTAAAAAGCTGTCACGCAGGATTTCTCATATGCCAAAGCCAGGGCGCCGGTCGACCCCAAGTGAACTCTGGAAACCAGGCCGGGATTGGCTAAGAGGCCAGGTCCGAGCGAAGCTCTGCTCCATTTCATAAGGGTGGAAAGGTCTTCATCCGAGCGGGCGATCAGTGAGCCACCATTGAATGTCGTAGAGCCATGGGCTAGTGCTAGATAGACGCCTGCTCCATCTCTTCGGAAGAGCCAAACCACATACCATCCCACGGTGGCGCTTGGCGATTTTTCCTTTGACGCAAATCGAACCCACGGGACTTCGGACTTCCGCCCGACACCATCCTTCCCCTGGATAGATAAGTCGCTGGCCTCAAGGTCCGCTGCTTCCGCAAGGGATGTCCGTAACTCGGCAAGCCGATCAGGGATCACGTCCCTTATCAGGTGCCCGCGCAGCTCCATATCTGCATTGTTCTTTGAGGTGTAACGCGCTTGCAGTGCAAGCACCGAACTGAGTCCCTCTCGGAGATCCATAGTCTATAGCTCCCTGTTTTTGGCTCTCTCAGTCTAAGGCAGACAGACCAGCCCGCGCGAAGCATTGGATGCCGCCTCACGGCAGCTTCGCCAAGGTCAATACGTGTTGCCCAATGCCAATCGCTATCCACCGCCCCGGCGTGCGATCAACCCAGCAACCTCGCTGATGCAGCGCTGCCGGTGCCAAGAACAATTCAAACCGCATGAAGGGAAGTTTCATCTTGTGAACCTTTGTCCGTATGTCTGTCCCGATCTGTCGTTTTGGTCTGCCGGGGACGTGGCGGCGGCGGGAGCATAAACCGGAAAAATCAACCCGTGGCGGGACACTACCCGGCAGCGGGACACATCTCGACGGGGTGCCGGCAAGCCGTTGACGGACAAGGCTTTCGGGTTGCATTGAATATAGTCGTCAACTTAGCCGAAAGAACCGCCCAGCCCGAACTGGCGCTGTTTGACCTCCTTGGATTGAATTTAATGGTCAACATCACCGGAAGGAACCACGCGGCCGGGACTGGCGCCGTCTTGTCGTCCTTGGACGGGGTTAAGTAGTCACCCGAAAGGAAGCCCCACAGCGGCTTTCCTCAGCCCGGTCTAGACACACACGGACGGAATTAAACGGTCATCCGAAAGGGAGAGCCTGCGCGGCCCTAGCAGCTCCCTCAGTCACCCTCAGGGCAACCCTCAAACCCAACTAACCCCCTAGCGAGTGCTGGGCCTCACGGCCACGGCGGCTTTGCCGTGCGCGCTCGCCATACCCCAAAGGAATCACCATGCATATCGAACGCACTCCCAAGTTTTTCACCGACGCCGATGGTCAGCATTGCGCCCGCATCCCGCTCGCTAAGCGCGGCCAGTTTGCAGTCCTGTACGTCGACGACCTCGCCATGCTGGAAGCCGCATACGTGCCGCTCAACTGGTTCGCAAACCTTAACGGCCCATGCGATCACCCACGTACCCGTGCGCATATCAAGGTCGCCATTGCCGGCGACAACGTGCGGACTGTGGCCCGGCTAATCACTGGCGCAGGGAAGGGGCAGCAAGTCCATTACCGCGACGGCAACAGGTTCAACCTTCGCCGCGATAACCTTGTTTTGTCTGATGGCGGACGGGCAACCGTAGACGCCGTCGATCTGCTGGAGCGCCAGCACACGGCGGTAGCCGAGCGCGAATGACCGGCCACGTTGATGGAGAAGCTCAAGCACACTCTTGCGCACTGGAGGGAACGACCGGCCACGCTGATCCCGCTGGAGCGGATCGAGACCGACGAGGCGATGCAGCCAAGATCAAGCGACGTGGTGCCGGCGAAGTATCGCCGCAGGCTGGATGAAATGTCGGACCTGCATATCGCAAGGATGCGGGAGGACCTGGCGGCCTTTGCTGGCAAGGAGACGGAGCCGCTTCTTGTCGCCGAGTGTGGAGGGAGGCTACTGCTAGTCGATGGTCACCACAGGCTGAGTGCGTATCGCTTGGCAGGCCGTAACAGTGTCCCAGCCCGCTTGATGCCCTTGGGTCGCCCCGAGGCCGTCATGGTGTCCAAACTGGTTAACTGTGATGGCGCGAAGCTGCCGCTTCATCCCGACCAAGCAAGGGACGCGGCATGGCAGTACCTCGCCCACGTCACATCACACGGCAGGATAGCGATGCCCAACGGCCTTTCCCTTCGGGGCATTGGTGCAACCTTCGGTATCAGCAAGACCACCGTAGCCCGGATGGTCGCCCAAGTGTCCGAAGTGAACCCAAAGGACTATGCGGACGAAGCGAAAGACCCTGGCACGGACTGGCCCCGCTGGCGGTATGTTCGAGGCAATGCCTGGAGAGATTCCACGGCGGACATACCGATAGAGAAACGCCAGCGTGCGCGAGCCGAGCGAGTGGCGGAGAAGTTCGCCGCCATCATGGACAACGAAGGCCCGCAGGTATCCCGCATGGCGGTAGCGATCCTGCTGACGCAGCGTAAGGACGAAGCAACCGATCTGCTGGACGAACTGCTGGATGCCGAAGACGGTATAGATGCGGACTACTAAGGTGCGCCAAACGGACAACTTGGGCAGTCGTGTCCCGAACTAGTTGCCTAGCGGGACGGCAGCGTGTCCCAAAGGGACGGCTGACGATGTGAGCGCCGCAAATTTCCGTGACGGTATATGACGATCTGATGATCGCGCGATACCCCCCGTAACACCCTTTACCCACACCTAACAATGCGCGCCACGGGCACCGCCCGGCCTTGCTCCGGCATCGCTGGCGGTGGCCCGTGCGTGTCTCTTTTATAACCGAGGAATCATGATCGAACAGAACAACGCCGGTGCACCCGTGCGTCTTATCCGTCTACCCGAAGTCTGCAACCGTGTCGGCCTTAGCCGCGCTAGCATTTATGTACTGATCGACGCGGGGAAGTTTCCACGCCAGCGCAAGCTCGCCGCCAACAGCGTCGCATGGGTGGATCGGGAGGTAGATGCATGGATCGCCGAACGCATTGCCGCCTGATCGGAAACCGACTTTTCGACAAACGGCAACCGAACGGCAACCAAAGCCACGGCGCGAACAAAGAAAAAGGGCCTGCATCGCTGCAAGCCCTTGATATAACTGGTGGCCGGGGACGGAATCGAACCGCCGACACGGGGATTTTCAATCCCCTGCTCTACCAACTGAGCTACCCGGCCGGGAACCTGGCAATCAGGGACGACCGCGAGGGGTTGTCGATGTTGCGTGGAGCCGCGCATTAGACCGAATGCACGGCGTTTCGTCAAGACTCGTGGTCAGGCGGGGTGAAGCCGGCGGCCTGGGCGAAGTCGCCGCCGAACAGGAATTTCTCCATCTGCTCGCCGAGGTATTTGCGTGCCTTCGGGTCAAGCGGGTTGAGCCGGTATTCGTTGATCAGCGTGGTCTGGTGGGCCAGCCATTGCTGCCAGGCGGGCTTGGAAATTTCGGCGTAGATGCGCTGGCCGAGCGGGCCGGGCCAGGGAGCGAAGTCGAGGCCTTCGGCGTCGATGCCGAGCTTGGTGCAGTGGATGGTACGGCTCATGGTTCGAATCCTGGTGGGGCTGCCACGGTGACGAGCACAGCTTGCGGTTGTGCTCAGGCGTTGTCGTTGATCTGCAGCAAGAGGCTGCGTACCGGCGCGGGCAGGCCGAGTGCACCGAGTTCGCCGGCGCTGCACCAGCGCAGTTGCGGATTATCGGCGATGCCGCGCTGCGCTGTCGCGCGGTCGAACAGCAGCGGCTCGATGTCGAGCCGGTAATGGCTGAACACGTGGGTGAACGGGGCGAGTGCCTGCGCGTCGTCGATCTGCGCATGCTGCTGCGCGATGCGCCAGGCGCCATCCGGGTTGCTAGCTTCGGGCAGGCTCCACAGGCCGGACCACACGCCTTGCGGGCCGCGCCGTTCCAGCAGCACGCGGCCGTGGCGGTCGCGCAGGATCAGCATCACGGTGGCGCGGGTGGGAATGGATTTGGGCGGCTTGCGGCTGGGCAGTTGCGCGGTGAGGTCGTCGCGGCGGGCGATGCAGTCGGCGGCCAGCGGACAGGCCTCGCAGCGTGGGCGCGAGCGTGTGCATAGCGTCGCGCCGAGATCCATGATCGCCTGGGTGTAGTCGGCGATGCGGGTGGCCGGGGTGTGCGCTTCGGCGTGTTGCCACAGTTGCTTCTCCACCGCGCTTTCGCCGGGGTGGCCGTGGATGCCGTGGTAGCGGGTCAGCACGCGCTTGACGTTGCCGTCGAGGATGGCGAAGCGCAGGCCGTGCGCCTGCGCCAGGATCGCGCCGGCGGTGGAGCGGCCGATGCCGGGCAGCGCGCTCAATGCGGCGAAGTCGCGCGGCAGTTCGCCGCCGTGCCGCTCGACGCAGAGCTGCGCGGCGCGATGCAGGAAGCGCGCGCGACGGTAGTAGCCGAGCCCGGACCATAGCGCCAGCACGGTGTCCTCGTCGGCGGCGGCAAGGTCGCGTAGGGTGGGCAGGGCGTTGACGAAGCGCTCGAAGTAGCCGACCACGGTGGCGACCTGGGTCTGCTGCAGCATCACCTCGGACAGCCATACGCGGTAGGCGTCACGAGGGTGCTGCCAGGGCAGGTCCTTGCGGCCGTGCTGGTCGAACCAGCGCAGCAGGCGGGCGGCCAAGGATGCGTTCATGGCTGCTTCTTGCCGGCGGGTTTCGCCGGTGCGGCCGCCGTGCTGGCCGGCGCGGGCACGGCGTCGCCGGCGCGGATGGTGAGGCCCTCGATGCTGATGCCGCCGGCTTCGAGCTTCGCGATCTCCGCGTGGCCGCTGCCCGGCGGCACGCTCAATTGCGGCCCTTGCGGATCACCCAACTGGCTCCACCAGTGGGCCAGCGCCAGCGGCGGCAGGCGCAGGTCGGCGTGGTTGGCGGGGCCGTCGAGCTTCAGCGCGAGCAGCAGCGGATTGCTCTGGTCGGCGGGGGTCAGCAGCAGCGAGATGTCGTATTGGCCGGCACTGGCCTGGTCGAGCTTGCCGGCAAGGCTGGCGGCGGCGTCGGCGGCACCGTGCCAGTGAGCATTGCCGGTGAGCGCGAGCGTCATCGCGCTGCCTTGCGACAGATGCAGGGTGATGTTGTTCAACTGCAGCGCGTTGCCTTCGATGCGCGGCGTGGCGGACAGCCGCAGTTGCAGCGGCGTGCCCGCGGCGGTGACGGCGGACAGAGCGAGCGGGAATGGCTGGCCGGAAATCAGGCTGCCGGCTTCGAGCGAGACGTTGCCGAGCAGCACCTCGTTGCCGCGCACCACGCTGCCGTGGCTGATGCTGACGCCGGTGTCGATGCGCGGGATGTTCGGCGGCGCGTCCTCGGGTTGCGCGGGCAGGGCGGCGAGCCACTCCTGCAGCGCGTCGAGGTCGACCCGGGGCGATTCGATCTGCAGTTGCGAGATCACCGTGGGACCGCCGAGCACGGTATGCCATGGCAACACCAGCTGGCCGTGCGCGGCCAGCAGGATCGGCGCGCCGGCACCCTCGGCATTGAGCGTGATGCCGTCCAGGTCCAGCGCCGGCCGCGGGAACAGGGTCGGGCTGGCCGGGCTGGCCAGGTTCAGTTCGAGTCCGGCGGTGCGCGCCTGGGTCTGCAGCATGCGGGTGAAGCGCTCCGGTTGCAGCAGCAGGTAGACGGCGATCACCGCAGCGAGCACCACCGCCAGCGCGAAGCCACCAAGCATCAGCAGGATCAGCCGCAGTCGGCGCGACATGCGTTCAACCTCGCCGTCGTGTTTCAGTCATGACCCTGCACCTCGCCGCCGAGGCTGGCCGGCAGCAGGCCGTCGACGAAGGCCTCGGCCTCGAACGGGCGCAGGTCGGTGGCGCTTTCGCCCAGGCCGACGAAACGGATCGGCAGGCCGAACTCGCGCGCCAGCGCGAACACCACGCCGCCCTTGGCGGTGCCGTCGAGCTTGGTCACGACCAGGCCGGTGACGCCCACGATCTGGCGGAACTGGCGCACCTGGCTGACCGCGTTCTGGCCGGTGGTGCCGTCGATCACCATCAGTACTTCGTGCGGCGCGTCGGTGTCGAGCTTCTTCAGCACGCGGGCGATCTTGCCCAGTTCGTCCATCAGTCCGCCCTGGGTATGCAATCGGCCGGCGGTGTCGGCGATCAGCACGTCGGTGCCGCGCGAGCGCGCCGCCTGCAGCGCGTCGAAGATCACGCTGGCGGAGTCGGCGTCCTGCCCTTGCGAGATCACCGGTACCTGGTTGCGCTCACCCCAGGTCTTCAACTGCTCGACCGCGGCGGCGCGGAAGGTGTCGCCGGCGGCCAGCATCACCGCGCGTCTTTCGTCGCGCCAGCGGCGGGCCAGCTTGCCGATGGTGGTGGTCTTGCCGGCGCCGTTGATGCCAACCACCAGCACCACGAACGGCTGCTTGCCGCGCACGTCGAGCGGCTGCTCGACCGGCTTGAGCAGGGCGACCAGCGCCTGGCGCAGCGCGGCCAACAGTGCCGGGGCGTCGGCGAACTCGCGCTTGTGCATGCGCCTGCGCAGGTTTTCGACCAGCTCGGTGCTGGCCTCGACGCCGACGTCGGCGGTGATCAGGGTGGTTTCCAGTTCGTCGAGCAGGTCGTCGTCGAGCTTGGGGTTGCGCACGAACAGCGAACCGAGGCTGCGCGCGAATACATTGCCGGACAACCGTTCGCGCCAGCCGCGCCTGGTCGAAACCGGTTCTTCGGCGGCGGGTTCGCTGGCCGGCGCCACGAAGCGCTCGGTTTCGGGCTGGGTCTCGGCGGGGGCCGGAATTTCCGCCAGCGCTTCGTGCAGGGATGCGTCGCCGCTCTCCGGCACGCTGGCGTCGGCAGGTGCCTTGGCGGTGGCTGGCTCCACTTCCTTGTCGGCAGTTTTTTTCTTCCAGAACTTGAGCATTGCGGCCGTGATTCAAAGACAATGGCCGGCATGCTAACACTCCAACCTGTACGGGCCGTTGAGGGTCCTACCGCTGAGGGCCCGACGGCATGAACGGCGGGCGCAAGGCCGCGGCGGGGCGGATCCGCATCATCGGCGGCAGCCTGCGCAATTCGCGGCTCGACGTGCCGGAGCTGCCGGGTCTGCGGCCCACCCCCGAACGCGTGCGCGAGACCCTGTTCAACTGGCTGGCGCCGGTGATCGACGGCGCGCGCTGCCTGGACCTGTGTTCTGGCACCGGCGCACTCGGCATCGAGGCGCTGTCGCGCGGTGCGGCCGGCGTGCAGTTCGTCGAGCGCGATGCGCGCGTGGCGCAGTCGCTGCGCGCGAACCTGGCGCGGCTCGAGGCGGACGCCGGCCAGGTCGCGGTACTCGACGCGGGCCTGTTCCTGCAGGGCGCGGCTCAGCCCTACGACCTGGTATTCCTCGACCCGCCGTTCGCACTGGACCTGTGGCCGGCGCTGGCTCGGCAGCTGGAGCAGGGTGGCTGGCTGGCCGCGCGAGGGTGGGTCTACGTGGAATCGCCGCGCGGCCTCGCGCCGGCGCTGCCGCCCAACTGGCAGCTGCACCGCGAAGGGCAGGCCGGCGAGGTGCGTTTTGCGCTCTATCGGCGCGCGCTTCCGTTAAGCTAGAGTCAATTCCGCTACCGCCTTCCTTCGTCTCGTGAGCAAACCATTGGGCAATCCGCGCCTGGCCGTCTATCCGGGCACCTTCGACCCGATCACCAACGGTCATACCGACCTGGTGACGCGGGCTGCGCCGCTGTTCGACCGGGTGGTGGTGGCGGTGGCCGACAGTTCCAGCAAGGGACCCGGTTTCAGCATCGGCGAGCGAATCACCCTGGCGCGGCTGGCGCTGGCCGACCTGCCGAACGTGGAGGTGCGCGGCTTCGACTGCCTGCTGGCCACCTTCGTCGAGCAGATCGGTGCCGGCGTGATCATCCGCGGCCTGCGCGCGGTGTCGGACTTCGAATACGAGTTCCAGTTGGCCAGCATGAACCGACATCTGATTCCGCGGGCGGAGACGCTGTTCCTGACGCCGGCGGAACAATACAGTTTCATCTCCTCGTCGCTGGTGCGCGAGATCGGGCGCCTCGGCGGGGATATTTCCGGTTTCGTGCATCCGGCGGTACAACAGGCCATGCGGCAGCGCTGGCAGAAGGGCCGCACCGGCCCCAACAAGCAACCCGAAACAGAAGGTGATAACCATGCGTAAGTTCGCTCTCATTGCTGTCGTCGCGCTGGCCGCCAGCCTGGCCCTGAGCGCCTGCGGCAAGCACGAAGCCGGCCAGCAGGACGGCCAGCAGGCCAGCCAGCAGGCCACCAAGCCGACCGATCCGAACGACACCAAGGCGTGGAACGCCTACCTCGGCCAGATCGTGCAGAACAACATGCAGGGCATGAAGGCCGACCGTCCGTACCCGTACCTGGTGCCGGCCGGTGATTCCGAGGAAGCCGTGGCCGGTCGTGGCCGCCAGCTCTCGAATGTGCAGGACACCGTCGCGCGCGGCGTGCTGCCGGGCAACATGCTGGTGTTCGCCGGTCCGGATTCGGCCAAGACCGCCGACCTGGTGGTCGCGGCGTTCAAGGATGCCAAGCCCGGCTCGTTCAAGGACGTGATCGTCCTGTTCATCGGCGACCAGGCCGACCAGCAGCGTGTCGACGACGTGCTGAAGCCGACCGGCGCCACGGTCCGTTTCGTCGCGATGTAAGCGCGGTCGCCGCGCCGGCAGCGCCGGCGCAGCTCCGCAGCAGCGCCCTCGGCCTTGCACGAGGGCGCTGGATGCTTGGTCGCTGCGAGGTCGCCAGCGCACCGGCACGCTCTCCCCAGGCGTCGCACCCCCAGCATGTAGTATCGACCGATGTCCCTGAAAATCCTCGACACCTGCGTCAATTGCGACGTCTGCGAACCGGCTTGCCCGAACAAGGCAATCTCGCTGGGCGAGGAGTTTTACGTGATCGACCCCGCGTTGTGCACCGAGTGCGTCGGTCATCATGACGAACCGCAGTGCGTGGTGGTGTGCCCGGTCGAATGCATCATCAGCGATCCGGACCACGTCGAATCGCGCGAGCAGCTTGAACTCAAGTACCGCCACCTGATGGCGAAGGAGTCCGCGGCATGAGGTTTTCCATGAGCTGGCGAGTGCTGTCGCTGAGCCTTCTGCTGGTCGGCGGCGCCGCATTCGCCGCCGACGGCGCGCCGAAGGCGGCGCCGGCTGCAGCGGCCCACGCCGCGCAGCAGCGTCCCGGCCATGCGGCCATCGCCAGCGCCAACTTCCATGCCACCGAAGCCGGCCTCGAAGTGCTGGCCAAGGGCGGCAACGCGTTCGACGCGGCGGTCGCGGTGGCGGCCACCTTGTCGGTAGTGGAGCCGGAGAGTTCCGGCATCGGCGGCGGCTTCATGGCCGTGCTGCACCGGGCAAAGGACGGCCGCAATGTCTTCATCGACGCGCGCGAGACCGCGCCGGCGGCGGTGAATCCGAAGGACTACCTCAACCCCGACGGCAGCCCGAACCGCGATACCGCGTTGAAAGGGCCGTTGTCGGCCGGCATCCCGGGCGAACCGGCCGGCCTGGTGCTGATCGCCAAGCGCTATGGCCGCCTGTCGCTGCAGCAATCGCTGGCGCCGGCGATCCGCATCGCCCGCGACGGCTTCGAACCGGATGCGCGCCTGCGCGGCGCGATCGCCAGCATGCAGAAGGATCTCGCGCGCTGGCCCGCCTCCGCGGCGAAGTATCTGCCGAACGGCAAGCCGCCGGCGGAAGGTGCGACCTGGCGCGACCCGGACCAGGCACGCACCCTGGAACTGATTGCGGCCCATGGCGACGACGGCTTCTATCGCGGCGAGACGGCGCAGAAGCTGGTCGCCGCGGTGCGTGCGGCCGGTGGCAACTGGACGCTGGCCGATCTGGCGAACTACCGGGCGAAAGAGCGCACGCCGATCAGCGTGGACTATCGCGGCTACAAGATCATCACCGCGCCGCCGCCGTCGTCCGGCGGCGTGGCGATCGCCGAGATCCTCAACATCCTGTCCGGCTACGACCTGACGAAGATGGACCAGGCCACGCGCGTGCACTACATCGTCGAGGCGATGCGCCGCGCGTTCCGCGACCACAACGATTACCTGGGCGACCCTGACTTCGTGCAGATGCCGCTGGACATGCTGCTGTCGCCGTACTACGCCGCCGGCCTGCGCCAGGGCATTCTGCACGACAAGGCCACGCCGTCGTCGATGCTGCCGCGCGCCGAGGCGCCCGAGCCGGGCATGCACACCACGCATTTCTCGATCATCGACGCTGACGGCAACATGGCCGCGGTGACCTCGACGGTGAACTACACGATGGGTTCCAGCTTCGTCGCCGCGGGCACCGGCGTGCTGCTGAACGACGAGATGGACGATTTCGCGCTGGTGCCGAACAAGCCGAACGTCTACGGCCTGCTCGGCAGCGCGGCGAACGCACCGAAGGGCGGCAAGCGCATGCTGTCGTCGATGTCGCCAAGCATCGTGATCGGCGCCGACCGCACCGCGGTGATCGGCTCGCCCGGCGGCTCCACCATCATCACCCAGGTGCTCGAAGGCATCCTGCATTTCATCGACGGCGAGAGCGCGCAGCAGATCGCCGCGCACAAGCGTTTCCACCACCAGTACCTGCCGGACGTGGTGAATGTGGAAGAGGGCACCTTCGACGCCGCCACCAGCGATGCGCTGACGAAGATGGGCTATACGCTGAAGCCGCGCGAGTCGTGGGGCTTCATGAACGTGGTGACCTGGGACCGCAAGGCCAACAAGCTCGACGCCGCCAGCGATCCGCGCCGGCCGTCCGGCCTGGGCAAGGTGCAGTAAGGTCAGGCCATGGAACTGTTCTCCATACTCGGCAACTCTCAGCGACTGGATGGCGGCGCCATGTGGTTCGGCCCATCCGTGGGCCTCACCCCGCGCGCTGCGCGGGGCCGCCTGCGGCGTCCGGATTCGCTCCCGGCGAATCCGTCGGCAACGCGAGGTATCTGAAGTGGAACTCTGGTCCCTGTCTGGCAACTCGCAGCAGCTCGACGGCGGCGCCATGTTCGGCAATGCTCCCAAGGCGCTGTGGTCGCGCTGGATCGAGCCGGATGCTGAGAACCGCATCCCGCTGGCCTGCCGCTGCCTGCTGGTGAAGGATCTGGACGGGCGCAACGTGCTGTTCGAGACCGGCATCGGCGCGTTCTTCGAGCCGGCGCTGCGCGAGCGCTATGGCGTGGTCGAGTCGCGGCATGTGCTGCTGGATTCGCTGGCCGAGGCCGGGCTCACCCACGAAGACATCGACGTGGTGGTGCTGTCGCACCTGCACTTCGACCACGCCGGTGGCTTGCTGGCGGCCTGGGAGGAAGGCCAGGCGCCGCGGCTGCTGTTCCCGAACGCGCGTTTCGTGGTGGGCGCGGAGCATTGGCGTCGTGCGCTGAAGCCGCATCCGCGCGATCGCGCCTCGTTCGTGCCGGAACTGCAGCCGCTGCTGGAAGCCAGCGGCCGGCTTGAGCTGGTCGCTGGCGAATATTCGCAGACGCTGGGCGAGTCGGTGCGCTTCTTCTTTTCGGACGGCCATACGCCTGGCCTGATGCTGGCTGAAGTCGGCGGCGTGGTGTTTTGCGCCGACCTGATCCCGGGTCGCTTCTGGGTGCACCTGCCGATCACGATGGGCTACGACCGCTGGCCGGAGAAGTTGATCGACGAGAAGCGCGTGTTCCTGGAAGACAAGCTGGCGCGCGGCGTGGGGCTGTTCTTCACCCACGACCACGAGTACGCGCTGGCGCGGGTGACGCGCGACGAACGTGGCCGTTTCGGCACCGCCGACGAACAGCGCGAGTTGCGCGGCGTTCCGCCGCATCGCCACGCCGGAGCGGCTTGATGGATTGGCGCACGGGAACATCCATGCGTGGGCTTGTGTTGAACGTCGTCGGCGCCTTGCTGGTATTGGCCGGGATCGGCCTGGTGGCGATGACCGCCCGCAGCCTGCTGAACTACCGCGCGGTGGCCAGCCTGCATGGTGGCGAGGTGGTCGACCTGGGTGCGAACGCACAGCCCGGAGCCGGCCAGCACGGCTCCATGGTGCGCGTGGTCGGTACGCCGACCGTGGTAGAGGCGCCGCACGACCCGGATTTCAACCTGCGGGTGAATACCACGATGCTGGTGCGTCACGTGGAGATGTTCCAGTGGCGCGAGGTGCGTGTCGGCAGCGGCGTGCACTACGAACTGGACTGGGTCGACCACCTGCTCGACGCCGGCCACTTCGAGGATCCGAAGGGGCACGCCAACCCGGTCAGTTTCCCGATCAGCGGCAAGCAGTTCGATGCCGGCCTGGTGCAGATCGGCGGGTTCAAGCTGGGGCCCGTGCTGCTGCACGCGATACCGGGCACGCAGCGGATCACGCCGGATCCCGGCGCCTTGCCGGAGAACCTGGCGGCCAGTTTCAGCCGTTACCAGGATTACCTGGTGACCAGCGCGCGGCCGGGCGATCCGCGGCTGGGCGATGTGCGGGTGAGCTGGAACGAGGTGCCCCTGCAGCAGCTGACCATCGTCGGGCGCATCGACGGCGACCGGCTGGTGGCGGCCACCGACGCCGCCGACGGCAAGGGTTACGCCGTGCAGGTCGGCGACGTGCCGGTACTGGACGTCTTTCCGGACCTGCCGGTTCCGCCCGAGTTCGTGTTGAGCTGGCGGATCCTGGCCGTGCTGCTGGCGTCGCTGGGTGCGTTCCTGCTGCTCTCGGCCCAGCGCGACCGGCGCGATCCGCTGCTGGCCCTTGGCCTTGGCGCGCTCGTCGTGGGCGTCGTGGCCAGCGTGCTCTGGCTCGGCGACGATACGCGGACCATGTGCGCCTGGCTGGCGCTGGCGCTGCTCGGCCTGCTGCTCACCGGATGGCGGCTGCGCCGCACGCGCTGAGCGAAAGGATCTTCTTGCGAAGGCCGCCCGGAAGGCATCCGGCGGTTATGCGGTGGCTTGCTGCTTTCCGCTGGCCGAGGCGTAGACCTGGTCGGCCCATTGCGTCGCCCCCAGATAGATCGTGGCCATGCGCTGGATGCGCTGCGGCATGGCGTGTTCGCTGGTCAGCTCGCCGGCTTCCCAGGCGAGGATCTGTTTCAGCAATGGCGCGAACGGGCCGCCGCGGCCGGTCAGCGCGTCGCTGATTTCCGGCACCAGTCGCAGATGGGTCAGCAGGAATTCCATCGGCGCGCACATCAGGGTGTCGAGCAGGGAGAACAGGCCCACGGTGAAGGCCATCTCCGGGTGGCCGTTGGGCATGCCGCTGGCCAGCTTCTCGCACATGTGGGCGCGGATCAGCGCGGCGCGCAGAAGCTCTGGCGGGCGGTCGTCCATGCCGCACATGGACATGGTGTCGATCCAGTTGCGCATGCGCGTGACGCCGAAGAAGATCGCGGCCTGCTGCACCGATTTCAGTTGTCGTGGCAGCGCGAAGTAGGCCGAGTTGACGCAGCTGAGCAGCTTGTAGCTGAGCACCGCGTCGTCGCGAATGATGTTGCCCAGTTCCACCGGCCCGGGGTTGCTCTCCTGCAGCACGCGCATCAGGCGCAGCATGCTCAGGCGGTTGGCGGTAAGCACGGGCACCGCCACCGGTTGCGGGATCAGCAGGTAGCGTCCCTGGATCGCCTCGAGCGGCAGTTCCAGGCAGCGTTCGTAGGTCGGGTGGTCGTTGACGTGGCCGGCAACCACCTGGATCCCGCGCAGGTGCAGGTGCTCGGCGTGTTCTTTCAGCCGCTGCGGGGTCAGATAGCTGGCATCCAGCCGGACCAGCTGCACCATCTGCAGCAGCGCTTCGAGCGAGAGGCTGCTTTCCAGGTCGACGCCGGTCGCGTCGAGCATGAACTGGCAGCCGCGCTGCGCCATCTGTTGCAGGCGCCTCATCAGCGGCGCGTCGGTGGCCACGTGCGGCTGCAGCACCACGCCCAGGCGCGGCTGGTGCAGCAAGACGTCGGAATCTTCCGGCAACAGCTCGGCCGGCATGTTGAGGAACGCGCGGTTGCCGCGCACCAGCCGGGTCAGCGCGCCGTCCGTGATGGTCGACAGCACGCATTGCAGCAGGGTCTGTTCGTCGCCGGGCTCGCGATGGAACACGATCTCGTAAGCGAACAGCTGGCGCTCGCGGTCGAGCATCGGTACGCGCAGCACCGGCAGCGGCACCGACGTCGGCACGCCATGGAAACCTGGTGAGCCAGCGGGTAGAGCGTCGGTGGAGGCGTTGAGGTTGCTCATGATCAGTCGTCGCGGTTAACGCGAAGCCACGCCGGGAGCGGCTGCTTCGTGGTCAGTGGGAAGATCGTTTGCGCGGACAGGTGGCGGTGCCGTCTCTCATCTCGATGTCATACCGCGGCCAGTACCTGCGAGCGCAAGCTGGCGCGCAACTCGCCGGAGCGGCCGTACAGTTCGCTTTCGCCGGCATGGCCCGTCAGGACGGCCAGCGCCCGGCGCGTCTGGCCCAGCCGCTGGCTGACCACGCTGCCGTTGCGCTGGTTGAGCAGGTGGCAGTACTGCAGCTTCTGCACGACCTTGCTCCAGACCGGCGTCGATGCAGCTGCTACGGCCGGCCGTTCGCACGCGAGCTGCTGGCGCTCGGCATCGAGCTGCTCCAGTTGCAGCATGATGGCCTGCTTGCGTGTGCCGGCTTGATCCAGTGCGTCGAAGTCGCGCGAGTCCAGCGCCGTGCGCTCGGCCTCAAGCACCTGGGCGAGCCGGTCGACCGCCTGCTGCATGTCGCCCAGCACCGCGCCGAGCGCATCGTCCAGCTCGTGCTGCAGTTGCCGGTTCATGCCTTGCCCGTGCCGCCGAGTTGCTGCTCCAGTGCGAGCATGCGGTCGGCGATGCGTCCGGCATCGATCTTGTAGCTGCCGTCGGCCAGTGCCTGGCGCAGCCGCTCCACCCGCTGTGAATCGATCACCGACGTGTCGCCGGTGCGGGCGGCTTCCTGCAGCGCAAGGGCCGAGTCGGTCAGCTTGACCTGGTCATCGGCCTTGGGCGCGGTGGCGGCGGCGTCCGACGGATTGGCGGCCGTCGTGGACGGGCCGCTGCCCGAGCTGCCGGTGGCCTGCGTGAATTTCGGCAAGCCGTTGTTGGGAATGGTTGTATTCATGGGTCCGTTCTCGCTGGGGGTGTGGCCCTGTAACTGTCAGATCGGCCGGTTTCGCGGAAACTTTAGGGGCGAATGGCGAAAGTGGCGATGCCGGCGTCGATCTGCCGGGCTCTCATGGCAGCGCCACCACCACACCGGGTGCGCTGACCATCGCGTCGACCACCTTGCCCGAGCTTTCATTGCGCACACGCAGCCGGGCGCCGTTGTCGCCGCTGCCCATCGCCACGCCGGCCGCGCGCACCTCGATGCCGTCGAGCCTGGCCACCATTTCCACGTGGTCGCCCGCGCGCACCATGCGTCGGCCGCCGAGGGCGCCGGGCGAGAGCACGCTGCCGCTGGCCAGTGAGCGGGCCAGCGTGCGGCCGGCCACCTGGCGGAGGTCCTCGATATAGCCGTAGCCGAGCCGGGTGACATCCTTCTCTTCCGCGCGCACGTCCGCGGCGCTCAAGCCGTCGCCACGCTGCAGCGGCCGGCTGGCCACCAACACGTTGCGGAACAGCTGCAGCTTCAGCGGCACCCGCACGGTCCAGCCGCCGTCCTGCGGGCATTGAACCCGGACCGTCATGCGCGAGGAGGCTGCCGCATATTGGGGAATCACGGCGCGCAGCGGCTCGCGGCAGGCGGCCAGGTGCAGTCGCAGGTCGAGTGGCGCGGAGCTGACCACGACGCGGCTGCCCGGCAGCGCATAGTGCTCGCGCACGGCCTGTTCGGCCACGGTGCGCACGCTGTCGGGCGATTGCGTCGCGCCCGATACGGCGTCGGCGTGGGCGTTCCCGGACCACGCTGTGCCGAGCCACAGCATGGCGGCCAGCAAGCCGGTGGCGATGCTCCGGCGCTCCTTCATGCGTCCGCCAACAGGGCGCCGAGTTGCCCCAGCAGGGCCTCGCGCCCGGACTCCATCTGTTGCGACAACGCGGTGGCCTGTTCGAGCTGGCCATCGCACAGCAGCGTGACGAAGCGGCTGCCCTGTTCGCACAATCGGGCGCCGCTGTCGTTCAGGCCTGCGCTGGCGGGATGCTCCTGGTACAGGGCGCCCAGCCGGTCGATGCTGCGATTGATTGTATGGGTATCGAACCAGCGCCGGTCCAGCGCGCCCGGTTCCAGCAGCGCCAGTTCCATCGCCTGACGCAGGTTCAGTGCCGCCTCGCGCAAGGTCAGGCTGAGGCTGGCCGGGTCGCTGCCGCTTTCGCCTTCCAGCCAGTCCAGCCCTAGCCGATGCGCCAGCAAGGCAGCGCGGTGCAGCGAGTCGGACTGGCGGCGTGCCTCGTTGCCGCGGCGCTGCAGGGCGCCGAGCGCGGCCTGGGCCGCGGTGGCGCGTGCGTGTTGCACGTCATGGTTCTGCTGCAGCTTCTGGATGCGACCGCTCGCGACCCGCAAGACCTCGCTGCCGTCGCGCAGCGCGGTGCCGGACTGGCCGACCCCCGTCTGCGCGCGTTCGAGCTGCTGCAGGCCGTGCTGCACGTCGCCATCCAGCTGCAGCGAAAAGTCGCCGATCGAACCGGTGACCGTCTCGATTTCGGTGGTGGTGAGCGTGGTCTTTTCCGCCAGTTGCTTGACCTCATCGGCAACCACGGCAAAGCCGCGGCCCGCTTCGCCGGCGCGCGCGGCCTCGATCGCCGCGTTCAGCGCCACCAGGTTGGTCTGGTGCGCGATCTCCTGCACCGCGCCGGTCAGCTTGCGGATCTGCGCGACCTGCTCGGCCAGCTTGCTCTGGTTGCGGTTCATCGCCGACAGGGCGCTGCGCAGCAGCCGCAACTGGCCGTCGAGCTCGCTGACGCTGTGTTCGCCGGCCTGTCCGGCCTGGCTGGCCCGGTCCAGGTCGGCACCGATCTGCTGCAGTGCCGTCGAGATACCGGCGCTGCCATCCGTCAAACGATCGACGCTGCTGCGGCCTTCGCCGGCAGCCTTCTCCAATGCCGCCTGCTCGCGCGACAGCTGTTGTACCGCGCCGAGCACCAGGCTTTGCTGTTCCACGGTCTGCAAGGCCACCGAGGCCGGCGGGCGGCTGGCGACGCGGGCAAGCAGCGGCGCCAGCGCCCGCGCTGCACGCGGGTACCGGCGTCGCAGCACGGCGACCCGGGCGTCATCGCCTGCGGCAGCAGCCTCCACCAGGGCAGTGAGGTGCTGGTTCCAGATCAAGCTCATGGGGCGGACATCACCTTGGGTATGGCGCGGGAGTGCAACCGCTGCATCGACAAAAACCTTCGAAACTTGAGGAAGCAAGTCGCATGCCATGGAGACTGCACGACAAGCGCCGCTCAAGCGTGTCGCGTTCCGGCCGATAGCCATCGCGTACAGCCGCCACGGCGGCAACGCACTCGAGGACACCGCATGGGCGGCACGTTGCTGGAAAAAGTGGAACAGCACACCCGGCTGGCCGGGCACAACCGGGTGGCGATGCTGCTGTTCCGGTTGGGCGACGAGCAGCTGTTCGGCATCAACGTGTTCAAGGTGCGCGAGGTTCTGCGCCGTCCGCCGCTGGAGCGCATGCCGGGCGTGCATGCCTTGCTGGCCGGCAGCTGCGACTATCGCGGGCAGACCATCCCGGTGATCGACCTGGCCGCCGCGCTGGGCTATGCGCCGCTGCGCGACGTGGAGTCGGCGCACCTGATGGTGACCGAGTTCAGCCGTTCGGTGCAGGGCTTCCTGGTGGCGGACCTGCAGCGCATGGTGCAGTGCGCGGGCGAAACGCTGGTGGCGCCGCCCAGCAACCTGGGCTTCGGCGCGCGGGTCAACGCGGTGACCCGGATCGATGGTGCGCTGATGGCGGTGGTCGACGTGGAGCACGTGCTGGCCAGCATCGACGCGGCGCCGGCCGAGTTGTCCGTGCAGATGCAGCGCGTCGCCGGTGCCCGTTCGCTGATCCCGCGGCGGGTGATGGTGGTGGACGATTCGCTGATCGCCCGCCGCCGGCTGGTCAGCCTGTTCAAGCAGATGAATATCGAATGCGTGATGGCGACGGATGGCCGCGAGGCACTCGACCGCCTCTTGGAACTCGCGGCGGGCGATCCCGCCGACGGGGTCAGGCTGGTGGTGTCGGACATCGAGATGCCGCGGCTGGACGGCTACGCGCTGACCCGCGCGATCCGCGAGGCGCCGGGCCTGCGCCAGCTCAAGGTGGTGCTGCACAGTTCGCTCAGCGGCATCTTCAACGAGGCGATGGTGAAGGAGGTCAAGGCCGACTGCTTCGTCGCCAAGTTCCAGCCGGACCTGCTGGCGCAGGCGGTGCTGGAACTGTTGCCCGAGCCGGTGTCGGCGGACTGACATTCCGGCGGCCCGCTCCACCCGGCGTCAACAATCCGTCTTTCGGCGCCGCCGCTGCGGTGGCGGTGCCGGTGGCTGCCACGCCAGCCCAGCAGCAGCAACGCTTTTTCCATGGTGGCATGCAATTTGCCTCCAGCTCCGTGCGGCAACTGCACGCGGAGCGAAGCGATGAGTCTGACCCCTGACAACCTGTTCGGCATACACACCCAGGCACTGGACCTGTGGCAGCGCCGTACCGAAGTGCTCGCCAACAACCTGGCCAACGCCGACACGCCGGGCTATCTCGCCCGCGATGTCGACTTCCGCAAGGTGCTGGCCGCCGCGGGCGGCGCTTCGGACAAGCTGCCGTTGCAGACGACCGCGCCCGGCCAGATCGGCGCAGCCGACCAGGCGATGGACGGGCTGGCGTACCGCGTGCCGACCCAGCCGAGCATGGACGGCAATACCGTCGATGCGCAGGCCGAACAGGCCGCCTTTGCCGCCAATGGCGTGCACTACCAGGCCAGCCTGTCCTTCATCACTGCACAGATCCGCATGCTGCGCACCGCCATCAACGGAGGCCAGGGCTGATGTCGCTCTTCTCGATTTTCAACGTCGCCGGTTCCGGCATGGCGGCACAGTCGCTGCGCCTGAACACGGTCGCCAGCAACCTCGCCAATGCCGACAGCGTGGCGACCACGCCGGAAGCGGCCTACCGCGCGCGCGAACCCTTGTTCGCTGCCGTGAAGAGCCGGCTGGACGGCGGCGATGCGCCGGGTGAAGGCGTGCAGGTGCTCGGCGTCACCGAGAGCCAGGCGGCGATCCCGAGCCGCTACGAACCCGGCAACCCGCTGGCCGATGCCGACGGCTACGTCTACAGCAGCAACGTCAATCCGGTGGACGAGCTGGTCAACATGATTTCCGCTTCGCGTTCGTACCAGAACAACGTCGAGGTGATGAATTCGACGCGCCAGCTGATGCAGAAGACGCTGGATCTGGGCAAGTGAAGCGCGCACAGATGAGGCGCACGCGAATGAAATCCCTGCAGACGAGGAGCGCGGCATGAGCGACATGGGAATCGGAGGCGTCGGTTCGAGCGCTGCCAAGGCAGCCAGCGCGGGCAAGGACAAGACCCTGAGCCAGGCCGATTTCCTGAGCCTGCTGACGCAGCAGATGCGCAACCAGGATCCGACCAAGCCGATGGATTCGTCGCAGATGCTCAGCCAGCTCGCGCAGATCAGCCAGGTCTCGGCCACGCAGTCGCTGCAGGCCTCGTTCGACAGCCTGAGCCAGTCGCTGCAGGGCAACCAGTTGCTGCAGGCCAGCGGCATGGTCGGGCGCAATGTCACCGTGCCCTCGGCGGCCGGCCAGTTGCAGGACAGCGGCCTGGACGGTGCGGTCAACGTGCCCGACGGCGGCAACGCGGTGCTGGTGCAGGTCACCGACGCCGACGGCAACGTGCTGCGCACGCTGAACCTGGGCACGCCCGCGTCGGGACTGGTGGCATTCCACTGGGACGGCAAGGGCGACGACGGCACGGCACTGCCGACGGGAACCTACGGTTTGAAGGCGCAGGCCGGCAACACCGCCGTGGCCACCTATGTCAGCGGCAAGGTCAATGGCGTGGGCATGACCGGCAGCGACGGCACCTATCTGGATGTGGACGGTTTTGGTGGGGTCCTGCTGAGTCAGGTCGCGCAGATCAACTGATGGCCCCGCGGGGCTTCAACACAGAGGAATTATCCCGATGCCTTTCAACATTGCCCTGAGCGGTCTCAACGCGGCCTCGAAGGATCTCGAGGTTACCGCCAACAACATCGCCAACACGGCCACCACGGGCTTCAAGGGCTCGCGCGCCCAGTTCGCCGAATTGTTCAACGCGGCCGGCCCCAACCTCAGTTCCAGCCAGACCGGCAGCGGCGTGCGGCTGACCAACGTGGCGCAGCAATTTACCGCCGGCAGCGTCGAGACGACCAACAACAGCCTGGACTTCGCCATCAGCGGCGAAGGCTTCTTCACCCTGCGCGACGGCAAGGGCTATTCCTATACGCGCGCCGGCGCGTTCCTGAAAGACCAGGACGGCTACGTGACGAATGCCAACGGCCAGCGCCTGCAGGTATTCCCGCCTGCCGCGAACGGCAGCTTCGACAACAGCACGATGACCGACCTGCAGTTGCTCACTTCGCAGAACGCGGCCAAGGCGACCAGCTCGGTGCAGATGTCGTTGAACCTGCCTTCCGACGCGGTCGCCCCGGCCACGGCGTTCGATCCGGTCAACGATCCGACCAGCTTCAACCAGTCCACGCCGTTCACCGCCTACGACTCCCTCGGCGCCACGCACACCGGCGTCGTGTATTTCGTCAAGGATGCCGCCGCCAACGTGTGGAACGCGAACCTGTATGTCGACGGCACGTCGACCGGTGCGTCGCAGCAGCTCACCTTCAACAGCAGCGGTGCGCTGGTCGCGCCGGCCAACGGCAAGCTGAGCTTCCCGGCGGTCTCGGTCAGCCCCGGTGCCGACCCGATGCAGCTCACCCTCGACATGAGCAAGGCCACCCAGTTCGGCAATGCCTATGCGGCCAGCGCGATCAATCCGGACGGCTATCCGACCGGCATCCTTTCCAGCATCGATGTATCCCGGGAAGGCGTGGTGCAGGCCAAATACTCCAATGGCCAGAGCACGGCGCTCGGACAACTGGCCATGGCCCAGTTCTCCAACGAACAGGGCCTGCGCCAGCTGGACAACACCAACTGGGCCGCTTCCTTCGATTCCGGCACGCCGATCATGGGCGCCGCCGGCAACGGCACGTTCGGCGGCGTGCAGGCCGGTGCGCTGGAGGCGTCCAACACGGCCGACCTCACCGCGCAGCTGGTCAACATGATCAAGGCGCAGCGCAACTACCAGGCCAACGCGCAGGTGATCTCCACCGACAACCAGCTGACCCAGACCATCATCAACATCCGCAATTGACGTAACGCATTCTCCCGCCGCGTCGGGAGGGTGCATCGAGGTTTCCCATGGATCGTTCGCTCTATGTAGCCATGACCGGCGCCACGCAGATGATGCGCGAGCAGTCGGAGGTGGCGCACAACCTGGCCAACGCCGACACGGTCGGCTTCAAGGCGCAGCTGTCGGCGTTCCAGCCGCTGGCGGTGCAGGGTCCCGGCATGCCCACGCGGATCAACGGCGTGGCGCAGGGCCTGGGCGTCGACATGCGCGAGGGTGGCCAGATCGAGACCGGCCGCGAGCTGGACGTGGCCGTGCAGGGGGCGGGCTGGATCGCGGTGCAGGGCGCCGACGGCAACGAAGGCTATACCCGCGCCGGCGAGTTGCGGCTGACTCCGGATGGCCTGCTCACCGATGCCCGCGGCAACCTGGTGCTGGGCGACGGCGGCCCGATCAGCGTGCCGCAGAGCGCGCAGATGAACATCGGCGCCGACGGCACCGTGTCGGTGGTGCCGATGGGGCAGGGTCCGGAGACGATCGCCGCGGTCGGCCGCATCAAGCTGGTCAACCCGGCATCCGACCAGCTCGCGCTGGGCAGCGACGGGCTGATGCACCTGAAGGACGGCGTCACGGCGGACGCCGACCCTGCGGTGACGCTGAAGTCCGGCGTGCTCGAGTCCAGCAACGTCAATCCATCGCAGACGCTGGTGCAGATGATCCAGCTGTCGCGCCAGTACGAATTGCAGATCCGGGCCATCCATAGCGCCGACGAAAACGCGCAGTCGGCTTCGCGCCTGCTGCAGATGACCTGATCACACGAATTTCATAAAGACATCCAGACGTCCAGACGGAGTCCATCGACATGTTCTCATCCCTGTGGGTAGCCAAGACCGGCCTCGATGCGCAGCAGACGCGCATGGACGTGATCTCGAACAACCTCGCCAACGCCAATACCACCGGCTACAAGAGCGCGCGTGCCTCGTTCCAGGACCTGGTCTACCAGAACCTGCGCCAGCCGGGCGGCCAGACCACCGAGCAGACCCAGGCGCCGTCCGGCCTGATGCTGGGCACCGGCGTGCGCGTGGCCGGCAGCGAGAAGCTGTTCACCCAGGGCAACATCGAGCAGACCGGCAACTCGCTGGACGTGGCCGTGCAGGGCCGCGGCTTCCTGCAGGTGACGATGCCAGACGGCACCATCGCCTATACCCGCGACGGCTCGCTGCACATGGACCAGAACGGCCAGATCGTCACCGCCAACGGCTACGCGGTGGACCCCGCGGTGAGCATTCCGGCGAATGCGCAAAGCGTCACCATCGGCAGCGACGGCACCATCAGCGTGAGCCTGCCGGGCCAGGCCGCGACGCAGCAGATCGGCACCGTGCAGCTGGCTGACTTCATCAACCCCGCCGGCCTGCAGCCGAACGGCGACAACCTTTATCTGGAAACCGCCTCCAGCGGTTCGCCGCAGATCGGCCAGCCGGGATTGAACGGCCTGGGCACGTTGGCGCAGGGCGCGCTGGAAAGCTCCAACGTCAACGTGGTGGAGCAGATGGTCGACATGATCGAGACCCAGCGCACCTACGAGATGAACTCCAAGGCGGTGTCCGCCGCCGACTCGATGCTGCAGTTCCTCACCAACAAGACCTGAGGCATGCCGTGATGATGCTGGACCGTTGCCGTTTTCCGTTCGTGTTGTGCGCGCTTGCCCTGCTGGCCGGCTGCGCCAGCGGCCCGCGCGCGCACGACGATGCTGAATGGGCGCCGACGCCGCCGCCCGCGCAGCAGATCGCGCCGGCGCAGGCCGACGGCTCGATCTACCACGACCAGCAGAACATGGAACTGTTCGCCGATCCGCGCGCGCATCGCGTCGGCGACATCCTCACCGTGGCACTGGTGGAAAGCACCCAGGCCAGCAAGAAGGCCACCACCAGCACCAGCAAGACCGACAAGGCCAACATCGCCTCGCCGACGATTCTCGGCCAGGGGCTCTCGATCGGCGGCAAGGTGGCGAACATCGGACTGGACGGCGAGCGCAGCTTCGACGGTGCCGGCTCCAGCACGCAGAGCAACCAGCTCACCGGGCAGATCACCGTCACCGTGGCGCAGCGCCTCACCAACGGCAACCTGCTGGTACGCGGCGAGAAGTGGCTGACCATCAATCAGGGCCAGGAGCTGGTGCGCATCTCCGGCATCGTGCGCCCGCAGGACATCGGCCAGGACAACGTGGTGCCATCCACTCGCGTCGCCGACGCGCGGATCAGCTACACCGGCCGCGGCACCCTGGCCGACGCGAACACGCGCGGCTGGCTGTCGCGCTTCTTCAATTCCAAGTGGATGCCGTTCTGATGAAAGCCACGCCACGCGCTTTTGCTCCCTCCCCTGCGTGCAGGGGAGGGTTGGGGTGGGGTGCTCTTGACCTTAAAAGCTTCACCCCCTCCCAACCTCCCCCTGCGCGCAGGGGGAGGAGCCTGTGCGCGGCGGTTCTCGCGCTTCTGCTGGTGCTCGTCACGCCTGCCCACGCCGACAAGATCCGCGATCTCGTGCAGGTGGCCGGCGTGCGCAGCAACCAGCTGATCGGCTATGGCCTGGTGGTAGGTCTGGACGGCTCGGGCGACCAGACCACGCAGGCGCCGTTCACCACCCAGAGCCTGGAGAACATGCTGCAGCAGTTCGGCATCACGGTGCCGGCTAACGCGCGGCCGCAGCTGAAGAACGCCGCGGCGGTGATGGTGACGGCGGACCTGCCGCCGTTCGCCAAGCCGGGCCAGACCATCGACGTCACCGTCGCCTCGATCGGCAACGCCAAGAGCATTCGCGGCGGCCAGCTGCTGATGGCGCCGTTGCGCGGCGCCGACGGCAATGTCTACGCGGTGGCGCAGGGCAGCGTGGTGGTCGGCGGCATCAGTGCCCAGGGCAAGAGCGGTTCCAGCGTGCAGGTGAACATTTCCGCCAGCGGGCGCATTCCCAACGGCGCCTCGGTGGAACGTGTGGTGGCCTCGTCGTTCGCCGGCGGCGGCGACCTGATGCTGAACCTCAACACCGCCGATTTCACCACCGCCACGCGGATCGCCACGGCGATCAACCAGGCCTACGGCGCGGGCACCGCGCAGCCGCTCGACGGCGGCTCGGTATCCGTGCGCGGGCCGCAGGACCCGGCGCAGAAAGTGGCGTGGCTGGGCGCGATCCAGAATCTCGACGTGCAGCCGGGCGATGCCCCGGCGCGGATCGTGGTGAACTCGCGTACCGGCACGGTGGTGATCGGTTCCGACGTACGCGTCAGCGCCGCCGCGGTGGCGCACGGCGCGATCCAGGTCACCATCGGCGAGCAGGCGCAGGTCAGCCAGCCGGCGCCGTTCAGCCAGGGGCAGACCGCGATCGTGCCGAGCAGCAGCGTGCAGGTCAGCGAAGAGGGCGCGCACATGTTCAAGTTCGGCCCCGGCGTGAGCCTGGACACCATCGTGCGCGCGGTGAACCAGGTCGGCGCCACGCCGAGCGACCTGATCTCGATCCTGCAGGCGTTGAAGCAGGCTGGCGCGCTGCATGCGGACCTCGTGGTGATCTGACCGGAGTGACGGGACCATGACGCCGATCAACAGCACATCGCCCGCGCTCGATACCTGGACCGAACTGTCCGGGTTCCAGCAGTTGCGTGCGCAGGCGCGCAGCGACGGCGGCAAGAGCGCGCTGCCGGCGGTGGCCAAGCAGTTCGAGGCGATCTTCACCCAGATGATGCTGAAGTCGATGCGCGACGCCAATGCCGGCATGGGCAGCGACATCGCCGGCAGCGAGCAGGTCAATTCGTATCGCGACATGTTCGACCAGCAGCTGTCGTTGAGCCTGGCGAACGGCCACAATGGCCTCGGCATCGCGAAGATGCTGGTGCGCCAGCTTGGCGGCAAACCGGACGCTGCGGCTGCAACCGCGGCCGATGCCAACCACGGCCTGCCGCTGCCCGGCGCTGGCGTGCTCAACGCGAATGTACGCGCGTTGCTGCAACTGGGCGCCAGCGACGCTGCGGTCGACGGCGCCGGCGATGCGGCCGGCAACGCCGGCATCATGGCCATGCCATCGACAGCCGATGCCGGCTCGGCGTGGCGCCAGGCGCTCGACCGCATGGCGCAAGGCGCGCTGGACGTGGCCGGCACGGCGGCGAAGCTGTTGCCGGGCGGCGACCCGGTGGGCTTCGTCCGCGCCCTCGCGCCGCATGCCGAGCTGGCTGCGAAAAAACTTGGCGTGTCGGTGCGCGCGCTGCTGGCGCAGGCGGCGCTGGAAACCGGCTGGGGCAGGCACCTGCCCAGCCATGGCGACGGCAGCAGCAGCAACAACCTGTTCGGCATCAAGGCCGGCAGCAGCTGGGATGGCGACAAGGTCAGCGTGCCCACGCTGGAGTACGAGAACGGTGTGGCGGTACGCCGGCGCGATCAGTTCCGCGCCTACGACTCGCCGTCCGAATCGTTCGCCGACTACGCCAGCCTGCTGGCCGACAGCCCGCGCTACGCGCAGGCGCTGGGCCAGGGCGAGAACATCGCCGGCTTCGCACGGGCACTGGTAAACGGCGGTTACGCGACCGACCCGTCGTACGTCGCCAAGATCACCGCAATCGCCAACAGCCCGCAGATGCGCGAGGCGCTGGCGACACTCCGACTGTCGGGCGAACTCAAGTGAACACCCGCCCGGCCGTTACCGTTGTCACGTACCGCGCCGTTCCGGCGCTGCTGCAGGCGTTGAGGATGTTCCATGGCTGACATGCTTTCGACCGGCGTGTCCGGACTGCTTGCCGCGCAGATCGGACTTAGTACGGTAAGCCACAACGTGGCCAACGCGAACACCGACGGCTACAGCCGCCAGTTGGTGTCGTTCGGCGCGCGGCTGCCGGAAGGGCAGGGCAATTACTACGTCGGCACGGGCGTCAATACCGTGGCGGTGCAGCGTGCGTACAGCCAGTTCCTGAACAGTTCGCTGTGGTCGGCCAGCTCCGGACAGGGGCGCGCCAGCGCCATGGCCAGCCTCACCGGCCAGCTCAACAACCAGCTTTCCGGCAGCAGCAATCTGCAGACTTCGCTGGACAGTTTCTTCGGCGCCGTGCAGGACATGGCCAACGCGCCGTCGGACGCAGCTTCGCGCCAGGTGCTGCTGGCCCGGGCCGGCGGACTCGCCAGCACGTTCCGTGCGCTGTCCGGCCAGTTCAACCAGCTTTCCGGCCAGGTGCAGCAACAAATCGGCGACACCGTCGATTCGATCAACAGCGACAGCCAGTCGATCGCCAAATTGAACGGCCTGATCCGATCCTCGCAGGCCACCGACGGCACGCCGCCGGCCGACCTGCTCGACCAGCGCGATGCACTGGTGAAGAAGCTGGCCGGCCAGGTCGGCATCAGCGTGGTGCCGCAGAACGACAACACCATCAGCGTGTTCGTGGGCAACGGCCAAGCGCTGGTCACCGGCACCGAGGCGCATGCGCTGGGTACCGCGCCCAACATGTACGATGCCACCCGCCGGGAAGTGATCGGCGCGGCCTCGGGCAACGTGCTCAGCGGCCGCATCGGCGGCGGCACCCTGGGTGCGCTGCTGGATTTTCGCAGCAACGTGCTGGATCCCGCGCAGAACCAGCTGGGCCGCACGGCACAGGCGCTGGCCAGCGCATTCAATGCGCAACATGCGCAGGGCGCGGACCTGCAGGGCGAGGTCGGCGGCACGTTCTTCGACGTCGCCGGCCCGACCGTGCAGGCGGCCGGCACCAACAGCGGCAGCGGCACGCTGGATGCCGGCATCGGCGACATCGGCGCGCTGACCGGCAAGGACTATGTGCTTAGCTACGACGGCAGCAACTGGAGCATGCGCGACACCAACGGCAGCAGCGTCGCGCTCAGCGGCAGCGGCACCGTCGCCGATCCGTTCACCGCGGCCGGGCTGAGCCTGGTGGTGGGCGGCAGCGCCAGTGCCGGCGACAGTTTCCGCGTGCAGCCCAGCCGCAACGCCGCCGCGAGTTTTTCGGTGGTGATCGACGACCCCGACAAGATCGCCGCCGCCGCGCCGCTGAAGGCCACCGCCGCGGCCGGCAACACCGGCACGGCGGCGCCCAGCGTCGGCATCAGCGACAGTAGCGACGCCAACCTGTTCAACAGCAGTTCCGTCGTGTTCACCTCGGTCACCAGCTACAGCATCGATGGTGGCCCGGCGCAGGTCTTCACCCCCGGCCAGCCGATCGTCCACAACGGCTGGAGCATGCAGCTCAGCGGCGCACCGCAGGCCGGCGACAGCTTCGGCGTGCAAGCCAACAGCAATGCGCAGGGCGACAACAGCAACGCCCTGATGTTGGGCAAGGTCGCCAACCTGGGCGTGCTCGATGGCGGCGTCACCAGCGCGGGCCGTGCCTATAGCCAGCTGGTCAGCCAGGTCGGCAGCGCCGGCGCGCTGGCCGGCGACGACCTGGCCACGCAGACCGCGGTGTACAACCAGGCGATGAGTTCGCAGCAGAGCGTGTCGGGCGTGAACCTGGACGAGGAGGCCGCCAACCTGTTGCGCTACCAGCAGGCGTATCAGGCTTCCGCGCAGGTCATCAGCACCGCCAACAACATCTTCGGCGCGCTGCTCAGCGCCGTGCAGGGGTAAGCCATGCGAGTCTCCACCAGCTGGATGCAGCAGCAGTCCGTCGGCAGCATGATGGACCGGCAGAGCGACCTGTCCGATCTCAACATCCAGTTGAGTACCGGCAAGCGCATCAACCAGCCGTCCGACGATCCGGTGGGCGCGGCGCGCGCACTGGATTTGTCGCATCTGACCGCCGACGTCACGCAGTACCAGCGCAACATCACCACGGCCAACGCGCGGCTGGGACTGGAGGACCAGACCCTGTCCAACGTCAGCGGCGTGCTGGGTCGCGTGCGCACGCTGCTGCTGCAGGCCGCCAACGGCTCGCAGACCGACGAGACCCGCGGCGACATCGCCGCCGAGATGGTGCAGTTGCGCCAGCAGTTGCTCGGCCAGGCCAACAGCAAGGACGGCCAGGGCGACTACATCTTCGCGGGCAACCGTACCGGCACCGCACCGTTCGCTTCGCAGAACGGCGTGAGCTACCTGGGCGACGACGGCCAGCGCATGGTGGCCGCCGGCCCCGGTCTGCAGGTGGCCACCGGCGATCCGGGCAGTGCGGTGTTCGCCGACATTCCCACCGGCAACGGCAAGTTCGCGATCAGCGCCGGCGCGGTGAATACGGGCAGCGCGGTGGCCGGTGCCAGCAGCGTCAGCGATCCCAACGCGAATCCTTCGGCGTGGGACGGCGGCGACTACAGCATCGTGTTCACCGCCGCCGATGCGTATGAAGTCCGCGACGGCACCGGCACGGTGCTGGACAGCGGCAGCTACGACGCAAGCAGCGGCGGCAGCATCACCTTCCGTGGCGCGCAGGTGGCATTCAGCGGCGTGCCCGACGCCGGCGACGCATTCTCGCTGGGAGCGTCCGCCAAACAGGACGTGTTCACCACGCTGGACAACATCATCAACACGCTGCGCCAGCCCAACGGCGGCGGTGCCGACATGCAGAACGGCATCAACACGCAGTTCGCGAATCTCGACCAGGCGATCGACACGATCACGCGCACGCGCGGCATGGTTGGCGCGCGCATGAACGCGCTCGATCAGCAGAGCGGACTCAACGATGACCTGACCCTGCAGTACAAGAGCGCGCTGTCGGACGTGCAGGATCTGAACTACTACGACGCGATCAGCCAGCTCGGTGCGCAGACCACGGCGCTGCAGGCGGCACAGCAGACATTCACCAAGATCCAGGGTTCAAAATTGTTCGATTATTTGCGTTGACAAGGCTCAAGTTTCGGTGTGGTGAGTCGAAACAGTTCACAAGGCGGATGCATTCAATGGTGAATCCCCGCCGGATTGTCTGAGCCGACCTCAAGTCGGCACACCACCCCGATTCGGAGAATTCCCATGGTCATGAGCGTCATCACCAACATCAGCTCGCTGAATGCCCAGAAAAACCTGGCGACGTCACAGAGCAAGCTGGCCACCGCGATCTCGCGCCTCTCCTCTGGCATGCGCATCAACAGCGCCAAGGACGATGCTGCCGGTCTCGCCATTTCCACCCGCTTCACCACCCAGATCAACGGCCTCAACCAGGCCGTCAGCAATGCCAACGACGGCATCTCGCTGGCGCAGACCACCGAGTCGGCGCTGAACGAGGTGACCAACAACATGCAGCGCATCCGCACGCTGGCGGTGCAGTCGGCCAACGCCACCAACTCCGACAGCGACCGCGCCGCGCTCGATGCCGAAGTGCAGCAGCGTCTGTCGGAAATCACCCGCATCTCCCAGCAGACCACGTTCAATGGCCGCCACGTGCTCGACGGCACCTTCGGCAGCGCCGCGTTCCAGATCGGCGCGAACGTCGGCGAGACGATCTCGGTGAACCTGAGCCAGGGCGCCGGCGCCAAGCAGGTCGGTCAGATGGCCACCTCGGCGACCGGCGACATCAGCAGCCTGTTCACTTCCGGCGGCAGCGCCGCAACCGCGTCGGTGGCCACGGCCACGGGCGTTGCGGGCTTTGACTACAGCGGCGCTGGATCCAAGAGCTTCAGCGTCGATGGCACCGCGGTTGTCCTGAATACGGCCGAGACCGACCAGGCGACCCTGATGGCTGACGTGCAGAGCCAGTTGGATGCGGGCACCGGCGGTGCCGGCGTCTACACGGTCGCCGCCAGCGGCGCCACCGGCTTCACCATCACCACCACGGCCACGGGCGCCAGCAGCGCGATGACCATCGGCGGCACCGATGCAGCGTTCATCACCGGCAACGTTGCCGGCGCGGATGCCGTCGCCGGTACCGCGTCCGACCTGGTCCTCGCCACTGGCGACCTGACCATCGACGGCACGGACATGGCGGGCAGCTACAAGGACGCTCAGAGTCTGGTCGATGCGATCAACAGCAAGGGCATTGCCGGCGTCTCCGCCTACTACGACAGCAGCAGCAAGGAAATGCATCTGAACGCGCAGGCCGCGCTGACCGTGGACGGCACCAAGGCCGGCGCGGGCGCGGGCAACCTGGGCTTCTCCGGTGCCGGCGCCACCGCCATTGCCACCGGCGGCGATCTGGCCAGCAGCAACGTGAAGACCGTGAGCGGCGCGAACGACACCATCAGCCGCATCGATGCCGCCTTGGGCACCATCAGCTCCATGCGCAGCGACCTCGGCGCGGTGCAGAACCGTTTCGATTCCACCATCGCCAACCTGCAGACCATTTCGCAGAACCTCAGCTCGTCGCGCAGCCAGATCCAGGATGCCGACTTCGCCGCTGAGACCGCGAACATGTCCAGCGCGAACATCCTGCAACAGGCCGGCGTCTCGGTGCTGGCGCAGGCCAACGCTTCCACCCAGAGCGTGCTCAAGCTGCTGCAGTAACTTGCCACCGGAACGGCCGCGGATGTCCGCGGCCGTTCCATTTGAAACCAGGAAAGCCCGATCATGGCGATTACCGTCAATTCCACGACACCCACCACGGGCCTGTTGACCTCGATGGGCGTCGGATCGGGCCTCGATGTGGCCACCCTGGTCAACCAGCTGGTGGCGGCCAAGAAGGCTCCCCAGCAGAACCAGATCACCAGTCAGGCCGCTTCCGCCAACACCCAGCTTTCGGCCCTGGGCCAGATCAACGCCGCGCTTTCCGCGCTGCAGTCGGCCATGGCCTCGATCAGCGACGGCAGCGCGTTCAGCGCGCACAGTGTCACCAGCAGCGATACCGATGTACTGAATGCCACCGCCACCGGCACAGCCGTGGCCGGCAGCTACAAGATCGAAGTGACCCAGCTGGCCAGCGCCCTCAAGGCGTCGTCCGGCGCATTCACCGACAGCAGCACCCAGATCGGCACGGGCACCCTCACCATCACGGTGGGCGGCCAGGCCATGAATCTTTCCATCGATGGCAGCAATGGTTCGCTGGCATCGATCCGCGACGCGATCAACAAGGCCAGCGACAATCCCGGCGTCAGCGCCACCATCGTCAACGGCACCGACGGCGCACACCTGGTGCTGAGCGGCACCCGCACCGGCGCGGCCAACGGCTTCACGGTGTCGAGCAGCGGTGGTGACGGCGGTCTTGCCGCGCTCAACTATGATCCGGCGGCCTCCAGCGGCAACGGCCTGAGCGTGATCAATGCGGCCAGCGACGCGCTCTACACCATCGATGGCCTGGCTGCGAACAGCGCCGGCAACAGCATCAGCACGGCCATCGACGGACTCACTCTCAACCTGTCCACGTTGGGTACCAGCACGGTCAGCGTGGCCGATGACCCGTCCAAGGCCACCAGCGCGCTGACCAACCTGGTCAATACCTACAACAGCTTCGTCGGCATCTATCAGAACCTGACCAAGTACGATGCGACGAGCAAGGTCGCCGGCGCGATGATCGGCGACGCCACGCTCAACGGCATCAACAGCACCTTGTCGCGGATCATCGGCGGCAGCGCCAACGGCGCCACGCTGTCCTCGATCGGCATTTCGTTGCAGGTGGACGGCACTCTGAAGCTCGACAACGACAAGCTTTCCGCCGCACTCGGCGATGGCGGCAAGCAGGTCAGCGACCTGTTCGGCGGCGACAACGGCTTCTCCGCCCAACTGGGCGCGCAGCTGACCCAATGGGTGGGTGACGGCGGCGTGCTGGCCGGCCGCACCGACAGTATCAGCCAGCAGCTGAAGGACCTGGGCGACCAGCAGACCGCGCTGGATGCCCGTATGGACAGTCTCACCGCGCGCTACCAGGCGCAGTTCACCGCGCTCGACACGCTGATGTCCAAGCTCAACAGCACCAGCAGTTATCTGCAGCAGCAGTTCGACGCGCTCACCAACGCCAACAAGAAGTAGTTCTCAGGGATACCAGCAAGAGGATATGGTCATGGCATTCGGCTACGGCGCAGGCGCCTATCAACAAGTTCGCTCGCATGGCGGCGTGGAGTCGGCGGACCCGCACGGCCTGATCACGCTGCTGATGGACGGTGCGCTGGAGCGGCTGGTGAAGGCCCGTGCGCACATGGTCCGTGGCGAAGTCGCCGCCAAGGGTGAAGCGATCTCGCGCTGCATCGAGATCCTCGGCGGATTGCGCGGAAGCCTCGATCCCAAGGCCGACCCCGTGCTGGTCGAGCGGCTGGATTCGCTGTACGACTACATGAGCCGCCGCCTGCTGCAGGCCAACCTGCGCGACGATGCCGCCCTGATCGACGAGGTCAGCAACCTGCTGCAGCCCATCCGCGACAGCTGGGTGAAAGTTGCCCCTGCGGCAGCCCAGCCTGTGGTCAGCGCGTGAGCATGGACATCCTGGAACACGCACTGCAGCTGACCCGCAGCATGCTGGATGCTGCACGCGCGCAGGAATGGTCCCGCCTGATCGACCTGGAGGTCGAGCGCGAGCCGTTGCTGTTGCGCCGGCATGCATCCGACCCGGCCACCCTCGCGCAGCTGGGCGAGATTCTGGCGTACGATCGCGAACTGCAGGCGATCGTCGGCGGCGCACGGGATTCGGCAGCCGAACAGTGGCAGCGGGAAACCGGTCGCGCCCGCGCGATCGCCGCCTACGCCCAGCCATGACGGGCCGCGGCTGCTGACCTTCATCTCCGAAGCCGCCGGCGTGGCGGTCTCGGCATCACCGCGTCGCGGAGCCGCGCCATGACCTCAGACAGCATGACTCCGGACAGTACGATCCCAGGCAGCCTGACCCCGGGCGGCTGGGACGATTTCGAGCAACGGGTCAGCTGCGAAGAGAGCCTGCACGCCGACTGCGAGCTGCTTGCCTGGCCGCCGTCGCAGGCACAGCTGCAGCAGCTTTCCGAGCGCAACGCCAACACCTTGGCGGCCATCGCCGCGCTGGAGGAGCGCCGTGCCGATACCGGCGAGGACGACAGCCCGCTGATGCAGGAAGTGCTGCGCATGGACGCCAAGCTCAACGTGCTGGTGGAGATCGTCAACAACCTGCTGGTACCCGGCAGCGTGCTGCCGCCGCGGCAACTGCTGCGCTTCAATGCGATCGGCGCAATCCTGCCTGCGGGCCTGGCGCCGGCCGATGGCGGACTGTTGCTGCGCATCCGCTTCGATCTCTGCCGAAGCCTTCCGCTTGAACTCGCCGCGCGGGTGGAACGTCAATTCGACGATGGCCGGGTGTTCGTGGTCTTTGCGCCGCTCGGCGATGCGTTGGGTGACGCAATTGAGCGGCTGGTTTTCCGCCATCACCGACGCAAAGTGGCAGGGTCGCGCCAGCCGCTCGGTTGAGGCGCGATTTGGTCGACAAACCGTATGTGACGCAGTTCGCAATTACGCAACCCGGCAGCCAGTTCCCTCGACGCCGGTCACACCTGGCACGCGCGCAGGGTCACGCCGCGGATATCGGGTAAACGGTTCATGTTTCATGCAGTTACAGGACACGCCGGCGCATGTTCGCCGGCGTGGCAGCGTCTGCTTTTCCGACAGGTGACGTTTTGCCGTCGCGACGGCCTGAAAAATTGGCCTCCTTATTGCTCATGGTTCATCAGGCCGGCAACGGAAACCCGGCATCGATGAAAAAGCGGTTCCAACGGAAGCATGGGGCCGCCAAACAAGCAGTGTGGTAAGGAGAAAGCGGTGCAGAAATTCGACTTCCTGGTCATCGAGTCCGACGAAACGCGTGTGGATTCCGTGCTCTCGGCGCTCAACTTCCTTGGCTACCGGCCGCAGCATGGCACCGCCTGCCGCGAGATGGACGAGTCCACCCATGCCTGGCGGGCGGTATACATCGGCAGCGTCGACGATGCCGCCGAGGCGGAGCGCCAGCTCGCCCTGCTGGGTGCCGCCGCGTCGCACGTTCCGGTGCTGCTGGCCAGCGACTCGCCCTGGGTCGAACGCTTCAGCGCGCCGGCGTCGCCGTTTGCCGCGCGGGTGGCGACCCTCACGTTCCCGTTGCGCTACGAGAAGATGGCCGAGGCCATGCGCAACATCTATGCACGCCTGCTCGGCGGCCAGTCCAGTGGCTTGCGCTTTGTCGGCAACTCGGCGCCGATGGTCCGCGTCAACGGTTTGATCCGCCAGGTCGCGCCATTCGATTCCACCGTGCTGGTGCTGGGCGAATCGGGTACCGGCAAGGAAATGGTGGCGCGTGCGATCCACGAGCATTCGCCGCGCCGGGACAAGCCCTTCGTGGCGATCAACTGCGGAGCGATTCCGGCGGAGTTGCTGGAGAGCGAGCTGTTCGGCCACGAGAAGGGCTCCTTCACCGGCGCGATCAGTGCGCGCAAGGGCCGTTTCGAAATGGCCGAAGGCGGCACCCTGTTCCTCGACGAGGTCGGCGACATGAGCCTGCCGATGCAGGTGAAGCTGCTGCGCGTGCTGCAGGAACGCGCCTACGAGCGGGTGGGCGGCAGCAAGACCCTGCGCTGCGACGTGCGCATCATTGCCGCCACGCACCGCAACCTGGAGCAGTCGATCGCCAGCGACCGCTTCCGCGAGGACCTGTTCTATCGCCTCAGCGTGTTCCCGCTCGAGCTGCCGTCGCTGCGCGAGCGGCTGGAGGACCTACCGATCCTGATCGGCGAGTTCAACCAGCGTCTCGCCCGCCGCGGGCTGGGCGTGGTGCGCTTCAGTGCCGGCGCGATGCAGGCGCTGCGCGCGCATGCCTGGCCGGGCAACGTACGCGAGCTTTCCAACCTGGTCGAACGCATGGCGATCCTGTTCCCGCACGGCGAGGTACGCGGCAGCGACCTGCCGAAGAAATATCGCGACCAGCAGGTCGGCGACGAAGTGCACGGCGCGGCCTTGCTGGCACTGATGGAGGACGAGTTGCCGGCGGGCGAGGCTGGCGTGCAGCCGGTAGCCGAATCGCTGCGCATCCTGCCCGAGCATGGCCTGGACCTGAAGGATCACCTGGCCGACATCGAAGTGGGGTTGATCCGTCAGGCCCTCGATGCCACCGGCGGCGTGGTGGCGCACGCGGCGCGCCTGCTGCACATGCAGCGCACCACGCTGGTGGAGAAGCTGCGCAAGTACGGGTTGCAAAGCAGCCTGGCGGCATAGCGCCGGCAATGGCGATGCCGGGGAGGGGGCGCCGGATCAGCACGTGGCACGGCTCGTGCTTTTGTCCCTGGTAAACCCGTCACGCGCCGGGATTCCGTCATGAGTCAGGGGTCAATCGACATGAGCACCATCGACGTCAACAACCTGCTTTCCCAGATGCGCCAGATGACGGCGCAGGTGCGCCCGCCGGAAACCGCATTCAAGGCGGCGCCCGTCGGCGGGCAAGCCGATTTTTCCGACGTTCTCAAACAATCCATTTCCGCCGTGGGCCGCAGCCAGATGGAAGCCGGCCGCATGGCCGCGAGTTTCGAACGCGGCGATCCCGGTGCGGACCTCGGTCGCACGATGATCGCGGTGCAGAAGGCCGACCTCTCGCTGCGCACCATGGTCGAGGTGCGCAACAAGCTGGTCGATGCGTACAAGGAAATCATGAACATGCCGGTCTGACGCGCACGCGTCGATCCGACTTCGCCCCCTAGCCCAAGAGCAGCACCATGGCAGACAACGCCATCGCGACGACCGCAGACAACGGTTCGCGCCTGGACCCCCTCAAGCACATCGCGCGCAACCCGGCCACGCGGCAACTCCTGTTGCTGGTGGCGGTGGCCGCAGCCGTGGCGCTGGGCGTGGCCGTGGTGCTGTGGTCGCGCGGCCCGAACTACGGGTTGCTGTATGCCGGCCTGGAGCAGAAGGACGCCTCGGCGATCACCCAGGAATTGCAGGCGGGCAATACGCCTTACCAGCTGAGCAGCGACGGCTCCTCGATCATGGCGCCGGCCGCCGACCTGGCCGCCCTGCGACTGAAGCTGGCCGCGAAAGGCCTGCCCCAGGGCAGCGCGGCCAGCAGCGCGCTGCCGGCCACCGACTCGCCGTTCGGCATGAGCGACCTGGCCGAGCGCACCCGCTACCAGCAACTGCTGGAAGCCGATCTGGGCGCAACCATCGGCGGACTGCAGTCGGTGCGCGCGGCGCGCGTGCACCTGGCGCTGCCGAAGCCCTCCGCCTTCATCCGCGACAACCGGGAAGCCAGCGCGTCGGTGCTGGTCACCCTGTATCCGGGCCGCCAGCTCGATGCCGGCCAGGTGGCGGCGATCGTGCACCTGGTGGCGGCCAGCGTGCCGAACCTGGAAGCGGGCCAGGTTTCCGTGATCGACCAGCAGGGCCAGTTGCTGACCACCGACCCGGAAAGCCCGGGAGCGGTAGGCGACAACCGCCTGCGCATCGCCACGCGAATCGAGAACACCTACGCCCAGCGCATCGAGGAACTGTTGATGCCGTTGGTCGGCCCCGGCCGGGTACATGCGCAGGTGCATGCCGACCTGGATTTCAGCCGGACCGAGAAAGCCACCGAGACGTTCGGCCACGAACATCCGGCGCTGCGCAGCGAGCAGACCAGCAGCGAGCAGCACGGCGCGGAGGCCACTGCCGGTGGCGTGCCCGGCGCGCTCAGCAACCAGCCGCCGACCATGGTCGCGCAACCCACGGCGGCCAAGCCGGACGCCGGCAAGACGGCGGCCGCGACGGCCACGGCGGCGGCCGCCAGCCCGGGCGAGAGCTCCAGCAGCGCCACCCGCAACTACGAGCTCGATCGCACCATCAGCCATGTCAGCGATCCGGCCGGGCGGCTGGCCCGGCTTACCGTGGCGGTGGTGCTGGACGACAAACTGGTCAGTCCCGACAAGCCGGGCGATCCGGCCGACGATCCGGCGGCCGCGCCCAAGGCCGTGCCGTTCAGTGCGCAGGAGCTGCAGCACCTGACCGACCTGACCAAGAACGCCGTGGGCTTCGACGCGGCCCGCGGCGACAGCGTCAGCGTGGTCAACCAGGCATTCCAGCGCGGCCCGGCGCTCGATGCGTTGCCCGAAACCCCGCTGTGGGGACGACCGGGCGTGATGGACCTGATCAAGCAGGGGATCGGCGTGCTGATCGCGCTGCTGGTGGCGTTCGGCCTGCTGCGCCCACTGCTGAAGGGATTGCTGCGTGGCGAAACGGCGGCGCGCGCGTTGCCGTCGCCGATGCCGCAGATCTCGGTGCGCGTCGACGACGATCCGGCAGCCAACGAGCCGGCCCGGCTGAGCGGTGTCATGCCGACGCTTTCGTATGAACAACGCGTCGGCCAGGCACGGCGGATGGTCGGCGAAAACTCCAAACAGGTGGCGCAAGTCGTGAAGAACTGGGTGAGCGAAGATGGCAATTAATCGTTCCGATGCGCCCATCAATGGTGCGCAGCGTGCGGCAATCCTGCTGCTGACGCTGGGCGAGCAGGACGCCGCCGAAGTGCTCAAGCACCTCAGCGCCCGCGACGTGCAGGCGGTCGGCACGGCGATGGCGGCGCTCAGCAGCGTATCGCGCGAACATGTCGAGCACGCGCTGATCAAGCTCAACGAAGACATGGGCCGGCAGACCTCGCTGGGGGTCGGCACCGAGGAATACATCCGCAAGATCCTGGTCAATGCGCTGGGCGAGAACAAGGCCGGCGGGTTGATCGACCGCATCCTGCTCGGCCGCAGCAGCAAGGGGCTCGAGTCGCTCAAGTGGATGGAGAGCCGCGCCATCGCCGAGATGATCAACCAGGAACATCCGCAGATCATCGCGCTGGTGCTGGCGCACCTGGAGCCGGATCAGGCCGCCGAGGTGATCGGCTACCTGCCGCCGCGCGTGCGCTCCGACGCGGTGATGCGCATCGCCACGCTCGACGGCGTGCAGCCGCATGCGCTGAACGAGCTGGACGAGATCATGGAGCGCCAGTTCTCCGGCAACACCAAGAAACTCAAGTCCGCCAACGTCGGCGGACTGAAGGCCGCCGCCGACATTCTCAACGCGATGGAAACCAGCCGCGAGACCGAATTGATGACGGCGATCCGCAGCCTGGACGAGGCCCTGGGCGGACGCATCGAGGACCTGATGTTCGTGTTCGAGGATCTGGCCGAACTGGACGACCGCGGCATGCAGACCTTGCTGCGCGAAGTGCCGTCGGGAACCCTGATCACGGCGCTGAAGGGCGCCGAGCCGGAGGTGCGCGAGAAGATTTTCGCCAACATGTCCAAGCGCGCCGCCGACATGATGCGCGACGACCTCGAGGTGAAGGGGCCGGTGCGCCTGAGCGAGGTCGACGCGGCGCAGAAGGAAGTGCTGACCATCGCCCGCAAGCTTTCCGATGCCGGGCAGCTCAGCCTCGCTTCCGGCGGGGATGAATACGTCTGATGACCGCCACGACCCACAACGCGGCAGCGGATTTCAAGCGCTGGGAGCTGCCCAACGTGGGCGTCCAGTCGACCGCGTCGAAGGCGGCCAACACGCCGCCGCAACCGACCGTGCGCGAGCTGGCGGCGCTCGAGCAGCAGGCGCGCGAGGAAGGCTATGCGGCGGGCCGCGCCGAAGGATTGGCGGCGGCGCAGCAGCAGCTGCAGCGGCGCATGGCCGAGCTCGACGCGTTGTATGACGCGGCGGCGCGTCCGTTGCAGGTTCTCGACGAACAGACCGGGCAGGAGCTCGCACGCCTGGCCATGGTCGTGGCGCAGCGGGTGATCGCGCATGAGCTGCAGTTGTCGCCCGAACTGGTCATCCGGGCGGTGCGCCAGGCCGCTACCGCCTTGCCGGCTGCCACGCGCGAATTGCGCGTGCACCTGCACCCGGCCGACCTGTCCTTGCTGCGCGAATCGGGCGCCGTCGAAGGCCATTGGCAACTGCTGGCCGATCCCTCACTGAGCCGCGGCGACTGCCGTCTGGAGAGCGAACGCTCGCGACTGGACGCGCGGGTGGAAACCCGCCTGGCGGCAATGATCGACGCCGTGCTGGGCGAGGATGCCGATGACGGAGTGGCCGGCGCATGAGCATCGACGCCGTCAACGCCGCCCGGCAGACGCGCTGGCAACAGCAGCTGGCGCGCTGCAGCGACCGTGCCGAAGGCGGGCGCACGCTGGTGGTGGAAGGCAGCCTGCGCCGCGTGGTCGGCCTGACGCTGGAGGCGGAAGGTTGCGAGGCCGCGCTGGGTGCGCGCTGCCTGGTCGATACGGCCGACGGCGCCACGCTCGAGACCGAAGTGGTCGGCTTTGCCGATGAGCGCCTGCTGTTGATGCCGGTGGGCGACATGCATGGCGTGCTGCCGAATGCGCGGGTCCGCCCGTACGCGCGCAGCGGCGGCCTGCCGGTCGGCATGGGCTTGCTGGGCCGGGTGGTCGGCGCCGATGGCGTACCGTTGGACGGCTTCGGTCCGCTGGAGTCGGACGAACACGCCGCGCTCAAGCGCGAACCGATCAACCCGATGGCACGCAAGCCGATCGACGCGCCGCTGGACGTCGGCGTGCGTGCGATCAACGCGCTGCTTACCGTCGGCCGCGGCCAGCGGCTGGGCCTGTTCGCCGGTTCCGGCGTCGGCAAGTCGACCCTGCTTGGCATGATGACCCGCTACACCAATGCCGACGTGGTGGTGGTCGGCCTGATCGGCGAGCGCGGCCGTGAAGTGAAGGAGTTCGTCGAACACACGCTGGGCGAGGAGGGGCGGCGGCGCGCGGTGATCGTCGCGGCGCCGGCCGACGCGCCACCGCTCAAGCGCCTGCGCGGCGCGCAGTACGCCACCGCGATCGCCGAGTGGTTCCGCGACCGCGGCCAGCGCGTGCTGCTGCTGATGGATTCGCTGACCCGCTATGCGCAGGCGCAGCGCGAGATCGCGCTGGCGATCGGCGAGCCGCCGGCCACCAAGGGCTACCCGCCGTCGGTCTTCGCGATGATGCCGGCCCTGGTCGAGCGCGCCGGCAACGACGCCGACGGGCGCGGCTCGATCACCGCGTTCTACACCGTGCTTACCGAGGGCGACGATTATCGCCACGACCCGATTGCCGACGCGGCACGCGCGATTCTGGACGGCCATATCGTGCTGTCGCGCGATCTCGCCGAAGCCGGCCATTACCCGGCCATCGACATCGAGGCATCGATCAGCCGCGTGATGCCGGCGGTGGTGACGCGCGAACACCTGCGCGCGGCGCAGCGTTTCCGCCAGGTCTATTCCGCCTATCGCCAGCAACGCGACCTGATCGCGGTGGGCGCGTACCAGAAGGGTTCCGACCCGCAGGTCGACCAGGCGATCGAGATGTGGCCGCAACTGCGCGCTTTCCTGCAGCAGGAAGTGGACGAGCCGATGGCGCTTGAAGTGGCGATCGAAAAACTTGATGCCCTCGCCGGGCAGGTGGCCGGATGAACTCGCGTGCGCAGCAACTGCAGCCGGCGGTGGAGCAGGCCCGGCAGCGCAGCGAGGATGCGCTGGCGCAGCTGGCGACGCAGCAGCAACTGCTGGCCAGGGCCGAGCACCAGCTCAGCGAACTGCAGCGCTATCGGCAGGAGTATGCGGCGGGCGGTGATGGCGCGCAGAGCGTGGCGGCACTGCTCAACCGGCAGCAATTCGTGGAACGGATCGACCGGGCGATCCTGCAACAGGAGGCCGAGGTGGCCCGGCAGAGCCGCCAGTTGGCGCAGGTGCGCGATCACTGGCGGCGTGCGCACGCCCGCGAAAGCGCGCTGGACAGCGTGGTCGCACAGCACCGCGAAGAAGAACGCCGCGCCGCGGACCGCCACGAGCAGGCCGAGGTCGACGAACGCATGCAATACCGGCGGCAGCGATGAAGACCGCGGCCGCCTTGTCGTTGTCCCTCCGGATCGCACGGTCTCGCCGCACATGCAGCGGCCAGCCGCACGCATTCATTGCCTGAAGGATTGTCTCCGCCATGACCGCTTCCGCACCCGTTACCGCACCCAGCGTCGCCGCGACGGCCGGGTCGCGACCCGCCGCAGCCGCCGAGACGCGCGACGGCGCCGGCACGCCGGGCGGCTTCGACAGCCAGTTGCATGCCGCACGGCAACAGCATGACGCCAGAAGCACGAACGACTCGCCGAACGGCCAGGACGGCCGCAGGCACTTGTCGGCAGCACAGCCACCGCCCAAGCCGCCAGCGGATTCCGCATCGCCGGCCGATCCGGGCGTCGTGCCGGCATCGCCACCGGCAGCACCGGCGACCGCACAGGCGGCCGAGGCGGTCGTGCCGGCGACAGGCGAACCGGCGGACAAGGCGGACAAGAGCGAACCGGACGACCAGCCGGCCTCCGCCATGGCAGGTGCCATGCTCGTCCTGCTGGGATCGTCGGTCGCGGGCTTGCCGCCTGTCGCCGGCGGAGCCGCGGCAGTTGCCGGAGCGCTGGCGCAGGCGGGCAAGACCGTGGCCAGCGACGCCAGGGCTGCCACCATGCTCCAGCTCGGTGCAGCAGGCAGTGCGACCGCCGCGCCCGTCAACACCATGCCGGTGGCGGCCAGCATGCTGGCGATGGCCCATGCCGTGTTGCCGGCGTCGACCGCTGCCGACAAGGATTCATCGGAGGGACGCGGGCTGGCTGCTGCGCTGCCCGCTCCCGCCGCTGCCACCGCGCCGGTGGCAGCGCATCAGCTGCAGCTGCCGTCGCCGCCCGGGAGCCAGTCGTTCGCCCAGGACCTGGGCCAGCAGGTGGCCTGGCTGGGCGGACAGAACATCAAGCAGGCGCGGATCCGCTTGCACCCCGAGGAACTGGGCTCGCTCGACGTGAGCGTCAGCGTGACGCAAGGGCGTGTCGACGTGGTGTTCAGCGCGCAACACCCCGCGGCGGTCTCGGCCGTGCAGCAGAGCCTGCCGCAGCTGGACCAGATGCTGGCGCGGCACGGCCTTTCGCTCGGCCACACCGAAGTCGGCCAGCACGATCGCGGCGACCGCCGCGGCCATGCCGGAGATGGCGGCACGGCCGCGGTGGACGAGATCGGTGACGTCCATGGCGGCTTGCCCGTGTCGCTGGGCAAGGTCGGCCTGCTCGACGCGTTCGCCTGAGTCCGCACGGAACACCTCGCCGCCGGCTGCGTGGCATGGCCGGTCGTTTTCCCGTTCCCGTATCGGCGGTGCGGGAGATGGTTTCGCGCTGGCGGAAGACCCGCCGTGATCGCGTCGCGCCGACGCCTTGGCAGGCGTCAAGAAAGCGCCGCAAACGGATTTCGCCGGCTGCAAACCAAGCTGGCACAACGTTTCCCGCCGATGGCACGCGGTTTGCTTTTGCAATGGTGAGCGCGCCAGCGTGCGTGCCTTTCAATTCATTGCAGATCGAGGTTTCCATGGTCGATGACGGACAAACCGGTGAGGTGGTCGACGCCCCGCCGGAGCGCAAGAGCCGCAAGTTGCCGGTGATCGCGGTGTCGGCGGTTCTACTGCTGGCGCTGGGCATCGGCGGCTATGTCTGGCAGTCACGCCAGTCCGTGCCGGCCGGGGCCGGCAAGTCGACGCCGAAGGTTGTGGGCGTCGAACTCTACCTGCCGCTGGACCCGGCTTTCGTGGTGAATTTCCGCGATGCCGAATCGCTGCGCTACCTGCAGGTCGGGGTCACCCTGATGTCGCACGACCCCGCGGCAATCGAGGTGGCCAAGGCTGCCGACCCGGTGATCCGCGATGCGCTGGTGGCGCTGTTCAGCAACCAGGACTTCACGATCATCAGCGATGCCGCCGGGCGCCAGAAACTCCAGGGCGAGGCGCTCGCCGCGGTGCGCAAGATCGTCCGTGCGCGGCTCGGCCGCCCCGGCATTGACGCGTTGTATTTCACCAGTTTCGTGATGCAGTAAGGGACGCCGCGCGCATGAGCGATCTGCTTTCCCAGGACGAAATCGATGCGCTGCTGGATGGCGTAAGCGGTGGCGCGGTGGCCACCGGCGGCGACGAGCCGTTGCCGAGCGATGCGGTGATCACGTACGACTTCACCCAGCAGGACCGCATCGTGCGGGGACGCCTGCCCACGCTGGAAATGGTCAATGACCGTTTCGCGCGGTTTTTCCGCGCGGCGATCTTCAACGTGCTGCGCAAGACCTGCGAGGTCTCGGTGCTGGGCGTGAAGATGGTCAAGTTCGCCGAATACGTGCACAGCCTGGCGGTGCCGAGCAACCTGAACCTGGTGCGCATCAAGCCGCTGCGCGGCACCGCGCTGGTGGTGTTCGAGCCGCGCCTGGTGTTCACCGTGATCGACAACTTCTTCGGCGGCGACGGGCGCTTTCACGCCCGCATCGAGGGCCGCGACTTCACTGCCACCGAGAACCGCGTGATCCAGATCATGCTGGAAGAACTGTTCGGTGCGATGACCGAAGCGTGGGCTCCGGTGCTGGAACTGCAGTTCGATTACCAGAACTCCGAGATCAACCCGCAGTTCGCCAATATCGTCAGCCCGACCGAGACGGTGGTGGTGTCGCGCTTCCACGTCGAGCTCGACGGCGGCGGCGGCGAGATCCACCTGACCTTGCCCTACGCGATGGTCGAGCCAATCCGCACGCTGCTCGACGCCGGTGTACAGAGCGACCGCGTCGACCGCGACGACCGCTGGGCCGAGTTGCTGCAGGAAGAGGTGCTCGATGCGGAGGTGGGCCTGAGCTCGCTGCTGCTCGAGGCGCAGCTGAGCCTGGGCGAGTTCCTGCGCCTGCGCCCCGGCGACGTGATCCCGGTGCAGCTGCCGGAACTGGCCACCGTCTATGCCGAGGACGTGCCGGTATTCCGCGGCCGTTACGGCCAGTCCAACGGCTACAACGCCGTACGTTTCCATGTCCAGGCCGGTCGCCGCGAAAGACGCTCGGCCGGCGACCATTTCCCAGAGAAGAATCCCGCATGAGCCAGCACAGCGATAGCGCGTTCGCCGACACCGCCTCCCGCGTCGAACTTGATCCCCTGCACGGCGTCGCCGCGGATGGCGGCGAGGTCAACCTCGACATGATCCTCGACGTGCCGGTGACCCTGGCCATGGAAGTCGGGCGCACCCGCATCAGTATCCGCAACCTGCTGCAGCTGAACCAGGGCTCGGTGGTGGAGCTCGACCGTGCCGCCGGCGAGCCGCTGGACGTGTTCGTCAACGGCACCCTGGTGGCGCACGGCGAGGTGGTGGTGATCAACGAGAAGTTCGGCATCCGCCTGACCGACGTGATCAGTCCGGCCGAACGCGTGCGCAAGCTGCGCTGATGGGCACCCTGGCCCTCATGCTTGCCGCCGCGCCGGCGGCCGTGCCGGAATTCAATGCCGCCGGCGAACTCGTGCGCGTGGTGCTGAGCCTGCTGGGCATCATCGGGCTGATCCTGGCGGCCGGCTGGCTCACCCGGCGGATGCAGCGCCGCCATGGCGTGGCCGGACGGCGCATCCGTTGCGTGGAGACGTTCGCAGTGGGCGCGCGCGAACGGCTGTTGCTGCTCGATGCCGACGGCAAGCGCCTGCTGATCGGCATGGGGCCGGGCGGCATGCGCACGCTGCACGTCTACGACGGCGCGCCGGCCGAACCCGTCGCGATCGAACAACCTGCCGCTCCGCCGCTGCCCGCGTTCGGCGAGCTGCTGGCACGCTGGAAGCGCAGCGCATGAAGACGTGGCGCTGGATCGTCGCCGGGTCGCTGCTGCTGTTGCCGCTGGCGGCACTGGCGGCGCCGCCGCCGGGCATTCCGCTGGTCAACGTGCAGAACGTGCCCGGTGGCGGCCAGAGCTGGACGCTGTCGCTGCAGGTGCTGGCGCTGATGACGGCGCTGACGCTGCTGCCGGCGATCGCGCTGATGATGACCTCGTTCACCCGCATCATCATCGTGCTCGGTTTCCTGCGCCAGGCGCTGGGCACGCAATCGACCCCGCCGAATCAGGTGCTGCTGGGGCTGGCGCTGTTCCTCACCCTGTTCGTGATGTCGCCGGTGCTCAATCGAGCTTATGTCGATGGCGTGAAGCCGTACATGGACGGCCAGCTTGCCGCCGAGCAGGCGCTGCCGGCGGCCTCGGCGCCGTTCAAGCAGTTCATGCTCGACCAGACGCGCGAGGCCGACCTGGCGCTGTTCACCCGGCTGGCCGGCGAAAAGCCCTATGCGGACAAGGCCGACGTGCCGTTCAAGGTGGCGATGCCGGCGTTCCTCACCAGCGAGCTGAAGACCGCGTTCCAGATGGGCTTCCTGCTGTTCATCCCGTTCCTGATCATCGACCTGGTGGTAGCCAGCGTGCTGATGTCGATGGGCATGATGATGGTCTCGCCGATGATCATCTCGCTACCGTTCAAGATCATGCTGTTCGTGCTGGTGGACGGCTGGACGCTGCTGCTCGGCACGCTGGCGGGGAGCTTCTACACGTGAATGCCGACGCCTCCGCAGTGGCCCGCTCGCGGGCGATGCTCTCGCTTGTCCCCGCATTCAAAGCTGAGAGCTTTCGTCTGCCTACGGCAGCCGAGTTACTTTCTCTTTGCGTGGCCAAAGAGAAAGTAACCAAAGAGAAAGGCCACCCCGCTTCCGCGCCTTGCGGGCATCCTGCCCGCAAGGTTCGCGGCCGGGCTACGGGGTTTGTCGACAGGGCATCCTGCCCTGACGCCAAACTGGCCGGCATCCTTGCCGGCCACCCTGCGGGCTTTCCTTCGCCCGCCCGCCGCTGCAGAGGGGCCCCGGGTAGAGCAGCGGGCCATCGTGGCCCGCACTCTTCAAAAAAGCCAAAGCAACAGCCAGATCAACAGCAGTGCAACAGCAGCGCTGGATTTTGCTCTGTTGTTTTTGCTTTCCAGCTTCATCACCGAGTGCGGGCCACGATGGCCCGCTGCTCTACCGGGGTCCCTTGCGCGGCGGTGAGGCGGGGTCGACAGGCCGCGCAGCGGGCGTTGCCAGGGATGGCAACGCCTTTTCGCGCGGGCAGGAGCCCGCTCGAAAAGCCCGGCCCCGACTCACGGACTTGCCGCCCATGGATGGGCGGCAAGCGCCAAGCGGGGTGGCCTTCTCTTTGGGTTACTTTCTCTTTGGCCACGCAAGAGAAAAGTAACTCGGCTGCCGAAGGCAGACGAAAGCTCTTCGCTTTGAATGTGACCAGAGCAAGAGCATCGCGCACAGAGTGCGCTCCTGCGGATGCACGTAGGGCAAGACTCTTCGCCATTCCTTCGGCGAACCGCAACGAAGGTACGTTCGCATGACCCCCGAATCCATCATGGAGATCGGCCAGCACGCGCTGTACGTGGCGATGCTGGTGGCCGCGCCGCTGCTGCTGACCGCGTTGGCGGTGGGCCTGCTGGTGGGCGTGATCCAGGCGGCCACGCAGATCAACGAGATGACCCTCTCCTTCATCCCCAAGCTGATCGCGATGGCGCTGGTGGCGCTGATCGCCGGGCCGTGGATGCTGCGCCTGCTGGTGCAGTACACCACGCAGCTGATCGAAAGCCTGCCGGGCGCGGTCAGATGACGGCGCTGGACCTGGCGCAGTTGCCGCTGTGGCTTGGCAGCCTGTTCTGGGCGATCGGCAGGGTGAGCGGGCTGTGCCTGGTGGCGCCGGTGTTCAGTGCGACGGTGGTTTCGGCGCGTATCCGCATCGGCGTGGTGGTGGTGCTGTCGCTGGTGCTGGCGCCGCTGGCGCCGGTGACGATCGACCCGCTCAGCGGTGACGGCGTGGCGACGATGGCCGGACAGGTGCTGATCGGCGCGGCGGTGGGGTTCGTGCTGAAGCTGGTGTTCGAGGCGGTGTCGTTCGGCGGCGAGCTGGTGGGGCAGAGCATGAGCCTGGGTTTTGCCGAGGTGGTCAATCCGCAGGCCGGCGGCAGTTCGAATGTGCTGAGCCAGTTCTACCTGCTGCTGGTGACCTTGCTGTTCCTCGCGATGGACGGCCATTTGCGCCTCATCGCGCTGCTTGCCGACAGCTTCCGCAGCCTGCCGCCGGGTGTGCCGGCGATCAACGCCAACGGCCTGCACGCGGTGGTCGGCTTCGCGGCGGAGCTGTTTGCCGGCGCCGTGCGCGTCGCCCTGCCGGCGATGACCTCGTTGCTGGTGGTGAACATCGGTTTTGCCGCGATCAGCCGCGCGGCGCCATCGATGAACCTGTTTGCGGTGGGCTTCCCGGTCACCGTGTCGCTGGGCTTCATCGCCTTGTGGCTGGCGCTGCGCAGCCTGCCGGGCGCGTTCGAGGCGTTGCAGGATGACGCCTGGTCGCTGATGCGCAACCTGCTGGGGAGCTGACGGCCATGTCGGACGACAGCGACCAGGAAAAAACCGAACAACCTACCGAAAAGAAGCAGCGCGAATCCCGCGAGAAGGGCGAGGTTCCGCGATCGCGCGACCTGTCCGGCGCGATGGTGGTGCTGGCTGGCGTGGCCGCGTTGATGAACAGCGGCGAGAGCGCGTTCCTGCATGCCCGGCAGATCTTCTCGCTGGGCCTGGGCTATTCGCGCGAGGCGTTGTTCACCGATGCGCTGCCGGGGCGCGCGCTGCACGCGGCGATGCACGAGGCGCTCATGCTGTTCGCGCCAGTGGCGGTGGCGACGATGCTGGCCACCCTGGCCGCGCCGCTGCTGCTGGGCGGGCTGAATTTCAGCGCGCAGGCGCTGCAGCCGAAGTTCGAGCGGCTCGATCCGATCAAGGGGCTGGGCAAGATTTTCGCGATGCGCGGTCTGGTCGAGCTGGGCAAGGCGCTGCTGAAGTTGCTGTTCATCGGTGCGGTGCTTGGCCTGCTGCTGCGGCACTGGCAGGGCGAGTTGCAGGCCACCGGCCGCGGCTCGGTCATGGCGGGGATAGCGCAGTCGATCGGCCTGCTCGGCCGCGCCGCGCTGTGGTTCGGCTCGATGCTGGCGCTGATCGGCGGCATCGATGCCCTCTACCAGAAATTCGACCACGCCAAGAACCTGCGCATGACCAAGCAGGAGATCAAGGACGAGATGAAGGAAAGCGAAGGCAATCCCGAGATGAAGGGGCGCATTCGCCAGGTGCAACAGGCGCAGGCGCGCCGGCGAATGATGGAGGAACTGCCCCAGGCCGACGTGGTGGTGGTCAACCCGACCCACTTTGCCGTGGCCCTGCGCTACGACGACGGCCGCATGGGCGCACCGCGGGTGATCGCCAAGGGCGTCGACGTGCTGGCCCAGCAGATCCGCCTGGTGGCGGGCTCGCATCGCATCCCCCTGGTCGAGGCGCCGCCGTTGGCACGCGCCTTGTATGCAACGACTGAACTGGGTCGGGAAATTCCCGCCGCGCTGTATGTGGCGGTGGCCCAGGTCCTGGCCTACGTCTACCAGCTGAAGCAAGCCGCGGCGCAGGGCGAGACACCACCGGCAGCGCCAACCCCTGAGGTCGATCCCGACCTGATGGGGCCTTACCGCGAATAACGACGAGTCAAATCCATGACGGGTGCAGACGTACTGGGCAACTTCAAACACCTGGCGCGACGTGGCGTTGGCGCACCGGTGATGATGCTGGTGATGCTGGCGATGCTGATGTTGCCGCTGCCGCCGTTCCTGCTCGACATGCTGTTCAGCTTCAACATCGCGCTGTCGCTGGTGATCCTGCTGGCGGTGGTCTACGTGATGCGCCCGTTGGAGTTCGCCGCGTTCCCCACCGTGGTGCTGATGGCGACCCTGCTGCGGTTGGCGCTGAACATCGCCTCCACCCGCGTCGTGCTGCTGCACGGCCATGACGGCCCCGGCGCCGCGGGCAAGGTGATCGAGGCGTTCGGCGAGTTCGTCATCGGCGGCAATTTCGCGGTCGGCCTGGTGGTGTTCGCGATCATCACCATCATCAACTTCGTGGTGGTCACCAAGGGCGCCACCCGCGTGTCGGAAGTGACCGCGCGCTTCACCCTGGATGCGATGCCCGGCAAGCAGATGGCGATCGACGCCGACCTCAACGCCGGCCTGCTGACCCAGGAGCAGGCGCGCGAGCGGCGCCAGGAAGTGCGCGAGGAGGCGGACTTCTACGGTTCGATGGACGGCGCCTCGAAATTCGTGCGCGGCGACGCCACCGCCGGCATCCTGATCCTGATCATCAACATCGTCGGCGGCTTCTTCGTCGGCGTGATGCAGCACGGCCTGTCCGCCGGCGAAGCGGCCAAGACCTATACCCTGCTGACCATCGGCGACGGCCTGGTGGCGCAGGTGCCGGCGCTGATGCTGTCGGTGGCCGCGGCGATCATCGTCACCCGCGTGTCGAAGTCGCAGGACATGGGCAAGCAGGTGATCGGTCAGGTGTTCGGCCAGCCGCGTGCGCTCGGCGTGGCGGCGGTGGTGCTGATCGTGATGGGGGTGATTCCGGGCATGCCGAACGTGGCGTTCCTGCTGCTGGGCGCCAGCTGCGGCGGCGCGGCGTGGATGCTGCTCAAGCGCGAGCGCGATACCCGCGCCAAACTGGCGGAGTCGATCGCCGAGAAACCGGTCGCCACTACGCCGACCGAGCGCCTGGAGCTGGGCTGGGAGGACGTGGCCAGCGTCGATCCGCTGGGCCTGGAAGTGGGCTACCGGCTGATCCCGCTGGTCGACGTGCACCAGGGCGGCGAGTTGATGGGGCGGATCAAGTCGGTGCGCCGCAAGCTGTCGCAGGAGCTGGGCTTCCTGGTGCCGGCGGTGCATATCCGCGACAACCTCGACCTGGGCCCCAACACCTACCGGATCACCCTGATGGGCGTGCCGATGGGCGAGGCCGAGGTGCACAACGAGCGCCTTATGGCGATCAACCCGGGCCAGGTGCACGGCACCCTGCAGGGCATTGCCACGCAAGACCCGGCGTTCGGGCTGGAGGCGGTGTGGATCGAAAGCGGCCAGCGCGAGCTGGCGCAAAGCTACGGCTACACCGTGGTCGACCCGGCCACGGTGATCGCCACGCACCTGTCGCACATCCTGCAGGGCCACGCGCACGAGCTGCTCAGCCACCAGGACGTGCAGCAATTGCTGGACCGGCTCGCCGCCACGGCGCCGAAGCTGGTCGAGGACCTGGTACCCAAGCGGCTATCGCTCGGCGTGGTGGTCAAGGTGCTGCAGAACCTGCTGGCCGAGCGGGTGCCGATCCGCAACATGCGCAGCATCGTCGAATCCTTGGCGGAGCACGCCGGGCAGAGTCAGGATCCCGGCGTTCTGACCGCCGCCGTGCGCGTCGCGCTGGGCCGGCAGATCGTGCAGGAGATCACCGGGCTGGGTACCGAGGTGCCGGTGATCACGCTGGCGCCCGAGCTCGAACAGATCCTGCTGGGCTCGCTGTCCGGCGGCGGTGGCGTGGCCGGCGCTGCGGTGGAACCGGGCCTGGCCGACCGTCTGCAACAGAGCGTGGCCGAGGCTGCGCGCCGGCAGGAATTGAGCGGGGAACCGGCGGTGCTGCTGGTCGCGCCGCTGCTGCGGCCATGGCTCGCACGCTTCACCCGCCACGTGGCACAGAACCTGCACGTACTCGCTTACAACGAAGTGCCCGACAACCGTCGGGTGCGACTGGTACAGGCATTGGGTCGATGAAAAGCCCCGCGCGGAGCAAGCAATGAAGATCAAACGTTTCGTGGCGCCGGACATGCGCCAGGCGATGCGCGAGGTGCGCGAGGAGCAGGGGCCGGAAGCGGTAATCCTGTCCACGCGCCGGCTGGATGAAGGCATCGAGGTGGTTGCCGCGATCGACTACGACGAATCGCTGGTGCGCGAGGCGGCCCGACACGGCGCACCGCTTGCGGCGACGCTCGTCGAAGCGGAGGCGGCATCGAAACCGCGCGTCGCGGAGACGGCGCCCGCCGCGCTTCTGGCGCGCCCGCCCGTCGCCGTGGCCGTGCCGCCGCCGTTGTCCCCGGCGAACGACATGCCGGCGATGCGTCCGCTGGTGGAGCAGGCCGCGCAGGACACCGCGCAGATGCGCAGCGAACTGGGCAGCCTGCGCGAGATGCTGGAAATGCAGTTGTCCAGCCTGGCCTGGAACGACATGGAGCGGCGTCAGCCGCTGCGCGCGCGGGTGCTGCGCGAGATGACGCGGCTGGGCATCGAAGCCGACGTGGCGCGGGCGCTGGTGGCCGAGCTGCCCGACCAGATCAGTGCCGAACAGGCGCGCTACCTGCCGCTGGGCATGCTCAGCCGCAGCCTGACGGTGAGCGGCCGCGACCTGTGCGGCGACGACAGCGGGGTCATCGCGCTGGTGGGGCCGACCGGCGTGGGCAAGACCACCACCATCGCCAAGCTGGCGGCCCGCGCGGTCATGCGCCATGGCGCCGACCGGGTGGCGCTGGTCAGCACCGATCACTACCGCATCGGCGCCGCCGCGCAGTTGGAGCATTACGGCCGGCTGCTCGGCGCGCGGGTCTATCCGGCCTACGACGCGGCAAGCCTGCGCAAGGTGCTGGAGATGTTGCGCGGCAGCCATACCGTGCTGATCGATACCGCCGGCGTCGCCGGCAGCGATCCGCGGCTCACCCAGCAACTGGAAATTCTGGCCGATGCCAGCGGCCTGCGTGCCTGCCTGGTATTGGCGGCGAACGCGCAGTCGCAGGCGCTGGACGAAGCGGTGCGCGCCTACCTGCCGCTGAAGCCGCACGCCTGCATCCTGACCAAGCTGGACGAAGCCCCGGCGCTGGGCGGCGCGTTGTCGGTGCTGATCCGCCACCGGCTGCCGCTGGACTACACCACCGACGGCCAGCGCGTGCCCGAGGACATCGCCACGGCGGATGCGCGCGTGCTGGTATGCCGCGCCGCGCAGTCGCTGAAAAGCCAGATACCTGACGACGGCCTGATGGCCGAGCGCTTCGGCTTCGCGGTGGCAAGCGCATGAGTGGAGTATTGGCAATGGACCAGGCTTTCGGGCTGAAGCAGATGTTGTCGGCCATGAGCGGCCGGCCCACCGCGGATGCGCCATCTACCCACCAGGCCAGCAGCCTGCTGGCAGCCGCGCCTCTCGCGCGCCGGCATTGCCGCACCATCGCCGTGGCCGGCGGCAAGGGCGGCGTGGGCAAGAGCACGGTGGCGGTGAACCTGGGCATGTCGCTGTCGGTCGCCGGGCATGACGTGGTGCTGCTGGACGCCGACATGGGCCTGGCTAACGTCGACGTGATGCTGGGCCTCACGCCATCGCGCCACGTCGGCCACCTGCTCGACGGCGAGTGCACGCTGGAAGAACTGATGCTGCCTGCGCCGCGCGGCCTGCGGGTGGTGCCGGCCGGTTCCGGCGCGCGCCGGCTGGCGCAACTGGACAACGGCGAGCACGCCGCGATCATCCGCGCGTTCGACGAACTGGCGCAGCCGCCCGAATACCTGCTGGTGGATACCGCCGCCGGCCTCTCGGACAACGTGACGATGTTCGCCGCGGCCGCCGCCGAGGTGATCGTGGTGGTGTGCGACGAACCGGCGTCGCTGACCGATGCCTACGGCCTGACCAAGGTGCTCAGCCGGGATTTCGGCGTGCGGCGCATCCGCATGGTCGCCAACATGGTGCGCAACGAGGGCGACGCGCGGGCGTTGCATCAGAAGCTGGCGCGGGTCAGCGACCGTTTCCTTGACGTGGTGATCGAGTTCGGCGGCTGGGTGCCGCACGACGAGCGCCTGCGCCAGGCCATTCGCCGACAGTGCGCGGTCGTCGACCTGTGGCCGTCGAGTCATTCCGCGCTGGCATTCAAGCAATTGGCGGGTGCGGTCGATAAGTGGGTGGAGCCTGACCGCGCGGGTCTCGACCGGATTGCTTTTTTTGGTGGCCGGACAACACCGGTGGGTGGGGTGCCGAGATGAGCGTGGCTTCGGAATATCTGCAACTTTCCCGCGAGAGTGCCGACGAACTGGTGCGTCGGCACGCGCCGCTGGTCCGGCGGATCGCCTATCACCTGATGGGGCGATTGCCGGCCAGCGTCGACGTGGGTGACCTGATCCAGGCAGGAATGATCGGTTTGCTGGAGGCGGCACGTCACTTCGCCCTCGATCGCGGGGCCAGCTTCGAGACGTATGCGGGCATCCGCATCCGTGGCGCCATGCTGGACGAATTGCGCCGCACCGACTGGACCCCGCGTTCGGTGCATCGCAAGACCCGCGAAGTGGCCGAGGTGATCCGCCAGATCGAGACCGAGACCGGCGCCGAGGCCGACGACGCCGAAGTCATGCGGCGGCTGGGCATCAGCGCGGAGGAGTACCACCAGGTGCTCGCCGACGCGGCCTGCGTGCGCCTGCTCAGCCTCACCGCGTCGGATGACGGCGAGGAAAGCACGGTGCTCGACGTGGTCGACGAAGGCAGCCTGGGGCCATCGGAGAACATCGAGCGCGACGGCATGCGCGAGGCGCTGGCCGAAGCGATCGGCGGCCTGCCCGAGCGCGAGCAGATGGTGATGTCGCTGTATTACGAACAGGAATTGAACCTCAAGGAGATCGGCGCCGTGCTCGGCGTGAGCGAGTCGCGCGTCTGCCAGATCCATGGACAGGCGGTCATCCGGCTTCGCGCACGGCTCACCGGCTGGCGCAGTTGATCCAGTAGCCCATTGAATCCCCGCGGCCGGACCTCGGCCTGTACCGCACGTGGAGAAAGCGTTTGGACAAGAACATGAAAATCCTGGTGGTGGACGATTTTTCCACCATGCGGCGGATCGTCCGCAACCTGCTGGTCGAGCTGGGTTTCAGCAACCCGCTGATCCAGGAGGCCGACGACGGCGAGAACGCGCTGGTGCTGTTGCGCAGCCAGCCGTTCGACCTGGTGGTGACCGACTGGAACATGCCCAACATGACCGGCATCGACCTGCTGCGCGCGATCCGCGCAGAGGACTCGCTGAAAGGCCTGCCGGTGCTGATGGTCACGGCCGAGAACAACCGCGACCAGATCATCGCCGCCGCGCAGGCCGGCGTGAACGGCTACATCGTCAAGCCGTTCACCGCGGTCACCCTCAAGGAAAAGCTCACCAAGATCTTCGAACGGATCGCCGCCAGCGGAGTCAGCGCATGAATCTCTCTTCCCCCCTCGCCATCGACGATACGCTGCCGACCGAACTGCGCGACCTGCTGAACAGCCCCGACGGACCGGCGTTCGAGCAGGCGCTGGACGTGATGGTGCGCCAGCGCGAACAGCGCCTGTTCCGTGCGCTCGGCCAGCTGGCCCGCGACCTGCACGACGCGGTGCGCCGGCTCGGCGGCGAACTGACCCAGGAAGGCGTGCCCGGCATCGTGGCCGACGCGCGCCAGCATCTGCAGGATGCATTGGAGATGAGCGCGCAGGCCGCGCATCGCAGCCTCGATTTCGCCGAGCGCATGCGGCCCCAGGCCGAATCGCTGACGCGCAATGCCGGCCAGGTGCTCGAGTGGACGAACGGCAACGATGCCGCCGCCGTCCTGGCGCGCGAGGCCGTGGCGTTCGCCGGCAGCTGCCGCGACGGCCTCGCCGACATGGTGCTGGCGCAGTCGTGGCAGGACCTGACCGGACAGCGCATCAAGAAGGTCGCCAGCTTCATCGGCACGGTCGAATCGTCGCTGCTGGAGTTGGTGCGCCTGACCGGCGCACTGGCCGGCAGCGAGGCGCCGGCCAGTGCGGTCAAGGTGTCCAGCCAGGAAGACGCCGACCGCCTGCTCAGCGAATTCGGGTTCTAAGTGAACGCGGAATTCGACAGCGAGCTGCGCCAAGATTTCCTGGTCGAGGCGGGTGAACTGCTGCAGCGACTGGGCGAGCAGCTGGTCGGGCTGGAAGCGGCGCCGGGTGACGGCGAACTGCTGAATGCGGTGTTCCGCGCCTTCCACACCGTCAAGGGCGGCGCCGGGTTCCTGGCGCTCGAACCGATGGTGTTGCTGTGCCACCACGCCGAGGACCTGCTCAACGAGGCCCGCAACGGCAAGGTGGTACTCGGCGCCATCCACATGGATGCGTTGCTCGAGGCGCTCGACCTGCTCAACGACATGATGGCGGCGGTGAGCGCCGGGGCGCCGCTGGGCGTGCCGCCGGCGGCGCTGCTGGAATCGCTGTTGCCGGGAACCCGGCCGGCCCCGGTCGTCGTGCCAGCGGCCGCTCCGGCGCCGGCGGCGGATGGTGGCGCGATCGACGACAGCGAGTTCGAGGCCCTGCTCGACAGCATGTACGGCAGCGCCGCTCCGGGCACCGTTACACCGGCACCGTTGCCGGCCACGTCCGCGACGATCGACGACGACGAATTCGAGGCCTTGCTGGACGCCTTGCACGGCAAGGCCGAGCAGCCGGCCGCGGCAGCCACGATGGCGCCGGCGGTGGTGGCCGAAACAGCTGCGGCGAAACCCGCCGCGGCCGCCGCGACGCATCAGGCGGCACCGGTGGAGAACACTGTGCGGGTCGATACCGCGCGCCTGGATGTTCTGGTCAACCATGCCGGCGAACTGGTGCTGGTGCGCAATCGCCTGCTCAGCCTGGCCGCACGCAACGGCAGCGAGGCCCTGGTCGCTGCGGCCAACGAGCTGGACCGGGTCACAGACGAATTGCAGACCGCCGTCATGGGCATGCGCATGCAGCCGGTGGGCCGGCTGTTCCAGCGCTTCCCGCGGATCGTGCGCGACCTGGCACGCCAGCTCGGCAAGGAAGTGGAGCTGGTGCTGGAAGGCGAGGGCACCGACCTCGATCGCAGCCTGGTCGAGGCGCTGGCCGATCCGCTGATCCACCTGCTGCGCAACGCGCTCGATCACGGCGTGGAGATGCCTGGCGAGCGCGAGCTTGCGGGCAAGCCGCGCAAGGGCCGGGTATGCCTGTCGGCCAGCCAGCGCGGCGAACGCATCGTGATCGCGGTGAGCGACGACGGCCGCGGCATGGACCCGGACATCCTGCGCCGCAAGGCGGTGGAGAAAGGGGTAATCGATGCCGTGCAGGCCTCGCGGCTGAGCGAAGGCGAATGCTACGAATTGATCTTCCGCCCCGGCTTCAGCACCGCCGCGGCGGTTTCCGACATCTCCGGCCGCGGGGTCGGCATGGACGTGGTGAAGACGCGCGTGGCCGAGCTCGGCGGCACCTTGCAGGTGCACTCGAGCCTGGGTGGTGGCAGCGAGCTGGAACTGACCGTGCCGCTGACCCTGGCGGTGTTGCGCGTGCTGATGGTGCGCGTGGACATGCGCCTGCTCGCGCTGCCGATGTGCAACGTGGAGGAGGTGTTCGAACTCGACGACGGCCAGGACTCCCTGCTGGACGGCCGCCTGGTCGCCCGGCACCGCGGCCGCGCCCTGCCGCTGGTCAACCTGGTCGGCTGGGCCGGCGCGGTGGCGGCCGCGGGCCGGCATGTGGCGGTGCTGCACATCGGCCACCAGCGGCTGGGCTGCCTGGTACATGAGGTGCTCGGTCGCGAGGACGTCATCGTCAAACCGCTCGGTCCCCTGTTCGACGGCGTGCCTGGCATCGCCGGGGCCACCGTCACCGGCGATGGCCGGCTGGCGCTGGTGATGGACCTGGCCGGCCTGGCCAGCGATGCCGGGCAACTTTCCACTTCACTGCAACTGACCGGCTGACCGCCATGGATCTGGTAAGCATCATCGGCACCATTCTGGCCTTCGTGGTGATCATCGTCGGCACCATTCTGAAGGGCTCCACCGTGGGTGCGCTGTGGAACGCGGCGGCGTTCGTGATCGTCTTTGCCGGCACGACCGCGGCCCTGCTGGTGCAGACCCAGGGCAAGGTGCTCAAGCATGCGTTCAAGATGCTCTCGATGGTCTACCGGCCGCCCCAGCACAGGCCGAGCGACCTGATCAGCCGCATCGTCGGCTGGAGCGAGATCTCGCGGCGGCAAGGCCTGCTCGGGCTGGAACCGCAGATCGAGGCGGAGGTCGACCCGTTCGTCAGCAAGGGTCTGCAACTGCTGGTCGACGGCGGCGAGCCGGAGGCGATCCGCAGCGTGCTGGAAGTGGACCTAGAAACCCGCGAGTCGATCGACCTGGCCGGCGCCAAGGTGTACGAGATGGCCGGCATCTACTCGCCCACGCTGGGCATCATCGGCGCCGTGATGGGGCTGATGGCGGTGATGCAGAACCTGGCCGATCCGAGCAAGCTCGGCCACGGCATCGCCGCGGCCTTCGTGGCCACCATCTACGGCGTGGCGCTGGCCAACCTGTTCATGCTGCCGATGGCGGCGCGGCTGAAGGGCCTGATCCACAAGCAGACGCAGATGCGCGAGATCCTGATCGAGGGCCTGGTGTCGATCGCCCAGGGCGACAACCCGCGGCAGATCGAAGCGCGCCTGCAAGGTTACGTGGCATGAGAAGGCACAAGCACGAGGAACACATCAATCACGAGGCCTGGGCGATCCCCTATGCCGACCTGATGACCTTGCTGCTCGCGTTCTTCGTGGTGATGTATGCGGTCTCGGTCGTCAACGAAGGCAAGTTCCGGGTGATGTCCGAATCGCTGATCGAGGCGTTCAACGGCTCCAGCCATGCGATCGCGCCGCTGCCGCCGACGCGGATCCGGCCGCACAACATCGCCCCGGCGATCGCCGCGCCGGCCGGCCAGTCGGGTTCGTCGATCGTGCCGATCGCGGTGCCGATCCCGCCGCATCCGGTGCCGGCGAGCGGCGGCACCGGCCGCGAGGCGGGCCGCCAGTCGAAGCAGCAGGAAAACCTGGGGCGCATCGAGGACCAGGTGCGCAAGGCGCTGCAGCCGCTGATCGACCGCAAGCTGGTGGTGGTGCGGCACAAGCCGGACTGGCTGGAGATCGAGATCCGCACCGACATCCTGTTCCCCAGCGGCGTGGCGCAGCTGTCGGAGCCGGCCAATGCGGTGCTGCGCGACCTGGCGGCGATCCTGGCCCGGTTCGCCAACCCGCTGCGGGTGGAGGGTTTCACCGACGATGTGCCGATCAGCAACGCGCTGTATCCGTCGAACTGGGAACTGTCGGCGGCGCGCGCGGCCAGCGTGGCGCGCCTGTTCTCCATGACCGGAATCGCCCCCGCGCGGCTCGGCATCATCGGCTGGGGCGAAATGCGCCCGATCGCCGACAACGCCACCGTGGAAGGCCGCAACCAGAACCGGCGCGTGCTGGTGGTGGTGATGAGCGATCGTCCGGCCGCGCCGCGCGATCACACCACGCCCGAGCACGTCGATGAAGTGACCGGACTGGCGGCCTCGCCGGCACCGGCCGTCGAGATGATGCCCACGGTGCGCGTCAGCAGTGGCAGCAACGGCACGCCGGCCCAGGTGGCCGGCGGCGCCGAAAATCCCGCGCTGCCCGACGTCGTCGCCGGCCATGCCGGTGGGGCGGCTCACCGGACCAACTCGAGCAAGTGAAACCGATGACCGCATCCGCCGACCATGGAGTAGACGCATGAATGCCGCCGCCGCGCCCGAAGCACGCCCCCGGCACTGGCTGTCGTTCCGTATCGGGACGCAACTGTACGCGGCGCCGCTGGACAATGTCAGCGAAGTCATCCGCGATGGCGACCTCACGCCGGTGCCGGGTGCCGCCCCCGACCTGCTGGGCGTGCGGCATCTGCGCGGGCGCATCGTGCCGGTCATGGACGGCCGCTGCCGGCTGGGCCTGCCGGCGCTGCCGGCGGCGAATCCGGTCACGGTGCGCGTGGTGATGCTGTCGCACGCCGGCCAGCGGGTTGGCCTGCTGGTGGACGCGATCGGCGAACTGCTGTGCAGCGATGGTATCGACATCGCGCCGCCGCCGCCGGGACGGGCCAGCCGCGACGACGACCCGGTCAGCGGCGTGCTCGCCTGGCAAGGTGGCTTCGTGGCCTTGCTCGATGTCCGCCGGCTGTGCCGGGTGGACGATGGGAGCGGTCATGTGGCTTGAGGCCGGCGTGGGCATCCTGCTGTTGCTGGCGCTGGCGCAGTCGGCGCTGCTGTTCCATGGCTGGCGGCAGTTGCGCGAGTTGCAACGGCAGGTTGCCGCACTGTCGCACGACGCCATCCATGCCGGTACCGACGTGCCGACTTCGATGCTGGTGACGGCGCTGGGACGGCTGGAGCGTCAGGTGGGCCGGCTCGAACAGCAACCGCCGCCGACCCGGCAATCCTACGAACTGGCCCAGCAACTGGCGCGCGAAGGCGCCGACGTGGAACAGCTGGTCAGCCGCTGCGGCTTGTCGCGCGACGAGGCGAGGCTGGTCCTGCAGATGCATCCGGCCCATCCCTGAAATGCGGGTGCGGCGCGGTGGCCGGCTGGCCCCCGGGCAGTCACTCCTCGGCCGCGTCGTAGACGGCGGCCAGTACCGAGGCGGCAGCCGCATAGAGCAGCACCGGCACGTCGTCGCGCAACCGCAGCGATGCCAGCAAGGCGGCGATCTGGGGATCGTGATGCAGCGGCAGGCCCAGTGCCTGTGCGCGCGCCAGCAGGACTTCCAGCGACTCGGGCGGCATCGCCTTGATCTGCGCATGATTGCCGCTGGCCAGCCGCAGGCTGACCCGGCGTGGAGGCGGGGGCGTATTCATGCAGTGGCCTGCAGCAGCACGGAGCTGTGCCGGCCCTGCGGCTGCGGCAAGCCGACCTGGCAACTCAACTGGTCGAGCAGGATGCCGCAGGCGGCAAGCCGCTGGCGCAGCGGACCGAACTGGCGCTCCATCCGCTGTGCGGTCTCCGCCTGCTCGGCCCACAGGCGTACCGCCAGCCGCGGCTCGCGCAATTGCAGCTCACCCTGCACCGGGCCCAATGCGGGCAGATCCAGTGCGAAGCCGAGCGTCCAGCCGTGGGTGCCGTCGGCGAGGTCGGCGGCGAACTCCAGCTGGAGTTGCAGTACGTCGCGCCCGTCCTCTCCCTGCAGCGGAATCTCGATCATCCACGCCGGCAGCGGATGGGTGCTGGCCTCCAGTTGGGCCACCTCCACCCGCGCCAGCGCCGCCTTCACATCGCCATGCAGGCGATCCAGCAGCGGATCCACGCCGTCGTCGGCGAGTGCCAGCGGCAGCGGCAGGCGCGGCTGCGCCTGCACGCCGCGTTGCAGCAGCGGCGGCGCGGCGTCGCTGCGGCCCGGCGCCGGCGGCGCCGTGGCACGCCGGTCGAGCAAGCCGGCCAGGCGCAGCAGCGCGCCTTTCCAGTCGTCCTCGGCCAGTGCCGCCAGACTGGCATGCGGACTGGCCAACCTGGATTCGAAGAACAGGCCGCTGCGGCTGATGGCCTCACGCAGACCTTCGCCGCGGGTGATCTCGGCGGGCGTGCGCAGCGACTGCTCGAGCAAGGCCAGTGCCGTGCGCAGATCCGGCGGCAACTGGCGCAGTACCGGCCGCTGGGCCAGCGCGCCCAGCGTGGCCAGCAGGGGCGCATAGCCGTTCTGCTGGGGCAGGCGCTCGCGCAGCACGCGCTGGAATGTCGGGTCGGCGGGAAGCGACAGCACCTCCAGTTGCGGTTGCGCGCCCAGGCTCAATACGCGGACCTGGAACTGCGCCGGCAACTGGCTGCCAGGCACGTCCGCTTCCACGGTGAGGGCGCCGATCTGCAGGACCAGCAGGCCTTGCGGGTTCACGCCCAGGGGCCGCGCCGACAGCACGGTACCGATGCGCCAGCTTGGCGCGGTGGTGCCGGAGGCGGCACCGGCCCAAGTGAGGGCGGCCAGGCTGGTCGGTTGGATGATCAAGTCGGTTCCTGCACGCCGGCGCCGTGTGTGCGAATGGGTTCGTCCTGAAGGACATCGGCCGCGCGCAGGCGAACTTGAGTCGAGGCCGGCGCCGGGCGCGCGGCGCCTGCGGCGGCAGATCGCGCCACGACGCCCTAAAGCGATCGCGCCCGTGGCCGATAAGTCCTCGTCAGCGCAGTAGCGCGAGTGGAGTGGCGGCATGGCCGGCAAACGGGCGGCGAAGCAGAAAGATGACGGACAGCAGCCGGTGGCGGACGGCGCGGCCGTGGTGGTGCTTCCGGCGGATTGCCGCATCGCCGCCCAGGCCGCGCTGAAGGCGGAACTGCTGGGTGCGCTGGAGAAAGGCGCCATCGTAGTGCTGGACGGCAGCCAGGTGGAGCGTGCCGACACCGCGGCCCTGCAATTGCTGGTGCTGTTCCGGCGGGAACTTCAGGCGCGCGGCGGCAGGCTGGGCTGGCGCGGCGCGAGCGAGGCTATCAACGAGGCGGCCGGCCTGCTCGGCCTGGCACAAATACTGGAACTGCCGGCCGCAGGGCTGGCCTGAACGAGGTGGCAGCATGGCAAAGATTCTTGCAGTAGACGATTCGGTTTCGATGCGCGGCATGGTGGCGTTCACCCTGCGCGGCGCCGGGCACGAGGTGGCCGAAGCCGAAAACGGGCAGTTGGCGCTGGACGTCGCGCGCGGCAGTTCGTTCGACCTGGTGCTGGCCGACGTCAACATGCCGGTGATGGACGGTATCGCGATGGTGCGCGAGCTGCGCGCGATGGATGCCTACAAGGGCGTGCCGATCCTGATGCTGACCACCGAGTCGCACACCGAGAAGAAGATGGAAGGCAAGGCGGCCGGCGCCACCGGCTGGCTGGTCAAGCCGTTCGATCCGGAGCAGCTGCTGGCCACCGTCAAGCGCGTGCTGGGTTAAGGAACGCCATGAGCGCGGTCGACCTGACTCAGTTCCACAAGACCTTCTTCGAGGAGAGTCGGGAAGGGCTCGACGCGATGGAGGCCGCGCTGCTGGCGCTGGATTCGGGCTCGACCGACCACGAGCTGGTGCACACCATCTTTCGCGCCGCGCATTCCATCAAGGGCGGCGCCGCAACGTTCGGATTCGCCGACGTGGCCGCGTTCACCCATGTCGCCGAATCGCTGCTGGAGGAAGTGCGCAGCGAGCGGCGCGCGGTGGACTCTGGATTGATCGAGGTGTTGCTGCGCTCGGTCGACTGCATGCGCGCGATGCTGGAGCGGTCGAGCCAGGGTCGGCCGGTGGCCGATGCCGAGAGCGAGGCGCTGCGCGTCGAGCTGGTGCAACTGGTCAGCGGCGAGATTGCCGCGCCGGCAGTTGCTGCCGCGTCGCTAGTTGCACCGGTGAGCGGGTGGAACATTGCGTTCACCGCGTTACCGCACCTGCTGCAGACCGGCAACGATCCGCTGCGGCTGTTCCGCGAACTGCAGCAACTGGGTCGCCTGGAGGTCGTGCGCGCGTTCGTCACCGACAGCGCGCCGGCGCAGCTGGCCGAGCTCGACCCGAGCCAGTGCCACCTGGGCTGGGAGTTGCGCCTGCATGGCGCCGTCGCGCGCGGCGACGTCGACGCGGTATTCGACTGGCTCGACGGCGATTGCGAGCTGACCATCACGCCGATGGTCGATGCTGCCGCGGCCGACGCGGTGCCGCAGACTTCGGATGTTCCCGTGCCGCCCGCCGCATCCGCGTCGCGACCGATCCGCGAGACAGCCACCGCCTCCAGCGAAGGCAGCTCGATCCGCGTGGGCATCGACAAGGTCGATGCGCTGATCAACATGATGGGTGAACTGGTGATCACCCAGTCGATGCTCAGCGACATCGGCGAAAAATTCGAACTGTCCCAGCTGGGCCGGTTGCGCGACGGGCTGGTGCAGCTCGAACGCGCCACGCGCGAGCTGCAGGAGAGCGTCATGCGCATCCGCATGCTGCCGATCGCCTCCGTGTTCAACCGCTTTCCGCGCCTGGTACACGACCTGGAGCGCAAGCTCGACAAGCGGGTCAGGCTGGAGCTGCACGGCGAGCACACCGAACTGGACAAGACGGTACTGGAGAAAATCGGCGACCCGCTGGTGCACCTGGTGCGCAACGCGATCGACCACGGCCTGGAGTCGCCGGCGCAGCGCAAGGCCGCCGGCAAACCCGAAACCGGCACGCTCAAGCTCAACGCGTACCACGAAGGCGGCAACATCGTGGTGCAGATCAGCGACGACGGCGCCGGGCTCAACCATGCCGCGATCGTGGCCAAGGCGCAGCAGCGCGGCCTGGTCGCCGCAGGGCAGGAGCTCAGCGACGCCGAGGTGGCCGAACTCATCTTCCAGCCGGGCTTTTCGACTGCCGCCCAGGCCACCGACCTTTCCGGCCGCGGCGTGGGCATGGACGTCGTGCGCCGCAACGTGCGCGATCTGGGCGGCAGCGTCGGCGTGCGCAGCGCGTCCGGCAAGGGCAGCACGTTCACGATCACCTTGCCGCTGACCCTGGCGATCATCGACGGCCTGGTCACGGCCGTGGGCAGCGAGCGCTACATCGTGCCGCTGACTTCGATCGTCGAGTCGCTGCGCCTGCGTGCCGATGCAGTGCGCAAGATCGCCGGCGGCGGCGAGGTCTTCCACTTCCGCGACGAATACCTGCCGATCATGCGGCTGCACCGCGCCTTCGCCTGCAGCGATGCGGTCACCGACATCGAACGCGGCATCGTGGTGGTGATCGAGGAAGACGGTCGGCGCGTGGGCCTGCTGGTCGACGACCTGCTCGGCCAGCAGCAGGCGGTCGTCAAGTCGCTGGAGGCGCATTACCGGCGCGTGCAGGGCATCTCCGGCGCGACCATCCTCAGCGACGGCTCGGTCGCGCTGATCGTCGATGTGGGCGGCGTGGTGCGGCTGGGGCAGCACAGAAAGGCAGCCTGATCAGCCTGATCGAACGCGCGCGGCACTCAAGTTCCCGGCGTTTGCGCCGACACAGACAAGGCAGCGGGGCGCGCAGACGCCCGTCACGAGGTTACGCCCATGTACGAAGATCCCATGTACGAAGACAAACGGGCCGCGGCACCGCCGTTGCAGCAACTCACCTTCAGCCTGGCCGACGAAGAATACGGCGTGGACATCCTGGTCGTACGCGAGATCCGCAGCTGGTCGCGCGTCACCCGCATTCCGCAGACGCCGGATTACGTGCTGGGCGTGCTGAACCTGCGTGGCGCGATCGTGCCGATCATGGATCTGCGCCTGCGCTTCGGCCTGCAGCGCGAAAGCTACGGCGACGACACCGTGGTGATCATCGTCGCCATCGCCGAGCGCCTGTTCGGCATCGTGGTGGATGCGGTATCCGACGTGGTCGACATCGACCCGGCGGCGATCAAGCCGGTGCCCGACATGGGCGCGGTAGTGGACACCCGCTATCTGAAAGGGCTTGCCACCCACGTCGAACGCATGGTGATGCTGCTGGACGTGGAAAAACTGATGCGTCCAGAGGACGTGGAAACACTGGACGCGGCATTGCCGGCCGTCCAGGACGTTGAAGTCGCCGCCTGACCCGGGAAATCGAGATGAAGATGAAGAATTTGAAGGCTTACCTGGTCCGGCTGACCACGCTGACCGTCAAGATGCGCCTGATCGGCGTGCTCGGCCTGTTGTGCGTGATGTTGCTGGTAGGCGCCTGGATCGGATTGGGTGGCATGGCCAGGGCGAACGAAAGTGCCCGCCTGATCTACCAGGATGAATTGATTCCGCTGACCAGCATCAACGAGGTGGCGCGCGGATCGCTGAACAGTTTCATCTCGCTGAGCGAGGCGGCCTTCCACAAGGACGACAAGGCGATCGTCCAGCAGAAGCTCGCGGAGGTGGCCAAGGCCGGCGTGGCGGATGCGGCGCTGCTGAAGAAACTGGGTGCGGGCACGATGTCGCCGGCGGTCAAGAAGCAGTGGAGTGCGTTCGAGAGCGCCCGCGGCGACGTGGCCTCGTCGATGACCGAGATCACCGATGCGCTGAGCCAGGCCGACGACGGCGCCAATGCGCTGCTTTACTCCGACGTGCTGCCGAACGTGACGATCATGAGCGCGGAGATGAACAAGCTCATCGCCATGCAGGTCGACGAAAGCCGGCAGCAGTACGAATCGGCCCTGAGCAGCTACCAGCGCATCCGCCTGATGACGTTCGGCGCGCTCGGCGCCGGCATGCTGCTGGCCGTGCTGATGGCGTTCTTCCTGATCCGCTCGATCGTCGGCACGCTCAACCGTGCGGTGCTGGTGGCGAACGCCATCTCGCAGGGCCAGTTGGGTCACCACATCGTCACCCATCGCAAGGACGAACTGGGGCGCCTGCTGGAAGCGTTCCGGATGATGGACGACCGGCTCACCCTCACCGTCGGTGAAGTTCGACGCGGCTCCGATGCAGTCAGCACGGCAGCACAGCAGATTGCGCACGGCAACGACGATCTCAGCCAGCGCACCCAGGAGCAGGCCTCCAGCCTGGAGGAAACCGCCTCGTCGATGGAGCAGATGACCTCGACCGTCAAGCAGAATGCCGAGAACGCCAGCCACGCCAACCAGCTTGCCCGCGGTGCCCGCGAACAGGCCGAGCGCGGTGGCGAGGTGGCCGGCAGGGCGATCATCGCGATGAGCGAAATCAACGCCTCCAGCGGCAAGATCGCCGACATCGTGGGGCTGATCCAGGAGATCGCCTTCCAGACCAACCTGCTGGCGCTGAACGCGGCCGTGGAAGCGGCTCGTGCCGGCGAACAGGGGCGCGGCTTTGCCGTGGTGGCCACCGAGGTGCGCAGCCTGGCTCAGCGTAGTGCTGGCGCCGCGAAGGAGATCAAGGCGCTGATCAACGACAGCGCGGAAAAAGTGCGCAGCGGCTCGGAGCTGGTGAACCAGTCGGGCAAGGCGCTGGCGGAGATCGTCGAGAGCGTGAAAAAAGTCACCGACATCGTGGCCGAGATCGCTGCAGCCAGCCAGGAACAGTCCGCCGGCATCGATCAGGTCAACAACGCCGTGATGCAGATGGATGAAATGACCCAGCAGAATGCCGCGCTGGTCGAGGAGGCTGCGGCCGCCGCCCGCGCCATGCATGAACAGGCGGGTGAGCTGACCCGTCAGGTGGGCTTCTTCCAGCTCAGCGACGACGGCGCCACATCCGTTGCGTCAGCCGCGCCCACGCGGGCGCAGACCGTGGCGGCTGAGGCCGAGGCGGTGTTCGCCGCCGTGCGCAACACCGCGCCGGCAGCCATCCGCCCGGCGCGCGCGCCCGTCGAACCCGCCAGCGCAACCGGTGTGTGGAAGGAGTTCTGAAGTGAATGCGGTGTCCGGCGTGCTCGATGACAACACCGTCGCGATGGCTAGCGCCGGCCCGCTGTTGGGAAAGGCCGAGTTCGAATACCTGCGCGCCTTCGTGCTGGAGCATTGCGGCATCGCGCTGGGCGAGCACAAGCATCAGCTGATGCAGGGCCGACTGTTGCGCCGGCTGCGCGCACTGAGCCTGTCGAACTTCGCCAGCTATTGCGAGTTGCTGCGGTGCGATCCGTACAGCGAGCTGGGCGAGCTGGCCAGCGCCATCAGCACCAATGTGACGGCGTTCTTCCGCGAAGTGCACCACTACGATCTGCTGGTCAACGAGCTGCTGCCGCGCTGGTTGCACGAAAAGCGCCGCGAGGGCGATCGCCTGCGGATCTGGTCGGCGGGCTGCTCCACCGGCGAAGAGCCCTACGCGCTGGCGATGGTGCTGGCCGAGGCGATCGAGCAGAACGGCAGCAAGGTGGACGCCAGAATCCTGGCCACCGACCTGTCGCCGCAGGCGCTGGAAACCGCACGCAAGGGCGTGTATCCGCTGGAGCGCCTCGCCGGCATCAGCGCCGAGCGCTGCCGGCGCTGGATGCTGCGCGGCGAGGGCGAGTATGACGGGCTGGCGTGTGTGCATCCTCGCCTGCGCGAGCTGGTCACCATCGAGCCGCTGAACCTGCTGCACCCGTGGCCGATGCGCGGTCCGTTCGACGCGATCTTCTGCCGCAACGTGGTGATCTATTTCGACCAGCCGACCAAGCAGCGGCTGTTTCGCCGCTACGCCGAGTTGCTGCCGGTGGGTGGTTATCTGTTTCTCGGCCACTCCGAATCGCTGCACGGCGTCAACGACCAGTTCGAGCTCATCGGTCGCACCGTCCACCGGAAGATCGGCGGATGACTCTGCTCGCCGATCGCCGCAAACCCTCGGCCGATCCCTCGGCGGTGCTGCCGGGCTTCGAGCATCTGCGCCGGTACTGGGATCCGGCGCAGGCATGCATGACGGTGAAAGTGCTGCCCGGCGAGTTCTACGTCAGTACGCAGAATGAGCTGGTTACCACCGTGCTCGGCTCCTGCGTATCGGCGTGCATCCACGATGTGCGCCGCGGCATCGGCGGCATGAATCATTTCATGCTGCCGGAGCCGCGCGGCGAGCGCGACAGCTGGACCGCCACTGCGAGCCGCGCGGCGCGCTACGGCAGCGATGCGATGGAACAGCTGATCAACGCCATCCTTGTCGTCGGCGGCCAGCGCGCCGACCTGCAGGTCAAGATATTCGGCGGTGGCCGCGTGCTGGCGCAGCTGACCGACATCGGCCAGCGCAATATCGATTTCGTGCAGCACTACATCGCCACCGAAAGACTGAACCTGTGTGCGTCGGATCTCGGCGACGTGTATCCGCGGCAGGTGCAATTTTTTCCCAACAGCGGCCGCGCACGCGTGCGGCTGTTGCGTCGCCACGACGATGTGCAGTTGGTGGCCGATGAGCCCGGCTACCTCAAGCGTTTGGCAAATGACCCGATAAAGGGTGAGGTCGAGCTTTTCTAGTGGCGGCTTCATCGCGGAAAACCGGCGAGGCCGCTGTCGATTGCGACGCGGCTTGAGCTTCATGGCAACGAGATGGATGGCAATGGAAAGAGTGCGTGTTCTGGTGGTCGACGATTCGGCGTTGGTGCGCAAGCTGATGACGACGATGCTTGCCTGCGATCCGGCGATCGAGGTGGTCGGCACCGCGGCCGATCCGCTGATCGCGCGGGAGAAGATCAAGCTGCTCAATCCGGACGTATTGACGCTGGACGTCGAGATGCCGCACATGGATGGCCTGACGTTTCTGGAAAACCTGATGCGGCTGCGGCCGATGCCGGTGGTGATGGTGTCGTCGCTGACGGTGCAGGGTGCCGAAGTGACCTTGCGCGCGCTGGAGCTTGGCGCGGTGGATTTTCTGGCCAAGCCAAGCAGCGACTTGGCCAACAGCTTCGGTCAGAGTGCGCAGGAGATCTGCGCCAAGGTGAAGCTGGCTGCCAAGGCCAAGCCGCGTGCACGTACGGTGGTGCGCAGGCTGGACGTGCCCCCGCGCCTGTCGGCGGATGCGGTGTTGCCACGGGTGCAGACCTCGGGCAGCCGCGGAGGCAGTCCGATCATCGTTATCGGCGCCTCGACCGGCGGCACCGAAGCGGTGCGCGTGGTGCTGGAATCGATGCCGCCCGATGCACCGCCGATCCTGGTGACCCAGCACATTCCCGAGGCTTTCAGCGGCCCGTTCGCGGAGCGGATGAACCGCTGTTCGGCGATGCGGGTCTGCGAGGCGCAGGACGGACAGCCGATCCAGACCGGCCATGCCTACATCGCGCCAGGCAGCCACCATTTGCTGGTGATGTGGGACGGCGCCAAGTACGTATGCCGGCTGCACGATGGCCCGCCGGTCAACCGGCACAAGCCCAGCGTGGACGTGCTGTTCCGCTCGATGGCGGCCAGCGCCGGCGTGGGCACCATCGCCGTGCTGCTGACCGGCATGGGCGACGACGGCGCGCGCGGCCTGCTCGAACTGAAACAGGCCGGCGCCGCGACGCTGGTGCAGGACGAGGCCAGCTCGGTGGTATGGGGCATGCCCGGTGCTGCCTGGAAACTCGGTGCGGCCGCAGAGATGCTGCCGCTTGACCACATTGCCGCACGCCTGCTTGCACTGGCGCGCCAACCCCACGACGGTGTTTCACGCACCTGACCTCGGATATCGGCTCATGGCTGTCCTATCTCACATTGCCCGGATCGTCGCCACCCATCCGCTCTACGGCTGGATCGCCAGTACGCTCGCGCTTTTGCTGGCGCTGCTGTGGCATCCGACATGGCTGGCGCCGCTGCTGATCGTCGTGCTCACCGCGGTATGGATCGTCGAGAGCCGGCGCCGGCCGCCGATCGCTGCACCGGTGGTCTTGCCCGGCAACAACGCTCCCGTGCGCGAGGCGCTGGAGGATGTGCGCGGCGCACTGGTCGACGAACTCGGCCATGCCACCCGCGAGCTGCACAAGGGACTCGACCTGTTGCGCGATGCGGTGTCCGAGCTGGGCGGCGGGTTCGACGGTTTGTCGCACAAGACGGGACTGCAGCAGTCGCTGCTGAAGCAGATCATCGACGTGCAGAACGGCGGCGTGTCGGTACAGGACTTTGCCGCCCGCACCAGCGACTTGTTGCAGCATTTCGTGGGCATGGTCGTGCAGATGTCGCGCGAAAGCCTGCGCATCGTCTACCGCATCGACGGCATGGCGAAGGAGATGGACGCGGTGTTCGGCCTGCTGAAGAACGTCAGCACGATCGCCGAGGAAACCAACCTGCTGGCGCTCAACGCCGCGATCGAGGCGGCCCGTGCAGGCGAGTCCGGCCGCGGCTTCGCCGTGGTGGCGGGCGAAATCCGCAGCCTGGCCAGCAACTCCAACCAATTCAACGAACAGATCGGCAGCCACGTCGAGCGCGCCCGCGCGGCGATGGAGCAGTTGCGCGGCCTGGTCGGCGCCATGGCCTCGCAGGACCTCAACGTGGCGCTGTCGGCCAAGGGCGGCATCGACGCGATGATGGCCCACGTCACCGAGAGCGACGCACGCACCAGCGCGGTCGCCGACCAGGTGGTCGAGATCAATCGTGGCCTGGGCAGCGACGTTTCCACCACCATCCGCTCGCTGCAGTTCGAGGACATCCTCAGCCAGCTGCTGCGGCAGACCCGCACCCGACTGGTCGAGCTGCAGGAAGTCGTGGGCGAGTGCACGCGCGACATCGAGGAACTGGCCTGCGGCCCGATCGACGCCGATGCGCTGGCAGGACGCGCCCAACGGGTGCGCAGCCGGCTGGCGATCCAGCGCGAAAAGGCACGCTTGCGCTCACGTGGGCCGGCCTTGCAGAGCTCGATGGACGCCGGCGAGATCGAATTGTTCTGAGAGGTTGTGAATTTCTCAACCTCGAAGCCCGGTCATACATGTGCCGGACTCGCGACAGGAGAAAACCACAGGAAGTGGTTTTCTTCACAAACTTTGAGGAGCACAGCATGATCGTCCATCACGACAGCGAACACGATTGCCTGACCCTGCAACTGGGCCAGCGCTTCGACTTCAGCATCCATCGCGATTTCCACGAGGCCTGCCTGGACAGCGGCAAGGCGGCCCGCAGCTATGTCATCGATCTGGGCGAGGTGACCAGCATGGACAGCTCGGCGCTGGGCATGCTGCTGCTGCTGCGCGAGCATGCCGGCGCCGATCGCGCCGAGATCCGCATCGTCAATGCCGGCAACGAATTGCGCAATACGCTGCGCGTGGCCGGCTTCGACAAGTTGTTCGTCCTGCATTGAAAGCGCCGCGGGGTTGACGGGACCGCCAGGGCCTCGCAAGCCAGACAGCAAAAAGGCCCCGTGCGGGGCCTTCTTGTTGCGGCAGTCGCAGTATCGTCGGGTCTACCAGGCGCGCACGGAAATCACGGAGACCGTATAGGCGGCCATGTCCGACTGGTAGCGGAAACGCTTGCCGAAGTCGAACCTCGCTGTCGCACCAGGGGCGATGTTGGTGGTGCCGGCCGGCCATCCCTGCTTGCTCTGGATCACCTTGCCGCTGGAGTCCTTGACATCGATATTGATCTGCGCGGCGGCCGGCTCGGCGCAGTTGTTCACCAGTTCGCCGCTGAGGACGAGTCGGGTCGCTCCCCCGGCACCATTGGCGGACAGCTTGACGTCCTTGATGGCGAAATCGGTGGGCGCGCAGGCGGCGTGGGCGGCCAGCGGGAGGAAGAGCAGCGAGGCGGAGAGAAGCAGCGTTTTCATGGGCACGAATCCGTAGGTCCAGGGAAGCCAGATGGGGGACCGGCCGGGGAGCGACAAAGGTCCACATCCTCAGAGTCGGCCGGCACGCCGGAATCTTTAGGCTCGCCACGAAGTCCGGTTCGTGCCGGGCGGCGCACGGCAACGCGCCGCGTGTTGCGCGGTGGTGGGTGGAGAAGGGCGGGATACGGGCGGTGCGCCGACCGGGACCTTGCCGGGTCGTTACCGGTCGGAGTGCTCGATGAACCACAACCCGGCGAACAATTTCGGGTCGATCGAATAGCCCTCGGCAGCGCGCGCGAACAGCCAGGCGCCCGCCTCGCGGCGCGGGACCTCGTGCACCACGATGTTCTCGGTTTCGTCGCCGCCGCCGGGACCGACTTTTTCCAGTTCCCACGCGCGCACGAAGGTGATCATCTCGGTGCTCATGCCCGATGACGACGGGCCGCGATGGACGAATTCCACCCGCTGGCAGCGCCAGCCGGTTTCCTCCTCCAGCTCGCGCTGGGCGGCCAGCAGCGCGCTTTCGTCGGCTTGTCCGGCCAGGTCGCCGACCAGGCCGGCCGGCATCTCGATGGTGTTCTGCAGGATCGACACGCGGTACTGCTCGACGAACAGCACCTTGTCCGCGGGCGTCACCGCCAGGATGATCACCGCGCCGCCGGGATTGTTGCGTTCGGCGTACTCCCAGCGGCCGCGCTTGCGCAGGCTCAGCCAGCGGCCTTCATGCAGGGTTTCCACCGGTGCGCCGGCGTCGGCGGGGATGTGTCTTGCGGAGTCGTTCATCGGTCATCGCGTGCAGGGAAAACCCACCGACATGTTGACCGTTCCCGGCGGCAGCGACAACCGGTTGGTCGTGCCGGAGTACGTGGTCCTACAGCCACCGCGCGCGCTTGAGCCCGATGTAGATGCCGCTGACGATGCTGGCCATCACCACGATGATCGCGGGGTAGGCCCAGGGGCGGCTGAGCTCGGGCATGTGGGCGAAGTTCATGCCGTACCAGCTGGTGAGCAGGGTCGGCGCGGCGAGCATGGCGGCCCAGCCGGCGAGTTTTTTCATCACCTCGTTCTGGCGCAGGCTGACCAGGGAGAGGTTCACGTTGATCGCGGCGGTGAGCATCTCGCGCATGGCGCCGATCGCCTCGTTGACGCGGAAGGCGTGGTCGTAGACATCGCGGAAATACACGTGCAGTTCGTCGGGTATCAGGTTCGGGTGCAGCCGGATCAGCTGGTTGATGATGTCCTGCAGCGGCGCCACTGCCAGGCGCAGCGTCATCAGGTCGCGCTGCATGTCGTACAGGCGGCGTATCGTGCTGCTCTTGAACGTCTCGCCGAAGATGTCGTGTTCCAGCTGGTGCACTTCCTCGCGGAAGTCGCGCACGATCGGCAGCAGGTTGTCGACGATGAAATCGAGTACGCCGTACAGCCCGTAGCTGGGGCCGTTCGCCAGCAGCTCCGGCGCGTGTTCGCAGGTGCGCCGCGCCGGCGCGTAGGACTGCGAGGCGCCGTGGCGCACGGTGACCAGGTAGCGCGGGCCGAAGAAGATGTGCGTTTCGCCGAACGCCAGTTCGCCGCCGATCAGCTGCGCGGTCTGCACCACCAGGAACAATGAGTCGCCGTAGGCCTCCAGCTTGGTGCGCTGGTGCGCGGCGTGCGCGTCCTCGATCGCCAGGTCGTGCAGGCCGAATTCGTCCTGGATCTTTTCCAGCAGCTCCTCGTCCGGCTCGTACAGGCCGACCCAGACGAAGGTGTCCGGTTCGGCCAGCACGTCGCTGATCGCGTCGATGGTGACGTCGCCGATCCGGCTGCCGTCCTTTCGGTAGGCGATGCAGTTGACCACCATGGGCTGGTCGCTGGTCGACGGTGCGCTCGACGGTGTGATCGGATTCATGCGCGCATCATGCCCCGCGCCAGTGGGCGGGGCAATTGGATTACCGGCGATGGCGGCGCAGGCTCCAGGCCAGCGCCAGCCAGCACGGCAGGGCGAACAGCAGCCACGGCTGGTTCTGCTGCACGGTGCCGGGCAGCAGGTGCAGCAGCACGGCGACCATGCAGGCAAGCAATTGCAGGGCGATCACGCCGTCGATGAAGCGCGAGGCGGCGTAGCCGCGGCGCGAGCGCCACAGCGTCGGCAACAGCAGGAAGGCCAGCGGATTGAACAGCAGCAGGTTCGCGTTGGCCCATGCCGAGTGGTGGGTGGTCAGCGTCCACAGCGTCAGCAGCAGCAGGCCGACCAGGCCGGCCGCGAGCAGGTACAACGTGCCGAGCAAGGCGTAGCCGGCGGGCCACCAGCGGCGGCTGAGCACGATCAGCGCGGCCAGCAGCAGCCCGGCCAGGGCCAGCGGCAGGCGCAGGTCGGGTGCGGCCGGTGGCGGCGCGTCCAACCGGTTCGGCGAAAGGAGCTGTTCGCTCTGCACGAGCGGCTGCAGGTTGCCGTGGCCGTCGTCGATGCGCACTTCGCGCAGTTGCGCCTGCAACACCTCGGGCAGGAAGCTTTCCTGCCAGGCATCCAGCGGCTGGTCGGCATACGGCCCCAGGCCCAGGTCGAGCACCAGCATCAGCCAGGGTTGCGCGCTCATCAGGCGGACGGTCTGCTGGCGGTAGGTCATGCCGCCGCGACGGGCCTTCAGCCGGGTTTCCAGCACGCCGCCCAGCGCCTTGTCCAGCGCGTCGCGCACACGGGTGGTGCAGTTGTCGACGTAGTAGTCGTAGTCGTAGCCGGCGTTCTCAGGACGCAGGTTCCACAGCAGGAAGTCGCGCAGCGCGGCGGCCTGGTCGGCAGTCATCGCCAGTTGCTGGCGGGTGATCGAGCGGCCGGCCTCGACGTAGAAATTCTCGTCGAGGCCGCTCGGCGCGGCGTCCATCAAGTAGTGCATGCGGCCGCGGGCGAAGTTCAGCAGGAAGTTCTTCTCGCTGAAATCGAACACGCCGTAGTTGAAGTTGATCGCTTCGCCCGAGGCCGTGTCGCGCAGCTCGATCGCGTCGTGGCCGAAGCGCTCCCAGTAGGTTTCGCCGGGGCCGTAGGTGACCAGCGAGACTTCGAGGTTGGCGCCGGGGGCGTTGGCGACGCTGGCATGGGCAGGCTGGAGCGTGGTCAGCATCAACAGCGCGAGCAGCAGGAGGTTGCGGCCAATCAGGTTCATGCGGCTTACTGCTTGACCACGCGGAACTGCTGCACGCGGCGGTCGTCGGCTTCGGTGACGTGGAACAGGTAGTCGCCGATGCCGACCTCTTCGCCGACCTCGGGCAGGTGGCCGAATTCGGAGGTGACCATGCCGCCCACGGTGTCGTATTCCTCGTCGGAAAAATCGGCGCCGGTCTGCTCGTTGAAATCCTCGATCGGGGTCAGCGCGCTGACCAGCCAGTCGCCGCCGGGCTGCTCGTGCATCAACTCGGGCTCTTCCCCGTCGTCGTGCTCGTCGTCGATCTCGCCGACGATCTCTTCCAGTACGTCCTCGATGGTGATCAGGCCGGCGACGCCGCCGTACTCGTTGACCACCAGCGCCATGTGGTTGCGGCTGAGCCGGAATTCCTCCAGCAGCACGTTCAGGCGCATCGACTCTGGAATCAGCACGGCCGGGCGCAGGATCGCGCGGATGTCGAAGTGTTCGGCGGCGCCGAAGTACTTCAGCAGGTCCTTGGCCAACAGGATGCCGAGGATTTCGTCCTTGTCCTCGCCGTGCACGGGGAAGCGCGAGTGGCCGGATTCGACCACGGCTGCAAGGATGTCGGGCAGTGGCGACTCGGCCGCCAGCATCACGATCTGCGCGCGCGGCACCATCACGTCGTCCACGCTCAGTTCGGTGACCTTGATCGCACCCTCGACCATGGTGAGGGTGTTCACGGACAGCAGTCCGTTGGTCTGGGCGGAACGCAACTCCTCGATCAGTTCGTCGCGGTTGCGCGGTTCGCCGGAAAACATGTGGCCCAGTCGATCCCACCAGGTTCGGTGGGCCGGGCCGCTGGTACTGCCGGGGTCGTCGCTCATTACTCGTTGGGATTCTGCCCGAAACCGGGCGGAAGGCCGATTCTAGCGGAAAATTTTTGACGATTCAGGGCCTTCGCTTTCATTTCGCCGGCGGCGCAGGCAAGAGCACCCCACTCCAGCCCTCCCTGCATCGCAGGGAAGGAAGCATGTCGAGCGCGGCTCAGACGTACGGGTCGGCGATGCCCAGGCCCGCCAGGATGCGGGTTTCCAGCGCCTCCATCGCTTCAGCCTCGGTGTCCTCGATATGGTCGTAGCCGAGCAGGTGCAGTACGCCGTGGACGGTCAGGTGGGCCCAGTGGTCGCGTGCCGATTTGCCCTGTTCGGCGGCCTCGCGCAGCACCACCGGGGCGCAGATCGCCAGGTCGCCGATCAGCGGCAGGGCCACGCCTGGCGGCAGTTCGACGGGGAACGACAGCACGTTGGTGGCGTAGTCCTTGCCGCGATAGTCGCGGTTGAGCGCGCGGCCTTCGTCGGCGTCGACGATGCGGATCGCCAGCTCGGCCGGCTTGCGCCGTTTCGCGCCGCGCAGCGCCGCCTCGACCCAGCGGCGGAAGCTGGCCGGCGCGGGCAGGCCGGCGCGCGGCACGGCATAGCCGACGGCGAGCGTCACCGGTCCGCTCATTCGCCGTCCTCGTCCTTCTGTTCGAACGCCTCGTAGGCGCGCACGATCTTCGCCACCAGCGGGTGGCGCACCACGTCGCGCGAGGTGAAGAAGGTGAAGTTGATGCCGCTGACGCCGCGCAGCACCTCGATCGCCTGGCGCAGGCCCGAGCGCGTATTGCGCGGCAGGTCGACCTGGGTGACGTCGCCGGTGATCACCGCCACCGTGCCGAAGCCGATGCGGGTGAGGAACATCTTCATCTGTTCGACCGTGGTGTTCTGCGCCTCGTCGAGGATCACGTAGGAATCGTTCAAGGTGCGCCCGCGCATGTAGGCCAGCGGCGCGATCTCGATCACGTTGCGCTCGATCAGCTTGGCCACCTTCTCGAAGCCGAGCATCTCGTACAGCGCGTCGTACAGCGGGCGCAGGTAGGGATCGACCTTCTGCGACAGGTCGCCGGGCAGGAAGCCCAGCTTCTCGCCGGCCTCGACCGCCGGGCGCACCAGGATCAGCCGCTGCACCCGGTTCGCCTCCAGCGCCTCGACCGCACTGGCGACGGCCAGGTAGGTCTTGCCGGTGCCGGCCGGGCCCACGCCGAAGTTGATGTCGTGGCTGGCGATCGCATGCAGGTAGCGCGCCTGGTTCGGACCGCGGCCCTTGATCACGCCGCGCTTGACCTTGATCACCACTTCCTGGGCGCCTTCGGCGGCCGCGTCGGTGATCGCGTCGATGCCGGATTCGGCCAGTTGCAGGTTGATCCTCGCGCCGGTCAGTGCCTCGTCCTCGGTGGTGGCGTACAGCGCGCGCAACACCTTCTCGGTGGCCCTGGCGGGGGCGTTCTCGCCGATCACCTGGAAGAGGTTGCCGCGGTGGTTGATCTCCACGCCGAGGCGCAGCTCGACCTGGCGCAGGTGTTCGTCGAATGGCCCGCACAGGTTGGCGAGGCGGGCGTTGTCTTCGGGGTCGAGAATGAAATCGCGTTGGTTGAGTTCGCTCATAGGGGCGCGAGAGTAGCGCGCCGCTGCTGGAAGAGCCATGACGACCGTCGGCCGTGACGGTCGCGATTTCACCGGTTGCGCACAATTAAATGTTGAATTAATTTATGCGCATGCCTACCTCGACCAAGCGTGCGAAAGCCGGGCGCCGCGCCGGACGTCCCAGCGGCGACGACCTGGACCTGCGCGCGCGCCTGCTGGATGCCGCGATCGCGCAGTTCGCCCGGGTGGGCATAGGCGCGACCCCGCTGCGCGCGATCGCCAGCGAGGCGGAGGTCACGCCCGCGATGCTGCATTACTACTTCGGCGACAAGCCGCGGCTGGTCCAGGCGCTGGTCGAGGAGCGCCTGTTGCCGGCCCTGGCGCCGCTGCGCGTGCAACTGGAACAGGCCGGCGACGATCCGCGGGTATTGATCGAAACTTTCGTGCGCGGCATCGGCGAGGTGGTGGCGCGCCATCCGTGGCTGCCGCCGCTATGGGTGCGCGAGGTGCTGTGCGACGGCGGTGCGTTGCGCGAAGTACTGTTCGCCCAGGCCGTTCCGGGCGTGCCGCAACTGCTGGCCCGGCGCTTCGCGGCAGCGCAGGCGGATGGACGGCTGAATGCCGATCTCGATCCGCGTCTGCTGGTCGTCTCGCTGGTCGGACTGACCCTGTTCCCCGCCGCCGGTGCGCCGATCTGGCGGCGCGCGTTCGGCGCCGAGGGACTGGGAGCCGAGGCCATGCTCAGACATACGCTTGCGCTGCTCGATCGTGGCACGGGTGCAGCCGGATCCGGAGAAACCGCATGAACGTCGCACGCACGATTCGTCGCCTGCCGCTGGCCATCCTGCTCGCGGTCGCCGGCCTTGCCGCCTGCAGCAAGCAATCGCCGCAGGCGCTGGGCACGCTCGAATACGACCGCATCACCCTGCCGGCACCGGCCGCCGAACGCATCGTGGCGATCCAGGTGCGCGAGGGCGAACAGGTCGCGGCCGGGCAGCCGCTGCTGCAGCTCGATCCCGCGCACACTCGATCCGAACTCGCCGCGGCCCAGGCGCAGGTGCGGCAGCAGCATGAAGTGCTGGCCGAACTCGAGACCGGCCCGCGCGTGGAGGACATCGACAGGGCGCGGGCGAACCTGGCGGCTGCGCAGGCGCAGGCGCGCGAGGCGCGTGCCTACTACGACCGGCTGGCACCGCTGAAGGGTCAGGGCTATGTGGCCGCGGCCGATCTCGATCGTGCGCGCGCCGCGGCCGGCAGCGCCGAGGGCCAGGTGGCGGCGGCGCAGGCCGCGCTCGACGAGTTGTTGCACGGCACCCGTCCCGAGCAGATCGCCCAGGCGCAGGCCGCCGTCGCGGCGGCGGAGGCCCAGGCCAGCGCGCAGCAGGTGCTGCTGGGCAAGCTGGACATCGTGGCGCCGCGTGGCGGGCGGGTCGACAGCCTGCCGTACAAGCTGGGCGACCAGGCGCCGGTCGGCGCGCCCGTGGCGATCCTGCTGGCTGGCGATGCGCCGTACGCGCGCATCTACGTGCCCGAGCCGCAGCGCGCCGGGGTACATGTGGGCGATGCGATCCAGGTATTCGTGGCCGGCCGCGAGCAGCCGTATGCCGGCAAGGTGCGGATGATCCGCAGCGAGCCGGACTTCACCCCGTACTACGCGCTGATCGGCGACGACGCGGCGCGGCTGAGCTATCTCGCCGAGGTCGCGCTGGGCGCGGACGCGGCCGAGCTTCCGGCCGGCCTGCCGGTGCGCGTCGAATTTCGCGGGCCCGCGAAATGACCACCGATGCCGACGGCGTGGCCATCCGCGCGCGTGGCCTGACCCGGCGCTTCGGCAAGTTGGTGGCGGTCGATCATGTCGACCTCGAAGTGCCGGCCAGGCGCGTCTACGGCTTCCTCGGCCCGAACGGCTCGGGCAAGTCGACCACGATCCGCATGCTGTGCGGCTTGCTGACGCCGAGCGAGGGCGAGATCGAGGTGCTCGGCCTGCGCATCCCGGCGCAGGCCGACGAGCTGCGCCCGCACATCGGCTACATGACGCAGAAGTTCTCCCTGTTCGAGGACCTCAGCGTGCGCGAGAACCTGGAGTTCCTGGCCGCGATCCAAGGCGTGCCGAAGGCGAAGACGAAAGCCCGCATCGACGAACTGATCGGGCAGTACCACTTCGGCGACCGGCAGAAGCAGCTGGCCGGCACCATGAGCGGCGGTCAGAAGCAGCGCCTCGCGCTGGCCTGCGCGGTGATCCACGAACCGGAGCTGCTGTTCCTGGACGAGCCGACCAGCGCGGTCGACCCGGAATCGCGCCGCGATTTCTGGGAGAAGCTGTTCGAGCTGGCCGACGCCGGCACCACCTTGCTGGTCTCCACCCACCTGATGGACGAGGCCGAGCGCTGCCATCGGCTGGCGATCCTCGACCGCGGCGCGCTGGTGGCCGACGGCACGCCGCATGAGCTGACCGCGCAATTGGAGGGGCGCACCTTCATCGTCGAAACGGACAACCCGCGCGCGGCCCAGCGCGTGCTGGTCGACGTGCCGGGCGTGCTCGGCGTGGCCCAGGTCGGCAATACCTTGCGCGTGCTGACCGATGCCGACGGCGCGACGCCGGACATGGACAAGGCGTTGGCCGCGGCCGGGCAGAAGGCCGGGTTGGCGGCGGTACCGCCGAACCTTGAAGACGTGTTCGTCGCCGCCACGCGCAAGGGTGACGGTGGCGAGGAGCGCGCCGCATGAACTGGCGCCGGCTGTGGGCGATCGTGGTCAAGGAGCTGCGCCAGATGCGTCGCGACCGCGTCACGCTGGCGATGATCGTGGGCATCCCGGTGATACAACTGGTGCTGTTCGGCTACGCGATCAACACCAACCTGCGCGGGCTCGATACCGGCATCGTCGACCAGGCCAACACTGCCGGCTCGCGGGCGCTGGTGATGGACATGCTCGCCACCGGCGTGGTCACGCCGGTGGCCAAGGCGGACACCCCGCAGGAACTGATGGCGATGATCCGCCAAGGCCGCATCAGCATCGGCATCGTGGTGCCGCCGGATTTCGAGCGTCGCCGCATCGACGGCCGCGAACTGGCGCAGGTGCTGGTCGACGGCAGCGACACCGCGGTGCAGGGCGCCGCCGCGCAGCTTGCGCAGGCGCCGATCGACAGCGCCCAGCCGGACATGCGCGCGCCGCTGACCAGCACGCCGCTAGGCGGACGGATCAGCGTGGTCAGCTTCTACAACCCGCAGCGGCGCTCGGCGGTCAATATCGTGCCCGGCCTGATCGGGGTGATCCTGACCATGACGATGGTGCTGTTCACGGCCATCGCGATCGTGCGCGAACGCGAGCGCGGCAACATGGAATTGCTGATCGCCACGCCGCTGACCAGTTCCGAACTGATGGTCGGCAAGGTGCTGCCGTACGTCGCGATCGGCCTGGTGCAGACCAGCGTGGTGCTCGCGCTGGGCATGTGGCTGTTCGACGTGCCGATCCGTGGCAGCGTGCTCGACGTGTATCTCGCGTCCGGCCTGCTGATCCTGGCCAACCTCACGCTGGGCCTGCTGATTTCCACGCGTGCGCAGTCGCAGTTCCAGGCGATGCAGATGATGATCTTCGTGTTCCTGCCGTCGATCCTGCTCTCCGGCTTCATGTTCCCGTTCGCCGGCATGCCGAAGCTGGTGCAGTGGATCGCCGAGGTGTTGCCGCTGACCCACTTCCTGCGCCTGATCCGCGGCGTGATGCTGCGCGGCGCGGGCCTGTGGGAGATGTGGGGCGACGTGCTCGCGCTGGCGGTGTTCACGCTGGTGATGATGGCGCTGGCGATACTGCGCTTTCGCAAGCGGCTGGATTGATCCGTTGCGCCGCGTGCGGCCAGTGGCTTACAGGGCGCGATGCATCACGTAGAGATCGGTCGGCCCGAGTTGTGCGTGACGGAACGCACCGGGCACCTGGCCGACGATGCGAAAGCCGTGGCGCTGCCACAGCCGCACGGCGGTGGTGTTGCTGGCGACGACGGCATTGAACTGCATCGCGGTGAAGCCGGCCTGTCGCGCCTGTTCCAGCGAGTGCTCGCATAACGTGGAGGCGATGCCCTGGCCGCGCGCTTGCGGCGCCACCATGTAGCTGCCGTTGGCCACGTGGTTACCCGGTCCCATCTGGTTGGGCGCCAACCGGTAACAGCCCAGCACCTGGCCATCGCGCTCGGCCACGAAGCAGCGTGCCGGTGGCGTGGTCCAGATGGTGCGGGCCTGTTCGAGGCTCATGTCGAGTGGGTAGGTGTAGGTGTCGCCAGCAGCAATGATGGTCTGGAAGAACGGCCACACGCGCACGAATTCATCCGCGCCGATTTCCCGGATCACCAGATCGCTCACGAAGCGAGCGCCTCCGGTTCGTCGACCAGCTTCACCCGTCCGCGCAGCGAATTGCTCATCGCCTCGGTGATCTCCACGTCGACGAACTGGCCGATCAGGCGCGGGTTGCCGGCGAAGTTCACGTAGCGCATGTTCTCGGTGCGGCCGCTGAGTTCGTCCGGATTGCGCGTGCTGGGCTTTTCCACCAGCACGCGCTGCACGGAGCCGACCATCGCCTCGTTGATCTTCTTCGCGTTGGCGTTGATCGCGGCCTGCAGGCGCGCCAGCCGTTCGTGCTTCACCGCCATCGGGGTGTCGTCGGCGAGCTTGGCCGCCGGCGTGCCGGGGCGGGCGGAGAAGATGAAGGAGAAGCTCTGGTCGAAGCCGACGTCGTCGATCAGCTTCATGGTCTTCTCGAAATCCTCGTCGGTCTCGCCGGGGAAGCCCACGATGAAGTCGGACGAGACGCAGATGTCCGGCCGCACCGCGCGCAGCTTGCGGATCTTCTGCTTGAATTCCAGCGCGGTGTAGCCGCGCTTCATCGCGCCGAGGATGCGGTCGGAGCCGGCCTGCACCGGCAGGTGCAGGTAGTTCGCCAGCTGCGGCACGTTGGCGTAGGCCTCGATCAGCGAGTCGGAGAACTCCAGCGGGTGCGAGGTGGTGAAGCGGATGCGGCCGATGCCGTCGATCTGCGCGATCGCGTGGATCAGCACGGCAAGATCGGCGATGCCGCCATCGTGGGTCGGGCCGCGGTAGGCGTTGACGTTCTGGCCGAGCAGGTTGACTTCGCGCACGCCCTGCGCCGCAAGCTTGGCCACTTCCACCAGCACGTCGTCGAAGGGACGGCTGATCTCCTCGCCGCGGGTGTACGGCACCACGCAATAGCTGCAGTACTTCGAGCAGCCTTCCATGATCGAGACGAAGGCGGTCGGGCCCTCGGCGCGCGGTTCGGGCAGGCAGTCGAACTTCTCGATCTCCGGGAAGCTGATGTCGACCTGCGGCAAGCCGCTGGCACGCTGCGCCTCGATCAGCTGGGGCAGGCGATGCAGGGTCTGCGGCCCGAACACCAGGTCCACGTAGGGGGCGCGCTTGACGATCGCCGCGCCTTCCTGCGAGGCCACGCAGCCGCCGACGCCGATCAGTACCGGCTTGCCGTCCTTCTTGTGCTGCTTCCAGCGGCCGAGCTGGCTGAAGACCTTTTCCTGCGCCTTCTCGCGGATCGAGCAGGTGTTGATCAGAATCACGTCCGCCTCGAACTCGTCCTGGGTCAGCTCCAGGCCATGCGAGGCCTTCAGCACGTCGGCCATCTTGGCCGAGTCGTACTCGTTCATCTGGCAGCCGTGGGTCTTGATGAAAAGCTTGCCGCTCATGGCTTGAGGCACCGTGGTTTCGTGAGGCAGGACGCAGGGTCCGCCGAACCGCGCAGTTTACCCGCGTGAAGGCGCGCCTGCCAGTAATTCGACATGACGGATCAAGCACTTGCGCCGGCCGGGCGTGGTCCTTCGGTAGTGCATGATCCGACAAGCGCTGCATGGTTCGGAGCAGCGGTCCACAAAATCACCGGCGCGCACTTGGCGATGACAGCGCATGGCGGCACACTGCGCCCATGTTCGGCGTCGCAAGCCATGGGGGAAGCGCCGATCGGCCTGCCGGGGGCTTCCCATTACATTCGATCCTTTGCGGGGTCGCGTTCGGCTGCGCGCTGCTGTGGTGGCCGGCGGCACGAGCCGGTGTCCTGTATCAATGCGCCGGTGCCAGCGGCGAGACGGTATTCAGCAGCAGCAAAGTCGGGTATCACCGCTGCAAGGCGATCAGCAGCTATGCCGCGCCCACGTCACGGCGTCGGGCGCCGCCGCCCCAGGCGTCGTTGACCCGGGTGACCGGTTCGGTCGCGACCACGGCGCGCAACCTGTCGGCGGACGGTACCGAGTCGACCTCGTTGACCGGCGTGCGCGGGACGGTCGAAACCAGCGCACTTCGCATTGGCGAAGCCCAGGCGGAACAGGCCTCGCTGGCAGCGGTGCAGGGCTCGGCCGAGACCCGTACGAAACCTCCAGTGGCTGCTGCCGGCGTACCAGGGCAATGGAGCTACCGCGAATCGCATACGACTGCGGCAACGGCTGCGCCGATGGCGGATGACTCGGCGGACAAGGTCCTGCGCGGCGCGGTGTACCGCATCGTGCGCGCGGACGGCAGCGTGGAGTACACCAACCTGCGCCCCGCTGGCGGCAAGGGCCATGCGGTGACCATGCTGTTCACCTATATCGCCACCTGTGCCGCGTGCAACCTGCATTCGACGATACGCTGGGGCAGCGTGTCGCTCAACCTCACCGCGTACGCGGACACGATCCGCGCGGCCAGCATCGAGTACGGCGTCGACGAGGCGTTCCTGCGCGCGATCATCCATGCCGAGAGCGCGTTCAATCCGCGCGCGCTGTCACTCAAGGGTGCGCAAGGGCTGATGCAATTGATGCCGGGTACGGCCAGCGACATGGGCGTGCTGGATGCCTTCAATTCCGATCAGAACATCCGCGGCGGTGCGCGTTATCTGGGCCTGCTGCTGCGCGACTTCGACGGCAACGAGCGGCTGGCCGCCGCAGCCTACAACGCCGGTCCCGGTGCGGTGCAGCGTTACAAGGGCGTGCCGCCGTACGCCGAGACCCAGGTGTATGTGGAGCGCGTGGACACCTTGCGCAGGCGCTACGGTGCAGCGATCCATCCGCCGCTGGCATCGCGCGGGCCGGGTTGATTCCCGCCGGCGCCGGCCGGATCCACGAATTCAATTGTCCAGCTCGGCGCTGGCGCTCATGGCGGGGCGCTGGGCCAGGGTGACTTCGACGTGGAATGGATTGCCGTTGCGCAGGCCCGAGACCTGCACCTTGCTGCCGGGCTTGAGCGCGGCTTCGTGCCGGCGCAGATCGGCCGGGTCGAGGATGTCGTCGGTGCCGATGCTGAGCAGGATGTCGCGCGGCCGGATGCCGGCCAGCGCGGCCGGGCTGCCGGGATAGACCACGGTGACCAGGGCGCCGCGAGCCGCCGCCGGCAGGCCGCCATTGGCCGCCACCGGCACGAACGCGTAGTCGGCGCCGAGCCAGCCGCGCACCACGTGGCCGGTGGCGATGATCTGGTCCAGCACCTTCTTGGCGGTGGTGACCGGAATCGCGAAACCGATGCCTTCGGCGCCGGCGGCCTTGCCGATCAGTAAGGTATTGATGCCGACCAGCTCGCCTTCGGCGTTGACCAGCGCGCCGCCGGAATTGCCCAGGTTGATGGCCGCGTCGGTCTGGATGAAATCCTCCGCGCTGGAACCATTGAGCTGGCGGCCGATCGCGCTGACGATGCCCATCGTGACGGTCTGGTTGAGGCCGAGCGGATTTCCGATCGCCAGCACCACGTCGCCGGGGCGCAGTTGCTGTTCGGCGATGTGGATCACCGGCAGGTTGCTGGCTTCGATCTTCAGCACCGCCAGGTCGGATTCCTCGTCCGCACCGACCAGGCTCGCCTTGGCGATGCGGCCGTCGTACAGCAGCACCTGGATGTCCGCGGCGTGCGCGATCACATGGTTGTTGGTCAGCACATAGCCCTGTCCCTGGGCGCTGACGATGACACCGGAACCCAGGGTCTGCTCGCGGTGCTGGAAGGTGGTGGGCTGGCCGCCGAACAATTGCTGCAGCACCGGGTTGTCGTACATCCGCACGGCCTGCTCGGTGACGATCTTGTTCGCGTAGATGTTGACCACCGACGGCGCCGCGGCAGCCACCGCGTCGGCGTACGAGACCGGGCCGTTGCCGACGTGGCTTTGGCTGGCGTGCTGTGCCGGCGGCGCGGTCAGGCCGAAGCGTTCGCGCAGACGTTCGCCGCTGCCGGGCCAGAACAGGCCGACCACGAAGGCCATGGCCAAGCCGAGGACGGCGAAGCGCGCGATGAAGAGGAGCGTGCCGGCGGCATGTTTCATGTCGAAGGGAAAGGGTCCCGGCAATCGTGGCGAGTGTTGCGGCGGCTGGACTTCGCCGCGATGCGGTTTATTGTACGGGGCGGGGCCTGACGCTACACTAACGCGATTTTTGCGGGGCCCCAAACCCCACTGGCATGACATTGCAAGTACCGGAGAGCCTGATGGCGAACGAAGTCGTCGATCATGGCCGCCGCCGCTTCCTGACAGCAACCACCGCGGTGGTTGGTGGCATCGGAATCGTGTCGGCGGCTGTGCCCTTCATCAAGTCGTGGGAACCCAGCGCGCGCGCCAAGGCCGCTGGCGCTCCGGTCACCCAGTCGCTGGCCAAGATCGAGGCGGGGCAGATGCTGACCGTGTCGTGGCGCAGCCTGCCGGTGTTCGTGCTCAACCGCACCAAGGCACAGCTGGCCACGCTGCCGCAGGTCGATTCGCGCCTGGTGGACCCCAAGTCCGACGGCGCCTCCGCCGACCAGCAACCGAAGTACGCGCAGAACGAAGCACGCTCGATCAAGCCGGAATGGCTGGTGGTGATCGGCATCTGCACGCACCTGGGCTGCGTGCCCGACTTCGTGCCCGAGATCAAGCCCGAGCCGTTCGACCCGGAATGGAAGGGTGGCTTCTACTGCCCCTGCCACAAGTCGCGCTACGACCTGGCCGGTCGCGTCTACGCCGGCGTGCCGGCGCCGAAGAACCTGCCGGTGCCGCCGTACCATTTCATCGACGACAGCACCATCCAGATTGGCGTGGATCCGAAGGAGGCTGGCTAATGGCCAACGTATTCACGAACATCGGTGACTGGGTCAACGAGCGCGCACCGGGCATGATGCCGATGTATCGCGCGCACATGACCGAATACTACGCGCCGAAGAACTTCAACCTCTGGTACTACTTCGGTTCGCTGGCGCTGCTGGTGCTGGTCAACCAGATCGTCACCGGCATCTTCCTCACCATGAACTACAACCCGAGCGCGGCGGGAGCCTTCGCCTCGGTCGAGTACATCATGCGTGACGTGGAGTGGGGCTGGCTGATCCGCTACATGCACTCCACCGGCGCCTCGCTGTTCTTCGTGGTGGTGTTCCTGCACATGTTCCGCGGCATCATGTACGGCTCGTACAAGAAGCCGCGCGAGCTGGTGTGGCTGCTCGGCATGCTGATCTTCCTGGTGCTGATGGCCGAGGCGTTCATGGGCTACGTGCTGCCGTGGGGCAACATGTCGTTCTGGGGCGCCAAGGTGATCATCTCGCTGTTCGGCACGATTCCCTACATCGGCGGCGACCTGGTCGAGTGGATCATGGGCGACTTCCTGCCGGCCGATGCCACGCTGAACCGCTTCTTCGCGCTGCACGTGATCGCGCTGCCGATCGTGCTGCTGCTGCTGGTGGTGCTGCACATCGCCGCGCTGCACGAGGTGGGCTCGAACAACCCGGATGGCGTGGAGATCAAGAAAGGTCCCAAGGGCAACCGCTGGGATGCGCTGAAGCCGACCGACGGCATCCCGTTCCATCCGTACTACACGGTGAAGGACCTGGTCGGCGTGGGCTTCTTCCTGCTGATCGCCGCGTTCATCATCTTCTTCGCGCCGACCTTCGGCGGCTGGTTCCTGGAACACGACAACTTCATTCCGGCGAACAACCTGGCGACACCGTCGCACATCAAGCCGGTGTGGTACTTCACCCCGTTCTACGCGATCGTGCGCATGATCCCGTCCTTCCTCGGCTCGGCCGTGTGGGGCGTGATCGCGATGTTCGGCTCGATCGGCGTGCTGTTCGCGATGCCGTGGCTGGATCGCGGCAAGGTCAAGTCGATCCGCTATCGCGGCACCGGCTTCAAGGTGGCGCTGGGCTTGTTCGTGCTGTCGTTCTTCATGCTCGGCGCGGTGGGCGCGGGCATCACCGCCGAGGTGATCCCGGTCTGGTTCGGCGACATCGACGTGACGTTCTGGGAGAACCTGTTCGGCCGCGTGATGACGGCGATCTACTTCGGGTTCTTCGCATTCCTTTGGGCCTATACATACTTCGGCTGGGAAAAGACCAAGCCGGTTCCGGAACGGGTGACGACGCATGACTAAGCGGCAGCTGCTAATGAAGCGATACATCTTCCCGGTGGCGTTGGCGTTCAGTCTGATCGTCGGCAGCGTGTCGGTGCATGCGTCGGAGGAAGGCGGCCTGCCCCATGCCGGCACCAATGTGCAGGACCAGGCTTCGCTGCAGCGGGGCGCCAAGCTGTTCTTCAACTACTGCGTCGGCTGCCACTCGCTGAAGTACATGCGTTACGAGCGGATCGCCAGCGACCTGGGGCTGACCGAGCAGGACGTGATGCAGAACCTCAACTTCACCGGCGCCAAGTTCGGTGAAACCGTGGTTTCGCACATGCCGGAAGAGTCGGCCGCCAAGTGGTTCGGCAAGGCTCCGCCGGACCTGTCGCTGGAAGTGCGCGCGAAGGGCGCCGACTGGGTCTACGCCTACCTCAACTCGTTCTACCTGGACCCGAGCCGCCCGGTGGGCTGGAACAACACGGTGTTCCCGAACGCGTCGATGCCGTTCCCGCTGTGGGAGCTGCAGGGCCTGCAGACTGCGGAAATGAAGCCGGCCAAGGCTGGCGAGGATCCGGCGGTGGAGAAGCTGGTGCTGTCGCAGCCGGGCAAGCTGACCCCGGTGCAGTTCCAGCAGGCCACTCGTGACCTGACGGCTTTCCTGGAATACGCTTCCGAACCGGCTGCTCTGCAGCGCCATCACTACGGTATCTGGGTGCTGCTGTTCCTGGCGTTCTTCACCTTCCTGGCCGCCATGCTGAAGAAGGAATACTGGAAGGACGTCCACTGAGCCCGGATGGCATTATCCGACTGCGGCGGCCACGAGCCGCCGCAGTCGTCTCACCGATGGGGAATCGCGCATGGTCCCAAGCGCTCGCTCGCGTAGCGTACTGACGCTCTACACCACCGCCGACGACGTGCAATGTCACCGCGCCCGGCTGGTGCTGGCCGCCAAAGGGGTCAGCTATGAACGGGTCCTGGTGGACCCGGCCAAGCCGCCGGAAGACCTGGTCGACCTGAATCCGTACGCCAGTACGCCGACCCTGGTCGATCGCGACCTCACCCTGTTCGATACTTCGGTGGTCTGCGAATACCTCGACGAGCGCTACCCGCATCCGCCGCTGATGCCGATCGATCCGCAGTCGCGTGCGCGCCTGCGGGTGGCCGCGGTACGCATCGAGAAGGACTGGCTGACCGAGGTGGACATCATCCGCGCCGGCGGCCGGCCCGCGGATGCGGCGCGCAAGCGCCTGCGCGGGCACCTGCTGTCCTCGGTGCCGCTGTTCAAGGCCGCGAAATTCTTTCTCAACCCGGAAATGAGCCTGGCCGACTGCCTGGTGGCGCCGGTGATCTGGCGGCTGCCCTGGCTGGGCGTGGATCTGGGGCGCGAGGGCAAGCCGGTGATCGATTACGGCGAGCGTTTGTTTCATAGTCAGGGTTTTGCGCGCAGCATGACCGATCAGGAAAAGGCGATGCGGCAAGTCCATGAGCAAGAATGAAGCAGTACCGATGACCACCAATCGCCCGTACCTTCTGCGGGCGATCTATGACTGGATCAGCGACAACAACCTCACCCCGTACGTGCTGGTCGACGCGGGGTTCGCCGGCGTGCGGGTGCCGCCGCAGGTGGTCAAGAACGGCCAGGTGGTGCTCAACCTGGCGATGCGCGCGGTGGCGAACCTCGATCTCGGCAACGAGTGGATCAGTTTCCAGGCGCGTTTCTCCGGGGTCAGCCAGGCGATCCAGATCCCGGTGCAGGCCGTGCTGGCGCTGTACGCGCAGGAGAACGGCCAGGGCATGATGTTCCCGGCCGAGGAGGAAGGCGGCGACACGCCGCCGCCCGCTCCAGGACCCGACGACACCACGCCGGCGCCGGGTGCCGATGACGCTGGCGGCGACAAGCCGAAGCGCAGCACGCCGCATCTGCGGGTGGTCAAGTAGGAATCCGCTGCCGCGTTCGCCCGCTCCGGCGAACGCCAGCGGTGTTCAGTTCAACCGGTCGCGCGGGCGCGGGCGCAGCGGCACGACGCTGCCGGACGGCGAGGGCAGGGCGCTCCGTGCGGCGACCTCCTCGTGCGGCAGCAGTTCGATCGTGGGCAGGCTCAGGCTGCTGAGCACGTTGCCGATCATCCACAGCCGGCCCGGCTCGCGATCGTGGCCGTCGATGCTCACCTCGAAGCCGTAGCAGCGCTCGATCATGCGCAAGCCGTTGACGCGGCGCAGGCGCACGCCGCGCAGACCGACGGTTTCGTCGAGCAGTTGCAGGCCGTGCTGCTGGCATTGCTGGCGTGCCTCCTGCACGGCGCGTTCGCGCGCCGAGCTGAGCTTCAGCCACAGCCCCACGATGGCGCCAAGCGCCAGCAGCAGCAACAGGTTGGAAAGGTCGCTCATCCACGCAGTGTGTGGGCGCAAGCGACCGGGTGCAAGCTGGCGTTCAGTCCAGTTGCAGGCGCAGCGACAGGTCGACGGCGCGCACATGCTTGGTCAGTGCGCCGACCGAGATGAAGTCGACGCCGGTGTGCGCGTATTCGCCGATCGTGCGCAGGTCGACGTTGCCGGATACCTCCAGCGGCACGCGGCCGGCGGTGTGCTGCACCGCCTCGCGCATCTGCGCCAGCTCGAAATTGTCCAGCATGATCCGGTCCACGCCGGCCTGCAGCGCCTGCTCCAGTTCGTCGAGGTTCTCGACCTCGACCTCGAGCAGCAGGTCCGGGTGCAGCCGACGCGCCGCCTGCACGGCGGCGGCGATGCTGCCGGCGGCGATGATGTGGTTTTCCTTGATCAGGATCGCGTCGTACAGGCCCATGCGCTGGTTGTGGCCGCCGCCGCAGCGCACCGCGTATTTCTGCGCCAGGCGCAGGCCGGGAATGGTCTTGCGGGTGTCCAGTACGCGCACCGCGGTGCCGGCAACGGCAGCGACATACTCGGCGGTCACCGTGGCGGTGGCGGACAGCAGTTGCAGGAAGTTCAGCGCCGAGCGTTCCGCGGTGACCAGCGAACGGGCATGTCCGGACAGACGGCAGATCACCGTGCCGGGGACGACCCGGTCGCCGTCGCGGACCTGCCAGTCGATCCGCACGGCCGGGTCGAACCGGCGGAAGCAGGCGTCGAACCATGCCGTGCCGGCGATCACCGCCGCATCGCGGCAGGTCAGCACGGCGTGGGCCCGGGCGTCGATCGGCAGCAGTTCCGCGGTGGCGTCGCCCTGGCCGAGGTCTTCGGCGAGGGCGCGTTCGATATCGATGGCGATCTGGGCGGCGTCCGGCGCCGCGAACGATGGAGCCTGGCTCATTCGGCGGCCGTATCCGCGGGCGGCACGGCGTCGGGCTGGCTCAGCTTGTCGACGATGGCGCTCATTGCGCGATCGAACAGCGCGTTGGCGGCGAGCATGCGGGCCTGGCCGTCGGTGAGCAGCGCGGTCAGCTCCTGCGGCGAGTAGTCGGCCACCTTCAGGCCGCGCCGGTTGACGAACAGGTAGCGGCCGCTCATCGGGCTGATCCAGGACAGCTTGGCGCGGGTCATCGGCTCGTCGGGCAGGCAGAATTCCAGCCAGGTGCCGGGCTGCAATGCCTGCACCTGGTGCCATTCCGGGCTGTCCAGCGGCGCCTCGGCGAGGTCTTCTTCGACGCTGTCCTGCGGCGCGGTGCCCTGGTCGATGACCGGCTGGATGCTGTCGGGGATCGCCAGCATGGCGGCGTCTTCGTCGACCGCGGCCACCTCGGCGGCATCCAGCGTTTCGCCCAGCTGCTGCCGGTAATAGGTATGCAACTGGCCCAGCAGGCGTTCGATGTCCTGTTCCTGGAATGCCACGTTGGCCAGGCCCTGGCGCAGCGCACGCTCGATCCCGGGCAGCATCTGCCGCAGCATCTGCCGGCTTTCCGGGGTGGTGGCCGGCTTGGTGCTGGCGATGAAGTCGTCGACGAAACGCAGCGCGCTCTTGAACTCGGGCGAGGTCTCACCCTGGCGCAGCAGGGTCAGCACCAGATGGTTGGCCCAGGCGCGGGCCAGCACACCGTGCACCAGCGGCGGCAGCTTGTGCTCGCCGATGCGGTCGAGGATCTCGCGGGCGGCGCGGCGGCGCGCCTGCTCGAGTTTTTCGCGGCCCCGGGTAGATTCGGCCACGCGCTGCTCGGCCAGTTCGGAGCGGCGCTTGTTGACGTCCTGGAACTGCTGCAGATCGACCAGCAGGCGCTCGAAGACGCCCATGTCGTCGTCGAAGTCATGCAGCAACTGGTCGACGATCGACTTCACCTTGTCGTACAGGCGATGGTCCCGGTCGGACTCCTCCGACCAGCTCTTGGCCTGTTCGGCCAGGCAGTCCAGCAGCCGCCGCGCCGGATGCTGGCGATGCGCGAACAGCTTGCGGTCGAGGATCGCCGCCTTGAGGTAGGGAATCTGCAACCGCGCCAGCATGACTTGCATGGCGGCGGGGAGGTTGCGGTCCTCCAGGATGAATTCGAACAGCATGCCGACCAGGTCGATGGTGTCCTCATCGATGGTCGCGACATGGCTGGGTTTCTCGCCGCGCAGCGCGCCGATCTGGGTCAGCAACTGGCCCTTCAGCTGCAACACTTCGCGAGTGAGCGCGGCGGCATCGTCCGGCTGCGCGTACAGCAACGGGCCGGCGCTGGCGATCTGGCTCTGCAGCACGCTGAGCGCGCCGAGCAATTCGTTCGCCGATGGCAGCGGGCCGCTCGACAACGCGTGCATGCCGACGTTGCCGCCGACGGCAGGGCCGCGGCGTGCGCTGAACAGCGCATGCAGGGTCTGCAGCAGGTCGCTGGGGATGTCGCCGGCGGCCTCGTCCGTCACCTGGCCGGCGGCGCCTGCGGCCTTCGCGTCGCCACGCAGCACTTCGTGGCGCAACTGGGGCAGCACGCCGGCGCGCACCAGCTCGGTATTGATTTCCTGGTAGAGATCTTCCAGCGACGACAGCACGTAGCGGTCGAACAGCTTGTAGATGATCAGCTTGACCCGCATGTCGGCGCTGAGTTCGTGCAACGCCTGGCGGAATGCTTGCGCCAGGATCGCCGGAGCCACCGGATTGCTGGCGTCCTCGACCTTGCGGCCACCGCAGATCACCGACAGCCGCTGGTTGACCGCGAACAGGTCGCGCGACAGGCGCGATTCGTTCTTGCCGATCATGCTGGTGATCGCCAGCGACTCTTCCAGCTCGTTGTCGGCCACCAGCGTCAGCTCGACCGCGCCGAACGACGTCGACGAGCCGGACGATTGCTGCGGATGGGCCAGTTCGCCGATATGGCGGCTGATCGCGCCCAGGAAGCTGCGTTCCACCGCCGGACGGCGTTTGCGCACCTCACGCATGCCGTCGAAGTAATGCATCTGGGCCGCATTGTTCTCGGCTTTCTCGGCCAGGTCGAACAACGCGTCGTCGACGTGCTCGAAGGCGTTGCCCACCCATTGCTGCAAGCGCTTGCTGGCGATGCTGCGCACGGCACCCAGCAACTCGCCGACGCGCTCGCTGGCCGGGTCCAGGCGCTGGCTCAGATTGATGACTCGGGATGGATCACTGGCTTCGTTCATCGCCAAACCCCTGAAGCATTGCGATGCGCAGCTGAGCCCATGACGGGCCGCGCAGGTGTTGACGATAAGACAAAGCGGGTGTCCGTGTCATGCGCGGGTATCCGCCGGGAACCGCCAGTACGGCGTCAGGCGCCGGGGAAGCCGGTCAGCTGTGTGGTGCCGATGCCCTCCTCGGGCAGCATCACCGGAATGCCGTCCTCGATCCGGTAGATCACCTTGTGGTCGGTGGTGATCAGGCCTTCGCTGATCCGCTCGCGCACGGCCGCCCCGGCCACGGTGTCGACCTTGCCGGCCCCGATGGCGTCGTTCAGCGCATCGAGTTCGCGCTTGCCCAGCGGGCGCAATGGCATTTTGCTGACCGGGCAGCACAGGATGTCGAGTAGGCGCTTGTCCATGGATCGCTTGGGTGTGCCGGGGTAGGGAAAGCCCGTACAATAGCCGTTTTTGGACGGTCCGGCCATGACAGGAACAAGCAGACCGCGCGTTGGCGTCGTGATGGGTTCGCGTTCGGATTGGGAAACCATGCAGCACACCGCGAACGTGCTGACCGAGCTGGGCGTGGCGCATGAAGTGCAGGTGGTTTCAGCCCATCGCACACCGGATTTGCTGTTCAGCTACGCCGAGCAGGCCCCGGCGCGCGGCATCCAGGTGATCATCGCCGGCGCCGGCGGCGCCGCCCACCTGCCCGGCATGCTGGCGGCGAAGACCCGCCTGCCCGTGTTCGGCGTGCCGGTGCAGTCGAAGGCGCTGAACGGGATGGATTCGCTGCTGTCCATCGCGCAGATGCCGGCCGGCATCCCGGTCGGCACCCTGGCGATCGGCCGTGCCGGCGCGGTGAACGCCGGCTTGCTGGCCGTGGCGGTGCTGGCCTTGCACGATCCGGCGCTGGCCGCGTCACTGGACAATTGGCGCGCGCGCCAGACCCAGGCCGTGATCGAGCAGCCGGACCCGCGCCGGTGAGCGAACGGCGACAGCCCGTGCTGGGCGTACTCGGCGGTGGGCAGCTGGCGCGCATGCTGGCGCTGGCGGCGGCACCACTGGGCGTGAAGACCCTGGCGGTGGACAGTTCCGCCGACGCCTGTGCGGGGCAGGTCGCGCCGCTGGTGGTGGCCGACTGGACCGACTACGCCGCCCTGGAGGCATTTGCCGCCAGGGTCGACGTGGTCACCTTCGATTTCGAGAACGTGCCGGCCGAGACGGCACACTGGCTGGCCGAACGGGTGGCGGTATTCCCCGCACCGCAGGCGCTGGCGGTGGCGCAGGATCGGCTGGCCGAGAAGACCCTGTTCCGCGAGTGCGGCCTGCCCACCCCGGACTTCATGACGGTGGATACGCGCGAACAGCTGGATCAGGCGCTGACTGCGGTCGGCGTGCCGGCGATCCTGAAGACGCGCCGGCTCGGCTACGACGGCAAGGGCCAGTTCCGCTTGCACAAGCCGGCGGACGCGGATGCGGCGTGGGCCGCGCTTGGTGCGCAGGCATCGAAACACGGCCTGATCCTGGAGGCGTTCGTGCCGTTCGAACGCGAGCTTTCGGTGCTCGCCGTGCGCAGCCGCGATGGCGATTTCCGCACCTGGCCGCTGACCCGAAACTGGCACGTCGACGGCGTGCTGTCGATGAGTCTGGCACCAGCGCCGGACATCGAGCTGCTGCAGCCACGCGCCACCGAACTGGCCCGCACGCTGGCCGAGCGGCTGGGCTACGTCGGCGTGTTCGCGCTGGAGCTGTTCGTCAGGGACGGCGAGCTGCTGGGCAACGAGATGGCGCCGCGCGTGCACAACTCCGGCCACTGGACCATCGAGGGCGCGCACACCAGCCAGTTCGAGAACCACGTGCGCGCGGTGCTTGGCCTGCCGCTGGGCGACACCGGCGCACGCGGCATGTCGGCGATGTTCAACTGGATCGGCGAGCTGCCCGACACCTCGGCGGTACTGCAGGCGGTCGACGCGCACTGGCACGACTACGGCAAGCAGGCTCGGCCGGGGCGCAAGGTAGGCCATGCCACGGTGTGCGCGCCGGATGCCGGTCAGCTGGCGGCGCGATTGGGCGGGATTGCCAGTGCGCTCGGGCGCGAGGTGCAAGTGGCGCCGGTGCTGCCGGAACTCGGTTGAGCCGGGCGCAGGCGCGGGCATGAAAAACGGAGCCGCGGGGGGCTCCGTTCTTGTTTCAGCCGGGGATCAGGCCAGATTGCTGGCCGCGAATTCCCAGTTCACCAGGTTCCAGAACGCTTCCACGTATTTCGGGCGGGCGTTGCGGTAGTCGATGTAATAGGCGTGTTCCCACACGTCGGTGGTGAACAGCGGCTTGTCGCTGCCGGTGATCGGGGTGGCCGCGTTCGAGGTGTTGACGATGCCGAGTGAGCCGTCCGGGCGCTGCACCAGCCAGGTCCAGCCGGAGCCGAAGTTGCCGGCGGCGGACTTGCTGAACTCTTCCTTGAACTTGTCGAACGAGCCGAACGCCTTGTTGATCGCGTCGGCCAGCTTGCCGCTCGGTGCGCCGCCGCCCTTCGGGCTCATCGAATTCCAGTAGAACGTGTGGTTCCAGATCTGCGCGGCGTTGTTGAACACGCCGCCGGACGACTTCTTGATGATTTCCTCGAGCGGCGCGTTCGCGAACTCGGTGCCTTCGATCAGCTTGTTGAGGTTGGTCACGTAGGCCTGGTGGTGCTTGCCGTAGTGGTACTCCAGCGTTTCGGCGGAAATGTGCGGCTCCAGAGCGTTCTTTTCGTACGGAAGCGGGGGAAGTTCGATCGCCATGATGAGGCTCCTTAGCGTTGGCTGGGGGAGATGTGTCGGCGCAGCAAACGGCAGCCGACGGGTGACTGATACAATATCGGTCTGCCTGCATTGTAAAGATGAAACACCGAGCTATGGACATCAACGAGCAAATCAAGGCGATGCTGGCCGCGCATCCCATCGTGCTTTTCATGAAAGGCACGCCCGAATTTCCGATGTGCGGCTTTTCCAGTCGTGCGGCCCAGGCGCTGACGGAAGCCGGCGCCGTGTTCCATGCGGTGAACGTGCTGGCCGATCCGCAGATCCGCGCGGCGCTGCCGCATTTCTCGAACTGGCCGACCTTCCCGCAGTTGTTCATCCAGGGCGAGCTGATCGGCGGTTGCGACATCATCGAGGACCTGAACTCCGCCGGCGAGTTGTCCCGCATGGCCAGCGACGTGGCCGGGGTGGCGCCTTGACGACGCTGCCCGTTTCACGGTTGCCCGCAGGTTGGCAGCCGACCGCCGATACCCTTGCCGATCGCGTGGTGCTGGTGACCGGCGCCTACGGCGGGCTCGGCGGCGCGGTGGCGCGCGCGGCATCGCGCGCCGGCGCCACGGTGGTGATCACCGGCAAGCGCAAGCGCCAACTGGAACAACTGTACGACGTGATGCTGGCCGAAGGCCTGGCCGAGCCGGTAATCCATCCGCTGGACATGGAGGTGGCCACGCCGCGCGAATACGCCGCGCTGGCCGAGGGGCTGGAACGCGACTTCGGCCGGCTCGACGGCATCGTGCACGCGGCCGTCAGTTTCGGTGGATTGACGCCGATAAGCATGCACAAGCCGGATGCCTGGCTGCGCGCGATGCACGTCAACGTGAACGCGCCGTTTGCGCTGACTCAGGCCTGCCTGCCGCTGCTGACCAAGGCCGGCGACAGCGCCGTGGTGTTCGTGCTGGACGACCCTGAACTGCTGCAGCGCGCGCACTGGGGCGCTTACGGCGCATCAAAGGCGGCGCTCGAACGGTTCGTGGCGATCCTGCATGAGGAAACCGATAGCAGCACGTTGCGTACCCATGCGATGCTGCCCGGGCCGATGCGCACGGCGCTGCGGCAACTGGCGTATTTCGGCGAAGACATCCTGCAGCGACCGCTGCCGGATGCGGCCGCATCCGCCGCGGTCTATCTGCTCAGCGCGCAGGGCGCAGCGGCGCGTGGCGCAATACTGGATTTGCGGGTCGCCTGAGCGGTTGCCCCGGCGGCGCCGGCGTGGTGCCCACCCAACGAGGATGGAGTTGAGATGGAATCGCAGATGACCACATTGTCGGCGGGCATCCTGCTGTTCCTGATCATGGATCCGCTGGGCAATATCCCGCTGTTCCTGAGCCTGCTGAAGGACGTGCCGCCGAAGCGGCGTCGTCGCGTCATGGTGCGCGAGCTGCTGATCGCACTGGGCGTGCTGCTGGCGTTCCTGTTCGGCGGCCAGTACATCCTCAAGCTGCTGCAGCTGAAGCAGGAATCGATCAGCATCGCCGGCGGCATCGTGCTGTTCCTGATCGGCATCCGCATGGTGTTTCCGCCGGCCGACGGCAGCGGCATCTTCGGCAAGTCCGGCGGCGGCGAACCGTTCATCGTGCCGATGGCAATACCCGGCGTGGCCGGCCCTTCGGCGATGGCGGCGCTGCTGCTGCTGACCAATACCCAGCCCGGCCGCACCGCCGACTGGACGATCGCGCTGCTGCTGGCGTGGCTGGCCAGTTCGCTGATCCTGCTCAGTGCGACCTACCTCTTCCGCTGGCTCGGCGAGAGCGTGCTGACCGCCCTGGAGCGTGTGATGGGCATGCTGCTGATCGCGTTGTCGGTGCAGATGTTCATGGCCGGCGTGGCGTCGTTCCTGCACATGAGCGTTTGAAATGACGACGTCGTCGAAATGTCGCAAGCGTCGCTTCGGATGATCGTGCAGCTGTCATAATCGGCCGCCAGGATGGGGGAAATCCGAGGACGCAGACATGCTGAGTATCGAACAGTCCCTTGTCGAGCGGTTACCATGGCTGGCGCAGTACCCACGCCTTCGCCGGCCGATGGCGGGCATGCTCGGGCGCCTGGCCGACGAAGAAGGCTTCAACCGCGTGCTGGACCGGGTCGGTACCGCCGAGGGTTTCGATTTCGTCGACCGCGTACTGGACGTGCTCGGCACCAGCCATCACGTCAACCCGGGCGATCTCGATAACATCCCGGCGGAGGGCCCGCTGCTGGTGGTGGCGAACCACCCGCTGGGCATGCAGGACGCGATGGCGATGCTGCAGATGATCGGTTCGGTGCGCCGCGACGTGCGCATCCTGGGTAACGACTGGCTGGCCACGGTGCCGCCACTGGGCAAACTGCTGCTGCCGGTGGACGTGTTCGGCAAGGGCGCCGCTTCGCGCCTGCGCGGCATCTATCGCGCACTGGAGAATGGCGAAGCGCTGATCGTGTTTCCTGCCGGCGAGGTCTCGCGCGTGCGCGCCGGCGGCGTGCGCGACGGCCGCTGGTCGGACGGCTTCGCACGGTTGTCGTTGCGCAGCAAGGCACCGGTGCTGCCGGTGCATGTTTCGGCGCGCAACTCGGCGATGTTCTACGGCCTGTCGATGCTGGCCAAGCCGCTGAGCACGGCGATGCTGCCGCGCGAAGCGGTGGCGCCAGGCAAGCGGCGGATCGGTTTCAGCATCGGCGCGCTGGTCAGCGCCGAGGAGCTCGGTCAGCGCAGCGGCGGTTCGCCGGCACAGGCGGCGAAGCTGATGCGCCGGCACGTCTACCGGGTCGGCCAGCATCGCGGCCTGGTCTTCGGCGGACAGGCACCGCTGGCGTTGCCCGAGCCGGTCGAACAGGTTGCTGCGGAACTCGCGCGCTGCGAGAAACTGGCCGATCTCGGCGACGGCAAGCAGGCCTGGCTGTTCAAGGGCGCGCCCGACAGCGCGGTGATGCGCGAGATCGGCCGGTTGCGCGAACTGACCTTCCGCAAGGTCGGCGAGGGCACCGGCGCGCGACGCGACCTGGATGCCTACGACCAGCATTACGAGCACCTGGTGCTGTGGGACCCGCAGGCCTTGCGCATCGTCGGCTCCTATCGCTTCGGCCATGGCGGCCGGCTGATTGCCGAGCGCGGCATGGCCAGCCTGTACACCTCCAGCCTGTTCAACTACTCGCCGGCGCTCGAGTCGCGGTTGGCGCAGGGGCTGGAGCTGGGGCGCAGTTTCATTGCGCCGGCCTACTGGCGTTCGCGCGCGCTGGACCAGCTGTGGCAGGGCATCGGCCTGTATCTGCAACGGCACCCGGAACTGCGTTACCTGTTCGGCCCGGTCAGCATGTCGGTGAACCTGCCGCGCGAGGCGCGCGAATGGATCGCGGCGGCGCACCAGCATTATTTCGGTGCGCCGGGGTTGGCCGCCGCACGCCAGCCTTTCGTGGTCTCGCCTGAAGTGGTGCAGGGCGTGCGCGCGGCGCTGGAGGGGCTGGACGCCGTCGCTGGGCTGGGCCAGCTGAAGCATCATCTGGATGCACTGGGCGTCAGCATGCCGGTGCTGTACCGGCAGTACGTCGACCTGGTCGAGCCCGCTGGCGTGCAGTTTCTCGACTTCGGCGAGGATCCGGATTTTTCCGGTTGCGTGGACGGCCTGGTGATGTTGGACCTGGCCAACCTGAAACCGGCGAAGCGTGCACGCTATCTCGGCAAGCGCGACTGATCAGGGGTATAGGCAGCGAGCCGGATGTGATGCACCATGGTGGTGATGGAAGTCGCGGGGGCGGCTTCCATCTGTCTGATTTCAAACGGTTCGTGTAGCGGTTATGAGGGGATGGGGCAGCCGCAACTGACGTGTAAATGTTACAAAAATGTCATACAATGCCGTTAAAATTGCTTAACAATCGCCGCAGGCGGGAAGGTCCGGCGAGCTGAGATTTGCGGTTCCATGCTCCATGGAGTCGCGGCAATACCACAACTGGGGTCACGCATCGCGTCGATGTTACGCCTGGCATACGCCGGGCGAGGTCGGGCTTTTTTGCCCCCAATCAAGTTTTTTTTTCGTTGCGAGCCTGAGGGTCGATCAAGAATGAACAGCCGAATTCGCGCCAAACTCCTGCCGTTTGCCATTGCTTCGTTGCTGGCGTCGTCGGTGCCTGCCATCGCGCAGGACACCTCCTCCTCGATCAGTGGCCGCGTGCTTGACGCGAACGGCCAGCCGGTGGCCGGCGCCACCGTGCAGATCGTGCATGAGCCGTCGGGCACGACCAAGATCACCACGACCGACGCGGATGGCCGCTACTCGGCGCAGGGTCTGCGCGTCGGCGGCCCGTTCGACGTGACGGCGTCCAAGGCCGGCCTGACCCAGGGCGAGCAGAACAAGGTCTACCTGCAGTTGTCGCAGAGCACCGCGGTGAACCTGACCATGGGCGCGGTGGAAGCGAAGAATCTGGAAGGCGTGACCGTTTCGGCCAGTGCGTTGGCGCAGACCTTCACGCCGGACAACAAGGGTCTCTCGACCAACGTGTCGCAGCGCGAGTTGCAGGCCGCACCGACGCCGGGCCGCTCGATCCAGGACATCGCCCGCCTCGATCCGCGCATCGTCATCACCGATCGCGGTGACGGCTCGATGTCGACGATGGGTCAGAACAGCCGTTACAACAACATCAGCGTCGACGGCGTCTCCGTCGGCGACCCGTTCGGCCTGAACTCGAATGGCATGCCGTACATCGGCTCGCCGGTGTCCACCGACACCATCGAGGAATACAACATCTCGACCGCGAACTTCGACGTGGCTTCCGATACCGTCGGCGCCAACATCAACGCGGTGACCAAGAGCGGCACGAACGAATTCCACGGTTCGGTGTACTACGCCTACCGCAATGCCGACAAGCTGGTCGGCAGCGCCGGCTGGCTCGACGAGAATCGCGGCTACAAGGGCTACAAGAGCGACTGGACCGCCGGCGCGACGCTGGGCGGCCCGATCATCAAGGACAAGCTGTTCTTCTTCGCGAACTTCGAGAAGGAGAAGACCGTCGGCCTGGGCGCCGATTCGGCCAATGGCCTGGATCCGTCGCTGACCGGCGCGTCGACCTCGAACAAGGTCTCGCCCGGCGACTTGAACCGCATCATCGACGCGGCCAAGAATCTCGGCCTGACCCCAGGCACCTTCAGCGGCGGCAACGTCGACCTGGAGGACAAGCGCTACCTGATGAAGCTGGACTGGAACATCGCCGACAACCATCGCGCGAGCCTGTCCTATCAGCGCACCAAGGAAACCCAGCCGATCGTGCAGGGCAACTCGTCCACCGCCATCGGCCTGACCAGCTACTGGTACACCAAGAACAGCGACACCAAGAACACCGTGCTGCAGGTGTTCGACGACTGGACCAGCAACTTCTCCACCGAAGCCAAGATCGGCTATTCGCAGTTCTCGCAGGTGCGCACGGTCGATACCCAGCAGCCGCAGGTCTTCGTCAATCTGGGCGCTGGCGGCAAGGCGCCGTTCGTGGATCTGGGCGAGGACCAGTTCAGCCATTACAACGTGCTGGACATCAAGACCTGGAAGGCGCTGTTCGCCGGCACGCTGTACCTGGATGAGCACACCATCAAGGGTGGCGTCGACTTCCAGCAGAACAAGATCTACAACCTGTTCGGCCGCACCCAGTTCGGCGCCTACACGTTCTGGGGCATCGACAATTTCGAGAAGGGCATCTACAACTCGTACAACATCTACCAGCCGGCCGCAGGCTACACGCTGGACGATGTGGCTGCTGCTTGGACGCTGCGCCAGTATGGTTTCTTCCTGCAGGACACCTGGCAGCCGACGAGCAACCTGTCGGTGCAGTACGGCGTGCGCGTCAATCTCAACAAGACGGGTGACAAGCCGGTCTACAACCCGACGTTCACCAATGCCTTCGGCTATCGCAACGACAACACCATCGATGGCATGAAGCTGATCGAGCCGCGCCTGTCGTTCAACTACAACTTCGACAGCGAGCGGATGATGCAGATCCGTGGCGGCGTGGGCCTGTTCCAGTCCAATCCGCCGACCGTGTGGATGACCAATCCGTACCAGAACAACGGCATGACCACGGCCACCTACCAGGTGTTCAATGACGACGGCCTGCAGCCGGGCGTGGGCAACGACCTGCCGGTGTTCAGCCCGGATCCGTTCGCACAGAACCTGCCGCCGCCGGCCAGCTCGAAGATGAACGTCGACACGGTCGATCCGAACTTCCAGCTGCCGTCCGTGTGGAAGGTGAGCCTGGCGTTCGATCGCGAGCTGCCGTGGCTGGGTACGATCTTCTCGGCCGAATACCAGCGGATCATCACGCGCAACGGTATCCTCTACCAGAACATCAATATCGGCGATCCGAACGGCACACTGCCGGACGGCCGCAACAACTACTACAAGACGCTGGGCCAGGCGCCGAAGTCGGGTGATGCACGCACGAATGCCAACCCGGCGTTCTCGGGCACCTCGACCCTGCTGACCAACACCCACAAGGGCCGCGCCGAAGCACTGACGCTGTCGTTGAAGAAGCCGTTCTCGGAAAGCTGGTTCGGCAGCGTGGGTGTGACCTTCGGCAACGCGACCGAAGTCAACCCGGGCACCTCCAGCCAGGCCAGCTCGAACTACTCCAATAGTGCCTGGGTGAATCCGAACGATGATGTGGCCTCGACGTCGAACTACGCGATCAAGCAGCGCCTGAATGCCTCGCTGACCTGGCAGCACCGCTTCTTCGGTGACTACGTGACCAGCGTCAGCGCGTTCTATGACGGCCACAGCGGCCAGCCGTACAGCTGGACGTTCGGCAACGATGCGAACGGCGACTCCTACAGCACCGACCTGATCTACATCCCGAACAAGGGCGATGTGAGCTTCAAGACGGGCACCAGCCAGGCTGTGATCGATCAGTTCTTCAACTTCATCCAGAGCGATTCCTACCTGAAGGACCACCAGGGTGCCATCGCGGGCCGCAACCGTGCTGCATCGGCATGGGTGAACCAGGTGGACCTGAGCTTCCGCCAGGAAGTGCCCGGCATCTTCAAGGGCAACAAGGGCGAGCTGCGCCTGGACATCTACAACTTCATGAACCTGTTGAACAGCGACTGGGGTCAGCAGAGCTACGTCGGCTTCCCGTACACCCGTACGCTGGCCAGTTACGAAGGCGTGGATGCGGACGGCAAGTACATCTACTCGCTGCCCACCGACAAGAGCGGCAACTACCAGCCGGGCCAGAAGATCATCTACGACGCCGGTCGCAACACCAAGACCAACGTGGTGTCGCGCTGGTCGGCCATGGTCACGCTGCGCTACACGTTCTAAGCGCATCGGCGGTTTGAAGCCTGGAACCGGTGCCTTTGCGGGCACCGGTTTTTTTTGTGCGCGCTTGACCATGCGCAACCGGCGCGGGAAGCTACGCGGCCTGCTCCGCTTGGCGCAGGCGCATGATCCGCGAAGAGCGGCAAGGAGAAGCACTCGAATGAGCGACACATACGCCGGTGCGCCGGCAAAGCCCGGCACCGTCAGCGCACGCATCTCCCCGGTCGGCGGCCTGGACGTCCTTTCCCGCAACGAGGTGGCGCGCCTGCGCGGCGCCAGCGGCTCGGGCCTGCACGCGCTGCTGCGCCGTTGTGCGCTGGCGGTGCTGACCTCCGGCAACATCAGCGACGATCCGCGGGCGATCCTGGAGCAGTATCCGGATTTCGACATCCAGGTGCTGCAGCAGGATCGCGGCATGAAGATCGAGCTGTCGAACGCACCGGCACAGGCGTTCGTGGACGGCCAGATCATCCGCGGCATCAACGAGCTGCTGGTCGCGGTGGTGCGCGACATCGTCTACGTGTCGACCCAACTGGAACAGGTCGGCTTCGACCTCGATGCCTCCGCCGCGCTGACCCAGAGCGTGTTCGAGATCCTGCGCAACGCGCGCATCCTCAAGCCGCAGGTCGATCCGAACCTGGTGGTGTGCTGGGGCGGCCACTCGATCTCGCGCCAGGAGTACGACTACACCAAGCTGGTCGGCTACCAGCTCGGTCTGCGCGGGCTGGACATCTGCACCGGCTGCGGCCCGGGCGCGATGAAGGGGCCGATGAAGGGCGCCACCATCTCGCACGCCAAGCAGCGGCGCCGGCACAACCGCTACATCGGCATCACCGAGCCAGGCATCATCGCGGCCGAATCGCCGAATCCGATCGTCAACCACCTGGTGATCATGCCGGACATCGAGAAGCGGCTGGAGGCATTCGTGCGCCTGGGCCACGGCATCATCGTGTTCCCCGGCGGCGTCGGTACGGCGGAGGAGATCCTCTACCTGCTGGGCATCCTGCTGCACCCGGACAACGCCGGTACGCCGTTTCCGCTGATCTTCACCGGCCCGCGCCAGTCGGCCGCCTATTTCGAGCAGATCGACCGTTTCCTGCGGCTCAGCCTGGGCGAAGAAGTGGCCCGGCACTACCAGATCATCGTGGACGACCCGGAGACGGTGGCACGGACGATGATCAAGGGCCTCGAGAAAGTGCGCCACAACCGTCTGGATACCAAGGACGCGTTCTTCTTCAACTGGGCGCTGCAGATTCCGCTGGAGTTTCAGTTGCCGTTCCGCCCCACCCACGAGGCGATGCGCGCGCTGCAGATCCACCACGAGCGTCCGCGGCACGAGTTGGCAGCGGATCTGCGCCGGGCGTTTTCCGGCATCGTCGCCGGCAACGTGAAGGAGGAGGGCGTGCAGGCGATCGAGCAGCACGGCCCGTTCGTCATCGACGGCGATGCGGACATCATGCGGGCGCTGGACAAGCTGCTGCAGGCGTTCGTCGAACAGCACCGGATGAAGCTTCCCGGCGGCACCGCGTACGAGCCGTGCTACCGGGTACTGAACGCCTGAAAAAAAGTGCGGTGGCCGTTCCGCAACGGCTTGACAGTTCGCCGCACGCTCAGCAAACTACGCAGCTCACGCCCGAATAGCTCAGCTGGTTAGAGCACTTGACTGTTAATCAGGGGGTCGTTGGTTCGAGTCCAACTTCGGGCGCCATACACACCAAGGGCTGCGAGCAATCGCGGCCCTTTGCTTTTGTCTAACGTTTTGGCTTGTGTCTAACACTCTGCGGCTCGATGGGCTGCACGGCCACCAGTATTTCAGTGCGTATTGTGCGCCGGGATGGCGCAACCATTACCGCAGGGGCCGCACGCTTCAACGTGGCGGCTTACGAATAAGGCTTCCGGAGAACGCAAACGGACTGGCCGAGGTTGCCCATCCCGGCCATTTCCCTTCCGTCGTCCCAGCGCACCACGTTGTCTAGATGGATGTGAGGCTTGTCGCCGTCACTGATCGACAGCACTTCAAAGCCAAGGCGCTCAGCAAACCATCGGATCATGTCGCGGTCCATGAACTGGTTCAGCACCTTGTCGGTGGCGGCGTCCAGAACCGATGCGTCGAACACGTTCCAGTGACTTGGCAGACAGAACTCAAGGAACGAGAACACCACTTTGCCGCCCGGCTTGAGCACGCGGAAGCTATCCGCAAGGTAGCGATACGTCTCCTCAGCCAGCAAGTGCGTGAACACCGAGAAGAATGTCATGAAGTCGGCGCTCTCGTCGAGTTCCGGAATGTTCGTACCGGGCGCCAGATAGAACCGCCAGTCCGGGCGATTGCATATCCGCTCCGCGTACTGGAAGAGGTCGGGCACCACGTCGATCCCGACGAACTGGCCGGTCAGGTAATCGGGGAGCTGCGCCGCCAACCTGCCACTTCCGCAGCCTGCATCGATCACCGTATGGCCCGGCTGCAATCCCTCCTGCTTGAGCAGGGCGAATTCCAGTACCCCAACAGCCTCGAAGTCGCCACCAACGGCGAAGGACATGGCGGGCGCCTCGTCCATCTCCTGAAGTAGGCGCTCGCTTTTGCGGGTATAGCTGGTAACGAAATGGGGGACTTTCACGGCATCAGGTCCTTCTGGTCTTACTCTTGTTTGAGATAACCCCTACAGCCATACACAGGGCGCAATGCCACCATACACCTGCCCCGCAAGTCCGGCGACGCCCCTGTGCGTGCCAGTCGATGACCGGGGCTTTTCACGTGTAAATCCCCCTCGGCAGCCCGCATTCTTGCGGGCGTTTCGGGTCGGTTTGTCTGTCAACAAATCACAGACAGCCACGAAGCAGCGCGGCTTGCCAGCCATCGAAACGGCAAAGTGTTAGACATGGAGCGTGGTCGAATAACGGCAGGCAATCAACGTCTTGCGCCAACTAGAATAGCTGACTGTTAATCAGGGGGTCGTTGGTTCGAGTCCAACTTCGGGCGCCAAATGCAAGCAAGGGCCGGCAGCAATGCCGGCCCTTGTTCTTTTTGTGCCGTGCAAGACAGGCACGAATGCGCCGGTGCGGCGTCATGGCACGCAGGCCGCCCGACGACAGTCGCCGCCATTGCGTATCATCGCGATTTCGCCGTGCGTTGGCGTACCGGCTATGGCCAGGTGCCAACCATGCCTGATCTGATCCGCGCGATGCCCACAGGTTCCCCATGCGCCGCAACAATCCGGCAGGCCGCCTGCCCGAGCCACTCAACCCGATTGCCGACGACGGCGACGAGACCCACTTCTGTCGCACCTGTGCGTTCTCCGGGGCGTGCATCGCGGAAGGTTACGGCAAGCCGGAGCTGCTCGAACTGCACTGCCTGGTCGAGCATGTCGGGCCGTTCCATGCCGGCGAGCACATCTTCCGTACCGGCGACCCGTTTCGCTCGATCTTCGCGGTACGCGCCGGCACGGTGAAGACCAGCATGGTCGACCCCGAAGGACACGAACAGGTGCTCGGCTTCTACCTGCCAGGCGAAGTGATTGGGCTCAACGCGATCTATCCCGACCAGTTCCCGTGCGACGCGGTGGCACTGGATACCGCCTATTTCTGCCGCTTCTCGTTCCCCGCGATGAGTGCGCTGGCCACACGCATGCCGGCGGTACAGCAGCGGCTGTTCCGGCTGATCAGCAAGGAACTCGGCATGGCCACCCTGCTCGCCGGTGACCACAACGCCGACATGCGCATGGCCGCTTTCCTTACCGATCTGGCGGCGCGCTACGAGGAGCGCGGCTTCTCCGGCACGCGCTTCCATCTCAGCATGTCGCGTGGCGACATCGCGAACTACCTGCGGCTGGCGGCCGAGACGGTGAGCCGGGTGCTCAGCCGTTTCCGCCAGCAGGGCCTGATCGAACTCGAGGGGCGCGAAATGCTGTTGCGCGACCCCGAGGGGTTGCGCCAGATCGGCAAGAATCTGCTGTCGCACTGAGCACCTTCGCGGCAGCTGCGGCGGCTTGACGCACTCGCCGTTTTCCATCGACAGAAATGACGTATGTCAAGCGCGCTTCCTGACGGTTCCCTAGGCTCACAGCCAGAAACCACAGGGAGAAACCCATGTCACGTTCGTTGTTCATTGTCCTGGCCACGGCCGGCATGCTGGCGCTCGCCGGCTGCTCCGGCAAGCCAGCTGCGGTGTCGCCGGTGGGGGAGGCTGCCGCCAGCCCTGCCGCGATCGCCGCCACCCACGGCGACTTCGGCCCACCGCAAGGCGAGCCGATCCACGCGGTGCTGACCAGCCCGCCGCACGTGCCGCCGCCGGTCAACCGCAACTACCCGGCGAAGGTGATCGTCGAGCTGGAAGTGATCGAGAAGGAGATGCCGATCTCCG
>Ga0207664_10000056_pt1 | contig 125763 bp, 106 predicted proteins | sample LARL83metaG_FD_184349 | JGI IMG/M metagenome (GOLD analysis project Ga0207664, IMG submission 184349) | Corn, switchgrass and miscanthus rhizosphere microbial communities from Kellogg Biological Station, Michigan, USA - LAR L8-3 metaG... | ecosystem: Host-associated > Plants > Roots >...
GCGCTGCGCCGGCAGGCGCTGGAACTGTCGCAGCGCCAGCGTCATCGCGGGCCGGACTGGAGCGGGGTATTCGTCGACGCCGGGGTGATCCTGGTGCACGAGCGGCTGGCCATCGTCGACCCGGCCAGCGGCGCGCAGCCGCTGCGTTCGCGCGACGGCGCGCTGGCGCTGGCGGTGAACGGCGAGATCTACAACCACCGCGAGCTGCGCGCGGCCAGCACGTACGACTTCACCACCGGCTCGGATTGCGAGGTGATCAACGCGCTGTACCGCGAGCAGGGCAGTGACTTCGTGGGCAGGCTCAACGGCATCTTCGCGTTCGCGTTGTGGGACGGCGAGGCGCAGCGCTACCTGATCGCGCGCGACCCGATCGGCGTCTGCCCGCTGTACTGGGGACACGATGCGCAAGGCCGCCTGTGCGTGGCCTCGGAGATGAAGGCGCTGGTCGGCGTGTGCGCCGACGTGGCGCCGTTCCCTCCGGGTCATGTCTACGACAGCGCCAGCGGCGAACTGCGCAGCTACTACGCCAGGCCATGGCGCGATTACGCCGCCACGCGCGGCCATGATGTGGCCGCGCCGGCCTTGCGCAAGGCGTTCGAACAGGCCGTGCATCGCCAGCTGATGACCGATGTGCCGTATGGCGTGCTGCTCTCCGGCGGGCTGGATTCGTCGCTGGTCGCCGCCTGCGCCGCGCAGTTCGCGCGCGAGCGGGTCGAGGACGACGATCGCAGCGAGGCCTGGTGGCCGCGCCTGCATTCGTTCGCGATCGGATTGGACGGCTCGCCCGACCTGGCTGCCGCGCAGGTCGCCGCCGAGGCGCTGGGCACCGTGCACCACGGCTTCGTCTACACCTTCTGGGAAGGGCTGGACGCGCTGCCCGAGGTGATCCGCCACATCGAGACCTACGACGTCACCACCATCCGTGCCGCCACGCCGATGTACCTGCTGGCGCGACGGATCAAGGCGATGGGCGTGAAGATGGTGCTGTCCGGCGAAGGCAGCGACGAGATCTTCGGCGGTTACCTGTATTTCCACAAGGCACCGTCGGCCGAGGCGTTCCACGAGGAAACCGTGCGCAAACTCGACGCGCTGCACAGCTACGACTGCCTGCGCGCGAACAAGGCGATGATGGCCTGGGGCGTGGAGGCGCGCGTGCCGTTCCTCGACCTGGAGTTCATCGACGTGGCGATGGGCTTAGATGCGAAGCACAAGATGGCAGGGCAGGGGCGCATCGAGAAAGCGGTACTGCGCGAAGCGTTCGACGGCGCGCTGCCGGATTCGATCCTGTGGCGGCAGAAGGAGCAGTTCAGCGACGGTGTCGGCTACGGCTGGATCGACGGGCTGAAGGCGCATGCGGAGCAGGCGGTCAGCGACCGCGAGTTCGCCGCGGCGGCGGCGCGCTATCCGTTCAACACGCCGGCGACCAAGGAGGCGTACTTCTACCGGCGCATCTTCGAGCAACACTTCCCCGGCGAGGCCTGCGCCGCGACCGTGCCCGGCGGCAAGTCGATCGCCTGCTCCTCGCCGGCGGCGCTGGCGTGGGATCCGGCGTTCGCGAACGCGGCCGATCCGTCGGGCCGGGCGGTCAAGGGGGTGCACGATCACGCGCTGGCCTGAGCCTTCAGAACGGTACCGTGAGCAGGGACGCCATCACGCACCATCCGACGATGGCAAGTGCCGGCCAGCGTGCCCAGGCGAGCAGGGCGAAGGCGCTCAGCGCGATGGCGGCATCGAGCGGGCGATGCACGGCACTGATCCACACCGGGTCGTACAGCGCGGCGGCGAGCAGGCCGACCACGGCGGCGTTGACGCCGGCCAGCACGCGTGCGGCGTCATTCCGCGCGGCGAGTGCCTGCCAGAACGGCAAGGCGGCGGAAACCAGCAGCAGCCCCGGCAGAAAGATCGCCAGCAGACAGACCGTCGCGCCGAGTGCGCCACTGTGTCCGATACCGATACGTTCGCCAAGGAATGCCGCGAGGCTGAACATCGGGCCGGGTACCGCCTGGGCTGCACCGTAGCCGGCGAGGAAGGTGTTGCCATCGAGCCAACCCGGATCGACCACGGTCTGTTTCAGCAAGGGCAGCACCACGTGACCGCCGCCGAAGACCAGCGCGCCGGCACGGTAGAACCCCGCCGTCACCTGGGCCCATGGTGGCGCACTGGACCACGGCACCAGCGAGAGCAGCAACAGGACGGCAAACACGGCCAGCAGCGCGATGCCGCCACGACGTCCATGCTGCAGAAGCAGGCGGTCGCCCGGGCGCGCCGTGACCGTACGGCATAGCCACGGGCCCAGCACCGCACCGAGGGCGACCACCAGCAATTGCATCCATGCGTTGCCGCCGATCGCGATCAGCAGGGCGGCGAGCGCGGCGAGCAGCAGGCGCGGCAGGTCTGGCGTGAGCCGGCGCGCCATGCCGAGCAGACCCTGGGCGACCACTGCCACGGCGACCAGTTTCAACCCGTGAATCGCCGCCTGGCCCGGCGCGCCGGACATGCGCGCACTCAGCGCGGCGAAGGCAAACATCAGCAGGGCCGAGGGCAGCGTGAAGCCGACGAAAGCGGCAAGGCCACCCCATCCGCCGGCCCGCAGCAGGCCGATGGAAAAGCCCAGCTGGCTGCTCGCCGGTCCCGGCAGGAACTGGCACAACGTCAGCATCTGGCCGAAACGCTCGTCATCCAGCCAGCGTCGCCGTTCGACAAACTCGCGATGGAAATAGCCCAGATGCGCGATCGGCCCGCCGAACGAGGACACGCCCAGCCTGAGAAATGCGGTCAGCACCTCCCAGGCGGAGCCACCCGGCACGGTCGCGTTGCTCATGCGCAGTCGAACAGCGCCATGAAGCCGAAGTCCATGTGTAGTTGCATATGACAGTGGAGCAGCGACAGCCCGCGCTGGTCGGCGGTGAAATCGACGTCCATGCTCTGGTAGCCACCCAGCATAGCCACGTCCTTCATCACGCCGGCGACGGGCTGGCCGGCGATGCGGGTGATCTCGAAGCTGTGCCGGTGCAGGTGCATCGGGTGGATGTCGTCGCTGGCGTTGTGCATGCGCAGCCGGTAGCGCTTGCCGTACTGCAGCCGGAAAACCGGCTGCATCGCCTGCATCTCGAACGGCTGGCCGTTGACCGTCCACTGGTTGAAGCCGTGGAGGGCCGCGTTGCGTTTGGCGAACGTCAGCTCGAGTGTCTCGTCAGGAGTGGCCGGCGGCGTCGCATCCGGCGAGGCGAAGCGGCGATAGTCCCACTGGAACGGTGGCGGCTTGATCCATTGCGGCTTGCCACGGTAGCCGGCGTACTCGACCACGATGCCCATGCCGCGGGTGCGGTCGTCATCGGCCAGGTCGCCGAGTATCCACACGCCCGGATGCACCATCTCGACGATGGCCGAAATGCGCTCGGCGGTGCCCAGCCACAACACTGGCACCGCCGCCGGGTGCGGCACCGGATTGCCGTCCAGCGCCACCACCGTGAACGTGTGGCCGGGCAGGGCGAGGCTGCGGATCTCGGTGGCGCTGCCGTTGACGATATGCAGCAACACGCGCTCGCCGGCGCGCACGCGGATCGGTTCGCCATGGCCGAGCATGCGGCCGTTGATCGAGAACGTCTGGTAGCCGACTTCATACCCGTGCGGCGCGCCACCGGCCAGCGAGGCCTTCATCGCGTTTTCGCCGCGCCGCTGCAGGGCCGGGTCGCGTTCATCCGGCCGCAGGAAGTCCATCGCCATGTCGCCGCCCTTGCTGAAGAACGGATCGAATTCCTTCAGCGTCAGGAACACCTCGCGGTCCCAGGCGCCGGACTCCTGCTGCGGCTCGATATACACGGGGCCGACCAGGCCGCTGTACTGGCCGAGGTCGAGATCGGCCCCGGCATGCAGATGCGTATGGTAAAAACGCAGCCCTGCCGGCCCGGGCATGAAGGCGATCCGGCGCATGCCGCGGGCCGGAATGTACGGGGTGCCTTCTTCGGCAGAGCCATCCACCGCGGTGGGCAGGGATTGCCCGTGCCAATGCAGTTGCTCCGGCGTGTCGGTGTCGTTGTGGATGTCCACCACCACCGGCCGGCTTTGTTTCAGCCGCAGCAGCGGCCCGGGAAACCGGCCGTTGTAGGTGCGGGTGGAAACGATGTGATCGGGCGCCAGCTCCACCAGGCTGCGGCCGATGCGCAGCGTGTGGTCGGCAGGGCGGTGCGATTCGGCTGGCCGCAGCGCCAGCGCATCGCTGGTCTGGAGCAGCCCCGGCATGGCGCCGGCCAAGGTCAGGCTACCCAGTTTCAGGAACTCTCGACGGTCGATCGGCATGGCGAGCCCCGTTCGGAGGTAGGCGCCGCCAGTGTAGTGCGTCGTGCAACGAAGGCGGCGTCTCCTCTGGTATTCTTGCGAGCTTGCATCCCGGACCGCCAACACATGATCGAGACCAATCCCATCCATGCGCAGATCGCCGACCTTCGTGGTCGGGTCGAGTCGCTTAGGGGGTATCTTTGACTACGCTACGAAAAGCGAACGTCTGGAAGAAGTAACCCGCGAACTGGAAATTCCCACCGTGTGGGACGACCCGGCGCGCGCGCAGGAACTGGGCCGCGAACGCGCCCGCCTGCACACCATCGTCCATGGCATCGACACGCTGACCGCCGGGCTGAATGACGCCGGCGACCTGCTGGAAATGGCGATCGCCGACGGCGACGACGACACCGCGCAATCGGTGACCGACGACCTGGCCAAGCTCGAGGCGCAGGTCGGCAAGCTGGAGTTCCAGCGCATGTTCTCCGGCAAGATGGACGCGATGAACGCGTTCGTCGACATCCAGGCCGGCGCCGGCGGCACCGAGGCGCAGGACTGGGCCGAGATGCTGCTGCGTATGTACCTGCGCTGGTGCGAATCGCGCGGCTGGAAGACCGAGTTGATGGAGGTCAGCGGCGGCGACGTGGCGGGGATCAAGTCCGCCACGTTCCGCGTGGAAGGCGATTATGCCTACGGCTGGCTGAAGACCGAGATCGGCGTGCACCGGCTGGTGCGCAAGAGCCCGTTCGACTCGGACAACCGACGGCACACCAGCTTCACTTCGGTGTTCGTCTCGCCCGAAGTCGATGACGACATCGACATCGAGATCAATCCGGCCGACCTGCGCACCGACGTCTACCGTTCGTCCGGCGCCGGCGGCCAGCACGTCAACAAGACCGAGTCGGCGGTGCGCATCACGCACATCCCGACCAATACCGTGGTGGCCTGCCAGACCGGCCGTAGCCAGCACCAGAATCGCGACACCGCGATGAAGATGCTGGCTGCCAAGCTGTACGAGCTGGAAATCCAGAAGCGCAATGCCGAGAAGGACGCGCTGGAAGCGACCAAATCCGACATCGGCTGGGGCAGCCAGATTCGCAACTACGTGCTGGACCAGAGTCGCATCAAGGACCTGCGCACCGGCATCGAGCGTTCGGACACCCAAAAGGTGCTGGATGGCGATCTCGACGAATTCATCGAGGCCAGCCTGAAGTCCGGCCTCGAGGCCGGCGCCAAGCGCATCGACGCGTGACGCCCGATTCCTTCCGTTCACTGACGAGGCAGCCCGCATGAACAGCAAGAAGATCTGCGCCATCCTGATCGCCTCTGCCGCGCTGGCCGCGTTCGGCGCGACAGCGCAGTCGCAGCAAGGCAGCGCCGGCCAGGGCATCAAGCAGGATGCCAAGGCCGTCGGCCACGGCGTCGCCGACGGCGCCCGTGATGTCGGCCACGCGACCAAGCATGCCGCCAAGAAGGTCGGCCATGGCGCGAAGGAAGCCGGTACCGGCATCGGCCATGGCGCCAAGAAAGCCGGCATCGCCATCGGCCACGGTGCGCGCGAAGGCTGGGATGCGACGAAACATGCCGCAAAGCAGGTGTTCGGCAAGGACGATTGATACGCGATGCCGCCGCGGAGAGGCGTCGGTACGCATCGGTTTGGCAACCAGACGATAGACGAAGAAGCGTCCGCCGACCGGCGCGAGCGCAGGCAGCATTGGGATCCCCATGAGTGAAATGACCGACACCCCTCCCGTCGACGAGAACAAGCCTGACGTCAATCGGCTGGTCGCCGAGCGCCGCGAGAAACTGAAGGCGCTGCGCGGGCAGGGCATCGCATTCCCGAACGACTTCAAGGTCGATAGCTTTGCCGGCGACCTGCAGGCCGAGTTCGCCGACAGAGACGTGCATACGGCCGAAGCCGTCGAGGCCGCCGCGCGCCGGGTGAAGATGGCCGGGCGCATCGTGTTGAAGCGCGTGCAGGGCAAGGTCAGCTTCGTGCAACTGCAGGATTTCAGCGGACGCATCCAGCTGTTCATCCACCAGGGCACCGTCGGCGAAGCCTACGAGGCGTTCAAGGGCTGGGACGTGGGCGACATCGTGGGCGCCGAAGGCGTGCTGATGCGGACCAAGACCGGCGAGCTTTCCGTCCGGGTCGACAACCTGCGCCTGCTGACCAAGAGCCTGCGCCCGCTGCCGGACAAGTTCCACGGCCTGGCCGACGTGGAGCAGCGCTACCGCCAGCGCTACGTCGACCTGATCGTCACCGAGGAAGCGCGCCGCACCTTCATGCTGCGCTCGAAGATCATCGGCTACATGCGCCAATGGCTGGAAGCGCCTGCACGACGCTTCATGGAAGTGGAGACGCCGATGATGCACATCATCCCCGGTGGCGCCACGGCCAAGCCTTTCGTCACCCATCACAACGCGCTGGATCTGGACCTGTACCTGCGCGTGGCGCCGGAGCTTTATCTCAAGCGTCTGGTCGTCGGCGGCTTCGACCGCGTCTACGAGATCAACCGCAACTTCCGCAACGAGGGCGTGTCGACCCGGCACAATCCCGAGTTCACCATGCTGGAGCTGTACCAGGCCTACGCGACCTACCACGAGATCATGGATCTCACCGAGGCGGTGATCCGCGACACGGCGCAGGCCGTGCTGGGCACCACGCAGCTGGAATGGGACGGTGCCGCGATCGACCTCGGCCCGGCATTCCGCCGCTGGCGCATGGAAGACGCCGTGCTGGAGCACAACCCCGAGATCCGGCGCGAGGAGCTGCGCGATCGCGAGGCGATGGCGGCACATGCGAGGCGTCTCGGCGCGCAGGTCAAGCCCGGCTACGGCTGGGGCAAGCTGTTGCTGGAGATCTTCGAGAAGACCGTCGAGCACACCCTGGTCCAGCCCACCTTCATCACCGACCATCCGGTCGAGGTGTCGCCGCTGGCGCGCGAGAGCGATGCCGACAAGGGCATCACCGACCGCTTCGAGCTGTTCGTCAACGGTAAGGAGCTGGCCAACGGCTTCTCCGAGTTGAACGACCCGGAAGATCAGGCCGCACGCTTCCAGGCCCAGGTCGACGCCAAGGACGCCGGCGACGACGAGGCGATGCACTTCGACGCCGACTACATCCGCGCGCTGGAAGTGGGCCTGCCGCCTACCGGAGGCCTCGGCATCGGCATCGACCGACTGGTGATGCTGCTGACCGGTTCGGCCTCGATCCGCGACGTGCTGCTGTTCCCCTACATGCGCCCCGAAGCCTGAACCATGTGGTACGCGATCATCGGCACCGACAACGCCCATTCGCTGGAAGCGCGAAAGTCCGCGCGGCCGGCGCACATGGCCCGCTTGCAGCAGTTGCAGGACGAGGGCCGCATGCTGCTGGCCGGCCCGTTCCCCGCGATCGACGCGGAGGATCCGGGCCCGGCGGGTTTCACCGGCAGCCTGATCGTGGCCGAGTTCCCCTCGCTGGCCGAAGCGCAGGCTTGGGCCAAGGCCGATCCGTACCTCGCCGCCGGCGTCTACCGCGAAACCACGGTCAAGCCGTTCCGCAAAGTGCTGCCGTGAACACGGAGCAGCCCGTCATTGCCCAGATCCGCGAGCGCCTGCAGGCCGCCTTTGCACCGAGCGAACTGGAGGTGCTGGACGAGGGCCACAAGCACGCCGGCCACGCGGGGGAGGGCAAGGGCCACTTCCGCGTGCGCATCGTCAGCGCCGCCTTTGCCGGCCAGTCGCCGATCAAGCGTCATCGGATGATCTATGCGGCACTCGACGGGCTGATGGACAACGGCATCCATGCCCTGTCGATCGACGCAAAGTAAAATTTTCAATAGATAACAATAATATAAATTGCACTATTCAAGTAGTACAGCACACAGGAATGCATTGCAGCGCCGCCCCGCGTTTGGCACAGTGCCTTGTCGCCCGGCCGCGCGGGCATTACCGATGACCCATTGATGACCGCATGCGCCTGACCACGATCAAACTCGCCGGTTTCAAGTCCTTCGTGGACCCGACCACCCTGCACTTGCCGAGCAACATGATCGGCGTCGTCGGCCCGAACGGCTGCGGCAAATCCAACATCATCGACGCGATCCGCTGGGTGATGGGCGAGAGCGCGGCCAGCCGCCTGCGCGGCGATTCACTGACCGACGTGATCTTTTCCGGCTCCAACACGCGCAAGCCGGTGGGGCAGGCCACGGTCGAGCTGATCTTCGACAACGCCGACGGTTCCATCCAGGGCGAGTACGGCCAGTACGCCGAGATCTCGGTGAAGCGTCAGGTCACCCGCGACGGCCAGTCCGCGTACTTCCTCAACGGCGCGCGCTGCCGCCGGCGCGACATCACCGACCTGTTCCTCGGCACCGGCCTGGGCCCGCGCAGCTACTCGATCATCGAGCAGGGCATGATCAGCCAGATCATCGAGGCGCACCCGGAAGAGCTGCGCACGCACCTGGAGGAGGCCGCCGGCATCTCCAAATACAAGGAGCGCCGCAAGGAAACCGAGAGCCGCATCAAGGCCACCCGCGAGAATCTCGACCGCGTGCGCGACGTGCGCGACGAGGTGGACAAGCAGCTCGAACACCTGAACCGCCAGGCCCGCGCCGCCGAGCGCTGGAAGGCCTTGAAGGAAGAGCAGACGCGCAAGGAAGCCGAGCTGCGCGCGCTGGAGTACCGCGGCCTGAAGAGCCAGCACGACGGCGAGGGCGAAGGCCTGTCCGCCGCCGAGATCGAGATCGAGAAGCAGTTGGCCGGCCAGCGCCAGATCGAGGCCCAGCTGGAAAGCGTGCGCGAACGCCACACCGACGCGAGCGAGCACCTGAATGCCGTACAGGCCGAGGTGTACAAGGTCGGCGCCGAGATTGCCCGGGTCGAGCAGCAGGTTCGCTACAACAAGGAAACCGCCGACCGCCTGCAGCGCGCCCACGGCGACGCCGAACGCGAGCACGCCGAACTGGCCGCGCATATCGCCGCCGACCGGGAACAGGGCGAGGCACTGCGCCTGGCGCTGACCGAGGGCGAACCGAAACTCGAAGCTTTGCAGCAGTTGCAGGACGACACCGCCGAAGCCCAGCGCAGCACCGAGGCGAAACTGGCCGACTGGCAGCAGCGCTGGGACAACCACACCCGCAACGCCGGCGAATCCAACCGCGCAGCCGAGGTGGAACGCACCAAGCTCAACTACCTCGACCGCCAGGCGATCGACCTGGCGCGCAGGCGCGAAGCGCTGGAAGCGGAGCAGAAGGCCACCGACGTGGCCGCCCTGGACGCTGCCGGCCAGCAGCTGATCGATGAGCACGACACCCAGCGCGAACGCGTGGAAACCCTGGGCAGCCTGCTCGACCAGTACAAATCCAGCCACGAAAAAGTGCTGGAGGAAGAGCGCCAGGTGCAGTCGGCGCTGAACGAGGCACGTCAGCAGTTGCAGGCGGCGCGCGGACGGCACGCCTCGCTGGAGGCGTTGCAGCACGCCGCGTTGGGTCAGGAAGAAAGCGCCGCCAGCAGCTGGTTGGCACGATTGGGGCTGGACCGCTCGCGCCGCCTCGGTGAATCGCTGCAGGTCGAGGCGGGTTGGGAAACCGCAGTGGAAACCGCGCTGAGCGGCTTCCTCGACAGCGTGCTGGTGGATGGTTCGCATGCACTCGCCGCCGAATTCAGTGCTCTGGACAACGCCGACGTGGCGCTGCTCGACGCCGCCGACGGCGGTGCCAACACTGCCGGCACGCTGGCCGCCCACGTGCGTGGGCCGGCTGCGGCGCTGGCGATCCTCGGCCATGTGCTGACCGCCGAATCCCTCGATGAAGCGCATCAGCGCGTGGCCGCGCTGTCGGCACTGGCGCCGTACCAGTCGGTGATCACCCGCAGCGGCGAATGGCTGGGTCCGGGCTGGGCGCGTGTGCGCCGTGCGCAGGGCAGCCAGGTCGGCGTGCTGGCGCGCGAGCGCGAGCTGCGCCTGCTGGTCGAGCAGGTCGCCACGCTGGAAGCGCAACTGGAGGAAGCCAGCGAGCGACTCGATGCGCTGCGTACCAGCAAGTTCGAGGCCGAGCGCGCGCGCGACGACGCGCAGCGCGAGCTGTACAACGCGCATCGCCGCCAATCCGAACTGGCCGGCCAGCTGCAAAGCCATCGCGGCAAGCTGGAGACCGCGCGCGCCCGCGCCGAGAAGGTCACCGGCGAGCTGGCCGACCTGGCCACGCAGATCGACGAACTGCAGAAGCAGACCCGCGAGGCGCGTGCCCGGCTGGACGAATCGGTCGGCCTGATGGGCGACCAGGAAGACCAGCGCCGCGAGCTGGAAAACGAACGCCGCACGCTGCTTGAGGCGCGCGAGGAAGCGCGCATGAATGCGCGCGAGGCCGCCGAGCAGTCGCATGCGCTGGCCTTGGCGCTGGAGTCGAAGCGCTCTTCGCTGAGCTCGCTGGAACAGGCGCTGGGCCGCATGGACGCCCAGTTGCGCCAGATCGAGGCGCGCCGCAACGAGATCACCGAACAGCTCGCCGCCGGCTCCGACCCGATCGCCGAACTCGAGGCCGAACGGCAGGCCTACCTGGACCAGCGCCTGCTGGTCGACAAGCAACTGGTCGAGGCGCGTCGCGCCCTGGAAGACTGCGACATCGAATTCCGCAAGCTCGAACAGCAGCGGCATCTGGCGGAGCAGGGCCTGGCCAGCCTGCGCGAGGGCCTCTCCGAGAAGCGCCTCGCCGCCCAGGCGCTGCAACTGCGCGCCGAGCAGCTGGCAGCGGCGATCGCCGCGTCCGGCCTGGAACTGGAAACCCTGCTGGCCGAACTGGCCGAGGACATCGACGCGGACCAGTGGCGCCAGCAGCTCAACGACATCGGCCAGAAAATCGCCCGGATCGAGCCGGTGAACCTCGCCGCGATCCAGGAACACGCCGAGCAGAGCGAGCGCAAGACCTATCTGGACAACCAGCTGGCCGACCTGGTCAGTGCCATGGAGACGCTGGAAGGCGCGATCAAGAAGATCGACCGCGAGACCCGCCAGCGCTTCAAGGAGACCTTCGACAAGGTCAACGCAGGCGTGCAGGAACTGTTCCCGCGCCTGTTCGGCGGCGGCCATGCCTACCTGGAACTGACCGGCGACGACCTGCTCAACACCGGCGTGTCGATCATGGCGCGGCCGCCGGGCAAGCGCGTGTCAAACATCACCTTGCTGTCCGGCGGCGAGAAGGCGCTGACTGCGGTAGCGCTGGTGTTCGCGATCTTCAGCCTCAATCCCGCGCCGTTCTGCCTGCTCGACGAGGTGGACGCGCCGCTGGACGAGGCGAACGTGGGACGTTTCTCCAGCATGGTGCGCGAGATGAGCGAAAAGGTGCAGTTCATCTTCATCAGCCACAACAAGGCCACCATGGAAGCGGCCACCCAGCTGTGCGGCGTGACCATGCGCGAGCCGGGCGTGTCGCGACTGGTGCAGGTGGACCTGGCCGAAGCGGCTAAACTGGCAGGAGCTGCCTGAGGAACCCATGATGACGCTGCAACCCGTGCTTGCCCTTGCCTGGAACCCCGCCGTCGGCATTCCGCTGCTGATTGTCGGCGTCATCGTGCTCGCGCTGATCTGGTTGTTCGGTCAGCCAAAGAAGGAGCAGGGCAGGCGCAGGGTCGTGTCGGACCAGCATGCCGGCGAGCGTCGCGAACCGACTCTGGGCGAGCCGGGTGACGATCCGGTCTCGAGCGATCTCTTCACCGGTGGTGGTGCAGGTCCGCAGCAGGGCGAGCTGGAGATCGGCCTGCGCGAGGAACTCGAACGGCTGGGCGCCACGCTGTCCGGCGAACGTGCCAAGCCCCCGGTGTCCGCTGCACCCAAGGCCAAGCCAAGGCAGCAGCCCAAGCTGGCCGATCATGTCGCTTCGATCATCGACGCCTTGCGCGCACCCAGCTCCAGCGAGCCGGCGGCCGCTGACATCCCGCCCGCGGCGGAGGAAATGCCTGCGCCGGCGACGCCGGCAACTGCCGCAACGAGCGGTACGCCGCCGCGCTCCGATCTTGGCCGGCGTCCGCCCCAGTTGCCGGTGGAGCGCATCGTCACGCTGTTCGTGGTGGCACGCGACGGAGGGCGTTTCCATGGCCCGGACCTGGTCGTGGCCGCCGAGAAGGCCGGCCTGGAATTCGGCGACATGGGCATCTACCACCGCCTGGTCGACGGCAAACGCGAGCTGGGACCGATCTTCAGCGTCGCGAACATGCTCAAGCCGGGCAATTTCGACCTGGCGCGGCTGGATGCCTTGCGCACGCCCGGCGTGAGCTTCTTCATGACCTTGCCGGCACCGTTGCCCGCGCTGGATGCCTGGGACGCCATGCTGCCCACGGCGCAGCGCCTGGCCGAATTGCTGGATGGTCAGGTGCTCGATGAAGAGCGCAACGCGCTCGGGCGCCAGCGCATCGCCCACATCCGCGATCAGCTGCGCGGCTGGGACCGCGACCACGAAGGCAAGGAAATCATCTTCGGCCGCTGAGCCTTCCCGCGCTGGCTTGCCGCCGTCAACCGGCGGCGTGGCGGCGGGGCAGTTTCCAGCCGGGCCGGATGAAGTGGCAGGTGTAACCGTCGGGGTAGTGTTCGAGGTAGTCCTGGTGCTCGGGCTCGGCCTCCCAGAAATCGCCGACGGGCGCCACCTCGGTCACCACCTTGCCGGGCCACAGGCCCGAGGCATCCACGTCGGCGATGGTGTCCTCCGCGATTCGTTTCTGCTCCTCCGACGCGTAGAAGATCGCCGAGCGATATGAACTGCCGCGGTCGTTGCCTTGGCGATTCAGCGTGGACGGGTCGTGGATCTGGAAGAAGAATTCCAGCAGCGCGCGATAGCTGATCCGTGCGGGATCGAACACGATCTCGATCGCCTCGGCGTGGCTGCCATGATTGCGATAGGTTGCGTTCGGCACGTCGCCGCCGCTGTAGCCGACCCGGGTCGAGACGACGCCGTCCTGGCGGCGGATCAGGTCCTGCATGCCCCAGAAGCAGCCGCCAGCCAGGACGGCGCGTTCGGTCGTCATCGCACGTCCTCCACCTGGTCCAGATAGGCGCCATAGCCTTCGGCTTCCATGTCGTCGCGATGGACGAAGCGCAACGAGGCCGAGTTGATGCAGTAGCGCAACCCGCCGCGATCGGCCGGGCCATCGGGGAAAACGTGGCCGAGATGGCTGTCGCCATGCATTGAGCGCACCTCGGTGCGAATCATGCCGTGCGAGGCGTCGCGTCGTTCGTTGATGTGGGCTGGCTCGATCGGCCGGGTGAAGCTTGGCCAGCCGCAGCCCGATTCGAATTTGTCGGATGAGGCAAACAACGGCTCACCCGACACGATGTCGACGTAGATGCCCGGCTCCTTGTTGTGCAGGTATTCGCCGGTGCCGGGACGTTCCGTGCCGTTCTGCTGGGTCACCCGAAGCTGCTCGGGGCTGAGACGCGACAATGCATCGGGGTTTCTGGCGTAGCGGGACATGTCGGGCCTCCCTTGGTTCGTTTCAGTCTGCATGAAAATGGCTGTCGCCGCGCCCAAATCAAGCCCGGTATGCGACGAGAGTGCAGCAAGGGGAAGATGCGGCGGGTGGCTCAAAGTGTCTCGCGGTCGTACGCCTCGCGGAACAGGCGGGCTTGCTCGCAGGTTTGCCACCAGACCCGCATGTCGCGTTCGCGGTAGGTCCGCCCGGCGGGTGCATGCAGACCAAGGCGATTGATCGTCCAGCCAGCCCATTCATCGGACAATGCCCCCAGGTCGCCACAACGCAACAGGCGCAGCAGCCGTACGGTAGACCATGGCACACGATGGCGACCGGTTTCCCAATGCCGCACCGTATGCAGCGAAACTCCGAGGTACGCGGCGCAGGCCTTGCGGCTCAGGGCACAACTGTGGCGCAATTCAAGAAAGTCCGTGGGGGAGACGTACCAGCGGCGTACGGGGCGGCGTTTGGTCGTGTTCTTCATCATATTCTATAATTTTACATAATATACATTATGCGAAATGAAGGACGGCCCAGCCAAGCCGCCCAAGCGCCGCCGTGCACGGCTCTGGCACGTCTCCCCCGAGCAATTCCGGGAGCTTCGTCACTGCTGTCTGCTGAGCCGTCAGGCGTGCGCCGCGTATCTCGGCGTGTCGCTGCGCACGGTCCGGCACTGGGATGCTGGGCGTAACCGGGTGCCCTGGTCGGTCGTGCGGCTGTTGCGGCTTCTGCGTTGCGGCGATCTCGGCGCGCTGTGCGACGAGTGGACTGGCTGGACGATCAACCGCCTGGGCCTGCACGCTCCGGCGGGCCGCAGCTACCGGGAGCGCGACATGCGGGCCTGGTGGCTGACCTGCGAGCAAGCCCGCCTGTTCCGCGAGGCCTACGACCGCGAAACACTCGGGGGTGTGGGGGCGCAGCCCCTGCGAGCGCGGGAGCGCGTAACGCTTCTACCCGGAGCCGGTATGGCCGCCAAGCAAGCCGCAGCCGCGCCCTCCCTTCCGATCGAAGCCGCGTCCACGCTGACCGCTTTTGCCTGCCGCCGGGTAAGCCGACAGGCGCCGCCGGCAGGCATGGCGGTCAGCTTGTCGCCGGTTGCCGTACGGTGTGAGAACGCGGCGGCGGCGCGCAGCGACGCGGGGCTTGTCATCTCTTCAACAAGTGGAACGCGTTGGTTTCGAAGCCGCATGGCGCAAGGGTTTCAGGGGGTGCGCCATGCAGGGTGATCCGATCGTTCTCGATCCCCGCAAGATGCGTTGTCGCCGGCTGCGCCGGACGATCACCGAAGCGGCCCGCCTGCATGAAAGCCACACCGAGTGGGACTCGCGCCGGCTTGGTCGGTCGGCGTACCGCAAGACCTTCATCACGCTGACCTACCGTAACCGCGGTGAGTGGGAACGCCGCCACATCTCGCGGTTCGTGCGCTTGATGCGCCAGTGGTTCCGGCGCCGCGACCACGCCTGCCGCTTCGTGTGGGTGGCCGAGCTGCAGAAGCGCGGGGCGCTGCACTACCACCTGGTTGTGTGGGTGCCACGTCGGCTCCGCCTGCCCCGGCCCGATGTCTGCGGCTGGTGGCCGCACGGGTCCAGCAAGATCGAGACGGCCCGCAACCCCATTGGCTACATGGTCAAGTACGCCACCAAGACCACGCCGGACGCCTTGAAACGCCTGCCCAAGGGCGTCCGCCTGCACGGCAACGGCGGGCACGATCCGTTGGCGCGTGTGAGCCTGCGAGAGAAGCTGCTGCCGGGCTGGGTCCACGATCACCGCTACCAGCAGATGGCCGAACACCACGAAGCTGAGCAGGCCGAGCACGAAGCGTGGCTTCGTCGTCGCATCGAGGTGCAGACCCCACAGCCTGACGGCACGATCCGAATCCGTTACGTCGATCCCGAGTACAGCCTCGCCAACGAAGCCGCTTACTACGAGCGCAAGGCCGACGAGGAAGCCGCATGGCTGGCTTACGCCGCCAAGTACGCGGCCAAGGGCTGCCCCAGCTTCCAGCGTGTCGCGGGCGGCATGGTGGATCTGCGTACGGGCGAACTGATCGAAACCCCATGGCGCGTCAGCTACTCGCACGGCGTGCTGACCATCACGAAGAAACCGGAGCTGATCGCATGAACGCACACCCTGACCCTACCTTCCCCGCTGACGAATGGACGATGGGCGGCAGCAAGGAACCGGGCCTTGAGGTCTACGGCGTGAGCGAGCCGGACGTGATCATGTGCGCCGTGGACGGCATCCTCTACGCGATGGACAAAGCCGGTGGGAACCGGGAACGGTTCGTGATCGAGCTGGTTGGCGAGTTTGAGGTGGGCCTGCGCGAACGGATGGGACTCGACCTGGCGGAGTGACGCCAGAAAAAGCGAGGCCCCCGTCCGCTGGCGAGCTAAGCCGGGGGCCTCAACCACAACAGGGGCCGAAGCCCCAAGGAAATAATCGCATGAAAACCGATCACGTGGCGCAATGCCGCTTCTTCACTCCCGAGGACGCGTGCCGCATCGCTCTGCAGGCGTACTACACGGCGACGAGGCACCTCACCCCGCCACCGGGTGAGACGTGGTTCGCCGAGGACGGCTCCCCTTGGGCCAGCGCTACAGACTTCGCCGAAGCCTTCAGCGGTGAGCTGCAAGCTCGCCTCGGCCTGCTCGCGCTCGATTACCTCGGCGAGTTTTATCACGTCTCCAATAGCTGGCATCTCCTGCGCCTGGCGTGCAACATCGAGCCGGAGAAAATCGCTCCGATACTCGCCAAACACGAGGCAGAAATCGCCGCGCTAAATGCCGAGTTTTTTGGCGACGAAATGAACAGTTTGCCATCGGTAGATAATCAGGTTAATAATCACCAATCCAACGGTGCGCAAAATGCCTGAGCCGAGCCTGACCTATACATTATGCGAACCAGTGGTATGTTTGTAGGTGTTGCGTAGTTCTGGCTCAGTTGGCCAGATATCGCGCAACACCTAGTATGATCTATGGTATAGATCGCTCGACTTCCAGGAGCGCTCGTTCATGGTCTTCCAGGTCCGGCTCCCGGAAATTCCGCAGCGTTTGCGTGGTACGTTGCTGATGGACGGTTACGGGCTGCCGCGGTACTGGGCCACCGTCTGGGCGCAGCTCGCGCTGGCGGATTTGGCCGAATTGACGCGCTTGGGCAAACTTCACGCGATTGAGCGGCTGTATGCGTACGCCGACGAGCTGTTCGGTGTAGGTGCCTTAGATGACGCATTGGCCGGCCTGGACGAGGCGCGTTTGGGCACCGTCCTTGAGGGCTGGTTCGTCGCAATTCGCAATCAGCCACGGATTACGAGTTCCGATCAGGAGCGCTGGCGTGCCGGTCTGGACTTCGTCGTGACGGTGACGACCTGGCTGGGCCAAGGGACGCGACATGAAAACCGGTTGGCTCGGCTCGACGCGCGCTGGCAACGGTTGAACTTGCTGTACGGCCAGCTGCAAATTCAACGCCGCCATCGCACCAACATGCTAAGCGCGTTACCGGCCGTGGTCGTCGAAGCAATGTACGCGATTCTGGATCCCGAGTCCGACACGAACCCCTTCAAGGGTGTACGCACGCGCTGGCGCGTCTTTACCGCGTTCGTATTGATGTTGCACCAAGGGTTGCGCCGCGGTGAATTACTGCTGCTGAACGCGAATGCCATCAAGTCCGGACTGGATGCGCGGCAGCAGCGCAGGCGCTACTGGCTCAATGTCAGTGAACAAGGACGTGTCGACACCGATTTCCGCTACTCCAGGCCAGGAATCAAGACGGCCGATTCGATCCGGCAGGTTCCCGCCAGCGAACTGACCGCGAACCTGGTGCAGAGCTATGTCGATAATTACCGCGGCCGGCCCGATCACCCTTATCTACTAAACGCGCAGACCAATACCCCGCTGTCGACGGAATCCTTGACCAAACTCTTTGCGCGCGTCTCCGTAGCCTTGCCAGCCGCGGTGCTGGCAGAGTTGGAGGATCGAACCGGTAAGACGAGCGTCACGCCGCATGACCTGCGCCATACCTGTGCGGTGGTGCGGCTCAATCAACTACTGAGCCAGGGCGACTCGATGGACGAGGCGCTGCAGAAAATGCGCACCTTCTTCGGTTGGTCCCGTACCTCCGATATGCCCACGCACTATGCGCGGGCCGTATTCGAGGATCGCCTCGCGGCGGTCTGGAACAACGTCTTCGACGACCGTGTCTCGGTACTGCGCGCCCTACCATCTGGAATCCGCGATGCCCCTCCAACCCGTTGATCTCCAGCAATTGACTGAGAAGGAGGCCGATCACTGGTTGGCCCAGGTCGTGCGGCAGCTACCTACCCTGCCGCCCTTGCTGCGCTATTACGACGACTTCGATGACGTTACACGTGTAATCCACAGCCCGGCTGACGCGACCGTCTTTGCGCTCCATATCAATGGAGACGTGCGGTATCTCGACTTCTCTCCGTACGAACACAGCTATGCGATGCTACTGCGCCATCTGTTCGCGCATCTATTAACCGAAGACCTGCACGTATCGACGGTAGCGAAGTATCTCAGTGCGGCTAAGGACTTCAGCCATGCTGAGATTATGGCCTTGCTGATGGTAGGGCCAGAAGAATGTATCCCCTGTTGGATGACGCTGCGTGCAGCCGACAAGCCCACTAAGGCCTATGGGTTCGCCAAGGCTCTCCTTCGATTGCTGTGCCGCTATCGACTACGCGGTTGGAATCCGGAATACCGGGAGTTCTTAGGCGCCGCATTGCCCAACCCCGCATACGACAAATATGCCGGCGTGCGCACGGGCGATGTCTTCTTGTCGGTCGAAGAAGAGGCGGTGATTGTTCGTTACCTGGACGAGACCGTGCAGACCGTGCAAGGCGGCGTGGAAATCGGCCACGGGGACATGTGCGACGCCGTGATGCTGCTGTGTGCCTATCAGTTCGGCATGCGGCCCATCCAGATTGCGCTGCTGACCTTGCGTGATGTGCGTGTCTGGCAGGACATCAGTGATGCGTTGCCGGCGGTGCACTTGACGTTTCGCATGGTGAAACAGCGGCATGGTGCGGTGACCATGCCCCTGCCCCGCCGTGTCAAACGAGAATGGGCGACACTTCCCGCGAAACTCGAGCAGGCGCATCGTGCCCAGGAGTGCACCGGCACCCAGCGCTTCTGCGGAGTGGACTCAGCCCGGGAGGCATCGATACGGATTGCTGACCTGACCGAACGCTTGCTTGGCGTGCGGGTTACGGCCACAGATCTGCGTCATACGGCCGCGCAAAGGCTGGTGGATGCGGGTGCCAACCAGGAAGAGTTAGCCGTCTTCCTGGGGCATGCCGACTTGGAGACGGGACTGGTGTACTTCGACACCTCGCCCAACCAGGCTGAGCGCGTCAACCGCGCGATGGGGCTATCGCCCATCTACCAACGGGTGGCTCGCTTTGCGCATGCGCGCTTCATCAGCGCAGAAGAATTGAGTTCGCTCAAGGGCGAGCAGCAGATCGCTGGCGTGCCGCATGGGCTGCCGATTGCCGGCATCGGCGGCTGCAGTACCGGGCAGCCGGCGTGTCCGTTCAACCCGATCACGTCGTGCTATGGGTGCCATCGGTTCATGCCGGTGCGTGACGCTGGTCTGCATCGCAAGGTACTCGAAGGCCTGCGTGGCGTGGTGCGTTTCTTCCATGACGCTTCGCGCGGCGAGGCATCCTCTCCTGCCTACCTGCAGTTGCAGCATGCCATTGCCGGCGTGCAGGCGATCCTCACCGAGCTGGAAGGTGACGCGCAATGAATGCCAGCTATCGTGCCTATGTGGACTTGGGCCGCACGCTGGCGGAACAGCGGGGGCTGCGTTGGTCGCTGCCGCTTGAGCCGGATGGGTGCGTGACCAAGGGACACGGCTGGAACCTAACCGAACTTGTCGGCGGTGTACCGCCGCCCAGACACTACATGAACCATCTCGGCCGCGAAGCCAAGATACTAGAGGCGATGGCCGATCCCTCGCTGGTACCGTCCGCTCTCTCGACGGGATGGCAAGACCTGATCAAGGCGGCCACACTGGAGCAGTTGCTGGTCAAGCGCAATACCACGGGGCACATCATCAACAACATTTTGCGTCCCTTGCGGGCACTTGCCACGTGCGTGCCAGGCAAGGAGCCCTGGCAGTTGACGATGGAGGATGGCAGTCGCGCCGTCGAGTTGGCGCGCGGTGCGCAAGCCTGCGGCAAACTGGGGGAGCTGGTGGAAGGCGTGCTGCGCAACCTGTTTGATGTACAGCATATTACTAATGCAGGGCCGCTATATCACGGTATGTCCCGACTGCGATCTGCGTCGCCGCGGCGTCGTGCCGCCTTCCTCAAATCTGAGGACGAGTTGCGCGACAGCCTTGAACAGCGCAAGCGCGCTGAGCGCCTCCCGGGGCCGCGCGCCTTCTGGGAATTGGTGCGCATCGTGATGACAGAGCCGCCACGCACCTACGTCGATGCGCTGCGCTTCCTGTGCGTTCGTACGATGATCGTGACGGGCTTGCGCGTTGGGGAGGCCGCGCTGCTGCCGGCGGACTGGCAACGCAATCGGGTCTACTACGACAAGCAAGGCCGACCTGCTGGAGCACAGGGAGGCTATGCGGACGCCTTGATGCTTCGCCACTTCGCGGAAAAGCAGCAGATTGAGGAAAGCGACAGCCGGGTGCTGTTCGAAAAGGCCCAATATGTACCGGAGATGTTCCGCGAACTGCTCACTGAGACACTGCAGCGTTGCGTGGAACTCACAGAGCCGTTGCGTCGAACATTGCGGTGGCAAACCGAGACGAAACGCTTGTTGCCTTGGTACGCCGAGCACGAAGTCGTACCCGCCGTTCATCTTTACCCTCATCTGACAGGCAATCCCTTCTGGGCTGCCACCGACGACGAGGACCGCGCCCGCTTGCAGGAGCGCTATCGAACGCAGTTTGATCTTGCCGTGTTCCAGGAAATCCATGACCTGCAACGGGTCAGCCATCGGCGGCAGCCGAGCCTGGACAACGCGGCCTATGTGTATTTGCACCGTCTTGGCAAAGCCATGCAGGTCAATGACTGCACCCTGTCGTTCCGTCGTCCCGACGGCAGCGTGATCCCGCCGGGGGGGCGTATGCAGTGGGCGCAAACCTGTCTACACATCGGCGAGCTTGAAGCCTACCTGCGAGCTGCGATACCAACCAAGCTCTCGGACACGGAAGCGTTGCCGCTGGCGACAGGCACGCTGCAGAGTTGGGAGTTGTTGTTCCTGACGCCCAAACGCTCTCTGGCGGAGGAGCGCAATGATGGAATCTGCGATGTGACGCGGGTGATGGCGGTGAACCGACCGGATGTAAGTCTCGTGGCGAACGCGATTGGGGAGCACCAGACGGCGGCATCCCTATTCGAACGTTATGGGCAAAGTCCGGAAGACAAGCAGCTGCGTCTCGAGTCACACACGCTGCGGCACCTGCAGAACACCGAGTTGTTCAGGCTCGGCGTCGCCGACACGATCATCTCCAAGCGCTTTAACCGGCGCAGCGTGGCCCAGAGCTACGAGTATGACCATCGCAGCTTGGCCGAGCAGTTGGACCAGATCGAGCTGCCGCCAGAAGTGGAGCTCTCGCTGGGCGAAAAGGCCTCCACGGTGGCCAAGATGATCCAGGCTGGCAGGGCCAGTGGCCCCGTAGTTGCCACGTTCCTGCACATCCAAGCCGATGAGGGCGATGAGGCAGCGTTCGCTTACTTGAAGGCAGAAGCTGATGGCTTCCACGCGACGCCCTATGGGCACTGCCTGAACAGCTTCACGGTCGATCCGTGCCCCAAGCATCTGGAATGCTTTACCGGTTGCCGGCATCTGTCTGCCACCAACCTCCCAGAAAACCGCGCGCATCTGACCGGCCTCGAAGGCAAGCTCGCTGCCTCACTCAAGCATGCTCAGGCGCGGCCAGCAACGACGCCAGGCCGTGACAACCAGATCGCTCATGCACAGATCCGGTTGAATGGCGTGCGTAGGCTACTGGCCACTGCCGACGGCGAGCATCCGTTCCCAGATGGACCGGACCTGTCCATGCCGTCTCCGCGTGGAGTGTTCGATGACTGAGATCAAGACCCCGGAACCGGCGCCTGACGATCCAGACCTGCAGCGCATTCTGGAGGAGCTGCTGGCCCACGACGAGAACATTACTGCGCGAGCGGTCGCGCGGCATCACCCTACCCTCAAGGCTGCGTCCTCGATCACCCGCAGCCCGGCACGTAGCGCATTGCTCGCGCGGTATCAGCAACGCCAGGCTGAGTTTCGCCGCTGGCAACGCCGCCTGCCACATCAGGCATCCGCCAAGATTGCAACAGCACTGGCGGACAAGGATCTACGCATCGCCACGCTGGAGAGCCAGGTGCAGCTGCTGGCAGCCTCTCATCTGGCCATGATCAAGGTGGTGGGGGAGCTCGGTGGTTTCGCTAAGTGGGCGGCCTTCTACGAGCACTACTCTGCAACACGCAAGCAACTCGAGGCGCTCGGTGCCTTGCCGGTGGCGAGTGTGACGCTCCTGCCGTTGGAGCCATCCCCGCCGAAGAGACCCTGAAGTGCCCTCGTTGATTGGAGCCCGTCAGAACTGGAGTTTCCCCGCCGGAGGAGTTCTGCATGATCAACTACCTCTACTTCCGGGTGACTCGGAAAAACGAGGACGCTTCAGGTTCGCTCACGGGTGAAAATCAATCGTCAAGATAGGAGTCACCATTGTCGAAGAAAAAATCATATTTTCGGCTCAATCCACGTAAATACGGGTCGATGTCCACCGCCAGTTGCAGTGCTTGGAGCGTATCTGCTCCGTAAACGGAAATGGTCTTTTGAGGAAGTCCATCGAACTCGATGTCACAACCGGCGGTGCCTTCGTCGAACACGAACGAAACTGATCCGGGCGTCAGAAGATAGGGGCCCACAATGCGAATGGTGAGCTTTTGCCGCGTCGATTCGCCGATAGGCGAATAGAGCAAATTTCGAGTCGCGATCTGTTTACGCGTCGTTCCCATCATTCAAATCCCATGCATTGCCGATAGGCCGTGTTCGCTGCTGCAAAGCAACGCATCTGAGCTTTCCCTTTCAGGCCGGCACAGGTGTTCAGAATGCTTTGTTTGAGCGCAGCACAATGATCTTCTTCTGGACTGCCTTCACTAGGACATGTATTGCCCGGAGCCCTCGACTTCGGGAACGGTATAACATTTGGATGAACTTCATCCTCTGGGCCACCGGCTGCTCTGGGATATATGAGCATCCCTAGCCCGCAAACAACCGGATTGGACGCGCACGCTTCGATGACTCTGCCAATACCAGGAGCCTCGGGCTCAACCACAGGATCGTTCACAGGCGGCCCATACTCGGGGACTGGCCCTGTGGAGGGGGCGGGAGCGAGCCCTGGGGCGGGGGCGGGACCTGGGGCGGGTTGCGCCTGAAGTCCGTCCGGATCGAAATAGTGCAACGGATTGTTCAAACCATAGATGTAGAGGCCAAATCCGCCTTGAACACCTGAAGGATCAGGCTGCGGGAAGCGCCCGGTCGACGGTTCGTAGTAACGCGCGCCGTTGTACATAAATCCGGTTTCGGTATCGTAGTACTGCCCCGGATAGCGCAGGTTGAGCACGTAGCCCGTTGTTGACGTTGGCTGCTGTTCCCCAAACGAATTGCCCTGATAGACCCATTGCCAGATCACCGTGCTACTGCCGTCGCTGACCGCCCTCGGCGTACCCAACTGGTCGGCCACGACATAGTTCACCACGCTGGTGGTGACGCTGCCGTTGATGGTGTTGTCGATGACCGCCACCGGGATGTCGCCCAGCCACACGTAGTCGCGATCGGCCGTGCCGTACTCGCCGACCAGCTGGCTGGCTTCGTCATAGGCATAGCGCGCAGTGACGGCCTGCGGGAAGGTGGCCACCCTGCCGATGCGCTGGCCCAGGGCGTTGTACGTGTAGGTACCCGCCGTCAGGCCGTTTTGCTGCGCCACCGTCATCCGGTTGCGCCCGTTGTAGCCGAAACCGTAGGTGTTGCCACCGATCACACTGCCGGTGGTGTTGCCGTTGGCGTCGTTGGCACGCGCGGCATTGCCGATGCTGGCGAGCTGGTGTGTGCCGCTGGTGTAGAGGTACGTGCCGGTCGCCAAGCCGGTCGCCGTCTTGCTCAGGCGGTCACCGGTCTTGTTGTAGGTGTAGCTTTCCAGTGCGGTGCCGGCATCACTGACGCTGGTAAGTCGATACAGCGGGTCGTAGCCGTAGGTTTCCGTAGCCGGATTGGCGCCGGGCGCATTGCCCAAGGCCGTGATGTTGCCCATCGCATCACGGGCAAAATGCAGCGCGAACGCCGGACTTGTCAGGTCGGTCAGCCGATAGTTGGCATCGTACGTGCGCGCCACGACTTGGCCATTGCCCAGCGTGTAGCTGCTGACCGGCCCGAACGGCAGGTAGGCCACGCTGCTGACCACGGCCGGGGGCGCCGTACTTGTCCCGGCGGGGGTCACCTGCACGCCATTGATCCGCCCGTTGCTGTCGCGCGTGTAGCTGACGGCGGCCTGGCTGGGCGTGCTCATGCCGCTCAGCCGATTGGCCGGCGTATAGGCATAGCCGGTGGCGTCGGTGGTCGTACCCTGGACCTGGCTTTTCCGGATGATGTTGCCGCGGGCGTCGTAGCAGTAAATCGTCGTCACGGCATTTTCAGTGACGCGCGTCAGGCGACCCAGCGGATATGAGCCACTGCAGCCCGTGACGGCACCGGACTCGTCGTAGTGGTAGCCGACGTTGAGCGTGCTGTCGGCATAGCTCGTGCCGACCATGCGATTCAGCGCATCGTAGGTCGAGGTGCTGACGACACCCTTGGCGTCCGTATGGGTGAGACGGTTGCCAGCGGCGTCATAGGTGTCGCTGCCGGTGCCGGTATCGGGGCTCTGCACCGACGTGCGATTGCCCAGGCCGTCGTAACCGTAGAGGGTGTCCAGGCCATCGGGATCGGTCACGCCTTCCAGGCGATCCAGCGCATCGTAGGCCAGCGTGCTGGTGGTGTTCCGGGTGGCGGTATCGGTGCCGTTGTAGTTGTCGATCGTGCTGACCAGACGGTTCAAGGCGTCAAAGCCCTGTTGGCGCTGAGCACCCAGCGCGTCGGCGCTGTGCACCAGATTGCCATTGCCGTCGTAGCTGTCGGCGTAGCCGGCGCTGAAGACGGTATGACTGAGGCCATCCACGATGGCGGTGAGCTGGCCCAGCGCGTTGTAGCTGCGCGACAGGCTACGTGTCACGGTGCCGGTGCTGGTGCGGGTCTGCTCCCCGGTCTTGTTGCCGGCGGCATCGAGCGTGTAGTGAATGCTATTGCCCTGCGCGTCGGTGATGTCGGTGAGGCGGTGGGCCGCGTCGTAGGTGAACGTGGTGGCAACGTCGTCGGGATCGGTGATGGAAGCCACGGCGCCGTACGGCGTATACGTCAGCGTCGTGGTAGCACCTGCCACGCTGCGCGAGGCCAGCCAGCCGCGCGGCGTGTAGGTCAGGTCGGTGTTGACGCCATTGGCGTCGGTGAAGCGCGTGACGCGTCCGGCCCCGTCGTAGGAGACATAGGTGGAGACATGCCCGAGCGCATCGGCGACCTGGTAGAGATCACCGGCCTGGTGACAGGCTCCACCGGACGTACCGCAGCCGGTAGCGACGCTGTCCAAGTAGTAGCTGTAGGTGGTGATCTGCGCCAGATCCGTGCGCGGGCCAGTCATCGTGCGCAGCAACCCCACCAAGGGACACTGCGTACCATCGACCGCATCGCAGTAGGTATAGGTCCAGCGGCGTACGCCAGCGGGTACGCTCCCCGTATTGGCGCAGATGTAAGACGCGGCAGCGGCTATCGCCGGATCGATCTCGCAGCGTGCCAGGGGCTGGCCGCTGGTGTTGTAGATCCAGGAAGTCTTGGCGACGATGTTGCCGCCAGCGTCGAGTACCGAGCGCGTCAACGGAACACGTAGCGTGGTGTTCCAGGTCGTGTTCGTCGTGCGCTGGTCGACGCTTCCCGAGGCATCGACCTGCTGGTCCAACAGCCCGTTCGCGTCGTGGGTCATCGACGTGACGTTGCCGTTGAAGTCGGTAATGCTCTTCACCCTTCCGTTGGAATCATATTCATACAAATCCGTGTGTGCCAAGCATCCTGTTGAACAACTTGATGTGATTTGGCTAGGATGAATCGAACCAAATAAAACTACATTCTTAACAGTTTCTGTTTCACCAAGGGGCTTAGTAATTATTGTAGTAGCTTGGTAGCTTCGATCTGATGATGCGGTATATATCGCACTCTCAGTACTGACACCGTCGCTCAGAAAGCTTTCTACAGCCTGGCCGGAGGAATTATACTTCGTCGTTGAGTAGCGTTGCCCGCTTTCATCAATGATGCCGGTCAATGCGTTGATAAAATTCTGCCCCGATGTGTTCGCGGGCTCGTTGTATATGTATGTGCGCGCGCTACCGTCCGGATAGGTTACTGATTTTAAATTTACAGGAATAGCTCCTCTATAACCATTTGTGTCATAGCTAAACTTGAGCTGCCCTCCATCGGGCTCTGTGATAACGCTAATCTGGCCTGACGCATTATATTGAAGTGCCAATGAGCGCCCAAGCGGATCAGTTACACTGACAAGTTGATCATTGGCGTTGTACGCGAGTGTCTGAACGAACCCTTGGTTGCTTGTTATCCGCTGCAAGCGACCGTTAGAACCGTATTGCTCAATTTCACCCGCTCTGTTCAAATAGCTCCAGCCATTGATATTACCAGAGTTATCGTACGAAGACGTGAGGGTTCCATCCACATCTGGATCTGAAATCCAAGTTGAGCCGGTCCACGTAAAGCGATATGTATTCCCATCAGCACGCGCTACGTAAGCGGTTGTGACGGTCGACGTGCTATATACACGAATGTCCCGTTGATAGGAGAGTATGCGATCAGCGCCAAGTATTAAATTCTCACTCTGCATGATGAGATTGACGTTCGGCGTAACGTAATACCATTCCACTATAAGCGGAAAGGGGCCAGTTCCTTCATATTCCGTTTCACGCTCAAATTTTTGCCCTGTACCCGCATTGATGGGGTCACCAAAGCAGTGGGCGGGACAATTAGACCCAGCATGATTTTTATCCGGGTCAGCGCCAGAGGTTGGCTGACACGCCCCTCCTGGCAGGGAACTAGCCGAGTAAAAATAATTCCCCATATTGTTGGGGTCGCCACTGCAATAGACCCATTGCCTTGCCCCCGAGGGATAGGACCCTGTACTTTGTTGCCCATTAGCACAATTCAAATATTGTGCCATTCCACCATACAGAGCATCACTTGGATAACCGGGAGATTGAACCGAGTAGGCATATAGGAACAGTTCTTGGTGCCCAGACGGATTAGGACAGGGAGCTGTAGGCTCCGGCCACGGAATCGAAAATGCATCATTTGGCGTCGCATATCTTTGCCATTGAAAATTGCAGCAGTAGAAATTTGGAACGTTGTAAAACACCACTGGAGCATAACTGGGTGCGGTCTGTGCGCGGCCTTGAGACAAAACACAGCATGAACCAAGTACAAAAGCGGCTAGAAGCATAAATTTGCAGAATGACGACGACATACACATATGTCCTTATGTTAAATGTCAGTGCTTTTTTAAAGATGGCTCCTGAGTTAATCGGTAGAACTCATGGGGTCCCAACCCACTGTCAAGCCCAATAGGGTCGCTCTGCTCCGGAGCCAAAAAGGCAATTGGACTTTCACCGTCTGGCCGGGACTAACGAGACCAACGTCTGAAAGAACAAGACGGCAATCGTTCATTTTTTCGGTCCATTAAAAAAGAGCAGTCGAAAAATTTTGGCAATGTCGATTCTTTGCGACCACCATCCTCAGTTCGAAGAAAAGTTACTCTTGTGAAAATCTAAGGCACTTAAAATCCAAGTTCCACGAAACGCTTTTGAATTTCCACACACAGCTTCTTTGCTTTTGCCGGGCGGCAGGTTACGATATTTTTTTTGATGCTTTTAGCTTGATCTATATTCATGGTTTCATCAACATGCTTTATCACGAACCGCCTAAAATCCGGATTAGCATTTGATAGCTTTATTAGCGTATTAATATCTGCCCAGCGGCTTGCAAGCAAATAGGCAACAGAAGAGCTATAGCCCTCGGCGATAGCTCCGTCGTCGCATTGCTTGTATTTCTTGTATGAATCGAAGACCTCAGCCCACGTTTTGAGATTTGAAGCTTCACTCATTGCCTTCATGGCCTCTTCCTGCCGGCACGTCCTCGTCACCGCGACAGAAATGTTTGTTACCCCAAACATGAGCATCACTACCAATGCGAATTGAATAGCGCTGAAGTCGATACTGCGGCGCAAGGCTAGATTTTTATAAAGAACTTTCATGGCTGCAGGTCCGGTAGATAAATAGCTGGGCCGCCTGGTAATGACGGATCGAAAGGTGCCAAATTTGTAGGAACAGGGGTGTTAGTTACCATCAGACTTGTGAGCGGATCACCTGCGTCCACAAGTTGCCGAATCAGGCCAGTCCCATCATCAGTGGTTCTGATACAACCAAGGGTTGCATGGAAAACCCCAGACCTACCCAGGCCGTCGGGTACGCCCTGCCGGCCTGAGTGAACTCCGCAGCCTATACATCCAGGGAGATTAAAAACATTGATTCCGTGCGAACCATAAGCACTCTCGGGACCATCTCCAGAATGAGGATTGAAGTATGCATATCCGTAAGTACCAATCGGCCAAGGCCCGCGGCTGTCCCTCTGTGTATTGTTTGCAGCCGGAAAGCTTTCTAATGCCACGCCCGCGCCATTCACTACAGTGAGCGTATGCGTCGATGCAGTGTAGATGAGCGATGACAAACCCGACGAGTCAACATAGCTCAGCGGATTGTTTTCCGCATAAGCAAACGTGCTCCACTGCCCCCCGAACAGACCGATCGGGTCGCTCTGTGGGGACCGTCCCGTCGCTGCCTCATAGCTCCGGAAGCCCCAGTTCGACAGCCCCGTCTCGACATCGTAGTACTGGCCCGGAAAGCGCAGATTCAGCACATAGCCCGCGCTGGACGTCGGCGACTGTTCGCCCCACGGATTGCCCTGGTATGCCCACTGCCAGATCACCGTGCCACTGCCGTCCGTGGCCACCCTCGGCGTACCCAACTGGTCGGCCGTCACATAATTGACCGTGCTGGTCGTGACGCTGCCGCTGGTGGCGTTGTCGATGACCGCCACTGGGATGTCGCCCAGCCACACGTAGTCGCGATCGGTGGTGCCGTACTCGCCAATCAACTGGCTCGCTTCGTCGTAAGCAAAGCGCTCGGTGCTCGCCTGCGGAAAAGTAGCGACTTTGCCGATGCGCTGCCCTGAGGCGTTGTAGGTGTAGGTACCCACCGTCTGGCCGTTGCGCTGCGCCACCGTCAGCCGATTGCGCCCGTTGTAGCCGAAACCGAAGGTCTCGCCGCCGACCACGCTGCCGGTGGTGTTGCCGTTGGCGTCATTGGCGCGTGCGGCATTGCCGATGCTGGCGAGCTGGTGTGTGCCGCTGGTGTAGAGGTACGTGCCGGTCGCCAGGCCGGTCGCCGTCTTGCTCAGGCGGTCACCGGTCTTGTTGTAGGTGTAGCTTTCCAGTGCGGTGCCGGCATCGCTGACGCTGGTAAGTCGATACAGCGGGTCGTAGCCGTAGGTTTCCGTAGCCGGATTGGCGCCGGGCGCATTGCCCAAGGCCGTGATGTTGCCCATCGCATCACGGGCAAAATGCAGCGCGAACGCCGGACTTGTCAGGTCGGTCAGCCGATAGTTGGCATCGTACGTGCGCGCCACGACTTGGCCATTGCCCAGCGTGTAGCTGCTGACCGGCCCGAACGGCAGGTAGGCCACGCTGCTGACCACGGCCGGGGGCGCCGTACTTGTCCCGGCGGGGGTCACCTGCACGCCATTGATCCGCCCGTTGCTGTCGCGCGTGTAGCTGACGGCGGCCTGGCTGGGCGTGCTCATGCCGCTCAGCCGATTGGCCGGCGTATAGGCATAGCCGGTGGCGTCGGTGGTCGTACCCTGGACCTGGCTTTTCCGGATGATGTTGCCGCGGGCGTCGTAGCAGTAAATCGTCGTCACGGCATTTTCAGTGACGCGCGTCAGGCGACCCAGCGGATATGAGCCACTGCAGCCCGTGACGGCACCGGACTCGTCGTAGTGGTAGCCGACGTTGAGCGTGCTGTCGGCATAGCTCGTGCCGACCATGCGATTCAGCGCATCGTAGGTCGAGGTGCTGACGACACCCTTGGCGTCCGTATGGGTGAGACGGTTGCCAGCGGCGTCATAGGTGTCGCTGCCGGTGCCGGTATCGGGGCTCTGCACCGACGTGCGATTGCCCAGGCCGTCGTAACCGTAGAGGGTGTCCAGGCCATCGGGATCGGTCACGCCTTCCAGGCGATCCAGCGCATCGTAGGCCAGCGTGCTGGTGGTGTTCCGGGTGGCGGTATCGGTGCCGTTGTAGTTGTCGATCGTGCTGACCAGACGGTTCAAGGCGTCAAAGCCCTGTTGGCGCTGAGCACCCAGCGCGTCGGCGCTGTGCACCAGATTGCCATTGCCGTCGTAGCTGTCGGCGTAGCCGGCGCTGAAGACGGTATGACTGAGGCCATCCACGATGGCGGTGAGCTGGCCCAGCGCGTTGTAGCTGCGCGACAGGCTACGTGTCACGGTGCCGGTGCTGGTGCGGGTCTGCTCCCCGGTCTTGTTGCCGGCGGCATCGAGCGTGTAGTGAATGCTATTGCCCTGCGCGTCGGTGATGTCGGTGAGGCGGTGGGCCGCGTCGTAGGTGAACGTGGTGGCAACGTCGTCGGGATCGGTGATGGAAGCCACGGCGCCGTACGGCGTATACGTCAGCGTCGTGGTAGCACCTGCCACGCTGCGCGAGGCCAGCCAGCCGCGCGGCGTGTAGGTCAGGTCGGTGTTGACGCCATTGGCGTCGGTGAAGCGCGTGACGCGTCCGGCCCCGTCGTAGGAGACATAGGTGGAGACATGCCCGAGCGCATCGGCGACCTGGTAGAGATCACCGGCCTGGTGACAGGCTCCACCGGACGTACCGCAGCCGGTAGCGACGCTGTCCAAGTAGTAGCTGTAGGTGGTGATCTGCGCCAGATCCGTGCGCGGGCCAGTCATCGTGCGCAGCAACCCCACCAAGGGACACTGCGTACCATCGACCGCATCGCAGTAGGTATAGGTCCAGCGGCGTACGCCAGCGGGTACGCTCCCCGTATTGGCGCAGATGTAAGACGCGGCAGCGGCTATCGCCGGATCGATCTCGCAGCGTGCCAGGGGCTGGCCGCTGGTGTTGTAGATCCAGGAAGTCTTGGCGACGATGTTGCCGCCAGCGTCGAGTACCGAGCGCGTCAACGGAACACGTAGCGTGGTATCCCAGGTGGTATTCGTGGTGCGCTGATTCGTATTGCCAGAAGCTTCCACCTGCTGGTCCAGCAGACCGTTGGCGTCGTAAGACGACGTCGTGACATTGCTGTTGAAATCGGTGTACACGGACGGATAGCCGTTAGCGTCGTAGGCGCGTGTTTTCCATGGCTGACCGCATTGCGGACCGCAAGGCTGATCCAGTGAGGCGACTCGGATCAGTCCATTCACCGTGGCGAAGCCCATCGTGGCACTGTGGCCCAGGGGGTATTGCACGGTTGAGGTGCCATTGCTGTTGTAGGTGATTCCGGTGGTGCCCACGTTACCGGCAAAACTGGACGACGTCGCACGTCCGGTGCTGTCGTAGGCGGTGTTCTCATAGCGCACACCCGCTTCGTCCACGATACCGGTCATCGCGTTCGGCAGGTTCGCGCCGCCGGTCAGCGAGGATTCGTTGTAGACATAATGGCGTGTCGTGATGTCGGGATATTGGACCGAGAGCAGATTGCCACTCGTATCGTAGGCGTAGATGAGCGTACCGCCGTCCGGCTGCACTACCTGAGAGACGTTGCCGTTGCTATTGTAAATGAAGTTGAGCTGGCGACCCTTGGGATCTGTCACCGTCAACAGTAGTCCCGGTCTGGGTGCGACAGCAGGGGCGGTCAAGTTTGTACTGTAAGTCAGGCTGATACCCACACCTGTTTCATCGGTGACGGTCCGCAGCAAGCCGGTCGTGTCATAAGTTTCGAAATGCTGAAGCGCCGCGATAAAGACGGTGTAACCGATGGCCGCGCCTTGGGCGTTGTCATTCTCGACGAGCACATCCGAGATGTCCGGATCGGTAGTCCAGATACCACTGGCCTTGGTGAACGTCTCCTGTTTGCCATCTGGGCGGAACAGTACCGCCGCATTGGGCGGAAGAGTTCTCTCTGGCGTAGAGCCTGTGTTCGACAGCTGCAGTGAGCGGTCAAAACTATGTCGCCAATCGGCCCCCATCGCAGTGGATGCCACGCTAGACATGCTGTTGTAGAAACGACGGAAGGTTAGCCAGGCGCCGTCAGCATAATCATCATCCTGCAAATATTTGTTGCCAGTTGAAGTATTGATGGGGTCGCCGGCCATCGGCGCACCTTTGCGGTTGGCACACGATGGTCCGGCTGAAGCGGCATTACCTCCCGAACCGCTTCCGCTTCCACCACCGTTACTTCCGACACCACCGTCACAACCTGCGCCACTACCGGCATTTTTGTTGGGGTTGTACAAATAGGCTGTACCGTAAACTCCTGAGGGTCCCCCGCCGCATGCCGAACCCCTGACGTACATCAGCACGAAGGTCCCTGTCGTTGCACCATTCCCGGTGGGAACATCCCAATAACTACAGTTCGATGAATTCACGCCCCAGTAGCGCTGGTAGGCGACCCACCAGTCGTTGATGGCGGCACCCAACGCGCTTTCGTTCGGTTGCCGCCCAAAATAATAGTCGTTCGCGTAATACGGCGCCCCGTAATATGAGGTTGCAGTACTGGTGGACGACAGCACATGCACAGTAATTGGCAAGGCGATAGTGACCGAATTAGATGCGCCACGGGAGCTTGATGCTATTGCGGGCTCCGTTGATGAAGTTCCATTGCCCAAAGGACCACCAATAGCGAACGCAGGCCCTGTCCCCAATACGCTGATGCATAAAACCACCGACACGCGCCGAACGAAGTCCATTTGATTCCCCCCCCGATGAAATCGCTGAAGAAGCTGGCCACCACCCGTGGTTTTCCACAGCAAGCGTTACGATAGGAATAGCAACCCTGTCATCGACAGCCCAACTGGATACCGTGCCCCAGCGCGTTTTGCAAGGCGCAGGTATTCGCGAAATGGCGCCCTTTTGACCCAAGTGACCGGTGATTGAGCGTGCGGTTGCCGCAGGCGAATACGTTGCCGACTTTGCGTGGGCATACGCCTACAACACAGCGCGGCGGCGGCCTACCCCTCAAAAGTGGCCGTGCAAGTAATTACGCCTTAATGTTCAATTTGGATATCGAAATAATCTTGATTGCACCAAAGTTTTCATCGTGTTGCCGATCGAACTGTTGCGTATGCCGTTGCACTTTGGAGAGCTGCCGCCGACTGATGCGCCGCAGCTTGTCACAGGCGGCGTTGCCGCTGCAGTGTCTTCAACCAACTCTTGATGGCTCTTGCGTGCGCGGCTGGATCGACCACGGTTGCACGTAGAGTTGATGAATGCACCAGCCTATGACCAAGCAGCATCAAGCTGGAGCTGAGGGGTGAATCCATGCACTTGGCAAAAAGCCGGAGTGGGCAGTAGGCTGCCGTCGCTGGACAGTATGTTGTCGGCACAGAGGTACGGCCGGGATTTTGGAAATTTTTCGCAGAAATGCAGCTAAGTAGCTGTGTTGACGCGAGTATCTATGCAGTAAACACTGCAAAACTACTTATTGAAGAGAAGCTCGAAGCTACGAGCATGGCACCGCTTGTATTTGCCGCCTCTTCCGCACAGACAGGGGTCGTGGTCCCGCAGGCCCAATGCAATGGACTGACCAAGAAAGCTTCGCGCCTCCATCAACGGCTCGATCTCATATGCAGGAACGCTGACCTGCCCGTATTGAGCGGTGAGCTCGCCACGATTCATCACTCGGACGATGGCCTCGGATACCTTGATGAGATGGTGAACGAGCAAATCGTCCCGCACCGGCAACCTGACATTATCTGTAACAACGCCGGTATACGTCCGGCTGGTATCAGGTACGAACAAGATTGCAGCTTCTCCGTCCGGCTTGGGTGTGACGTCGACGAGATCGCCCTCGGGCGAAACCCAGACGGCGTGAAACTCCGCCTCGACCATCACATATGGCCACTCCCAGATCTGCCAGCCGCACAACATACGTCCGCCGGCACGCGAGATCTTGGCCGCCACATTGGGGAAGCATTCGTTGACCAGTGCGTCGGCTTCAGGTTGAACGGTTAGATATACAGGGTTTCCACCTGGAACTACTTTCGCGATCAGTTGTTGGATACGTCGGGTGATATAGGGTGGTGTGGTGGTTTTCAAGCAAGCAGTTCCAAAGTCGAGGGTGACACCGTGCTGAGGATCGTGCGGAGGTAATATTGGGTCGCAGGCCTTTCATTATCAGAGCAAGTCTCATGCCCCATCCAACGCCGGCGGTGCTGCAACGAATAGATGGTTCGTGGTGCCCAACGATATGGTTCGGTCAGTTGGTTGGGCGGAGAATCAAACGATTTTCCTGCACTGCGAGTTGGCCGATGGCGTCTGGCTTTCCGCCCAAGACGAATCGGCAACGCTTACGGAACTGGCGGCTTACGCTGAACAACTCCCGGAGCGCTGAAGCCCGGCATTGAAAAGCCCCCTTGTCACCGTCCCTTGGCGCTCTTCTTGGAGTCCGCGCGTCTCTTTCGCTGGGTAGGTGCGCGTATCGTCGGTACTTTTCTTTGTACCCGAGGCCTTGGCAGCCAGCAACTGCAAAGCCAGTTCCATGCCCGCGATCGCCAGTGACCGTCGCTCGCTCAACCCCTTGTTGACCATCTGCCGCACCAGTTCGCGCCGAGCCGGTGCGCTCACCGCTTTTTCGCAGAGCGTCCTTGATGACCTCGTTCTCGAGCACCTGCACGGCCAGCAGCTTCTTCAGCCGCCCGTTCCCCGTCTCCAGCTCTTTCAGCCGTTTGGCGTCGGGCACGCTCATCCCGCCGAACTTGCTGCGCCACAGGTAGTACGAGGCCTCGCTGAAGCCGTGCTGCCGGCACAGCTCCTTCACCGGCATGCCCGCTTCCGCTTCACGCAGGAAGCCGATGATCTGCTCTTCGGTAAACCGCTTCTCACGTCCAATCTCCTGGGGACGTCGCTGTCAAGTACTGCGGTGTACAAAGTGGATTCTTTTAATGCTAGACCGACGCTGGTCCACCGACGGAATCAAAATCAGTCGTGCCGGAACTGGCTAGCGCCACAAACTCATTGGCGTCGACCAGCCCTGCCCTGCCCCGCCCGGAGGCAGGATTGAAACGCAGTATCCGCCAGAACCCGTACTCTTCCCCGAAGTCGATGAAAACGGGCTTCGTGGTGTGCCATCGATGGAAAAGCTTGCTTCGCCCGTACCAGGCAAAGTCGACCAAGCCATGCTTTCCAAAATCCGATCGCATGTTATTGAAATTGATCCGGTCGAATTCGTTGCGTGAGCCGTCGATCACCCAGATCATCCGCTGATAGAATCTCTGTCGGGCGTCGACCTCCTCGGGATGGATCGTCGAGCGTTGGAATTCAATCACTAGGCCTGCAGCCGTTTTCACGTCGGCGATGTGGCATTCAGTGAGCTTGTCGTCGAACATTGGAACTTCTTGCCACTCTGCCGGGAACCGATCTTTCCAGCGGCGGTGCCAGGCCGTTTCAGCCTCCCACCATCGATCGCCACAACGAGTGCCGGGAGCATGTGCCCAATGCCACGCGACGTACCGGCCACACTTGGCAATGGTTGGCCCGCCACAACCCTGGCAAACGCCACGAGTCCGCGGACTAGCTTCAGCGCGCTGTCCATCGACATTTGCAAACTTCATCTATGCACCTCTCGTGGTGAGCATGCCAAAACGCAGTCGTACGGATAGATGGCACTCATAAGACATCTGTGCTGATCTATTCGATGGCTTACCGGATTGTGTGTCAGTTCGTCGCTGCCGCACGGAATTAGTCGTTCTTGCTGGCCATATGGTGGTGATAGCTGCATAGCCCACCCAGATCTTGCTCGTCGACACTCAGTGCCTCTCCGCACAACACGCATTCGGTGTAATCAAGCGTGGCGCTGCAAGCAATGCAAACTTGTTCTGTGGTGAGAAAGGTCTCGCGGCTGCACCCGTGGCATGTCATCAAGGGTGGGTCTCCGCCATCTGTCATGGCCAAATACATATCGCTGAAATAGCAGTCGTGCGCAGCTTCTTCGGCGAGATCCTCAAACAAATGAAACTCACCGCAGGACGTGCATTGCAGTTCGATGATGGGCAGGTGCGACTCCTTTGGGTTAGTGGGTTTCAGGAGTGAAGATTGACAACCGGAACACCGAAGGTGACTCACGACCCGACTGATGCCTTCCTCGCCCCACACCACCTCGGCCATAGTCGCCGCGCAGTCAGCTGCTTCCTGGTTATAGACCTCCGCTACATCCAACAATGTCCCCCATGTTTCGAAGCCCAGCAGATCCACTGGCTCCGATTTCAATTGGGTGGTGATGAAATCGCGAACGACCAGGAATGTGCCGGCGATCAACTCTTTGATTTGAGAAGTCGGCGTACTAGTGCAGTAGTGCTCGATCACATTTCGGATGCGGATGATCGCGTCGAGTCGCTTCCAATCGACATCTACACCCAGCGACTGGAGTCGCTCACGCATTTGCTGGACATCGACTGTTTTTGAGCCATTCCCCCGAAACAACACTGCTCCATCCGTCATCAACTTCGGTTCTATACGCTGCTTGATCAGTACTTCATCGGAATTGGGCGGAGAAAGCTCCCGCAGCCTTTCTTTCAACAACAGCAGCACGCCGGCTGACAGATTTCGCACAGCGGACAGCGCACGGCGCGGATCGTCGGTCAACGCGAGATAGTCTTCGACCCCGATCTGGATGGATTGGATCGCGTTTTCGAGAATTGTGTTCATGCTAGAGGTCAGGTCGTTGAAGTATTGGATGGATAGGTGCGGCTCGATTCGCAGTTGCACGAGCGCGTCATCTCGTCGTCAGACCGGTTTGGCCCTGCAGTCAGTACGAGACGGTGTTTTCGAGCAACAGCGGCGGCTCGGTGCCCGTTCTGGGGTGGGCCGAGGATTCGATCAACATTGTATGCCATGATTACAATTTGACCGTTATTACACTTAGTGTTATAGTGACTCTTGACAAGAGATGGCTAAGGCGTTAGCTTATTGCTCATGGATGTGGATTTCGAAGATGCCTCACTCAAGAGGCTTGAGGCGGACCCGGGGTTCACAGCGGGCTATGACGCCGTAATCGTCAAAGCGTTCCGGAAGCGGATACAACTCATCCGGGCAGCGGTGGATGAGCGAGCCTTCTACGCCCTGAAATCTCTACATTACGAAAAACTGAAAGGAGACCGGGACGGTCAAAACTCGATGCGATTGAACGATCAATGGCGACTACTCTTGCGGATGCAGCAGGACGAAGACGGCAAGACGGTCGTGGTCATTTCCATCAGCGATTACCACTAAACCTGTCTCCGGGATGAGCCCATGAACACTGTTGCTGAAATCTTCCCACCTGGTGAGTTCCTTCGTGAGGAACTGGAAGCGCGTGGTTGGTCGCAGACCGAACTAGCAGAAATTATCGGCCGTCCGGTTCGGCTGGTTAACGAGTTGATCGCCGGCAAGAAGGCGATCACCCCGGAAACGGCGATCCAGCTGGGCGACTCATTGGGCACAGGCCCGGAGCTATGGATGAACTTGGAGAGCCAATACCAGCTCTCCAAGGTTCGCTCCACCGATGGCCTGATCGCCCGCCGAGCCAAGCTCTATGAACGCTTTCCAGTGCGCGAGATGATCAAGCGCGGTTGGATCGAAGCCACCAAAAGCATTGAGGTGCTCGAACAGCAGTTCCTGACGTTCTTCGGTGTGGACAGCCTAGAGGCTGAGATTCCATTCTGCCACGCAGCCAAAAAATCGGATCCGCAAGATCTGCCGAATATGCTGCAGCTGGCCTGGCTATGCCGCGCCCGTCGTATTGCTTCGGAAATGGTGATCGCGCCGTATGCCGAGGCGAAGACGCGTCAGGCTTTGCCTCGACTGTCGGCGCTACTCTCCGCGCCGGAGGAAACACGCCACGTCGCCCGTATCCTGGCCGAGTGTGGGGTGCGCTTTGTTGTAGTTGAACCCATTCCCGGCACCAAGATTGATGGCGCTTGCTTTTGGTTAGCCAATGCCCAGCCAGTGGTGGCGCTGTCGTTGCGGCTCGATCGCATCGACAACTTCTGGTTCGTGCTGCGTCATGAACTGGAGCACGTCTTGCAGCGACATGGGCGGGACCATGGCTACATCCTCGATCAGGATCTCGACGGCACCGCCGGTAATCAGATCAATGAAGAGGAAACCGTCGCCAACGCGGCCGCCGCCAGCTATTGCGTATCGCCGGATGAGATCGTCGGCTTCATGGCGCGGGTGGCGCCGTTCTTCAAGGAAGAACGTGTCGTGCTATTTGCTCAGCGCCTCAACGTGCATCCTGGCATCGTCGTCGGCCAGTTGCAGCGTCGATTAGGTCGGTATGACCTGTTCCGCAAGTATCAGGTCAAGGTTCGGCAGTTCGTGACGTCCTCCGCCCTCACGGACGGCTGGGGCGTGGTTCACACGGCATAACGGGAGTACATCACCATGTCGGGTTATTCGAATGCAGTCAAAGAGTACGTCGAGCGCTACAAGGCGGAGGTTGGTTCCGAAGGACTGCTTGATCCCCATGCTGTCGCTGAGTGGGCATATCATAATGGGTTGCACAAGCCCAACCTGACCACGGTCATTGACGCGATCGCCAGTGACATCGCACAAGTGTTCCGAGAAGAGTACCGCGTTGATCGTCATGGCCGACGCTACCGAGCCAAACACGCGGCGTTGGAAAAGCGCGGAACCAAATCGATATCCCTATGGGCCGACATGGACGATCCCAACGCCCCCCACACCCATTTTCAGAAATCGTTCGGCCAGCGGCGTCAGCAGATCGTGGGCGACTGCCTGCAGCTGAAGACCGATGTGGATGTCTATAACGACAAACGTCAGCCGGTTATGCCGATCCAGATACCGTTGGATTTCACCTTAGACGTAATGGAGTTGCAACAGCCTTGGCGTGATGTCGCTTGAGATTGATACCGTTATCGGGTGCCTGCCGTGGAAGCGTCCGATAACCCTTTCTTAGTGCCACGGATTAAGGAGTCTCGCATGGCAAAACGTGAACAGTCCGGTCCACGTGTGACGCACTTGGCGTCCTCGGTATTACGGGATCCCGCAGCCAGCAAGACGGCCAAATCGTTGGCCGGTAGCGCGCTAGCGCAGGCACATACACCCAAGCAATCGTCAGCTGCCGCGGCACAGACTGCGGCGAAAGCACTCCATGACGGTCGCACCAACGCCGCGACCAGGTCGCTTGCCGGCAGTGTCTTGACACAGAAACCTAAAAAGTGAATCACGCAGCGCCACCCAGCACGGGTGGCGCTGCGGACCCATCCGCCTCGCCACGGGTTCCCCCAATGGATCTGGTCGACAACCATTTAGTGAGATCAGTCGTCGATGTAGATGACGCCCAACCCTTCCAGCAATTCATCGCCGACACGGCGTCAGGAATTGCGGTTGTGCCTGAAGTGTTGGCCAGCGGTGGCCTCCCTCGCCTCAAGCCGGACGGCGGCGACTTCCTCAAATGGCTGATGTCGGCGTACCCGGAAGTGAATATAACGCCTCCGCCAGATAGCCCCAAGATCGTCCTGCACAGCGCAGACGTCTGGCTGCCTCTGATGTATCTGGCGAGCGATACGTCCGTGCAAGTCGCCCTAGGCATCATTACCAACTATCTATACGACCGCATGAAGGGCAGCCTCAAGAGTGATCGCTCGGTCGTGGACTTCTCTATTGTCTACGAGGATCGACAGTCACAGAAAATCAAACGCCTAAATTTTAAGGGAACGGCGGAGGATCTGGCCCAAGTGATGAAGAAGTTCGACGCCAATAACTTCTTCAACGATGCGACTTGAAACCCAGTACGGTGAAATACTTTACAACCTCGGTCGGCCGAGCGCAGCCGCGTATCTGGCAAGAATAGACACCACGCCTTCGACGCCATCCAAGGTGTTGTTCGACTCGTGGTTTGAACGTATCGCTGCGGTTCGTACGCGACACTCAAAACGGCCCGACGCTTTTTTCAACGACTTGTTCGTGCTGGAACGTTGCATCGACTTTCTTTCTGCCTATGGGCACGTGTGGTGCCTTATCGCTCAGGGCCAGTTCGCGGCTTCGTGGGACGCGTTGCAGGGCGCATTGGATCTTCTTCGACTGATTCGCCGCCATTCATGCCTGGATATTGCTGGAGTCGAAACCCAGCTCATCGAGCTCGAGAAGGCCTATCCCTACGCTGTATTCTTCAGCCTAGGCGCGACGGTGGAATTTTTCGAGTGCAGCATCTGCGGATGCGACATCGACTCGCTAGCATGCCCCCACCGTCGAGGGAGCCTCTATCGCGGCGTCATGGCTTACGCGATTGCTAAACAAATGACAGACATCGACCACGTTGCAATGGTTAGCCAGCCGCGGGACAAGCGCTGCGTGGAACGTCTTGAGGATGATGATCCCCGATTCGCAGTCGTACGGAAGCTGGCGGAGTTATTGTCGGAAGGCGTCTTGCGCCCCAGTCAGTTTGGCCAGTTGTTGTTCTCCACACGACGCATGCGCAACCCAGAGTTTCGGATCCTTGGCCGTAACGAGCCATGCTTTTGCGGTAGCGGAAAAAAATTCAAGCGTTGTTGTATCCAGAAGGGCCACATTGAGCGTAGTCATGTCGACATCGTCATGCACCCGGAAGCCTGCAGAATTGGGTGACTGACGCCCCAAAACGCACATAGGTTCGCGTGTTCAACCCGGATCGAGGCGGTCCAGCTCATCGACCTTCGTCCGCAACTCTTCGCCCGTTAGGTCGTATCGTTCAATGTCGACCACTAGATAAAGGTAACCTCGATTGGTCACGTTCTGATAGGACCGAACGGCCTTAACGCCCTCATAGGGCTTCAGCGCCTTAATGACACGCTCACAAATTGGGTCCGCAATGGTTTTGGTGCCTTCGATGGCAGCAAATCCATATTCAACCACGACATCCACTGCGTTGAAGATGTTTTCGCTCGGATCAATGACGCGCATCATAAGTTCTTCCCTTCTGACCGTGGCAACTATTCTTTCACCAAAGGTGGCAGCCCAGCTCCTTTGAAGAGTTCGGCGGGGGCCACTCAAATTTCGCCCAGAGCCGTTCCAACGACGCTTCATGCCCATCCTGACAGGCTTGCTCCATTAGTTCGCATCGCCCCTTCAGGGCGGACAGCCCTTCAACGAAGGCCTGTCGAGCGGGTGTCCAAATAGAAGCAGTGCCATCAGAGACATCGATCCGCTCGATCACGAATGTCCTTTTCCAAAGCGCGCGGTAACGCAATGAAATCACTCTCGGCCATTGCGTCATAGGTCTGAAGAAACGGCAGGTAAAGCTCGACCATCCACGCCTCACCCTCCTTTCGACCTGCGTATGGATGTAGGATTTCGCCATCCGCTCGACATCGATCAAAACGCAACACGCCATCATGTGCGTAACGTTGCTCGCGCCGTGCTTCCATCATTCGGTGAACGACTTCCGCGGGGTATCCCGGATGTCCACTGGTCTTGTGCTCATCAAACGCGACAGCGACCGCGTCGTTCTCAGTCAGATGGCAGTGCTCCATCTTCTGCTCATCGAACACAACCTCCTTAGCGATGTACGGTGGCCCTTGATACCAGTTGGGATCATTACGATCAAGCTGGATGGCTAGGATGGTACGGGTTCCTATATCTGTGCAGCGCCATTTGAAGCCAGCGCTAGCCAAGAATTCCAAGCCGATGTAAAAATCCACGCGTTTCATGACGAACCGTTAGAGGGGCTGGCGAAGGTCATCCGTGGTCCTCGTTAGCTAATCGACTGACTTGCCTGCTCTTTGCCGAAACCATTCCGCAAATTCTCGAGGATCGAAGACTCCACGATAGCCGCAGCCGGCTGTGCATTCGATTTCCACCCCCCGCGGGCAGTCACGGGAACGTAGATGAATATTGCGGCAGACGGGGCACGCTTGAAGCGGCGATATCGTTCGCCAGTCTGAGTAGGATCCAACGCCAGGTGTACTCGTGTGAGACATATTCGCTCTCCTGCCTTCGGGCCCGCCGCGATCAACCTATCACGGTGAGACAGCTGGTGCGTGATGAAGAACTCCCACGGCTCCGTCTCGCTTTGGCAGCTAAAAAACGTGCGATGCAAGATGCGAGTTGCGAGGGCACTTCAAAGGCAACGTTCCCCCGACCTGCGGCCTGCTTGGCAGAGAGAACGCAATACTCAGGCAGAATTTGCTGCAACGCTGACGGTAGGGTGTTGCGTTGGGATCGTCATCGGACGCAACATGAGGATGTATCGTGCGGTCGCAACGCTGAGTATGGTCGATAGGTAGGATATGGCTTATATGATGCGAAATGAGCAGCGCAACAGATGACCTGAAGTACCAAGAATACGAAATTACAAAAGGTGCGTCGGCGCCCTCTGGCTGATCTCCCCCGAGGGCTTCCGGGAGCTGGGACGATCTGGCGCGACCGGCTGGTGCCCCCGGCCGGGTCTATCACGAACGCGACATGCGCCACCTATGGCTGACGCTGACGCAGGCGGCCCTGTTTCGTGAGGGCTACGACCGGGCCACGCGGCCAGGTGCGGCGCAGCCGCGCGGAGCGACTGGAAGGAGTGTCCCTTTCCCGCGCGTGGTGGTCGGCCAAGGCGAAGAGCGGACACGGGAAACCGAGCCGGGCGCCATCCGGCAGGGGCACGCCTTCCCCGCCGAACCCGCTGTTTCTGTCAGCCCTGCCGCCAAGCTGGGAAAGGCCGACTGCTTGTGGTTGTCTGGGCGGACGTGACGCCAGTGTGGCGCCACCTATATGCCCGGGTGCCGGCTGTACTGATCGATCGCTGGTGGCGCTACCCGCTTGCGCCAACTCATCCAGCCGACCACAAGTGCCAATGCCGCCGCGACGAGTGGCGGCACAGCGTGCCCGTATTCGCCGTGAAGGATGACGGTCGCGAGAGCGGCAAGCATGACGGTGCAGCCGAGCGCCGAACCCAACAGGCGACTCGGTGCCCGGAAAAGCAGAATGGCAGTAGTGAGTTCCAGTGACCCGGTCACGAAGTGGAACCAGCGCGGGTACCCCCACTTCAGGTATTCCTGGTAGATGGATTCCGGGGCGAAGATATTGCTGAGTGAACCCACGACGAAGAAAGCGGCAAGAGCCAAGGGTAAAACTTGGCGCCGGGAGATTCTGGACATTGGCACGACCTCAGATGATGAGTTTGCTGCCGATGGGATGCGACCTTCGGGGTAGATTCCGAAAGCCGCATCGACGGCTGAACCGCGGACCTACGCTGTAGCGGCCTTCTGCGCCGCCGCGAAGACATCGCGGGCAGATGTCGCACCTGGGACGTGCTCTGTACCTTCGATGCCGAGGTCCATCCCTCCAGCGTTGACGGCCTCATACATCGCTTCGGCCGGGCCAGACTGGCCCTTCGGAATGCCGAACTGCTCGAACGCACCCGGCCAATCGGCCCGCGGCACGGCAACGGCTTTAACGTCGAGTTTCATCACTTCGCCTAGTTGCGCCGCGATTTCATCCGCGCTCACCATCGATCCGAGTTCGATGGCCCGATGCCCCGACCATGCCGGTCCGCTCAGAAGCGTTGCGATCTCGGCACCGATGTCGTCAGTGGCGACCATGGTCGATTTCCGATTTGTCGGGTTGTAGAAGACGGGCAGCGCGCCACCCTGGGCGACGTGCAAGCCGTAAAGGAAGTTTTCGAAGAACCCGCCGGCTCGCACATAGGCGATCGGCAATGTCAGGTTGCGAAAACCCTGCTCCAGAAGCGACAGAGCCGTGATCAGTCCCATCCCGCTGGTTCGGTTCGCGCCCATCGACGAAAGCGCGACGACCCGCGGCACCGGCGCCTTGGTGAGCGCCTCGACATAGTTCGCGATGACACCCTTGGCTTCCTTGAAATCCGGCGCGGGGGCCCAGATGGGGGGCAACATGAGAAACGCGCCGTCGACGCTCTCGAGCGCCCGCTCGATGGCGGCCGCATCGTTCCAGTCCCCGGCGACCAGTTCGACGCCCTGCTCCGCCCAGCTCGCCGCCTTCGCGGGGGCTCGGACCAGCGCGCGTACCTTCTTGCCTTGCGCCAGCAGATGTCTTGCCGTCGCGCTGCCAACTTTTCCCGTAATTCCCATCACTAAAAACATGAGCGTTCTCCTGATCTTTCGGATTTCTGTACGTAAGTAAGGGCCAACTAACAGGCAGGAATTCCTACCGATAGCATTAGAGGTATGTGTGATCCAAAGCCATAATCCTGCTCAATCGTCAGACGGCGAGGCCGCTCCGAGCGCGATCCGCCTGTATGCCGAAGCCAGTGACGAGAAAGCGGGCGGGAACAGATGGGGACACGGAGACTCGGTGAGCGGGAGACGTGTTGCTTGGGGTAGGTCTACTATAGAGACCGCTGCCGCGCGCTGTAAGGAGGCAGTTTTTTGTAACCAGCGATTTCGAGGAATGCCGCATGAGCAACGCATCGAGGGCGATCGAAAGATTCAGCCGATATCCGTTGGGCGAGTCACAGTCCGTGCACTGCCCAGTGCGCGATGTGCTCGACCGTATCGGCGACAAATGGAGCATGCTCATGATCATGGCTCTCGCCATGCGACCGCACCGCTTCAGCGAGCTTCACCGCGCTGTCAATGACATTTCCAAGCGCATGCTCACCCAGACCTTGCGCGATCTGGAGCGCGACGGACTGATCACCCGCCATGTCTTTCCGACCAAGCCGCCGGGCGTTGAATATCGGTTGGCCCCGCTGGGCCACTCGCTGCTGGAACCGATGGCTGGCCTCATCGATTGGGCGGATCGTTGCCATGGCGACATCCATGCCGCACGCGCCCGCTTCGATGGCACGCCGGATGAGGCCCCACGTCAGGCTTCTTCTACTCGATCGAAGGTGAGCGCCAACCGGCAAGAGTGATCCACTCAAACCGGTATGTTGTTCACTCCCTACCAGCACTCATCGCTGAAGACAGGGCTTCCGGAAAGCAGGCGTTCGCGACCGCCTAAGCAAAGAGACGTAATCACCATGCCCGGCGTCCACCTTTAGTCGAGTGCGGCCCGCAACATGAAGGTCCGGCATGAGATGCCGCCGTGTACGGCGCGCGAGCTATCGGATGATCGGTAACCTCATCGAACCGCCACGCGCAGGCCTCAGGGCTGCCCGCCTGCGCGTGTCGTCGCCTCATTGATCGCACGGACCTTGGCTTCGTCCACCTTCTCGATCTTGCGGTCGTAGGTGAACAGGCCGTTGTGCTCGCCCTCGACATCGGTGATCTGGGTGTAGACGCTTCCGGACATGCCCTTGGCCACGCCTTGGTCGCGCAACACCGCGGTATTGGCGACATAGCCGGCGGTCAACGCTGCGCGGTCCTTCACTGCGCCGTAGGGGTTGATCGGCGTGTTGGGCCAGATATGGCCGGGAATATCCAGGGTCAGGCCGCCGTGCTCGCCGTCGATGGCGGCGCGTTCCGCATCCGGGCTGGGCAGGCCGGGGCCCTGGTACTCATGCACGTCATAGACGTCGCCGGCGTGTGGATCGCCCTTGGTGTCGCAGCAGTTGGCGCCGCTGCGCGCATCGACCAGGCGCGAAGGGTCGAGTTGCTTGATCTGCGCGGCCAGCTCGGCGGCAGCCGGAATGCTCCACTGACCCCAGCCCTCGTTGAACGGGATCCAGCCGATGATCGAGGTTTCGCCCGCAAGCTGGTCGACGATGGCCGAGACGTCGGCGCGGAAGCTGGCCTTGTCGGCGGCGCTGAGCTTGTCGTTGCGCCCAGTCGGCAGCGCCGGCATGTCCTGCCATACCATCAGGCCGATGCGGTCGGCCCAGTAGTACCAGCGCGCCGGCTCCACCTTGATGTGTTTGCGGATGGTGTTGAAGCCCAGGTCCTTGGTCTTCTGTATGTCGAACTTGAGCGCCGCGTCGGTGGGCGCGGTGTAGATGCCATCCGGCCAGTAGCCCTGGTCCAGCGTGGCCAGCAAGAAGGTCGGCTTGCCGTTCAGCACGATGCGGTTACGCCCGCCGACCTTCTCGACGGCGATGGTGCGCAGGCCGGCATAGCTGGTCACCTCGTCGCGTTGATCGCCCTGCGTGAGCGTGGCCTTGAAGGTGTACAGGAACGGATCCTTCGGGCTCCACAGGCGCGGATGCGCGATGGCCAGATGTAGCGGTTGGCCGGCCGGTCCGCTCGCCTCGCCCACCGCCTCGTCATCCGCGTAGGCGGTGACATGCAGGGTGGCGCCCTCGCCTCGGCCGTCCAGCTTCGAAGTGACGGTGAAGGCGTCTCGGCTGCGGGCCGGGGTGAAGTTCAGTTGCGCCAGGCTGATGGCCGGCACCGGCTCCAGCCACACTGATTGCCAGATCCCCGAGGCCGCGGTGTAGAAGATGCCTTCGGGTTTCAGACGCTGCTTGCCGACCATCACGTTGGCGCCGTCCACCGGTGCATGCACGGCAACGATGATCTCCTGCGGGCCGTGAGGGCGAAGCGCCGGCGTGATGTCCGCGCTGAAGGAGGTATAGCCGCCGGCATGGCGTGCCACCTGCGTACCGTTGACGTATACCGTGGCGTCGTGGTCCACCGCGCCGAAATTCAGTCGCACGTGCTGGCCATGCGCGGTGAAGGCAGCCGGGATATCCACCAGCCGGCGGTAGAACATGAAGTCCGCATGCTTTTGCACGCCCGAGAGCACCGACTCGATCGGATACGGCACCAGCACCTGCCCCTTCAGCGTCTGGCCGAACGGCGGTTTGCCCTGCCCGTCATCCGGCGCGTATTGCCACAGCCCGTTGAGGCTCATCCATTGCGGATGCTCCAGCGACGGGCGCGCCAGCTGCGGGCGCGGGTACTCGGGCAACGCGTTGCGGGGCGACACCTCGGCCGTCCACGGCGTCGCCAAGGGTGCCACCTTGCCGTTCCAGACGGTTGCCTGCTCCGGCGCCGCCATCGCTATCGAGGCGAAGCTCATCGCCATGGCCACGCCCATCAAGATGCCGGCGCCACCTACCCTGCTGTTTCCCGTCATTCGCTCTTCCTCATCAGACGTTGCCTGCGCTTGCCCATTCCCGGAGAGGAACGTTGCATGCGCCTGGAGCTGGCCGCATCACGGTACTCCGGTGATTACTGCGGATGCACCGACATCGATGGCGGCGCATCGTGCGGGTCCGCACCCCAGGCTTTTTTGTTCGGCTCGGGCCCCATCGTGAGCACCAACGTGGCGCCGTTCGCGATGTCTGCCTGGCTGAACCAGGGCTTGGTCCACCGCTTGCCGTTGAGCGTGGCGGACTGGATGTACACGTTCCGGGCCGAGTTGTTGCGCGCGATGATCTCGAAGACTTTGCCATTGCCCATGTGCAGGCGGACCCGGTCGAAGATCGGACTGCCGAGGATGTAGTCAGGACTCGAAGGATCGACCGGGTAGAAGCCCATCGCGCTGAGCACATACCACGAAGAGGTGGAGCCCTGGTCGTCCATGCCAGGGAATCCGTAGCCGCTGGCGTCGCTGCCGTACAACTCTGCGAGGATGCGGCGTGTCAGCGCCTGCGTCTTCCAGGGCTGACCGCTCCATGCATAGAGATAGGCCGCCTGCTGGTCCGGCTGGTTGCCCTGGACGTACTGGCCAATCATCCCGGTGCAGTCGCGGCAAATGCCTTTGGGCTGGTAGGGCGTGGAAAAGAAGGCGTCGAGCTTGGCGTTGAACGCGGCGCGCCCGCCTAGCAGGTCGATCAGGCCCTGCACGTCGTGCGGCACCAGCCACAGCGTGGACCAGCCCGAGGCCTCCTTCATCATGAAGTTGTAGTAGGGCTCGCCCGGGTCGAACGGCGCGATCCACTGGCCATCGGCGGTCTTGCCACGCATGAAGCCGGTCGACGGATCGAACACGTTGCGGTAGCTGGCGGCGCGGCGCAGGAACATCCGAGCGTCGTCCGCCTTGCCGAGCCGGCGGGCAACGTCGGCCAGCGCGTGATCGTCCCAGGCATATTCGAGCGTGGTGGCGACGCCTGCCTTGCCGCCGGCATAGGGCGGACTGGGATTGCCGGGCGGGACGATGTCGGCGATCCAGCCGTTCTTCGCGTACTCGTCCAGGTAATGGCGTGGACCCTTGGGATCGGTCGCGTTCTTGCGCAGGTAGGTGTACGCGCCAGCGTAGTCGAACGGAATGCCCCGCTGCCACGCGCCGTCGTAGAGCAACACCGCATGGTCGCCATGGAACGAGGTGTTCATGTAGCCGCGTTCGCGCGCCATGTCGAGCTCGGAGCGCATGATGTCCTGCACCACCTGCGGTTCGAGCAGCATCAGCAGCACGATCTGGTTGCGGCCGGTGTCCCAGAACGGCACCGGCCCGTAGCGGTCGTGCTCGGCCACGCGCACCTGGCCGTTGCTGTCGGTGAAGCGTTCGCCCTTGCGTGCGACCAGCCGCGGGCTGGCGAACGACTGGAACAGGGTGGAGTAGAACAGCATGCGCTGCTTCGGCGTGCCGCCTGTCACTTCGACGCGGTCGAACAACCGCGTCCAGGCCGCGCGCGCCTGGTTGTGCACGCGCTCGAAGTCGCCGTCCGGGTCCTCGGCGCGCAGTCGCTGTTCCGCTTCCTCGGCGCTGTGGCCGTGGGCGATCCTCACCAACACCTGTTCGCCGACCTTTGTGTCGAACGTGACGTAGGCGCCCGCGTAGCTGCCGGACACGATGCGCCGGTCGGCCTGTACGTCCTTGTCGCCGAGGCCCCAGTCTTCGCTGCCCCGGCTCGCGCAGAAGGTGCCGAAGGCAACGAACGGCCGCGAGAATTCGGCGACGAACCAGGGACCGTCCGTATCGTTCTCCCGCAGCTTGCCCGCGGCGATGCCGCGGATCGTGCGGTCGCCGACCACCTCCACGTGGCCGCCCTGGCGGCGCAGGTTGACGATGACGTTCGAGCGGTGGCTTGCCGGGAAAGTGAAGCGCATCAGGCTGGTGCGCTGCGTCGCCGTCAGTTCGACGCGGGTGTGGAACGTGTCCAGGTTCACCGAGTAGTAGCCGGGGGAAGCCTTCTCGTGCGCCTTGTCGTAGTACGACGGCGTGTAGGCCGGCGGCACGGTCCAGTCGCCCACCACCGGCATGACCATCGGTTCGGCGTTGCCGCCGTAGGTCGAACCCCCACCCCCGGTGAAGCCGATCATCGTCGGATTGGTGTAGTAGTAAGGCGTGCCGACGCCCATGGGATAGCTGAGATCGAGGTTGACGTTGACCGGCGCCGCCTCGGTTGCACTGTGCGGCAGGCGCGCGCCCGGCGAGGTGAGGCCCGAGTACAGCAGTTCGCCCGGAGGCGGCGCGTTGCCGATCAGTGCCTGCTGGTCCAGCGGCGCGGTGCCGACCCGCGGGTCGGCCGCGTCGACGGCATGCATCGCACGCTGCGGCGCGTCGACGACCTGGGCATGGACCACATCCATGCTGCCCAGCGCGAGGACCGCCAGTGCGGTCGTCAGGAACCTGGGGCGGTTCCGGTTCGACGATGCGCCACGGCCGGAGCGTGCGTCAGATGTTTCCATGGTGTTTTCCCATGTGAGGTGAAGGCGCACCCTCCGCCGTGCGGGATCCGATGCACGGCGATCGAGGACGACGGTAGTTCGGGCGGCTGTCATTCTTTTCCGGGCCCACCCATCGCGGGTCGGGAGCGAACCCGACCCCGGGGGGCCTTGCCTAATCGTCAGCGCCGAACTTGTACGTGACGCCCAGGTAGTACTGGCGTCCGGCATATTCGAGTTGGTTTAGCCGTGCCGTCGTGTCGCTACCCAGGTACGAGCGGGGCATGGCGCGTGTCAGGTTGATGACCGATGCGGTCAGCATCAGGTGCTTGTTGAATTCGTAATCGCCGTTCAGGTCGACCTGGTGATAGGGCCGCGTATAGATGGGCAGGCCTGCCGCGAGCCCCTGCATGGTCCGACCGATCCAGTTGCTGGTGGCGCGCAGCAGCAGCCCGTTCTTTTCATAGAACAACGACACGTTTGCCGCGTACTTGGCGCTGCCGATCAGTTCCGACTTGCCGACCTGCGTGTCACCGAGCGAAACCGGGGTTTCGTTGGTCTTGTTGAGCGTGTAGTTGGCGATGTAGCCGAAACCCGATTTGAAGGTGTGCTGGGTATACAGCTCCACGCCCTTGGAGGTGCCCGAGCGGCCGTTGGCGTTGGTGCTGTACTGCAGGAAGTTCTCTTCGGCGCCGCCGACGTTCACCGTGATGTTGTTGACGGTGACCGGTACGACGAAGTTCTTCACCTTCTTCTGGAACAGATCCAGGCCGACGACCGATTCGGGCGCGTAGTACCACTCGCCGGCCAGGTCGAACTGGGTGGCCGTGAACGGCTTCAGGTCCGGGTTGGCGCCGCTGCCGTACCAGCCCGGCGGGGGCGCGCCGAACTGCTTGCGGTCGTCGTAGTACGCCTGGGTGTTGTTGGTGAGGCTGCCCAGCTGGGCCAGGTCGGTGTAGTTGGCGCGGGCCAGCGCCTGCGAGCCGGCGGCGCGCAGCACGAAGTCCTCCGCGAAGGTCCACGCGACATTGAAGCTGGGCAGGAGCTTGTTGTAGCGCTTGCTGGTGGAGGCGTTGGAGAACGTCTCCACCACCGACTGCTCGCGCGGCAGGTACTGGAAATCGCCCGGCGCGCACGGCCCGCCGCCGGCATTCACGCCGCTGGCCGGGCAGATCAGGATGTTGCCTGCCGCATCGTGGTAGTACACCGCGTTGTTGGTGGTGATCTGGTTGGCGACCGTGAGGTCCTGCTTCGTGCTGACGAAGCGCAGGCCCACGTTGCCGCGCAGCGCGCCCGTGTCGAAGTTCGCCTGGACGTAGGCCGCCGAGATCTTCTCGTCGATGGAGGACTTGTCCTCGGGGCGGTTGTAGATCACCCGGTCGTAGGTCGCATTGAGGTAGTTGTAGTAGGCCGGGTAGTTGATCGCCGGGAAGATGCTGTCGTTGTAGGCCTCGTTGCTGCCGTCGAGCATGCTCGGCAGGAGGAAGTCCGCGGGCAGCTGGCCGGCCGTCGGATCGCAGGTCTGGAACTGCAGCGTGGTGCCCTTGCAGTACCAGCGCACTTCATTGCTCTGCTGCTCGGCGTGGCCGTCGCGGTACTTGACGCCGAACTGCAGCGATTGCATCCAGCCGTCGTCGAAGGCCCAGGTGAAGTCCGCCTGGGCGAAGTTCTGCGAGTTATCGGTATTGACCATGTTGGAGCCGGTCGAGCCGAGGTCCACCTGCCCGGCGCCGGCGAGCATGTTCTTCAGCACGTCGGGCGAGGCGGTGATGGTCGGCTTGCCGTTCAGCGTCCACGCAGCGCCGTTGCTGCCGTCCACCCACTGGCCGTTGACGAAGTTGCGCGGCTTGGCGGCCATGCCCAGCTCGATCGATGGGCCGCCCGTCGCCCAGGTGCGGCCGACGTTGAACGATCCGCTCAGGTTGCCGCCGTTGTCCCACTCGCCCTGGATGTTCAAGGTCTGCGAGGTGGCCTTTTCGACGGAGTAGTTGCCGTTGAGCCACGGGATCTCCGTGGAGCAGACGTCCACCGCCTGGCGCTGCGCGCCGGTGCTGGGGTTCGTCGTCGAGTTGCAGCCCTGGCCCGCGGGCGGGAGCACGTAGTTCGCGCCGGTGACGACGGTGCCCGACGGATCGAAGGTCAGGCCGTTGGGTGCGAGCAGCCGGCCCTGCTGGTCGTCAAAGTTGTTGTTGCTGGGCAGGCCCCACTCGGGAATCTCCAGGGTGTTGGTGATCTGGGACTGCTCCCGCTGGAAGCGGAAGTAGTTGCCCGTCAGCAGCAGGTGATCGATGGGCTTGAATTGCACCGTGACCTGGGCGCCCTTGGTCTTCAGGTCCAGCTGGTTCCGGCTGGTGGAGAACTGCTGCGGCATCCAGTAGCCCGAATACTGATTGCCGGCCTGGTCGACCACGCCGTTCCCCCACAGATCGATGTTCGAAGCGACGCTGCTGTCGTACGGCTGACCGTGCACGTTGACCGGCGGTTGGGCACACGTCGTGCTGTCGGAGCAGTTGTCTGCCCACCAGTGCCAGCTCGACGCGTTGGCCGTGTAGTCGACGTCCCGGCGCTTCTGGTACGTGCCCGCAACCAGGATGCCGAAGGTTTCGTCCTTGTTCTTCCACGACCACAGCGCCGAGGCCTGGGGCGTGATCCTGCTGCTGTTGTCGGAGCCCGCACCGGTCAACGACACGAAGCCATCGTTCGCCTTCATCTCCAGCGGGCGGCGCGTGCGCAGGTCCACGTTGCCGCCGATGCCGCCCTCGTCCAGGCGCGCTTCCAGGCTCTTGTAGAGCTTGATGTCCGAGAACATGTTGGCCGGCATCAGCGTGTAGTTGAACGAGCGGGTCAGGCCGGCCGAAGTGTCGGCCGAAGCCACGTAGTTGCCGTTCAATTCCGTCAGCGTCAGTTCGGGCGCGAGGCCACGGATGCTGACCGTCTTGCCTTCGCCGGATTCGCGGGTGATGACCACGCCTGGTACGTGCGCCAGCGCATCGGCGATGTTCTTGGCGGGGAACTGCGCGATGTTCTGCGCGTTGATCACCTCGACGATGGAGTTGGAATCGCGCTTGTCCTGGATGTTCTGGTTGACCGACTGGCGAAAGCTCGTGACGACGATCGTTTGAAGCGTCGTGGGATTGGCTGCGTTCCTGTTTTTCTCCTTATTGCCTTTCTTGGCCTTGTCGTCCTCCTGCGCCTTTGCACTATCGGACGTCGGCGCCGGTGTTGTCGCTGAGGTTGCAGCAGGCTCAGATGTTTGTGCAAAGGCGACCGTGGATATTCCCAGGCAGCCGCCAACCGACAAGGTCGCCAAGGCGAGTGCGGCATACAACGGATTGCGCGTAAACACGTGTGGCAGGTAAGTCATTGGTCGATTCCCCATACTTGGTGGGCGCCGTTCAGGAGCCGGCGCGGTGACCCCGTTTGATTCACGGCTGCGATGCGCGATTTATTGCTTCAGGCTTCCTTCTTCCTCTCAATTTGGATCGATCTAAAATTTCGGTAGCCCATACGGGCACTCGGCTCGTCAACGGTGGAAGTTTTAAAGCCCCGGATGCGCTGCTGCGAAAGTCCGGGTCTGTCGCCAAAGCGGCACACCGCCGCATGCCCCGGCGCAGCCGGAGCCAGACAAATGGGTGAGGTCGGAGCCGCGAACGCGCGCGTTGTAGTGATGGTGGCAGCGGTCCAGCCCTACCCCATGATCCGTACGGAGAATGCGGTGGCAGCCATCATCCCAGTTGCTGGCAAGGGCCCCTGCGAGCGCCGGCACGCATGCTGGGCATGGGCTTGTCATCACGGGAATACGGACGGTTTCTGGTTTCATGCGGCGCTTCCCATTCCTTTCAACCGATCTGGCGGAAAGCAGGACATCCGGGCGGCACCGACGTGCGCGTCCCTAGCCCCTCCCCACCTCACTTCCAAGTCATTCAGATCCTTCGCGGCAGCGAGATGCCCTGAATCACTCCTGACTTGGATCGATCTATATCCCCTGGGGCAATTAACACGCCGAAAACGCAGGGTGTCACGCTGCGACGCAAAAAACGGTGGCGAGATGGGGTTCTGTGCCGTCTAGATCGTCAAATGCGGACAGTGCCCGCCATAGTCCAGGCTGTGCGAAAACTCAGGGGATCGACGCTGACGAGCACGAATTTCAACCTTTTTTGCCGTCCGCGGCGCGATCCGAGTGTCTGAACATCTGCTCACTGCCCGGAATGCCGAACTCTCGCGAGCAAACGGCCAGCCTGGTGCGCTCTGCTCACCACCGGCGCCCTCTTCCGTCACCTTGCAACATCGCTCGATGTCGCGCATCGCGGATCAGGTGCAGCGCACTGTCCAGCGCCACGCGGCCACGCGTACCTATCAGAAAATGGGTGGTGTGTCGGTCTCACGCTACTGAAGCGGGAACGCTGGTTTCAGCCAGCCAGTCAACCACCGCGCGCAGCGCATCGGCATTGTTCGACCCTGTATCCCGCAAGTGGCGATACAGAGCCAGTTGCTCATGCGCGCTGCTGCCGCGGGCGAGGATCGTGCCGAGGTGCCGCAGCGATTCCTCGCAACCGAACTGGTGCGCGTCTTCCGATACCAGCTGGATCGCGGCGTCCAGCACGCGAGCGCACTCGATCGCCTCGCCAGTGTGTTCGTCGATGAAACGCGCGTCGAGGCCGAAGCGTTTCGCGCGCCAGCGATTCTCGTCGATTATCCGGCGCGTCAAGGCGGTTCGAGCCATGCCAAGTTCGGGCCTGCGCACATGGGCACGAACCAGGCAACGGAACAGTGCGGCCAACGCGAGAGCGTCATCGAGATGGGTGCAGGCGTCGGCGATGCGCAGCTCGAGCGTGGGATAGTGTTGTGCGGGACGGATTGCCCACCACAGGAAGCTCGCGTCCTTGATGGCATCGACTCTTTTAAGTAGTTCGCAAAAGGTCTGGTATTCGGCCTCGTCAGCAAAGAAGTCCGGTATGCCGGCGCGAGGCCATTCGTCGTAGGCGGACTGGCGATAGCTGAGCAGCCCCGTGCATCGGCGGTTCCAGAAAGGCGACGAGGTCGACAGCGCAAGGAACAATGGAAGCCATGGCATGAGGCGATTCATCAACGCGACGCGATCGACATTCGCCGGTGGCGCAACGTGCACGTGCAGGCCACACAGCAGATTCCGGCGTCCAACCATCTGGAAATCATCGATGATGCGTGCGTAGCGCGATTTGTCCGTATGCGATTGCTGATGCCAGGCGCTTAGCGGATGCGTGCCGGCCGCGACGAGCCTTAAACCGGCGGCATCAGCGAGTTCGGCGACGCCACGACGCAGCCGCTGCATCTCCATGTGTGCTGTCGCCACGTGGTCGAATACGGGCGAGCAGATCTCGATCTGGGATTGCAGCAATTCGTGGTCGACATAGGCGCCGAAGCGTTGTCGACACAGCTTCAAGAATCCCTTGGGCACGCGCGATGGAGCACGACGCGTCTTGCGACTGACCAGGAAGAACTCTTCCTCCAGACCGAACGTGTAGGCGTTGAAAGGCTCTGCAGCCATCTTGAGTTCCGATGCTGACGAAGCGTCAGCATCATGCACGGCAAATGAGGATTCCGTTAGCGGGGATAGCGAACGGACGGAGGGGTATCTCCCTTTTCATCGCGGAATGACGGTCGGCGCTGTAGCGTCGTTCATGACTCATGGCGCTCGCGGAATCTTCCATGGCCAAATTGCGCATCGGCATCTCCGGCTGGCGTTATCCCCCGTGGCGAGGCAAGTTCTATCCGAAAGGCCTTCCGCAACGACTGGAACTGCACTACGCCTCGCGACAGCTGGATACCATCGAGATCAATGGCTCTTTCTACTCGCTGCAGCGTCCCGGCAGCTGGCGAAGCTGGTATCGCGACACGCCGCGCGGCTTTGTCTTCGCCGTGAAGGCGCCGCGCTTCATCACCCATGTGCGCAGGCTGCGCGAGGTGGAAAAGCCGCTGGCGAATTTCCTCGCCTCCGGCGTGCTGGAGCTGCGGGAGAAACTCGGACCCCTGCTCTGGCAGTTCCCGCCCAATCTGAAATATGACGACGAGCTGTTTGATGCATTTCTCTCGCTGTTGCCGAGAGACAGCGAGAAGGCGGCTTCCATGGCCAGGCGGCATGACGGCCACATCAAGCACGTCGGCGAGATGCCGACGGACCGGAAACGCCGCCTGCGCCACGCCATTGAAGTGCGCCACGAGAGCTTCGACGATGCAGACTTCATCCGCCTGCTGCGCCGGCATCGCGTCGGGCTGGTGGTTTCCGATGCCGCGTCGAAATGGCCGAAGCTGCAGGATGTGACCGCCGGTTTCGTATACATGCGCCTGCACGGCGACAAGGCCTTGTATGCGAGCGGCTATAGCGACACCGCACTGGATGACTGGGCACGACGGATTCGCATGTGGATGAGGGGAAGGCAACCGCGCGATCCACGCGATCGCGCCAGCCGCCTTCGGCCTCCTGCGCGCAAATCGCGCGACGTCTACTGTTATTTCGACAATGACGTCAAGGTGAAGGCACCTTTCGACGCAATGGAATTACGCGCCAGGCTGCAATCGTGATCTCGCGGCCCGCTTTGCCGCGAAAGGAAAATCCACGCGGCAAACATCTCCCATGCCACACCTTCCGTCAGAACCGTTCACTCGCCGACTCGGATGTCGGCATCTTGGCCGGAATGAACGGAGATACGGGATCGCTTGCCGGAAAGGTCTCTTCCAGAGCCTCGTCCTGATTCCTGCTTTCCCTGTCCTTGCGCTGTTGACGCGCCTTTGCGGTCTCTGGCTTGCCGGGAAGGTCTCTGTGGTCGGGGTGATCAGGATCTTTGCGGTCGTGGTGGGACATGGGGTTCTCCGGCTTGCCGTTGGCCTGTGCCTGCAGCGTGCGGGCTTCCGCGTTAAGTCCTGATATGCATTCCGTCCAGGTCCTGGTCAGATTTCGTTCCATGGCCGGGCACAGTCGCTTCTTCAACGGCCGCGTTGACACTTCGCATGCATCTTCTTCAATGCGGTTCCGGCAAAGTTCCGACCATCGGTCTGTCACACCCGCCCGATCACCATCTGACTCACCCATGGGAGCTATCGAATGAACACGACCGCCCTCCCGCGCTGTGCCCACCCCGCCTGCACCTGTACGGTTCCCGTCGGCGATGCCTATTGCAGCGAACACTGCCGCAAACGTGTGGAATCGCCGACGTCCAGCGAGCCCAAAGGCTGCCAATGCGGCCACCCGGAGTGCGACGCCGTGCGGGCCGAGGCCGAGAGGATGAAACGATCACGCTGAGCTGGCATCAACGCTGGTCCTGAGGTGAATGGCTTTCGCGTGGTCCTGGTCAGGAAATGGCTGTGGGGGCGTCGAAGGGCAACGGCGTCGCGCCCATGGCAAGCAGTGCCGCATCAGCGGCAGCCAGCGTGGCTCCGTCGCCATCGACGACGACCAATACATGACCGGCGGCGATTTCGGCCTCGAACTTGCGCCGTACCGGACTGGGTTCGGCGGTGCCGGTAAGCATGCCCACCCAGCCTCCCACCGCGGCACCGGCGATGGCCATGGCGGCAGCGCCAGCAAGAGTGAGGCCCAGCGGGGGTACCGAGATCGCGGCCAGGCCCACCAGCAGACCGCTGCCACCGCCTGCCAGCATGCCCTTCATGCCGCCACGGCCGAAGTCGTCGTGGGCGTCCTGTCGATCGTCGGGAATCTGATGGTTCTCGATGTCGCGCCGTGCGACCAGGGAAATGCTGTCGTCGGACAGACCAGCCTGACGCAGCGCCATGACGGCGGATTCGGCGGCATCCATATCGTGGGTGCTGAATACATGACGTGTCTTCATGTCGGCTTCTCCTGCGATGAAGGCCTCCCGATTTTCGTGGCGATGTGGTGACCAGTGCGTGAGTAGACGGGACCGCCGTCGTCGCGACACCAGCATGCAGTTCGCTTGAACAAAAGCGTGTCGCGGGCATAACACGCGATGTCGTTTCCTGTGTGCCGCGTGGAAGCAACTCCCCTGGACCCAGGCACGGGTCATCCATGAGCCCAAGGAGTACCAGGATGAAAAACAATCACGACATCAAGACCCTCAACAGCCTGATCGAAACCACACTGGACAGTGCGAACGGCTACGCCGAGGCAGCCAAGGATGCCAAGAGCCCGCAGCTCGTTTCACTGTTCAATAAGCGTTCGTCCGAGCGCAAGGAGGTGGCATCCACCTTGCAGAAGTGCGTGCGTTCGCTGGGCGGAAAACCCGAGGACGAAGGCACCGCGCTGGCCTCGGCGCATCGCATGTTCGTGAACCTGCGCGCCAGCCTCACCTCCAATGACAACAAGGCGGTCGTCGACGAAGTCGAGCGTGGTGAAGATCACCTCAAGTCGAAGTTCGAGAGCGCCATGAAGGATGCGGATTTGTCCCCGGAGACCCAGGCATTCATCACCGATGCGTACGTGTCGGTACGCAATGGCCATGACCAGATGAGGGATATCAAGCGGGCGTTCCACGGATGATCCACAGCATTTCCATCGCCGCGCGAACGGGTGACGCCCGGCGGCCTGCCGCGTGCATCCACGGCCGGTTGGCGATGTCCCTCTGGGTATTGCATTTCAGGTACGGCAAAGTGGGCTGAGCGTTCCTGCTCAGCCTGCCTTGCGGGCTGCGGCGCGCTTCGCGGTCTTCTTCGCGGGCGCCCTTTTCTTCTTTGACGCGGCGGCGGGTTTTTTCCGTGAGGCAGTCTTGCTGGCCGCTTTTTCCGGCGTTTTTTTCGCCGGGGTGCGCTTCTTGCTGGCCAGGCTCTTTTGCAACAGCGACATGAAATCGACCACATTGGTGGTGGCGTTCTCCGCTACGTCGCTCTCGTTCTCCGGCTCGGGCGAGACCACGCCCTTGGATTTCATGCGCTTCTCGAGCACTTTGCGCAGACGGTTGCGGAATTCGTCGCGGTAGTCCGACGGCGTCCATTCATCGCTCATGGATTCGATCAGCTGCTCGGCCATCTGGATTTCCTTGGCCGATATCCGGTAGTGCGACGCCGTGCCCTCGGGAATCTTGTAATCCTCCACGTCGACCAGTTCCTGCGGATAGCGCATCAGCATCAGCATCAGCGCGTTGCCGCGCGGCATCACCGCGGAGAGGTACTCGCGCGTGCGGATCACCACCCGTGCTATGCCTATTCGCCCGGTGCGCTTGAGCGTTTCGCGCAACAGCACGTAACCCTTCTCCGCCTTCTTGCCTGGAACCAAAATGTAGGGCTTCTCGAAATATTCCGGCCCGATCGAGTTCGCATCGACGAAGGCCTTCACGTCGACCACCTCCCGTCCCTCGGAAGCAGCCGATTTGATGTCCCCCGGTTCCAGCACGATATAGCTTCCCTTGGCATATTCGAAGGCCTTGACGATCTCCTTCCAGGGCACTTCCTCACCGGTTTCAGCGTTGACGCGCTCGTAGCGCACAGGCGTGTTGTCGCGGCTGTCCAGCATGCGGAAATGCAGGTCGACGCTGCGTTCGCCGGACATCAGCGAGACCGGCACGTTGAGCAGGCCGAACGAAAGGGTTCCGCTCCAGATGGGACGTGCCATGGCTTGGGTCTCCGGCGACGTTGTTCGATCAGGACGTCTTTCGGGCGCGTGTTCTTGCCGCTTTCTTCGCGGCCGCCGAACGGCCGGCGGCGCCCTTGGTATGCGCTGCCTTCTTGGCCGCCGCCGAGCGCGAACCGGCGGTGCGCTTGGCGGCGCTCTTCTTGGCGTGGGACGACAATGCCGACTTCGATGCCGCCTTGTGGCCTTCCTTCTGCAGCACCCCGGTGGTTGCCCTCGAACGTTTCGCCGCGGGCTTGTGGTGTTCGTGAGAGGCGGCTTCATCCTGCGCGGCCTTCTTCCGGGTCGACTTGCTGGCGGTCTTGCCGGCAGGCACTTTCACTCCGGCGCGCCTGGCCTTCGACAGGCCGATCGCAATGGCCTGTTTGGTCGAGCGTGCGCCGTGCTTGCCTTCGCGTACGTGTTCGATCTCCTCATGCACATACTCCCCGGCCTGGGTGCTGGGGGCCTTTCCTTCCTTCTTGTCTTTGGCCGCTGCGCGGCGTGTGCGATGTTCGGGCATGACAATCTCCGGCAGTGAAGAGGAATGTCGCACACGGACTATTCCAGTTTCGGCGTGGAAGTGCTGTCAAGGTCGCCGTTATCCGCGCTTCACCTGCGACGTACGCATCGTCCGCTAACGTGGCTTGCGTTCCCGATGACGGAGTATTGCAACATGGCTGCAGCCAAGCGCACCGCCAAAGCTGCCGGGACCGTCGCACGCCAGCGCGCGATACAGGCGGCTACCGATCGCGATGGGAAACGCGAGACGAAGACGAAAACGGCACCGTCGAAAAAGCCCGCGGCGAGAACGGACAAGCCCGAAAATCCCCTGCCCGCCCAGCACCTGCAGAAACCGGGCCTCGAACAACAGCTCGATCCCCGTCCGCAATTCCTGGCGCCGAATTATATCGGTAGCGGCAAGCTGGCCGGCATGACCGCGCTGATCACCGGCGGCGACTCCGGCATCGGCCGTGCGGTGGCGGTGCTGTTTGCACGCGAAGGGGCCGATGTGGCCATCGTTTACCTGTGCGAGGACGCCGACGCCGAGGAAACCCGCGACTACGTCGAGGGCGAGGGCCAGCGCTGCCTGCTGATATCGGGCGATGTCAGGGACCCGGCGTTTTGTCGCGATGCCGTGGCAAGGACAGTGAAAGCATTCGGCAAGCTGTCGATCCTGGTCAACAATGCTGCCTTCCAGGAGCATGCCGATTCGATCGAGGACATCACCGAAGAGCATTTCGATGAAACCGTGCGCACCAATCTCTACGGCTACTTCCACATGGTCAAGGCCGCCTCGCCGTATTTGGGCAGCGGCTGCTCGATCATCAATACCGGCTCGGAGACCGGCTTGTTCGGCAACGACAAGTTGCTCGATTACTCGATGACCAAGGGTGGCATTCATGCCTTCACCAAGGCACTGGCGTCCAACCTGGTGTCGCGCGGCATCCGGGTGAATGCGGTAGCGCCCGGCCCGGTATGGACACCGCTGAATCCGGCGGACCAGTCGGCGGAGCGGATTCGCGATTTCGGCAAATCGAGCGCCATGGGCCGCCCCGCGCAGCCCGAAGAACTGGCCCCGGCTTATGTCTTCCTCGCCGCTCCGTCGTGCGCCAGCTATGTCTCCGGCGCGGTGCTGCCGGTGATGGGCGGCCCCACCAGCTGAACCTCCGGCCATCATCGGCGACACTGTCGGGTCCATGAGATGAGCAGCCTGCGGGATTACCAGCGCAAACGCGATTTCTCCAGGACACGCGAGCCTGCGGCCAATGACGCCGTGGCGGCGAACCGGCGCGCCATCTTCGTGGTGCAGCTGCATCACGCCAGCCGGAGGCACTTCGATTTTCGCCTGCAGGTGGGCGATGTGCTGAAGAGCTGGGCCGTGCCGAAGGGGCCCAGCTACGACCCCGCGGTGAAGCGGCTGGCGGTCGAAGTCGAGGACCACCCGGTTTCCTACGCGAACTTCGAGGGTGATATCGAGCATGGCTACGGCAAAGGCCATGTCGATCAGTTCGACACCGGCGTGTGGACCACCGAAGGCGACGCCGCGGCGCAGCTGCAGAAGGGCCACCTGCGTTTCGAGCTGTTCGGCAAGCGGCTCAAGGGTGGCTGGCACCTCGTGCGCAGCGGCCGCAAGGAACGCCAGCCGGCGTGGTTCCTGATCAAGGCCAAGGATGCGTTTGCCGGCGATGTCGAGGCCGACGACCTGCTCGATGCGAAGATGGCCCGCAGCACCCGCGCCGCGGCGAAGACGCCCGCAACCAGGGCTGCTGCGAAAAAATCCGTCGCCCGCAAGAAGCCGGTCCCCAAAGCAAGGAAGGCGCCGCGGCTGCGCCTGGCCAGAGCGGCGGCCGCCTTGGAAGGTGCGCGTGCGGCGACCGTCGACAACACCTTCTTCAAACCGGAGTTGGCGCGCCTGCGCGACCATCCACCGGAGGGAAAGCAGTGGCTGCATGAGGTCAAGTGGGATGGCTACCGCATCCTCACCGCGATCGCCGACGGCGAAGTGAAGCTGTGGTCGCGCAACGCCCTGCCCTGGAACGATCGCCTGCCCGACATCGTGCAGTCGCTGGAATCGCTCGGACTGCGCTCCGCCCGCCTCGACGGCGAGCTCGTCGCGCTGGACTCGCGCGGGCACAGCGACTTCAACGGCCTGCAACAGACCTTGTCGGGCGAGGCGCAACTGCCGCTGGTCTACATGCTGTTCGACCTGCCCCATTTCGAGGGCAGCGATCTGTCGCGGGTCGGCCTGCTGCAACGCAAGCAACTGCTGCAGCAGTTGCTTGCGCATGCGCCGAAGCACCTGGCCTTCAGCACCCACGCGATCGGCAACGGTGCAGACGTGTTCCGGATGGCAACCGAGCAGCAACTGGAAGGCATCATTTCCAAGCGCGTCGCTTCGGCCTACCTGCCCGGTCGCGGCGACGACTGGCTCAAGATCAAACGCCTCCAAAGCGACGAATTCGCCATCGTGGGCTATACGCCGCCCAAGGGCAGCCGCAGCAGTTTCGGATCGCTGCTGCTGGCCAGGCCCGATCCCGAGGTGAAGTCCGGCTGGGTCTACGCCGGGCGCGTGGGTACCGGGTTCTCGAACGAACAACTGCGGTCGCTGGGGAAGTCGATTGCCGACAAGGGCAGCCCTCGGCCCACGGTGGCGCTGGCTGCGATCGACCCTCTCCTGCGCGAGGCGCGCTGGGTCAAGCCTGCCGCGGTGGCCGAGGTGTATTACCGTGGCGTCGGCAACAACCGCTTGTTACGCCAACCGAGCCTGAAGACCATGCGCATCGACAAGAAAGCCGCGGATCTCGTCGACTCCGACCGCGCCCAGAGCAAGCCCGCCGGCACGCCGCGCAAAAGACCGGTTGCCGATGCGACCCCGGCGGACGTCCGGATCACCCATCCCGAGCGCGTGGTATTTCCCGACGACGGCATCACCAAGCAACAGGTGGCCGACTACTACGCTGCGGTGATGAAGTGGTTTCTGCCGGGCGTGGTGAACCGCCCCGCCTCGGTCATTCGCTGCCCCGAAGGCACGGCGAAAGCATGCTTCTTCCAGAAACACATGGTTCCCGGCCTGAAGCATGTCGGCAGCGCAAAATTGAAGGAGGAGTCCGGCGCACAGGCGACCTACATCTATCCGCTGGATGCCACTTCGGTGCTCGAACTGGTGCAGTTCGGCGTGCTGGAATTCCATCCCTGGGGCTCGACCATCGAGCAGCCCGACCGCGCCGACCGCGTCGTGTTCGATCTCGACCCCGGCAGCAACGTAGCCTGGGATCGCGTTGCGGCAGCGGCACGACTGGTGCACCGGCGACTGGCACAACTGGGCCTGGCTTCGTTCCTGCGCACCACCGGCGGCAAGGGCCTGCATGTGGTGGTTCCCCTGAATCCCGGCTGCCCCTGGGCACAGGTGAAGGATTTCGCGCGCGCGTTCGCCAGTACGCTGGCGCAGGCCCATCCGCTGGAATTCATCGCTACCGCCAGCAAGGCACAACGCCACGGCCTGATCTACGTGGATTACCTGCGCAACAGCCGCGGCGCGACCAGCGTGGCGTCGTATTCACTGCGGGCACGCCCCGGCGCGCCGGTCGCCATGCCTCTGCGCTGGAACGAACTGGGCAAGCTGAAAAGCGGCCACGCCTTCGACATCCGTTCCGCGCCCCGGCGGCTTGCGCGATTGCGCACCGATCCGTGGGCGGGCATCGATGAGGTACGCCAGGATCTCGACGGGATCGTGAAGAAACTCGGCTGACGACTCCGCAAGCCGGTTCCAGGCGATGGCGAAGGACCGGCATGCAGTCGGCGTGCAGCTGCCATCGGATACCCACGTGCTGTCGACATGCCGGCCGGCAGACTGCCGGCATGGTCGATGCATTTTTTGCACTGTGGATGCACAACGCCTGGGTGCGGCTGGGACTGATGGTGGTCGTCGGCTTGGTGTTGGCCGTCGTGCTTCGCGCCGTGGCCTATGCCGTATTGCGACGGTCTGCGGTCGGCCACCCGGTGATCGCGGACATCATGGGCCGGGCCAGCGCGCCGATGGAATGGCTGATCCCGTTGCTGACGCTGACCATGGCCCTGCGCATCTGGCCGCCGGCTGCATCCGCGCCGGTAGCTTTGCTCCAGCATCTGCTGCTGATCGCCCTGCTGGCGACAGGCACGTGGCTGGCGGTGCGCTGTATCGGCGCGTTCGAGGGCGCGGCGATCCGGCGCTATCCGATGGACGTGGCCGACAACCTGCGTGCGCGCCGTGTGGTGACCCAGGTGCGCGTACTCGGACGCACGGCCGACGTCATCGTGATCGTCATCGGCGCGTCGATCATCCTGTTGACGATTCCCGGCGTGCGGCAGCTCGGCGCCAGCCTGCTCGCCTCGGCCGGCGTGGCTGGCCTGGCGATCGGCCTGGCCGCCAGGCCGGTGTTGAGCAACCTGATCGCCGGGCTGCAGATCGCGCTGACCCAGCCGATCCGGCTGGACGACGTGGTGATCATCGAGGGCGAATGGGGCCGCGTCGAGGAAATCACCGGCAGCTACGTGGTCGTGCGCATCTGGGACGAACGACGCCTGGTGGTGCCACTCAACTGGTTCATCGAAAACCCGTTCCAGAACTGGACGCGCCGCAGTTCGCAGCTGGTCGGCGCGGTGTTCCTGATGGTGGACTACCGCATGCCGCTGGCGCCGCTGCGCGAGGAACTGAAGCGCTTGTGCGATGAGGCGCCAGAGTGGGACCGGCGTGTCTGCGTGCTGCAACTGACCGACGCCAACGAACATGCCATGCAACTGCGTGTGCTGGTGAGTTCCACCGATTCCGGCCGCAACTGGGATCTGCGCTGCCGCGTGCGCGAGGGTCTCATCGGCTACATCCAGGCCCATCATCCCGAAGCATTGCCACGCTGGCGCGGCGAGCTCGACAGGAGTCACCCGGCGACGGATGAAGCCTCCATGCCCGCCAGTCCCGAGCCCCAGCACGCCCCTTCCCCGGAAGACGGCGGCCCCCGGCGTGGTGGAGCCTGACCTGCACGCATTTGTACGGAGAATCCGCAGGCGCCATCGACATCACGCCACCGAGCGTCCGGCGAGTCCATTGCCCGTGGATTGATGTTCAGCGCCTCGCTGCTGAACGGCCCGCGTGCACCTGCTTGATCTGCCGCAACCAGTCGTAGCCGTCCTCGGGCTGCAGGCCGGTGGTGTGCGGGTGGCGAGGTGTTGCAGTTCGGCGTGCGGCATGGGCGCCGTCGAACCGGTTACGCGGATATTGCAGCAAATTGTTGAGGTGATGCTTCATTCGGATAGTCCTCGGCGAGGCATGGATGGACGGGACCGGCCAGCCTGGATCTGCAACGCACACCGGTCTGTTTGCGTGACAACAGGATCGGGGCGGCGGAGGCGCCGATAAACGGCCGGTGGACGATCGCTCTGTTCCCGCCTGGAAACGGTGATTGTTCACTCAGGGAAACTCACTGGCCATCAGTCAGGGGTTTTGCCGGGAATGGCCCGTGCCCATGTAGCTGCCCATTGCATATCTGGCTGCCGGATCATGGGCAAATCACTATTGCTGTTTCTTGCTTTCAGCCTGGCCGCGGTCGCGTCATCGGGCGCCCGTGCGGCCACGCTGTACGGCGGCGACTACGCCAGGGTCGGCGTGCCGGACCTGGAGCAGGCTGTGGCATTCTTCCAGGATGTCCTGGATTGCCGCCTGATTGGCCCGGAATCCGCGGCGGCCGAGGCGACACCGGGCGATGCTTCGCCCTCCCGCCTGTTGTCCTGCGACGCCGGGTCGGTCGTCGAGCTGTTCGACAATCACGGCGTCTCCTCTTCTCCCACATCGGGCCGGACCGATCAGCCGCTGCAGTTCGTCTCGGACGACGTGCAGCACGCCAACGCATGGCTGCGGCATGCAGGCGTTGGCGTCAGCGGGTCGCCACACCGACTCACCTCCGGTCCGCTGGCTGGCCGCATGGCGCTGGATTTCGTGTCGCCGTGGGGGCTACGGCTGCAACTGCTCGGCAACGACGCCAGCGCACCTGCCGGCGGCGTCCTGGCTACGGTCGACGGCGGCTGACGCTCAACGTCGGGCGCGGAAGAACTCGCGCAGCATGCCGGCGGACTCTTCGGCGAGCAGGCCGCCGGCCACTTCGATGCGGTGGTTGTGGCGGGCATCGACCAAGGTGTCGAACACGCTGCCGGCGGCGCCGGTCTTGGGGTCGGCGGCGGCGTAGACCACGCGGCCAAGGCGGGCATGGATCATCGCCATCGCACACATCGAGCACGGCTCCAGCGTGACGTAGAGCGTGGCGCCGGACAGTCGATGGTTGGCCATTTTCTCGCCGGCGGCGCGCATGGCCATGATCTCGGCATGGGCAGTCGGGTCATGCAGGGTGATGTTGCGGTTCCAGCCCAGTCCGACGATCTCCCCGTCCTGCACCAGCACCGCCCCCACCGGCACCTCGTTCTCGGCGTCGCGGGCGTGCGCCGCCAGCTGCAGGGCACGCCGCATGTACTGCGCATCGGCAGTTGAGAAAGTGCTCGAGGTTTTGTCTATTTCGTCAGTCATTTCAATTGATTGTGGCTTGAACATGAGAAAGCCGGCAAATTGCCGGCCCTCCCTTGTGCCTGCAAGTGGTTGATTTTGCTATTCCCACTCGATCGTGGCCGGTGGCTTGCCGCTGATGTCATAGACAACGCGAGAAACACCACGTAACTCATTGATAATTCTATTTGAAACTCTGCCGAGAAACTCGTACGGCAAGTGCGCCCAGTGTGCGGTCATGAAGTCGATGGTCTCCACCGCGCGCAGTGCGATCACCCATTCATAGGCGCGTGCGTCGCCAACCACGCCCACCGACTTCACCGGGAGGAACACGGCGAACGCCTGGCTGGTCCGATCGTACAGGTCGGCCTTGCGCAGTTCGTCGATGAAGATCGCGTCGGCCTGGGCCAGCAGTTCGGCGTATTCGCGCTTCACCTCGCCCAGGATGCGTACGCCCAGGCCGGGGCCGGGGAACGGATGGCGGTAGACCATCGCCCGCGGCAGGCCGAGCTCCACGCCGATCCGGCGCACCTCGTCCTTGAACAACTCGCGCAGCGGCTCGACCAGCTTCAACTTCATGTGCGCCGGCAGGCCGCCGACGTTGTGGTGGCTCTTGATGACGTGGGCCTTGCCGGTCTTGCTGCCGGCGGACTCGATCACGTCGGGGTAGATCGTGCCCTGCGCCAGCCACTTCACGTTGCCGCCGGCGGCAATGAGCTTCTCCGACTCTTCGTCGAAGATCTCCACGAACAGGCCGCCGATGATCTTGCGCTTGGCTTCCGGATCGGCCACGCCCGCGAGCGCCTGGAAGTAGCGGTCGGCCGCGTTCACACGGATCACCTTGACGCCCATGTGCTCGGCCATGGTGGCCATCACCTGGTCGCCTTCCTGCCAGCGCAGCAGGCCGGTGTCGACGAACACGCAAGTCAGCCGGTCGCCGATCGCCTTGTGCAGCAACGCGGCGACCACCGAGGAATCGACACCGCCGGAGAGGCCCAGCAGCACGTGGTCGTCGCCGACCTGGGCGCGCACGCGGGCGATCTGGTCGTCGATGATATTGGCCGCCGTCCACAGCGTCTTGCAGCCGCAGATCTCGGTGATGAAACGCTTCAGCAGCGCCCCGCCCTGCTTCGTGTGCGTCACTTCCGGGTGGAACTGCACGCCGTACCAGCGCTTGCTGTCGTTCTCCATCACCGCGGCCGGGATGCGGTCGGTCGTGCCGGTGACGACGAAGCCCGGTGGCGCTTTCGACACGTGATCGCCGTGACTCATCCACACGTCCAGCTTGTGCTCGCCCGAATGATCGCTGAGGCCGTCGAACAGGCGGCTCGGCGCCACGATGTCCACGCTGGCATGACCGAATTCGCGGGCGTCTGCTGCTTCCGTGGCGCCGCCAAGCTGGGCGGCCAGGGTCTGCATGCCATAGCAGATACCCAAGATCGGCACGCCCGAGTCGAATACCTGCTGGGGCGCCTTCGGTGCATCCGTCAGTGTGGTGGACTCGGGACCACCGGACAGGATGATGCCTTTCGCGTCATACGCAGCGATTTCGGCGGGATCGTGATCCCAGGCCCAGATCTCGCAGTACACGCCCAACTCACGCACGCGCCGTGCAATCAACTGGGTGTATTGCGCACCGAAGTCGAGGATCAGGATCTTGTCGGAGTGGATATTGGTCATTGCATGGCCGGGAATGGGGAGTCGGAAATGGAAAAGCCGGTTCGCTCTGCACTCGGCGCGCACGGGAAAGTCAGGAAGCGGGGTGGGAAGTCGTTTTCAACGATTCCCCATTCCCGATTTTCCATTCCTGGCTTGTCAGGAATTCAGCCGGTAATTCGGCGCTTCCTTGGTGATCTGGATGTCGTGCGGGTGCGCCTCGGTGACGCCGGCGGAAGTCACCTTGACGAACTGCGCCTTGTGGCGAACGTCCTCGATGGTGGCCGCGCCCAGATAACCCATCGACGCGCGCAGGCCACCGATCAACTGGTGGATGATGTTGCGCAGCGGGCCACGGTACGGCACGCGGCCTTCGATACCCTCGGGCACCAGCTTGTCGGCGTCCGCCTCGTCCTGGAAGTAACGATCCTTGGAGCCGAGCTGCATCGCGCCGATCGAGCCCATGCCGCGGTAGCTCTTGTAGGAGCGGCCCTGGAACAGTTCGACCTCGCCCGGCGATTCCTCGGTGCCGGCGAACATCGAGCCGAGCATCACGGTGGATGCGCCGGCGGCCAGTGCTTTCGGGATGTCGCCGGAGTAGCGGATGCCGCCATCGGCAATCAGCGGGATCTCGTCTTTCAGCGCGGTGGCGACCATGTCGATCGCGGTGATCTGCGGCACGCCGACGCCGGCAACCACGCGGGTGGTGCAGATCGAGCCGGGGCCCACGCCGACCTTGACCGCGTCCACGCCCACGTCGAGCAGCGCGCGCGCCGCTTCGCCGGTGACGATGTTGCCGGCGATCACCTGCACCTGCGGGTAGTGTTTCTTGACCCAGCCGGCGCGTTCGATCACGCCCTGCGAATGGCCGTGCGCGGTATCCACCACCAGCACGTCGACACCGGCATCGACCAGCGCGGCCACGCGCTGCTCGGTATCGCCGCCGACACCGACGGCGGCACCGACCAGCAAGGCCTCGTGGTGGTCCTTCGCGGCATGCGGGTTGTCGCGCGCCTTCTGGATGTCCTTGACGGTGATCAGCCCGCGCAACTGGAAGGCCTCATTGACCACCAGCACCTTTTCGATGCGGTACTTGTGCAGCAGTTGCAGCACCTCGTCCTGGCTGGCGCCTTCCTGCACCGTCACCAGCTTGTCCTGGCGGGTCATGATGTTGCGCACCGGGTCGTCGTGCTTGCGCTCGAAGCGCAGGTCGCGGCTGGTGACGATGCCGACCAGCTTGCTGCCGTCGACCACCGGCACACCGGAGATGTTGTGCGCGTGGGTCAGCCGCAGCACTTCACGGATCGAGGTGTCCGGACCCACGGTGATCGGGCTGCGGATCACGCCGGCCTCGAACTTCTTCACCAGGCGTACTTCGGCCGCCTGCTGCTCGGCCGTCATGTTCTTGTGGATGATGCCGATGCCGCCGTTCTGCGCCATGGTGATGGCGAGCCGGGCTTCGGTCACGGTGTCCATCGCGGCGGACACGATCGGGATGTTCAGGCGCAGGTCGCGAGTGAACCGCGTTGACGTGTTCACATCGCGCGGCAACACGATGGAATGGCCCGGAACAAGGTAGACGTCGTCGTAGGTCAGGGCCTCGGCGAGGATGCGCATGCGAAAAGTCCCGCTGCAAAGAGGAGATTATACGCGTCCCGCCGGGATGCTCGCCAGCCGTGCGGCTGAACACCGCGGCTCCCCACGATGGCTCAGGCGACCCGCTGCGGCGCGGTGTGCGCCTCGGCCGCTTCCAGCGTGTTCTCCATCAGCGTGGCCACCGTCATCGGGCCGACGCCGCCGGGTACCGGCGTGATCCAGCTGGCGCGTTCGGCGGCCGGGGCGAATTCCACGTCGCCGACCAGACGACCGTCGTCGAGCCGGTTGATGCCCACGTCGATCACCACGGCGCCGGGCTTGATCCACTCGCCTTTCACCAGCCCGGCCTTGCCCACGGCGACGATCACGATATCGGCCTGGCGCACGAAGGTTTCCAGGTCGCGGGTGAAACGATGGCAACTGGTGGTGGTGCAGCCGGCGATCATCAGCTCCAGCACCAGCGGCCGGCCCACATGATTGGATACGCCGATGACCACCGCGTGCTGCCCGCGCACCGGGCGATCGGTGTGCCCGAGCAGGGTCATCACGCCCTTGGGCGTGCACGGGCGCAAGCCGAAACGGCGCAAGGCCAGGCGCCCCACGTTGATCGCCTGGAAGCCGTCGACGTCCTTGTTCGGGTCGATGCGGTCGACCAGCGCGTCCTCGTCGATATGTGCCGGAAGTGGCGATTGCACCAGGATGCCGTGCACGTCCGGGTCGGCGTTGAGGCGGTCGATCAGGGTGAACAGTTGTTCCTGGGTGGTGTCGGGCGGCAGGTCATAACCGAACGAGCGGAAACCCACCTGCTGGCAGGCCTTGCGCTTGTTGCGCACGTAGACCGTCGAGGCCGCATCGCTGCCTACCAGCACCACCGCCAGTCCCGGCGCTGGCAGGCCTTGCGCCACCCTCGCGGCGACGCGCAGGCCAACACGCTCCAGCAGTTCCTGTGCGATGCGTTTGCCGTCGAGGATGCGTGCGCTCATGGGAATGCCCGGGTGTAAAGTCGGTCATTATCCGGGCTTGGCCTGATGCGCACAAACGGAACGCCGCATGGGTGCAGACGAGACGATTCCAGCCGCGCTGGAACTGACCGACGGTCGATTGAACTTGCGCCCATGGCAGGACCGCGACGCGGCAGCGCTGTCAGAAGCCGCACTCGAGTCCACGCAAAGCGTTGGCCGCTGGCTGCCGTGGTGCCACGCCGATTACGACCGGCATGCGGCCGAGGCCTGGGTGACGCATTGCCAGGCTGGCTGGCGCTCGGGCGAGCACTTTGCCTTTGCGGTTTTCGATACGGCCTCGGGCGACCTGCTCGGCGGTGTCGGTCTGGGCCAGCGCAATCGGGTTCATCGAAGCGCCAACCTGGGTTACTGGGTGCGCCAGTCACGTCACGGGCAAGGTACCGCGTCGGCCGCGGCGGCCATGGTCGCGCGTTTCGGTTTTGGGCGGCTGGGGCTGATCCGTATCGAGATCGTCGCGCTGCCCGACAACCGGCCGAGCCGACGCACGGCCGAGAAGCTGGGGGCACGCTTCGAGGCGGTCGCCCGTCAGCGCCTGTGGGTACGCGAGCAGGCATGTGATGCCGCGGTGTATGCCCTGATTCCGCAGGACCTGAGCTGACCGTGGATCCGCGCAGCGTGGCTCGGCAGGAAATCCGGCGAGTCAGCGCGTGCGCTTGATCAGGTCGCTGACCCGGCGCCTGGCCTTGTGCTGCTGTTCCTTGGTCAGCACCTTTTTGCGCCCGGCGTACGGGTTCTCGCCCTCGCGGAAGGCAATCCGGACCGGCGTGCCTTCCAGCTTGTAGCGCTTGCGGAAAAAATTTTCGAGGTAACGCTGGTAGGCCGGCGCGATGTGCTTGGTGCGGGTGCCATGGATCACGATGGTCGGCGGGTTGGTGCCGCCCGGGTGCGCAAAGCGCAGTTTCGGCGCGTGACCGTTCACCAACGGCGGCTGGTAGCTCTCGTACGCCTTCTCCAGTGTCTTGGTGAGGTCGGAAGACACCAGCACCTTGGTCGCCGACGCGTGCGCACGCACCACCGCGCGCATCAGCTCGCGCAGGCCGGAACCGTGCAGCGCGGAGATCTGCACCTGCTTGGCCCAGTCGACGAACACCAGCCGGCGATCCAGCGCGCGGCGGCATTCGTCGCGCTGGTACGGGTCCATGTCGTCCCACTTGTTGATCGCGATCACCAACGCCCTGCCCTCGTCCATCGCGTAACCGATCAGGGTGAGATCCTGGTCGGCCAGGTTTTCGCGGGCGTCGATCATCACCACCACGACCTGGGCCGCGGCGATCGACTGCAGCGTCTTGATGACGCTGAATTTCTCGACAGCTTCCTCGACCCGCGCCTTGCGCCGGATGCCGGCGGTGTCGATCAACGTGTAGCGCTTGCCGTCACGCTCCAGCGGCACCCGGATCGGGTCGCGGGTGGTGCCGGCGACGTCGGAGACGATCAACCGTTCCTCGCCCAGCAGGCGGTTGATCAGGGTCGACTTGCCGGCATTCGGACGGCCGACGATGGCCACCCGGATGCTGCCGTCCTCGCCTTCCGTCTCGGTGGTGCTTTCCTCGTCGGTCGGCAGCAGCGGCAGCAGGACCCGGATCAAGTCGTCGGTGCCGCGGTTGTGCGCCGCGGACAACGGCAAGGTGGTGCCGATGCCGAACGCGGAGAACTCGGCCAGCACGGCCTGCTCGTCGAGACCGTCGGTCTTGTTGACCACGACGACGATCGGTTTGCCGCTGCGGCGAAGCTCGCCCAGGATCACGTAATCCTGCGGCAGCAGGCCATCGCGGGCATCGACCACGAACACCAGCACGTTCGCTTCCCCGATCGCCAGGCGCACCTGCTTCGCGGTCAGCACGTCCATGGCCTCCTCGACCCCGGACAGGCCGCCGGTATCGACCACCACGAAGGGCCGCTCGCCGCTGCGGCAGACGCCGTAGTGGCGATCGCGGGTGACGCCCGGCATGTCGGCCACCAGGGCGTCGCGGCTGCGCGTCAGCACATTGAAAAGGGTCGATTTACCGACATTCGGACGACCAACCAGTGCGACGACGGGCAACATGCTGAGTACTTCGTTCCAGCGATCAGTGCGAGGACAGACGGTAGGCGCCGATACGGCCCTCGACGTCCTCGACGTAAACGGTGTCGCCCACCACCAGCGGCTGGGCGCGGATCGCCTTCTTCGACAGCCGCTCGCGTGCGGCCAGTGCGCCGTCACCGGTCTGCAGCCAGTGCACGTAGCCTTCCAGATCGCCGACCACGACGTAGTTGCCCTGCACCGCCGGACCGCTGAGCCAGCGGTACTTCAGCGCGTCGTTCTTCCACATGTCGGCGCCGCCATTCTTATCGAATGCCCACACCACCGATTCGTCGTTGACGCCGAACACCGCATGGTCGTTGACCGCCAGCGATTCGAAGCTGGAGAACGGATGCGTCCACAGCGGGCGGCCACTGGGGCCGTCGACTGCCGCCAGGTTGCCGTGATAGGCGGCGCCGTAGAGCGTGCTGCCGTCCAGCAAGATGGCGCCGTCGGCGTCATTCAGGCGATCGATCTCGGTGCGGCCTTCGCCGCTGGCCAGTTTCTGTTCCCACAGCTTCGCACCGTTGTCCTGGCGCAGGGCGACGAGCTTGCCGTCGTCGCTGCCGAAGAACAGCACGCCGTTGGCCGCCAGCAACGAGCCGTTGCCGCGCAGGCTGAGCAGCGGCACGGTGCCCTGGTCGTAGACCCAGCGACGCTGTCCGCTCGCCGCGTCCAGCGCGTAGACGCGGCCATCGCCGGTACGCACCACGACCAGGTCGCCGACGATTACCGGCGACGCCAGCACTTCGCTGCTCACCTCGACATCCCAGCGCGGAGTGCCGTCTTTCGCGTTCACGGCGTAGACGTGGCCGTCCAGCGTGCCGACGGCGAGCAGGTCGCCGCTGACCGCGGGCCCGCCGGCGTACTGGGCGTCCTTGCGTTTCTTGTCGCCCCAGCCGAACCAGCCATGGGTGCGCGAACTCTTCGACCACAGGCTCTTGCCGCCGGCGGCATCAATGGCGACCAGTTTGCCGTCCGTGCTGGCGGCGTAGAGCACGCCGTCGACCACGGTCGGGCGCAAACGCGCGCCGCTGGTGCCCGCACCATCGCCTACGCTGGTGCGCCACAGGCGGGTGACCTGTACGGTGGGCTTGAAATCCTTGGCCAGCGGAGTCGGCGGCTGGACGTTTTCCTTCTTGAACGAATGGCAACCGGCAAGGGCCACCAATGAAGCCAGCGTGATCAGCAAAAATCTTTTCATGCACCCTGCTTCCCGGCCACGGCCAAATCATCGAGTTTCATCTGCAAGGCACCGCGTTGCGGCGCTTCCTCGCCCAACGCCAACAAGGCCGCTTGATAGGCCTTGCGTGCTTCGTCGGAACGTCCAAGCTTGACCAGCACATCACCGCGGAGTTCCTGCGCCAGCCCCTTATAGCTGTCGGCCGGGATGCGATCGAGCGTGGCCAGCGCTTCCTTACCGTTGTCGCGGGCCAGTTCCACCTGCGCGATGCGCAGCAGCGTCAGCGACTTCAACGCCGGGGCGGTGGCGTGGCTCTCGGCCCATTTCAGCGATGCCTCGGCCTTGTCCAACTGCTTGGCCTGCACCTGCTGCTTGGCGCGCTCGCTGACGGCAAATACGGTGAACGGCGACTTCGCGTAATCCTTCATCAACTGGTCGGTCAGCTGCGAAGCGGTATCCGGCTTGCCGGACGCCTGCGCGATCTGCATCTGCTGGTAGAGCTGGGAGGCCTGGCCTTCGTTCCGGGCCTGGTGGTTGCGCCACTGCTGCCAACCGAAAATGCCGACCAAGCCAATCACGATGCCGGCGATGATCGACACGCCGTTGTCGCGCAGCCACTTCTGAACCAGCTCGCTCTGTTCGTACTTGTCGTATTCTTCAAATGCCATGCAATCACCATTCAAAAGGCCGCGCGCCCGCAGACGCGTGCACAGGCCGGTGCGGTAAACAAAGGGAAAAGCCGGTCATATCCGCTCGTTGCCGAGCGGACCGAGTGGGCAAGCATAACCGAAATGGGCCGCTCGCAGCGGCACCGAATGGCGATCAGAAGCTGGTGGCGGAGGCCGTGCCGTCCTGCGTCTGCATGCGGAAACGCGCCACGTTGGCGCGCCGAAAATCATCCAGGCCGATCGACTTGCCGTCGATGCTGACCTGCGCGCCGCTGGCATTACCGATGCGCACATCCAGCGGCTGGTCGCTGTGATAGGTCTTGCTGCTGCCGGCCGCGAGCAGGCCGTATTCCAGCCGCGTACCGTCGGCCTGGGTCACTTCGACCCAACTGGCCGCCGAAAGGCTGAGGCTCAGGCTGTGGCCGCTGGTGCCGGTGGACGCGACCGGTGCGACCGGCTTGGCCTGTGCCAGGCTGGCGCTTTCCAGGTTCGGGAATGGTGCCATCGAGGCCAGCAGCGGCTGGTCCTGTTCCGGCTGCGGCATGGCCGCAGCCGGCGCCTTCGGGATCGAATCACCGGCCTTTCCGTCGGCAGCTGCCGTGTTGGTGGCAGGCGTTTCCAGCTGGGCCACCGGGGCGGCATCCAGCGGGGCGAGATGGCTGAGGTCGCGATCCAGCGTGCCGCGCACGCCCAGCCAGATCATCGGCACCACGATCACTGCGGTCAGCACGACGTAGGTGGCGGCCGTGGCGTAACGGTCCAGCAGGAAACGCGAATGCGAAATGCCGCCGGTGGCTACCAGCGGCGCTTCGATCTGCTTGATGCGATCGAGTTCGACCTGGATCGATGCCTCGTTGATGCCCAGGTGGCGGCCGTATTTGTTGATGTAGCTGCCCAGGTAGATCTTGGAGTCGATGCCATCGTACTGGTCGCGTTCGAGCTGGCGCAGCACCCGGGCAGGCAACTTCAGCGTATGTGCGCAGGCTTCCAGGTCCAGGCCCTGGGCTTCACGCGCCGCATGCAGGCGACTGCCGAAACTTACCGTGTGAGGGGTTGTCGACGACACGTCCATGTTGGGCAAATTGATACCGAACAGCCCGGGCTCGCTTGAACCCTGCTCGGTCGATTGAGGTTGCATGGAGGTCATGGGCTGGCAGTTGTGTCTAGGGCGTGCGCCTGCTCCGAGTCCGGGAACTGGCTGAGCAATCGCTTGCTGTAAGTGAGGGCACCTTCCGGGTTGCCCAGTCGGGTTTCGATATCGTGGCCTAGCTTGAGCGACGCGGCAGTCGGCTGGCCCAGCGCATCGAACCGCTGGAGAAAAGCCCTGGCGCGAAATGCATCCTTATTCAGATAAAGCGTATTCGCAAGCTGGAAGAGTGCCTCCGCATTCTTGGGATTTCTTGCGATGGCGTCACGAAAACTCGCTTCAGCCCCGGCAGCGTCATTGGCGCGCAGCTGGCAGACGCCGGCATTGGTCAGCGCCACGTCGGGGGTCTGATAGAACGGATCGGCGACGGCTTTCTGGAAATACTGGTTCGCCTCGGCGATTTTCCCGGTGTGGCACAGGAAGACGCCGAGATTGTTGTTCGGTGCGCCCTTGGCCGGCTCCAGCGCCACCGCCTTGCGGTAATGCTGCTCGGCTTCGGGCAGCTTGTTGATGCGCTCGTACAGCACCGCGATCACGGTGTGCGCCGGCGCGTAGCTGGGGTCGAACTGCAGCGCCTTGGTCAGCTTTTCCAGCGCCGTCTGCAGGTCGCCGGAGGCCATGTAGCGCTGGCCCAGTTCGGTATGGATCCGGGCGGCATCTTCGGCCTGGTCCGCCTTGCTGGACTGCGGCATGCTCTTGCCCAGCGAACTGCTGTCGGTACGCGTGGTGATGCAGCCGGCCAGTGGCAGCAGCAGGCAGAAGATCAGTACCCGGTCAAAGCGCATGCAATGTCCCCTCGTCCTGCCGCTTGCGTATGTCGGCGCTGCGCCGGGTGCGATCGGTGACCTGCCCGGCCAGCTGGCCGCAGGCCGCATCGATGTCGTCGCCGCGGGTACGCCGCAACATGGTCAGCACCCCGGCATTCAGCAGCTGCGTCTGGAACGCGTGGATGTCGTCGGCGTCGGAGCGCTTGAACTGGGTGCCCGGGAAAGGATTGAACGGGATCAGATTGACCTTGCACGTCGGCAGCTTGCGCATCAGCTTGATCAGCTGGCGTGCGTGCTCGGGCTGGTCGTTGATCCCCTTCATCAAGGTGTATTCGAAGGTGATCGAGGTACGCGGCTTGCGCGCAATCCAGCGCTGGCAGGCGGCCAGCAGCTCGGCGATCGGGTAGCGCTTGTTGATCGGCATCAGCTCGGTGCGCAGATCGTCGTTGGCCGCGTGCAGCGACACCGCCAGCGACACGTCGATGGCGTCCGACAGCTGGTCGATCAACGGCACCATGCCGGCGGTGGACAGCGTGACGCGCTTGGCCGCCAGGCCGAAGCCCAGGTCGTCGCGCATCAGGCACATCGCCTTCAGCACGTTGTCGAAATTCGCCAGCGGTTCGCCCATGCCCATCATCACCACGTTGGTGATGCGGCGGTTCTGGTGGGTGACATTGCCCAGGTACTTCGCCGCCACCCATACCTGGCCGATGATTTCGGCGGTGGACAGGTTGCGGTTGAAGCCCTGCGCGCCGGTCGAGCAGAAGCTGCAGTTCAGCGCGCAACCGATCTGCGAGGACACGCACAAGGTGCCGCGGGTCGGCTCGGGGATATACACCGTCTCGATCGCGTTGCCGCTGTCCATGCCCAGCAGCCACTTGTGCGTACCGTCGGTGGCCACCTTGTCCAGCAGCGTCTTCGGCGCGCCGATGTAGCAAACCTCGGTGAGCTTGGCGCGCAGCGCCTTGCCCACGTCGGTCATGTTCTCGAAGTTGTCTTCCAGGTCATGGTAGATCCACTTCATCACCTGCTCGGCGCGATACGGCTTCTCGCCGATCTGCGTGAAGAAATCACGCAGGCCCTGACGATCGAAATCGAGCAGATTGACCTTGGCAGGTGGATTGACGACAACCTGGTTCACAACTCATGCCTCACAACATTGGATCGCTCAACGCGAAAGTACGTCCGTCGCGGCGAAGAAGTAAGCAATCTCCACCTTGGCGGTATCCGCTGCATCGGAACCATGCACGGCATTGGCGTCGATGGAGTCGGCGAAGTCGGCGCGGATCGTGCCCGGTGCGGCTTCCTTCGGGTTGGTGGCGCCCATCAGGTCACGATGGGCCAGCACGGCGTTCTCGCCTTCCAGCGCGGTGATCATCACCGGACCCGAGATCATGAACTCGACCAGTGCCTTGAAGAACGGACGCTCGCGATGCACGGCGTAGAAGCCTTCGGCTTCCTGGCGCGACAGCTGCTTCATGCGCGCGGCCACGATCTTCAGGCCGGCCTTCTCGAAACGGGCATAGATTTCGCCGATGACGTTCTTGGCAACGGCGTCGGGCTTGATGATGGAAAGAGTGCGCTCCAGCGCCATACGGGTCTGCTCCGGAAAAAACGGATGGATAGGGAAAGGGGTCATGGCCGGCCCCCAGGCCGGCGGAATCGGCTAATTCCGACAAGGATTGCGGATTTAGCTCACGAAAGTTTGACAGATTCTAACTCATACGCAAGTCGCCGGGTGTTTGCAACAAACGACCGTTTGACGGCCCAGGAGCTGTCCGCGTATGCTCAAACGATCGTTTGAACCGGCCCGTGGCCGATGGATGGTTCCGCCCGTGAACAGCTCCGGCTCAACCAAGGAACGGATACTCGGCGCCGCCGAGGTCCTGTTCGCCCAGCGCGGCTTCGACGGCGCCTCGCTGCGCCAACTGACGACCGCCGCCGGGGTCAACCTGGCCGCGGTCAATTACCACTTCGGCTCCAAGGACAAACTGGTCGAGGAAGTGTTTCGGCGCCGGCTGGACGCGCTGAATGAACGCCGACTGGCGGCGCTCGCCAAGGTCGCCGGTGCCGAAGACACCACCCTCGAGGACGTGCTGGAGGCGTTCATCCGCCCCGCCCTGGATCTGTCGCACGACGACAGCGGCGCCTTGTTCATGCGTGTGCTGGCGCGGGCATTCGCCGAGCACGACGACACCCTGCGCCAGTTCCTGTCCGCGAACTACGGCCACGTGATGCGCCAGTTCACCGCCGAATTCGCGCGCCTGCTGCCGCAGCTGAGCAAGGAAGAGCTGTACTGGCGCATCGACCTGGTCACCGGCGCGTTGACCCACGCGATGTCCGGCTTCGGCATGATCCAGCGCAAGAGCGACGTCAGCGAGCACACCCATCGCGAGCAGACCGCGCAGCACCTGATCCGCTTCGCCGTCGCCGGCCTCAGCCATCCCTAGATCTACCTGCCCCATCTTTTGCATCCTCGGAGAAGCCTTAATGACCGCTGCATCCTCACCCACATCAGCGCTGCGCATCCGCAAGGCCGCCGTGCTGGGCGCCGGTGTCATGGGCGCGCAGATCGCCGCGCACCTGACCAACGCCGGCGTCGAAACCGTGTTGTTCGACCTGTCCGCGAAGGAAGGTCCGAAAAGCGGCATCGCGCAGAAGGCCATCGCCAACCTGGCCAAGCTGTCGCCCGCCCCGCTGGCCGACAAGAACCTCGCCGCCGCGATCATCCCGGCCAATTACGACGACGACCTTGACCATCTGAAGGACGTCGATCTGGTGATCGAGGCGATCGCCGAGCGGATGGACTGGAAGCTCGACCTGTACAAGAAGATCGCCGGCCATCTGTCGAAGACCGCGATCATCGCCTCCAACACCTCCGGCCTGTCGATCAACGGCCTGGCCGAGGCGCTGCCGGAAGAAATGCGCCACCGCTTCTCCGGCGTGCACTTCTTCAACCCGCCGCGCTATATGCACCTGGTCGAGCTGATCCCGACCCGGCTCACCGACAAGAACGTGCTGGACGGCCTTGAAGCCTTCCTCACCACCACCGTCGGCAAGGGCGTGGTGATCGCCAAGGACACCCCGAACTTCATTGGCAACCGCATCGGCGTGTTCTCGATGCTGGCCACCATGCACCACACCGAGCAGTTCAAGCTCGGCTTCGACACCGTCGACGCGCTGACCGGTCCGGCCGTCGGCCGCCCCAAGAGCGCCACCTACCGCACCGCCGACGTGGTCGGCCTGGACACCATGGCCCATGTCATCAAGACCATGGCCGACACCCTGCCCGACGATCCCTGGCACGACTACTTCAAGGCCCCGGTGTGGCTGGCCGGCCTGATCGAGAAAGGCGCACTGGGCCAGAAGAACGGCGCCGGCTTCTACAAGAAGGCCGGCAAGGACATCGTGGTGCTGGACGTGGTGAAGCAGGACTATCGCCCGTCCGAGCAGAAGGCTTCCGATGAAGTCGCGGCGATCCTGGCGATCAAGGATCCGGCCGAGAAGTTCGGCAAGCTGCGTGCGTCAAGCGATCCGCAGGCGCAGTTCCTGTGGGCCACCTTCCGCGACCTGTTCCACTACGCCGCCTACCACCTGGCCGACATCGCCGACACCGCGCGCGACGTCGACTTCGCGATCCGCTGGGGCTACGGCTGGAAGCTCGGTCCGTTCGAGACCTGGCAGGCCGCCGGCTGGCAGCAGGTCGCCGGCTGGATCAACGAAGACATCGCCGCCGGCAAGGCGATGAGCAAGGCGCCGCTGCGGGCATGGGTTACCGATGGCCGTAAAGGCGTCCATGGCAAGGACGGCTCGTACTCGGCCAGCGCCAACGCCGACAAGCCGCGTTCGCAGCATCCGGTCTACCAGCGCCAGCTGTTCCCCGATCCGCTGATCGGCGAGAAATTCGACCAGGGCACCACGGTGTGGGAGAACGATGGCGTGCGCCTGTGGACGCTGGGCGACGACGGCATCGGCATCCTCTCGTTCAAGACCAAGATGAACACGGTCAACGACTTCGTGCTCGACGGCGTGCAGCACGCCATCAAGTTGGCCGAAGAAAAGCTCAAGGCTATGGTGATCTGGCAGACCGGCGAGCCGTTCTCCGCCGGTGCGGATCTCAAGGGCGCGCTGGGCCTGCTGCAGGCCGGCAAGTTCGACGACTTCGAAAAGATGGTGGCCAACTTCCAGCGCACCAGCATGGCGATCAAGCACTCGCTGGTGCCGGTGGTGGCCGCGGTACGCGGCATGGCGTTCGGCGGCGGCTGCGAGTTCCAGATGCATTCGGCACGCACCGTGGCCGCGTTGGAGAGCTATATCGGCCTGGTCGAGGCCGGCGTGGGCCTGCTGCCGGCCGGTGGCGGCCTGCACGAGCTGGCCGTGCGCGCAGCCAAGGCCAACCCGAGCGACCCGTTCGAGGAATTGAAGAAGGTGTTTGAAACCGTGGCGATGGCCAAGGTCTCGCCCAGCGCGATCGAGGCCAAGAACATGGGCCTGCTGCGCGACAGCGACGTCGTGGTATTCAACGCCTACGAACTGCTCTACGTCGCCAAGCAGGTGGCCAATGGCTTGGCCGAAAGCGGCTATCGCCCGCCGCTGCCGGCGCGCGCGATCCCGGTCGCCGGCGACGTCGGTACCGCCACGTTCAGGGCCTCGCTGGCCAACCTGCAGGCCGGCTACTTCGCCTCCGAGCACGACGTGGACATCGCCTCGCGCATCGCCGACACCCTGTGTGGTGGCGTGATCGAACGCGGCTCGACGGTCGACGAGGAATGGCTGCTGGCGTTGGAGCGCAGGCATTTCGTGGAACTGGCGAAGACCGAAAAAACCCAGGCCCGCATCGCCCACACCATGAGCACCGGCAAACCGCTGCGTAATTAAAGGATCGTCATTCCGGCCTTCGCCGGGATGACGAGCAAGAAAAATCACAACGCGTCGCCGCGAATCGCGCGACGCCACGGAGCAAAACCCATGACCAAGCAAGTGCAAGACGCCTACATCGTCGCCGCCACCCGCACCCCGGTCGGCAAGGCGCCGCGGGGCGTGTTCCGCCACACCCGCCCGGACGACATGCTCGCCCACGTGATCCGCGCCGTGATGGCGCAGGCACCGGGCATCGACCCGCGGCAGATCGGCGACGTCATCATCGGCTGCGCCATGCCCGAGGCCGAGCAAGGCATGAACGTGGCGCGTATCGGCCTGTTGCTGGCCGGCCTGCCCGACACCGTGCCCGGCGTCACCGTCAACCGCTTCTGCTCGTCCGGCCTGCAGTCGGTGGCGATGGCCGCCGACCGCATCCGCCTCGGCGAAGAAGACCTGATGCTCGCCGGCGGCACCGAGAGCATGAGCATGGTGCCGATGATGGGCCACAAGATCGCGATGAACCCGGCGATCTTCAACGACGAGAACATCGGCATCGCCTACGGCATGGGCATCACCGCCGAGAACGTGGCGAAGAAGTGGAAGGTCAGCCGCGAGCAGCAGGATGCGTTCTCGGTGGAAAGCCATCGCCGCGCCCTCGCCGCCCAGGCCGCTGGCGAGTTCAAGGACGAAATCACCCCGTTCCAGCTCGACGACCACTACCCCGACCTGGCCAGCCGCGGCATCAAGACCGACAGCCGCAGCATCGATATGGATGAAGGCCCGCGCGCCGGCACCACCGCCGAAGTGCTCGCCAAGCTGAAAACCGTGTTCCGCAACGGCCAGTTTGGCGGCACCGTCACCGCCGGCAACTCCTCGCAGATGTCCGATGGCGCCGGCGCCGTGCTGCTGGCCAGCGAGAAGGCGATCAAGCAGTACAACCTGCAACCGCTGGCCCGCTTCGTCGGCTTCTCCGTCGCCGGCGTGCCGCCGGAAGTGATGGGCATCGGTCCGAAGGAAGCGATCCCCAAAGCACTCAAGCAGACCGGCATCAGCCAGGACCAGCTCGACTGGATCGAACTCAACGAGGCGTTCGCCGCCCAGGCGCTGGCCGTCATCGGCGACCTCGGCCTCGACCCGGGCAAGGTCAACCCGCTCGGCGGCGCCATCGCGCTCGGCCACCCGCTCGGCGCCACCGGTGCCGTGCGCATCGCCACGCTCGTGCACGGCATGCGTCGGCGCAAGCAGAAGTACGGCATGGTGACCATGTGCATCGGCACCGGCATGGGCGCAGCGGGTATCTTCGAAGCGCTCTGACGCCCTGCCTGTCACGTCGGCGCTTTCGCCGGAAACGACAACGGCGCCGTATCGCTACGGCGCCGTTGCTGTTTGCATCAAAGCGAGACCACCTACCAACCTGTCGTGCTATCTGTCGGCCCGACCCAGCCAGGCCATGGCCGCCACCATCATCGCTTCAACGCCGGTTTCCAGGGTGGGATGCAGCACGGGCAGGAAGCGCGGGTTGTGATTCGTGGGGATCTCGTTGACCTTGCCGGCCTCCTTGGCCTTGGCGTAGGCCATCGGGTCGGTACCGCCCACGAACCAGAACACCGATGGCACGCCCCATTGTGTGCCGAACGAACCGAAGTCCTCGCTGGCCGACGCCGGGCCGGTCTGCCGTACGCTTTCCGGCGGGAAGTGCTGGCGAAACGCCTCGACCACGCGCGCGCTTGCCGCCTGGTCGTTGACCACCAGGTCATAGCTGTCCAGCGGCGTGATCTCCGGTGGTCGTGGCGCACCGGAGGCCGCGGCCTCGGCATTCACGATGCGCGTGATCGCCGCCAGCACGCGCTGGCGCACGCCCTCGTCGAAGGTGCGCACGTTGAGCTTGATGATCGCCTCGTCGGGAATCACGTTTTCCTTGGTCCCGGCCTGCAGCGCCCCGACGGTGACCACCGCCGACTCGGCGGCGGCAAGCTCGCGTGACACGATGGTCTGCAGCCTCAGGACGACCGAGGCCGCCATCACTACCGGATCGATACTGGCTTGCGGCATCGAGCCATGCGCGCCCCGCCCGAACAGGCGGATCTGCAGGCTGTCCGCCGCCGACGTGATGACGCCGGTGCGCCCGGCGACGGCACCGGCCGGGCCGACCATCACGTGCTGGCCAAGCACGATATCCGGCTTCGGAAAACGCTCGAGCAGGCCGTCGTCGATCATGGCCTTCGCGCCTTCGGCGGTTTCTTCGCCGGGCTGGAATACCGCCAGGATCGTGCCGCGCCAGGCGTCGCGCGCCTCGGCCAGCAGCGTGGCCACACCGGCGAGCCAGGTCACGTGCATGTCGTGGCCGCAGGCGTGCATCACCGGAACCGTCCGGCCTTCGCGGTCGGTGGCGGTCACCTTGCTGGCATACGGCACGTCGGTGGCTTCCGCGACCGGCAGCGCGTCCATGTCGGCGCGCAACATCACGGTAGGTCCCTCGCCATGGCGAAGCACGCCGACCACGCCCGTCTTGCCGATGCCGGTGCTTACCTCGTAACCCGCCCTGCGCAACCATTCGGCCGCGAGGCCTGCGGTCCGAACCTCCTGCATCGACAATTCGGGATGGGCATGCACGTCGGTATAAAGCCCTTCCAGGTCCGGCAGGATCCGTTGAAGATTTGCCAGGACGACGCTGGCTGGTCGAGTCGCATTCATCAGGGATTTCTCGCTTTTCGCATAGCCATTCCGCTGCCCCAACTGTAACTGCCCATGGCGCACGGCGGAGGATAGACGCGTCACGGGTTAAGTCCGGATGAACGCGCGTGGAAGGAAACACCCGTGGTCGACGTCTGCATCATGGCCCTGATCGTCAGCGATATCGACACCGGGACTCGCGGGTATCGACTGGTCATTCGCTTGGGCTGCGCTGCGTGTCCTGGCCTCGGTCGGACGGCAAAACGCCCAGCGCCTCTCAGCGCTGGGCGATCAGTGACCGACACGACTTCAGTTCAGACCGGATGGGCAACGACGGTATCGAATCCGCGTGTTCCATCATCGATCATCGAAACGAACGACCGGGAAGCGCCCGTTACCGACCCGGCCGCCATGCTTACGGTTTGCTTGCGAGCTGTGCACACTGGCCCTGGTCGCAATCGAAGTCGACCTTGATGCCGCGGCCCACGACGACCGGCACGTTCACATGCTTGACGACGGGACGGTCGTTCTCTTCCAGTGTCACCGTGTAAACACCGACCGGCAGCGGGCCGATGCTGTAGCGACCCTTGGCGTCTGCCTGGACCTGACGCTGGAATCCCGATGTCGTGCTTTGCGCCGAAATGGTGTCGCCCGCCGGTGCCTGTCCAAAGACATGGCCCGCGGTGGCCTGCGCATGGACCGCAGCGGATCCCGCCGCACCACACACTCCGATGACAGCTGCCATCGCCAGACTCTGGAGCGAGAAGCTGCGGCGGTGCCGTGGACGGTTGCTTGAGAGGGAGCTGTTGTTGTTCATGGGATTTTCCTGATTCCGTTTGAAAACGACTGTGGGGACATGAGCCTGCCAAACCGTTTGGCAATCCGCTCATGAAGTTCTGGACGGTTTTGTTCGCCCGCCGGGCCTGGGGATGGCTGTCGGCAGGCATCGTTTTGCTTTCCGTCCTCGCCATCGGGCACATGACTGACACCACAAACCCGATGGTCGGGCGCAGCCTACGCCGGCGTCAGGCATCCGTTGAAGGGTCAGAGGTCATTGGAGGTCGGAAGTCACGGACCCATCAAAGTCGGCGACAGCGCACGCGCTTCTTCTCACAGAACCGGGCCGTGTAAAACCGGCTCAGCCCTTCTTCGGCGATGGCTTGACCGGCCAGGGCGCAGCGCGCCAGCAAGCGTTGTAGAAGTCCTTGATGGCGTGCCGGGCGGGATAGAGCATGAAGGTGGCGCCGTAGCGGAAGGCGCTGCGCCTGCCGCCGACCCAGGCGCCGATGGAGCGTGACGAAAGCAGGTGTCCCAGCTCGGTCGGCGGATAGGGCCGGGTTATCACGACGGCTCCATCGACGACGCGGGCCGCACCGCGCGGCTCGACCAGCACTTCCTGGCGGTCGACCTCGAAGTACGATCGCGTTTCGTGCGCCACGATCTGCCTGGCACGGGTTGCGCCCACCAGATCGTACGCAGTCAGCGTCACGCTGCCCGGCCGGCATTGCAGGACGAGCCGATGGCTGCCGTCGCGGTCATCCTGCTGGAGTTCCAGGAAAGGCGCCGGTGGCAGTAGCCAGCTTTTCGTCTTGAGGGGGAGTCGGCCATTGTTGGCCAGGCCGGCGACGGTCATCTGATCCGCGGTCAACCAGATCGGCGAATCGACCGGGGACGTCGGCAGCAGCGTGAGCGCGTCGAGATCGATGCCCATGTTCTTCAGGTACGCATCCGCCTCGCCGCTCGTCGACCGGGGCGCTGCGGTGCCCACAGCCTGATGACGGATCAGGCCGATGCGGTCGCTGCCCGTGGGAGCCCACCGGTAAAGGCCGCCGAAGTAGGCGTAGGCACAGGCTCCGCTGCAGACGGCCGCCTTGATGCCCCGGTACCCGGCACGGCCTTTGCGCCGCGGTGTTCCCAGATGCGTCGTCATCGAGCCGGCGCGGAACAGCCGCCCCAGTGCCATGCCGGCCGCCAGGTCGCCCTGCGAGGAATTCAGGTAGACATCGGACCCGGGCGGAATCTTCCCCGACTTCACCAGCGCCTCGAAACGCTGCGGCGCGTCGGCGTCGATCACGCCATACAGATAGATCTGCGGCGCCCCGGCCATCGTTACCGTCATGCGGTCATCGTTGACCTGGATGGCCATCCGCGGCGGGGTTGCGCTCTCGCTGCTGCGTACCGTGGTGCCGTGGGCAGGCACCGTGCCCGCCAGGCCTGCGCAGATGAGCAGCGACAAACCCCAGTAAGCGGCGTGGGGACGCGATCTGCTCCAGCAGGCAGGGTTTTCGGATTTGCCGTATCGCACTGCTGCTCCCGCTGTTCAAACGATGAAGTCTTAAGGTCGCAAGATGTCCTGCAGGTGAACACGAGGTCGTGGCTCTCGTCACTCCCACTAGGCGCTCAGGCAAGCGCCGTCCATGTCAGGGTCATGGGCTCGCCCCGGCTGCCCCTGCTTCCGCGGCATCGACCTCCCCCAGCAGCCTGCCCAGCGCCACACCCAGCACCAGATCATCCAGCACCCCGAAATGCTGTTCGCGCAGCCGCCCCTGCGCATCGATCAGCATGAGCGTGGGCGTGCCTTGCATGGCGTAGGCGCGCATCGTCAGCGGCAGCGGGTCGCCGTCGGCATGCGCGTCCACGCCGACAGGAAACGCGTAGCGGTATTCGTGCAGAAACGCTTCCAGCGCCAGCGGCCCTTGCGCCTCGTGATGCTCGAACACCGTATGCAGCCCGATTACCGCCACGCGGTCAGCAGGAAAGGTCTGCCGCACGCGTTGCATCTGCGGCAGCGCCTGCATGGCGCAACCCGGACACAGCATTTGAAAAGCGTGCGCGACGACCACGCGGCCATGCAAATCGGCCAGGGCCAGCGGTGCACTGTTGAACCAGCGCGACACCTGCCACGGTGGCGCAAGCTGCCCTGTCGTCATGGTCCGCCTCCCGGAATGGAATGGTTCGAGTTTGTGCGTTCTGCGGGCGGTTCTCAAACGAAGGCGTCGTGCGTGTCGTAAAACGCGATCAGAAATTCCCTCGTCGATTGAATGCCCCTGGCCCGCAACTCCATCCGGCATGGATTGGGCGTACTCTGCCCTTCGTGGCCGCGCTTCGGGGGCGCACTCGACGACTTATGCACCGTTAACCGCCAGGGCGGTCACGGGCACTGCGCGAGGGCGGGATCTGCCACCGGAATACGCTCCGGAGAGATACATCCCGTCAACCCGACGCAGTCGAACGCCCGGAGGCCTCTGCGCCACCCAGTGGGAGACACCATGAAAAAGTCCTCTTTAGCTTTGGTTCTGGCCGTGGTTGCGCTGGCCATGCCCTGCGCGTATGCCGCCGACGACCTTTGTGCCGTCGGGCCCACGCATTGCAAGATCCTGAAAGAAGACGCCCGGGTTCGCGTCATCGACTACACCGCTAAAGCCGGCGACAAGGTCGGGATGCATACGCACCCTGCCCATGTCATTTATGTTCTCAAGGGAGGACGGACGAAGTTCACCCTGCCAGACGGGAGCACGACGGAACGCGATCTGAAAGCCGGCGATGCGGTGATCAATCCGGCCGTCACGCACGCCACGGAAAACCTGACCGCTGTCCACGTGATCATCGTGGAGATGAAGCAATAGCGGTGTGTCGGGCCGATGGCGCACAGGGACTTCGAAGCGCGCCTGTCGGTTTCTCAAGGCTGGAAACAAGAACGGCGCCGTAGCGATACGGCGCCGTTCTCGCTTTAGCTATGTCCCGGGATACGAGCCGTGTCGTGACGTCAGCTGTGAGCCGTATTGGCATTGAGATCGGCAATGAGCTGACGCAGGATGTCGTCAATCGCCAGCTTGGTCGACTGTTGCACAGCGTTCTTCATGGCAAAAGCGCCGCCCCAGAACATCTTGCCGCCCTGCGTGGTGCCGTCGGCCTGGTACGTCTTGCTGAAGACATCTTGGTTGCCACGCCGGTAGGTGACCTTGAGTGAGACGTGCGCTCCAAGCTCGACGTAGGTGTAACTCTGCAGGTCGAAGATAAGCAGACCGTCATTGGCGGTGCCACCCTCGGATTTCGCCAGTTTGCCGAACGCGGTCTGCACGTCATGCGACTGCAAGGTATCGTCCAGCACCTGACCAAACTGCACGACCCACACGTTCGCATAGCCGGCCATCGCGGAGCGGAACTCATAATGATTCGCGACAGTTGCTGGTGAGATCGTGTATTCCGATGCCGTCTTGGTTGATGGAAGCTGTGACGCGCCCTGATTGTTGATCAGGTATTGCGGATAGTCCTTTGCCACATCATGTCTGATCGAACATCCGGACAGCAGCAAAGCCACTGCAAATACAGCAAGAAGTGTCTTCATGTTTCCTTAGTTCCCCTGTCTTCGTTGTAATTTCAAGAACCGCAACAACACCAGTGCTACTTACCGCTCGCGTTGCTGCGCCCGAAACACCCGCCTCACCTCCGTATCCAACACATCCACCTGCCGCTTCTGCTGAAACATCGCCCGCTCCCCTGCCCCGAGCTGGCAATTCCGCGACAACGTATCCGCGCCTTCCGACGTCGTCGCCATCACGTCCTGCAGGTTGACGACCACGCTCAGCGTGTCGCCCAGCGGTTCCAGGGCAAGGCAGACGTTGTCGATGGTGGCCATGCTGCGGTACTGGCTGCCGCCGACCATCACCAGCAGGTTGGCGTTGTCGATCCACACGGCGGACTGCACGCCTCGCAGCGGGCGCACGGCGGCGCGGGCGGCTTCGTGGTCGATGCGGCGGGACGGATCGGCCAGGCGCATGTCGCGCATCAGGTTCTTGTGCATCGCTTCGACGTGCGCCTGCACAGCATGCTGGTCGCTGCTCAGGGCCGCCACCTCGACGCCGGCGAGATGGCCGGCGGTGGTCAGCGGGTTGGTGCCCTGGCCGGCCTGTTGCGGTCGGCGTGTGGTGGTTGTCGCTTCACCGTCTGCCTTGCTACAGCCTGTAGCGGCGACGCAGGTGATGGCGGCGGCGATCAGCCAGCGCTGCATGGTCATCCATTCCCCCCGGAATACCGGCCGAGCATAGCGCAGCGAAAACGTGATGGCACTCACGCTTTGCCGGCCCTGCACGATGCTTTCCGCTGCGCAGTCGTTGCGCGGGGCCGCATCGGCGGTTTCCGTGGCCTCTTGCGCGAGACGCGGAACGCCATCGTCGAGTGTTTTTGCCCCGGCGTCGGACGAAAGAGTTTCGGTGTTGCCCTTCCCCAGTCTGGCGTCGGGGCAAATAACCCCGACGCCGAGGCTTTTTGCTCCAGCGTCGAGCAAAAAAGCCTCAACGTTGCCGTTCCACGGCTCCGTCGACGGACATTGAGCCTGGCGCGCGGAGTCCGGAGCTTCGGCATCGGGGCAAATAACTCCGGCGCTGAGCAAAAAAGCATCAGCGCTGCCGTTCCGCAGCTCCACCGACGGACAAAAAAGCCTCACGCGCCGAGTCCGGAGCTTCGATGCCGGAGCAGAAAGCTCCGTGGCCGAAGCTCGCCGGTCGGCGCGTGGAGCAAAAAGCCTCGCCAACGAGGTTCTGTCAGTAGTCGCGCCCTTTCTTTTCGCGCTGCAGCCGTTGCGCGTTGCGGTTCAGCAGGCCGTAGTGGCGATCGTGCTCGCGGCGCTCCCTTGTCGAGCGCGCGGCGTTGGCGGTTTCGCGTTGCAGCTTGCGGTAGTTGGCGAGACGGCGGTCATCGAGTGTTCCCTCGGCGACGGCGGCCTCCACCGCACAGTCGCGGTCGCCCTGGTGGCGGCAGTCGTGGAACCGGCATTGCGCGGCGAGCGTCTCGATGTCGTCGAACGCGGCGCTCATGCCGGCCTCGATGGCGCCGACCTGCAGTTCGCGCATGCCGGGCGTGTCGATGACCCACGCGCCGCACGGCAGGACGAACATCTCGCGTGCCGTGGTGGTGTGGCGGCCGCGGGCGTCGTCCTCGCGGATGCCGCCGGTGGCTTGCGCCGCATTGCCGACGAGGGTGTTGGCCAGGGTCGACTTGCCCACCCCAGACGAGCCGACGAAGGCCACGGTCTGGCCGGCTGCCAGCCACGCCGCCAATGGCGCGATGGAAGCGGCCGAGGTGGCGTCGATCGCCACGACAGCGACGGCGGGTGCGATCGAACGCGCGGCGTCGAGGCAGCTTTCGACGTCGGCGCACAGGTCGGCCTTGGTCAGCACGATGACCGGTTCGACGCCGGCTTCGAACGCGATGGCGAGGTAGCGTTCCAGCCGCGACAGGTTGAAATCGTCGTTGCACGAGGTGACGACGAACAAGGTGTCGAGGTTGGCGGCGATGGATTGCGTGCGGTGCTCCGAACCGGCCGCGATGCGTGCGACCAGCGATCGCCGTTCGATCACGCGCAGCACGCGCGGCGCGTCCGTTTCGATCAGCAGCCAGTCACCGACCGTGACCGCGGGTTCGACTCCCGCGGCCAGGCCGTGCGGCAGGATGACCGTGGCCGCGCCGCGTGCGGACAGCACGGCCAGGCCGTTGCGATGCACGGCTACGACGCGGGCCGGGTAGCCCGCTTCGAAATCCTGCAGGGTGAGATGTTGCGCGTAGCCCGGATGCCAGCCGAGCTGGTGCAGCGTGAAATTCTGGATCGGCATGCGTGGAACCCCATGACAATGGCAAGACGTGGCGACCGCCCTTGCGGGAGGTCGAACGGAAACGCCGGGGTCAACGCAACAGGGAAAAACGGATGGGCCGATGGACGGCCATCCGGGGCGCTTGTATCAGCGCGACGCCAACCCGGCGGAAATCGGGGCTTGAACATTCATGGCACTCTCGACCTCGCGCGGTTGGGTGGAAGGGAAGCGGAGGATAGTGTCTTCGCGGCAAGGGGCGCAAGGCCGGCGCCGCACGATGCGAGCGACATGCCTGTCGGCGCAGCACCATCGCGCGCAAGAAACGGAGTGCGCGGCCGGTGCGAAAAAGCCGATCCTGATGCCCCCACGATGTTGCTGGCACGCCTTCCGGCACAGGCGCCGGACGCCGCGATGGCGTGTGATGCGCAGCCGGCAGGCAACTCCGCGGAAGATGCGGACCTGGCCGGCGCCGAACCGTTTTCAGACTACGACACGGGACAACCATGACGATGCAGTCGGCAGCCTCTCGAACTCCGCACCAGCGCCGTTTGCACCGGGTGGCATGGAGCCTGTCCTGCGCCGTCCTGTTGCCGCTCGCTGCACTGGCGCAGGACGTACCGTCCCGCACCGTCGCGCCGCTGCCCGCGGCGCCGACGTGGCGGCAGTCGCAGGACGATGCCTGGTGGACCGGGCCGATGCTGGCGAACTCCGCGGCGACCCTGCCGCGCAGCCACGTCCTGATCGAGCCCTATGTCTATGACGTGTCCTCGCCGCATGCCGACGGCTACGGTTCGCTCACCTACATGCTCTACGGCCTCACCGACCGGCTGACGGTCGGCCTGGTGCCGGTGCTGGGCTACAACCGCATGGACGGCCCTGGCGACAGCAGCGGCATCGGGCTGGGCGACGTCAGCGTGCAGGCGCAGTACCGGCTGACCGATGTGCCGGCGGGCAGTTCGCGGCCCACGGTCTCGCTGCAGCTGCAGGAAACCCTGCCGACCGGCAGGTACGACCGGCTGGGCCGGCGACCCGGCAATGGCCTGGGCAGCGGTGCCACCACCACCACGCTGCAGGTCAACACGCAGACGTATTTCTGGCTGTCCAACGGCCGCATCCTGCGCATGCGCTTCAACGTGGCGCAGTCATTCTCGACGCGGGCGCGGATCGAGGACGCCAGCGTCTACGGCACGCCGGACGGTTTCCGCGGGCATGCCCGGCCCGGCCGTTCGTTCTTCGTCAATGCGGCTTGGGAATACAGCCTCAGCCAGCGCTGGGTGCTGGCGCTCGATGTCACCTACCGGCGCAGCCACGGTGCGCGCGTGCGCGGCGACGATGCCGGCGGCTTGCCTGCCCTGCACCTGGACGGCCGTTCCAGCGAAGCGTTCGGCTTCGCCCCGGCGATCGAATACAGCTGGAGTCCCAGGCTTGGCGTGTTGTTCGGCACCCGCGTGATCACCGGCGGGCACAACACCTCGACCACGATCACGCCGGCGGTGGCCTTCAACTACGTGCACTGAGGTACGCGGGGCGGACGCTGTTCCAGCGGAGTGTTGCGGCGATCGATCAGGGATGCCATCGCCGGTTCGGCGTCGGCCGTCCGTTCTTCCTTCGGCAGGCTCACGGCGAACGGCCTTCCGTGGTCCCTGAACTTCTTCGGCGGTCGCGCAGTGCGCGGCAACGTTGCGTGCCGAAGACGAACGATGGTGCGATTTAGCCCATGCACGCCCGCATCACGCCGTCTCGTGCGTACTGCGCTCCGTTGCACCCACATCCCTCCCCACACGATCGCGATGAATGCACCCGGGCAGACCCTGGCGTTCTTCGCATCGTGCCCCACCCGACACCAGGCATTCACGCTCGCACGAGTCACCGAAACACGCGTGCGGCGGCTTCCGTCGGACATGCCATTCCATCCGGTCATGCAGAAAACCATCTGCACGGAAACATCGCCGATTCGGCGGTGAAAGATGTCGAGTGCGTGGTTCCACACGTTTACCTCCGGGGTGATACGCCAAACGGGGACTGACGAGCATTACGAGCACCTGCTGACCCAGTGGGCCAGGCACCGCCGCGAGCTTCGTTCATCCACCCTGCAGGACACTCCCCGTGAAAAAAACTCTACTGATTCCCCTCCTCGGCACGACCATGCTGGCCTGGCTGCCGATGACCGTGGCCCGTGAAGTCGTCGTGCTGCCCGGCGTGGTCAGCCCGGTGGGCGTGGCCAGCGGCGTCGATACGCAAGGCCCCGGTCTGCTGACGGTCGGCAACCAGGACATCAACACCGGCAATGACCCCGGCGGCGCGATCACCACCGACGCGGCCAATACGGCGAGCATCCTGTTCACCGGCAGCTCCACGGTAACCGGCTTCGTCGGCGCGACCGGCAGCACCTTCCTCGGCATTTCCGCCGGCAGCAACGCCAGCACGGTCAGCTTCAACGGCCCGGTCTACGCGACCACGTTCTCGCTGGCCGGCACCGGCACGGTCAATTTCAACGGCGGCTTCACCAGCAACACCGGCTCGACGATGGATTTTGCCGGCGACGGCTTCATCAATGTCGCCGCGGGCCAGACCGTCAAGGCCGCGATCACCAATACGGCGGGGGCCGGTACCGGCACGCTGACGCTGCATGCCGACAGCATTGTGGATGGTGCCGTGGGTGCCGCCAGCGGGCTCAAGCAGATCAACGTGGTCGGCGGCAACGCACTGATCACCGGCCAGGCGAATGCCGCGGCCTACACGCTCGATACCAACACGCTCAATGTGGCAGGCGCCTTCAAGATTCCGGTGGCCGGCACCATCAACACCACGATCTTCAGCCCCACGCTATACGGCAAGGTCGTGCCGGTCGGCGCGGCCACCATCGGCAACGCGCTGCAGGTCAACGTGACGGTCACCGGGCCGATCCCGGTGGGCAGCATTTTCAACATCGTCGATGCCACCAGCGGCACCAGTGGCAGCACGGTGACCGCGACCAGCAACACCACGCGCTACCTGTTCTCGGCCGCGCCGACCACGAATGGCCAGGTGCAGATCATTGCAACGCAGATTCCGCTGGCGACGGTGGTGGCCCCGGTAAGCAATCCCACGGCCCCGGTGATTGCGCCGATCGTCGACGCGCTGCCGTTGACGCCGGCTACCGTACCGTTGCTGACGGCGATCACGCTGCTGCCGGATGCCGCCGGCGTTGCCGATGCGCTGGCGCAGCTCCAGCCAGGTGCCGTCAGCCTCGCCTCGCCGCAGGCGAGCTACCGCGTCACCCAGCAGTTCCAGGGGCTGTGGGCCGAGCATATGGAAGCCATCCGGCCGGCGTGCGACCAGCGCGACCCAACCGATGAGCGGAACCGGCCACGCCGGGATGACGCCGCGGCGTGCCAGTCCGACACGCGGCGCCCGCAGGTGTGGGGCGCGGCGTTCGGCTATGCAGGCACGCAACGCGGCAGGCAGGGCTACGAGGGCTATACCGACAACAGCCAAGGCGCGATGCTCGCGGTGGACTTCCCGCTGAGCCCGGCCACCACGGCCGGTGTCGGCGTCAGGTACGCCCGCTCCACGCTCGACGGCCTCGACTCGGCCAGCCGCGGCCATATCCGCTCCTACCAGGCCACCGCCTATCTGGGCTATGCGCCGGGACCGTGGTTCGTCAACGGAGCTCTGGTCTATGGACTGGATGATTATTCCAGCTCGCGCCGGGTCGCGTTCCCGGGGATCGACGAGACGGCGCGCGCCGACTACAGCGGTCATCAGTACACCGCGTTCGGTGCCACCGGGTATCACTTCTACGTGGGCGATGGACGCAGCGTGATCACGCCGACGGCCACCGTGCAGTACACCCGCATGAAGATGCCCGGCTACCGCGAGTTCGGCGGCAACTCGGTCAACCTGGCGGTCGATGCGCAGACGTACCATTTCCTGCAGTCCGGCCTGGGCGTGAAATTCTCCCGCGACCTGGCCACCTCCGGCGACCTGACCGTGCGCCCCGAGATGCATGCCAACTGGCTGCATTCGTTCAGCGGCCGCAGCGTGAGCGAGACCGCGCAGTTCGCGAGCGGCGGGCCGTCGTTCATCGCCACCGGGGTCAAGCCGGGCCGCGATCTGGCCGAGCTGGGCGCGGGCTTGCTGATCGCCGGCGGCAACCGCTGGTCGCTGGCCGGCACCTACGACTACCAGTTCAATCACAGCTACAAGGCAGGCCAGGTCATGGTGAAGTTCGCCGTGGCGCTGTGAGGGCAACTCCTGTCCGGAGTGGTGGGCGCTGATGGGGTGACGCGGCGCACGTACGAGTCCGGGATCTCGGCAGCGTCCTTCAGGAGGCTCGGGGCGAATGAGTCGGGATCGCAGCCGCGGCCGGTCGCGTCGCGTTCACGGCGGTCTGCGCAGAGTGTGGCAATACGCCGGCCTCGAAGTCGGACCAAGGTGGGTCGCGGGTTACAGCAGACAGGCGGTGTGGACATGCGGCGTTTCATGACGACGGTTGCACTGGCGGTGTCGGGTTTGGTGCTGGGCGCCTGCTCGCCGCCGGCGGCGATGGTCAAGCCGCCGTCGAAGGCATTGCCGCCGACCACGGCCACGGCGGGCGCGCGCTACGTCCATGCTGAGGTGAAGCAGCACCAGGACAAGTCCGGTTTCCGTCTGCTCACGCGCAGCACCAATGCACTGATGAGCCGGGTGGCGCTGGCCGACCACGCGCAGCATGCGCTCGACCTGCAGTACTACATCTTCGACAACGATGCGACCGGGCGCCTGGTGGCACAGCGGCTGCTGGCGGCGGCGGATCGCGGCGTGCGCGTGCGCCTGCTGGTGGACGACATCAACGCGGGCGGAGCGATCGACATGTTCGACGCGCTGGATACCCACCCGAACATCGAGGTGCGGCTGTTCAATCCGTTTGCCACGAAAAAACCATCCTTCTTCTCCAGAGCCACCCAGTTCCTGCTGGATGCGCACCGGCTCAACCGCCGCATGCACAACAAGTCGTTCATCATGGACGGCAACGTCGCCATTGTCGGCGGCCGCAATATCGGCGACGCCTATTTCGATGCCGGCGACAGCACCAATTTCCGCGACCTCGACCTGATAGCGATCGGGCCGGTCGTGAAGCAGGCGTCGCAGGCCTTCGACGAGTACTGGAACTGCGACGCCGCCTACCCGGTGAAAGCCTTCAGCGGCAAGCATGCCGACCACTACGACCTGGCGAAGCTGCGGGTGGACCTGGCGCACGACGCGCGCGTGTTCGCGCAGTCGGACTATGCGCAGGCGACGCTGGACGAGCTGCCCCACGGTGCTTCCGCCGACCGCCCAGGCAAGTGGTTCTGGGGACCGGCCAGCCTGGTCGCCGACCAGCCGGAAAAGATCGAGGCCGGGAAGGACCAGCCGCAACTGCGCATCGGTCCGGACATCAAGGTACTGACCGACGGCGCGCAGCACGAGCTGCTGCTGATTTCGCCGTACTTCATCCCGGGCGACCGCGGCACGCAATATCTCGCCGCACTCGCGGCGCGCGGCGTCACGGTGAAGGTGTTGACCAACTCGCTCGCCTCCAACGACGAGCCGGCGGTGTACTCGGGCTATTCGCGCTACCGCCGTGCGCTGCTCGAAGGTGGCGTGCAGTTGTACGAACTGCGTCCCGCCGCCGGAGCCGCCCAACCCGCCACCGTGGGCGGCACCTCGTCCGGGGTCAGCCTGCATGCGAAGGCGATCGTGGTGGACCGGCAGCAGGTGTTCATCGGTTCGATGAACATGGACGCCCGTTCGAAACTGCTGAACACCGAGATGGGCCTCATCGTCGATTGCCCGCCGCTGGCCGCGGCGGTGACCCAGTTCTTCGACACCGCCACGTTGCCCGCCGTTGCCTACCACGTGACCCTGAAGACGGACGGCGGCGCCATGCAATGGCAGGCCAGCGACGACGGCAAACCGGTGAGCTACGACCGCGACCCCGGCGCCACCACCCAGCGTCGCATCGAAGTGCAGATGCTCAAGCTGTTGCCGCTGGAAAGCCTGCTCTAGGGCAGCCGAATGAAAGGACCCCGCCCCATGCTTTCCGCAACACACCACCCTTTCGGCCGATCAGTTCCCGCGTGCCTGTCCAGGGCGCTGGCATGGCTGCTGTTCGCGCTGCTGCTGACGCCCGCACTCGCCCAGCAGCCCGTGTCGTCGCCACCGACCGAACAACAGAAAATCGACTACCTGATCAGCACGGTCGCCACGCTGCATGGTGCCAGTTTCATCCGCAACGGCAGCACCTACGACGCGGAGCAGGCAGCCGCGCACATGCGCCTGAAGCTGCGCTTCGCCGGCAGCCGGGTGAAGACCGTGGACGACTTCATCGTCTACTGCGCCACCGGCTCGTCGGTATCCGGAACCCGGTACACCATCCGCTTCGCCGATGGCCACAGCATCGACGCCGCCACGTTCCTGCGCGGCAAGCTGGCCGTCTTTCGTACTCCGTGAATCCGGACCCTTCCGCTTGCCGAGGGATGGGCCGAATGGGGCGGACGATCGACTGGCATTCCGGCAGCGCCCTTCGACAAGCTCGGCGCGAGCGGAGCTTTACGGCTCAGGCGCGCTGTGTCTGCAGTCGCCGGGGCGAACCAGGCCGGCGGGGATGCGAGCGCGGGATTCAGGGGGCGAAGACGCAGATATGCATCCGGCAGTCGCGTTGGCAACCGGATGGATCCGGGATGGAACGACTTCACGTTCAGCCGAACGTGGCGTAGACCGGCACGGCCGGCGCCAGGCGGGCGCCGGGACGCCGGCCGTCCACGAACGTGTGCAGGCGACCGCCGACCACGGCGACCACCGGGCGTCCCGACAGGCGCATCGTGGTGGATGCGGCCGGCGACATGGCCAGGCCGATCTGGTGTTCGGCACGCATCCGTGCCGTCTTGGCGGCGAACCAGGCCTTGGGGCCGGCCAGCAAGGTGCCCGAGGCGGATTCCACCTGGCGGGAGCTCTCGATGGTCTGGCGCAGATGGGCCAGGTGGTGCTCGTTGAAGGCTTCGCTCAGGGCAGCGGACTTGAATGGCGACGCGACGTATTCATCCAGCAGGCTTCCGAGCACGGCGGCCACGCGCAGCGCGATCCGGCGGTTCGCGCGTTCGACGTGCGAGGCACCGGCCGACGACTGCCAGACGCCGTCCAGGGCGTCGATCAGGGCGCGGCATTCCACCTGGTTGAGCGGACGCTGTTCCAGCGGCGTGCTGCGGCGGTCGATCAGCCACGCCTGGTCGAGCGCCGGCAAGGCATGCGAGCGCTGCGCGACCCGGGCGCGCGCTTCCTTCATCGGCAGGTCGTCCGTGGCGGCCAGCCGCAGCGAAAGCGCTTCCTGGGTCAGCGGCTGCGCGCGCGCCGTGCCGTCGGCGCGGTACCAGCGGCGGTATTCCAGCGTGGCCGGATGGAACATGGCCTGCGGCGGCCGCACCGTGGCGCGCGCCTCGGCGGCGTAGTCGAGCGAGGGAGCCATCGGCCGCAGACCGGCGGCGCGGGCGGCGAGTACGCGGTCAAGCAGGACTTCGGCCACCATCAGGTGCTGGTGATAGGCCACCCGGTGGTCGTTGTCGTCGATCGTCGGAAAATAGATGAAGCGGACGCGCATCCTGTGGCCGGCACCGCCGGAGAGCGCATCGACTTTCGTGCCGTGGCAACCCTGCCCGGCAATTCGGCGCCCGATCGGCAAGGCGCGATGCGCGGTAGGCAGGTCGCCCAGCAGGGCGTCGACGGGTGGAACGTTCACAGCGACAGATTTGGCCATGGCGGCCTCTTGCACACGCTCACTTGCGGTTATCGACACACTCACAAAAAACAACCTTCGTCGCTGTGGACGGTCACGACGCTCAACTCTGCCAGCGCCCCGCCCTGCCCGGATATTCATGCCGTCCCGCCTGGACAGCCACGGCGCCACTTTTGCATCACCCGTGCCATGAAAGTGTGCGTTGGCACGCAATAATTGAACCCCGGGTCTGCATGGTTCGGGCCGGATGATCCGGGCTTCCGGCTCACATTCTCCGAAGCCCGCTCAAAAAGCAGGCAAAATAGGCGGTTGGCGACGCGCCTGCCCTCTACTCCTCGACTACGGATGACCCTCTTGACGATCACGCCTGCCCCCACGCCCCTGCCCGACGACGCGGATGCCGCGCTGCTGGAGCGCCTGCGCGCCGCGGCGGCACTGCTGGAATCGGTGGCGGCCGACCGCCAGCTGCTGGACCAGTTGCCGGCGGACGACCGCCAGCGCCTGCACCAGGCGGTGGCGCAGGTCTACCACCCCGACCCGGTAGCGCGCCGGATCAAGCTGAAGGCGGCCGAGAAGGCGCGCCACGCCAACAAGATCGAGGCCGAGGAGACCGTGCTGAACCAGACCGGCATCCGCACACTGCGGCGCAAGCCGGTGTTCACCACGCCGAACGCGTTCGTGCCGGAAGGCTTCCTGCCGCACGACATCCCGCCCGAGGTCGATGCCGCGCAGCCGCGCGAGTCGATCGAGCCGAAACACTGCTACGTGTGCAAGCAGAAATATTCGACGATCCATTTCTTCTACGACCAGCTGTGCCCCGAGTGCGCCGCGTTCAACTACGCCAAGCGCGGCGAACTGGCCGACCTGCGCGGCCGTGTGGCGCTGCTCACCGGCGGCCGCGTGAAGATCGGCTACCAGGCCGGCCTGAAGCTGCTGCGCGCCGGCGCCGAACTGATCGTCACCACGCGTTTCCCGCGCGACTCGGCGGCGCGCTATGCGGCCGAACCGGACTTCGCCGAATGGGGCCACCGCCTGCAGGTCTACGGCCTCGACCTGCGCCACACGCCCAGCGTCGAGGCGTTCTGCCAGGAACTGGTGGCTACGCGGACGCGGCTGGACTTCATCATCAACAACGCCTGCCAGACCGTGCGCCGTCCGCCGGATTTCTACGCGCACATGATGGAAGGCGAGACCGCGGCGCTGCACGACCTGCCCGAGCACGTGCGCCGGCTGGTCGGCCATTACGAAGGCCTGCGCGGCGCGAACATCCTGCCCGAGGCTGCTACGGCTGCGCTGGCCAGCCGCCGTTCCGACCTGCCGGGACTGAGCCGCGCTGCGGAGTTGTCGCAGCTGCCGCTGCTGCCTGAAGAGCTGCTGGCGCAGAGCCATCTGTTCCCCGAAGGCCGGCTGGACCAGGACCTGCAGCAGATCGACCTGCGCCAACGCAACTCGTGGCGGCTGCTGATGGCCGAAGTACCGTCGGTGGAGTTGCTGGAGGTGCAGCTGGTCAACGCGATCGCGCCGTTCATCATCAACGCGCGGCTGAAGCCGCTGATGCTGCGCACGCCCGAGCGTGACAAGCACATCGTCAACGTGTCGGCGATGGAAGGCCAGTTCTACCGCAGCTTCAAGACCACCCGCCACCCGCACACCAACATGGCCAAGGCCGCGCTGAACATGATGACGCGCACCTCGGCCACCGACTACCACAACGACGGCATCCACATGAACAGCGTCGACACCGGCTGGGTGACCGACGAGGACCCCGTCGAACTGGCCGCGAAAAAGGTGCTGCAGGAACGCTTCCACCCGCCGCTGGACATCGTCGACGGCGCCGCCCGCATCGTCGACCCGATCATCCACGGCATCAACACCGGCGAGCACGTGTGGGGCCAGTTCCTGAAGGATTACCGGCCCACGGACTGGTGAGGTGATGCCCGCTCGCGAACCGCGCGGATGGCGGCGTGCCCAGCGCCTTTCAGCACTGGGCACGCCGTGGCGCGACAGGCGCTACGGCCCGGCTAGTCGATTGCCGGTGCTGCGCATTGGTCGTTGGCACAGGCAAAATCAACTTCGGCGCCACCGCCCACGGTGAGCTTGATGTTCGAGCGCGTGTCGACGGCTTTCCCGTCCTTCTCCAACGTCACCACATAGACCCCCATCGGCAACGCGCCGATGGTGTAGCGACCCTTGGCGTTTGCCTTGGCATGACGGCGGATGCCGGATGTGCTGTGCGCCGTGATGGTTTCGCCTGCCGGGGCCCAGCCAAAAACCCTGCCAACGGTGGCTTGCGCGTGAACCCCAGCAAGTCCCGTCGTGCCATAGACAACCAAGGCGATTGCCATGGTCAGTCCCCATGGGGAGAACCCCGCGCGGCGCTTGGGGTGGTTGATCTTGAGATACCTGCTGTTTTTCATGGAACTCCCTGATTTTATCCAGTAGAGGCTCAACTCGAGTGAGCCTGCCGATCATCCGTCGATCGGCTCGTTTGCAAAGTGATTTTCAAGGCAGTCACGATGTTTCCGCCATGGCCCGACTACCCCCTTCCTTGCACTTTTGTCGTGCGCTGAGGCCATGGCATTCCGAAATGGGCATTGTTCAAGCGTCGGCTGGGTCCCCGTATTTTCCCCTTCCACCACATCCAGTCCTGGCAAAACATACCAGCTCGCCACGATCAGCCTAAGCTGCTCCGAGCCACCTGCCGAAGGGCCAAAGGTCATGGATTGGAGCACCATGGCTGCAAGGCAGGCACTGTCCACCGCGCGAGACCGTGCAAGGCGCGAAGGCGATCCTGAACCGGCAAAGCGCAGTCAGTTTGCAATCCGGCAACAATCCGTTTCCTCGCCGATCATTTCAAGTTGCCGCACACGGCCTTATGTTGCCGGCCATGCGCCAGCCGGCGCGACACAGCATCCGGAGAATCACCATGATTGAACGCAGACCCTTCGCCAGCCTGGGTGGAGCCGACCACGGCTGGCTCGACGCCAAGCACCATTTCTCGTTTGCCGGCTACCACGATGCCAAGCGCATGGGCTGGGGCGCGCTGCGCGTGTGGAACGACGACACCATCGCGCCGCAGACCGGCTTTCCGCCGCATCCGCATGCAGACATGGAGATCATCACCTACGTGCGCGAAGGCGCGATCAGCCACAAGGACAACCTGGGCAACGAAGGTCGCACCGGGGCCGGCGACGTGCAGGTGATGAGCGCGGGCAGCGGCATCACCCACGCCGAGTACAACCTGGAGAACGAGACCACGCGCATCTTCCAGATCTGGATCATCCCCGACGAGAACGGCGGCGCGCCGTCGTGGGGGGCCCGGCCGTTCCCCAAGGGCGACCGTTCGGGACGTTTCGTGGTGCTGGCCAGCGGTTTCAAGGAAGACACCGAGGCGCTGCCGCTGCGTACCAACGCACGCGTGCTGGGTGCCACGCTCAAGGCCGGCGAAAGCGTCGCGTACGCGCTGGACTCCGGCCGCTACGCCTACCTGGTGCCAGCCACCGGCAAGGTGGACATCAATGGCGTGAAGCTCGACGCCCGCGACGGCGCCGCGATCCGCAACGAGGCGACGTTGCACATCAGCGCGATCGAGGACGCCGAACTGGTGCTGGTCGATACGGCGCCCTAGCCGGCCGCCTTGCCGAACGACGGTGGCCGGTCCGCCAAGGCGGCGCCGAACTGCGTATTCGGCGTGCCGCCCATCTCGAAGACCAGGGTGCCGCCGGCGGCCAGTTCGGCGTGGCTGATCCAGCTGCGGCTCCACGGCTGGCCGTTCCAGCTGACCGACTGGATGTACGGGCTGTGCGGCCCGTTGCCCGGCGCCAGCACCGTCAACCTGCGCCCGGCGGCGAGTTCGACCTCCGCGCGGTCGACCAGCGGGCTGCCGAACACGTAGTTCGCGCTGACCGGGTCGACCGCGTACAGACCCAGCGCGCTGAGCACGTACCAGGCGCTGATCTGGCCGCAGTCCTCGTTGCCGGCGAGCCCGTCCGGCTGCGCTTCGTACATGCTTTCCAGCAGCATGCGCACGCGGGCCTGCGTCTTGTGGTGCGCACCGGTGTACGCATACAGATAGGCCACGTGGTGGCTGGGCTCGTTGCCGTGCGCGTACTGGCCGACCATGCCGGCGATGTCCGGCGGCGCGTCGGCCGGCAGCGCCGAGCTGGTGCTGAACAACGCGTCCAGCTTGCGCTCGAACGCCTGCTCGCCGCCGAACAGTTTCATGTACTCGTACAGGTCGTGCTGGTTGAGGAAGCTCGCCTGCCACGCGTTCGATTCGGTGAAGTCGCGCCACTTCGCGGCGTGGCCCATGCCGCGCGGATCGAACGGCTCCAGCCAGCGGCCGTCGCTGGCGCGCGGCCGAACGAAGCCCAGCTTGCGGTCGAACACGTGCCGGTAGTTGCGCGAGCGGTGGCGCAGCCGCGTGGCGTCGGCGTGCGCGCCGGCGGCGTCGGCCAGGTGCGCGACGGCCCAGTCGTCGTAGGCGTATTCGAGTGTCTTGCTGACCGCCTCGCCTTCGCTGTCGCTGGGGATGTAGCCGAGCTTGCGGTAGAACGGCAGGCCACGATAATCGTCGTCCATCGCGCGCTTGCGGAACAGCGGCCACGCCGCCGCGTAGTCGATGCCGGCGAAGCCCTTCGCATGCGCCTCGGCCACCACCACCGCGGAGTGGTAGCCGATCATGCAGCCGGTCTCCACGCCCTGCAGCGGCCATACCGGCGGGCCGTCGGGACTCTCGCCGGCCATCCGCACCAGGCCGTTGACCAGGTCCGGCACGCGATCCGGCTGATACAGCGTGAGCAGCGGATGCTGCGCCCGGTAGGTGTCCCACAGCGAGTAGGTGCTGTAGTTGTGGGCGCCCTGCGGCAGCTGGTGCACGGCCAGGTCCATGCCGCGATAGCGGCCGTCGACGTCGCTGAACAGGGTCGGCGCGAGCATCGTGTGGTAGAGCGAGGTGTAGAAGATGCGGCGCACGTCTTCGGACACCGTGTCGATGCGGATGCGGCCCAGCTCGCGTTCCCACGATGCCGCGGCGGCGCGGCGCACCTGCTCGAAATCCCAGCCCGGCATCTCCGCATCGAGATTGCGCAGGGCGCCGGCGACGTCGACGCCGGAAATGCCGACCTTGACCAGCAACGGCTCGCTGGCGATACGGTCAATATGCAGCGCGGCCTTCAGATGCGTGCCGTGCGCTTCGGTGGTGCCGGCGGGCAGCGCCGCGTCCTCGGCGTACAGCGTGGCTTGCGTGACCGGGCGCGACAGCTTCATCGCGAAATGGATGTGCCGGCCGCCGGCCCACTGGTGCACGCGGCGCTCGCCGACCAGGGTATCGGTGCCGACCAGCTTCAGCCGCGCATCGCTGACCTTGCACGGCACCGCCGCGTCATCGTGATAGCCGTGCGCGAGATCGACCAGCAGGTGGCCGCTGCCCGCGCCGTGGAACGTATAGCGATGCAGCCCCGCGCGCAGTGTTGCCGTGAGTTCGGCCACGATGTCGTGGTTCTTCAGGTGCGCCTGGTAGTAGCCCGGCTGCGCCCGCTCGCGGTCGTAGCGCGAGCGGTAGCCCGGCCCGGGCTGCGCCACGCTGTCGGCGGAAAGCCCGGCATGGGCGGCGCCGTCGTGGCGCGAACGGTAGTTCTGCTCCGGCAGGCCGCGGGCGCCGGGCTGCAGAAGCACCGGCCCCTGCGCCGGCATCACCAGCACGTCGAGCATGTCGCTGGCGCCGGTGCCGCTCAGGTGCGTATGCGAAAAACCCATGATCGAGCCGTCGCCTTGGTGGTAACCCGAGCAGGCATCCCAGCCCGCGTCGTTGGTATCCGGGCTGAGCTGCACCATGCCGAACGGCAGCGTGGCGCCTGGATAGACGTGGCCGTGGCCGCCGGTGCCGATGAAGACATCGACGTGCCGCGCGAAGCCATCGGGTTCGGGTTCGGGTGCCGGCGACGCCGCATCGCCGGTACGGGGCGTCGCGAATGCCGCCAGCGGTTCGAGCCGGCTGCCGAGCAGGCCCAATGCCGCCGCTCCCTGCAGGAAACGTCTGCGTGTCACCATGCTGCGTTCTCCGTTGCGAGTCCTGTATTCAGGCGCGCTGCAGCAGTTCCGGCCGCTGCGCTGCCAGTTGCACGATCAGTTCGCCGAACAGGGTATTGGCCCAGGCGAACCACGGGCGGGTGAAGTGTGCCGGATCGTCCTGATCGAAGGCCTCGTGCATGAAACCGGTGCCGGCGTGGGTGGTCTTCAACCAGTGCAGACACTGGCCGATCTCGCCGCCGTCGTCGCTGGTCAATCCACGCATGATGATCGACATCGGCCAGATCATGCGCAAGCCCTCGTGCGGACCACCGATGCCCTGCGCCGCACGGCCGCGGAAGAAATACGGATTGCGCGCACTCCAGGCCAGCTCGCGGCTGCGCCGGTAGCGCGCATCGTCACTGCGGCAGCAGCCGAGGTAGGCCAGGCTCGACAAGCCCGGCGCGTTGGCGTCGTCCATGAACAGCTGATTGCCGTAACCATCGACTTCATAGGCCCAGAACGCGTTGCCGTGCTCGTCGTGCATCACGCCGAATTTCTGCAGCGCCTGCTCGACCTCGTCGGCCAGCCCCGTGCATCCGGAAGCGAAAGCGCGGTCGTCGTGCAACGCCACCGTCAGTTCCGCCAACTGCCGCAGCGAGCTCACCGCGAACAGGTTGCCGGGGATCGACAGCGGATAGATGCAGGCGTCGTCCGAGGGCCGGAACATCGCATGGATCAACCCGACGGGGCGGGCCGGATTGCCGTAGCCGTCGAGGAACTGGGTATCGGTCGGGTTGGCCGATGACCGCTGGAAGTGGTACGGACCGCGGCCGTGCTTGCGCTGCTGCTCGCGGAAGGTAGCCAGCACCGTGTGCATCGCGGCGCGCCAGTCGTCATCGAACGGCTCGCGGTCGCCGGTGGCGCGCCAGTAGGCATGCGCCAGCCGGATCGGATAGCACAGCGAATCGATCTCCCATTTGCGCTCGGCCACGCCCGGATGCATGTCGGTGAGATCCTGCTGCGCCCACGACAATGTCGTTTTCGCCTGCGGATCGGGCAGGAACGCATTGGCGTACGGGTCGATCGATATGCACAGCGCCTGGCGCCGGATCAGCCCACGGAACAGCCGGCGCAAGGGTTCGTCGTGCGCCGCCAACGGCACGTACGGCCACACCTGTGCGGAGGAATCGCGCAACCACATTGCATCGATGTCGCCGGTGACGATGAAGGTATCCGGCTTGCCACGCAGGCTGCCCAGTTGCACCGTGGTGTCCAGCGTGTTCGGGTAGCAGTTTTCGAACAGCCAGGCCAGTTCGGGATCGCCGATCTTCGCCTTGGTGCGTACGATCAGCGCTTCCACGGCCGAGCTGACGAACTTGCGCTGGCCGGGCGGCGGACGCTGGCTCACGTAGCGCGGCGCAGCCAGCGCCATCGGCACACGTCCCAGCATCACGCCACCGGCGGCGCCGGCCATCAGCTTCAGCAGGGAGCGGCGAGAGATGATCATGGCCGAGCGGTCTCCAGGGTGGTCGGTGTGCGGTGACGTAGGGTGGCGTCGAACATCGAACGTACATGCAGTGCATCGCGCAACGACGCGATACTGGTTGCGCCGATGATCTGCAGTTCGATGCGCTCGCCGGGAAGCATGTCGAACGCATTGTCGGAAACCTGCGCATCCAGCGAACCAAAATCAATCCAGACCTCGCGCGCCAGGCGCTTCGCGTGCACGCTCAGCACGATACCGTGACCGCTGTCGGCAAGCTCGGCATGCAGGTCGGGATCGGGCAACTGCAGCGTCAGCGCGGGCTCGAAATACAACAGGTGACGTGACACTGGCCTGCCCTGCTCGACCAGCTCGAACACCGCGAAGCTGCGATGCGGATCGGCGCCCTGCAGCAGCGCCGCATCGGCCAGCTCGGCAGCGCGGATGCTGGCCAGCGGGGGCATCTGCACGGGTTCGATGTTTTCGTGCAGAAGCCGCCCATCCACGTCCATCACGCGCGTGCGCAGCTGCGCGTCAAGCGGCGTGGTCCGATCGGAAATCAGGAACACGTCGGTGCGCCCGTCGCGACGGATCGGTGCCACCCGTACCGGTGCATAGAAACGGCGCGCGTGGAACTGCAGCGCCTTCCATCGGCCGAAGTAATCCATGCTGGACCACGAGGCGCCAGGCCAGACATCGTTGAGCTGCCAGTACAGCGAGCCCATGCTTTGCGGCCGCGCGCTGCGCAGGTGGTCGGCGGCCAGCTCGATGCCCTCCGCCTGCATCACCTGGCTGAGGTAGACGAAGGAGGCGAAATCCTTCGGCTCGCCGTAGTACTTGCGGATGTAGAACAGCAGGCGCTGGTTGCCATTGCCGCCGTCGAACTTCTGGTGCGCGCGCATCACCGGCGAATCCGTCGACAGGTCGGCGGGCGCGGCAAAGCTGCGGATCGTCGCCATCGCCGGGAACGACTGCAGGCCGTATTCGGACTGGAATCGCGGCGTGGTCTTCAGGTAATCCTCGATCGGCGCGGAGCCCGCCCAGACGTCCCACACGTGCATGTCGCCGTCATCCGGCACGTTGGCCGGTCCGTCGAAATCCGTGCTCGGCGAACTGGCCCAGTACGGTACGTCCGGCGCGTAGCGCTGCACCACGCCGCGCAGCGTTTCGCCGAACAGGGTGCGCATGCCCTTCTCGACGCGCGCGCGTTCGGCCGGCCCGATGGCTTGCGCAAACTTCTTCCGGTCGGGCCAGGATTCCCAACCCGTCTGCACCTCGTTGTTGCCGCACCACAGCACGATGCTGGGGTGGTCGCGCAGGCGCATGACCTGTTCGGTCGCCTCGATCCGCGTGTTCTCGCGGAATGCCGTGTCGTAAGGCGGCACCGCTCCGCCGAACATGAAGTCCTGCCAGATCATCAGGCCGAGCCGGTCGGCCATCGCGTAGAACGCATCGCTCTGGTAGTAGCCGCCGCCCCACACGCGCAGCATGTTCATATTGGCGTTGCGCGCGGACTGCAGGACCTGCCGCATGCGCGCCTCGGTGACGCGCTCGGGAAAACTGTCGAACGGAATCAGGTTGGCGCCCTTGGCGAAGACAGGTACGCCGTTGACCACGAAGGCGAAGCTGCGGCCCCAGCGATCGCGCTGACGCCGCAGTTCCACGCTGCGCAGGCCGGTATCGCGCTCGATGCTGGCGACGACCTTGCCCGCGACGACCACTTCGGCGTGGAAATGGTAGAGATTCGGTGCACCGTAGCCGGCAGGCCACCAGCGCTGCGGGCGTTCGATGCGCAGCGGCAGGTCGAGGCGGTTGTCGCCTGCTTCCAGCGAGGCCTCCTGCATCACGTTGCGGCGGCTGCCGTCCGGCGCACTCCAGGCCAGCCGCAGTTGGGCCTTGCCAGCGTGGTCGGCATGGATGTCGAATTGCGCCAGCAGTTGCGCGACGTCCGCATCGACATGCTGCTGGGCGATGTGGACATCCGCCAGCCGCAGGTCGTCCCAGGTTTCCAGGCGCACCGGCTGCCAGATGCCCTCGGTGACGTAGCGCGGCCCCCAGTCCCAGCCGTACTGGTAGTTGGCCTTGCGCACGTAGTTGGACGTCTGCTTGCCTTTCGGCTCGTCGCCGAATGCGGAGTCGAATTCGCCCGGCAACGCATACGGTTGCCTCAGCAGCCAGGGCTGCAGCCGGGTGATCGGCGAATGCAGGGTGACCAGCAGTGTGTTGCTGCCAGCCTGCAGCATGTTTTTCACCGGCACGCGCCAGCGCCGAAACATGTTGTCGGCGGTCAGCAGCGGGTGGCCATTGAGCGAGACGTCCGCGAAGGTATCCAGACCGTCGAAAACGAGTTCGACATGAGCATGCCGCAGCGTTGTCGCATCGATCGCGAGCGGCAGTTGATATTGCCAATCGGCCAGGCCGATCCACTGCAATGAGGCTTCGTTGTCGCGATGGAACGGATCGCCGATCGCACCGGCGGCCAGCAGATCGGTCTGCACGCTGCCCGGCACGTGGGCGGCACGCCATGCCACCGCTTCCGGATGCGCCTGCGCGGCGGCCGATCCGGGTGCGAGGCGGAAACGCCAGCCTGTCGCGAGCGTCTGCGTGGTGGTCGCCGCAGCCGTGCCGGCACCGCATGCGCAGGCGAACAGGATCAGCACGGCCATGCGGACGCGCACTGCGGCAACTGGCGGGGCATCCCTGTCCGGTCGCATCCCGTGTTTCGTCATGCGCGAGCCTTTGGCCAAGAAGGCGTGGTGTTGTTGCGGATTCGCCGACACCACGAAGGTATACGCGATCAGGCCCATGGTAAATCACGACTTCACGCACGTATTGGATGACCCGCGCAGGCACTTGATATCTCCCGTGACGGCGCCAGTGTTTACGGCATGTCCGCCATCGGCGGTGGTGAACCGGTTCGAATTCGAGCGCAAGACCCGGGGTGCCGCCGGGGCCGCCGATCCGTAGATTGCGCCTTACGCGATAATCTGACGGAAGGAACAACCATGAAGACTTTCGACAAACAGGCTGCACTTGCCACCACCGTCGCCGACCCGCGCTGGGCCGCGGTGCAGGCGCGCGATGCGCGCGCCGACGGCAGCTTCTTCTATTCGGTGCGGACCACCGGCGTGTACTGCCGGCCATCCTGCGCGGCGCGCCCGGCCCGGCCCGAGAACGTGGCGTTCCACGCCACCGCTGCCGAGGCGGAACGCGCCGGCTTTCGCCCGTGCAAGCGCTGCCGGCCCGACCAGCCATCGCTGGCGGAGCAGCATGCGGCGATGGTCACCGCTGCCTGCCGCGTGATCGAGCAGGCCGAGACGACGCCCACTCTCGAACAGCTGGCGAAACCGACCGGGCTCAGCCCGTTCCACTTCCACCGCGTCTTCAAGGCCGTCACTGGCGTGACCCCGAAGCAGTACGCCACGGCGCATCGCAGCCGTCGCGTGCGCAGCGAGCTGGGGCGCAGTGCCTCGGTGACCGAGGCGATCTTCGAGGCCGGTTACAACGCCAGCAGTCGCTTCTATGAAACCGCCAATCAGGTGCTGGGCATGACACCTTCCAGCTATCGCGCCGGCGGCGCCGACAGCGAGATCCGCTTCGCCATCGGCGAATGCTCGCTGGGTGCGATCCTGGTGGCGCAGAGCGAACGCGGCGTGTGCGCGATCCTGCTCGGCGACGATCCGGACGCGTTGGCGCGCGACCTGCAGGATCGCTTCCCCAAGGCCAGGCTGATCGGCGGCGACCACGACTACGAGCAACTGGTGGCGCAGGTAGTCGGCTTCATCGAGGCACCGGCGATTGGCCTGGACCTGCCGCTGGACGTGCGCGGCACCGCGTTCCAGCAGCGCGTGTGGCGGGCGCTGCGCGAAATCCCCGCCGGCAGCACGGTCAGCTACGGCGAGATCGCGCGGCGCATCGGCTCGCCCAAGGCCATGCGGGCCGTGGCGCAGGCCTGCGCCAGCAACCTGCTGGCGGTGGCGATCCCGTGCCATCGCGTGGTGCGCAACGACGGCGGCCTGTCCGGCTACCGCTGGGGCGTGCAGCGCAAGCGTGCATTGCTGGATCGCGAGGCGCAGGCATGAATGCGCAGTGGCGTGCCGTCGCCCGACCCGATGCGCGGCTGCAGGCATACGACTGGGCCGGCCTCGCCGACGAACTCGACGCACACGGCTGCGCGATGCTGGAAGCCCTGCTGTCGCCAAACGAGTGCATGGCGCTGGCTGGGCTGTACGCGGACGATGGACGGTTCCGCAGCCGCGTGGTGATGGGCCGCCACGGTTTCGGCCGTGGCGAGTACCGCTACTTCGACTACCCGCTGCCCGACGTGGTGGCCGAGCTGCGCGGCGCGGCTTACCCGCTGCTGGTGCCGATCGCGAACCGCTGGAACGCGTCGATGGGGCTGGCCGTGCGCTACCCCGCCACGCATGCCGAATTCATCGAACGCTGCCATGCCGCCGGCCAGCGGCGCCCTACCCCGTTGCTGCTGCAGTACGGCGCGGGCGACTACAACTGCCTGCACCAGGACCTGTACGGCGAGCACGTGTTTCCGTTGCAGCTGGCGATCCTGCTGTCCGAACCGGGGCGCGATTTCAGCGGTGGCGAGTTCGTGCTGACCGAGCAGCGCCCGCGCATGCAGTCGCGCGTTGAAGTGGCGCCGCTGCGCCAGGGCGACGCGGTGCTGTTCGCGGTGCACCAGCGGCCGGTGCAAGGTACGCGCGGCAGCTACCGGGTGAATATGCGCCACGGTGTCAGCCGCGTGCGCAGCGGCCATCGCCACACGCTTGGCATCATCTTCCACGACGCCACATGATCACCGCCGACCTGTTCGCCGCCGCACTCGCGCCTGTCCACCAGGACGAGTCGCTATGCGAAGGCGCGATGGTATTGCGCGGGTTTGCCCTGGCCAGCGAGGCGGCGTTGCTGCAGGCGCTCGATGTGATCGTGGCGCAGGCGCCGTTCCGCCACCTGGTCACGCCTGGCGGTTTCCGCATGTCGGTGGCGATGACCAATGCGGGGCCGCTGGGTTGGGTCAGCGACCGCCGCGGTTACCGCTACGACCCGATCGATCCGGACAGCGGCAAGCCATGGCCGTCGATGCCGACGGCCTTCCTGCGCCTGGCTGCTGAGGCCGCGGCGTACGCTGGTTTCGCCGGCTTCGTGCCGGATGCCTGCCTGATCAACCGCTACGAAGCGGGTACCCGGCTGAGCCTGCACCAGGACCGCGACGAACACGACCTGGGCCAGCCGATCGTGTCGGTCTCGCTGGGCATTCCGGCGGTGTTCCTGTTCGGCGGCTTGCAGCGCTCGGATCGTGCGCAACGGGTGCCGCTGGCGCATGGCGACGTGGTCGTGTGGGGCGGCCCGGCCCGACTGCGCTATCACGGCGTGCTGCCGCTGAAGCCGAACCACCATGATGTACTGGGCGACTGCCGTATCAATCTCACGTTCCGGCGCGCTGGCTGACGCCAGCCGGAGGGACTTCGAAATCTGTCCGCGTCCGCGGACGAAGTGTCCGCGGACAGTGCTGCGGCGATCGCGCAAGACGGTGCATCAGGCATCCTCCGTTGGCATGACTCGTGCTGACCTCGTTCGGGATGGTCATCCGGGCATCCGGCTTGGCCACGAAGAAATCCGCTGTCGCGGACTTCGGACATCAGGCAGCACTTCGGGGGAAAGGCGATGCCATGGTGACCTATTATCTTCGGCTGGCCCTGGTCAGCTTCCGTCGCAACCCCATGCTCACCGCGCTGATGGTGGTCGCCATCGGGCTGGGCGTGGCGATGACCATGACCGCATACACCATCCTGTATGTGATGGCCCGCGATCCGATTCCGCAGAAATCGGGTCAGCTTTACGCCGTGCAGCTCGACAACGGCGGTCCGCGCAGCCGCAAGGCGGGCGATGACGAGCCGCCCACGCAGCTCACCCATCGGGACGCGATGGCGCTGCTGGCCTCGCATGAGGCACGCCATCAGGTGGCCATGTATCAGGTGTCGGCGACGGTGACTCCGGCGGATCGCAGCCTGAAGCCTTTCTCCATCGCCGCGCGGGCGACGTCGCCGGATTTCTTCAGGATGTTCGACGTGCCGATGCGCTACGGGCATGCCTGGGATGCGTCCGACGACGCCACGGGTGCTGCGCTGATCGTCTTGAGCAAGTCGCTCAACGAGCGCCTCTTCGGCGGCGCCGACAGCGTGGGAAAGTCGGTGTATCTGAACGATGCCAGCTACCGGGTGGTCGGCGTCATCGACGCGTGGGACCCGAAGCCGCGCTACTACGACGTCATCAACGGACAGGACTTCGAGGAAGGCGAGGATGCGTTTCTCCCGCTCACGCTGACCATCGGCAAGCAGATGTCCACTTCCGAGTATGAGTTCTGCGACGCGGGCCCCCGCGGCGAAACCTTCGATGACCTGATCCGCTCGGAGTGCGTGTGGCTGCAGTTCTGGGCCGAACTGCCCACGTCGGCAGAGGCCGAGGCGTATCGGCGCTTCCTGACGAATTACGCGCGCGACCAGGAGCAGGCCGGCCGGTTTGCCTGGAAGCCGAACGTGCGCCTGCGCAACGTCCGCGACTGGCTGGTGGCGCAGAAAGTCGTGCCCAACGATGCCAGGCTCTCGGTGCTCGTCGCCTTCAGCTTCTTCGTCGTCTGCCTGGTTGGCGCGCTGGGGCTGATGCTCGCCAAGTCGCTCGAGCGCGCGGGCGAGTTCGGCCTGCGCCGCGCGCTGGGCGCCAGCGGCCGCAACATCTTCGCGCAGGCCATCATCGAGTCCGGCGTCGTCGGGTTGCTCGGCGGCATGTTGGGGCTGTTCCTCACCGTACTGGCGCTGTGGGCGCTGCGTACCCTCTTCCCGGTCGGCATGGGGCGGATCGCCAGCATGGATGCCTCGCTGTTGGCGACCACGCTGGCGCTGGCGACCGTCGCGACCCTTGTCGCCGGGTTCTATCCGGCATGGCGGGCCATGCGGATCGCGCCCGCGCTGCAGTTGAAGGTCGGTTAGCACGTTCGAATCCTGCGTAGCTGCAGCGCATCCCACCATCCGGACACCGAGAGATGAGCATGGAAGTTGCACCGATCCTGGCGGCACTGAGGCGAAGCAAGATCGGCGCCTTGCTGGTGGTGATACAGGTCGCCTTGACCCTGGCGATCATCAGCAACGTGATCTCCATCGTCGGTGAGCGCACGGCCTTGCTGAGGCGGCCTACCGGGACGGACGAGCACAACCTGTTCGCGATCGGTTTCCGGCTCACCAGCGGTAGCGGGAGCAAGGCGGCACTGGACACGGACCTGAGCCGCGTACGGGCCGTTCCCGGCGTGGTCGACGCGGTGGCGACCAACACCTACCCCTTGCGGGGCAGCGGCTGGAGCGAAGGCGCCAGCCTGCTTCCCGGTGCCAGCAACCAGCGGGATCAGAACGCCCAGACCGCCGTTTACGCGATGGATCAACACGGCATCGGCACGCTGGGCCTGCACCTGCTCGCGGGGCGCAATTTCACGCCCGAAGACGTACTGCAGGGCAATTTCAATGCGGGGCCCATGCCGGGTGTCGCCATCGTCAGCCGGGCGCTGGCCCGGCAGCTGTTTCCCCGGGGGAAAGCCTTGGGCAAGCCGATCTATCTGTCGTCGGATGCGGCCAAGCCGGTCGCCATCATCGGCGTGGTGGAACGTCTGCAGTCGCCAGTCGCGGCCGGCACCATCGACAAGGCGGTGAGCGAAAACTCGATCATCGTCCCGATTGCCAGTGCCGGCCCGGGCGGCCTGCTCATGGTGCGCGTCAAGCCCGGTTCGCTCGACGCCACGATGCCGGAGGTGAAGAAGGCGCTGATCGCATCGAACCCGGAGCGGATCTTCGGCCGACTGCGGCCGCTCGATGAGATCCGCAGCACCGCCTATGAAAAAGATCGCTCCATGGCCATCGCGCTGGGTGTCGTGTGCTGCGTCTTGGTGCTGGTCACCGCCCTGGGCATCGTGGGCCTGACCAGTTTCTGGGTGGCACGGCGAAAGCGGCAGATCGGCATTCGCCGCGCTCTCGGCGCGACACGCGCGGCCATCGTGCGCTACTTCCTGATCGAGAACGCGCTGCTCTGCCTGGCCGGCGTCCTGTTCGGCACGGTTGTCGCACGCGGCCTGAACATCTGGCTGTGGAGTCATTACGGGGTGGGACGGTTGCCGGCGTGGGAGCTGTTCCTGTGCGCGCTCGTCGTGATCCTGCTCGGACAGGGCGCCGCCGTGTTCCCTTCCCTGCGCGCCGCGAAGGTCGAGCCGACGCAGGCATTGCGTTCCGTATAGTTCATGCAAGCCACTGGAACACCGATGTCCGGATGTCGATGCGCAGTCCGCGATCCACAGGAGCGATACGGCCGATGAAGAACCGCGAACGGCCCCGGGCAGCGTATGCCGGAGCATCGGCGTTCCTGGCTTCGATCGACGCCGACTGGGCACGCCTGGTGGCGCAGGTCGGTCCCTGCGGCCACGAACCGAAACCGGCGCGCGAGCCGTACGAGGCATTGGTTCGTGCGGTGGCCTACCAGCAACTGCATGTGAAGGCCGGCGACGCGATCCTGGCGCGGCTGCTGGCCTTGCATCCGCAGCGGGCGTTTCCGTCGCCGGCGCAATTGCTCGATGCCGACTTCGACGCCATGCGCGCCTGCGGTTTCTCGGCGCGCAAGATCGAGACGATCCGCGGCATCGCCGCGGCCACGCTGGATGGTGTGGTGCCGGACCTGGCGACGGCCCTGAGGCTGCCCGATGAGGGACTGATCGCCCGGCTCAGTGCGTTGAAAGGCATCGGCCGCTGGACCGTGGAGATGTTCCTGATCTACAGCCTGGATCGGCCCGACATCCTGCCGGCAGACGACTTCGGCGTGCGCGAGGGCTACCGCCTGTTGAAGTCGCTGGACACGGCGCCCGCACCGAAGGCGCTGGCGGCGATCGGCGCGGCCTGGAGCCCGCATCGCACCGCCGCCGCCTGGTATCTGTGGCGCGTGCCGCGGCCGTCGAAGGCGAAGGCTAAGCAGGCGGCAGCGGGCTGACGCCGAGCCGGTGTCCGTACACCAGCTTGCCGCCCAGCCAGCCGGCCACGCCCAGACACAGGAAGCCCAGCACGCTCAGCCCGATCGCCAGCAGGCCCGGCTCGATGAAGTGCGTGCCGTGCAGGCGCAGGAACAGGCTGGCCACGTAGCAGGCCAGCGCGCCCATCACCATGATCATGTGCCGGTTGACGTCCTTGATCGCCGGGTTGTCCCCGTCGACCTTGGCCAGTTCGAGCAGGCCGGCCAGCATGGCGGGAATCGAGAAGCCGATCCCCGCCAGCAGCAGGATGCTGGCAAAGCGCCACGCCGGTTCGCCCCAGGCCAGGCTGGCAAGATCCGCCGCGGTGGCCAGCGACCAGCAGGCGATCGGGAAATGCACCAGGGCCGGATGCAGCGGATGGCGCATGGTGGCGGCTCAGGCCAGCAGCAGGCTGAGCAGGGTCAGGAAACCGATCACCGCGACGCCGGCGTGCACCAGCACCACGGCCTTCGGCGCGACCTGCTTGCGCAGGTGGAACGAGGCGAGGAAGAAGCCGCCCAGCGCCGCCAGCACCAGCAGGGCCAGCGCCGCAGTGAGCCGCCCTGGGGCCGCGCCCTGCAGCACCACGAGGATCAGCAGCACCAGGCCGCTGGCGCCGAGCAGCGCATGCAGCACCGAAATCGCCCACGGCGCCAGCTTGCCGCGCAGCACGCTGGAGGCCAGCACCAGACCGCCGATGGCGGCAATCGCAAAAACCAGAATCGCATAGAGCAGCATGTCGTTTCCCCCGGGTAGCGCGTTGATGAAGTGGATGGCTACCGATCGGATGCAGCCGTGCCTCCAAAGGTTCCCGCGGCATGGCGACGGCCTCTGCAGGATGCACCTTTCGGGCGATCCGCGCTCGACCATGGTGCAAGTGCCCATCCTGCAGCGACTTGCTAACCTCGCCGGATCGTCCGGTTCGCGAGGCAGGCATGGCAGTCACCCACGGCATCCACACCATCGACACCGGCTTCGTGCGGCCGCAGTTCGACGCGGCCTATCTGGTTGTCGAGAGCGGCCGCGGCGCCTTCATCGACTGCGGCACGAACTTCGCTGTGCCGCGCATGCTGGCGGCGCTGGACGAGGCGGGAATCTCCGCTGCCGAGGTGGACTGGCTGATCCTCACCCACGTGCACCTGGACCATGCCGGCGGCGCCGGCGAGCTGATCGCGCGGCTGCCGAACGCGAAGCTGGTGGTGCATCCGCGCGGCGCGCGGCACATGATCGATCCCTCGGTGCTGTGGGCCGGCGCCAGCGCGGTGTACGGCGAGGCGGTGATGGAGCAGACCTACGGCCGGCTGCGCCCGATCGCGGCCGATCGCGTCATCGAGGCGCCGGACGGGCACGTGGTGGAACTGGCCGGCAGGCCGTTGCGGTGCATCGACACGCCCGGCCACGCGAAGCACCACCTCACTGTGTACGACGAACGCGCCAATGCCTGTTTCACCGGCGACGTGTTCGGCCTCTCGTATCGCGATTTCGACATCGCGAACGGCCCGTTCATCCTGCCCACCACCTCGCCGGTGCAGTTCGATCCGCCGGCGCTGCATGCGTCGATCGAGCGGCTGCTCGCCCTGCGGCCCGATGCGATGTACCTCACCCACTACGGCCGGGTGGAAGATGTCGAACGGCTGGCCGCCGACCTGCATGTGCAGATCGACGCGATGGTGGATCTCGCCCGTGCCGCGCACGGCAAGCCCGACCGGCATGCCGTGCTGATGGAGTCGCTGACCGACCTCTACGCAGCCCGTGCCGCGGCCCATGGCTGGCGCCACGGGCGCGACGCCTTGCGCCAATTGCTGGGCATGGACATCGAGCTGAATGCGCAGGGGCTGGAGGTCTGGCTGGATCGCTGATCCATCATGCGGGCCGGAGCCGGCTCACTTGCCTGCTCCGCGCGCATCCTGCCGTTCCTTCGTCAGCCGCGCCTCGAAGCGCGGCTGCGCCGCCGCGGCATAGGCGCGACAGGCGCCGGTATCGACCAAGGGGGCGGACGAATGTTCGCGATCACGTGCGGCGATCTTCTGCATGAAGCCGCTGGCATCGGGATGCGGAGTGATCAGGATGTCGCAGGACAAGCCGGCGACCGTTGCGAAGGACTGGCGGAAACCCGCCACCCGTGCCGGGTCGTCGCTGTAACGGAAACCATCGCGGCCGAGCGCGGTGAGGCTGTCGACGTAAGCCAGCGCCAGGCAGCGTTCCTTTTCGCATGAGCGCCAGGTCCATGACGTGCTGCCCGGCGTGTGGCCGGGCGTGTAGTGCGCCGTGATGGCGATCGACCCCACCTGCACGACAGCGCCATCGGCGACCACCTCGACCGGCGCGACCGCCGGATAGCGTGGCGCCATGCCGTATTGCGGGTCGTCTGGATCATGGCCGCCCGAACGCAGCTCCTTCGCCCCGGCGGTGCTCGCTGCCACCGTGGCGCCGCTGTCGTGCGCCAGCTTGGCGATCGCCCCCGCGTGGTCGGAGTGGGCGTGCGAGTTGAGGATCAGCTTGATGTCACGCAGGCGGAAGCCGAGCGCGCGGATGTTCGCCTCGATCTGCGCCGTATTGCCTTCCAGCGTGCCGTCGATCAGCACGTGGCCCTGCGGCGAGGTGATCAGGATCGCGCTCAGTCCCTGCGTGCCCACGTACCAGCTGTTGCCGTAGATGCGGAACGGCTGCCGCGGCTGGCTCCATGCGGCATCGTTCGCGTGCGCCAGGCTTGCCGCGAACAGGGTGGCGCCAATCCACAGCGTGCGGATGAAGGGGTTCATGCGGAGCTCCATGACGATGACGAGGCCGTCATGGTGGCCGGCGGCCGCGAACGTTTGCTGGCGCGTTGCTGGCAAATCGCGGGCAACGCGCGACGGCCAGCTCAGGCCAGGCGGGTGCCGTTCGGTACCGGGCGCTCGATCGCAGTGACCACCACGCCATCGTCGGTGGGAAAGCCGGTCAGCAGGAACTGCGAGCGGAACGGGCCGATCTGCTTTTCCGGGAAGTTGATCACGCCCACGATCTGCCGGCCAAGCAGATCCCCGGCCTGGTACAGCGCGGCGATCTGCGCGCTGGTCTTCTTCTCGCCGTAGGGGCCGAAATCCACCCACACCTTCCATGCCGGCTTGCGCGCTTCGGGGAAAGGCTCGACCTTGGTCACCGTACCGGCGACGATCAGGACCTTCTCGAAATCGGCCCAGCTGATGTCGGGGTGATTCGTTGCACTCATCCTTCCAACCTCGTTTTCAGACAGTCGCGGCTTTGTTGCCACCAGTAGCTGGCCTGCGCCGCAAGGTAACCGAACGGGCGATGGGTGCTGCCCAGGCCGTAGTCGGCGAACTGCTTCCAGCGGTCGTCGCCCTCGGCGATCGCCGCCGCCAACAGTTCGCCAGCGGCACAGGTCGGCGCCAGGCCGTGGCCGCCGAAGGCCTGCGCCCACCACAGACCGTTGCCGTCGCCGCCGATCTGCGGCATCTGATGTCGCGCGTAGCTCATCAGGCCCGACCAGGCATGGTCGATGCGCACGCCCTTCAGTTGCGGGAATACCCGCAGCAGGTCCCTCGTCAGCAGGCGCTGCACCCCGCGTGGCGAGCGGTTCAGTACCGAGATGCGCCCGCCCCACAGCAGCCGCGTATCCGGCAGCGCGCGATAGTAGTCGAATGCGAAGCGGCTGTCGTAGATCGCTGCGCGGGTATGCAGGCACTCGTCCAGCCGGTCGCCGAGCGGTTCGGTCACCATCACGTAGGTGGCGATCGGCAGGATCGCCCGATCGATCGGCTTCTGCAGGCCGGCCAGATAACCGCCGCAGGCCAGCACCAACTGATCGGCCAGCAGTTCGCCGTGCGCCGTGCGCAGGCGCCATTGCAGGCCCTCGCGCGTGAGGCTGCGCACGCCGCTGTCCTCGTGGATGCGCACGCCCTGCCCGGCCGCTGCTGTGGCCAGGCCGATCGCGTAGTTGAGCGGATGCAGGTGCAGCGCGTCGCGCTCGTACAGGCCATCGTGATAGCGCTCGCTGCGGATGCGCGCGCGCAGTTCGGTCTCCGGCAGCCACTGCCATTGCACGCCGTAATGTTCGGCCAGCAGTTGCTGGCGCTCGCGCAGCACGGCGGGATCACGAAACCAGTTGGCCCAGATCACGCCTTCGTCGACCGTATCGCAGGCGATCGCGTAGTCGGCGATGCGCTGGCGGATCCGCCCGACCGCTTCGGTGGTGAGCTTGAACAGCGCCTGCGCGCGTGCCTCGCCCAGTTGGTCGAGCAGCGCCTGTTCGCCCAGCGAGTAGCCGGCGAAGACGAAGCCGCCGTTGCGGCCGGACGCACCGAAACCGACCTGCTCGCGTTCCAGCAGCACCACGTCGCGCACGCCGCGCTCGGCCAGTCCGAGTGCCGTGTTCAATCCGGCAAAGCCGCCGCCGATGACGGCAACACGCGCGTGCGTGCTGCCCTGCAGTGGCGCCCAGGCCGCGTACGGCGTGGCCGTGGCGCGGTAGTAGGACGTGGTCGAGGATGGATTCATGTTGCAGCGATGGCTGACGCCGATGTCCGTAACCCGGCAAGCATAGCCCTCAAGCCCGGGCGTTGACGCGAACGTGGTTCAAAGCTGGCTAAGGAACGCGCGCACGGTGGGTGCGAGCTTCGGGTCCTGCATGGCCATGTGCATGGTGGCGCGCACCAGGCCGGCCTTGTTGCCGCAGTCGAAACGGGTGCCTTCGAAACGGTAGGCCAGTACCTTGCCCTGCTCTTTCAGCAGCGCCTCGATCGCATCGGTGAGCTGGATTTCGCCACCGGCGCCCGGCGTGGTCTGTTCCAGCAGCTGGAAGATGCGACCGGGCAGCACGTAACGCCCGACCACGGCGAGGTTCGACGGCGCGTCGGCCGGCTTGGGCTTCTCGACCATGTAGCGGATCAGGGCGCTGCGTTCGTCGACCGGCGTGGCGTCGACGATGCCGTATTTGTCGGTGTCGCCGTGCGGGACTTCCTCCACCGCGATCACGCCGGCCTGCTGTGCCTCGGCGAGGTCAGCCATCTGCCGCAGCGCGCCCTTGCCGGCGCCGTTCCAGATCAGGTCATCCGGCAGGATCACGCCGAACGGCTCGTCGCCGACCACGGGTCTGGCGCACAGCACGGCGTGGCCCAGGCCGAGCGCCTCGGGCTGGGTCACGAAGATCGCCCGCACGTGCCGCGGCAAGGTGCCTTGCACCAGCGCCAGCAGTTCGGCCTTGCCTTTCTCGTGCAGCTTCGATTCCAGCTCGTAGGCCTTGTCGAAATAGTCGGCGATCGCGTGCTTGTAGCGGTTGGTGACGAAGATCAGGGTATCGGCCCCGGCATCCACCGCCTCGTCCACGGCGTATTGGATCAGCGGCTTGTCGAGGACCGGCAGCATCTCCTTGGCGACCACCTTGGTCGCCGGCAGGAAGCGCGTGCCGAGTCCGGCCACGGGAAACACCACTTTACGCAGGGGCTTGCTCACTCATTGATCTCCGGGTTGGCGCGACGGATCGACACCACGTTGTCCGGTTGTACCGATTCGCTCCAGCGGAACGAAGGCAGCAGGCTGGACACGCAGCGTCGAAGTTCTTCCTCGTTGAAAGCGTCGGCCGCCTCGGCGGCCTTGTACAGCAGGGCCTGAAGCAACTCCCACGACACTTCGCGATGCTGTGCCAGGAAAATTTTGGCGTGCGTGGTGGCGCTGTAGTTTTCCAGCGGGTGGAACAGTTCTTCGAACAGCTTTTCACCTGCGCGCAGGCCGGTGTACACGATCGGAATCTCGCTGCCGGGTTTCTTGCCGGCCAGGCGGATCATCTGCTCGGCCAGGTCGCGGATCTTCACCGGCTCGCCCATGTCGAGTGCGAAGATCTCGCCGCCCTTGCCGATGCTCGCGGTCTGCAGGATCAGCTGGCAGGCCTCGGGGATCGTCATGAAGTAGCGCGATATTTCCGGGTGCGTCACGGTGACCGGCCCGCCTGCACGGATCTGCTGGCGGAACAGCGGCACCACCGATCCGGCCGAATCCAGCACGTTGCCGAAGCGTACCGTCATGAAACGCGTGTCGGCATGCGCGTCGAGGTTCTGGCAGTAGATCTCGGCGACGCGCTTGCAGGCGCCCATCACGCTGGTGGGGTTGACCGCCTTGTCGGTGGAGATCAGCACGAAGCACTCGACCCCGACTTCGCGGGCCGCATCGGCCACCGTGCGCGTGCCCAGCACATTGTTGCGGAACGCCGCACGCAGTTGTCCCTGCAGCATCGGCACGTGCTTGTAGGCGGCCGCATGGAACACCACCTGTGGCTGGGCATCCGCGAACGCCTTCTGCATCGCGGTCTGGTCGCCGCAGTTGGCGAGGATGCCGTCGAGGATCAGTTCGGGGAAATTCGCACGCAGTTCCTGACTGATCCGGTACAGGTTGTATTCGCTCTGTTCGACCACGGTGAGCGACTGCGCACCCAGCCGGGCGACCTGCCGGCACAGCTCCGATCCGATCGAACCGCCGCCGCCGGTGATCAGCACGCGGCGCCCGCTGAGGGTTTCGCGGATGGCGGTCCAATCCAGTTCCACCGTGTCGCGGCCGAGCAGGTCCTCGATCGCCACTTCCTTGATCTGGTTGAACTGGGCGCGGCCGGCCACCACGTCCTCCAGCCTCGGCACGGTCCGGTACGGCAGGTCCGTGGCGTCGCACAGCGATACCACCCGGCGCATCTCGGTTGTCGATGCCCCCGGCAGCGCGATCAACAGCATGTCGACCGCCACTTCGCGGGCGACTTCAGGCAATTGGTCGAAGCGCCCCAGTACGGGGTGGCCGTTGATGCTGGCGCCGCGCAAGCCGGGCTTGTCGTCGACGAAGCCGACCACGGCATAACGGTTGTCGCGACGCAGATCGCGCGAGAGCACTTCGCCGGCGCGATCCGCACCCACAATCAGCACCCGCTTCGCGGTCTGGTTCTGCAGCAGGTCGTTGCGGCTGTCTTTCCAGTAACGGTAGGCCAGCCGCGGTCCCCCGAGCAGCATGGCGAGCAGCAGCGGATAGAGCACGAGTACTGCACGCGGCACGCCCTCGAGCCGGTCGTACAGGAACAGCGACACGCCGATGAGCAACGAGCCGATCACCACGGCGCGCACGATGTTCCACAGGTCCGGCAGGCTGGCGAAACGCCAGACGCTCTTGTAAAGCCCGGTCCAGCGGAAGATCAGCCCCTGCACCAGCAGCACGATCGGAAACTCGAGCATCTGGAAACTGACGATCTCGTCCGGCTTCAGCGCATATCTCAGCAGTTTGGCGATCCACCAGGCGAGCGCGGCCATCGCCAGGTCGTGCAGCACGACGGCGATGCGCGGGTGGATGAAGCCGACGAGCTTACGCAGCGACATGGGGTGTCCTTGGCGGATGGCGGCGCAGGCAGCGACGTTTCAGCGCCAGCCATGCGACTGCCGCTCCAAGATAAACGGTTATGGTAATCGGCAGCGCCATGCGCAGATGACTCCAGGCCAACCAGGCCAACGGCGCCGCGACCAGCAGGTTCCAGCCCATATAGGCGGCGCCCGTTCGTGCATGCGTTCCCCCGCGACGCACCACCCACTGGTACAGGTGTTCGCGGTGTGCAGTGTACCAGCGCCGTCCGCGCCACATGCGGGTCAGCAGGGTCAGGCTGGCATCCACCGTGAACGCCGACGACAGGATCAGCGCCGGCCACAGCAAGGCATGCTCGACGCGCCACAGCATCGCGCTGAATGCAAAGATCAGCAGGCCGACGCTACCGCTGCCGACATCGCCCATGAAGATCCGGGCCGGTGGCCGGTTGAAGTACCAGAAACCCAGCGCCGATGCCGCAAGAGCCGCCGCCGCCACGGCCAGCGCGGGCTGCGCCGCCGCCCATGCCAGCAAGGCCAGGCCCGCGCCGACGAAGATCGCCTGTTGTGCCAGCAAGCCGTCGATGCCGTCCATGAAATTGTGCAGGTTGATGCTCCATGCGCCGCCGATCAGCAGCACAGGCAGCCACCACCATGACAAGCCGGTGGCCAGCAGGCTCAGCGAAAACAGGCCAACCGCGAGCAGCTGGGCGCCCAGCCGCGGCAGCACCGGCAACGAACGATGATCGTCCCACCAGCCAGCCAGCGCCACCAGTACCAGTGCGGCGAACAGGCCCGCGATCACGCTTGCCGGCCATGCTGCCGGCAAGCCCGACAGCACGCCAGGCAGGCAGACCAGCATCGCCACGACCATGCCGATGCCGCCGCCGCGCGGGGTCGGCAGCTGGTGCGATCGGCGCTGTCCGGGCTGGTCGAGCATGCCGCGCTGATGCGCGTAGCCGATCGCGCCGCGCACCAGCAGCAAGGTGATCGACAAGCTGGCCAGCAACCATCCTATGGTCAGGTACATGCTCCGCTCACTCGCTGGCGACGCCGTGGATCGGTCGGATCGTACTCCAGCTCTTGCAGCTGGGGCATTGCCAATGATGTGCCTTGGCGCCGAAACCGCAGCGGCTGCAGCGATACATCGCCTGGCCTTCCAGCAGCTTGCGGGTCAGGTCGCGCAGGATCAGGAAGTTCTCGCGCGCCTCGCCCTCGATCTTGTCCATGGTGGCGTCGATCAGGGCCATCAGGCCGCGTACCGACGGCCGCTGGCGTAATTGCGCCGTCAGGAAATCGATCGCCGCCCGCTCGCCGTCGCGTTGCCGGTACAGCTGGGTCAGCGCCAGCACCGGCGAGACGCCGTGGTAGCGCCCCAACATGTCGCGCAGGAAACTTTCGGCGCGTTCCATCTGCTGCGAGCGGGCATAGCTGTTGAGCAGCGGCGGCAGGATATCCGGGGTGAAGGCGATATCGGCCTTGATCGCCGCCTCGTAAGCTGTCGCCGCCTCCGCATGCAGGCCGTCTTCGGACTGCAGGCGACCGGTCAACATGAAGGCACGTACGCAGTTGGGCTGGCACTCGAATGCCTGACGCAGATAGTCGCGCGCCTCGGCGCGGGCGCCATGCTGGCGCGAGCGGTCGGCCAGTTCGCAATAGAACTGGGCGATCATCGGCGCCTCGTCCTCGCCGGTCATCACCTCCAGCCGGCGCGCATGCTCGATCGCCTTGTGCCAGTCGCGTTCGTGCTGGTAGATCGCGATCAGGTGGCGCAGCGCCGACGGCGCGTGCGCGTCCATCGCCACCAGGTCGGAGAACAGCGCCTCGGCGCGATCCAGCAGTCCGGCACGCATGTAGTCCTCGCCCAGCTCCAGCAGGGCCACCGTCTTCATCGCGTCGGTCAGCCCCGGCCGCGAGACAAGGTGCTGGTGCAGTCGGATCGCCCGGTCCACCTCGCCGCGGCGGCGGAACAGGTTGCCCAGTGCCAGGTGCGTCTCGACCGTGTCGCGGTTGTATTCGGCCAGCTTGAGGAAGACCTCGATCGCCTTGTCCTGCTCCTCGTTGAGCAGGTAGTTCAGGCCACGGAAGTAGTCCGAGGACAGCTCGCTGACTTCGGCGCCGGACCGGCGCGCACCGATCTGACGGGAGGCCCACCAGCCCAGGACGAACGCGGCTGGCACCAGCGGAACCAGCACATACAGGAGATTCATGGCTTGGCCGGAAGCTTCTTGTCCGCGCGCGGTCGATGGCGGCGCTGGCGCGTACTGACACCCACCCAGGCGGTGAGCCCGCCCAGCAGCCAACCGATCACCAGCGCGCCCAGCAAGGCCGCGCCTTTGGGCAATTGCACCTGGGCGAATGCCAGGTCGTAGCCGACCAGGTCGGCATTGAGCGCGCCCAGCACGACGCCGGCGGCGATGAAGATCACGAGGACGATGATGGCGAGCAGTCGCATGGCCGAGACTTTACCCGATTGCTCGTGACAGGCACAGGCAACGCGGGCAATCCATGCGGCAACGATTCATGACGGCCTCGCGGCCATCGCAAACGGCGCGCAATAAAAAAGACAGGACGACTTGCGCCGCCTGCCTTCGATCAGTTTTCCTGCATATCGACCGACCTGTCAGGCGGTTTTCTGCTCCAGGTCCTGGTTGACGCGTTCGCGCAATTCCTTGCCTGGCTTGAAGTGCGGAACGTGCTTGCCGGGCAGCGCCACGGCTTCACCCGTCTTGGGGTTGCGCCCCATGCGCGGCGGCCGGTAATGCAGCGCGAAGCTGCCGAAGCCACGCACTTCGATACGTTCGCCATGAGCCAGGGCATGGCTCATCTGCTCGATGACGCTCTTGACGGCCATCTCGACATCGGCAAACGCAAGGTGGGTCTGGCGCCTGGCAAGCGCCTCGATCAATTCGGATTTAGTCATGGGCCCCAATGTCCGTGACATGAAACAACGGGGCGACGATGGGCCGCCGCCCCGTATCAGACTGCTGCAGGCGATCAGTCGGCCTTGTTGAACTGCTCCTTGAGCAGCGCACCAAGCTTGGTCGTACCGCTGGCAGCGGACGAGTAGTCCGCCGACGTGTCGGGCGCGTCTTCCTCGTCCTTGGCGCGAATCGAGAGTGCCAACTGGCGACCCTTGCGATCCATGCCGGTGAACTTGGCCTCGACCTTGTCGCCGACCTTCAGGTGCAGGGTGGCATCGTCGATACGCTCCTTGGCGATGTCATTGGCACGCAGATAGCCCTCGACGCCTTCGCCCAGATCGATCACGGCACCCTTCGCATCGACTTCCTTGACGGTGCCGTTGACGATGCTGCCGCGCGGATTCGCCGCCATGAACTGGCCGAACGGATCCTGCTCCATCTGCTTGATGCCGAGCGAGATGCGCTCGCGCTCCGGGTCCACCGCCAGCACCACGGCTTCGATCTCGTCGCCCTTCTTGAAGTTGCGGACCAGGTCTTCGCCGGACATCTGCCAGGAGATGTCGGACAGGTGCACCAGGCCGTCGATGCCGCCGTCCAGGCCGATGAACACGCCGAAGTCGGTGATCGACTTGATCTGGCCGGAGACCTTGTCGCCCTTCTTGTGCATGGCCGCGAACGCTTCCCACGGATTGGAACGCGTCTGCTTGATGCCCAGCGAGATGCGGCGACGCTCCTCGTCCACGTCCAGCACGGTCACTTCGGTCTCGTCACCGACCTGTACCACCTTGGCCGGATTGACGTTCTTGTTGGTCCAGTCCATCTCGGACACGTGCACCAGGCCTTCCACGCCCGGCTCGATCTCGACGAAGCAGCCGTAATCGGTGACGTTGGAGACCTTGCCGAACAGGCGG